>Ga0209201_1000035_pt1 | contig 207517 bp, 154 predicted proteins | sample AD_UKC055_MetaG_FD_184411 | JGI IMG/M metagenome (GOLD analysis project Ga0209201, IMG submission 184411) | Active sludge microbial communities of municipal wastewater-treating anaerobic digesters from USA - AD_UKC055_MetaG (SPAdes) (version 2) | ecosystem: Engineered > Bioreactor > Anaerobic... | reverse complement strand
ACGTACAAACATGCGTAAATCTAACACTTTCCCCTCTTGCGTCACACAAATAGGTGACGCAAAAAACACAAATATCTCATTATATAATTGTTACAAAAATAACCTCTAAAATGTGTCGAAGTCAGGAAATATATTCTTGAATTTTATTAATCGAAAATAATTTTAAAAACTTTCTTCGATATATCCAGAGCTCCCGATTTCGGTTTCAATCAGGTTATCGTGGTTTTGATGATTGCGTTATGTATTATCTAAAAAATCATTCTTATCACTCTCTTGACTCCCCATCATCTGCAACTTCTAACCCTTTTTTTAAATTTCTTTTCTTGACGTTAAAATCTAACTGTCTTGGAGACTTGTTAGGTTTGGACAAAACCCTATAGGTCTTTGGCGTCTCGACAAAAAAATTACCGAAGTGCGCTAAGGATTTGAAGGGATTATTGAGGGCATTTCTAAGATAGTATTTTTGTAAAATATAGATAGGCAATTGAAGGGTCAGGAGTTCTGATTTTTTCGATCAAATTCCCTTTTTTAAAAATATCTGACCAGACAAAAATCTTGACGATGAGGCAGTAAAGGATGTTTTGGGTACAAACGGAATGAGAAATCATACACTCCGGCTTTAGTAATAGGAATATGGCAGAAGAATTTTACGATATGGTAATCGATGATTTCTTGATTCATTTCGTTTTTAAACAGAAGTTTATCCACTGTGCCATTGATTTTGCGTCCAAAAATCAACTCAAGACCAATATCTTCAGGTGAAAGTTCGCCAATATCGAGGGTAACTTCTGCATGAAAAGTTTCACCCTGACGCAGGGCAGGATGTTCTGAGCCAGGGAATTTCATGTTTAAAACCAGGATATCTTTCCACAGGCGAGTTACGCGCCGTTTCCAGGCCGATATATTTTTAGCCAATTCGAAATCATTTTGTTTCATCAGTTCACCTCTATCGAAGAGCTTTGTATAAAATTTTTTGTAGTAATCATCCAATTGCCTTTTCATGGTGAAATGAGGAGCAATATTCGCAATGGTATTTTTGACATGGGCTACCCATCGTGATGAAACTCCGTTCCAGTCGGTATCATAATACGTAGGTATGATTTCTTCTTCGAGGGTAGAATAAATGGTTTCGGCATCCAGTTCATCCTGAAATTGATCATTGGTATAGGTGGGTTTCTCTTTAATAGCCCAACCTGCGCCTGGTTTGTAGCCATCGGCCCACCAGCCATCCTGAACGCTGAAATTGACTACTCCATTCATGACTGCTTTTTCACCACTAGTACCCGAAGCCTCCATCAATCGCATGGGTGTATTCAACCACACATCTACTCCTCTGATCAAACTTTTGGCCATTTCCATTCCGTAGTTTTCGAGGAAAATGATTTTCCCAAGAAATTCAGGTTGTTTGCTCACCGTATAAATCTTTTTGATGAGGTCTTGACCCTGTTGGTCAGCGGGATGTGCTTTCCCTGCAAAGATGAATTGTACGGGATAACGTGGATTATTCACGATTTTGGCCAATCTTTCCATATTGAAGAACAACAGGTAAGCCCTTTTGTAATAAGCAAATCTACGGGCAAAGCCAATGGTGAGAGGTTCTACCTTAATGGATTCAAGAACCCTGAAAATCAACTTAGGATTTTCCTGCCGGCGGGTCATGTCATCGTTTACATGTTTCTTAACGAATTTTATCAGTTCTTCTTTCTGATGCATTCTTTCAGCCCATATATTCTCATCACTTACTTCATAAATTTTTTCCCAGTATTTGGGATTCGATTGATTCAGTATATAGTCCTTTCCAAAAGTATGTGCATATATTCTTTGCCAATCGATAGAAGCCCAGGTAGGGAAATGAACTCCATTGGTAACATGGCCAATATGAAGTTCTTCAGGGAAATAACCTTCGAACATTTTTACGAACATTTTCTGGGTAACCGTTTCATGGATTCGGCTTACTCCGTTCACTTCCTGGCAAAGATTGATAGCCAGAACACTAACCGAGAAATTTTCCTGGGTATCATTAGGATTGATTCGCCCAAGCCGTATAAATTCCTCCCATGAAATGGTTAGCCTGTCGGCATAATGTGGAATATAGGCTCTTAGCAAGTCTTCAGTGAATGTATCATGGCCGGCGGGAACAGGGGTATGGGTAGTAAAGAGGCTGGTCGATCTTACTATTTCGATTGCCTGATTGAATGTCAATTTTTCGTTCTGAACCAGATCTCTCAGCCGTTCGATTCCGATGAATGCAGCATGGCCTTCGTTTAGGTGATATACATGAGGTCGAATATTAAGTTCATGTAAAAGGCGAATTCCGCCCACCCCAAGTAATAATTCTTGTTTCAGACGGTTTTCCCAATCGCCTCCATAAAGAAAATGTGTAACACTTCGGTCGATCTCGAGATTTTCGTCAATTTCGGTATCGAGCAGATACAGGGGGATTCGTCCAACTTCCACCAACCACGCTTTTGCATACATGGTACGACCCGGAAATGCTATACTTACCTTTATCCAATTACCATCGGCATCGCGAACAGGTATCAGCGGCATGTGCGAAAACTTTTGAGGAGAACTCTTGGCAATCTGATCCCCATGAATAGAGATTTCCTGTTGGAAATAGCCATACCTGTATAAAAGCCCAATGGCTATGATATTCTTATTGCAATCGCTGGCCTCTTTCAGATAATCACCTGCTAATATGCCTAAACCTCCAGAATAAATTTTCAAACTGTCGTGAATCCCATACTCCATACTGAAATAGGCCACAACCTTTGGATCTTTGTTGACAGCTTGGGCCATGTATTGATCAAATTGGGCAACAATGGTATCGAGTTTCGTTAAAAATTCCGTATCGTTCTCCAATTTTTTCAATGCATCAAGAGGCAACGACTCGATAAGAGCAATTGGGTTCTGTTCGCAATCTTCCCATAATTGTTTATCTATCATCGAGAACAATTCTATGGCATTGTTATTCCATGACCACCACAGATTTTTCGACAAACGTACCAGGCCCTCCAATCGTGGTGGAACACCCGGATCTACCATAATCTTTCTCCATGAAGCCTCGGCTTTTTCGGCTATCGCAACCGGATGTCCAACAGCCATGCGAGGACGAAATAAATCGCTGCGCGCCATGGCTTTTTCGATTGCTGCCGAATAGGCTATCCAATATTGGTCTATCATGTTTTCCCAAACAAAATCTCGCGCCATGGCATTGGCTCTTACTCCTATTTGATGTAATTCTTCGTCTGACTTTTGAGAATATTCTTTAATCGTAGCCGCAATTGCCTCACAAAACTCCTCGTAGTTATCTTCGTTTCGGGTTAGCACCCTTACCATATCGTTCGGTGAATCGTAATTCTGTAAAACCCATTGACCAAAGCCTGCTAATGATGTAGTCACAGTTGGAACATGATAAGCAATGCTTTCCAGAGGGGTGTAGCCCCATGGTTCATAGTAGGAAGGGAAAACCGATAAATCACATCCTAATAAAAGATCATAATAAGATTTATTGAAAATGCCATCTTGATTATCGAGGTAGGCAGGTACAAAAATCACTTTGATGCGGCTTTTGGCGCTATTTGTAAGCTGATTTTTCTTTATTGCTGATAGAATTTGGTCTTGTTCGGGTTCGTAGAGGTTATGAGTAAGGAACTCGTTTTCGGTAGGGACGATAGGTTCTTTTTCTTCCAGACGGTTTTTCAAGACAGGATTGGGTCCTTTATTGGTAAAGGGTACCATAAGCCATGCAATGATTTGTCGGTCGCCTCGATAGTTTTTATCGAGATAACCCAAGGCATCGATGAAAGCATCGAGGCCTTTGTTACGAAATTCGTAGCGGCCACTCGTAACCACCATGAAAGCATCATCCCTTATGTCCTGGCCTAAAAGTGTTCTGGCCGTGTGGATGAGAATTTTGCGAGCTTCGATGCGCTGGGTCTCGAAATCAGAATCTGGAATCAATGAAACATCGAAACCATTGGGTGTAATATAATCTACATCTCGGCCGAAAAACTTACGCGCTTCGGCTGCCGAAATATTGCTTACGGTTGCAAGAATATCGGTATTCAAAGCAGCGGTTTTTTCGAGTGAATATTTTGCAACAACACCTAATTCACGTGCTATGGTTTCAGGATTATAGAACTCCAGATTGCGGTATAAAGGCCAGTTATGCCCCGAAATGGATCTGCCTAAAACAGTGGCATGAGTGGTAAAAACTGTAGCAATTTGTGGAAGATTTTCTTTTAAATAAAGAATTGTACCTCCACTCATCCATTCATGACAATGAGCGACTACTTTCTCCTGAGGGAATACTTCATATTCGTAAAAACTCTCGATGACTTTCCCAGCCGCATATCCAAACAACAGAGGTTCTATGTAATCCCAACCTCCTGTAATGGAATCGAGTCCGAATTTTTCCCATAAATGAGCCAATATTTTGTCTTTTTGAGGGAACAAGGAAGTGAAATCTACCAAAATAGCCACGGCACCCTTCTTTCCCTTAAATCTACCAAGTCTTACTTTCAATCCTTCAGAAGTTGCCTGCATACGCCACGCTCTGTACAAAAGGTGGTCTTCCTCGAAATACGGATTCGTATGGGTTTCCATCCATACGTCGGGTCCAATTACAATATAGTTATCATCCAGTTCCTTTTTTATTGTACCAGCCTTGGTGGCTAAAACAGTAAAAATTCCACCAATCTTGTTACATACTTCCCAACTGACCTCAAAAAGATAATCGGGTTTTATTATTTCATTAGCAGCCATCGCAATTCTTTTAGTTAGGAATGTTTGATAAATGAATCGACAACAAAGATACTCCCTTAGTGCAACATTATTTCTGAATATGCAAGAGGATTTCTTCAACAGCCTCACTCAAGGCCTTTTTCGAAACCTTTTTAATTTCATGAGCCAGTTCTTTAACTTCTTCTCCTCTTTGTTTGGTCAGATTACGAAGAATTTTATCGGTTACTTCTTCAGCCGAGTTGGCTATGATTTTTGCGATAAATTCCGAATCAGTATTTTTTAGTGCACTTTTCAGCTTTCGATCACTAAAATGAATTAAATCGGAAGGTTGTGCCATTAACTTAGATGATTTTTTATCGCTTCTAACAAAATGAGGTGCTTGAGTTACAAAAGGAAGAGGTGGTCCGGAAATATTGTTGAATTCATATACACTTTTCAGTGAAGGCCATCCTTCATATTCGAGTTTTCCAACCGAATTCTTTTCTACTCTAATAATAAAATCGGATAAAACATTCATATAATTAATATAGGCTTCGTAAGGCGAAGGATAAGGATTGAAGTATTTGTGAACTTCACCATCGGAGAACCATTTTGTACACATATAATAGAAATGATCGCTGGTTTGGAGATAGAGCCAATCTTTCCAGATGGAAGGGTCATCGCAGGCGTAAACTTTAGATACCAGCGCGTAGAGGTTCGAAACGGCTTCTTCCTGTAGTTCATTGCCCAGCCAGGCAGTGAGGTCTCTTTCTTCGTCGGCCCAGGATGTAGCATGAGGAACGTGAATGGGAGCTACCGGCTGATGTAGGCTGGCAATTTCGGTTGGAGTATGAAATTCGAAGTTTGATTGGGTTAGTATGGTTTTCGGCAATGCTTCTAAAAATTCGAAAATTCCAGTTTCTTTCCAGTGATGTTCACCAAAAGTTTCATAATCGAGAAAAATATTAACTAATTCCTGATTGGGATCGAAGGCATTGAGCCAACTAACATACTTTTCGGCCGTAAGCGGCCATTCTGACCATGCTTTGTTTGAAAAGCGAAAACCAATGTCGTCGCTTAATCGAAAATTACGTAACAGGACTCTAAGCCTGGGATTCAAGGCATTGTAATACAAATAATTTGGACTCCTCCATCCCAGTATATGTTTTGCCCCTTCTGCCAGAATAGAGTAAAAACCCATTTCGGCTATGGTTGCTCCAATTTCATCCGAATAGATAAGCTCAGTATTGCGGAATGAAGTAGGTTTGATCCCGAAAAGTTCTTCGACTCTTTGTGAGTGCATGAGGATTTGCCTTTTAAATTCTTCCTTGTTTTTTAAGCCTGCAAGCGAATGTCCATAAGTTTCGGCTAAAAACTCCACCTGCCCAGTTGCAGCAAGCTGCTTAAAACTATCCAAAACCTCGGGGGTATATTTTTCGAACTGTTCTATTGCAGTCCCAGAAATCGAGAAACAAACCCTGAAAGCTTGGCCATGCCTTCGAATGAGAGTTAAAAGCAATTTATTTGCTGGTAAATAGCATTTTTCGGCAACTCTGCGAATGATAAAGCGATTTTGATATTCATCATAATAATTTGAATCATTACCTATGTCGAAAAATCTATAAGTCCTCAATCGAAAAGGCTGATGGATTTGAAAATAAAGGCAAATTGATCTCATAATAGGATAGTTTATAGATTAATTGGATGAGGAGAGTCTGATAGCTCTCTCATAGACCTGTTTTACGAGAAAAGCCGCATTTTCCCATTTCAGATTGTCAACTTCTGATTTTCCTTCTCTGGTAGCCATTTCGGGCAGTTTAGGGTAGGCAAGCAGTCCATATATGGCATCAGCCAGGGCATTTACATCCCAAAAATCTACTTTTATAGCATGCTTGAGAACTTCCGACACACCCGATTGTTTCGAAATAACGACCGGTACATTGCTTTGCATGGCTTCGAGCGGAACTATCCCAAAAGGTTCAGAAACCGATGGCATCACGAATACATCGGTCATCGCCAAGAGTTTGTTTACTTCATTTCCTTTTAAGAATCCAGTAAAATGGAATTTTGTACCCATCTTGAGTTTGGCTACACGTCGTATCATTTTTTGCTGCATATCGCCTGTTCCTGCCATCACAAAACGGACATTGGGATAGCGATCCAGAACCTTGCGTGCCGCTTCGACGAAATATTCAGGGCCTTTCTGGAAGGTTATGCGTCCTAAAAAGGTGACGATTTTGTCGTCGAGATTACGTTCAACCGTCGGACTTTCCATATTGTCTGCCGGTTCTACGGCATTATGCACTGTGATGATCTTATCGGGATCGATGTGATATTTTTCGATACAGATATTGCGGGTGAAATTGCTCACACTAATCACAAAATCGGCTTCTTCCATTCCTCTTTTTTCGATTTCATAAATCTCGGGGTTTACATTTTGGCCGCTACGATCGAACTCAGTGGCATGAATATGAACGATAAGTGGTTTCTTGCTGACATTCTTTGCCGCAATACCAGCCGGATAAGTTAACCAGTCATGGGCATGAATTACATCGAATTCTTCTTTAGCTGCCAAGGCCGAACCAATGAGAGCATATCGGGAGACTTCTTCTAGAAGCCGCGGCCCGTATTTACCAGAAAATTCATATTTCCGGCTCAGGACGTGTTGTTCATCCCTATGCTTGTTCAATTCTTCCCTGATCTTCATGTCTTCGAATTTTTCAGGACTCACATAAGGAATGATAGTGGAAGAGATTTCCATGTATTTTATTCTGTCCCATAATCCCTTAAATTCAGAGTCATTGGGATCGACGACTATGTCGCTGGCATCCACCAGTCTTACGGCAGATTGATCTTCGTCTCCATAGGCTTTGGGAACAACAAAGATCACCTCCACACCGTGTTTCATCAATCCTTTAGTAAGGCCATAACAGGCCGTTCCTAAACCACCTGTAATATGAGGGGGGAACTCCCATCCAAACATCAATACTCTCATAGCTTTTATGGATTTTAATTCATTTATATTTATTTTTCGTAATGTTCGATTAAGTCGTGCATGGTAAGCAATGCTGCTACGCTCCATGCTTGAGAAATAGCTCCTGCGGGCTTGTGTGGAGGATCACCATCGTAAATTTCCGAAATAGTACACAATCCATGTTCGGTCATTTCGGGTTCGAATCCATTGTACAGATTTTTTATGAACGATAATCCGCCTTTGCCATGAATGCGCAAGTAGCCCTCGACAAAGAATCCCAATAGCCAAGGGAAAGCACTCCCCTGATGGTAGGCGAGATCCCGGTCAATTTGATTGCCAGCATATATTCCTTTGTAATCGGGGTGTGTTGGAGTTAAAGTACGCAAGCCTCGAGGGGTTAATAATTCATGCCTTACCCTGCTTAATATTCCTTTGCGGATTTCCTCCTTCAGAGGAGTATATTGCATTGCTGTAGCAATTACCTGATTGGGGCGCATGGTCCAGTCTTTAAAGTTACCATCTGTATAATCGGCCAGATAGCCTTTGTCTTCATCCCAAAAATTAGCAGGAAAATTATTATTGAGCCTCTTTATTACCGGAGTCCATCTTTCGACGAAAACCTTGTCGGAAGCTCTTCTGGCCGCTGCAATAGCAAAACTTATACCATTGTACCACAATGCATTCGCTTCGACAGGACAACCTATACGAGGTGTTATAGGAACTCCTTCAATGATGGCATCCATCCAGGTAAGAGCTACTCCGGGCGCACCACCATAGATTAGACCATCTTCTTGCATGTGAATATTATATTCTGTCCCTTTTCTATATCCTTCGAGAATTTGTATGATGGCCGGGCCAAATTCCTTCCATACCGATGAAATCCTCCGAGTTTTGCAGGCATACTTCTGTACTGCCCAAATAAACCATAAAGGAGCGTCGATGGAGTTATACACTGGTTTTTCTTTGCTCAAGATATTTGGGAAAAGAGGACCCTTGAGCTCTGACAAATGAGATTGCAGCACTTCGTGGCATAATCTGGAATTGCCGACCGTCAATGTAAGACCAGGAAGTGAAATGAAGGTATCTCGACTAAATCTTCCAAAATAAGGATAACCTGCTATTAACTGAGTTTTGCCGTCACGGTGAACAATAAACTGCTGAGCTGCATTTTTCAGGCAATTCAAAAAATTACTGCGCGACAAGCGTCTGCGAACCTCCAGGTTAAAAATGGCTTTCAGCTTCGAAATGTCGGCTTCGGTCGTCCCTGCCGAAAATATTACGTTTTCTCCTTTTTTTAGGTTCAATTCGAAATAGCCTGGGGTGAAAAGATCTTCGTGCGCTTCATAGCCTCTTTCGATCTCTTTTAAATATTCCACATCGTAATACCAATCAGGAACATGAAGATATTCAATCGCCTCTTTCGAGAATTGCATATATAAAGGTGTATAGCCTTCGTACATCTTTACCATTATTCCTCCGGGCACTCTTTGAGCGTTAGTATTGGCATTTAAATTGGCATGGGTTAGAAAATGAATATTCCGAAAGGCTAAAAAGGGTTTAAAACGAATCTTCGTAGGCGACTGCCCATCAACAAGCGTATATTTGATCAAAACCCTGTCCTCATTCATGGCAAATACGAGTTGCCTCGTAATGACCATATTGCCTATTCGATAGGTAATTATGGGTACATGGTCAATTTCATATTCTCGTGCATATTTATGGCCTTTGGGATTGTATATTCCTCCCTTGTATCTTCTTATCGCCAGATTGAATTCGCTTCCTTCATCGACGATACTTTCATCGAGATTCGAAAGCAACAGATGATTATCATCGTCTATGCCAGCTTGTGGACAAATGAGCAGACCATGATATTTACGCGTATTACACCCTATGATGGTTTGAGAAGCATAAGCACCGGCACGATTCGATCGTAAAATCTCGCGTGCAAGTGAAAACTCAAGGTTAATAAGTTGATCTTTAACAAATTTAATATAACTCATACAATGAATTTCTAAAAGTCATAGGCCATTTTGAGAATGCAAATAAACATATTTCAAATGAAATATAAATTAACTTTCGAAAACAATTCTAACAGCAAATATGCTAAAATTTCCTTTTGCTTCCATGCATTCTTCGTAATTTTACACCTTCTTTCTACAATTTCTGCGGTTTGTTTAAATTTATAAAAGTATTAAAAAAATCCCTGAAATGCAACGTTTTCAACAGAAATTGAGGGTTATATCGATTTTAACTCTCCTCTTGCCTTCCCTCATCCTCTTATCCCAGAAAAAACCACTTACTCATGAGGTTTATGAAAAATGGAACTCCATTCCGTATAAATGCATAAGCCCGAATGGAAAGTTTGTAGCTTTTACCATACAGCCTGCAAGAGGTGATGGCTTCCTTCATTTGTTCAATGTTTCCGACCATCAGGTAAAAGTTTTTCCCAGAGGGGTTAATCCCGCATTTTCTGACAACAATTACGTGATATTTAGCGTTAAACAGCCTTATGATACTTTGAGAAAATTGCGTTTGAAAAAGATAAAAGAAAATGACTTACCTCTCGATTCCCTCTTCATTCTTTCACTTACCACTGATAACCTGCTCAGGTTTCCCCATCTCTATAATTTTAAATTGATGGAAGAAAGCCCTTTGGTTTGTTTCAAAAGAAAATTTACCCCCTCAGATACAAGTTCTTCCGATAGCACCAAATATCATCCTCCTAAGAAAAAAACATCTTATCAACTCGGTATTTTCGAATCATTCGATAAACCATGCTGGTTTTTCCCTTATATTGAAGATTATGCTACACCCCGATTAAACGGGCCTGTGGCCTTTGTTCAAAAGCTACCCGAGAATGATTCTTCTGGCCTTTATATTTTTAATCCTTTAAAAGGCCAGACAATCAAAGTTTTTCAAAAGCCCGGAAAGATCAAAAATCTAAGTTGGAACGAGACAGGAACATTGCTTAGTTTCTCATATTCAACAGACACTTCTTTTCGCTCGAATATTTGCTTATACTTGTATGGAGTAAATAAAAATGAGAGTCAACTTATAGCAGATTCTGCAATTTTGTCAGTTTCTACTGCCAGCGTTAGTCCATATTACAATCCCTGGTTTTCTCAAGATGGAGAAAAATTGTATTTCGCATATTACTATCCACCAGAAGAGTCTAAAACAGACACGCTTCATCTTCCCGAAGAAATTGCAAGGTTGGACATCTGGAGCTGGAGTGATCCCTTGCTGCAATCAGAACAACTCAAAAATCTCGAAAATGAAAAGAAGCGCTCCTATGTTTGCATGTATGATATCAAAAAAGAAAAGATAATTTTAGCAGGAAGGGACACCATCTCTCAAATTTCCATTTATATGAAGGGAAACTCGAGATACGCTCTGGGAAGCAATCCCCTCCCCTATTCTCAGCTGAAATCGTGGGATGGCAGCTATTATGACTACTATTTAATAGATTTACAGAATGGCAAGGCAAAACTCATCGAAAGAAAGGTTGCCGATTATGTCAGCCTTTCGCCTTATGGCTACTTTTATATTCGATATCATTCGAATGATTCATGCTGGTATGCCACAAATTTAAAGAACAACGAATGCATCCCGCTTACCAAAGGGTTGTCAGCATGTTTCGCTCTCGAAGAATACGACATGCCTTCCCCTCCTCCCTCCTATGGTATTGCAGGATGGGCAACTAATGACGAATTTGTGTTGATTTACGATAAATATGATATATGGAAAATAGATCCTAAGGGGAAACAAGCTCCCGAAAATCTCACTCGCTTCTATGGAAGAAAAAATAAATTAAAATTGAGGTATTTGAAAACCAACCCAGAAGAAATTCATATTGACCTCGAAAAGCCTCTATTGCTTGCCGGGTATAGCTATATCGATAAAGACATATACATTTTAACACTTTCTCCTCGATTAAAACGTGAACCTTCCATATTAACAGGAGGCAAATGCTGGATAAGCAATTTGATAAAATCAAGGAATTCAGACACTTTTCTATTTACAAAGGAAACATTTCAACAATTCCCCGATCTATGGTATGCCCAAAACGACTTTAATATTATGGAGCAGATTTCACAAGCCAATCCACAGCAATCAGAATATCAATGGGGAACTGTGGAAGTGGTGAAATGGATATCACCTCAAGGTGATTCTTTAGATGGTTTACTCTATAAACCTGAAAATTTCGATTCGACAAGGCAATATCCAATGATTGTCTATTTCTATGAGAAGAGTTCGCAAGATCTATACAGCTATTTTTCACCTTTACCATCGCGGTCTATTATTAATCCTACTTATCTCGTTAGCAATGGATATCTGGTATTTGTGCCCGATATAGTATATAAGAGCGACAATCCGGGAAATGATGCTTACGACTGTGTAATGAGCGGAGTTCTATCCTTATCGTCCTCAGGCTTTGTGGATAAGGATCGTATTGGATTACAGGGTCATAGCTGGGGTGGATATCAAGTGGCTTATATTATTACACGCACCGACCTATTCGCCTGTGCCATGGCTGGTGCACCAGTTGCCAATATGATTAGTGCTTACGCTGGAATACGAGGGGAATCGGGAAAAAGTCGGATGATACAATACGAAAGATCACAAAGCAGGATTGGAGGTAGCCTTTGGGAGAAACCTTTGAAATTTATCAATAATTCTCCTTTATTTTTTGCCGATAACATTCATACTCCCCTTCTCATCTTGCATAACGATAATGATGGAGCTGTACCCTGGTCGCAGGGGCTGGAGTTATTTAGCGCTATGAGGCGTTTACAGAAACCATGCTGGATGCTTGTATACAATAAAGAAGACCACAACCTGAAGGAAAAATCATGGGGAAACCGCATGGATTTGACTCAACGAATGTACCAGTTTTTCGATCATTATTTAAAGGGAAGTCCTGCTCCTCAGTGGATGAAGAAAGGCATTCCAGCTATTCGAAAAAGTATCGATAATGGATTGAAATTCGATGAAAATGATTAATACTCGCTATTATGTATGAACACGTCACCAACCTTAGAGTTAGATATGTCGAAGTAGATTCGATGGGTTATGTTTATCATGGGAATTATGCCTCCTATTATGAAGTCGGACGCACCGAACTTATGCGCAACCTTGGAAGTTCCTATAAAAAATTGGAAGATGAAGGAGTATTGATGCCTGTTATCCATCTCGAATGCCATTACATAAGGCCAGCTAGGTATGACGATGAAATTAGAATTGTTACCCGAATTCAAAAATTTACACATACTCAAATCACTTTCTCTTATAGAATCTATAACCAAGACAATCAATTGATCAATGAAGGGTCAACAACCCTCGTATTTGTCAATAGCCAAACCATGAAACCTCGAAGGTCACCCAAGTGGTTTGCCGAAATAATCGAAAAAACTCTGACCAATTGAAAATAATGCTTCGCATTTTATAAAATACAAAATTCGAAATGCCACGGAACTTTTCGACAGATTGTATATGATGGGAATCACTCAAAGCCACAGCGCAAAGAAAATGAATGATTTATCCGTTCAATTTGGAGAAAGCATAGAATATAATCACAATGCTTCCTACACTTTCAATCACTCTGAATTGGACAGGCGGTCTGGCAATACCTTTTATCGAGATGAATTATTCAACCAAAGACCATTAATTATTTTAGCGATGGTCATTAATCCTTTTCACGATAAAAAAATTTCTAGCCGAAAATTTTAGAGTAGAAGAAAACTCTTAGTCGTCCACAATCTTCTTCTCTCTTATTGTAAATTTTGTGAATAAATTCCCCGCGTCTCATTGGGGAATGTATTCCTGAAGAGCAAGGATTTTTGTCGGCTTTGGGAGTAGAAAAATCAAGGCAAATCTCCGAACATTCACTGGCACAATCTAATAGCATGGTAACTTTAAGCAATGTTGACTTTATGGAATACCAATGCACCAAAGTTTTTCCTTGTTGCGAATTTGCAAAATCTTATTTCTCTTCTGGAGAGCAGTTATACGATAGGGTTATCAAAAATCGGCCGATAGGATATTCGAAAGAACTGCCAAATCCACTATTCGAAAAATAATTCGTCGAAAGATTCTACAGAGGGTAAAGCCCGCTTTTTTTATTTTTGCCATCCATATAAAAAAAATAAAATGGAAGGAATTGAATTCAATTGGGATGAAATCCGTGAACAACTCAAGGGAGATCTTTTTATAGAAAAAACGATGCGGCTGATACATGCAACAGATGCATCGGCTTACCGGGAAATTCCTTTAGCTGTAGCAAGACCACGCGATAAGTCTGACTTATTAACCTTGATTCGTTTTGCCCGTAATCATCGTATTTCTTTAATACCAAGAGCTGCAGGGACTTCTCTGGCAGGCCAGGTAGTAGGGAATGGCATTGTGGTAGATATGGGAAAATATATGAATCGTATACTCGAGATCAACCCCGGCGAAAAATGGATACGAATAGAGCCCGGCGTGATACTCGATGAGATGAACAAAATATTGAAGCCTTTAGGATTATATTTTGCTCCAGAAACCTCAACTTCTAATCGTTGCATGCTTGGAGGCATGGTGAGTAACAATTCATGTGGTGCTCATTCATTAATCTATGGCAGCACAAGAGACCATTTGCTGGAGATAAAGGCTATGTTGAGCGATGGTAGCGAAGTGGAATTCAAAGATCTTTCTCCTGCGGAATTCCTGGCCAAACTAAGTGGCAATCAGCTCGAAAATAAATTATATCGTCAAATTTATCATATTTTATCCGATCCTGAAAACCAGGAAGAAATCCGAAAAGAATATCCCGATCCTAGTGTTCGTCGTCGAAATACAGGTTATGCCATCGACTCTTTGCTCGAGTGTCAACCATTTAAACCCGATGGTGCTCCATTCAACTTCTGCCGTTTAATAGCAGGCTCGGAAGGAACACTTGCTCTAATAACGGAAATTAAGCTAAGTTTGGTTCCCTTGCCGCCTCCAGTTTCAGGGCTTGTTTGCATTCATTTAGAAAATGTAAAAGACGCATTATATGCAAATCTCATTGCACTGAAATATCATCCCGTTTCGGTTGAACTAATGGATAAAACGGTTTTGGATTTAACCCATGAAAACCGTGAGCAGGACAAGAATCGTTTTTTTGTGCAAGGTAATCCTGGGGCTATTCTAATTGTAGAATTTTATGAAAATACTCTCTCGGAGATGGAAGTAAAAGTTGAGGCCATGAAAACGGAGATGATACAGGCTGGGTATGGTTATGCTTTTCCACTCATCACGGGAAAGGATATTCAACGCGTTTGGGCTTTGCGAAAAGCCGGGCTGGGAGTTTTATCGAATATGCCCGGCGATGCTAAACCCGTTCCTGTCATAGAAGATACCGCAGTAAATCCCGAATTACTTCCAGCTTATATCGAGGAATTCGATCGAATCCTCCAGCGTTTGAATTTATCCTGTGTTTATTATGCACATATCGGCAGTGGTGAACTACATCTAAGACCTGTTTTGAACCTAAAAGACCCGGAAGATGTGAAACGCTTTCGAGAAGTGGCTCAGCAAACAACTTTGCTAGTAAAAAAATACCGAGGTTCATTGAGTGGAGAACATGGTGACGGACGGTTACGGGGTGAATTCATTCCTCTAATGGTTGGGGAACGTAATTACAGACATTTAAAAGAAATTAAAAACACATGGGATCCTGAAGGAATATTCAATGATAGAAAGATCATCGATACTCCTCCTATGGATACTTCGCTTCGTTACGAACCAGGGAAGGCAACCAAAGATATCGAAACCATATTCGATTTTTCGAACGATCGAGGAATTATCAGGGCAGTTGAGAGATGCAACGGTTCGGGCGATTGCCGAAAGACAGAAGTGATGGGAGGAACCATGTGCCCAAGTTATATGGCTACTCGCGATGAAAATGCAAGCACTCGCGCCCGAGCAAATTTACTGCGTGAAATGCTTACCCATTCCGAACAGAAAAATCCATTCAACCACAAAGAACTCTATGAGATAATGGATTTATGCTTATCGTGCAAGGCATGCAAATCAGAATGCCCATCGAATGTAGACATGGCAAAATTAAAAGCCGAATTTCTTCAGCATTATTACGACGCAAACAGCATTCCCTTCAGAACATGGGCTGTAGCCAATATTTCGACTCTTTATCGATTGGGTAGCCTGATTCCTGATTTCACTAACTTCTTACTTGCCAATAAATTTACCTCCTCTCTTTTGAAGAGAATCCTGAATTTTGCCCCTCAAAGACAAATACAAACACTCAGTGGTGTAAATATCAAGAAGCAAATAACTCGTTATCAGAATTCAAAGATGTTTCCCAAGGGTAAGGTCTATTTTTTTAACGATGAATTTACCCATTATACCGAAGCCCATATCGTTATAAAAGCCATCATGTTACTGAATCGTCTGGGCTATGAAGTGATTATCCCACAGCATAAACCGAGCGGCCGTTCCTTTATTTCGAAAGGACTCCTCCGCAGAGCAAAAAAATTAGCTATTAGTAACATTTTGATGCTTAAAGATATAATTACTGAACAAACACCTCTTATTGGAATAGAACCTTCAGCTATTCTTTCGTTCCGGGATGAATACCCCGATCTATGTGGGCAGGATTTAAAGGAAGATAGCTTACGGCTGGCTTCTAATTGCTTGATGATTGACGAATTTATCGACAAAGAATATAAAGCTGGCAGAATTACATCATCTCAATTTACTGATAAACCGCTTTCGATAAAACTCCATGGGCATTGCCAACAAAAGGCCATAGCTTCAACACAGGCTACTATTTCCATGTTATCTATCCCCAAAAACTACAAAGTAGAGGAAATCCCTTCGGGCTGTTGTGGAATGGCCGGCTCATTCGGATTTGAAAAAGAACATTATGCCTTGAGCCAAAAAGTTGGCGAATTGGTCCTGTTCCCCGAAATACGAAAAACACCCGAAAATGTCAAGATTGCTGCTGTAGGAACATCGTGCAGAAATCAAATCCTTGAAGGTACAGGCAGGCAAGCCTTACATCCGTTGGAAATCTTATGGGAGAGTTTGATCTCGGATTTTGAAATAAAAACCTGATTGCCAATGCCGCAAGTGCCATTGCAAACTATATTGATACGGCCAATGGTGTGCGGGCATAGAATGTTACTCGGCCTCTAACTTTAAAAATTGAAGTTCGGATTGTTGGAATTTGCGAGAAAGAAAAATTCAAGTCAGCACAAACCATATTTATTACGATGATTACTTGATTTTTATGGCAAAAGGAATCGAAAGTGATCTCAAGGTTAATAAACAAAAACAACCTTATGAACATCTTCGAGAGGTATTCAACCTGTCAGTAGCCTTTATTGTTTAGATGGATTAATAAGCGAGCTTGCTTATCTGACAACTATACCATTCACATCACTAAATATTTCAACAGCACTGTCATAAAACGATTTTCGAACCTTCAAATGAATAAAGCATTTTTCACCATATTCGGATTCGGCAATTTGAAACTTATACTGCTTTATCTTTCGCATCACAACCTCCATTGAAGAATAATCAAATTCCAGATAAAGACTCTTTATTTCATATCCTGTAATTTTGGCAACCTTGCCTATGGCTTCTGAGGCTGCTGTTTTATATGCTTCTATCAAACCCGAAGTTCCTAATTTCGTTCCACCATAATATCTTACCACCACAATAAGAACATTTGTGATTCCTGCAGATAAAATCTGACCGTAAATAGGTCTGCCAGCCGTTCCCGAAGGTTCACCATCATCATAATAGCGGTACCTCTCCCGTTGCCTGCCCAAACTCCACCCAAAACAGTGATGAGTAGCATCAGCATATTGCCGTTTGATTGCTTTAAGATGAAAGTCGATCTCTTCTTCATCCTTCACGGGAATGGCAAAAGAAATAAAACGACTTCCCTTGCTTTTGAAATATCCTTCACCTGAATTTTCAATGGTTAGAAATGCATCTTCATCCATAGGGGCAAATTTACAATCAAGATGCAAATCCGGCAACGTCTATGGAATTTTTAAGCATAATACATTGATATATACTTATTTAAGCCCTAAATGAATCATTAAGAAATCTTAAATTGTTCGTAAATTTCTTAAAGAATGTTAAATTTTTTTTTGAAAAATGATACAATTTATTAAAAACCTTTATAATTTTGCAGAGTTAATTTTAAAACCAAAAACCGCTATGAAAAAATTAAATCTTTTCCTTTTAGCAGGTGCAGTTGCTCTGATTGCCGCTTGCGGACCAAGTGCAAAAGAAAAAGCTGAAAAAGCTCGTCAGGATTCCATTCGTATTGCCGACTCAATTGCTAAAGTAAAGGCTTACGAAGACAGTATTGCTGCTGCTCAAGCCGCTGCTGAACAAGCTCGTCTGGATAGTATCGCTCAAGCTGAAGAAGCTCAGAAACCGAAGAAAAAGTAAGGAAACTTCTGATTGTCAGAAATAAAAAAGGGAGTGTATATTCGTACATTCCCTTTTTTATATTCACCTAAAGAGGTATTAAATTTGATGGCAGTTTCAGAATTCACCAATGTTATGCAATTCAAACTGGTTTCGGAATATCAACCCACGGGTGATCAACCCGAAGCAATACGCCAGCTTGTCGAAGGAATAGAAAGAGGCGACAAGGCTCAGGTATTACTCGGTGTTACGGGTTCAGGAAAAACATTTACCATCGCTAATGTCATTACTCAAGTAAATCGTCCTACTCTTGTGCTGAGCCATAATAAAACCCTTGCAGCTCAGCTCTACGGAGAATTTAAACAGTTCTTCCCCGAAAACGCCGTCGAATATTTTGTTTCATATTATGACTATTATCAGCCCGAAGCTTACTTACCTGTTACAGACACCTACATAGAAAAAGACCTTTCCATCAATGAAGAAATCGAAAAACTTAGACTAAGTACGAGTTCATCCCTTTTATCTGGTCGAAGAGATATTATTGTAGTTTCATCGGTTTCTTGCATTTATGGTATAGGAAATCCCGATGATTTCAACCGCCAGGTCATTCACTTACAGAAAGGACAAATCGTCGGCCGTAGTAAAATACTCTTAGATTTGGTAGCTGGGCTCTATTCGCGTACCGTAAACGACTTCAAAAGAGGGACGTTCAGAGTGAAAGGAGATGTGGTCGATATTTTTCCTGCTTATGCCGACAAAGCTTACAGAATCATGTTCTGGGGTGATCAGATTGAAGAACTTCAAATTTTCGATCCACTTACGGGATATAAAATCTCGGACGAAGATAATTTGCTGATTTATCCCGCAAATATCTTTGTTACTTCGCACGAACAAATGGTAAAAGCGATTCATAACATTCAGGACGATTTGTTCAAACAAGTGGAGTATTTTAATCAAATTGGAAAGTTTCAGGAAGCTAAACGACTCGAAGACAGAGTTACGTACGATATTGAGATGATGAAAGAATTAGGTTACTGCTCGGGGATAGAAAATTATTCGCGTTATTTCGATGGTCGTAAACCTGGCTCGAGGCCATTCTGCCTCATAGATTATTTTCCGGATGATTATCTCTTGATCATTGACGAAAGCCATGTTACGGTTCCGCAGATTCGTGGAATGTATGGAGGTGATCGTTCACGCAAGCAGGTTCTGGTAGATTATGGGTTTCGGCTCCCTTCTGCCCTCGATAACCGACCTCTGAAATTCGATGAGTTCGAAAAACTAACCAATCAAATAATTTATGTGAGTGCTACTCCAGCGGAGTATGAATTAAAACAGGCCGAAGGAATAGTGGTGGAACAATTCATCAGACCAACCGGACTTCTCGACCCTAAAATAGAAGTCAGACCTTCAACCAACCAGATCGATGACTTATTGTCGGAAATTCAAAAAAATGTGGAAAGAAATGAAAGAGTTCTGGTTACAACCTTAACTAAAAGAATGGCAGAGGAACTCAGTAAATATTTGCAAAGTATCAATGTTAAAACTCGCTACATTCATTCTGATATCGAGACCCTCAACAGGGTCGAAATCATGCGTGATTTACGACTTGGAAAATTCGATGTATTGGTGGGAGTAAATCTTCTAAGAGAAGGGCTCGACCTGCCTGAAGTTTCATTGGTAGCTATCCTGGATGCTGACAAGGAAGGTTTCTTGCGCTCGGAACGATCGTTAACGCAAACAGCCGGACGTGCCGCCCGAAATATCAACAGCCGGGTCATTATGTATGCTGATAAGATTACCGATTCTATGCGGTTGACTATCGAGGAAACAAATAGAAGGCGATCGATGCAAACGGAATACAACCAGATGCACGGCATCACTCCTACCCCCATCATCAAATCGACGAGTGAAATTCTTGGGCAAACCTCGGTGGTAGATGTGAAAAAGCCTCAGTCAAATTATTATGTTGAAAAAGAAGAGATTGAAGTCGCTGCCGACCCTCTTGTGAAATATCTAAACAAAGAGCAGATACAAAAAATCATTCAGCAAACCCGAAAAAATATGGAAGCAGCCGTAAAAGAACTCGATTTTATCAACGCAGCCCGTTTTCGAGACGAAATTAACCAGCTTAAACAACTTCTCGAAACTAAATAACACATTTTTATAAGTTCTTATCAACAAATATTGTTGATTCTATTTTGTAATATTTTGTATAATAGTAAGTTATAAAATTAGCTCCAACTATTGAAAATTTGCCAAATATAAAATCAAGGGGGTTGAATCTTCAGGCAGTCCGAAAAAATTTAATTCAGATGAATTATTATGGAATCAACAGCCGTGGTTGCCTTCTCAATGAACATGTCCATGGGCCAGTTCTTCGGGAGAGGCTGGTCTTACATCGAGAATGGAACCCGTAAAAAATAAGGTCATTCCGGCCAGAGGATGGTTAAAATCCATTTTTACCGAATTTTCATCAATTTGTATTACTCTTCCTTCGAATCGGTTACCATCTTGATCCATCAAAGGAATGACGTTATCTATAAAAAGCATTTGTTCACCTTCGGGCGTTTGATGAAAAATCTCGATATCGACATCGAGTACTGATTCCGGGTCGAAAGGGCCATAGGCCTCTTCATACGACAAGGCGAATTCATAGGAAGATCCGGGTTCCAAACCACGAATGTTTTCCTCGAAGGAAGGAAGCAAATGTCCATGCCCGTAAATGAAAGTCAATGGATTTTCTTGGGTGGCAATTTGAAGGATTTCTCCTTCCGAGTTATTAGCTTGAAGTGTATAAATGAGGCTAACAACGGAGTTTTGTGCAATTTGCATAAAATAAAAATAAAGTTAATTTAAAAAATTGAATATGATTCGACTAAAACATTTTGTCTTTATGAAAAGCGAGCAAAAGTATAAAATTTATTTCAGCTAAGAATTTTATTCACCAGTTCAGCGGCTTCTTGAAGTTCGATAGCCGTCAACACTTTGAGTCCGCTATTTTGGATTAATTCGGATGCTTCTCTGGCATTTGTTCCTTGCAGACGTATAATGACAGGCACATCGATTTGTCCAATATTATTGAAAGCATCTATGATACCTTGAGCTACCCTGTCGCATCGAACAATCCCTCCAAAGATATTAATAAGTATGGCTTTCACGTTAGGGTCTTTCAAAATGATGCGAAAGGCTTGTTCAACGCGTTTAGCGTCGGCTGTGCCTCCTATATCGAGAAAGTTGGCAGGCGCTCCGCCCGACATCTTGATCATGTCCATGGTAGCCATGGCCAACCCTGCTCCATTGACCATACAGCCAACATTGCCATCGAGTTTGATGTAATTGAGTTTATAGTTTCCTGCTTCCACTTCGATGGGGTCTTCCTCGTCGAGGTCTCGCATTTGCAAGATATCGGGATGGCGAAAAAGCGCATTATTATCGATGATAACTTTGGCATCGGCTGCAAAGATTTTTCCGTCGGAGGCCTTAATTACAGGATTTATCTCGAACAGAGAAGCATCGCTTGCTTGGTAAGCCCGATAAAGTGCATCGACAAATTGTAACATCTGTTTATAGGCTTCGCCGGATAATCCAAGATTGAACGCTATGCGCCTGCATTGAAAATTTTGAAGGCCTACTCTGGGATCTATCTCTTCGGTGAAAATTTGTTCGGGCGTTTCTTCGGCTACGGCTTCGATATCCATTCCACCTCTTGGAGAATACATAATTATGGTGCGACCACGGTGGCGATTCAGCAATATGCTTAGGTAAAATTCCTGTATGGGCTCTTCACCAGGATAATAAATATTCTGCTCCACCAACACTTTCCTTACCAGCTTGCCTTCGGCAGAAGTTTGAGGTGTAACGAGCTTCATACCAATAATCTGAGCAGCAAAAGTTTCGACTTCCTTGAGCGATTTGGCAATCTTTACACCTCCACTTTTCCCTCTCCCACCCGCATGAATCTGAGCCTTAATTGCCCAGCAATTAGTACCCGTTTTTTCCTCGAGAATTTGCGCTGCCTCAACTGCTTCTTTCGCATTGAAAGCTAAAATGCCTTCAGGAACATTTACTCCATAGCTTTTAAAAATGCTTTTCCCCTGAAATTCATGAAGATTCATAAAGAAAATTCGATTTTTTAGAGCATTCAAAGGTATGTATTAATCCAATTCTCAATCGTTAATGCGTTTCACTTATTCACACCTTTGATAAAATATTTAGAGAAAAATCAACGTTCTTTGCAAAATCATCAGCTTATGGATGGATTATGAAAAAAATATTCGCCTTCCTCTTTTTGACCTTAGCCTTCATTACCTCCATCGTAGCCCAAAAACGCGTAGAATTGGGAGGAAATATTGGATTGCAATTCGGCACAGTAACCATTGTAAATATCTCCCCTTCAGCGGGATATTGGTTTACGAATTATTTAATGGGAGGCATAGATCTCACCTATCTTTATTCTCATGACTCAAGAAAAGGCGGCTATAAAGGAAGTACTTATGGAATAGATATTATTGGGAAACTGTATCCCTATCACAATTTTTATCTCGAAGCAAATTATTCCAATTTAAACACGGGTTTATCCTCGATAGGAGTGGTGAAGGACAGGATATGGACCAAGGCTTTATTGATCGGTGGAGGTTATAGTCAGCAATTGAGTGAAAAAGTTTTTCTTAATTTTAGTATCTTGTGGGACGTTATAGGAGAAGAATGGTATCCATTCGATAACCCTTTGATTAGGGCGGGTATTGTAACTCGATTATAAGTCATTGTAATGATAAACAATAAAGGGGAAATCTGTATTACGATAGGTAAATTTTATAGATTTATAGAAAAGTTGATCAGATCCGCAAGTTGACGACTCAAAGTGCAAATACAAATATAAAACATGGCAAGAAGGCAATAAAGCATTAAAGTTTATAAAATGGAAACGATGATGAAAGTGGAAAATATCCACAAACGATATGGAACAGTGGAAGTGTTGAAAGGAATTCATCTGGAGGTATACTCCAAAGAAATTCTAGCAATCGTAGGGTCCTCGGGTGCTGGGAAATCTACCTTACTGCATATTATGGGAACAATCGAAAAACCAGACCAGGGAAAAGTTTTCTTCAAACAAATGGATTTATTCAAGATGAAGGAAAAGCAATTATCGGCCTTTCGTAATCAGCAATTAGGATTCGTTTTTCAATTTCATCATTTGCTTTTCGAGTTCACCGCTATCGAAAATGTATGTATTCCAGCTCTTATTGCAGGAAAAGATAAAAACGCCATAAAGAAAAAAGCCGAAGAATGGTTGGCTTTTTTCGGATTAGCCCACCGCAAAGACCATAAGCCCACTGAACTTTCGGGTGGAGAACAACAACGTGTTGCCGTAGCACGCGCTTTAATCAATGATCCTCCCCTTATTCTGGCCGATGAACCCTCGGGAAACCTCGACAGCAAAAATGCCGAAGAACTCCATCGGCTGTTTTTCGAATTAAGAAACCAATACGAAAAAACCTTCGTCATTGTAACTCACAATCCTTCTCTTTCCGATCTATGTGACAGGCGTCTGTTAATCAAGGATGGAATATTACAATGATTTTTCGTGAAATTTCCATTTTCTTCTTCTCGAAAACATTGTCTCTTATCTGATGCAAACTGTACTAGGTGAAAATGAACATTATACCGATACCTTAAAATTCTTCTTCTTTCGAATCGAAATGAATTTCATCTATCAAAATACAATCATTTTCAATACTTTGTGATGAATTATAAAAACCAATTCTGATATAACGAACTTTTGCAGGCTGTAATTCCACTTTCACCCAAAAAGATTTATTAAAAGTAACAGAAAATCTCTTTTGTCCCAGAGGATAAAATTCATAACCATTTTCTGAACCTTCTACCAATATTGAAGGTAAGATAAGGTTCTTCGTTTCTGCCACATAAAGATGAAATTTTACTTCATTTACTTGTCGTTTTATCCCAAAATCCACCCAAAACTCAATTTTTGATCCTTTTAAACACAGGTAATCATTTCCATTTTCTGCAGTTTCTGAATTGTCGGTTACGCCATCGAACAATTTGTAACGTCGTGAACTCTGGCAACATCTCCTCTCGTCGCAAAAAATCTGAAAATCAAATAAGTTTTCAATTTTTACAAGCCTCAATTCCTTCATAGTACTTTTTATATGGGATGGTAATATAGCATAAGCCAGAAGTGTAGTAGAAGAATTGAACAACAACGGTTGATGGTATTGAAGGAATCCTATTTCATTTATCGTATTCTTCAACGAATAAAAAATTTCTGCTTTTTCGTTGTTGGTTATCAGTCTTAATTCTATCGATCGGGGAAAATACAGAATGGAATCGTCAATGGTATCGCTTCCCGATAAAATTCGGACTAATAAAGTTTGTAGGCTATCAGGTGCAAATTTTTCGTCAGTATGGGCATCGATAGAATTGGATGACGAAATCACCAATGCGTAAATTGTTAAAAATTGAATAATTGTAAGTAAGCAAGAAGTTTTATTGTGTAGGATCATCAAACTGTTTTTGGTTTTACCACGAAAATAAAATATATTACTGTAATCAGGGAAGTTATTGCGGTAGTAAGCAAAGCAACGGTAGCGCCAAAGTTATACCAAAGCAAGCCAGCCAATGAACTCGCCAGCATGGTAAAAACGCTCTGAAAAGCTGTATAAGCTCCAATGGCCGTAGCTGTTTCTCCTTTTGGAGAAACATTGGTAATCCATGCTTTGCTAATTCCCTCGGTAGCAGCAGCATAAATACCATAAACCACAAATAATCCCAAAAAAATAGTAAATTTTGTATTGAAGGCAAAGCCAAAATAAACGATGGAGAACATTAGGAGACCAAAAACGAATATTTTCTTCAGCCCCAATCTGTCGGCAATTATTCCCAAGGGATATGAAGCCAATGCATAAACCATGTTGTAGAAAATATAGGTTCCAATCACCCAGGTATCGTTAAGTCCTGCTTCCTTTATTTTGAGTAATAAAAAAACGTCGGAACTGTTGAAAAGCGTAAAGAACAATAAACCAGCTATAATTTTTTTATAAGTATTATTGCTCGTTTTCACATAGTTGATGAATGAGAAAAAAGAAACTTTATTATGGGAGGATTTTTGAATAGAAGGTTTTTCTTTGATGAGGAAAGTAAGAACAATAGCCAGTAAACCTGGAATAAAAGCAATAAAAAAGAGGGTTTTATATTGATTGGGATAAAAATAAAGAAAAAGGAGAGCAAACAAAGGACCAATAGCGGCTCCCACGGTATCTAAAGAACGATGAAACCCAAAAATCCTACCTTTGGTTTCGGGTGTGGATTCGTCGGAAAGCAATGCATCGCGTGCTCCGGTACGTATGCCCTTTCCTAAGCGGTCGAGTGTCCGGGCAAAGAACACCCATAAGGGATATATAAAAACCGCCATCAAAGGCTTAGATATCGCACTCAGGCCGTATCCAATCCTGATAAATGGAACTCTTTTCCCTTTTTCATCGGAAAGTTTACCGAAATAACCCTTGCTCAAACCGGCGGTTGCTTCGGCCAAACCTTCCAATACGCCAATTAAAACTACTGTAAATCCTATGCTTTTTAAATAAATCGGCATAACTGGATAAAGCATTTCACTTGCAATGTCAGTAAATAAACTTACAAGCGATAATATCCAGATGGTACGAGTTAGATATTTCATAAAGAAATTTTCATTCCTCAAACCTGCAAATATAGAAAAATCTTGATAGCAACTTTCAAAGAAGCGGTAATTTATGCCATATATAAATAATCACTATTAACCGACAAAATTCTAAAAAGTTCCTAAACATTTTTATATACCACTTATTCAGTTAGTTAGAGTCTGTCTATAAACTCAAATTGTTAATAACTTTTTGATAACTAATTAGAGTCTGTCTATAAACTCAAATTGTTAATAACTTTTTGATAACTAATTAATTAAAACTGTTATTGGCATTATTTTTTATTCTAATTTTGTTGGAAATTATTAAAAAAATAACGCCATGCGTTTATTTGAAGATTTTAAGATTTTATTCGAACAACCTGATTGGTTCTATGATCCTCAATTATGTTTTATTGATACAGTATTAGAGATGAAACTTCGGTTTTGTCCCTCCTTCTTTTTATTCAATTTTTTTGTCGGTCAGTAATGATAAATAATTTAAAAAATTCTACTATAGTATAAAAATAGCCCTTTGCATCATTCATGGAAAACTAAAGTTTACCAAGTAATCCCCATAAAAAATCAGAATGAAACTACAAAAATTAATTTATTTGCATATCTTATCTGAATTTTCTTCATTAATTCGAATTTTTCGGCCAGCTTTGGTAGAAGAAAAAAAAGATAGTCAAGCTTAAAGTCAATATTGAATAAATAAATTTATTAATTTCGCTCAATAATAAATTGCATCTCTCGAGATATCATGTCGGATAATAAAAATGGCTGTTTGATTTGTGGAGAAGACTTAGTTTACAATGATATACTCGAAAAAACCATGTGCTTCTATTGCAAGAAAATTTTCGAAACCAACGTAATTTGCAAAAACCAGCATTATGTTTGTGACGGATGTCATAGTTTGCCAGCCTATTCAGCGATCGAAACATTTTGCTTGATGAATATGCTGAAAGATCCACTCGAGATAGCTATTTTATTGATGCAACATCCATCTATTAAAATGCATGGACCAGAACATCACTTTCTTGTGGCAGCATCTTTGCTTACAGCTTACTATAATACCATCAATGAACCGTCAAAAAAGTCGGTTATACTCACCGAAGCCCAAAAACGTGCTAAAAATATCCTTGGAGGTTTTTGTGGATATTATGGTAATTGTGGTGCTGCCGTGGGTACCGGCATTTTTTTAAGCTTGATTACCCAGGCAACTCCTTTATCCAAAAAAGAATGGGAACTTTGCAACCTGATGACATCCAACAGTCTTTTTTCGATTGCTCATGCGGGAGGTCCTCGCTGCTGCAAACGCAACACCTATCTGGCTGTTATCGAGGCTGCTCGTTTTGTAAATGAGAATTTCCAAATTTCACTCAAAACAGGAAAATCTCTTCAGTGTTCATTCTCTTCGTTCAATCGAGAATGCAAAAAAGAAGACTGTAAGTTCTATAAGGGTTCCCGCATCAATGTTCTAATTGAGAAAAATTAACCTTTTTCATCTTTTTATTAAAATGTTTCTTAACCGAAACAAAACGAGTGAAAATCAACAATAAATGGCATACCACCAAAATTACAAAGAAAACTACTGACTTTTTGAAAAATCAGTACTATCTATTACGTAAATTTTGCGTCTCTTCGTCTCCTCATGGTGTCGCCTCAAGAATTTAAAGGTCTCCTCGAACCTGGGGACTTGCATCATATTAACTTACTCCACCCTCCGAAGAATCAATCCTTCAAGAGGCAAAATAGGAATTGATTTGCCTTTAATGATTCTTCCAGAAAGTAAATCCACAAATTTCCCTTTTGATGCAAACTTGATGCGATGAGAAGTGGTATCGGTATTCAAACAAACAAATATTTCATCTGAAGAATTCCAGCGTCTATATGCCAGTACTCGATCTTCTGAAGAAATAAATTCAATCTCGCCCGTAGCCAGAACAGGGTTATTTTTCCGTAAACTGATGATTTGCTTATAAAAGTGATAATGATCGGCATCGAATTTCACTTCATCGTATAATTTAAAGCCAGGCTGAATATTGGTTCGAGTTTCAGGTTCGAATTTCGTGTCGGGCCACCATAAAGGTTTACGATTATCGGGATCGTCGCTGCCCCACATTCCCATTTCATCACCATTCCAAATAGAAGGAGAACCGGGAATAGTAAATTGATGCATGAGATACAATCTAACTCTATTGTAGGTATCTTTGTCGGGTTTACCTGTTATGCATCGAGGATTTTCGTAAGGATTGACATGATATTTGTATTTTCCTTTGTTGGCAAAACAAGTCAGCAGACGTGGACTATCGTGTGTAGCATTTACATTCATTTGAGAGTAACGGAAATTTTTCGGCAGATTTGTCCATTCTTTTTGTAAACTATCGGCCAATTGCGAAGAAGTTAAGGCTTCTTTTCCGTGAACGAAGAAGCTACGAGCCGGTGCATAAATCTTATAGAACATTACTGCGTCGAAAATCTCATCATTTACATAAGGTGCAGGATCCATAAGCTTATCGGGCCATTTTTCCCACCAGATTTCTCCCACAAGGTAAGCCTCGGGTTTAATAGATTTTACCCATTTACGGTAATCTCTCCAAAAACCCAGAGGAATTTGTTCGGCCACGTCGAGGCGAAAACCATCTATTCCCTTGGTTTTATCTCCATTAGGAGCAAGCCATCGCTGAGTAACGGCAAAAATATGTTCCTTTACCTTAGGATTCAAATTTCCTTCGTAGGGACCATTGGATTTTCTTGGCCCAGGTAAGTTAACTTTTTTCCACTCCGGGAGGCTGGCCACATTAGCCCAACCACGATATTGGAACTCATTCTCAGGAGTAAGGGGGTTATCGAAAGAAATGATCTCATACCAATCACGGTAAGGTGATTTCTGTAAATTTTGCAGAACATCTTTCCATGCCCAGAAATCCACACCTGTATGATTCCACGAATAATCCATAATGACTCTTATGCCCATTTGGTGGCATTGTTCGATTAATTGGAGGAATTGCCTATCGGCTGCCGTCCATTTCCAAGTAGAAGGATCAGATGGGATCTCGGAAGCAATAATTTTTTTGTCACCCTTAGGATCGGGACCAAAATTCACATCTATATGGTGGTAATTGCGCGCATCATATTTATGCAAAGAAGGTGCATCATTTAGTGGATTGAAATAAATAGCGGTAATTCCCAATTCATGCAGATAGGGAAGTTTATCGATAACGCCTTGCAGATCGCCTCCATAACGGCGATGCTGAACGGTTTCCCGATGGGATTTTCCCGTTTTTTCTGCCCAAGGTTCTCGCTTCCACCAGTCCATCGTCCATGGCGTAATTGTCCAGTCATCGGGGAGGGGAAAGGTTGACGAGCTCACCGAGATGTCTTCGGGAGTAGGATCATTATTAGGGTTTCCATTGTAAAAGCGTTCTACGAAAATTTGATACCAAATCACATTGGAAGTCCATGAAGGAGGGCTTTGTGCCAGAAGTTGCTTTACGGGATTTGCAACAATCAAACTCAATAAAAACATAAAAATTAATAACTTTTTCATTTTCATTGCAAAAAATTCTTAATATCGTTCTGGTACAAAATTTTGCCTCTTTATTGGAGGTCTAACATAACCCGTTGATTCTTTTCGAGGTGAAAATTTGATGAGGGGTGAAGGTAATTCTTCATAAGGGATCATGCTTAGTAAATGAGAGATGCAATTGAGACGGGCTCTGCGTTTATCATCGGCATTCACGTCCCACCAGGGAGATATTTTCGTGTCGGTAAAGGCAAACATCTCATCTTTTGCTTTGCTATAATCTTCCCATTTTTCGCGCGAGGCGATGTCCATTGGACTGAGTTTCCAACGTTTAGTCGGATCGGCAAGACGTTGCTGAAACCTTTGCTCCTGTTCATGATCACTTACCGAAAACCAATATTTAATAAGAATAATTCCACTACGAATGAGCATTTCTTCGAAAAGAGGGCATGAACGGAAAAATTCCCAATACTCTTCTTCAGTACAAAAACCCATCACACGTTCCACACCTGCCCTGTTGTACCATGAGCGATCGAAAAGAACCATCTCGCCCGCACTGGGCAAATAAGAAACATATCTCTGAAAATACCACTGTGTGCGTTCCTTTTCGGTTGGAACTGGCAAGGCTGCAATTCGACAAATACGTGGATTTAGACATTCGGTAATACGCTTGATAACGCCACCCTTTCCTGCTGCATCACGACCTTCGAAAATAACCACTACCCTCAATCCCTTCGCCTTTACCCATTCCTGTAATTTGACCAGTTCTATCTGTAATTTCCGTAATTCTTTTTCATAGAATTTCTTTCCTAATTTCGAAACTTCATGGCCATTATCAGCGTCTTCTCCAAATTTTATTTGTTCAGATTCATCTCGAGGCTGAATATATTTCCGAAATTCTTCCCCAAACAATTCATTCAATTCATTACAGTTGGAATTGTTTCCCATAAATTATTGATTTTAAATCATTGATTCAAACCATTTATCCCCTCATTGAGATAACTTTCGATGATGTCGTCATAAGATTTCATAATGAAATGCAAAAGCGGATGATTTACATTATATGATTGTTCATTGATAAATGCAATGGGTAGTACTTTTGGTGAAGTTCCAGTTAAAAAAGAAGCCTCATAAGTATTCAGCGTTTTTACATAAATATTTCCCTCATTTAAAACAATATTTTGTTGATTGATTAGGTAAATGATTTTTTGACGAGTAACACCAGGCAGTACTTTCGAAAGTGGTGGCGTAAAAAATTGATTTTCTTTTATAAAGAACACATTCGACTTGCTCCCTTCTGTAACTGCTCCGCCATCATCCACAAGTAAAGCTTCATATATTTTATTCTTTTCGATAAAAATTTTTACCTTTTCCTTCAAATCTATATTTCTATACTTGATATTGGGATCCTTTCGTTCATAATAGAACAGCCCGGTTTTTACTCCTTGACGGTATTCTTCTTCCGTAGGGTAATGGTGAGGAATATACCATGCTACGAAAGTTTGTTTTGGGGAAAAACTATCAGGCCGGTAATTCACATCGAGTTCAATATTGCCATCGAGGGAACCATTGGCATGCAACATTTCATAAAGTCGATATGTAATTTCCTTTTGGCTCAATGAAAGCTGAAATCCCATGTTTCGAGCAGAATTCTCGAATCTTTTCAAATGATCTTCCAGAAATAGAAGTTTGCCTTTAATAACCCTGATGACTTCATAAACCGTAAGTCCTTGTGAAAAGATATTTTCATCAATTTGAGTGGCTTCGGTGATTTTATCATCCATCCAAATATATTTTCTCAACGGAATAATCATTTTCGAAAAATTAGATGTTATGTTTAGATTCTTAATCCTGTACTCCCGAGAAATTCAATGATCATATCATTAGAAAAGCATTGGGGTATATCTTTAAAATGGTAAATCATTGTCATCTTGAATCTCATTATATTCTATAGCCGGAGGTTCAGAGGGAGATTCAGGCTGTGAATGTATTTCTTCCGAGTCTGATGAAGATGAAATAGAAGAAGGGGTACTTTTCGAAATATTCAAGGCTCTTACATCGGTGTACCAACGATCGTTGAATTCACGAGACTCTATCGAGCATTCCACGGAAACTTCTTCGTCGATCTCAAGGCTCGAAACTACATCTGTGCGTTCATTCCATGCTATCAAGCATATTTTTCTGGGATAATAACCGAAGGTTTCGATGATGAAACTCTGTTTCTTCCATACCCCATTTCTACCTTCGCCTTGTTGAATCGGCAAAATTTTTACGACTTTTCCCTTAAGTGTTAGCGCCATAGCTGAATATATTTTTAAATTTCAATATTTGATCTTTTCTTCCATTCGATTCCATAGTACAAAGGGTTTTATGGCTTCGTGATGATGCATGCAAACGAAAGGTATTTTTCTTTCCGAAGATGGCAAAGTTAGCTGTTCAAAAATAAACGAATCATCGAAACCTGCCTGAGCTGCATCTTCCTGCCGGGCAGCATAATAAACTTTCCTAAGCCGAGCCCAGTAAATAGCTCCAAAACACATCGGACAAGGCTCACAACTGGTATACAGCTCGCAATCGTCGAGCTGGAAGGTATTTAGTTGCTTGCAGGCTTGCCTTATGGCATTCACCTCGGCATGAGCCGTTGGATCATTCGTGGAAGTCACTGTATTGGTGGCAATGGCTATTATGTGGCCGCCTCGTACAACCATAGCCGCGAATGGACCTCCTTTCCCTTCCATTACATTCTGAAAGGCCAAATCAATAACTTCCTGTATCAATTGTTCTTCCATCTAATCATGTATTCATTCGTTTCTTCTTTCAAAAATACACGAGAATTTTCGAACATCATTCAAAAAAACAGATTCATTTAACAAAATATTCTGCAGGGATGAGAAATCGATGAAAACGTTTACCATCGCATCTCCAACAAAAATATTCCAGTTGGCAAATGGTTGAAAATCAAATAAAGTCATTATTCATGAAATTACTCGAAGTCTTATATTTCAGGTTTTTATCAATCTTCGTGAAGATAATGCCATGGCTAACGTACCAAAAATATCGATCTAATCATAAGCCGAAAAGTTTTTTCGCAGATATTCGAAGAGAAGAAAGGCTTCGAACGAGATAACACGACCTTAGCAAAGAAAGAACATTTCAAATGCCGAAAAGACGAAAGTTAAAATTGATTATTTTTGCAATAATCAACCTGATTCGGAGATAGGATGGCAGCGAAAGTGAATCATAAAACGGAGAAAGAAGGGATTGAAGAGAAGGGAAAACCTTCTAACAAACCGCATAAGAAAAAACAAAAATCTACGGCATGGTGGCGCCAAAAAGAAAAATCAAGAGCAGTTATCGGTTTTATAATAACAGCAATAGGCATTTATTTGCTTCTAGCTTTTATTTCATTTTTCATCAACTGGCACATCGATTTCGATAAGACTACCAATATTTCATTTTATGACATTGCATCGGGGAAAACCAATTTCAAAAACACGACAGGTTCGATAGGTGCGGCAATTTCCTATTACATTATTTACAAAGGATTTGGTTTGGCCAGTTTTGTTTTCCCATTTATTTTTATTCTGATTGGATTACGTATTGCTTTAGGTATTAGAATTTTCCCTCTCCACAAATCCTTTAGTATTTCATTTTTCATTTTAATCTGGTTATCGGTAACTCTGGGTTTTGCCTTTCATAGTACCAACAACCTGTCTAATATTTTAGGAGGGGTATTCGGCAATCAAATAAGTCGGTATATGATGGTTGTAATGGGAAAAACCGGATTGGTCATACTTTTACTGGCGCTGTTACTGGTATTTACTACCATTTACATGAATTTCCCTTTTTCGCAGATTCAAAACTACAGGCGTCGCAAGCAGGAAGAAAAGAAAAATAAATTGCAACCCTCTCCTTCGACCGTTCCAGCACCTTCTGTAAGTTATAACCTTCATGAGTTTGCGGTGGATGAGCCTGCAACTACAGAATCAAAGATAATCGATAAACCCAGCCCAAAAAAAGCAGAAAACAATTCTCCATCCAACCCGCAGCCAAATTCCAAATCTGCTCGGGAAGAAGTTGAAGAAGGAACACCTGGCGCTCAACCTAAAAACGTGGATAAGCCAGTAAGCAGCCATGATGAAGTCGAATTGATTATAGTGAATTCCAAGAATAAGGAGCAAACCAACAAAGAACCAGAAATAACTGAAGAAAAGGGAAACCCCATTACTCATTACACTCTCGATACGCTTTATGATCCAACCTTAGAACTTTCCGATTTTAAACTTCCTACGGCCGATCTTTTGCAAACATATCCCAACGAAAATGCCAATGTTTACAAGGAAGAAATCGAAGACAACAAGAAACGTATTGTTGAAACGCTCAATAATTATCAGATCGATATTCAACAAATAAAAGCTACGATCGGGCCAGCCGTCACCCTCTATGAAATTATCCCTGCTCCAGGAATCCGTATCTCGAAGATCAAGAACCTAGAAGATGATATCGCCTTAAGTCTATCGGCCTTGGGAATCAGGATTATAGCTCCCATTCCGGGAAAAGGCACCATAGGCATAGAGGTTCCTAATCTGAACCCTGAAATCGTTTCGATGCGCAGCCTGATAACTAGCGAAAAATTTATCACTACGCGTTTCGACCTGCCCATTGCATTGGGCAAAACTATTTCCAACGAGTGCTATATTGCCGATTTGAGCCGAATGCCACATTTATTGATGGCAGGAGCTACCGGACAAGGCAAATCGGTTGGCTTGAATGTTATTATTACAAGTCTTCTGTATAAGAAACATCCTGCAGAGGTAAAATTTATCCTGGTCGATCCTAAAAAAGTAGAACTTTCTCTCTTTTCGAAAATCGAGCGTCATTATTTGGCCAAATTACCCGATTGTGAAGAAGCCATCATTACCGATATCCGTCAGGTCGTACGCACACTCAACAGCTTATGCATCGAGATGGACGACCGCTATGCCTTGATGAAATCTGCTCAGGTAAGAACCATCAAGGAATACAATCATAAATTCATCCACAGACGATTGGATCCAAACGAAGGACATCATTACATGCCATACATCGTCCTTATTGTAGACGAATTTGCCGATTTGATCATGACGGCAGGCAAAGAAATCGAATTACCCCTCACTCGTTTGGCTCAATTAGCCCGGGCCATCGGTATTCACCTCATCATTGCCACTCAACGTCCTTCGGTAAATATCATCACGGGCACCATTAAGGCCAATTTTCCGGCTCGCATCGCATTTAGAGTGAGTTCGAAGATCGATTCACGAACTATACTTGATACGGGAGGAGCCGACCAATTAGTGGGTCGGGGAGATATGTTGCTTTCACTTGGGAGTGATTTGCTTCGTTTGCAATGTGCTTTTGTCGATTTATCGGAAATCGAGAGTATTACTGGATACATAGGCAGCCAAAGAGGCTATCCCGAAGCCTATGCCCTCCCTGAATATTACGAAAGTGAAGATGAAATACCAGCTATTACCGAGCCGGGCGAACGAGACGAACTCTTCGAAGAAGCCGCCAGAATCATAGTCATCCATCAGCAAGGTAGTACTTCCTTGCTCCAAAGAAAATTAAAACTCGGATATAACCGGGCAGGCCGCTTGATTGACCAACTCGAAGCCGCTGGCATTGTAGGCCCTTTCGAAGGAAGTAAGGCCCGCGAAGTAAGAATTCCTAACGAACAAGCGTTGGAACAATATTTGAGAGAACTCAACAATAAGCAATAATGCACAATCTATTAAAACATGAAAAAATACCTCATCCTTCTCCTTGCTTTTACACCTGTATTTGTTCAGGCCCAATATAGTAGCGAAAAGGCTCAAAATCAGCTTCAATCCTTAGCTCAAACTCTTAAATCGGCTCAAAACATCCGAATACAATTCACTCTTTCGCAAACCGCTGATAAAGCCAGTGCGTCAAAACCAAATCAGGGAACACTCTGGATTTCGGGAAACAAATTTCGCCTGATGCTGGATGGTCAGATCATCGTTAATGATGGGAAAACCCTATTTACCTATTTGCCCGAAGCCAACGAAATTCAGATCAATGATGCCAACTCGTCCCATAATGAATTGAATCCATTGACGCTCTTGACAAGCTATCAACAAAACTACAGATCAAAATACATTCGTGAAGAAGATAACCGAATGATCATCGATTTATTGCCCTTGAACGAAAATAGGTTTTACAAAATCAGGATCGAAATTCTGACATCCAATAACTATCCATCGAAAATTTCGCTTTATGAGCGTAATGGAACTACTCTCACTTATCAGATCGATAGATTCGAATTGAACAAGGATGTCAATTCTTCCATCTTTTCATTTAACCCTGCCGATTATAAGAATGCAGAAGTAGTCGATTTGCGATAAACCATGATCACTCCTCCCCTTGCCGAAATCCTGCGTCCACAATCGCTTTCCGAATTCATCGGCCAAGAACATATTATCCAGCCCAATTCCATTCTATATAATTCTATTCAAGCAGGGAAAGTGCCCTCGATGATTTTGTGGGGCCCTCCAGGCACAGGTAAAACCACACTTGCTTATATCATTTCGAGAACATTGAACTGCCACTTTTTCTCGTTAAGCGCTATCCATTCGGGAGTAAAGGAGGTTCGTACAGTAATCGAAGAAGCCGAAAAAAACCCAAGCAGAACCATATTGTTTATTGATGAAATACATCGTTTTAACAAATCGCAGCAGGATTCTTTGTTAGGAGCGGTCGAAAAGGGCATTATCACGCTAATAGGAGCCACTACCGAAAATCCTTCCTTCGAAGTCATTACACCTTTGCTTTCGAGATGTCAGGTCTATATTCTGAAGCCGTTGGAAAGAAAACATCTGGAAATTTTAATCGAAAAGGCAGTTCGGTATTACGACACTCAGGGAATTCACTTACAAATTGCTGAAAATGAAGCGCTATTAAGGATATCGGGCGGAGATGCCCGTAAGTTGTTGAATGCAATCGAACTGATCGTTAATAATCGAAAAACTGGTACCAACAGCCTTTTGATCGACAATGGAATCACTCAAAAAATCATTCAGCAAAACATGGCCATTTACGACAAGGGAGGCGAGCAGCATTACGATATTGTATCCGCCTTTATTAAGTCATTGCGTGGTAGTGACCCCAATGCAGCAGTTTATTGGCTGGCACGCATGATCGAGGGAGGTGAAGATCCTTTATTTATCGCCCGCCGAATGCTCATTTTAGCCGCCGAAGATATTGGTATTGCAAATCCCAACGCTCTTTTACTTGCCAACACTTGCTTCGATGCAGTTCACAAAATTGGATGGCCTGAAAGTCGAATCATATTGTCGCAAACTGCTATTTATCTGGCTACATGTCCAAAAAGCAATTCGGCCTATATGGCCATCGAAAAAGCCCAGGAAGCAGTGAAATCAAGTGGCGATGTTTCGGTTCCGCTTCACTTACGCAATGCTCCCACTCAATTGATGAAACAACTTGGATACAGCAAGGGTTACCAATATGCCCATGATTTCCCAGATAACTTCGTTGCTATGGATTTCCTCCCTTCTTCGCTGCAAGGAAATATATTTTACGAACCTGGCAATAACCCTCGTGAAAATGAAATTAAAAATCGTCTTAAAATTCTCTGGAAAAACAAATATAAATATTGAAACCCAATTAAAATTATGATACCTGATGGTTTACCCTTGCTCCGGCATAAGAATTCCGATAATTTCTTCCTGATAGCAGGGCCTTGCATTGTCGAAAATCCACAAATGCCCCTCGAGATTGCCTCAGTAATCTATGATATCTGTGAACGTCTCGAAATACCTTTCATTTTCAAAGCTTCCTATAAAAAGGCCAATCGCACAAGCATACATTCCTTCACGGGAATAGGAGATATTTTGGCTTTGAAAGCCATCGCCGACGTGCGTAATGAATTAAGGATTCCAGTTCTAACCGATTTTCATACGGCCGAGGAAGCCGAACTGGCTGCTGCTTATGTAGATGTATTGCAGGTTCCTGCATTTCTTTGCCGGCAAACAGAATTACTCGTTGCAGCCGCACTTACGCAAAAAGTAATCAACGTAAAGAAAGGGCAGTTCATTTCGCCCGAAGCCATGCAATTTGTCGTCGAAAAGCTCAAAAGCCAGGGTAATAATCGAATAATCCTTACCGAAAGAGGAACTACCTTTGGTTATAACGATTTGATAGTTGATTTTCGCTCCATTCCCATCATGCAAAGTTTTGATGTGCCCGTTGTAGTTGACATAACGCATTCGTTGCAGCAGCCGAACACCTCAGCTGGCGTAAGCGGAGGCTCGCCTCAATTTATTTCTACTATTGGAAAAGCAGCTGTTGCCGCAAGCGCTGACGGTATTTTCATCGAAACCCATCCTGAACCATCCAGAGCTTTATCAGACGGAGCCAATATGCTGCAACTCTCCCTGCTCGAAAATCTCTTGAAACAGCTCGTTCAAATCAGAAAAGCCTTGAACAGAAATTATTCATAGTAGATTTTTACAATGCATCCTGTTTGGGGATCGAATTCTATTTTGCTCTTTACAAAAGGCACAACCGAAACTACACCAAATTGAGGGAGAGCTATCACTTGTTCATCATAAACCTTTCCAACATAATTTACTGATAACCTCACCATTTCAGGAATACGATAAGGAACTAAAAGAGATTTTACCTCAACGGGTGCAGAAGCCCAGGCAGGCATTTGAATCATAGTTCCGCTTCTTTTTATGCTAAGTACGATTTCTTTCCCTTTGCTATCGGTGGCATCGGAAATACCTGTTTCCTTCGAAAATTTACAAATGACCTGATTCGATTTATTCTGATCGGGTACAATATAATAGGTATAGGTGTGCAGGTTCTCTGTTTTCAATCCCTTGAAAAGAGAAATATATTCCTGAGCCATTAATTGAAGTTTTTCATCCATATACTTCATAGTTTCAGGCGAATAACTGGTTTCCTGATAACCTGTCAACAAATTAAACCGGCTTTCACGAATTCTTGACACCATGTCGGCTGCTTCTCGAGCTTTAATTTCTGTGGGTTTTTCTTCGAAATATGTATTGAAAAAACGCTTCTTAACCGTATTGGTATCTACGGTAACCATTCTTATGATGGTATCGACTTTCCTGTAAAGCGAAGGACTCATACTCATGGAAAATAAATCTTCCTGACCAATGACTTTTTTTTCTTCTTTGATGAGTTGAGCTTCTTTAGACGAAGAAATTCCATTAATACTACGAATGATTCCGTTAGAAGTCAAACATACCGAAAAATTCTTCTCCTCTTTGCTCAATTTATCATCCACCTCAAGGAAGTAAATCCTTTCGGGATCAGGTTCTACAAGGCCCTCCATACTTATATCGGCAATTTCATATTCCTTTGTATTTTGAGTAACAGGATTGCTTATGCCCATGAGCTGCTGGGCATATTCGGCATAAGGCCCTCTCAAATTTTCTATCTCTCTAACACTTACCGAAACCTTGATGATTTTCCGTGGTAAGGAAAAAAATACTCCATTTTTCTCGGGCTTCACATTTTTACCGCTCACCAAACTGATGTTGGTCTGTGCCAAACCCTGAAAAACGAAAAAAGAACAGCAAATTATAACAAACCAAAATTTATATTTCATATCGATCAATTTTTTTGGAATAAATTTCAACAAATTTTCTTCTTCGTCTACGAGAAGTTTTCACAAAATTAATTCTTTCGTTGATTTGTTGTATTTGTTCGATAATTTTAAATATTCACATTTAGCTATTCAATATAAGTCGGACATTACCCGGATACACTTCCAAACTCATGTATTAAATAAGAAACAGAGCGTTTAAATACATACATTCCTTATTTTTATTCCAATCATCGGATAAAATTTATTTTGATTCTCCACTTCAGAAATAGAATCATTATTCTCAAAATAATAGAAATAGTAAAACTATATGATAAATCCGTTTGAATCAGATCCCGTTTTGATATAATCCTATTCTTCGATTTTACATAAAACAAAGGTTTCCAAAGATATACACGGAGCTATACATAGTGAAAGCGGCTCAGTTGATTGCTTTATTATATCCAGCTTGGTCAACGTGCATGCTTGCTATTCTGAGCAAAAGATCATAATCTAAGGCAACGTAGTGAGAAAGGGACAATCTGAGTATGCGCGTAACATTCAATAGCCGGCCTAAGCAGACCGGCTATTGAATTTGAAATATAAGCTTTTCAAAGCTTGAGCAAGCGTTTTATTTCGTCCAGGAGTTTTTGCGGTTGGACAGGTTTTTCGAGGTAGGAATCCACGGGAAGCCATTTGGGATCATTGGCCATTTCTTTCAAGTTGAGACCCATAACTGAATCCACACTTGTCAACATGATGATGGGAATATCTTTCAGCTGGGGATCTTTACGCATTTCGCGTGCCATTTCAAACCCTTCCTGATCAGTAGTCATCATCACGTCGAGTATGGCCAGATCGGGTTTCTCGGCTCTTGCTCTTTCAAAGCCTGCAAACTTATCACCTGCCGTAATCACCTGAAAACCTTCTTTCTCTAAAAAAGCTTTCTGGATAAATACAAAATCTATATCATCATCTACCAACAATATTTTAATGTCTTTCATAATGACTGAAATTTTAAATGTTTCGACTTTTGTTGAATTCTTATTTTCTCGATAAAATTAAGAAATTTCACGATACTTCATTACTAAATCCAGTTATTGTCTAAATTAATAACGTTTTCGAGGAACATAATGCGTATGCAGTAATTCATGCGATGTATGGCTCAAGGGTTCACCCAAAAATTCCTGATAGATTTGAATAATTTCAGGATTTTCGTGGGATTTACGAATAGGCAGGTTTTCATCTTCTGCATAAATTGCCTCTGCACGTTTCTTTCTGATTTCCAGATTGGTTGGTATCGGTTGGCCACCACCACCCAGGCATCCTCCAGGACATGCCATGATTTCGATAAAATGATAAACAACCTTGCCATCACGTATAGCAGTCATCAGCCTCTTGGCATTGGCCAAACCATGAGCAATAGCAACCCTCAACGTAACTCCTTCGAGGAAACTCCAGTCAGGTTTTACATTTTCGATTTTGACCTCGGCTTCTTTAATGCCTTCCATGCCCCTTACAGGGGTAATATTCAAATTTTGAAATGGGACTTCACGACCTGTGACAATTTCGTAAGCCGTACGCAAAGCTGCCTCCATCACTCCACCAGTTGCTCCAAAAATAACACCAGCTCCCGATGATTCACCCATAAAACGATCATAATCTTCGTCATCGAGCTTCATAAATTCTATGCCGGCTTGTTTTATCATAATAGCCAGCTCGCGGGTGGTTAAGACATAATCTACATCCTGATAGCCACTATCGCGCATTTCGGGCCTCGTAGCCTCGAATTTCTTGGCTGTACAGGGCATAATGGAAACTGATACAATGTCCTTGGGATTAATCCCTTTCTTTTGAGCATAGTAAGTTTTAGCCAATGCGCCAAACATCTGCTGGGGAGATTTGCAGGTTGAAAGATGAGGCAGAAGGTCGGGGAAAGTATGTTCTATAAACTTGATCCATCCAGGCGAACAGGAAGTAAACATAGGTAGAGCCATCGATGTATCCTTATCAACCAATACTTTTTTCAAACGAGTAAGCAGTTCTGTTCCTTCTTCCATAATCGTTAAATCAGCCGTAAAATCGGTATCCAACACCGAATCGAATCCCAGTCTACGAAGAGCTGTAACAAGTTTTCCTGTAACGCGTGCACCCGGATCGTAACCAAGTTCTTCTCCCAGAGCTACACGCACGGCAGGAGCAGTTTGAACCACCACATGTTTACCTGGATCATAGATGGCATCCCATACCTCGTCGATATAATTACGTTCGGTAAGAGCACCCGTTGGGCAACGATTGATGCATTGCCCACAATTGGTACAAATCACTTCATGCATAGGTCGGTCGTAGAAACTCGAAATCTTCATTTCCGAGCCTTTGTAAGCTGCCGATAAAGCGCTAACAGCCTGTAAGTCAGAACACGTGCGCACGCAGCGCTGGCAACGGATGCACTTGCTATCATCCTTGATGAGCGAAGGAGAAGATTGATCAATTGTATAGTGTTTCAAAGGGATCAAATCGATATATACCTGATTGCCTATACGATATTCATTAGACAAATCCTGAAGTTCGCAATTCCCATTCTTATAGCACTTGGTACAGTCGGCATTATGTTCGGAAAGCAACAGTTCGATAATGGTTTTCCGGGCTTGCATTACCATCATGCTATTGGTAAGAATTTGCATATTTTCTCTTACAGGAGTAGCGCAAGCCGCCTGAAGTGTAGGGTTGCCAACTTGTTCGACGACACACACCCTGCAATTACCTGAAACACAAAGATCATCATGATTGCAGAGGGAAGGAATACGAATGCTCAGTCTACGTGCAGCTTCTATAATAGTAGTTCCTTCTTCTACACTAACCGGTATATTGTTAATAGTCAGATTAATCATATTTATCATAACATTTTCCTTTCAAAAGTTTTAGTAAATGATTTCTTCTCTAAAATTATCGACAATAGAAACGAAAGCATTGCCCACAGATTGGCCAAGGCCACATTTCGATGCCACTTTCATCACTTTTGCAAGTTTAACGAGTTCATCAAGGTAAGAAGAGGAGCGTTGTTTGCTCTTTACGGCTTCAATGCCTTTGAGCAACTGCTGGCAGCCAACCCGGCAAGGAGTACATTGTCCACATGATTCCTCTTCGAAAAATTCAAGATAATTATGCAAAACGTGATACATTGAACGGCTACTGTTGAAAATCTTCATTGAACCGCCCGTTGGAATTCCTTCGAAACCGATGATGGTTTGATTGAATTTCTTACGAGGCACGCAGAAACCAGAAGCTCCACCCACTTGCACAGCTTTGGTATCACCGTCTCCAAATTCTTCTACGAAGTCGCTGAGAAGCATTCCTAATTCCAGTTCATAAATACCCTCTTTGGAGCAATCACCACTCACCGAAAACAACTTGAAGCCTCTCGAACTATCAGTCCCGAACCTCTTGTATTCTTCGGCACCTATTCCCATAATAATGGTACAATTGACGAAAGTTTCGACATTGTTTACCACCGTGGGTTTATTCAAATAACCTTCTGTAACCGGAAAAGGAGGTTTATTCCGTGGTTCACCGCGGCGTCCTTCCATCGAATCGATCAATGCAGTTTCTTCGCCACAAACATAAGCCCCACTGCCATATCGAATATTGAGGGTGAAATCGAGCCCCAATTTCTTGAATTCCTGATTCATTTCGGCCATAATAGACATTAATTTAGGCGCGAGGAATTTATATTCGGCACGCAAATACAAGAATCCTTCCTTGGAGCCAATTACATAACCACATAGAGCCATTCCCGTGAATACACGTCGAGGCACTCTGTCGAGAATCTCCCTGTCTTTGAAAGTACCCGGTTCGCCTTCATCAGCATTGCAAATTACATATTTTACATCACCGGCTGCTTCCTTGGCAAGCTTCCATTTCAAACCGGTCAAGAATCCTGCTCCGCCTCTGCCCTTCAAACCAGAATCAATCAACTCGAGAATGATTTCATCACGATCACGTCGAAGGGATTTTTTTAAAGTATCCAGGCATGTATTGTCGGGTCGAAAAATATAATCAACACGTGTCAATTTCTTGGTTTCCATATCGTTTTGTTTTTTTCCTGTCAAAAAATATCTTGGTTTACTTGTTTATGTAACTTTCGATGATGTCGATAGCCTTGCCGGGGGTTAATTCGGTATAAACTTCATCATTAATGAGCATAGCAGGGCCTTTATGGCACCATCCGAGGCAATTGGTTGTTTTCAGGGTAAACTTCTTATCGGCAGTGGTTTGCCCTACTTTAATCTTCAGGGTATTTTCTATTGCCTGAAGTACGTTTTCCTTGCCTTTCATGTCGCAAACTATTGTTTTGCACAATCGAATTACATATTTACCAACTTCTTCGGTTTCGATGAAAGAATAGAAAGAAGCGGTTCCATAAACCTCTGCAGCCGATAAATCGAGTTCGCGTGCAACATTGATCATGGTTTCGTCATTTACATAACGCCTCTCGTCTATCAATTCCTGTAAGATAGGCAAGAGAGATTCGCGGTTTCGGCCGTATTTATCGGCTAATTCCTTAACAAGCATTTCTGTATTCGCCATTTATCCTCCTATTTTAAAATGAGTTATCACTAAAATTTTGATTGATTGCCTAATAGTAAAACGAAAAACCTATTGTTAGCGTGCTAACAATAGGTTGACAAAATTATCATAATTTCTTAATGGAAAAAAAATGTTTTTCGCAAAAAAGACATGATTTAAACACAGTCTAAATAAATTTTATTCATTACCAGATTCTTATGCCTTTTGTCTAAGAATTATTCAATGAATACCTCCGTGATAGATATCTTAAATTCGAATTCAATCACCAAGTTCAATGACCCGCAAAGGCAAATCAAAATCGACTTGATTTCGTATATCGAAAGCTGTTAAAGCTTCGGAATATTGGTTTTTGATTTCTGTCGGCTGATGAGGTTGCAGAAATTCTAAACATAATAACCGTCTTGGTTTCGATAATTCAGATAATAGACGTGTTCACATCCATCGAAGCAGAGAATAGCAATGTTGCATTTCTCTATAACGCGCATGAATGAATTATCCGGATTGGAAGTAAATGAAACGAACAAATGAACGAATTCGTCAACCGACAGCCATGCCCATCCACTGACAAAACGGTCGAGGGCAGCCTTTGAAAATTCTGCCTTGAAGGTCTCAAAATCTTGAAAATCTTCCTGAATGGCTTTTTGCAACATTTCAGATGGCAAACCCCCTCCTTGGGGCTTCATTATCTCCCAGTATAAATAATGATTATAAAAACCTCCTCCATTATTTCGCAATGCTAAGGGGTATTTATCCACTTCGGTAAAAATTTCCAACAAAGGAACCGATTCAAAGGCTTGGCCTTTAGCGGCTTTGTTCATATTGCCGGTATATGCTGCATGATGTTTGGAAGAATGAATCTCCATGGTATTGGCATCAATATAAGGCTCGATTGCAGTATAGTTGGGGATAGTATAAAGGCTCTTGTGTGCTCTTGACCGTTAACTGTGAGTCGCCCAATTTTTTAGCAATAGCTGACCCATCAGCAGCCGAAACATTCAATTTAAAAACTCCCAGATAAAAAAGTTAGGCGAAAAACATTGTAACCATTTATTCATGGTTAGATATGATTTTGTTGTTGAGTTTCAACAAGAAATAACAGGACTTGTTCAAATAGGGAAAGAACACCACAAAACTTAAAGATCGATTAATTCATTTTTGTTTTCGATAATCAGGGTTGTAAAATAAAAGCATACTTTAATATATTATTAAACAATAATTTACATTTTAGTATCTCTTCTTTATTCATTGGGAATGATGGTAATATCAAGTTTAAAACAAAACAGAATTCATCTTGCATTTGGAATTAGATTCTTATTTCTGACAAGAGCAAAAGAAGCCATACTAAACTTCTTAGCATAACTAAATAAAAAACAATAATTTAAAGAATTAGACTGTTAAATATTGATGGCAGGTAAGGGGTTCAAAATAATGAGTTTGTTTTATTCAAATTTCTCTTGTAATAAAATGACTAAAGATAAGGTAGTACTAGAGTATTATATTTTCTTTACTATTTAAAATAAATTGATTATAATAAATTGATATTCAATATTTTAAAATAAAATTTCTTTTGAATGTAACAGGTCGAAATAAATTTTCATTAAAGAGGGCACAGAAAAAGCAAGAAATTTTTATATTTGAAGCGAAAATTCAAAATGAAAAGAATAAAACCAATAGCTGCCCAATGAAATAAAGAAAACACTACTTTTATCCATTCAAATCACCAAAACCATGAAAACTATCGGGAGAGAGTTTTTACGAAATATATTCATAAAAAGCTTAGCTATAACTATTTATTCTGCAGGATGCTTCATTCCAATATCAGTCAAGGCACAATGTCCACCTGTTATAACGCCTCAGCCAGCACCAGGGGTTATCATCAACGGCAACATTGTCAGGTTATGTGCGGGTGATTCAGTTATACTTTCCTCGAGTCCTGCCGCAGCAAGTGGATATTTATGGTATCATAATGGAACATTAATTCCCGATTCAATAAGAAGTATATTTACGGCAAAAGTAGCAGGTACATATAAGGCAAAAGCCCCTGGTTGCAGTGTTTTTTCGAATACTATTTCTCTTACTGTAAATCCTTTACCTACTGCTTACATTACTAGTAATCCCATTCCTCCTATTTGTAGTGGAACACCTATCACTTTTGTCCTGCATACCAATGCCCCGGAATACTACTGGCTGCCACCCGTACCTTCTGCCCTAATGACAGAGGACACGATTATGCTTGAGTTATCTTCACCAACAACCATGAAAGCCGTTGCAGTAACCAACACTACACCACAATGTTCTTATTTTACAACTTATTGGGTTCGTGTTGATTTCCCGATTAATGGTGGCGTTATTGCTTCAGACCAAACAATTTGTTCAGGTACAGTACCAGAACCATTCACCAATATAGAATACCCTTCAGGAGGAAACGGAACATACACTTATAAATGGGTTATGAGCACTTCTGGCCCTTATGGGCCCTGGATCTCCATAGCGGGAGCCAATGATAGTATTTATACACATCCTACACCTTTAACTCAAACAACATGGTTTGCACGTTTCGCTGAAAGCCCTCCTTGTTTAGAAGTCATAAGTAACCCTGTAATGGTAGAAGTAAAACCTATTCCTGAGATTCTGGCTTATTCCGATGCAGAAATTTGTTCGGGAAATATCTTTTCCTACTTTCCCATTAACAGTGATCCTGGAGGTACGACAGATTATACCTCAATAGTAAGTTCGGGTACAGTCTCTGGGAATACCCCAAACGGAAGTGGCTATATAAATGATATTTTAACAATACCAGAAGGAATAACCAGTCCTGGCGTCGTTACTTATACCATAACTCCAACTGGTTCGGCTCCAACTTTTTGTGTAGGTACACCTGTAGATGTAGATGTTACTGTCTACCCTCTTCCTCAAATTACCAATCCGCCATTAGAACAAACTATTTGTGCTGGTGAAGCCACTACCCCCATCAATCTAACTTTCAATATTGCTGGTTCAAATGCTAACTGGACTGCTACTACGGTTCCCTATGGAATATCTTTGACGCCAATGTCTGGCTCGGGAACTACTATACCTGCCATAACTATTTACAGCATTAATATTGATCCCGTTGATGTTGTTTTCACCATTACTCCTTCTGGGCCCAATCCATTGGATTGTCCAGGCCCTTCAACTACCTTCACAGTTACGGTAGATCCTTCACCTACGGTAACAAATAGCCCCTTATCGCAAGAAATCTGTTCTGGAGCTGCTACTGAGCCTGTGACCCTATTACCAAATGTTCCTGGTACCAACTTTACATGGGTAGCAACTCCTAATCCTTCTACGCTTACAGGATATGAACCAAGCGGCACGAATATCATACCAGCACAAACGATAATTAATCCTGAAAATGAGGCTGGAACTGTAACCTATCACATCATTCCAAGTGGAGTACTGGGAAGTTGCGCTGCCTCCCCAAGAGACTATATTATTACCGTATATCCTGTTCCCGGAATCACCAGCTCTTTAACGAGTGAAATTTGCAGCAACAATTTGTTCGAATACTCTATAACTAGCGATGTTCTCAATAGTACATTTACTTGGAATCGCCCAGCTATATCCGGAATTACTCCTACTACTGCGTCAGGTATGAGTCCAGTTATTTATGAAATTCTACATAATTCTACTAATTCAAGCATAAATGTTTCCTATATTCTAACGGCCATCGGTCCTGCCCCACTGTTTTGTGTTAGCTTACCTACTGAGCTTCAGCTCCTTGTTCGACCTCTGCCTAGTGTATTTGCAGGGAACGATACAATTATCCATCATGGAACCGCAACCCAGCTAAATGGTCATGGAACCGGTGAGTCCCCTTTGTTACCTCCTCAATGGAATCCGACTGACAAAATAAATGGAGCTTCAAATCAATGGAACGTCAATACGAAGAATTTATATACTGATACCGAATTTACGCTGAGTGTAGAAGATGACAAAGGATGTCAAAACTCCGATAACAAATGGGTTTATCTTACAGGAACACCACTTGCTGTTAATCCTTCAGCACAGAACAATCCAATTTGTGAAGGTAGCAACACTGTCCTATTTGCTGATGCTTCAGGTGGTTCTGAAATATACACTTATTCATGGAGCCCTACTGAATACCTCGATAATCCTTCTAATGCTAATCCTATCGCTTCGCCTCCGTTTTCGACCTCTTATACGGTAACGGTCAATGACGGGTATAATATGGCCTCAGGAACAATAACCTTAAATGTTATACCCATGCCTATCGCATTCGATGTAAATGGAGGCGGAGCCTATTGTGCCGGTGGCACAGGAGTAACTATTCAATTAAATGGTTCAAGCAGTGGGGTAAACTATACTTTAGTCCTTCAAAATTCATTGGGTGAATTAGATACGCTGTATGAAACCACTCAAACAGGTACGGGTGGAATTTTAAACTGGAACAATCAAACTCAGGCAGGAATATATACTATAATTGCCAGTGCTTCAGGATGTCCAGCACAAAATATGAATGGACAAGCAGAAATTATTATCAATCCATTGCCGACTCCATTTACGGTGACAGGGGGAGGTTCTTATGCTATGGGAGGCATTGGTGTTCCAGTAGGATTATCCGGTTCGGAAGTCAATTTCCGATATTATCTTATAAATCAAACTACGGGTATAGAAATTGGTCCTGTTTTAGGAAATGGGAATGCAATAAGTTTTGGGAATCAAATCGAAGCAGGGGTTTATGTGGTCAGGGGTGTTAATCCTGTAACTAATTGTGAAGGAATGATGGCAGGCAGTGCGTTAATTACAGTCAATCCAACACCAACGATATTTTATCTTACAGGAGGAGGAGAAGGATGTGAGAATATGGCAGGCGTTGAAATAGGGCTTAGTGGAAGTGAAATTGGCATTAATTATTATTTATACAATGGCTCTCTACTCGATACCATTCTGCCTGGCACAAATGCAGCTTTAAATTTTGGACCAAAATTAGGAGGAAGTTATACCTGCATGGGCATAAATCCAACCAATGGAGCGAGTATCCCTATGCTTGGAGTGGCGGTAGTTGTAATTCATCCTTTACCTACAACTTTTTCGGTGGTTCCTTCAGGCCTTCAATGCCCTAATATTGAAATCCGTTTGAACGGTAGCGAATCCGGAGTAAGTTATACTTTATGGCATAATGGTATTATGGGTCCCACTATGCCTGGGACTGGAACACTTGGTTTTATTAGCTTTGGCCATCAAACCGACCCCGGAATTTATAAAATCGAAGCTGTAAATAATACAACGGGTTGTTCTTCCTTTATGCTTGGCTCGGTAATCATCCAAATCCCTCCTGCTATCTATAATGTAATTCCATCAGGAATTTTGTGTGCAAATCAGGAAGTTATGTTGAGTCATTCTGACGTTGGTATTATGTATCAACTACGGCTTTTCGATACTATTAATATATCTTCACCCTTAGCGGGAAATGGTGATACTTTAAATTTTGGCCATCAATCAATTCCTGGAATTTACCGAGTTTATGCCTATGATCCCATCTCCCTTTGTGGAGCATGGATGAACAATTCTGCTTATTTAGACAGTATTCCACAAATTTTCAGTATAACACCCATAGGAGATACTTGCGGGAGTATTGAAATTGGCCTAAATGGGAGCCAACCTAATTTTACTTATTATCTTTATAGAGATAATATAGAACCACCTATTGATTCAGCCATAGGAAATGGATCAGCTATTTCTTTTGGCATTTATTATACCTCGGGATTATATACCATAAAAGCACTCGATGAAAATCGATTTTGTTATACAGAAATGTATGGCTCGTTACAATTATTCCAAACACCTTATGCCTATAATCTTTTACCTGTTGGAAATCTATGTGTAGGCGTTTCGCTTACATTAGATGGTTCAGAATTAGGGACAGAATATCAACTAATAAAAGATGATTCAATTTATATCAATCCTCCCATTTTGGGAAGCGGCAGTTCAATCTCCTTTGGAATAATCAACACTCCAGGTAATTATAAAGTAATAGCCAGAAATCTTCTTACTTCTTGTTCTTCCTTTATGAATGGTACTGCTGCTATTCACGCATTGCCTACAGTTTATACCCTGTCACCAACAGGTGATCATTGTTCTGGTACTGAAATAACACTTAATTCATCGCAGATAGGGGTATTTTATCATTTAAACATATCCCCTCCTCAGCCTGGTTTTCCATTAATTTTAGAAGGCACGGGAGATCAGTTGAATTTTGGAGTACAAAATAGTGAAGGAACTTATACCATCACAGCTTATGGAAGCTTTGGTTGCAGCAATATGATGCAAGGAAACACTATTATTCATTCCCGACCTCTTGCCTATAACCTGATTCCTCAAGGAAATAGCTGCACGCCAGTTTCCATAGGGCTCGACAATAGTCAACTTGGAATTATCTACCATTTATATAATCAATCTGGAGAATTGATTCCTCCCCTTATCGTTACAGGAACAGGAAGTCCTATATCTTTTGGATTGATCAGTGATACGGGAACCTATAAAGTCCTTGCCATTAATCCTTTAACGAGTTGTATGAGATGGATGATTGGGGAATGTATCATTCAAAGTGCTCCAATCGCCTATGCAGGAGCCGATGCATCGATTTGCGAAAATCAGACTTTCTCCCCTGAAGCAATCGCCTTGAATTACTCATTGATAACATGGTCAACATTAGGAGATGGCACTTTCGATGATCCCCATATTCTTCATCCAGTCTATACACTTGGTTATAATGATATTCTACTGGGAAATGTAAAATTAATTTTAAATGTAACGAATTTATCCTTGTGTCCGGGAGTTATCGCAAGAGATACTTTAGTACTCTACATTCAGAAACTTCCACAACTGAACGCTGGAAATGATACAGCAATTTGTTATGATGATCCTTTTCTTACAAAGGCCGAGGCAAACTATTGTAGCTTAACATACTGGACCACCACAGGCATTGGAGATTTTGCAGATCCCTATGCACTTTCAACAGCGTATAACTATTTTTATTTAAACCCATTAGAAATTTTCACACGAACTGATCAGTTAATTCTTATGGCAAATGGAGAAGGAAGTTGCATGGGGAACATCATGACTGATACATTCAATCTTACTATATATGGAATGCCTTATGCCGATGCTGGTCCTAATGGAGGCATTTGCGTTGGTGAATCCTATCCTCTTAATGGAAGTGGAACGGGATATAGTTCAATTATGTGGTCATCAATTTATAATGGAGTATTCAGTAATCCATTCATTCTCAATCCAGTTTATATAGCGAGCACCTCAGCTGTAGCAGCGGGAACCGATACTCTCGTGCTTACTTTGCATGGCGCTCCTGACTGCCTTGATAATTTTTCAACGGATACAATGGTTTTAGTTATTGCTCCTATGGCTACAGTAAATGCAGGACCTGATTTGGTTTCCTGCTATAACCTACCCGTATCAATCAATGCAACAGCAACGAATTATTCAATCGTGCAATGGACTACAACGGGTAATGGAGTTTTTAGCGATAATACGATTTTGAATCCCGTATATTATCCAGGCTCACTCGATTCAACGGCTGGCTGTTCACATCTCACCCTGACTGCATGGGGACTTTATGGATGTTCTACCATAACTGTTCAGGATCAGCTTATGCTATGTTTCAATTTTACTCCCCAAGTTTCCGCTGGAAGTGATGGAGAAATATGCGAAAATTCTACTTTTCTTACCTCATCAGCCTCAGCTAACTATGTTTCGAGTATTGAATGGACTACTTCAGGGGATGGCACGTTTGCTGACCCTCATTCCCTGATTACTACTTATTCCCCCGGTATCAATGATAAAATCAATGGATTTGCATCTCTAATACTTACTGGCTTTGGTATGAACACCTGTTCTATTTTTTCGGTTTCTGACTCACTTTATCTTGATATTAATCCATTGCCAAATGTTTATGCAGGTTCAGATACTACGATATGCTCCAATGAGGTTTCTATTTTACTTCATGGAAATGCACAACATTATTCCAATCCTCAATGGACAGCAATAATCCCTGCTAATGGAACATTTACTTCGCCCAATAGTCTCGTTACCAATTATTTGCTTACTCCATCCGATACAACATACAACAATATTGCACTTTCTATTTCAGTAAATGGTACAGACGAATGTTCCAGTGAACTTGCCTCAGACTTCCTTACTGTTTTTATTGATCCTTTGCCTGTTGCTCAGGCAGGAAGTGATGCAGAAATATGTGCAGACGAAACCTTATTATTAGACGGAGAAGCTCTTCATTATACTGAGACACAATGGCTTTCACTTGGAGATGGAACATTCAGTAATTCCCATATTTTAAATCCCATTTATAGTCCAGGAGTCTTAGATAAATCCTTAGGCTCAGTAAAGTTAGTCTTAAAAATAAAAGGTTCAGGAAGTTGCAATAACTATTTTACAAGCGATACTTTGACTTTGCTCATCCATCCACTTCCCACTGCATTTCTTTCTGGGAACAATTCTATTTGTCAGGGTGATTCCATTCCTATCTCGGTTCAACTCACCGGAACCCCTCCATGGACTATAATTTACACAAATGGCATAGGATCCTTCACCATTTCAGGCATCAGTGATTCTCCACATACTTGGTATGTCAGCCCCGAAGTTACTAGCTTATATACCCTAACTGGAGTCAGTGATTTGTATTGCAATGGTACTTCTTTCACCGGCTCTGCCTTAATCACTCTTTTGCCAACCCCAACACCTTTTTGGGTTACAGTAAGCAATGGAGGTTACTATTGTCAGGGAGGTGATGGTGTAGAAATTGGACTCGATGGTTCTGAGTTAGGTATAATTTATAAATTGTTTTTAGGACCATTACAGATTGGCCCTCTGAAATTAGGAACTGGCACACCAATTAGTTTTGGAAATATTATCATGCCTGGAACGTATCATGTAGAGGCCATGCATCCCTCTTCACTTTGTTCACGAATGATGAATAATACTGTAACCGTAACCATACAACCTTTACCTAATATAAACTTTACGGCTGACACGGCATGTCCTCTGACAACAACGCATTTCACTCTTTCAGGGACAAATCTGGCAAACATTGCTTACTGCGAATGGAATTTTGGAGATGGGACATCGGCATTTTATGCCGGACCGGCAAACGCTGACCACATCTATCCTGCCACTGGTATTTATCTGGCAACCTTAACAGCTACTTCTATCAATGGTTGCCAAAAAACTATTTCTCATCTGGTAAAAGTTTATTCCTCTCCTGTAACATTGTTTTCATGGAGCACACCCACTTGCCAAAATCAGACTATAAACTTTAATAACTACTCATACACTACTTTACCCGATTATATTTATACATGGATATGGGATTTTGGCGACGGAACACCTCCTGTAACTATCATGTGGCCAAATAATCCAAATATTAATCATTCTTTCGCTAGCTCCGGAACTTTTAATGTACAACTAAAAGTGATTACCAACCACGGTTGTATGGATTCAATTACAAATGTCGTTCAAGTTTTCTCTGAACCCATTGCAAATTTTACATGGAGCAATAATTGCCAAAGTCTGCTTACGCAATTTAATGACCTTTCACAAACGGGCTATGGCTCAACTGCCATTGAATGGAGCTGGGATTTTGGAGATCCTTTGTCGGGAGCTGCTAATCACTCCAATATTCAAAATCCCTTCCATCAATATATTAACGCTGGTACCTATCAAGTGACCCTCATAGTGATGGCAAGCAATGGCTGTTCATCAAGTATTACCAAGACAGTTCAGGTATTCCCCAAGCCACTTGCTAATTTCTCGACTAATCCAACTTGCATGGATACCTTGATGCAATTTAACGATTTATCAATCGTTGGAAGTGCTCCTATCATCCAATGGAACTGGCTTTTTGGCGATGGAAATTCTTCTACACTTCAAAATCCCTCCCATCTTTATAATACAGCAGGTAATTATAATGTTGAATTATTAATAACCGATTCGCTTGGTTGTAAGGATAATACTATCAAAACTGTCACCGTATTTCCCTTACCTTTAGCTGAATTTAGCTATACTGAGCCAAATTGCGCCGGTAGTGATGTTGATTTCACTGATTTTTCGTTAACTTCTGCTGGTTACATTACAACCTGGGAATGGAATTTCGGCGATACCTCGACACCAGTAGTCATTCATTTCCCAAATTCTCCTAATGTTTCCCATATATATAATGAAACAGGCAGTTATGAGGTGACCTTGACAATAACCAACTCACTTGGCTGTCGAGCTTCAAAAGTTCATACTGTAATAGTAGATGCCAAACCACTTGCCAATTTTACCTTCCCAATCAATAACTGTCAAACATCGCTAGTTCAATTCACTGATGCTTCAGTAACAAACGGAGGAGCCACTATTGTATCTTGGGAGTGGAATTTTGATGATCCCGCATCGGGTTCCAACAATAGCAGTATGTTCCAAAACCCTGTTCATATTTTCGCTTCAGCAGGTATTTACAATGTAAGACTCATCATAAACAATGTCATCGGATGTGCCGATACTTCTATTCAGCAAATTAATATAAGCTCCAACCCAACGGCTGATTTTATTGCTGATAGTGCATGTTTAGGCTCTCCTACCCACTTTATAAATACTTCCATACCCAATGCCGGTGTAATTACAGGCTATGATTGGGATTTTGGAGATGGTTCACCCCATTCGAATAATGAGAACGCAACACATACTTATACTTCGGCAGGTATTTTTTCAGTAACCCTTATCGTAACGACCGATTTGGGATGTATAGCTTCTGTAACCCAAACTGTAGTTGTTTATACACCTCCTTTAGCTTTATTTGTTGCCTCTACCCAAAATTGCACAGGAAGCGAAGTAAGTTTCGATGATCTATCAACAACTTCTCAAGGTTATATACAACAATGGATATGGAATTTTGGAGATGGGTCAGTTCCTGATACTATTGACTTTCCCAATTCACCAGATATTACTCATATCTATGATTTAGCAGGGATTTATAATGTTAAACTTACAGTAATTACTTCAACATCCTGTTCATCATTCATAATTCAGCAAGTATCAGTTCAGAACAATCCAATGGCTAATTTTTCATATATAGCCACCTGCAAGGGATTGCCCACACAATTTACCGACGAAACTCAGTTAAATGGAGGAGGCATACTTATATCTTGGTATTGGGATTTTGGAGACCCTGCATCAGGAATTTATAACAACTCTACTTTGCAGAACCCTGTCCATGTTTTTTCTTCGGCTGATACATTCTTGGTTTCTCTCATTGTTACCAATATTAACTTCTGTCAAGATACTATCATTAAACAAGTCATCATTTCTCCAGCTCCTCTGGCTATGTTCTCAGCCGACTCTGCTTGCTTGGGATCGCCCACCCACTTTACCGATCTATCCATCCCTAATGCTTCTGCTATAGCTTCATGGTTCTGGAACTTCGGCGATGGCTCATTCTCCACTCTTCAAAATCCTGTCCATACTTATACTAATTGGGGATCTTATATCGTCTCCCTTTCAGTTACCAACGCCAACGGATGCATGCACGATACTACCATGTCCATTTTCGTCAACCCACAGCCTGTTCCTGCCTTTGCTTTCTCGGGTAATTGTGCCGGCCTCTTTACTTCTTTCTCTGACTTATCTACTTCTCCATCTGGTTTTATTAATTCATGGCTTTGGGAATTTGGTGATGGCTCATCCGATACTGTCCAAAATCCCACTCATCTATACTCTCAAGGAGGTACTTTCTTGGTTACACTTTCCATTACCAATTCATACGGCTGCCAACAATCCATCAGCCAGTCTGTCTCCATTTTTAACCCACCTACAGCTAATTTCATTTCCTATTCTACATTTTGCCCCGTGGGTCAAGTAACCTTCCAAGACCTCTCACAAGGTAATGGCTCTCCTATCACTCAACGCCTCTGGAATTTCGGTAACGGTTTCTCTTCTAACGCCGCTAATCCCGTTTATACTTATCCTTCCCCTGATTCCTGCTATCTGGTTACTCTCATTGTAAACAACGCCTTTGGCTGCTCCGATACAACCTCAAATATAGTCTGCGTTAAACCTGGCTTCAGCTTTACAATATCTTCCAAACCCAGTTGTGCAGGAATTCCTACCCCCTTCTCACCTGTTAACCTGGCTCAAGGCGATAGCCTCCTATTCGTCCAATGGGATTTTGGCGACCCAGCTTCCGGTATTTTCAACCACTCCAATCAGTATTACACTTCGCATATCTATTCCAACCCTGGTTATTACGTTGTAAAACTCAAAGCATGGAACTCCGACAATTGCCTCGATTCTGCTTATTACGAAATTACTATTCTTCCACCTCCTGTCGCCGATTTTACATGGGAAACCAACGTGCCTCACTGCGATACTACTATCACCTTCACTAATCTTACAACTTCTAACGGCGCAACTATTGACTCTCTGGTGTGGAACTTCGGAGACAATATAATCATCCAGCAATCTTTCCCCTTGCCTACAAGTATAACACACACATTTCCATCTTTCGGATTCTATGAGGTCACTTTGACTGCTTTCGTGGCTAATGGATGTTCACACTCCATCTCGAAAACTGTACAAGTGAAATGCCTCTCAGCCAATTTTGCCTTCGATACATTAGGCTGTCAAAACAAGAACATCATTTTCAATGATTTCTCATCTCCAACAATGTCCATAACTCACTGGCTGTGGTTATTTGGAGACGAAAAATACGAGGAATATTATTCATGGAAACCATTTACCTCACATATTTATACTGAAGCTGGAACTTACCAAATAAAACTCATTGTCGATGGTATTGTCAATGGCAAACCAGTTCAGGATTCTTCAATGAAAATCATTAAAATCCAAACCGCTCCTTTAGCCCAGTTTATAGCTCAAAATTTATGCTTGGGAGACACCGTTTATTTCACAGACCAGTCTTATACCTTAGCTGATACAATTAATCAATGGAAATGGTGGTTTGGTGATGGAAAAACATCCATTGAGCAAAATCCAAGCCATTTGTATCTTTATGACAGCGCCTTCGATGTACAATTAGCCGTAAGCACAATTTTTGGATGCAGCGATACAAGTATTCAGGCCATTCATCTCAAACCCAAGCCAAATATTGCTCTCTATCCTGATGGAGGACTTTTCTGCGGTGAAATTCATCCTATTCAGTTCCGAGATACAATTGGAAATTACTCTAATTATATTTGGGTTTGGGGAGATGGAGATACATTGATTACGACCACTCCTTCTGCAACCCATGTATATGACGAAGGAAACTATCAAATGATGGTTATTGTAAGAAATAGTTATCAATGTCAAATAATCCAACAAGCTGAAGTAGAAATCAATCCAAGTCCGGTTGCCAAAGCTTCAGCCGATAAATATGAAGCTCCCATCAGTCAATCGCAATTTATTTTCTACGATGAGTCAGAAAGTACCACTATACCCATCATTCAATGGAAATGGTATATGAATGATACCCTCCTGATAGGAAACAGTCAGGTACTGCCCTTTAACTTTATTGATCCTGAACAAGAATTACCATTAATTAACACAGGAACCTATAAAATCACTCTTTGGGTGATGAATACGGAGAATTGTAGCGATAGTACTAGCTTCTTCGTAAAATTAAAAGATGAATTTCTGTTTAATGTTCCTACTGCTTTTACTCCCAACAACGATAATTTGAATAATACATTTAAACCTTTCGTCAATTTTATCCGGCAAAACAATTTTTCTTTCAGAATTTTCAATCGGAGCGGAATGATGATATTTGAAACTCATGATCCTAATGCAGCCTGGGATGGAACCTATAATGGCGAAGTATGCCCAGCTGACGTCTATGTTTGGATTGTTGAATACGAAAAAGGTGACGGCCATCGTGAAATGAAGAAGGGAACCATAGTTCTTGTTAGATGAATCAGACCATAATTCAATAAGACGGCAAAGGTAACAACGACAGGGTTGTCTATTATACGGGTATTCGAAGAAAAGAATTTTTATAGAGAAGACCTATATTGTTTAATTTTTCAATGAAATTATGTTTCGATTTCTGAAATGCATTTGTCGTATCTGAAATAAAAACTGAATTTTGTAAAAAAATCGAGGTGGAATACATAAAGAGCCTTAGTTTTGAGCAAAAGAAAGATTTATACGATTATCTCTGCGAATTCTTAACTCGACATCGGATAGAGCTTTTCGAGAAAAACATAAAACAACGGACGAGACATTTTGCCGTTGTACTCGAAAATATTTTCCAGTCGCATAATATTAGCGCAGTTTTAAGATCATGTGATTGTTTTGGAGTTCAGGATGTCCATATTATCGAAAATTTTAATCCGTATCGTGTTAATCCCGAAATAGCGCTGGGATCATCAAAATGGTTGACCATATACCATCACGGTGATGGAGTCAATGCGGTTGTTAAAGCTTTCGATGATATTCATGACAAAGGTTATCAAATCATAGCGGCTTCGCCTCATGCAGGGGGTTATGATATTGATTCACTAAACATCGAAAACAAAACTGCATTAATTTTTGGCACCGAGAAAGATGGTTTAAGTCCAGAAGCTCTCCAGAGAGCCGATGGTTACCTGAAGATCCCCATGTATGGATTTACCGAAAGTTTGAATATTAGCGTTTCGGCAGGAATTTCACTTTATACCTTGATGTCTCGATTACACAAGACGAGCATTCCATGGCAACTGAGCGAACCCGAAGCTTTAGAAATCAAACTGAGTTGGGCAATTCAGTCCATAAAGCATGCCGAATACCTTATTTATCAATTTTTATCAAAGTACGAATAAACTTCTTAATTTTACCCTCAAATTCGAATCAATTCTTAAAATCTAAATTATGGGAAAAGGGGATAAGAAAAGCAGAAGAGGAAAAATCGTCATTGGAACGTATGGAGTGCGCCGGCCTAAAAAGAAAAAGAAGCACGCTATTACAAACCCCATTGAAGTCGAATCAGTTCTTTCTGACAAGCTTCAAAAAAAAAGCAAGAAAAAAGCAGAATAAGACCTGAGATCATATTTCGCTTTACAAAAGAATCGGTATCTCGGCAGAAGACTTTCAGAGATACCGATTTCATTTTTATTTGGGTGTGAAATTAAAGCCTTATATTATTCTTTGTGATTTCGTATACATGTTGGAGGATTTTGAAGTCGACATCGGTGAGTTCAATACCGCGTCGTTTATAGACTTCCTTTGCGGTTTCTATGGCCTTTTCGAAATCGTAGCCTGAATAACCTGTACTAGGGCCTCCCCATACGAAAGATGGTACAAAATTGCGTTGATATCCGGCACCAAACACATTCGAGCTAATGCCCACTACCGAACCCGTATTAAAGGTAGTGTTGATTCCTGTTTTGGAATGATCGCCCAATACAAGCCCGCAAAACTGTAATCCAGTATCTATAAAGCGAGATTGAGGATAATTCCACATCTTAATAGTTTTATAGGTATTATTGAGATTAGCCACATTGGTTCCTGCTGCAATATTACACCATTGACCTACTATCGAATGGCCCAAATATCCTGAATGAGGCTTATTGGAGTAGGCCATGATGACAGAATTCTCCACTTCGCCTCCAACTTTTGAATAAGAACCGATAGTAGTGGCTTGATAAATGATTGCATTCATTTTTACGATGGCATGCTCACCCACAGCAATAGGGCCTCTCAGGCTTGCTCCGTCCCAAATTTGTGCATTGTGCCCAATATATATGGGACCATCTGTAGCATTCAAATTGCAATTTTCCACCAATGCCCCCTCTTCAATAAAAATATTCTCAGGAGCAATTATATGATTACTCTTACTTGGCTCGATAGATTTACTTCCTACGGTCAGCATAGCATAATCGGCTTCGATTTGTTTCGCATTGTTCAAGAATAAATCCCATAAATAATTGATTTTGATGATATCTATATCTGTATCGATCTCTTCGATACCCTCGGTGTCTCCTTCACCAATCTTATCCAGATTTTCCAAAGGAACATGCAGAGCAATGATGGCATCCTTATTTATCAAAGCCTGATTGGGCTGTAAACCTCGAATGGCTTTTATTAGCTCATCGCTAGGCAAAACGGATCCATTGATGAGAATATTATTCTTCCCCTTGTATAAAGGGTATTTTTCGATTAAATAATCCTCGGTAAGACTCGAAGTGCTGTCTCCTAAATAATATTCCCATTTCTGACGTATGGTAAGTATCCCTGTCAGTAAATCAGCCACAGGCCTCAAAAAAGTCAAAGGCAAAAGATTGTTGCGCGAATAATCATCAAAAAGAATGTAATTCATAACTTTATACTAACGATTTGAGTGTATTATAAAACAAGAACACCTGTCATCTATTTCTAACTACAATTATCAGACAAAATTATAATTCAAAGGTTGAATAAAGTAATTTTTTATTCACAAATAATTAACCAATGCATCATTACTATTTCAAAGATAGTCATAAATCATTGAATTTTAATTGGTTTTATGGTCAGAATCCTCTCTGGAAAAAATAAATTTCTTCACAAAACATCCCTGGTTTCGAACCCTTGACCTATGGCGCAGGTCAATATATTAAAAAAACCAGCCTGACACAAGCTGGTTGAACTAAATTTTCTTATGCAATAATCTATTTTTGTTTGGATTGATAATGTTTCTGATACCTGCTCTTGAACTTATCCACTCTTCCCGCAGTATCAACAAGAGTAAGTTTCCCCGTAAAAAAGGGATGCGAAGTATGTGAAATTTCAACCTTAACTAAAGGGTACTCTTTACCATCTTCCCAAATAATGGTTTCCTTTGATTTAGCAGTAGAACGGCATAAAAATGCATAATCGTTCGACATGTCCTTGAACACAACCAAACGATAATCGGAAGGATGAATATCTTTTTTCATATTTTTATTGAACTTTTCGGGCGGCAAAGGTACAAAATTTTGTAATAACAAAAAATATGAAGAGCAGAATATTTTATAAATTCTCCAGAAACTTCATCGTATCAACCCCATCAGCATAGTCATCCAGAGCAGGCTGTTGTGATTTTCCAAAATCCACTTTAATGGGAATTCCCTGAATATGACTGACATTACGTTGAATCTTATCCCTGTTAAAATGGAGGAAAGAGTATATCTCATCCGATTTTTTATATGTTTGATAATGAATCACTGCCAATGGACTTTGAATGGAGGGGTGGGAAGTTAGCAGCATGAAACCTATATCATAGAAGGGGATGCGATTCACCAACATCACAGCCTTATTGTATTCGTAATTATTATAAAACTTCGAATGATAGGCATAATGAGAATATTTCCGAAAGGCATCGAGCAAAGGTGAGAAATCATAATTTTCAGGAACGAGCAGGAAGGAAACATTACGGCACCCACGGCCATAATAGATTAAAATATCATCGACAAGACCCGAAAGTTCCTGTGGCGATTCTTGTCCATCAAGAATGGCAATGCTGTTCATATTCCTTCGAAATATGTGGGGATATTTCCCAAAATAATATTCGAAATACCTGGAAGTATTGTTCGAACCTGTGGCTATTACCGCATCGAAGCCCGAAATTGTACCCTCCGTGATGGTGATGATATTCTTGAATTCAGGATTGGTGTTATGCAGAAATTCAGAAAACCAAGGCAACAAAAGGAGGTCGTCGGAGGATAATTTCACCAGAATGTTATGACCCGATACGAGTACACATAAAAAATCGTGAAACCCGACTGCTGGTATATTCCCAGCGCACACTACGGCAATAGTTTTCCTGTTGATTCTATCTTCGGGAATAATATAGCGGTTAGCCCAATTTTCGAGTCTCGTTTCGTCGAGCATCAATCCAAGCGCAGAAAGTGAATATTTTACATGAAAAGGATCAAACCAGAGATTAAAATGATGATTTTCATCGATTATTCTTTGCAATTTCTTTGATAACTCGATTTCTTCATCAGACGGAGTAAAATAAACACCTGTCAGGGTAATCCACCTCAACAGATTTCCCAAACGTTTCAATATAAATAAACGTTCTGCCTTTGTCATTTTTAAATCTTTACTTTTGCAAAGCTAAGAGATTATGAAGTAATATTTTAAATTGTCACTCGCCTCCACATCAAGATGATATGAAAAGAACCCTATTATATCTCTTCCTGCCTGTTTTGGTGAATTTATATTCAAATCAAAGCATTAAGGCTCAAAAAGTGCACCCGAATCAGGATACTTTGCTTGCATATTGGCAGATAATGCTAAGGGGCGAGAGCGACAGTGTGCAAAGGGTTGCATCGCTCAAAGTAAAGGAGATTCTTTCTCAAAGTTTTACCACAACTCAGTGCCTTTCTCTCAAACTGCCCAAAGAAATAAGACTCTCGGCATTGATGCCCACAGACTCAGCTTTTCTATTGATCACATGGAATATTCCTCTTTCGACAGGAGGTTATTTTTATGATGGGCTACTAGTAGCTAAGAATACACCCGATTCAAAATTATCGGTTTATCCACTGAAAGACAAATCGGATGAGATCAAAAATCCCGAAACTCTCATAACCAGGCCTGAAAACTGGTATGGCGCTTTGTACTATCAACTATTGGAATTCAAATCGGAGAAAGGTAAATTCTATGTCCTGCTGGGCTGGGATGGAGGCAACGGCCGCATACAAAGAAAAATCATCGAGGTGCTAAGTTTTGATGATGATCACTTGCCTCGATTCGGAGATAAAATTTTCGATCAATCACCCAAAACTCGTCTAATATTCGAATATGCTTCGGGGAGTTATTTTGTCCTAAGATATGAAAAACAACATTATCGGAAGAAGGTATGGTATAAACGCAAACCTGTCATCAAAGAAGAAGCCATGATTGTGATGAATCGTCTGGTATATGAACCGACAGTAGGAGCCAATGTAGCCGCGGCGAATATTCTGGATGCCTATCTTTTTTCCGATGGGAAGCTTATTTTACTGAAAGATATAGATGCCAGAAACCCTGAAGAACAAAACCGACCTTCACCTAAGAATCCACCTTCACAGGGTTTAATACCACCCGATTAGATTATTTATTAGCGGATAAGCTATGAAACGATTTCAAATGGCACAAAATAAAAAAATCTGATCAGCAAGATATCCCGATTCACTGCTAATATTCTTCTTTCGGCCCGTGTTTCGAGCGGCGCATATCGTCCAATAATTCTTTTTTGAACATCATTTCGGCCATATAAAGCCTAAACACTTTACTATCGGGTAAAATCTTGCGAAAACAAGCATTGTATTTCTTTTCCAGATCAAGCAATTGCGTTTGTTTAATGAAGTATTCATCCATTCTTTGAGCAGCTTCCTTATCGGAAAGCATCATGAGTCTGTCTAATTCCTGTTTCGAAAGTTTAGGATAAATTTCATTGAGCAATTTATCACGTTTTTCGGAGTATTCATTATAAACGGGCCAGAATTTCTGGCTTTCGGAAGGCTTCAGCTCGAGCTTTGCACTGAGGTAAGCAATTTTTTGGGCTTTTATTTGTTCCCATTTGTCGGGGTTATCTTGAGGAGGCTGAGCTAAGGTAATAATAGGTACTGCAAAGAATGCTAAGTTCAGCAATCCACATCCCAGTATTTTCATCATTCTTTGAGCTTTCATAGTTTTAAAATTGTGTTATATCATAAATCGACATGTGATAATACAAATAATCTATAACCTCCTCTTCTTTGAGCGTTCCGTCGGGGATCAAGCTTCTCGAATAGATGACGCTGTCGAGGTAAGTATCATCTTCTTCATTTATAGCATTCAATAAATGGTCATAAGGTAAATTATACAAAATGTGAGAAATGTAATAGTAGTCAGAAGCATCGTTTTGAATATCTCCCTTCGAAACCACTTGTTTGTCGATTGAGTTTACCTGAGTAGTAAGGGGCTTGAATAAGAAGAAAGCTCCGATAAAAGCAGCCACAGCTATAGTAATGGCTGGGATCAACCATCTTCTTTGAGTACGAGGGGAATGATCGAAAGAAAGGGTAAAAGTTTGTTCCGATTTAATTTTCTGTATGATGTTTTGGGGAAGGTCGGCAAAGTAACCTTCAGGAACAGGAAAAGAATTTTTTTTCCCAAAACGAGACTCAAGCCGTTTTTCAGAAATTTCCCTATCGATTTCCTTCTTGGTTTTCATTTCTTGTACCCTCTTCTCAGTTTGTTTGACAATAATACAGAAAAAAGGTTTAATATATATCCAGATAATGTTCTAATTTCTTAATGGCCAGATGATAACTCGCCTTGAGGGCACCAACCGAAGTACCCAATATTGCCGACATTTGTTCGTAAGTCAAATCTTCATAATATTTCATATTAAAAACCAAACGTTGTTTTGGTGGTAGTTTTAGAATGGCCTTCTGAAGCTTGGCCTCGAGTTGATCGCCATTAAAATGTAATGGATTATCAATCAGTTGCTCGAGGTGTTTCTGGACATCCACATCGGACGAAAAAATCTTGACTTTCCTGCTTTTTAAGTGCCTCAATGATTCATTCACCGCAATACGGTAAATCCATGTATATAAAGATGATTCCTGTCTGAAGTTGTCCAAATTTTGCCAAACCTTTACGAAAACATCCTGAACAATATCATTGGCATCTTCATGTCTTATGACCATGCGTCTGACGATAGAGTATATCCGTTCCTGATAGGTTTTTACTAAGAGCTCAAAACCATAATTTTTGGTTTTTTCCTGAGCTAACAGATTCAAAAGTCGTTTATCATCCTCCTTTGGCAAAACTACTTCTATTTTTAAGGTCAAATTTGATTATTTCATCCTTCTTGATACTTATTTTCAAAACGGCCAAATTACGGTAAAAGTATGCAACAAAACTAATTCATTACTTTTGCCGAGGTTGAAATTATTCAATCTGCTTCTTATGAAAAATAATTCGATCAATAAAGTTTTTTCAAAGATCATTCTATTTTTTTTGCTTTTAATATCGTTCCAGTCAGAGAGTAAAGATTTCTCCTCGGAATTTGTCTTGCAGCACGATTCTCTTAGATGGATTGATTCAGTGTATAGGAGCTTGACAACCGAACAAAGGATAGCTCAATTGATGAGCATAAGGGTTTATAGTAATAAAGACGAAGATTACTATAAATCGATCGATCAGCTTATTGCACAATATAAACCCGGAGGACTCACTTTTTTCCAGGGGGGGCCTTACAGGCAAGTAATTTTAACCAATCGCTGGCAAAGACTTTCGCAAACCCCAATGCTGATCTCGATGGATGCCGAAAACGGTCCAGCCATGCGTCTCGACAGTATAATTGCTTTCCCTAATTTAATGACGCTTGGTGCTCTATGCAATGATTCTCTCATTTTCCAGATCGGACTGGCCATCGGGCAGCAATGCAAAAGATTGGGCGTTCATCTCAACTTTGCGCCCGTAGTCGATGTGAACAATAATCCCCATAACCCTGTCATCAATTATCGTTCGATAGGAGAAAACCCTCAACAAGTGGCTTATAACGCCTCTCTATTGATGCAGGGGATGCAACAGGCTGGCATTATGACAACCCTGAAACACTTTCCGGGACATGGAGATACTGAAACCGATTCACACAATGGATTACCCGAAATTAAAAAACAAATTCAAGATCTTGAAACCAACGAATTGATTCCTTTCGCTTATAATCTTTCTCTTACCGATGCCGTTATGGTCGCTCACATTTTAATACCTTCGCTCGACACGGTGAATACATTACCCGCAAGCCTTTCTCCTGTCATTGTTAATCATTTGCTGAGAGAACAAATGGGTTTTCGAGGACTTATCATCACCGATGCACTCGACATGAAAGGAGCTGGAAATTATAAACAAGCTGGTGAAAAAGAATGGCTTGCTTTCATAGCTGGCAACGATATCCTCCTATTGCCAGAAAACATAAAAGCAGCTATCGAGAAAATTAAAAACGCTATCGATTCAACCATAATCCCTTATCAATTTCTGGAAGAAAAATGCAAACGGGTATTAGCTCATAAGTATAAAGCTGGCCTTCATGACTTTCAACCAATAAAAACCACAAACCTTTTACAGGATTTAAACCAACCTTATTATTCCACTATTATCAGGGATGCTTTTAAAGGCTCACTTACGCTAATCAATGAGCCTGTTCCAGTTCCAATAAATCCAGTAAATTATTATAAAATTCTATATGTTCCCGTATTTGCCGAAAATCAGGCTTTTGGCGAACAAATGAAGATTTTATTCCCTCACGAAAAATTCATACTGCCTTCATTGGCAGATACTGTGGCGATTCGGCAAATCTTCGATAGCATCAAGGAGTACGACTTGCTCATAACTACCATAGCACCCCCTTCTACGTTTGCTTCGAAAAATTATGGGCTCGACAAAGATTTTCATTCTTTCATCAACGCCTTGCCTAAAAATATACCCGGAATACTAGTTCTTTTTGGTTGTCCTTACATTGCCAGTTATTTCGGGCCTTTATTGAACCATCAATCGATTATCATCACTTACCAGAACAATTCCATTACAGGTGAACTGGCAGCAAATGCATTATATGGAGATAATGCCATTCGCGGTCATCTCCCGGTCTCTATCGATAATAATGTATCCTCGGGTACTGGCATAGAAACTGAAGCATCACAGGTGCTTGGCTTTGCAACTCCATCGGAAGTTGATGTAGATGAAGGCAAACTTAATAAAGTGGATGAGATAGCCCTCGAAGGAATTAAAAAAGGCGCTTACAGTGGATGCCAGATTCTATTGGCGCATCATGGGAAAGTGTTCTACTACAAATCATTTGGATATCTTGATGTTACTCATCGAGTACCTGTAAAAAATAGCGACTTATACGATCTGGCTTCCATTACAAAAATTGCAGCCACTACGCTGGTTACCATGAAACTATATGATGAACATAAAATCGATAATGACACGGAGTTAAAAGACTTATTACCCAACTTGAAAAACCGTAAACTGCGAAATACAAAAATCACCGATATTATGTATCACCAAGCCGGTTTATTCCCATGGATCGCTTATTATAAAGCCACCTTGGAAAACGGGGTTCCCAGCAAGAAATATTATCGTACTCAAACTGAACCTGGTTTTGAAGTCCCGGTAGCCAAAAATTTATTTTTGCGGAATGATTATATAGATACCATAATTTCTATTATTGACCATACTCCTTTAAGCCAGAAAGGTCTATATAAATACAGCGATTTAGGTTTTATTTTGTTAAAGTTTGGATATGAAAATCTAACCAAAACACCTTTCGAAGACTATCTGTACACCAATTTTTATCATCCTTTAGGTTTATCTACTATGGTTTATAATCCTTTGAGATGGTTTGGGCACGAGCGGATTGCCCCTACGTTAGTCGATACAGAATTTCGCAAACAACTTCTTCATGGGTATGTGCATGATCCGGCTGCCGCCATGTTAGGAGGTGTTTCGGGACATGCTGGCCTATTTGCTCATGCTTTCGATGTGGCGCGTATTATGCAAATGCTCCTCTGGAAAGGTGAGTATAATCATATTCGATTTTTTCAAAAAGAAACCGTCAATTATTTTACTTCTAATGTCGAAGATGGAAATAATAATCGTCGTGGACTGGGTTTCGATAAACCTCCAAAAAATTTCAAATCCAGCAGCAGCTCAGTTTGTTCCTTAGCCTCTCCAAAAAGTTTTGGCCATTCTGGGTTTACAGGTACTTATGTATGGGCTGATCCCGATCACGACCTGATTTATGTTTTTTTAAGCAATCGTATCCATCCCTCCGATGAAAATGAAATGATCAATAAACTCAACATCCGAACCCGAATTCATCAAGCAGCCTACGAGGCTATCATCGATTATTGACCATCAAAGAAATATTCTTAAATTAACTGTCATCTCGAAAAACTTACTATAATAAAAATCGTTCTCCTCTCATGAACCATCGACCCCACACGCATAACGCCCATACTCAGAATACCTCTCAGCAACGTCTGGGATTGACGATTGGTTTAAATTTGATGATTGCAATGGTGGAAGTGGTGGGAGGAATTATATCGGGTTCATTGGCCTTGATCTCCGACTCCGTTCATAACTTGGCCGATAGTGTATCGTTAATTATCAGTTATTTCGCCCTTAAATTATCTAAGAAGAAAGTTAGCCTTCGTAATACTTTTGGTTATCATCGTGCTGAAATTTTGGCCGCTTTCATTAATGCTACCATTTTAGCTGGCATCACACTATTTTTAATCGTTCAGGCTTTTATTCGATTCTTCCGCCCTGTACAAATTAAGGTCGATACCATGGGGATAGTTGCCCTTATAGGATTGGGAGCAAATTTAGCAGGCATGATATTACTAAAGAAACCTTCTTCTCAAAGCCTGAACATTCGATCATCTTACCTTCATCTCGTTGGAGATACTCTTTCGTCGGTAGCAGTTATCATTGCAGCTCTGCTTATAGAGCTGACGAAACTCACTTTTATCGATCCCCTGATTACCATCATCATAAGCTTATATATCATCAAAGAAACATGGTCGGTTCTGCAACGTTCTACTGATATTCTGATGATGGCTTCTCCTACGGATATCAATCTTCTGAAAATACAACGCGAGATCGAAAAAATGGAAGGCATAGACAATATCCATCATGTGCATATCTGGCAGCTTGACGATAAAACCATCCATTTCGAAGCTCATTTAAGACTTGCGAAAAATCCTTCTATACATGAAGCCGATCAAATAAGACAAAAAATCGAGAGATGGTTGATCGATAATAATAATATCCAGCATGTTACTCTTCAGATCGAACCATCCGAAACTGCGAATGCTTGCCCCTCGAATTCATTATTAGGTTCAACGCATTGAATACATTATGAAAAAAAACTCGAAGTCGAAAAATGCCCTTCTCTGGATTATCTCTTTCATTATAATGACGGCTGCCTCTGTATATCAACGTCTTACAGGGCCAACTCATCCAGTACAGGCCAAAATAGAAATAGAAGGAACTTCTTATCTCTTCAAATTAATCCGTAGTCATGGAAGTAAGGCTGATGCTAGGATAGTTCTTTCAATTCCCGATACATCCATTCATGGCATAATAGCATATAAGAAGATCAATGCCACAGAAACATGGGAAAATGATAGTTTAGTGAGGTTGGGAAAGGATTTGGTGGGATACATGCCCCATCAGCCTCCTGCAGGGAAACTCGAATACGACGTTATTCTAATGAAAAACAATGGCATATACCATTTAACCCCAAAGCCTGTTACGATAAGATTCAAGGGAGATGTTCCTCCCTTTATACTTATTCCTCATATTCTGCTGATGTTTGCTGCCATGCTCTTATCACTACGAGCCGGCCTGGAAGCTCTGGTGAAAGGGAACAATACCTACAGACTGGCTTTGCTATCGACCATACTCTTAACAATAGGAGGATTAGTATTTGGCCCCCTGGTTCAAAAATTTGCTTTTGGTCAATTCTGGACAGGCTGGCCAATCGGGAATGACCTCACCGACAACAAGACGATTGCAGCGATTATATTCTGGCTTATTGCCACCCTGCAATTAAAAAAAGATTCTTCGAACAGATTATGGCCCATACTCGCTTCAATTTTCACTTTCTTCATATTTTTTATCCCGCACAGCCTTTGGGGTTCTCAATTTGATTATAGAACTGGACAAATTAAGACAGGTAAATAAATCTTCGGCAGAACTTATGCAGATGACCATTATCATTATAGCAATTACCACCCCAATTTCCATTATGGCCTTTTATCGACCAAAATTTATGGACATGTTGAAATTCAATGCATTTCATATTTATGAGGCAAACGAAGGGTGGCGCTTTATAACTTACGGCCTTGTCCATGCAAACTGGCTACACCTAATTATAAATATGTATGTTTTGTATAATTTTGGATTACTGGTTGAGAGCTATTTTGGATATTTTTTTGGAGGAAAGGCTTCCTATTATTATCTCATGCTATATTTGGGTGGATTAGCCATATCAGTTGTATCGGCCTATCAAAAGAATAAGGGAAATATTTTTTACAACGCAGTAGGTGCAAGTGGTGCCATAAGTGGAATCATTTTTTCGGCTATCATCTTTAATCCTTTTATGTCTTTGCGTTTCATATTTATTCCAATAAGCTTTCCAGCCATATTGTTTGGTGCAGCTTATTTGATTTATTCATGGTTTATGTCGAAGAAAGGAGATAGCCAGATAGGGCATGATGCTCATTTTTGGGGAGGAGTTTATGGAATTGTCTTTACGATAGTACTTAAACCGGCTTTAGCAATAAATCTTTTCGAACAACTGACTCGTATTTTTCAGAATTAAGAGAGATTTTCGTAATCTTGCAAAGTAGCCGAATCTATCGAAATTTATTTTCGTATGAAAAAAAATCTTTCGACCTTATTTTTGCTTTTATGCATATTATTACTACCTATTTTGAGCATGTCTCAAAAATTTGGGCTAAAAGCTGGATATAATTTTTCGAGTCTTGGCTATGATGGATTGGGTAAGGATATTTATTCGAATACAAGTGATATAAGGACTTCTACGACTTTTGGAGGATATATCAACTGCAAACTCATTCCATTGGTTTCTTTTCAGATAGAATGTAACTACGAACCTAAAGGGATAAAGTATGGAACTCCTCCCCTGCCATATATCAATGCCAGTTTTGATGGAATTTACAACGAACATTTTGATTATCTTTGCATTCCTTTACTTTTACGAATCAACCTTATTGCCTTTCAAATTGAAGCCGGGCCTTATTTTGGCTTTTTATTAAAGGCAGAAGAAACAAAGAAGGGCTTTCAAAAGACACCCGGTGCTCAAGGCGAATGGATCGAAGAGCATTTCGACGAAGTATATGATTTAAAGTCCAATACAAAAGAAACTGATATGGGTCTAACTGCTGGGATGGGGGTTTCTTATTCCATTGGTCCTATGCAGATTTTAGGAGGAGCAAGATACAATTATGGTTTTACTAATATACTGAAAGAACCCATTTTGAACGATAAGGAAGAAGTTTGGATCGACAAGAAGAATAACCGCAACTTTAATCTCTACATAGGATTAGGCTTAGCTCTCTAGAAAAATTCTAACTCATTAGATTAAATAAAAATAAATATAAAGGTTTCCCCGAAGAAATCTAATATCAAAAGTTTCTATGATTTTCCCAGGGTATGAATTGGGATAAAATAATACAAGTTGTTTATGTGGTTATAGAAAAGGGAGGCTCGATGGAACCTCCCCTTTGTTTTTACAGATTCTAAAGATGTATTAAGGATTATTTTTGAATTTTAACCTCGAGGGTTATAGTCCGGTCGTTGCCAACAGTACCAGCAATCTCCATTACTTTGAATAATCCCTTTTTACCCGGATTGGCTGAAGTAGTGGCTGTTTGGAAAGCTACGATATCGCCCACCTCAAGGAGATTTGCTCTTGAATCGACAAGATTGGTAGCATTTTCAGCAATTAATGCATCATCATATTCGGTTACTGCATTCCAGTTAATACCACTAACCTTTTTAAAACGTGTGGCATTTTTTACGGTCCAATTATCGAATATATTATTCCAGGCAATAGCAGCCTGATCGTCGTCGGTAGCGGCTATAGTCGCCTTGTTGGTTTCTCCGTAAAAGTAGAGAAAATCTACTTTATTCTGATTTAAAACAGCTTCGGCTTGTTTCATTACTTTATTATCGACTGAACTCCAAAAGCTTCCAATGGTAACATTGAGTTGTCCACCCATCAAAATAGCGGTATAAATATTAACTACTGGTTGTGTTGTAATATTCAGAGCTACTGAATTACTCTGATTGTTTTTATCGGTAATTTCGAAGGACCAGCGTTCGGTGCCGGCTTCGGTACGAGCCTGAATATTTCTTGTATAGGTAAAACTGCTCAAGTTGTTAAGAGTCGAATCGATTACAGTTTCGGGTACATTATTAAATGTACGAGTAACCTTGAATTTTACCAGCTTGGCGTTGCTGTTAGTATTCGCGGTGGCTGTAATCCCAACTTTCACGACAGTACCGGCTGGAACAGTAACATCTGAGGAGGTGTAATCACCCCCACCAATAAAATTAATGGTAGGAGTTTTATCGAGGGGTTCTTCTTCTTCATCATCGGAACAGGCTGTGAATAAATTGATTGTTCCTGCAAGTAAAACAAATAGGGCAATACCTTTGATGTTTATTTTCATAGCAAATGTTTTTTAAGTTATTAATGGATGCAAAAGTACAAGAATCTTGCCATTATTTAAAAATGATATTGGCATAATTTTTTATATCTTTGCAATTGAAACGTTCATTGACGGGGCTGATTGGTTTTGACAGCATGACGGTGGAACTGTAAGCATGCCGGGCGTTAGGGAAAGGCCCGTATAAAAACTACCCTGATGCCAATAAATGGCAACAATTATAACTACGCAATGGCTGCTTAATCTATACGATTAAGTGCTGTGCTGTCCTCCAGGAAGCTTTGCCTTGCAGCGTTCTGGTAAGGGCATCGTAAATGCGGGGCTGCGTGAGGTTTTGTCCCGAAACCTTGCTAAGACAATAGGGACTCAGGAATCTGGCGGATGTGTCCCTGCTTTGCCAGAGTCCGAATCATCAACAGGGAATAAGCATGTAGAAAGCAGTTGTGCTGCATGTTTGGACCGGAGTTCGACTCTCCGCAGCTCCACACAAAATCATAAATAAAAATCGGGCGGTAGATAATCTATCGCCCGTTCTTCTTTCCCTATCCTCTCTCACAGACTTGCCTTGTTTCTTCATGGAAGAATGAGCACACTATGGCTCCTTTATCCAACCATATAGAGCATTCACTGCTGCTTATCTTCTTCTTTATAGTTTGGAAAATTATCTTCGTCATCATCAACGAGAGGTGCATGCCGAATTTCGTTTATCAATAATACGAAAAACAGCCCTACCATTATAAAGAATGCTACAATGAGATATTTTAACATAATCGTCGAATAAATTCTTTTAATTGATTTACCTCCTGCTGTGAACAAATCAATCTAATTTCTCTCTTTTCTGTTTCTAAATTGCTCTTCATCCCCTTCAGATCTTTCTTAATCGCAGTATATCCCCCCTCCACATTCGAATTATTAAATTCTTTCAAAAGTTTCTCAATCTCAAGGTGTCTTTGCATAAGATAATTATATTTGAAACGAAATGTGCTCAAAGCTTGTGCCGAATCATCAAACATAAAGTGGTACAATGAGTTATAAAATATTTCGTATTGATCACCTCTTAAACATTCTCCATTTTTAAATAGCATTAAAAATAGTTTTATTTTCAACTTATTGATTTATAATATAATTAACAGTATAAGAAAATAAAAATCCGGAAACGGATACATTATCTGATTCCGGATAATCAACAGAGATAATTTTCTGGGTTCAATCCAGATTGAATTCCTTTTTCAATATATCTACATAATCGATTTTTTCCCAAGGGAAGAATTCTACCTTTTTAAAATATCTTTCTTTGCCATTTTCGGTTTTAACATAAGTGTGGTCGTTCTGATAAAAAACTTCCACTTCCTGAGTATAGGGATCGCGGCCAAAATGGCCATAAGCGGCAGTGGGAAGGTAAATGGGATTTTTGAGTCCAAAGCGAGTAATAATGGAATAAGGTCGCAAGTCGAATATTTCCAATACGATTCGTGCAAGTTCAGCATCGGTAAATATTTTTCCATCCTTATTTTTAGCTTTACATGTATTGAATGTATTGATATACAATCCAATAGGCTCGGCAATCCCTATAGCATAAGCCACTTGTACCATCACTTCATCGCAAGCACCAGCAGCCACGAGGTTTTTGGCAATATGCCGCATGGCATACGTTCCCGAACGATCCACCTTCGAAGGATCCTTACCCGAGAAGGCACCACCTCCATGTGCGCTTTTCCCGCCATAGGTATCCACAATAATCTTCCTCCCAGTGAGTCCTGTATCTCCATGAGGACCTCCGATAATAAATTTTCCTGTAGGATTGACATAGAGCTTATAGCCGTTTTTGAATAACTGATCCACCCGAGCGGGAATTGTTTCCCTTACCCTTGGAATCAGGATATTACGTACATCTTCGATGATTTTCTTCTGCATGCAATTTTCGGCTTCTCTTTTTGCATTGGGGCTCGAATTCTCAGGAATGATAAATTCGTCGTGTTGGGTTGAAAGAACGATAGTGTCGATTCGAACGGGTTGCCCTTCGTCATTGTATTCGATAGTTACCTGCGACTTAGCATCGGGGCGAAGGTAGGGCATTTCTTTACCTTCCCTTCGAAATGCTGCCAGTTGCTGTACAAGAATATGCGCCAGTTCAATTGGCATGGGCATATAATTGTCCATTTCCTTGCAAGCATAGCCAAACATCATTCCTTGGTCGCCAGCACCCTGCTCAAGTGGGTTTGATTTGGCTACTCCCTGAAAAATATCAGGTGATTGCTCATGAATTGCACTAATCACTCCGCAAGAGTCGGAATCAAAACGGTACTCGGCTTTGGTATATCCCAAACGGCGAATAGTTTGCCGTGCTATCTCCTGGACATCCACATAACCCGAGGTTTTTACTTCGCCTCCCACCACTACCAAACCGGTAGTTACAAAGGTTTCGACGGCAACTTTCGAATCGGGATCCCAACGTAAAAATTCATCGAGCAATGCATCCGAAATTTGATCGGCTACCTTATCGGGATGGCCTTCTGACACTGATTCTGAAGTAAATAAATATCCCATTATGTCTTTAATTTATTGGTTGAACATGTAAATGGGGAAATTGATTGAGAAGGAAAAAAATATTGTTTTAGCATTTTTTTCTGTGGTTGCAATCAATCAAATCTCTCCACTTGCTTTTAATAAATGAACTGCAAAAATAGAATAAATCTTTCGACAAAAAATATCCCAACCAAAGATTTTACTCTTTCTAAACATAAAATATTGATATATGGGGAAATATCCTATTCATCGAAAAAACACAAATTCAAAAGTTGTTGACTTGTGCTGTAACCCTGAAAAGAAAAGGGTGAATTTAAAATCATCTAACTAATGGATGAGAATTACTTTTGGGTAATTTCATGAAATATTTCTTCGAGACTCTTTTCGCTCTGTTGCAATGATAACACCGTAAAATGATGATCGACGGCAAACTTGAACAGTGCAGGCCGAATATCCGTATTGGGTTTCGCCTTTATTTCAAACACATTGTTTTCTTTTGCCTTCACCGCAATTACTCCATTGATTTGACGAATGAGGTGAATTTCGACTTTTCGGTCGAATCCGGCAAGGATCGTTTCACTGCTCGATACAAGATTCGACAGATTAGCCGTAAGATCATCGGCTACAATTTTGCCTTTGTTGATGATGATGACCCTCTGGCATAATGCTTCCACCTCCTGCATGATGTGTGTGGAAAAGATGATGGTTTTATTGGCGCTTGCCTTTTTAATGACTTCCCTGATTTCGATAATTTGATTAGGATCGAGGCCTGAAGTAGGTTCATCCAGGATTAAGACTTCAGGGTCGGGAATCAAAGCTTGTGCCAGTCCAACTCTCTGCCGGAAACCTTTCGACAATTTTCCAATAGTCTTCGAAATTTCGGGTTCGAGCCCTGTTAAATCAATAATTTCCTCAATGCGTTTCTTTGGTAAAGAGACTTTATACAAGCCGGCAATAAATTCAAGATATTCACGAATATACATATCGGGGTACAAAGGATTGTTTTCGGGCAGATAACCAAGCATCTTTCGCACTGCAACCGGATTTTCCATAGTATTTATTCCATTGACCAAAACTCGACCTTCGGTAGGAGGAATAAAACAGGTAATGATTCGCATCAACGTAGTTTTTCCGGCCCCATTAGGACCAAGCAGGCCAGTAATCTGACCCTTTTCTACCTGAAAAGAAACATCATCAAGGACTCTTTGCGAGCCATAAATCTTTGTAACCCGATCTACCTTTACTGACATAATTTGCCAATTTCTAACAATACGAAAGCAAAATTAAGTGAAACGTTTCAGATGGAATAGGATCAAATCTTTATCAAACTGTCTATCGCCATGTAAAAACCAACAAAGGCGAAACTTCTTTCAGCATTTAACCATATTAAGGATAACTGTTCCACGAGGTGTGGAATACATCCTTCAGGTTCGGCTCCAAAATTCAAATCCATACATTTTACGGCAGAAAAATACCCGTCGAGTAATCTCAAGCGAATAGCCCAGCTTGAATACTTGAATAAATGATTGATCCTTTATTCGTTAAAAACAGATAAGCCCTCGGCAATTATTATTCAAAACTTTGTTTGCTTCTGAACAATAATGAAATACAACTTGTTAAAAATCAATGGATAACGGATCTTCCCAATCGACTTGATTTCATATAAGTGGAATTTGTGAAACTGAAGGGACAAAAATCATCCTCACAACGAATAAGGCATGTTCCTAGTATAAATAATAAGGAAATTAAATACGCCAGGGGCCAATTCCCTTACACTGCTTATCCGTCCACATTGTCTATAGGAAGTTACTTGATAGAGTGCTAAACATTTTATTCTATTTATTATAACTTTGCACATCACTTACAGTGTATTAACAAAACAAATTAATAGGCGGATTACCAGACCTGCAACAATATTTATAAAAAAATTTGAGAGTATAGGTTTGTTTAATAAGAAATATTGCCATACCTTTGCACCCCATTTTTAAGCTTTTCAAAGTATAAGAAAATGAACTCATCGATGAATACTTTAAGTTATAAGACTATAAGTGCCAACAAACAAACTGTTAAAAAGGAATGGGTACTTATAGATGCTGAAAACCTGGTTGTAGGCCGATTGGCGTCGGAAGTTGCCAAAATCCTGAGAGGCAAGAACAAACCTTATTATACACCTCATGTAGATTGTGGTGATCACGTAGTTATCATCAATGCCGAAAAGATAAGATTTACGGGGAAAAAAATGGATGATAAGAAATATGTGAGCTATAGTGGCTATCCTGGTGGACAAAGGTCAACTACACCCAAAAAATTATTAAAACGCGTTCCCGAGCGGGTTATCGAAAATGCCATCAGAGGAATGCTTCCGAAAAACAGGCTTGGCAGAGAATTATTCCGCAATTTGCATGTTTATGCAGGTAGTTCTCATCCGCACCAGGCTCAATCACCCAAACAGATCAAAATCATAGAAGCCGAATAAAGTATGGACGTCATCAACACATCAGGTAGAAGAAAGACCGCAATTGCCAGAATTTACATGTCGCAAGGCAATGGAAAAATTATGATAAATGGGCGAGAACTGAACGATTATTTCAAAACCAACGTTTTGATTTACAAAGTACTACAACCTCTCGAACTCACCAATAATCAAGGCAAGTATGATATTCGGGTTAATTTGGAAGGAGGTGGTATAACAGGACAAGCCGAAGCCCTTAGGCTTGCCATTGCAAAAGCATTGGTAGAAATGAATGCCGAGTATCGCCCAATTCTTAAAGATAAAGGATTGTTGACCCGTGATCCTCGAATGGTGGAACGCAAAAAACCCGGGCGTCCAAAAGCCCGTAAGCGTTTCCAGTTTTCAAAACGATAATGTTATTTGTTACGGGGAAATTGTGTTTAGTATCCAAATCCCTGCGATTGCTTTGCAAAGCACTACTTAGGGATTGATTTTAGTTGAAAGTAAACCATTAAATATCTAAATTTCATGTCAAGAGTTACATTCGAAGAATTATTAGAAGCCGGAGTGCATTTCGGGCATCTGCGTCGTAAATGGAATCCTAATATGGCTCCCTACATTTTTATGGAACGTAATGGGATTCATATCATCGACCTGTATAAAACCATTGCAAAACTCGAAGAAGCAACCGCCGCAGTGAAACAAATGGCTAAATCGGGCAAAAAGATACTTTTTATTTCCACAAAAAAACAAGCTAAAGAAATCGTAGCCGAACAGGCAAAACGAGTCAATATGCCTTATGTAGTCGAACGCTGGCCTGGCGGCATGCTCACCAATTTTGCCACCATTCGCAAGGCGGTTAAAAAAATGGCTGCCATCGACAAGCTGATGGAAACAGAGAATTTCCTTACCATGTCGAAACGCGAGCGCCTTCAAATTACCCGAGAAAGGGCAAAACTCGAAAAGAATCTTGGCTCCATCGCCGATCTAACCCGTCTCCCATCAGCCATCTTTGTCGTAGATATCCTCAAAGAACATATCGCTGTAGCTGAAGCCAGAAAATTAAACATTCCCATCATAGCTATGGTAGATACCAATTCAAACCCTAATCTGGTAGATTTCCCCATTCCAGCCAATGATGATGCTTCAAAATCGATTCAACTGATCGTTAAAACCATAGCCGACGCTATAGAAGAAGGCCTCAATGAAAGAAGATTTGAAAAAGATCAGGTTGAACAGGAAATTGAAGAATCGTATGATGAGACTGCCGAAAAGAAAAAATTAGAACTCGATACTTCCTTGGAGGAAGAAGAACTTGTAGCCAGAAACAAACTTCACAAGGGGACTCCAGCCGGTGAAGATGAAGAAGCTTCAACCACCAAGCGTCCACGAAAAATTATCTCGAAAAGTTCAAGATCTGACTCGCATAGATAATTTCTCAAGAAAGAAAATAATTCAAACCAATTAATTATGCCAATATCTGCTTCAGATGTTAACAAACTGCGCCAGATAACAGGTGCAGGAATTATGGACTGCAAACATGCACTCGAAGAATCGAATGGCGATTTCGATCAAGCCATTGATATTTTACGAAAAAAAGGACAAAAGATAGCCAATAAAAGAGCCGACCGCGATACTTCAGAAGGCATGGTAAAGGCAGCCACAAATCCAGAAAAGACTTATGGCGCCATCATTATGGTGAATTGTGAAACCGACTTCGTGGCTTCAAATTCCGAATTTACACAGTTGGTAAAAAAACTCATGGATAAAATTATCGAGAAAAAACCCAAATCACTCGATGAAGCCCGGAATCTAAAACTCGACGATCGGACTTTCGATGACCACTTAACCGAACTCATAGGAAAAACAGGCGAAAAAATGGAGTTCTCCATTTTTCAATATATCGAAGCCCCTCTGGTAGATGCTTACAACCATCATAACAACCGTCTGGCAACCATTGTAGGATTCAATAAAAATGACAGAGAAGAATTCGCTACCATTGCTCATGAGGTGGCTATGCAAATTGCAGCAATGAACCCTATTGCCATCGATAAAGATGACGTAGATCCAAAAATTATCGAACATGAAATGGAAATTGGTCGCGAACAGGCTCGTACCGAAGGAAAAGCCGAAAATATGCTCGATAAGATTGCCGAGGGAAAAATCAATCGCTTCTTCAAAGAAAGTACTTTGCTAAATCAGGATTTCGTTTCTGATCAAAAGAAAACAGTTGGCCAATACATCAGTGAGTTCGATAAAGAACTAAAGGTCACAAAATTTTATCGCCTCATTTTAGGCGAATAAATCATCCTATTTTTTGTCCAAAAAGCGGGTCTCACATTGCTGAAATCCGCTTTTTTATTTAAATTTGGATACTTTCCCAGATCATTTTCTGTAACATGATCGATTCAGAATATCCTTAATTTATAACAAAATTTATAACAAACGAGTACAATTCTCTCTATATTCTACTTTATGGCTAATTTCAGTATTTCAGTATTTATTAGCTTGAAATAGATTCCCTATCTTTCGACTTGCTGTGTTATAAATTCCAGCTGAATTCATACTCACCGAGATGTATCAGAATTGTACCGAAAGAAATTCTCTGTTCTCTTTGACTTAGTTCGACGTAAATGAGTAATATTGCAATTCGAAAATCAAACGAGATGTTGAAAAAGAACAAAAAAATCATCGCTATTAGTGGGGGAGTGGTGTTGATATTGCTCATTATTTTGATTTCCACTCGGAATAAACCTGCCGACAAGGAATTGATCGTAAAAGTGCAAAGAGGTCCTTTTAAGATTACGGTGACAACTACCGGGGAGCTTGAAGCCAAGCATTCGGAAAAAATCCTAGGTCCTGATGGATTAAATGAAGTAGGGATATGGCGAACCACTATCGAAGATATTATTCCCGACGGGTCGATAGTAGATTCTGGTCAATATGTAGCCAGGCTTGATCAAACCGAAATCAGCAATAAGATAAAAGATATGGAGACCGAGCTTGAAAAACTCGAGACTCAGGTGATAAAAACTCGAATAGATACATCTATCGAAATGCGTGCTGCAAGGGACGAGTTGATTAATTTAAAATATGCTCTCGAAGAAAGAAGGATTATTCTCGAACAATCGGCCTACGAACCGCCGGCAACCATCCGTCAGGCAGAAATCAATCTCGAGAAAGCCGAAAGAGCTTACGAACAAGCCATAAAGAATTATCAGCTCAAATTGGATAAGAATCGTGCCAACATGCAGGATGTACAGGCTTCATATCTTCAAGCTAAACGCCGGCTCGAGAATTTACTCAAAGTTAGAGAAGGCTTTGTGGTAAAGGCACCCAAAAGCGGTATGCTGATTTACCGCCGCAACTGGGATGGTAAAAAAATGGGTGTGGGCGCTCAAATCAGTACATGGGACAACATTGTGGCCACCCTTCCCGATCTCACAAAAATGATTTCAAAAACTTACGTCAACGAAATCGATATCTCGAAAGTTAAAACCAGCCAAAAAGCCGAAATTAGCATAGATGCCTTCCCCAATAAAAAACTCACGGGCCTAGTTGACGAAGTAGCCAATATTGGCGAGCAGATACAGGGATCAAATGCCAAAGTTTTCGAAGTAGTGATTAATGTAAATGAATTCGACAGCATATTGCGTCCTGCCATGACAACCAAAAACGTTATAATAACCAGAGAATTTCAGAATGTATTGTATTTGCCTATAGAGGCTGTTCATACAGAGGGGAAAGTTACCTTTGTATATAAAGACAATAAAAAAGTCGAAATTTCTACAGGCGAAAGCAACGAAAATTATATCATCGTAAAAAATGGGCTAAAAGAAGGGGATGCAGTTTACATCAGCATTCCCAAAGAGACTGATCACTGGCCTGTTGCCCGCTTGAGCAAGAGTGAATCCACAGATAAGCCGAAGGATGGAAGGGACAAATCAAATGGATAAGAAAAGTCATTCCCAGCCAGGAATCAAATACATTCACATTTTACGGATTGCAGGTGACGCCCTGATGGTAAACAAAACCAGAACTCTGCTTACTGCGCTGGGGATTATCTTTGGTGTTGCCGCCGTCATCGCAATGATGGCTGTGGGCAATGGAGCGCGTAAAGAAATTCTGGATCAAATGAAATTAGTTGGGGTCAACAATATCATCATTACACCCAAATCGGATATTACACAGAAAAACGAAGAAGAAGCAGAACAAAGCAAGAATCTCAAGAAAGGATTTTCAGCAGGATTATCAATGAGTGATGCCGAAGGAATCAAGAAAATAATTCCTGGAGTGATTACGGTAAGTCCTGAAGTAACCTATGAAGTAATGGGAATTCATGAAGGCATAGGAAGAACATTGAAGATCAGTGGAGTAATACCTGATTTTTTCAATACGTTTGGATTGAAGCTCGAAAATGGCGTAATTTTTTCGGAAAAGGAAATGGAACAATCTTCACCTGTTTGCGTAATAGGTTCTGAAATTAGGGCTAAGATTTTCCCCAATAAAGATCCCTTGGGACAATATATAAAATGTAGCGGTATATGGTTGAAGGTGATAGGTGTATTAGAATACAGGCCGGTTTCAGAAAAAAGTTCAGAAAGTCTGGGCATCAGCAATTATAATCAACATGTATATGCTCCCATCAAAACCGTATTGAACCGAATAAAAGATCGCTCGCTCATTACCTCCAAACTTTTAAGCGGAGCAAATGTTTACAATGGAGGTGATTTTGTAGTTATCGAAAGTTCAAGCGGAGCAAAAGCAGCTTCCTTTAACCAATTAGATAAAATTGTAGTTCAGGTAAAGGAAAGCAGCATGTTAAGCACGAGTAGTGAAATCATCAAGCGGATGCTTCTGCGTAAACATAATGAAATCGAAGACTTCGAGGTAATCATACCCGAATTGCTTCTCAAACAGGAACAACGAACCAAAGATATCTTCAACATTGTATTGGGAGCCATAGCGAGTATTTCATTAATCGTTGGTGGAATAGGCATTATGAACATCATGCTGGCTTCGGTTCTGGAACGTATCAAAGAGATTGGCGTAAGGCAGGCTATTGGAGCTCGCAGGCAAGACATTGTACTGCAATTTCTTTCCGAAGCTACTTTGATCAGCATAGCAGGTGGTTTCATAGGAATCATTCTGGGCTTTATTTTATCGAAAGTCATCATGAAACTGGCAGGAATTCTGACGATTATATCACCTTGGAGCATCATTATTTCTTTTGGGGTATCGGCTGCCGTAGGGATCATCTTCGGATATATGCCGGCACGAAAGGCTGCTTTACAAGATCCGGTAACTTCACTCAGATATGAATAATATCATCATGCGAAAAATTATTTATTTGATTTTCACCATTTTGATGGGATCATTAGACATCTTACATGTGCATTCTCAGGGCAATGTAGTGAGATTAAGCCTCGAAGAAGTAATTCAAACTGCTTCGGAGCAGTCTCCCGATGCTTTAATGGCTCGACATCGCTTTCTGAGTAGTTATTGGGAATATCGGTCCTATCTGGCCCAGTTCAAGCCCAAACTTAGTTTATCGGCTACAATTCCCAGTTTAACTAAATCTATGAATTCCTATACTCTTCCGGACGGTACAGAAACTTTTGTTCATCAACAATATACCAGTTATACAGGTACTTTATCGCTTTCTCAGGTAATTGGTTTCAGCGGTGGAAGTATCTATATACAAAGTGGTTTACAACGTCTTAGAAACAATCTCGATTCGGCAGGACTTTCATCCTGGCTTTCTCATCCAGTAACCATCGGATTGAGGCAACCCATTTATAACTTCAACTCTTATAAATGGCAGAGACGTATCGATCCTATCCGCTATCTCGAAGCCACACGAAGGTATATAGAAGACATGGAACAAATCTCGATAACAGTTACCAGATTATTCTTCAATCTTATCATTGCTGAAGGCCAATTGCAGATTTCAAGGATTAATGAAGCCAATTACGATACATTATACAGAATAGCTCGAGGGAGATTCAATATGGGAACCATTGCCGAAAACGAGCTCTTGCAACTGGAACTAAATCTTCTAAAATCGAGAGCCGATGCTGAAAATGCTCGTCTGGACGTTGAAAACAGCGAATTTATACTAAAGAGTTATTTACGCTTGAAGGGTCAGGAAAAAATTCAACTCATTCCTCCCTCTATTCCTAATCAAGGCAGTGTATCTGTTTCAGATGCTATTGAATATGCTCGAGAAAACAGGGCGACGGCTCTGGAATTCGAAAGACGAATCCTTGAAGCTCGCCGCGACCTCGATCAGGCAAAACACGAAGGAAGATTTCAGGCTAATCTTTCTATTGACTATGGATTGTCGAAGAACGGGCCAAACCTGTCGGAAGTTTATAAAAACTTGGATGACATGCAGCAGCTTAGCTTTGGAGTTTATGTTCCCATATTGGATTGGGGCCAGGCCAAGGGAAGAATAAAAATGGCCGAATCGAATAATGAACTCGTAAAAACCGCAGTTGAACAGGAAAGCATTGATTTTGAACAGGAAGTGTATCTGGCCGTCATGCAATACAACATGCAGAAAAATCAAATGGAAATTGCTGCCAAGTCCGACACTGTGGCTGATAAAAGCTATCAGGTAGCCAAGGCACGCTATCTCATCGGGAAAATTAGCATCACCGACCTCAACATAGCTCAAAGTGAAAAAGACCTGGCTCGGATGAACTTTCTAAGAGCCTTGCAACGTTATTGGAATAGTTATTACACCATTCGCAAGCTCACTCACTTCGATTTTACCAATAATCTACCCATTCGGGTGGACTTGAACAAAATTATAGAATAGATTGGAATCAGCAACTAAAGTGTGATATACTTGGTTAACACCATTAACAATAAATCAATAAACATTTCAATAACTTAAAATTAAATCGATTATGTCAGTTTTAGTAGGGAAAAAAGCCCCATTATTTTATGCAGATGCAGTCATAAATGGGAGTCAGTTCGTCGAAAAATTTTCGCTCGAACAGTACATTGGTAAAAAGTATGTCGTCTTTTTCTTCTATCCAATGGATTTTACCTTTGTTTGTCCAACCGAAATTCTTGCATTTCAAGAAAAACTGAAGGAATTCGAAGATCGTAACTGCGCTGTAATAGGATGCTCGGTCGATTCGAAATTTTCACATTGGGCATGGTTGAACACACCGAAAGAAAAAGGCGGAATACAGGGTGTAACCTTTCCTTTGGTTTCCGATTTCTCGAAGACTATTTCTGAAAATTATGATGTTTTGGCTGGTTATTATGATTATGATGTCGAAGACGAAGTTTCGACATTTATTGGAGAACCCGTTGCTTATCGCGGTCTCTTCCTCATCGATAAACAGGGCATCGTAAGGCATCAGATTGTCAATGATACGCCTTTGGGGCGCAATGTTGACGAAGCAATTCGCATGGTCGATGCTCTCCAATTTTACGAAGAACATGGAGAGGTTTGTCCCGCCAACTGGCACAAAGGAGAGGAAGGAATAAAAGCAACTAAAGAAGGAATAGCAGAATATTTGAGTAAACACTAGCCTTTGCTTCATTTCCTAAAAAGCAGGTGATACACATTCATGGAGACTCCATATCTTTATGGACAGTTGATGCAACCTGATTTTTTTTCAGAAAGTTTTCTTGAAAACTTTATCGTTGCCTTGTGAGTTGAAAAATTGTTTGTATTTTTGCACTCCTTTTTTAATGAAAGAAATTTTTTTAACATCATGAATAAGCCTGAGTTAGTAAAATACGTCGAATCGCTCGAGGAGTTCAAACAATTCCCTGAATTCAAGGCGGGAGATACCATCACTGTTGATTATACCATCAAAGAAGGAAACAAAACCCGTACGCAGAGGTTTACGGGCATTGTTTTGCAAATAAAAGGCACAGGCAATACAAAAACTTTTACCGTACGGAAAATTTCAGGTAACATAGGTGTGGAGCGCATTTTCCCCTTCGCTTCTCCCAATATCGAACGTATAGAAGTCAACAAAAGAGGAGCTGTTCGACGCGCCAGAATTTTCTATTTGAGAAAACTTCGTGGCAAAAAAGCAAAAATCAAAGAAAAGCGTTCTTGATGCTTGCTTCCAAATTTGCACCTAATGCATAATATACGGGCCTTCCCAAAGGTCCTTTTTTATTTTATCCTATAAATTCGAAGACGGATCGTTTTTTATTTGCCATCAGCCTTCAGTTTATTAGATATAATGGCAAGGGGCATTCCCTTTCGCTGATTTACACACTTTTCAAATTACAAAATATAAATTACAAATTACAATATCTCCTTTCCTCCTTTATATACTTTTAACTTTCTTCTCTCCAACCAGCATCCTCCAGTCTCCTCCAGCATCCTCCAGTCTCCTCGTCTCCTCGTCCCCCCTCTTCTATTTTACTCAAAATCATTTCAAGAATTATCACTAATTTCATTGCCCGATATTTTAATGAAATGAAAAAAATTTGGCATTGTCTGTACGTTATTTCGTTTGTTTCGGGATTTCAGATTACTCTTCTGGCTCAGTCGAATATTAGCGTCGCCTTGATAATTCCTGATAATTACGCTTCGATCGAGACGCGATGTGCGAAGCAATTCCTTCAAAACTTGCCCGATGTAAATGGATTTTATTTAAACCCTGAAGACATGGTCAATAATCCAAATATACTCGATCAAATCGATGTTTTCTGGATTCATTCGAATGACTCGGCGTGTTTATCACAAATAGCCAAAAATAAGGTTATATGGAGCAAAATAAACAAGGCCGTCGAAAATGGCAAGGGTTTGCTCTTGAGTAATAATGCTGTTCAGCTTCTACCCATTTTAGGATTAGAGAGTCATAAACCTCAAACAAGAACAAAGACATTGAAAGACAAGGGTTATGGCCGCATGGCAGGTTTTCATGCCTTTCGTTCGCATCCTATCTTCAAGGACTTGAATCAAGGAGTTTACTGTTTAAAACCCACCAGGGACATTACGCTCGAGGTCAATGGATATTTCGGTGATGATTCATTTCCTCACCGAGGGAAAGTGATAGGCGTCGATTGGGATTATATCACTCTATCAGAAGGAAATAAAGTAGTATGGGAATATCCATCAGGTAAAGGAAAAGTATTGGCTGTGGGAGGATACATATTATTTTCGGAAGACAACATCAATCGCCATCATCTCGAAAAATTTACATCGAATTGTCTGTATTATTTGAACAATTCGGATGAATATCGTCCGATTCCGGCCTTTTATTGGAATAACGCCCAAACTTCGATAAAGTCATTTCGTCTTAAAGATACCTTGCATCTCAAAGAAAAAACCTATTCTCATTTTCTGGCCGAGACATCCTCACAACCTAAAGTAAGTAAAAACGCAAATGGCCAATATTATCAGGTTTCTGGGCAAAGAATCGTATTAATGGGAAAAGAAAATGGTGGGATAAAAGAAATTTGGGTTCATCCTTTTATGGCAATGTACGATTATAAAGTCATTTTACAAGCGCCTTCACCTGCTCTGCCTGTTTATCTGGACAGTTTAATACCCGAGATCACCATTCGACCTGGTTGTATAAAACGACACTATCAACTGCAGAATAACTCCTTGAATGAAATCATCGTAGCCCATCCCGAAAAGGGCATTGCAACAATTCATTATGAATTCGAAGGGGATGAAAAAACTCATCTGTATATAACTTATCAGAGCAATTTTCGTTTGATGTGGCCCTACAGCGAAAAAGCTTCGAGGATTTTGCGTTACAGCAAGGGAAACAAAAACAGATTTCACATAATTACAGATTTTACACAGGACTATGTCTGTTTGACAGGTTCACAAAGAATTCCTCATCAAACGAAAGCCGGTCATTTTAATGGCTTCACCTTTGATGAACAGGCAAGAATTATTGGCCATGTTACTGATGAGGCGATAGCATCGTGTTGCTATGACTATTTACTCAAAAGCAAAGATACCCTCGACTTTCTAATTATTGCCGGAAGCGAAGGATTACAGGCAGCCCTCGACAATTTTTCTTCAACAGCAAAAAATTCTGCTCGGTTATCGAGCGAGCACGAAAAAGCGATGAAAAATCTTTACGAATATCATCTTCAGATTGAAACACCAGATACACTTTTTAATGAAGCATGGAAATGGTATTTGGCAGGAATAAACAGTTTCTACATAGAAACGCCACAGTTGGGAAGGTCACTGGTAGCAGGCTTCAATTGGACAGGGACCGGCTGGAATGGAGGCCATCGCATAGATGGAAGACCTGGATATAGTTGGTACTTTGGAAGAGATAGCGAATGGTCGGCTTTAGCCATTTTAGACTATGGCGATTTTGAAAAGGCAAAGGATGTCTTAAGCATGTTAAGCGATTATCAAGACCTCAACGGTAAAATCTTTCATGAACTAACTACCAGCGGTTTTGTCCATTACGATGCTGCTGATGCCACTCCTTTATATATAGTTCTGGCTTGCCGATATCTTCGCCATACGGGAGATACGGCTTTTATCCGTTCAATATGGCCTAACTTACTCCAAGCCTATAAATTTTGCAAATCTACCGATACTGATTACGATCATTTGATCGAGAACACCAATGTTGGACATGGTTGGGTAGAAGGCGGCCCATTATATGGTTCTCATACTTCACTTTATCTGGCTTCGTGCTGGAATGAAGCTCTAATTGCTATGGCTGAAATGGCATCAGTGATGAACGAGGATAGCCTCGCCCACGAATGCAGCAAGGAAGCTTATATTGTGAACCATCTCTTGAACGATAGCTTTTACGATACGCATGAGCAATCGTGGCGTCAGGGTTTGATGAAAGATGGCACTTGGCATAAATTAGAATCGGTCATGCCAGCAGTTCCAGCATTATTTGGTCAAATGAAGGAGGAGTCTCTCCAAACATTTATTGAGAAAACATTGGGAAATGAATATATTACTAATTATGGCAGCAGAATTTTGAGCAATCTTAGTCCATACTATCATCCCCATGCTTATCACGCCGGCTCGGTATGGCCGCTCTTTACCGGATGGCATGCTATGGCAGCTTACAAAGCGAATGCTTTCGAAACTGGATTTAGGCTTATCATGGCGAACATGAATATTTTTCGTCATTGGGGCTACGGATATTCAGAGGAGGTATTGAACGGAGATGTATATGAACCTGCAGGTGTATGTCGGCATCAATGCTGGTCGGAGACAATGGCCATTCAGCCTGTGGCAGAAGGAATGCTGGGCTTCGAACCAAATGCCTTGCAAAATATCCTTCGGATTGCACCAGCATTGCCTCCCCACTGGAATTCAATCCATATCCATAATCTCCGATTCAAAGAATCGCTCATTCATTTTACTATGCATACCGATGACTTCAAACAAAGCTGGCAATTCAATATCCATGGAAATTGTTCGCCCCAAGTTATTTTTGCTCCTTATTTCCCAGTAGGAAGCCGGATAAATTCGATAGCAATAAATGGACAATCGGCTCATTTCGAAGAGGTTATAAATGAAAGATATACTCAAATTGTAATTTATTTCAAGCTGGATAATTCTACTCGGATAGAAATAAATTATGAACCAGGGATTTCTATTATCCCAGAAATTAACTTACCCGAGCCAGGAGACAAAGCAGATGGACTGAGAATCATACAATCTTATATAGTTGATTCGGTTTATGTTATAGAAATTGAAGCACCACAAAACACTCAACATACTATTAAAATAAAGACATCAGGCGAAAGGCAGTATTTGATTGACGGTGGGTATTTAAAGAGTTGCAAAGATAGAATTATAGAAATCGGAGTCAACTTTCAGGATTCCGAAAAACCTTATGTAAGAAAAAAAATCAGGCTTAAGATATAATAGAGACAAAAAAGCCGTCCAGTCTTATTGATTGGACGGCTAAGCTCAATAATCAAGCTATCGGAATTACTTGATAGAATATGTCATAGTAGCCAGGTCGACCTTAACGGTGTAGGTACCTGCTGTAGGAGGACAAGGGATAGAAAGTGGGTCAGGTTCACTTTCAGTAGGTCTAAGAACAAGTGGCCCACCAGTTGAAGTTCCAGTTTCATTGGTTCCATACTGTGGAGCCCATTGTCCGAGAACCTCAATGAATTTCAGCCATTTACCACCACCGCCAAGCTCTATGCTTATCTCGAAGATGCCCGGAGCCAGTTTGGTCATTGGGATAGCATTATTGTTATCCCAAGCGGCAGGAGTACCATCTCCAAGGATATAAAGCTGTGGAGAAGCTGGAGTAACGGTATAATTCAAATTAGCCGTATCTGCTACTATCCGATAGTCACCACTGACATCTGGTGCAGGGATAGCAGGAGGATCGGTAACTGTTTCATCGGGACGATATGACAGAGGTCCTGACTGCCAGGTTCCCGAGGCATCGGTTCCCCATTGCGGCGCCCAGGCACCCAGACAGGAAATGAATTTGATATACATATCCGTTCCGGTGGTTAAGTTCGCCACGATAGCAAACTTTCCTTCGCCTATCCAGCTCATTTCCAATGCTTTCATATTATCCCAACCCACTTCAGTTGCACTACCAAGCAGGTAGATGGGTTTAATATGGATAGCTGCAGAATAAGGCGTGATTGAAACCTTCACTACATCGGAATAGGTACTCTCGGCACCCGCATTGTTTACGATAAATGAGTTGACCCTAAAAAAGATGTCATGAGGTACATCGGGTTGCACTCCCAAAATGGTAAGCAAAATGTTATTCAAGCCTCCATAGTTGATGGCAAAGGATACATCTTCTGAGCTAACCATGGTATAAGGCTTGGGAAAAGTAGCCGAGGTATCCATTTGCAGGATATATTTGGTAGCCGGAAGATTATTTAGATTGTAAACCGTAGGGCTCCAAATTATATTAAAGGTATTATCCTTTTGAGACTCGAGGAGCACCAACTGACTGCCATTGGCAGGTGTAGAAATCACAGGCTTCTGGGTGAGACTCATATCGAGTACCGGATCTTTATCTTCATCGGAGCAAGCCGCAAAAAAGAGGCTGAGTCCCATCAATATCGATAAAAAAGCAACAGGTTTCTTCATATTACAAAGCTTTTAATGATTCTTAATATAGATCTGAATTCTGTTTGAGGTTAGGATTGGCTCCTAAGTCGGATGAAGGAATGGGGAAGAGATTGAGATGAGGGGAAGTTTTGGTTCCATCGGGTACTTTCCCTTTCCATGGCCATACATACGATCCATCAGTAAACTGACCAAAGCGGATCAAATCGGTACGGCGATGTCCTTCCCAATAGAGTTCACGCGCTCGCTCATCGAGCATAAAATCCAGTGTTAGTTTACTGGCTGTGATATTTCCACTAGTTTCTCCACCATAAGCACGTGTACGAACTTCATTCACATAATTCAGAGCATCACTTAAACTGCCATTGGTAGCTCCACGCAACACAGCTTCGGCATACATCAGGTAAACATCGGCAAGACGGAACATGGGGAAATCTGTATCCACATAAGTGAGATCACTTCCTGAGGTTCCATTTCGTTTTATGTTTTTCCATTTGGTAACTGCCCAACCATTGGTGAAATCTTCTATATTATTGATTTCGAGTGATTGTCCGTCAGTGAAAAACATGGCACGATGATCATAGCTGGTGCGTTCTACAACATAAGTATAATCTGGAATGCCAAGTTTAAGACTAATCATATAAGTGCCACTTTGGGAAATAGGAATATTATCTCCTCCATAATCGAGTATTCCATCTGCTCCAGTATCACCCAAGTTAATATCCCATGCATTGTTAGCTCTAAATTTGAAGCTGCCAGCAGTAAGATCAAGTGTAATGGTCCATAACTTACTTGAAGGATCATAAGTCATCATTTGGTCGGAATCCCAGCCGCCGGGAGTTGCATCACCGATAATACCCCAATCGGTTTTCACCACGGTATAAGTTAAGGTATTTAGATCGACATTAATTTTGTAATAACCAGGATCAGCTGCTACTATGTTGGCACCATTAGCATCGAGGGTACCATCCGCACCATCATCTCCATAATTTATATCCCAATTGGGGCCTGTTGTAAACTTAAACTCAGTATTGGCATCGGGAAAATATAAATAACCTTCGTAAGTATTATCGCTTAGTTTAGAAGCTAAGACAGTTTCAGTATTAGAAGGATCCCATCCTTGATAACTGCCAGGTACATAAATTATAGGATAGTCGGCTTTTTTTAGTTTTTTGCCGGGATTAGGTGAAATACGCAAGCTTGAAGTAGCATCAGGATAAAATTTATAGACAAAAGCCTTAGTTGCACGTGTGCCACCCCAGCCTCCATTAACACCATACTTCATTGGATCCATTTTTCCACCAATAGCAGCATGTACCAGAAAAGTCGTTCCTCCCCAAGTCTGCGTTCTCATTCCATCGAAATTGATCGAGAAAATGACCTCGTTGGAACGATCATTATCAGCCATAAAGAGATGTTCATAATTTGGCTCGAGGATATAACCCGCATCGATGATTTTTTTGGTATAGGTTACTACCTCATCGTAATGTTTCGCGCCAGTATATACTTCAGAGTTGAGGTACAATTTAGCCAAAAGCATCCAAACAGCGGCTTTATCGGCGCGTCCATATTCATTTTGGCGAGCATCTATCATCAAAGGTTCTATCTCAAGCAATTCCTTTTCGATGTAATCGAAAAGATCTTTACGGCTAATTTGAGGTGGGAAGAATGAGCCTACAGGGTCTTTTTCGGTCACAAAAGGAACTGTCCCAAACATATCGAGAGCATGATAATAGCTCAAAGCACGCATAAACCGGGCTTCAGCACGATAATGTTCGATATCGGTACGAAGGCTGCCAGTAACATTGCGTTCATCGAGTTTAGCATCGGTTGTTTCTCTGATAAATTCATTACAAAGAGAAATTTGATAGAATATACGATAGTAGAAGGCGGAGATAAAAACATCGCCGGCACCCCATGTCTGCCAATGGAAATCCTTTATTGTCTGGTCGTTCCATCCAATAATGGCTTCATCGGTAGTGAGTTCCTGGTGATACCAATACCCACGCAGATATTGGCCAAATCCTTCGTCAATACCACTAATATCGGGCATGCCCGAAGGGCCCTGTTGACCGGAGACAGCCAAGCCGGCATAAATTTTAGCAAGAATCTGCTTGTAGGCTTTAGGATTTTCATATACCTGGGCTGAAGTAACAACATCCTTGTCAATTGGAACTGTATCGAGGTCCTTGGTGCAGGAGGCCAAAACAAAGCTCATACCTGCAAAAATTAAAAAGAATTTACTGAACTTATTCATATTAGCTGTTTTTTTATCGGTTAAAATATTAAATTAAGACCCAGAACGAATACCCTGGTACGAGGATACATGCTATAGTCGATCCCGCTGAATATTTCAGGATCGAGACCTTTGTAATTGGTAATGGTAAACACGTTATTTACCGTAGCCGAAAGACGCAGTTTAGCGCTGCTGTTGAACAATTTATCGAAAGTATAGCCTATGGCTAAATTATCCAATTTGAAGAAGGAAGCATTTTTGATGTAATAATCGGAGAGATATTGAGGAACTTTAAAGCCTGTTTCGGCAACATCGGCACTTACATTGGCCAGATAAGGTCCCTCGGGGCGGTATAGACGTTCATAGGTAGAATTATTAGAGCTGAAGTTATCATATACATAGTTGCCTATATTAGCCCGACCGCTAAATATGAAATCCCAGTTCTTGTATTGCATACGGCTGTTGATGCCCAGATAGACATCGGCTGCAGGTTTTTTATAATGATATCTATCATCATCGTTGATTTTTCCATCTTTATTGCGGTCAACATAAAGCCCTTCGATGGGTTTTCCATTGGCATCGTAAACCTGTTCATAAACGAAGAAACTGTTAGAAGGGTAACCTACCGAATGAATTTGGATGGTATTGCCAACGCCACCTGCAATGGTACCTACAAGTACTCCTAAATAGTTAGGATCGTCACTTGCTGTTAGTTTGGTAATTTTATTTTTGTTATAGGTAGCATTGACACCCAAATCCCAGTAGAAATCTGGACCAACAAAAGGTTTCCCATTGATGGCAAACTCCACTCCTTTATTTTCGAGGTCGCCTATATTGGTGGTGATGTAGTTGGAAAGATTAGAACCTGCCGGCACAGGAATGAAGTTGATAAGATCTTTGGTTTTTCTCCAATAAACATCCAGCGAACCATAGATTCTATCGTTAAGGAAACCATAATCGAGTCCGATATTGGTAGTTGTGGTTTCTTCCCATTTGATATTCGGGTCATAACCTTCGGGACGCAAGGTGATCAACGTATCTGTCCCCAGAATGTAAGAAGCTGTAGCCCAAGAACTCGTGTAACGAGGTAAATATGGATAGTCATCATTGGTAATGTTTTGTTGACCTGTGATACCCCAACCCAAACGAAGCTTCAATTGGGATAGGGTTTTCATATTTTTCATCCAAGGTTCATCCATGATTCTCCAGGCTAAGGCAACCGAAGGGAACAATCCCCAGCGATTATCCTTCGAAAATCTCGAAGAACCATCATCACGCAACGTAAAGGTAAGTAGGTACCTATCGAACAAGGAATAATTGAACCTCGTAAAGAAAGAAACCAAATAAAATTCACTTTTATTTGAACTTGTATCGAAAATTCTCTTTTGGATAAAGAAAGGTCCATTCAAATCGTTGGTCGTTGAATTCGTATCCTCACGATAGAAATGCTGCCATGAATAACCACCCATGACATCGAATTTGCTAAATATGGTGGGAACTTCTTTGACGTAATTTAAAGTAAAATCGAGCAGTTCATTACGTTTTTCCTGAGTATATTGTGTGTTAGTGCCACCTCCATATTGAGGGTCGAAAGCAAAAGCGGCATTTCCTGGGACATAAACTGTTCCATTGGTTTTAGAATAATCGAGACCAAGGTTAAGGTTAGCTCTCAATTCAGGAAGGAAGGGCATTTTATAATCGAACTGGGCGTTTCCTAAGAATCGGCTCACATCAGCATTATCGTGTTTTTGTTCAAGCAGTGCCACTGGATTATCGGTCGCTTGATCCACAGGATTTCCATTGGCTTGAAGCCAGGTCCAGTATCCACCATAAGCGTTCGAGTCGTGAACTGGTTTGGTGGGATCCATCTGAATGGCCGACCCAATAGCATCTTCATTGGCAAAACGCTGGTCGATGAACATTCCCTTTCCGTTGAGGTTAATTTTTAGGTTGTCATCGAAAAGAGAAGGATTAAGGTTGAGTCCAAAGGTCGTTCTTTGCATATTGTCGGTCTTAAGAATGCCATCATAATTGGCATAGCCCACGGAAGCACGATAGGGCAATGCGCCAATGGCACCTGTTGCACTTACCGTATGATCGTGCGCAAATGATGAACGGTAAATTTCCTCTTGCCAATCGGTATTGGCATCTCCCAGCAAAGCAAGAACTTCAGGTCTGTTGGCATAGCGTTCATTGATGATGCTCCTGAATTGATCACCATCAAAAACTTCACGTTTTTTAGGGATGGTGTAGAGGGAAAAACCTCCGTTATATTCGAATTGAGGAGCTTTTTTGCCAGGAGCTAAAGTACCTTTCTTGGTAGTAATGATTATAACTCCATTGGATGCACGATTACCATAGATAGCTGCTGCCGAAGCATCCTTCAGGATGGTAAAGGTTTCGATGTCGTTAGGATTGATGGTACTCAATGGATCGCGTGTTCCATAAATGGAAGTATTGTCAATAGGCACACCATCGATAACAAAAAGAGGATCGTTGCTTGCCGACAATGAAGAACCTCCACGGATACGGATAGTAGCTCCAGCACCTGGCGCACCACTATTGGTAACAATCTGCACACCGGCCGTTTTACCAGCCATCAATTCAATTGGGTTGGTAATACTTCCACGGTTAAAATCCTGCGTTGTCACTGCAGTAATCGAACCCGTAGCATCTCCTTTTTTCACCTGTCCATATCCTATAACCAATATCTGGCTAAGACTGGTGATGGTTGGAGATAGAGCTACATTAAGGGTTTGTGAGGTTTCAATCACAAACTCCTGAGTTTGATAGCCTACAAATGAAAAAGCAAGAGTAGATCCCTTAGGTACGGTAATACTGTAATTACCGTTGATGTCAGTAACTGTACCTGTAGTAGTGTTTTTCACTACAATGGTAACTCCTGGTAGCGTGGTTCCATCAGAAGCATCCGTTACTTTCCCCTTTACTGTAAGCTGCTGCGCAAACGAAGGCAGAGCAACAGCCGCAAAAAAGAAAAGAAACAGTACCTTCAGTAAGTTAGCATGTTTCATCATACATCTGGTTTTAGTTATGGTTTAACATTAAATGATTTGGTTAACACCTCTTTTCAGAATATTCTTTCATTTTCGATGAAAAAACTACTGAAAACAGATGGTTCGATTTTAACTTTTTCCCGAACCAAATATACAACTTTTTTCGTTTTCAATTGCAAATATGTTTCACTGATTTTGAGATTTTTGAGTTTTTTTTTGCGAAAACGATTTCGCAAACGTTTGCGCTTGAAAAATTATTGAATTATTTTCGTTGGCCGCGTATAAATCGTTCGATAAATCATCGAAGGAAGCGGCATAAAATTATTAAGCAATTAAAAGTCAGGGTATTATGCAAAATAAAGTTACTATCAAAGATATAGCCAAAACATTGGGAGTTTCTATATCAACGGTATCCAGGGCACTGAAAGATCATCCCGATATCAGTGAATCGACTAGAAATCTCATTAAGAATTTTGCGCAGGAAATCAACTATCGCCCTAATGTTTTGGCTTTGAGTCTCAGGCGACAAAAAAGCAATACCATTGGACTGATCATTCCCGAAATCGTTCATCATTTTTTTTCATCGGTGATTAGTGGCATGGAAGACCTCAGCTATCGTGAAGGATACAATATCATTATTTGCCAATCGACAGAAAATCAGTTTCGAGAAGCTACAGCACTTCAAACTTTGATTGATCACAGGGTGGATGGAATATTGGTTTCACTGAGCAAATCCACACAAAATTTTTCTCAATTCAAGAAGGCACAGGAAGAAGGTTTCCCCATGGTATTTTTCGATAGAATTTGCGAAAGTATAGAAACCGATCGAGTAGTCATGGATGATCTAGAAGGAGGTCGCTTGGCAACCGAATACCTGATCAATAAAGGCTGCCAAAATATACTTCATCTGGCGGCATCGCCCATTTTACTGATTGGACGTAACCGCCGCGATGGATACCTCCAAGCATTGAAAGATCACAATATCCCAATCAAAGAAGAACTTATCCTGAAATGTGATACTCAGGAAGAAGTTTCAACCCTTAGAAACCATCTTTATGAACTTTTACCGCAAATTGATGGGGTTTTTGCGGTAAATGACAGTACTGCCATCGCCATGATTCAAATACTGAAAAAAAAAGGCTATCGAATTCCTCAAGATATTAAAGTAGTAGGTTTTGGCGATGGACCTAATGCTACTATAGTAGAACCCGCCCTCACCACAATAGAACAAAAAGGTTACGACATGGGCCGTGAATCCGTAAGACTGCTCCTGCAGCGCCTCAACAATCCATCGGCTTCCATCAGTTATCAAACCCGTGTTTTCCCTCCTACACTCAAGATCAGAGAGTCTGCCTGATGAATTCTTTGCGCCCATAATTCTCGACAGAATAGCCCCTTAAAAATAAAACAAAACAATGAATAAAAGACTGAATATGAAATAATTAAGCAAGATGAATCATTAGAGCTTGCATTCTATCATTTCATAGAACGAAGGATTTGTGATAAAATCAATGGAAGGTGGATGCCTGAAAAATTTCTTTTTTTTACCTATGATTTCTCACATAAATTGTTCATTCAACCATTATTGAAAATTTCTACATAAAAAAATTCTTGTTTTCTTTGAAAAAAGTGATTTTTATGTATACCTTTGTTAATAAATATCAAACCTGATTCAAAAACCATTCTATTGTATTCTTTCAGTTTAACATCTTATAAATTACTTTGTGATTTCTCATGTATTACATCTATCTTACATCATTCATAATTAAAAGTCATCGAACCACATTTTTAAAATCAACCTTAAGTTTAATCCAAAATCCTTAACAACTATGAAACATTTATTTCCTTTGCTCAGTTTAGTTTTACTTGTTAGCTTATTCAACATAGGCTGCAGTAAAGATGAAGATGAAGAATTACCCAAAGATCTGGTAGTTAATTACACTGCCAGTTTTACCGACGTAGCTTCTACACTGCAAGATTTTATCATGAAAGCACAAGTGTATGAAAGTTCTAATTTTGAATCATTAACTGCCGATCAAGGCAAGAAGATCATCAACGATTACATTACAGCTGGTGAAAATTTCATCAAGAGTGTGGATGATTATGAAAAATACAAGATTGGCACCAAAAATTCTTCCCCATGGTTAAAGAATTCGATGGATTCACCCTGTAGCATGTACGATGCTATCCCTGATGTGGGGAATGGAATATCACCAGGATTCGTAAAAAGTGTTGGTGATTTGATAGCTGACACAAAAGGCGATGTAAAAAAGATTGAGAAAAAATTTAACGATGGCGAGATAAGTGAAGAAGTTTTTACGGCGGCTCTCGATTCGTTAAAGAAAATAAAAACATTGAAGGCAGCGAATTTTGGGATGAGCTCCATTATTGGAGCTGGAACATCGGGTTTAACAGGGGCAGCTATTTTTAGTGTAGGGGGAATCGGTATGGCCATGTCTGCGCCTGCCCTGCTGGGAGTAACAGCCGCAGGAGTTGTTGTTGGTACGGGATATTATTTGATATCCAATTGGTGGTCAGGAATTAAGAAAAATGGACAGGATGACAAATTAGGCGAGATTGTAGTGGCTTCAGGAAAAATTGGGGATCCTATTCCTACAACTATGCTCAGTAATGGCGCCAGTCTAACTGTTGCTATTTCAGGTTACGCTCCGGTTTATATTCCAGCATTCATCCTACCTTCGCAAGGAATAAAGAAAACCCTCGAAATTACTCCGATTAAATTAGAAGACGCCACTCCTACAACAAAGGTAGAAGTATGCACCCTAGAAGAAGAATTTACATCTGAAAACTGTGAAGATGTACTTTATGTTACTGCCACACCCTCACCTATCGACCCAGGCCCAGGCGAAGGCGTTACAGTAACTGCCACCATTTTCCCTCCCATAGCAGGATGCCAAATTTCATTCAGTATTGTTGGAACAGATGGATACACTAAAAGCGAAACGCATGAAACCGATGCTAACGGAAAAGCATCTTTCTTCATCCCTGGTGGCGCCGAAGGAGTTTTTGATATCGTGACCATTACTACTTCGAATGGCCATACTTATACTGTAACTTATACATTTTAAAATTATCTAATTGTCTTATTATAAAAAAGCCTTCGTTGCCGAAGGCTTTTTTATTGCCTTGTTCACTTGTTCAATTATTTAACTTATATTTGTTTCTCTATGAAAACAAGGCATTTATTAAGAAAGACATTTATTATTGGGCTGGTGGTTTTTAGTCTTCCCAGATTATATTCCCAAAATGGCTTCACTGAGAATAAAGGACAATGGGATTCTAACGTTCTCTTCTTCTTGCAACCCCAAGCAGATGTCGCAGTATTTATTGAAGCAGGTGCCATAACCTTCAATATTCAACTATTACGGCATGACGAAACACCAAATTTTGAAAATATTAGCGCTAAAACTAATCACGAAGGTGTTAAAGGACATGCATTTCGAATTATTTTCGAAGATGCTGATTTTTCAAATATCACTGCTTTAAGACCAAAACCCGAACTACTCAATTATTTTCTTGGAAAAAATCCCGAAAAATGGAGTACCGGTGTAAAAATCTTTAATGAATTATACATCTATGATGCATACAAGAATATAGACCTTAAAATTATTTCCGATATTGGAGGTATTAAATACGAATTCATCATTCATCGAGGAGGGCGGGTCAAAGATATTGCCATTCGGTATGATGGATTGGAGAATATATCATTGAGCAATGGCCAACTTATTTTGAGTACATCATTGGGAGAAATTATCGAAGAAGCTCCGAAAGTCATAGTTGAAGACAAAGGAAGCACATTTGTGACTGGGTGTCAATATCAACTCGAAGCCAACAGGATAAAATTTCATTTAGATCCATCATTCCTCAACTCTGACAAAATTGTTATTGATCCCCGTTTGGTATTTTCCACGTATTCAGGAAGCGAGGCCGACAATTGGGGTTTTACTGGTACTTACGACGAGGCAGGGAATGTATATTCCGGAGGAATTGTTTTCAATATTGGATATCCAGTAAGTTTAGGAGCTTATCAACAAAGTTTTGGTGGTGGGTGCGACATAGGCATTATCAAATACGATTCTACGGGAACAAATCGCATCTATGCTACTTATTTGGGTGGACTTTATGCCGATCTGCCGCATAGTTTAATCGTCAATACATCCAACGAACTGGTTATTTTTGGTACCACTGGTTCGCCCAACTTTCCAGTTACGCCATCGGCTTACGATACAAGTTTCAACGGAGGGGATGCTGTTAATTATGCATCTTTAAATTTTCCTTTAGGCTCCGATATTTTTATTGCTAAATTCAGTGAAGACGGCTCACAATTAATAGCTTCTACTTTTATAGGAGGCAGCGAAAACGATGGCTTAAATTTTCGCTCACGCTATGCATCCATGCTTATGACAGGCAACGATACTTTATACTATAATTATGGAGATGGTGCCCGTGGCGAAGTAATCACCGATCCGCAAGATAACATTTATATTGGCTCCACCACATTTTCGAACGATTTTCCGATAACTGCCGCAACTTTTCAACCCTCTTATAAAGGGAAACAGGAAGGTGTGGTATGTAAATTTGACAGGACATTGAGCTATTTGAACTGGAGCAGTTATTTAGGCGGATCGAACGATGAAGGTATATTTTCCATCGATATCAACTCTTATGGCGATTTATACGTTACTGGTGGCACCACCAGCAGCGATTTCCCCGTAACATCTGGAGCCTATCGAACCCAATTTAATGGAGGAAGTGCCGATGCGTTTATTTCGTGCATTTCGGCTAATGGAGTAAATTTAAAGGGATCGACCTTTTGGGGATCGCTATCTTATGATCAGGGATATTTTGTGCGTATCGGGCCCGATGATGAAGTATATGTATTCGGGCAAACTAAAGCCTCTGATTCGTCCATGATGATCGATGCCCTTTATGGCCAGCCAAACAGTGGACAATTCATATCGAAATTTTCACCTCTACTCGATGAACTGAGATGGAGTACAGTAGTTGGAAAAGGCGATGGCCAACCCAATATTTCTCCAACGGCATTTATGGTCGATGTATGTGGGAGGATTTATTATTCGGGATGGGGAAGAATATGGGGTAACAGTTATGTAAATGGTAACTGGTATTTATGGGGTACCCCTTTTGGAACTCACGGCCTTGCGGTTACTCCCGATGCTGTTCAACCCATCACCGATGGACAAGATTTTTATATAGCCATATTATCATCCGAAGCGGCAGGATTAGATTATGCTACTTTTTTTGGAGAACAGCACTATTCGGGTTGTTCATTCAGTGGTCATGATCATGTGGATGGAGGCACAAGCCGCTTCGATCCGAGAGGAAACATCGTTCAATCGGTTTGTGCCTCATGCGGAGGCTGTCAGCAATTCCCAACTTATCCCAATCCTGGTGCATGGTCGAATACAAACCATTCAACCAACTGCAACAATGCCATATTTAAGATTCATTTGAAAAGTGATATTGCCACAGCCAATTTCATCATCCCTCAAAGTGGTTGCGCTCCATACGAAGTTCAATTCCAAAATACCAGCGTTGGTTTGTCTTTTTTGTGGGATTTTGGAGATACGATCTCGGGAGCCGCCAATTACTCCAGTTTGAAAAATCCATCTCATACTTATCACCAAGCCGGATTATACACTATTACCCTCATAAGCTTTTTACCAGGCAGTTGCAATTCATCGGATACGATTCAGAAAAACTTGCTTATTCTAAACGATACTACAATGTGGCTCGATAGCTTGGTGATTTGCCCGAATAATTCTGTTCAGATTGGAATTTCTCCTTCCCCAGATACGAATGTATGCTATCAATGGATTCCTGATACTTGCCTCAGTAACCCTGCTATTTCCAATCCTTTCGCATTCCCGCAAACTACCACAACTTACATGTGCTTGGTTACACATCCCGGATGCACCGATACCCTCCTTCAAACCCTCACAGTGATTCCATTCATTATTTCGGCAGGCGAAGATACCGTAAGTTGTTCCAAATGGTTTACCCTACAAGGTTCATCGGAAAGTGCAGGTACTCTATTCCATTGGTCATCTTTAAAAAATTTTCTCGATACATTGAACTTATCTCCCTTTGATAGCACTGCTTTCATCGATCTAACCAGCTACTCAGGAAATACATTTTATCTAAAAGCTTATAATTCAATTGGATGTGAATCTATCGATAGTGTAAAAGTAATTTATGGAGGGACAAGCATTTCGACCAGTTCAGACCGTTTAGCTTGCTATAACGACACTTTACATCTACATGCCTATAATTTATATCCTAACAATATATTAACATGGGCATGGCAACCCGAAGCCTATATTCTTACAGGCGCTCACAGTCCGGACCCCATAGTCAAGCCCGATACAAGCACATGGTTCTTTGTGAGTGCCTCATCTCTCTATGATTGCCAAACTACGGATAGTATTTATATTCAGGTTAGCCATATATTGGCCGACTTATCCGTCCATCCGACAAACTGTTACGATACTTGCGACGGATGGGCAAAAGTTAATCCTTCAGGTGGATTTTCTCCTTATTCGATTTTATTTAGCAATGGAATAGAAGATTCCGTTGCTGCAAATCTTTGCTCAGGACAATATTGGGTAAGCATTATAGATTCTATTGGTTGTGACACCTTAATAGAATTTCGAATCGATTCCCCTTCGCCATTTTTCATAAATTACGAACTACAGCATGTAAGCTGTCATGGCGATTCCACTGGTTTTATTCATCTAACCGTAATGGGAGCAACTCCTCCCTATGAAGTGTTGTGGTCGAATGGAGATAGTGGACTTTACCTCAATAATCTACCTGCAGGCATATACACAGCCCAAATATTCGATGCCAATCAATGTGATACTCTATTGAACTTTTCCATTCAACAGCCCGAAGCCTTTGGCGTTGAAGCCGAGATCAATCAAGTCAGTTGTTTTGGATATTCTGACGGTAGCATCCATTTACAAATCAGTGGGGGAATTTCACCCTATTCGGTTATTTGGAATAATGGCATGCAAGGAGCATCGATCAATGGATTACATGCAGGTACATACACAGCTTTATTGACCGACAGCCTTCAATGTGATACATCCATGACATTCATCCTTACCGAACCGCCTCCTTTCTTTATTCAAGCCATTGTCGTGCCGGTAAGCTGCCCGGGATACCACGACGGGAGCGTCGAACTTCTATTGCAAGGAGGCAGTCAACCATATTTCATACATTGGGTTACAGGAGATACTTCTCATCATCTCGAGAACCTTCCGGTCGGATTTTATTCCGTTCGGATAATAGATGCTCATCAATGTATTTTCGATACGGGTTTCATCATCGATGAGCCAGTACCGTTTTCCATAATAGCCGAAATTACACCCGTAACTTGCAAAGGATATGCTGATGGTAGCATAATGATCGAAGCGAGTGGAGGTAACCCGCCATATACTTTGACATGGTCGAATGGTGCAACGGGAAATTTTTTGTCAAATCTAACTGGTGGCTTTTACACTTTAACCCTTTTCGACGCTCATTCATGTGATACCACTATCACATTCCTTGTTCCCGAGGCTCACCAACCTCTAAATGTATCCTATTCGAGTTATCAGCCTTCCTGTTGGGGTTATCAGGATGGGGCTTATAAAATTTTACCAGAAGGCGGAATGCCTCCCTACAGCATTTTTTGGGGAATGGATGAAATATCAGACAGCATAGGCAACTTACCCGCTGGAATTTATTCATTCGAAATTTCCGATGCCTATAAATGCAGGGTCAATATCACGGATACTCTTTCCTCCCCTACTCCCTTCATGATTCAATCCATTATTCATCATCCCAGCTGTGCATTTGGGGTTCCTGACGGAAGCATTCAACTTCTCGTCTCAGGAGGCACACCCTCTTATTATTTTCATTGGTCAACCGGTGAACAAACTTCCTTACTGCAATATATTCCTGCTGGAACTTATGAGGTAGATCTAATCGACTCTCATCAATGCGACACCAACCTTTCTTTCACTCTATTAGCTCCGTCGGATTTTCAAATCATAAAAAAAATTTCTCACTGTTCCTGTTTCGGAAACAATGATGGAAGCATAGCAATAGAAATTGCAGGAAACCAGTCCGACTATCAAATACTTTGGGGAGACGGCAGTAATGAAAACATCAGGCATAACTTCTATGCCGGAATTTATCCTTTTCGGGTATCCGATAAAAACGATTGTACAAAGTATGATACTGCTGTGATAGAACAACCCGAGGCCATCGAAGTCATCAAGAGAGTTACACCCGTAGGATGCGAGAGTGATTCGGACGGGAAAATAGAACTGAGCATTGGAGGAGGCAGCCCGCCTTTCACAGTGATTTGGCTGGAAGGTTTTCAAGGGGAAATGTTGTATGAACTTCCCAAAGGAATTTATACCTTTCAAATCATTGATAACAACAATTGCTTAGTAAAGGACACAGTCATAGTGTGGCAGAAAGATTGCTGCATCGATATTCCCAATGTAATTACCCCTAACAGCGATGGTTTTAATGATAAATTTGTAATTAAAGGCATCGAAAACTTCCCCAGTAATGAATTGATTATATACAACCGCTGGGGTAAAGAAATCATTCAGTTCAAAGGTTATAAAAATGAGTGGGATGGGAGGAATGCAAATGGTGAGCAGGTGGCCGAGGGGGTTTATTATTACGTTTTGCATCTTACTGGCGGCCGTTATTTTCAGGGATCTATCACTGTAATACGATAAAGCAAGCGGATTGTGGCTTTGGCCGAGCAGAGCGAAGCTCGCAGCGAGGTCACCAAAATAAATAATTCTGGAATTATCATTAGAATTCTTATCCTTTATGACAAATTTGGACAATCTTTCCTCTCGAAATAAAAAAGTGATTCTCATATAAAATTTTATTTCTTAATTTTGTTGCAGTATTCATTTGACTTATAAACCCTAAAATTCAAAATATTATGAAAAAAATATTAGTTGCAACCGAAAAACCCTTTGCAAAAGAAGCAATAGCAGCGATTCGCAAGGTTGTTGAAGATGCCGGATACACACTGGCTCTCCTCGAGAAATATACTTCGAAGACTGAGTTGTGCAATTCGATAGCTGATGCTGATGCCTTAATCATTCGCAGCGATATTGTCGACAAAGAAGTTGTTGAAGCTGCAAAGAATTTAAAAATTGTAGTTCGTGCCGGGGCTGGCTATGATAATATTGATCTGGAAGCCTGCACAAAACATGGGATAGTTGCTATGAATACTCCAGGACAAAACTCGAATGCAGTAGCCGAGCTGGCATTTGGTATGATGTTGTATATGGCTCGGGGAGGTTTTGACGGAGGAACCGGCACCGAGCTGCGTGGAAAGACCCTTGGGATTCACGGATATGGGAATGTGGGAAGATACATAGGTAAAATCGCTTTAGGCTTTGGAATGAAAACCTATGCTTTCCGACGTACCTCTATGGACGAAATCATAAAAGCAGAAGGAATCATTCCCTTATCAAAAGCTGAAGACATTTACAAAAACTGTCAGTATGTTACCCTTCATATCCCGGCCAACGAGCAAACAAAAAAATCAATCAATTATGATTTGCTATCGCTAATGCCAAAAGGAGCCACTTTAGTTAACACAGCCCGCAAAGAAATCATCGACGAAGAAAGCCTTTTGAAAATGTTTGCCGAAAGGCCAGATTTCAAGTACCTAAGTGATATTGAGCCCGCCTGCAAGGCTGAGATCATCGAGAAATACTCCAAACGTTACTTTTTTACTCCAAAAAAGATGGGTGCTCAAACCCTCGAAGCCAACAATAATGCAGGCATAGCCGCTGCTCAACAAATTATCGATTTCTTCGAAAAGGGTGACGTTCGCTTTAAGGTAAATTGATCCATTCCTTCATTACATCATAACAAAACTAAAGCCGTTCTTTGAAATTGGGTAAAGGTATTCCCCGTATTTTACGGATGAAAGTTCTATAAATCCTTTCAAATCTGCATCATTTACTACCGAAAGGTTTTGATACAATAAAACAGAACTCTCATAAGAAAGTGCCTTTAATCATATAACGACAACATGAATTGAAATCCTGAAGCCAAAGGTTTGGAATCAGGAAGTTATCCTCGACAGTATTTCATAGTATTCACTTCATTTAAGAATTTACACCAATGACAGTTTTTAGGTTTCAAGATTTGAGAGTTTATCAAAAAACGCTGGAGTTCGCAGAGTGGGCTTCACGGATTGCCGAAGGACATTCATCCAATGGGCAAGGGCAAATCATCAGCAACAAGCTACTTGATTCGGCAGTGGGTATAGTTTTTTGCATAGCCGAGGGTTCGGCTTCGCCCCGACCTGTTTTCATCGAACAATTGAAAAAGGCAAAGTCTCATGTGAGAGAATGTATCGTTATGTCGCAACTCATGTTATCTCTTAAACTGCTAAATGAACGCAATTACGAGTATTGTCATTCTACACTTTCTGAAATCATTAGAATGATAGGAGGACTCATTGCATCCTTGAGCAAGGAACAGGCTGATGCACCCCGAGATGATCGAGGGAACGAACATAAAAACAAAGACACCTTATAAATTCCAACTTTGATTTACTCGCTAAACTTTACACACTTATGGCTATTTTAAAACCATTCAAAGGACTTAGACCTCCAAAAGAAATCGCACATCTTGTAGCTGCGCGACCTTACGATGTACTCAATTCAAATGAAGCTCGTGAGGAAGCCAGAGGAAACCCTTATTCTTTGCTGCATATCACAAAACCGGAGATCGACCTGCCCATGGGCACCGATGAACATGCACCGGAAGTATATCAAAAAGCCTCTGAAAACTTCCGCATGTTCAGGCAAAAAGACTGGCTTGTGCCCGACGAGAGGGATCTTCTATACATCTATGCTCAAACCATGGACGGTCGTACACAATATGGAATTGTGGGATGCGCCGCCGTTGACGATTACTTCAATGGCGTTATCAAACGGCACGAACTCACACGAAAAGACAAGGAAGAAGACCGAATGAAACACGTAATGATCACGAATGCTAATCTCGAACCCGTCTTCTTTACTTATCCTGCCGTAAATGAAATAGATAAAATCGTAGACAAAATCGTAAAATCAACCGAGCCAGTTTACGATTTTATTGCCCCCGATGGAATTGGACATCATTTTTGGCTTATCGAAAGCGACGAAACTATTCAAGAAATAGTTCGGCTTTTTGCCAAAATTCCGAATACCTACGTCGCCGATGGGCACCACCGTACGGCTGCTGCTGCTCTCGTTGGAGCCGAAAAAAGAAAAATGAATCCCAATCATAGAGGCGACGAAGAATATAACTTCTTCATGGCAGTTCATTTCCCCGACAATCAACTGAGAATCATCGACTACAACCGAGTAGTAAAAGATTTGAACGGTTTGTCGAAAGAAGAATTCATTGAAAAAATCAAACAACATTTTGTAATTGCCGAGAAAGGCCAGCAACCTTACAAACCTTTTCACCTTCATGAATTCAGCATGTATCTCGACGGAACATGGTATTCCTTAGAAGCCCTCGGACATACTTACAATGAGAATGATCCAATCGAAGTTCTCGACGTAACCATTCTAAGCCGCTATGTTCTCGACGAAATCTTAGGAATCAAGGATCTGCGTACCGATAAACGCATCGACTTTGTGGGAGGCATCAGAGGAATGCAGGAATTGAGCCGGCGGGTCGACAGCGGTGAAATGGCCGTCGCTTTTGCCTTATATCCCGTTACGCTAAAACAACTTATTGCTATAGCCGATTCAGGTAAGATTATGCCTCCAAAAACTACCTGGTTCGAACCTAAATTACGCTCAGGCCTCGTAGTTCATCTGCTCGACTGATTTTTAGCAGAAATCCTTGCTCATTATCCTAATTTATAAGTAACTCATTCGATCTTATAATACAACTAATAGAGTCCTAACCCTCCAGTATGGGCTCTATTTTTTATTCTTATTCATTATCCCTCCTCGATTCTTTATGGTTATTTTTATGAATGGAATATGAACCTTTCAAACGTTGTATTGTTAATTCATTAACAAAAGAAAATCATCAATATTTCTTTTAATTTTCAGTAAAAAGAATCAGAAATCAATTAATTTTAGATTTCAATTTTAAAAACAGGAGGAAATATGAACAGATTATCGGATAAAGTAGCCATAATAACGGGAGCTGCCAGAGGCATGGGCAAAGAAGAAGCCAAGTTATTTGCCAAAGAAGGAGCCAAGGTAGTTGTGGCCGACATCATTGAAAATGAAGCCATAGAAGTAGCCAAAGAAATCGCCGAGAATGGGGGCGAAGCCATGGCATGTAAACTCGACGTTTCCAATGCAAAAAACTGGGAACGAATGGTAGAGGAGATAAGCAATAAATGGGGCAAGATTGATATTCTTGTCAACAATGCAGGAATCCTTAGCCTGGCAGGCGTTGAAGAGGCTACTGAAGAACAATGGGACAAGGTAATGGCCGTCAATGCCAAAGGCAATTTCCTGGGAGTAAAGTATGTATTGCCTGTCATGAAAAAAGCTCAAAAAGGCTCTATTATCAATATTTCATCTATTTATGGGCTGATTGGTTCTGGAGCTGCTGCAGCTTACCATGCTTCGAAAGGAGCAGTTCGGTTATTTACCAAAACTATTGCCGCCGAATTAGCCAAATACAACATCCGTGTGAATTCCATTCATCCGGGAGTGATTAGAACAGCCATGACCGATGAATTACTGAAGGACCCGGCAAATACCAAGAATCTTCTCGGAACCACCATATTAGGAAGGCCTGCAGAAGCTATCGAAGTAGCTTATGGCGCCTTATTCCTCGCTTCAGATGAATCATCTTACATGACCGGCTCTGAATTGGTAATCGACGGTGGTTACACCGCTCTGTAAAATTTAGGGGCAATGAGAAAGTTATGCTCTACAACTCTCATATTGCCCGTTCCACCTAATCGATGCAATAACCTCAGGATGGCAGTGTCTGTCTACTAATCTGGCCGATTCGTTTCAATCAATCTAGATGGAATTTCGAACCCCTGGGTAAATGTCATACTTCTAATATACAGGCCTAAAAATACCATCTTTCAGAAATCCGCACACTTCTTTTTAAAAACAGATAAACCGTTTGTCGAAATAGTTAGCAGTTGATTTCCTATATCGACAAATGGCAAAACATAGGAATACGAACCAAAATCAAAAGGTTTTGAAAACCTGATTTCTGTTTTATCGCAGAGGAATTTTGTAAGTAAATCCGAAAGAAGGAGAAATAAAGGGAGAACTATTGGCAATAGGAGGAGAAGGCGCAATAAGGCCCATGCTCAAATTTTCAGAAATATCGAAAGATGAAAGGTGAGCATCTACACTAGCATCTACGGCATTTAAAATATAGATGAATCCGGCGATAATGTAACTGAGTTCCATGTTTCGACGGTAATAATCTCTTTGAACGCGTAGCTGATCGGCAGTATATTTCACCGCATAATCGTTGGGTGGGTCGCCTGTAAGGTTGTTAATCTTGAAGTTATAGGCATCTTTAAACTTGTGATATTCATCTCCATTGATGATGGCAAAATATCCGGTTGCTGCAAAGCCAGTGTATATGATGGGAATTTTCCAGTACTTATGATTATAAGCCTGTCCCATACCCGGTAAAACCAACGATAATATGGTAGCCGTTCGGGGAGAGCGTGATGGTCGAACTCGAACAACAGTATCCTGCTGGGCTGAGCATATAGAAGGGAATAAAAACAAAATACAAAGGAAGAGAATTACATTTCTGAATCCTGCCATAGAAAGAAAGTTTGGCATGGAGTTACTGCAGGAGCGAAACGATTTTCCGAAACTCCTCGTCGTTGTCGAATCGGATGATGATTTGTCCCTTGCCTTTAGCGTTACGGTTTATTTGAACCTCAGATCCAAACTTTTCGGCAAGATGGTCTTTGACAGATCGATATGAATCGGGCAGGACAGGTTTTTCGTTGGGTAATTTTTTAATTTCCGTTTCCTGACTTACCTGGGCTTTTTTCAAATCGCGCACCCATTGTTCAACCTGGCGGACAGAAAGGTCGTGATCGATAATTTCTTTCAGAATTATCAATTGATCTTCGATATCTTCGACGTTGATGATTGCCCGAGCGTGTCCCATGCTGATTTGGACATCGCGAATGGCTATTTGAACCTCGGGAGGAAGTTTTAACAGGCGGGTATAATTAACGACCGTGGAGCGGTTTTGACCTACCTTGCTGGCCACATCATTGACAGGAATTCCCACTTCTTCGATGAGTCGCTGATAGCTCATGGCTATTTCCAGTGGGTTCAGGTCGTCGCGATGAATATTTTCCACGAGTGCCATTTCGAGCATTTCCTCGTCATTGGCAATACGGATGTAAGCAGGTATCTTTTCGAGGCCAGCCATCTTAGAAGCTCTAAGCCTGCGCTCGCCTGTAATCAATTGATACTTATCGTATCCCATTTTTCTGACGGTAATGGGTTGAATGATGCCCTGCTGGTGAATGGATTCGGCCAATTCGTTCAAAGAGGCTTCTTCGAATTCAGATCTTGGTTGAAAAGGATTAGCTTCGATTTTATCAATTTCGATTTCGGCTATGGCTCCTGCCACAAATTCTCCCGAAATATCTCTCGAAGTAATATCGGTTTCGGGACTCTGCAATATTGCGCTCAGCCCTCGCCCCAAGGCCGATTTCTTATTAGTTGTCATGGAAATTCAAGTTATTTTGATTTAATGGGGAATGTTTGGTAAGGTTATTTTTCTGCAGAATTTCTCTGGCCAGATTCAGATGGTTTGCAGTTCCAACGCAATCGGCATCAAACATGATGATTGACTGGCCGAAACTGGGAGCTTCGCTCAAGCGTGTATTTCTATTGATGATGGTGTCGAAGACCATGGTTTGAAAGTGCATCTTTACTTCTTCGACAACCTGCCGAGCAAGCCTCAAACGGCCATCATACATGGTAAGCAATATCCCTTCAATGTCGAGATTGGTGTTAAGGCGCGATTGAACGATTTTTATGGTATTCAGAAGCTTTCCGAGGCCCTCGAGGGCAAAATATTCGCATTGAACCGGGATAATGACCGAATCGGCAGCTACCAATGCATTCACCGTAATCAAACCCAGCGAAGGAGAACAATCGATAAAGATAAAGTCATAAGAATCTTTAATGGGAGACAGAACTTTCCGCATCATTTTTTCTCTGTTGGGCAGGTTGATCATTTCGATTTCTGCACCCACCAGATCGATATGTGCAGGGATGAGATCGAGATTGGGGGTTTCGGTTGTCAAAATGATCTTAGCCGCATCGATATCGCCAATAATGCATTCGTATATGCTAGAAGTAATATTACGAGGATCGAAACCAAGGCCAGAGGTGGCATTTGCCTGAGGGTCAGCATCTACCAATAAAGTTTTGAATTCCAATACGGCCAGGCTGGCTCCCAGATTGATCGCCGTCGTCGTTTTGCCTACACCACCTTTTTGGTTCGCAATTGCGATAATTTTACCCATAAAAATATATTCGAGAAATGGAACTTTCCATCAGCAAAATTAAACAAATATATGTCTGCTTTACCTAAAATTAGGCTATCCTATCGGCTGATTCAATGTAACAAACTGATTGATAATTTATTTACTTGTTCAGGGGGAATCTTTTGAGCCGAAAGCATTCGGTGGAGAAGGGAAATTCGAAATGTCAGGATGTCGTTTGAGATAATCCTTCAGAAATTTCTCCACTTCCCGAAAAGAATTCATGAAATTATCCATATCTTCGGAAAATACGATAACCCTATTGCGCTCATAATAAAACTTGCCATTGCGGTTGTTGAACTTGCGTTTGCTCTCGGTCAAAGTCAAAACAAGATTGTTTTCGCTGGATTTTACATCGAGGTAATATCGTCTATTCCTTGCTATGATGGTTCTTGAAAATAAATCTAAGTAACCTTTGTTTGTTTTTTCTCTTTCATTCATCATTTTAATTACTTATAATTTTAATGAGACAAAAATAGTGGGATGAATCCCGACATGCAAAATTTTCCATTAAAAATTTAGATTAAGATTTAGAAACAGAAATTCCGAGGTTCTCGATTGTTGTGAGCCACTTGATAATGATGTATTTTTGCAGCCGTAAAAAAATGCTCCTTCTCAAACATGCTTACACGACGTCATCTTAGAATCAAGGTTTTGCAAGCTTTATATGCCTATTTCCAGTCTGATAATCATGAGATAGACCTTGCTGAGAAGCAATTATTCAGCAGCATCCAGCATATTTACGATCTTGCTATTTATCAAATTTCTTTCTTATTGAATTTATCGAGATTTGCTGAAGAACGTCTGGAAGATGCCAAATTAAAATTCAGACCCAATGAGGAAGATTTGAACCCCAATACTCGTTTTATCGAAAATGCTTTCTTAAAAAAACTCGAGAGCAATCAGAGCCTGATGAAGCATATTCAGAAGATAAAAATTTCATGGACAGAGTATGAAGATGTTACCAGAAGAATTTACAAAACCTTGAGATCGTCGAAAGAATATCAGGAATATATGGCAAAATCTCAAATCAGTTTTCGTGAGGATAAAGATTTCATTGTTCATATATTTAATCGGTTGATTGTTTCTGATATTGGATTGCAAGCCATTTTCGAAGAAAAGAACATTTTCTGGACCAATGATATCCACGAAGAGACCATTTTACTCAACAAAGAAATTCTGGCTTCGGAAAATTCCGATCATCTGGCCGATAGAGAAATACTTCTGAAAATTTATCGTAAGGAAGGGAATGAAAACGAGGACATTGAGGTGGTATGCCATGAACAAAGTATTTACGAAGCCAATGATTATTCCATAGCTGCATGGCTTGCCAATCGCATTCTAAATCATTTAAAAGAGAAATTGGACGAATCGGCTCCGCTTCCACCCTTGCTGAAAACTTCTGACATTACCGAGGAAAACGACAGGGAGTTCCTGTTGGGTCTTTTTCGAAAAACAATTCTTCATGATGAAGATTACGATGAATATATTAGTGAAAAGATTATCAACTGGGATCTCGAACGAATTGCCATCATGGATGCCATAATATTGAAAATGGCTATTACCGAAATCCTCGAATTCCCCTATATTCCAATCAAGGTGAGTATGAACGAATACATTGAACTGGCAAAAATCTACAGTACACCTCGCAGCAGCCAGTTTATCAATGGGATGCTCGATAAGATCGTCGATTCGCTGAAGGAAAAGAATCTGATAAAAAAATCAGGCCGGGGACTTTTGGAGTAAACCTTCAGGAGGCCTTCTACTTTCGACCGAAATCGGCTGGATTTTCTCCCCATTGTTCGGTATCCCATTTCAAGATTTGGTTATCCCATTCGTTGTTTTGCAGCCAATTTTCGGCGCGTATTATAAGCTCGAACAAATATTTATTGTTTTCATTTTCAGTCAATTTAGTTTTAGCTTTTCGATTCTTTATCCATTGCATGGCATTGCGGGAATCGGAGTAAATGGGCAGGTTCAAACCCTTCTTCTTGCACATTGCCAAGGCATGAACAATAGCAAGGAACTCCCCAATATTATTGGTTCCATCCTTGAAAGGCCCTTGATGGAAAAGCTGTCTCCGGCTTGCAGTATCCACACCTTGGTATTCGAGAAGCCCCGGATTACCCGAACAAGCCGCATCGACACAAATGCTCGGTAAAATAATCTCAGAGCTGACAATTTCTTTATGATCTTCGTCCTCTCGAGATGGCTCACTCGGTTTGATATATTTTTCGGGGGATTGGGCGAATGCCTCTCTGGCAGATTCCTCATCATAAAAACCCTTGTAAAATGCTCCTTGAAAACCTTTCACTCTTTCCAGGCATTCTTCCCAGGAATCCACAACTCCTGGCTGCGTTCCCCTCCAGATTACATAATATTTATATTTCTTCTTCATTCTATCGTATTATGAACTTAAAACATTAAAAAAACAGCTTATTCATCACTTCATTAGGTACAAATATTTCGTTATTACCGAAAAACAAACGAAACCCTTTCACCACTTTCAATAAAAGGCATTCGAAAGTAACATAACTGGTTATCATTTCATATTGAATACAAAATTAGGACAATCTCATCGAAAAATAACGAAATGTTCCGAGGGAAGAATTATACCCACATATTTTTATTAAAAAATTCGACAGATCTGTTATCTCGATACACCCCGATGGAGTACTTGACGATCGATGGATAATAGGTGGCCAAACAGGGCTGAGCTTGTCGAAGCCCGTATCGTTGCCATAATAAATCAATTTCGTGTGCTCTGCTATTTTGGTTTCTTTCTCTTTCTCTTTCTCTTTCTCTTTCTCTTTCTCTTTCTCTTTCTCTTTCTCTTTCTCTATCCCCTTCCCTATCCCTATCTCACTTTTTCCTATTTTTTCTTTTTATCTAAAATTCAAGGATAGAATGAATTCTTTTTATTATATTTTATTGTAATCCAAATTATTACATCATATTATTCTATTGACCGTTGTCAGAATCTCCACACTAATAATAAATTTGAGTTAAACCTTGTGATAGAAGGAAATTTCGAAAGGATAAAGATGACTCTGGTTGGTTGTTATGTTCTGACTAATTTTGCACCATAATCAATAAATCTCAAGAAAGAATGATATCAATTGATTCTGTTAAGCTTATCGAAACCATGCTGGCTCCGGGTATTATGATTTCGGCCTGTGGACTACTTTTATTAGGCATTCACAATAAATACAGCATTGTAGTAAATCGCATCCGGGTACTCGAAGAAGAAAAGCGAAGCCTCATTCCTGGTTTTGTGGAAAAAACCCTGAATATATACCAAAGCAAGCGTTTAGAATCCATTCAGTCGCAAATTGTTCGTTTCGAATACAGAGTGAAACTCATTCGCAATGTAGTGTTTTTTTACACCTTGTCAGTAGCCTTGTTTGTACTGAGTTCATTGAGCATTGGGTTGAGCTATATTATCGAGAGCAGATGGGCTGAATCCTTTTCTATGGCTTTCTTCCTGGCAGGTATGATTAGCGTATTGATAGGAATTATTTTTGCTGCCCGTGAAGTATGGAAGGGATATGAAATTGTTCAGATAGAAGTGCAGGAAAGTAGAATTCCGGAATAAACCCAAAAATGGAACAACAAGATACAATCATACACAATGGGCTTCTTTTGACAATGGATAGAGAAGCTCGGATTTTGCCCCATCACAGCATTAGAATTATCGACGGAATTATCCAAGAAATTCTTCCAGTCGAAAGTTCGAAAGATGATCATGGTATTCGAGTAATCAATGCTTCGGGCAGTTTGGTAATGCCTGGATTCATCAATTGTCATACTCATGCAGCCATGACTCTTTTGCGTGGTTTTGCCGACGACAAGCCTTTGCATGAATGGTTGAGCGATTATATCTGGCCAGCCGAAGCCGTATTCATGAATCGTGAAAATATTGCTCTGGGAACAAGGCTGGCAATCCTCGAAATGATAGCCTCCGGAACGGTAATGTTTTCCGATATGTATTTCTTCGAGGACGAAGTAGCCAGAGCTTGTGAAGAAGCAGGTATGCGTGTTTTATTAGGTGAAGGATTATTGGGTAACCACACCCCGCATTTTACCACTCCTTATCAGGGAATCGATTTTACTGAAACACTGGCCGAACAATATAAGAATCATTCACTCATCGAGGTAGCCTATGCACCTCACGCTGTTTACACCTGTCCAAGAGAAATTCTGAGCGAAGTCGCTCTGCGTTCAGAAAAGAATCATTTACCGGTACATATTCATCTGGCCGAAACCGCCGAAGAAGTCGAAAACTGCATTGCATCGACGGGGAAACATCCTGTGGATTATCTCGATGAAATAGGTTTGCTCGATCAAAGGTTAATCGCTGCACATGTTGTCCACGTCGAAGAAGAACATTTGAAACTTCTGACTCACAAGGGAGTTCGTATTGCACACAATCCCTCGAGCAACCTGAAACTAAACTCAGGCTTCCCTCCTATTCACAAACAAATACAATATAAAATTCCTTTAGGACTGGGCACCGATGGAGCTGGTTCGAACAATAATCTTAGCATCCCGGTCGAAATGCGTCATACTGCGCTGGTAGACCGGTTGCTCCATCAAAACCGCGAATCAGACCAGGCATTCCAAATCGTTAAAATGGCTACTATTGGAGGAGCCAAAGTTTTAGGAGCCGACCAGATTACAGGATCGTTAGAAGCTGGCAAGGCAGCCGATTTGATTATCATACCACTCGATAAACCCCATCTTCAGCCCATCTACAACATTTATTCTACACTTGTTTTTAGCTTGCATTCATCCGATATCGATACCGTGATGATCAACGGTAAAATTGTGATGAAAGATCGAAAAATTCTCACGCTCGACGAGGAATCACTGTTAAAAGACTTAAAGAGGGTAGCAGGAGACATCAGGGAAAAATTCAAAATGAAGAACCACCTCGCATATTGAAATAAATGGAATCGAAGGGTATAAAGATTTATACTTTAGGATGTTATAAGAATCAGGTAGATAGTGAAAAACTTGCTGGCAAGATAGAATCGGCAGGAATAAATGCAATGCATACTGATAAGTTCGAAGGGAATACATTGATTATCAATACATGTGGATTTATTAAAGATGCAAAGGAGGAATCCATAGAGGTCATCATGCAGGCCATAGAGGCTAAAAAGAGAGGCAGGATTGGGCGAATCGTCGTTATGGGTTGCCTGTCGGAGCGCTACAAAAAGGAGCTACGGGAAGAAATTCCCGAAGTGGATGCATGGTTTGGTGTGGAATCCATTGAACAGATCATACAATGGCTCAATTTGCCTGAATATCGAGAAAGAAGAATTATTCGCAAATTAGCCAATCCCCCGCACTATGCCTATCTGAAAATAGCGGAAGGTTGCAGCCGGAGATGTTCATTTTGTGCCATTCCAAATATTCGTGGCTCACATCGTTCGCGCCCCATCGACGAAATCATGGAAGAAGCCGAAGGGCTCGCCTCAAAGGGAGTTAAAGAAATTATCCTGATCTCTCAAGATCTCACTTCGTATGGAATCGATCTATATAAAAAGCAGATGATTACTCAACTGGTGAAGCATCTGAGCGAAAGCAATCTCTTCCCGTGGATCAGGCTTCATTATCTTTTCCCGACCTCTTTTCCAGAAGACCTCTTGCATTTAATGGCAACAAAAGACAACATCTGTCCTTATATCGATATCCCCCTGCAACATATTTCAGAAAGGATCCTGAAATCCATGCATAGAGGAATTGATAAGGCTTCTACTATGGCTCTGATCGAAAAATTCAGAACTCTCGTGCCTCATGCCGCACTTCGTTCGACATTCATCGTTGGATATCCTGGCGAAACCGAAAAAGAATTCGACGAACTTTTAAACTTTATTAATGAAGTCAGATTCGAACGCCTGGGTGTTTTCACCTATTCGGAAGAGGAAGGAACACCGGCAGCCCTCCTGAAAGATGATGTGAACGAATTTACTAAAAAACGGCGAGCAGAATTACTCATGGAAATTCAATCGGAAATCAGTTTCGAAAAAAATGAATCACTTATCGGAAAAACCATGAAGGTGCTTATTGATAGAAAAGAAGAAAAATATTTCATAGGACGTACAATTTATGATTCTCCCGAGGTGGATAATGAAGTGATAATAGATGCTACGCATACATCACTACAAGTCGGCCAATTCTATCCGATAATCATCGAAAAAGCCGATCTTTACGAAACTTTTGGAAAACCCTATAAATGATTAAACCATTGCAATATGAAACACTTAAGAACTTTTATTTTCATATCAGTAATTTGTCTGAGCATGAAACCCGTTTTTGCCCAAACCTACGACTCCATAAAAAACACTCGAGACGATAAAGGCTCAAAGCAAGGGTATTGGGAAGAAAACATCAATCGCCAACTGGAGAAAGGATGGTACGTCGACAACAAAAGAGAGGGCGTTTGGAGAACTTATTATCCAAAGGGATTTTTACACGAAGTGATCGAATATAAAGATGGGAAGCGCGGTGGTTTGAGGCTCGAAATAGATAGCCGTGGATATCTGGCAGTGGAAGAATACTTCGAAAATGACCAGCTTCATGGCCGTTCTATCAATTACTCCATGGGAGCTCATCCTCGGGTAGAGCAATGGTATAAGAATGGACAGCCCGATGGCTTGAAAAAAATTTACTACGACAACGGCAAAGTGCAGGAAGAATCGAATTACAAAAATGGGAAACGTCATGGCATATCACGCTGGTACAATCCCAAGGGGCAGGTGATAGCTGAATTCAACTACTTTGAAGGTGAATTCGATGGTGTGCAAAAAACTTACAACGATGCAGGAATACTCATAAAGTCGGAAGAATATTCCAAGGGTGTTCTCCATGGAAATTATTCAGAATGGGACGATGCAGGGAACCTGATTATTTCGGGCCAATACAAGAATGGTGAAAAAGTAGGGAAATGGAAAGAATACAAGGGAGAGAAGGAAGAGGAAAAGGAATAAAGAATTTTGGCCGCTTGTGCATGGAGCTCATCATTCATTTTACTCACGTTGTGGCTTGTATTTGATGGGTGTGGAGCTCTGCTCCACACCCATCAACTTTTTTATCTTCTCCCAAAATAAAATACCAACCATTCAAGTTTTATCCCTTCCCCAAAAAATCTACATAGACCAAAATAAATATCGAATTGCCCCCTTCAATCCATCCTCCTGAGTGGAGGTTACCTATAAACTATCTGCAACGGTCATTCACCTTGCTACACAAAATCCATGATAAATTTAAAAAAATCCAAGCCATGTTTTTGACTCGGATAGATACAAAAAGGGGTACTAAAAGCTTCTCACGGTATTATCGTGGCCATATTCACCTCTCTCGAGCTTATCCTTAAGTTTCGAAAATGCCTCTATGGTATAGGATACATCTTCGAGCGTATGGTCAGCGGTGGGAATAAGGCGGACGAGAATCTGCCCTCGGGGAATCACCGGATAAGTTACGATGCTACAGAAAATATCGAACGATTCGCGCATATCGTAAATAAGTCCGGTAGCCTCGGATACGCTTCCCGACAAAATAACCGGAGTAACCGGTGATTGAGTATTCCCGATATTGAAACCTGCATTCAATAAACCTTTTTGAAGTTCATTTGCAATAAGCCAGAGTTTTTCTCTTAATTCGGGATGAGTACGGATAATTTCGAGTCGTTTCAATGCTCCTATTACCATGGCCAGAGGCAATGATTTTGCATAGGTTTGCGAACGCATATTAAAACGGAGATAATCGGTAACCAATTTCGAGCCTGCCACAAATCCCCCAATTCCAGCCATGGCCTTGGCAAAGGTGCCAAAATAGATATCTATGCCCTCCTGAACTCCCAGATACTGCCCCGTACCAGCCCCTGTTTCTCCCATCGTTCCAAAACCATGTGCGTCATCCACCAAAAGTCTGAAAGGGTATTTCTTTTTTAACTCTATAATTTCGCAGAGTTTTCCCAAATCGCCCGACATCCCGTACACTCCTTCGGTAATCACCAAAATTCCTCCTCTGTTTTCTTCGGCAAGATGAGCCGCCCGCTGAAGTTGTTTTTCGAGATTTTCCATGTGATTATGTGGAAAAACAAAACGTTTGCCAAGATGTAGTCTTACACCATCTATAATACAGGCATGAGCATCGCTATCGTAAACGATTACATCCTTACGGTCAACCAATGAATCAATCACCGAAATCATTCCCTGATAACCATAATTGAGCACAAAAGCGTCTTCTTTTCGAACAAATTCGGCTAATTCCCTTTCCAGTTGTTCGTGATAAATCGTTTGTCCCGACATCATCCGGGCTCCCATAGGATAAGCCAGACCCCATCTGGCAGCAGCCTCGGCATCCACCTTCCTAACCTCAGGATGATTGGCCAAGGCAAGATAATTATTCAAACTCCAGATGATTCTTTCCCTGCCACCAAAAATCATCCGATGACCAATCTCCCCTTCGAGTTTCGGAAACATGTAATATCCAAAAGCATCCTCTCCATATTGTCCGAGTGGCCCCTTGTTTGTTGCTATTTTCTCGAATATATCTCTCATATAAGTTTATCTCTTAAAAATTGGCAAAACTATGGTTTAATTGCCATTTTTCAAAAATCCAAAATCCTTATTCATTGAATTTGATTATCAATTAATCGATTAAACCCATATTGTGGATTAATAACTTCAAAAGAATATGGCCGAATGGGTGAAGCCCGTTACGAGGCCATTGAAAATTTAGTTGAAAATTTCTTTATGAGCAAGATACTCTAAAATATCTAATAGAAACAACAATTCATAATACGATTTTTCATACCTTTGCACCATGCAAAAGAACGCTTACCTGATTAGCTTTATCTTGCTGACTGTCATTATATTAACAGGTTGTTCGAAGTATCAAAAAATATATAAAAGTACGGATAACGACCTGAAATATGAAGCAGCCATTGCATTTTACGAGAAAAAGGATTATTACAGAGCTTTGCAGCTATTCGACCAAATCATACCAGCTTTCAGAGGTACCGAAAGAGAGGAAAAAATCTCGTATTACTATGCCTATGCTTATTATTATCAAAAAGATTATATTCTGGCCGGATATTATTTCAAACGTTTTGCCGATACCTACCCTACGAGCCGGTATAATGAGGAATGCTTGTTCATGACGGCTTATTGTTCATATTTGAACTCTCCCCCCTATTATCTTGACCAGACAAGCACAGTGGATGCCATACGCGATTTTCAGGTTTTCATCAACCGCTATCCCACTAGCAGTCGAGTTCCCAGGGCCAATGAATTAATAGACCAGCTCAGGTTGAAACTCGAAGAAAAATATTACAGAATTTCTCTATTATATTTACAAATGGAGGAATATAAAGCCGCCATAGTTTCGTTTCAAAACCTGATGAAAGATTATCCCGATACGAAATTCAGAGAAGAGGCCATGTACTATATTGTTGAAGCATGGTATAAATATGCCGAAAAAAGTATACCCGAAAAACGTATCGAACGACATCAGGCAGCCATTGATGCATTTAACGATTTCAAGGCTCAGTATCCCGAAAGTAGATATTTACAAAATGCACAGAATTTGATCAAAAATTCGTTTAAAATAGCAAAAATCAAAATTTGAATTTATAATTCTTTAAATTTCTTTATGTTACATAAATATAAGAGGCTACATGCCGATACCACCGCCGTTACTCGTCGTATTAATGATTTTGATGCACAAACGGGTAATATCTACGAAACGGTCGCCATTCTGGCCAAACGTGCCAACCAGATCAGCAACGAATTGAAGGAAGCATTGGATGCCGAACTAAAAGCTTTTCAAACTACAAGCGAAACCCTCGACGAAGTATATGAAAATAAAGACCAGATTGAGGTTTCGTGCAAGTATGAACAAATGCCAAAGCCTACTTTATTAGCCATTGCCGAATATCTCAACGGCAAACTTTATTGGCGTAATCCTGTCAAAGAAATCCAATAATAGAGCCTAATGCTCGAAGGGAAAAATATTCTGATTGGCATCACGGGTAGCATTGCCGCTTACAAAATCCCTTTTCTTATCCGGTTATTGATCAAGAAGGGTGCGTGTGTTCAGGCAATTCTTACCCCGACAGCCTGCAATTTCGTTACACCTTTAACGATATCTACTCTCTCGAGGCGTCGAGCCATAGTAGATATGTTCGAAAAAGAATCTGGCGAATGGAATAGCCATGTAGAATTGGGTAATTGGGCCGATTTGATGTTGATTGCTCCCACGTCTGCCAACACGATTTCGAAAATGGCTTCAGGACAGGCCGACAACTTGCTACTTTGTACTTTTATGGCAGCTCGTTGCCCCGTATTCTTCGCACCGGCAATGGACGTCGACATGTATCAGCATCCATCTACACAAGCCAATATCAGAAAACTTCAGGAAATCGGATTGCATCTTATTGCTCCACAAACAGGAGAACTTGCCAGCGGCCTGACGGGAACCGGACGACTCGAAGAGCCCGAAGTAATAATTTCTGTCCTCGACGATTTCTTTAAAAAAAAAACCACACTAAAGGATAGAAAAGTCCTGATTACTGCAGGTCCCACTCGAGAACCCATAGATCCGGTGCGATATATCAGCAATCATTCTTCGGGTTTAATGGGTTTCGCTTTGGCTGAAAAAGCCGCGGAAATGGGTGCCAAAGTAACTTTGATTAGTGGTCCGGTAAAATTGGAAACAACCCATCCAGAGATTCGACGCATAAATGTCGAAACTGCCCAGCAAATGGCAGAAACCACCCTACATTACTTTTCTGAATCCAACATCATTATAATGGCTGCTGCCATCTCCGATTTTTCTCCAGTTGAACCCTCCCCTGAGAAAATCAAGAAACATGAGCAGGAAACACTGGTTTTGAATTTGAAACCTACAATGGATATTCTTGCCGAAATGGGCCGCCGAAAAAAGAATGATCAGATCCTAGTGGGGTTTGCTCTCGAAACAAACAACGAAAAAGACAATGCCCTCTTCAAACTAAGAAATAAAAATGCCGATATCATCGTTTTGAACTCGACACGCGACAAAGGGGCAACCTTTGGGTTTGCCACCAATCGTGTAACTATCTTTCATAAAAATGGTGATAGGGCACAATCAGAACTTCTACCCAAAACAGAAATTGCTCAAATGATTCTCGATTTTATCATTCAACATCATTTTTAAAACTATTGCGTCAAATGCGTCGTTTTGGAATTTTTATCGGCATTTTACTTTTATCCATTGCTTCAATTGGTCAGGAGCTCGATTGCCAGATTTCTGTCTCGACACGTCAGGTAGAAGGCACCGACCGTCAGGTCTATAACACCTTGCAAACGGCTTTGTTCGAATTCATGAACAACAAACGATGGACCAACTATCAATTTAAATTGGAGGAACGTATCGAATGCACCATGCTCATTCAAATCTCTGAAAGGCTGTCTGTAGATGAATTCAAAGGAACCATGAATGTGGTTCTCCGCAGGCCAGTATATAAAAGCAGTTACAATTCCATATTACTCAATCATGTAGATAAAGATATTCAATTCAATTATGTCGAATTCGAACCTCTTGATTTTCAGGAAAGTGCCATTACTTCGAATCTAACGGCTATATTGGCTTATTACGCCTACATCCTTATTGGTCTCGATTTCGATTCGTTTTCGTTATATGGAGGAACCCCTTTTTATGAAAAAGCTCAGACCATTGTCAACATGGCCCAGAACCTTCCACAAAAAGGATGGAAATCGTTCGAAAGCATGCGCAATCGTTATTGGCTGGCAGAGAATTTCAACAATACAAGTTATAATAAAATTAGGCAGTTCATTTATCAATATCACCGTCAGGGACTCGACTTGATGGCCGAAAATGTGGATCAGGGCAGAACGAATATTATCGAGAGCCTCGAACTTATGCGTCAGGCTTACCGCGATAAACCCAATTCTTTCCTCTTGCAATTAATCCTAGATGCCAAGCGTGACGAATTTATCAATATATTGACCGGAGCTCCCGATCAGGATAAGGTGAAAGCAGTCAATCTTCTCAAAGAAATCGACCCTGCCAATTCTACAAAATACCAAACTGTCCTCACAAAATAATCTTGCCACAATTCGAATTTCAAAATGCTATTCGTAATTTTGAACAATTAGGAATAACACTATGCTTTGCAGGCTGAGCGTCAAAAATTATGCTTTAATCGAAGAACTCGAGTTCGAACCCGGGCCGGGATTCAATATTATTACAGGCGAAACCGGTGCAGGAAAATCTATCTTACTCGGAGCTCTGGGGCTTATTCTTGGAAATAGGGCCGATATGCAGGCATTACGCGATAACTCACAAAAATGTATTGTGGAAGGCACTTTCAAAGTAAACCTCGAACCCGTAAATCGATTCCTTTACGAAAACAATCTGGATGTTTGCGATGAGCTCATCATGAGAAGGGAAATCCTGCCAGGAGGAAAATCACGGGCCTTCGTCAACGATACACCCGTTAATCTCAATGCATTGAAAATTATTGGAGATATGTTGGTCGACATTCATTCACAGCATGAAAACCTCCTGGTAAATGAAGCCCAATTCCAGCTTGCCGTTCTCGACGACTTTGCCCGTAATAAAGAAATCCTATCGAGTTATTATGCCCAATATCTGGATTATCGCAATAAAACCACCAAACTGGAGTTACTCAGCGAACAAGAAGCAAAATCGATGGCCGAACAGGATTTTATTCACTTCCAGCTCGATGAACTTCATGAAGCCCATATCGAACCAGGAGAACAAGCTAAGATCGAAAACGAACTCTCTTTACTCACACATGCAGAAGAAATTAAAACTCGACTGTCAGAAATGATTCAAATTCTGGATGACGAGGATTCGGGCGTAATTCCTGCACTTGCCAGCCAATTTTCGAACCTGAACAGCCTTATTCGTTTCGATGAAGCTCTCAAAGAGATAGAATCGAGATACACAAGCTGTTTCTATGAACTCAAGGACATATTGCAGGAATTGATTAAATATGCCGACACTATACATTACACACCCGATAGGATAGCGGCTCTCAGTCAGCGCCTCGATATTCTTTTCCGCCTGCAGCAAAAGCATCGCGTAAAAGATGCCGACGAGCTGATCGAAGTAAAAGAACATTTCATCGAAAAACTGAATTCCTATGCTTCGTTGAATGAACAGATAGAATCGCTTCAACAAGAAATTATCTGGATAGAAGGAGAACTCGAAGAAAAAGCCAATCGATTATCAGACAGAAGGAAGGCTGCTATACAGCCCATTCAGCATCAATTGAAAGAATCACTCTCAGAGCTGGGAATGCCCGATGCCAGCATTGAAGTAGTTTTAGAATCCACAACCGATTTTATCGAAACCGGGAAAAACAGAGTAAATTTTCTATTTAGTGCCAATGTGGGGCAAGAACCTCGAAGCATCTCTAAGGTTGCCTCGGGAGGAGAGATTTCGCGATTGATGCTGGCTATCAAATCATTGATTTCGAATAAAACCATGATTCCGGTTCTCATTTTCGATGAAATCGACGCCGGAGTTTCGGGTGGAATAGCAGCCAAAGCAGGCAGGCTGATGAAACAAATGGCCAGAAATATGCAAATCATTGCCATTACACATATACCACAAATTGCGGCACTGGGAGACAACCATTTTCTGGTATCCAAAAAAATAAATAAAGGCACCACCCAGAGCATTATCGAACGACTTTCAACCGAAGGAAGAATCAGAGAACTGGCCGGGATGCTTAGTAATCACGAAATTACTCAAGAGGCCATAGCGGCTGCTAAACAATTGTTGAAGTGATTTTGTTTGAAAATTTTAAACGAAATACATCGATCAAGTATGTCGTATAATTTACTAAAAGGAAAGAAAGGTATTATTTTCGGCGCACTCGACCATAAGAGTATTGCATGGAAAGTTGCCGAAAAGGCCTACGAAGAAGGTGCACGCATCGTGCTCACCAACACTCCCGCTGCTATTCGTTTTGGAGAAATCGAACAATTGGCCGAAAAAACTCAGAGCATTGTCATTCCAGCCGATGCTACCAATGTCAATGACATTGAAAACGTCTATCTTCAAGGAATGGAATTTTTAGACGGGAAAATCGATTTTCTTCTGCATTCGATTGGAATGTCGATGAATGTGAGAAAAAATAGACCCTACGATGACGTGGATTACGACTATTTCTTGAAAACACTCGACATTTCTGCCTTATCGTTCCACAAAATCGTTCAAGTGGCCAAGAAATTGGATGCCATCGAAGAATGGGGCAGCATAGTAGCCTTATCATACATTGCCGCTCAACGGACGCTCTTTCGATACAATGATATGGCCGACGCAAAGGCTACCCTCGAATCGATTGCCCGAAGCTTTGGATATATTTACGGACGAGAAAAAAAAGTAAGGATCAATACGGTTTCGCAATCACCTACACTTACAACCGCTGGAAGCGGTGTAAAAGGAATTGACGATTTGTACGACTTTACCGACAGAATGTCTCCATTGGGAAATGCCTCCGCCGAAGAATGTGCCGCTTACATCATCACCCTTTTCTCTGACCTCACGCGAAAGGTAACCATGCAAAATCTATTTCATGACGGGGGTTTTTCGAGCATGGGAATGAGTGCCCGCGCCATGACCATGTATTGCCATAGCCTTAACCCTGAAGAATGAACATGTGAACCCGACGAAGAAACCTGATACGAGAATTTTTTCTAAATTTTGATAAGCATCAGAATGAATTGCTTAGGAGGTTCCGGGATGCTGGATATCAAGTACCTTTTTTATGCCTAATTTTCGTATCTTGGAATCCAGAGTTTTTGGATTTATACCTAAAAGCCGAGCTGCACCATCTTCACCACTCACCTTCCCGTTGGTCAAACGAAGAGCCTCTAAAATATGCTCTATCTCAACTTCTTTGAGGGTCTTCATTGTTTTTCTGAGTTTTTCGACTTGAAACAGAGAGGGCGATGTTTTGAAATCACTAAAATTCAATATATCACCTGTAGTCAAAATAACTGCCTTTTGAATGATATGCTTAAGTTCACGAACATTCCCCGGCCATTGATAGTTCATGAGTTTTTGCATGTCCATTTCACTTATCTTTAGGTAGGGCTTACCCAACACCCCCCCATAATATTCGATGAAATAATGGATAAGGGCCGGAATATCTTCTACACGCTCCCTCAAAGGAGGGATATAAATCGGAAATGCATTCAAACGGAAATAAAGATCGCTGCGAAATCTTCCGGCTTTTATTTCTTCTTCGAGCTTACGATTACTGGCTGCCACAATCCTCACATCAACATGTATAGTTTGTGTGCCGCCTATTCGTTCTATATCCTTCTCCTGAAGAACTCTGAGAAGTTTTGCCTGTAATTCGAAAGGCATGTCACCTATTTCATCTAAAAAAATGGTACCCCCATTGGCCAGTTCGAATTTTCCGATCCGACGCTCGGAGGCTCCCGTAAAACTCCCCTTCTCATGTCCAAAAAGCTCCGATTCGATAAGGTTGGGTGGCAAAGCCGCACAATTCACCATTACCAACGGACCCTTATTCCGTGAGGAACTGCAATGTATGGCTTTTGCAATAAGCTCTTTCCCCACACCGGTTTCCCCTTCCAATAATACCGTGGAATCCGTTGGAGCTACCTGCCTGACCTTATACAATACTTGCTTCATTTGCTGGCTCTCCGCCACTAAGTCCTCTTTGCCAAACTTAAATTGCCATTCCTTTAATGAGGCTTTCTTTTCGTTCTCTAACTGAGCTCTTAATTGCTGACATTGCTCGAACGAAAAATAATTCTCAATAATCAATCTTATTTGAGGTAATAAACATTCCAACACCATTGTTTCTTCTTCGCTAAATGCATCGGCCGATTTGCTGCCTAATGATAATATCATCTTACGCGATTCTTCCGGGTTCAAAGCCATAAAAACTACCGATCGAATATTTAAGTTGCGGATTTCCCGATAAAGACTGTCCGAACCAATGAGTGCCAGAAATTTTTCACTGCTCAGGCGAAATAGAGACGGGCTCCCCTTGCTAAAATATTCCCTTTTGGGTGGTAAAATTTTGAAGCTGTCAGGTAAATGTATAAACCGAAAAGAATCATCTTCCAATTTTATAAAAGTTGCTTCGATAATAACATCTAAGCTGGCATTGAGAATGGCAAAATTAAAAATATCGAATTTTACCAGCTTGTGTAATTCCCTGCTCAAATGCAGGAAGATATCAGGATGGTTTATTACCTCGAGAAGATGTTTTACAAAGTCAACCTGAAGCTGGCTTATCTGCTTCAATTTTTCGATTTCATTATCGTAAATCTTCATGACAAAGCCCTTTCAAGATTTTCAAATCCAACGAAAAAGCAAAGATGATCATTCGTAAGATAAAAAGCAATACAAAGGGATGAAACTTGGCTGTGGAAATGTCGAATCGATAATGATAAGGAAAATTCCGAAGCCTGATAAGTTCAAGGGACGGAATCCAATGTTGAAGCATACACTTGGCTTCGCCGGCCGTATTATGAAGACCGCACTTCTGGTAAATGGCTTCGAAAAATGGTATTAATCCGAGAAAGCAAGAGTGAATTAGAACCAAATAACTGTTTTTCGGGCAAAAAGCTCGATGTTCATCCATAATAATGGCATTGGCTTCATGAATAGGAAATAAACTCTCTATGGCATTCATAAAAAGGGGAATTTCTGAAATTTAAGAATGCAAAAATAGGAAATTCTTAATATTAAGAAAAATAATATTTCGGGGAAAATTATATTCCATTGAAAATCAATATAAAACAAAAGGAAAAAAATTTTTGGCACTATGGCTTTAATTTTGCTATTCTTCACAGTCAATTTAAAAAACAAAAATCCTTTCGTCTTTACGACATGAATTTTTCCAAAAAAAGTTGTCCGAAGATGCGGGAAAAAACCTTAAAAACCAATTCATAAATTTAAAAAAACCCAAGTGTATGAAAAAGTTAGGATTATTTACTGCAGGCCTTTTCGTAATGGTCTTTGCCGCTCAAAATGTGAACGCCCAATCAGGTGCACAGGCAAGTGCAAGCGCTAATGCAACAGCAACTGTGGTCTCGGTTGTCACCGTTGCCAAATCAGCAGACCTTGATTTTGGTACCTTTGCCAGTGGATTAACAGCGGGTACCGTATCAATGGAAACAAATGGGGACAGATATAAAACAGGAGGTGTTGTCCTCTTACCTACGGATGTGGGTAACCCTGCAACCTTTACTGCGTATGGACCAGCTACTGAACATTATTTTATAACTTTACCTGACGATGATGATGTTACCCTTACTTTATCAGGTGGTACTGAGACGATGGACATTAGTGGATTTATTCATAATGCTTCTGGAATTTTTGGTGCCGGCGGTTCTGAATCATTCAATGTAGGAGGAGTATTAAATGTTCATGCACTTCAAGCTGCAGGACTATATACCGGAACTTTCGATGTAATCGTTACCCTGCAATAATGAAATCAACTTCTTAGTAAAGGGGCGGCCTAAAGCTGCCCTTTTAATTTTTAAAAACGAACGAATGCACAAGGGAAAACTTATAAAAACAAGACTGCAACACAGGGGAAGGGCTTATGGTGTTAAAGGGGGATGGTTTTTCGTTATTTTACTTTTAGTGTGTCCATTTTTAGGGATAGCGCAGGGCGATTTGCTCATTACTCCACGGCGGGTGGTGTTGGAAGGAAACAAGAAAACAGAAGAGATAGCGGTAGCCAATGTAGGGCAAGATACGGCATTCTATAATATTTCACTGATAGAATTCCACATGCATGAAGATGGGCGTATGGAACAGATTACCGAACCCATGTCCGGGCAGAAGTTTGCTACGCCAATGTTGCGTTTTTTCCCGCGTTCCATCAAGCTTGCGCCTCAGGAATCACAAGTTATACGAATACAGGTAAGGCGGCTTCCCAATATGGAAGAAGGCGAATATCGTTCGCACCTTTATTTCAGGGCTGTACCCAAATCGAGGCCAGAAGGCGAAAAAACCGAAGAAACCGACACTACTTCTCTCAAAATAAGGCTCATCCCTATCTATGGCATCTCCATTCCAGTTATCGTACGCATCGGTAATTTGTCGGCTACTTTAACCATCAGTGATTTAAGCCTCGAGCAGCAGGAAGGGCAAACCACGCGGCTTAAGATGACATTGAACCGCCAGGGCACGCAATCGGTTTATGGCAATGTTACGGTAGATTATGTTGCTCCCGGAAAAGAACCCGTAAGAGTAAGCCTGGTAAAAGGGGTTGCCGTTTACACGCCCAATACTTTACGCTATTTTTCGATGCCTTTGACACTTCCCGAAGGGTTTAGTTGGGATAAAGGAAAACTTGTAATACGTTTTACCGATGCAAACGAAGCAAAACCTTATATCTTCGACGAAAAAGAATTGGTATTGCCTTGAAAAACTTCACTTGATAAATTTTTGTATCGTAGAGGTAAATATAAAAATAATCAAATAAGATGATGAGAAGAAAAAGAATAAAATGCCCAAGGATATGCGGAGAGTAAAGATTTTCATTGGTCTTATTTTTTTTTCATTTTCTCTTTATGCCCAAAGGACCAGCGAATTAAAGGTTCATGTAAGTCAAGAATTATCATTCGGTTCATTTTATAGTGGACGTAGTGGTGGAACTATTACTATTTCTCCAGATGGCAATCGATGGGTCACGGGTGAAATTATCTTATTAGTCAATTCGAGTGGATGTCCTGCTTTATTAGAAATTGAAGCACCTCCTAACCGTACCATTCATGTTGAATTTCCCGTTTCTGCAGAAATAAAGCAGGCAGGGGGTCAGCAAAACCTTACTATCAATAATTTTACCACCGATAAACTCAACAATAGTTTATTAACTTCCTCCAGAGACCTTCCTTACGGAAATCAGGTTAGGGTCGGGGCAACGCTTACAGTACCAGGCTCAGTCACCCTTTCTTCCGGAAATTATATTGGCAATTTCAGAATAAATGTAGTATGTATTCAGGAATAGATTAATGTGCATAACAACAAATCCTTCTTTTGCTACCTTCATTTCTTATTGGGAAAAGCCATACATCAATTTCCTATCCTGTGGATTTTATGGCTAGCATTTTTTATTTCGAATCCTCTCAAAATAAATTGTCAAAACAATCAAAGCGAAGAACTACCAGCGATAGAAGAAATTCCTGTCAGCATACGGATAGAAAGTGTAGGGGCAGGTATGATGAATTCCCTCTATGAGTATGAATCGGAGAAGCTGTTTTTGCCCGTATTAGAATTATTCCGATTTCTTCAGATAAAGGCAGAACCTTCGGTTACACTCGATTCTATCAGCGGTTTCATAGGAAAAGAGGAGTACCGCTATCTTATTGATAACCATTACAAAAAGATCTTTTTCAGGGGGAAAGATTTTTCCATAGCTGAAAATCAGTCGATGAATACGGGAGACGATCTTTACATAGATTCTCGTCTTTTTGGTGAAATATTCGGTTTGCATTGCAAGTTCAACTTTCGCAATCTTTCTGTTACGATAAAACCCGATTTCGAATTGCCTGTCATAAGGAAAATGAGGATCGAACAATTCAGAAAGAACATCAAACAGTTAAGAGGTGAGGTAGAAGCAGATACTACTTTAAAGCACCAGCATGAGCTTTGGAAATTCGGTATGATGGATTGGGCTGCCACTTCGACACAAAGCACCGACAGCAAAACCAGCAGCCAGTTTTGGTTAAGAACCGGTGCCGAAGCATTATATGGCGAAACCAATTTGCAGCTTTATTATTCCTCGCTTAATGAATTTACGAACCGCAACTTACAATACTACTGGCGATGGGTGGACAACCAGAATAAAGTCATTCGCCAGGTAAGAGCAGGCAGAATATCTCCTATGTCTATTTCTTCCATCTATAATCCTATAACAGGCATCAGCATTACCAATGCTTCGACCTTATATCGTCGTTCTTTTGGAGAATACACTATTTCCGACTACACCGAGCCAGGCTGGACTGTCGAACTTTACGTAAACAATGTGATTGTAGATTATCAAATTGCCGATGCTTCAGGGTTTTACAAATTCAATATTCCTTTGGTATATGGAGCTTCGGAGGTGATGCTGAAATTTTATGGGCCTTATGGTGAAGAACGCATTCAGCGTATATTCCTAAATGTTCCTTTTAGCTTCCTACCGCCAGGTGAGCTGGAATATACTGTGAATTCTGGTCTTGTTCTCGATGACAAGAACTCACATTTTGAAAGAGCCGATGTAAAATATGGCGTCAAACGTTATCTGACCATTGGGGGTGGTTTCGAATATCTGTCTTCTATCGTTTCGGGCAAGGAAATACCTTTTATAAATGCATCCGTTGCGCCAGTCCGGAATTTACTCATTAGCAGTGAATATGCCAAAGGAGTACAAACCAAATTGTTGGCAAATTACAGGCTTGTATCGGGTTCATCGTTCGAGCTAAAATATACTCATTATGTTCCCGGGCAGCAAGCCGTGCGGGTAAGCTATCTGGAGGATTGGCAAGCCACTCTTTCGATGCCGGTTCGTTTCCCAAAATTCAGTGCTTATTCTCGTCTATCGTATAGGCGAAATGTATATAAAACAACTACTTACAACATTGCCAGTATTACACTTTCGTCATATATAAAAAAACTGAATGCCAGTATAAGTGCGTATGCCAATTGGATGGATGGAGACGATCCATTCATTTATGCAAATATCGGACTCGGTTTGCCTCAATGGAAAGGATTTACCTCCCGCGTACAATCGCAAATCAATTTTAGCGACAATAGGGTTATTTCTCTCAGAGCCGAAATAGAGAAACGGATATTGCGGCAGGGATACCTTTCCCTAATGGGCGAGGAAAATTTCCAATCGAAATATCGTGCAATTAGCCTTTCTTTTCGATGGACTGTTCCTTTTTCGCAGGTAAATTTAGCTACTCGCTTGTCGAACAACGAATTTATGATTACCGAAGGAGCTCAGGGCAGTTTTGCCTTTGGAAGCGGGAAAGGCTATGTGCATGCCGAAGATCGTCCTTCCGTAGGAATGGGAGGATTATCCATCATTTCTTTTATAGACCTCAATCACAATTACAAAAGAGACAGTGGCGAACGCTTGGTTAAGGGGCTTGCCATGCGCATCAATGGCGGTCGTGTCATACAGGGGGAAAAAGATTCTATTATCCGTGTGGTGGGTTTAATTCCCTATACCGACTATATCCTTACCATAGACGAAAAAAGTCTCGAAGAGATTTCTTATCGTATTGCGCATAAAGTCATTCGCATTTATGCCGAGCCTAATCAATTCAAAAAAATAGAGATTCCTGTACTGCCCATGGGAGAAATAAACGGCTGGGTATTGAGGAAAGACGGTACCGGCCAAAGAGGCGAAGGACACATCATCATCGATATTTATTCGTCCATAGGGAAAAAGATAGCTTCTACGATTACCGAAAGAGATGGCGCATTTAGTTATCTTGGCTTACCTCCTGGCCATTACATAGCCCGCTTAGATTCGGCTCAAGTGGCAAAACTTGGCATAGTGTCATCTCCTTCCGAAATACCTTTCGAAATCAAACCCGACGTTCTGGGCGATGTGGTTTACGATTTGAACTTTTTCGTCGAAAGACCTCCAACAGAGGACAAAAAAATTACCGAAACCCCAAAAGACACTCTAAAAGTTACAGAAATAAGAATACCGCTTGTTCAAGAGTTTTACACTCTTCAAACGGGGGCTTTCAAACATAAGCATAATGCCGAACAACTTTCCGAAACCCTGAAAAGAACCTTTGAATTACCTGTCTGGATAAAATATGAAAACAAACTTTACAAAGTAAGAATAGGCAGATTTTCCGACTATATCGAAGCAAAAAACTTTCGAAGTATGCTAAGAGAAAAAGGATTCGACGCTTTCATCATCGAAAAAAAGAGCAATAACTGACATTATGGCTTTTATCACAAAAAATAGTTCGAGTATAGTATCTGAATGGAAATCAATATGGAAAAGAAGTTCAACGGGAATACTACGAATCTGGCACAAATTTGGAGGCGGTAAGAGCGAAATATCAAAAAGTGAAAGTTTTTCGGCACCAATCTGGATGAAAAGAAATTCGTAACGTGTTTCTTTCATCAGTTACAGCAGAAGAATATTTCAAAAAATGGTTCAGGAATGATGAATCAAGATATCAGCAGAAGCCTGCAAGTTTTTCTGCAATAATTGGGGTTGAAAGACAGAAATTAAAGAATTAATAACTAACTAAAACAAGAAAAAGCTATGAAAAACAAAAGGGTGGTCTTAGCAGCATTGTTGATGATTACGATGGTTGCTTTTTCGGTACAAACGAAAGCACAAAAGGGTTATTCATTCAATGTAAACGCTATGGTTCAAAATTCATGGTTGTTTAATTCGGATGACAGTGATATGGATAATTTTTCCCAGAAAGCTTATATCCATCCAGCTTTAAGCATAGGTGCGGGATACAACTTTACCGAAAAGTTAGGAATGGGATTAGACGTAATGTATTCGTTTCAGGGACGCAAACAGGAAGTAGGTGGAGTGGAAACGCGTATAAAACTCGATTACGTCAAAATTCCTCTGTATTTCCATTTCAACACTAATCCTGCTCAGAAGTGGATGTTCAGCCTAAATGTGGGGCCTCAATTCAATATTCTGACCACTGCCAAGTATCTCGATGCCAATGACAACGAAATGGACATCAAGCATCATTACGAAAATTTGACTTTTGGTGGTTTTATTGGAGCTGGGGGAGAATATCAAATTAATTCCAAATTCAATGTATTTGGCATGGTGAGATTCGATTATGATTTTACCAATCCGGAAAATAAGGATGCATTGGGATACAATCCCGATCGAGCTAATTCGCATAACTCCACTTTAGGTCTGCAAGTAGGGTTACGTTATAAATTAGGTGAATAAGGAATTAATTGCCTATAAATTCACCGGTTCTGCTTCCGGTACATATAAAAAGCAGGCTTCTGTGAGTGTTTTGGTTGATTATGCGGCCCGCCTTCGGCGGGCCGAAAACTTTTCGAAACTCTAAAAAATCAGAAAGTAAAATCCTACCATACTCACTAAACAAAAAATTTAATCCTTGGGATAGGGAGGCAATTCGGACTGGAATTCGATTTTTCCTGCAGCATAATCGAGTTTCATTATTATAGTCGAATTGCCATTGGTGAGCACAATAAAATCAGCCTTCAGGGTATAATTATACAGAGTTACCTGTTCGAACACTTTTTCGGTCAAGGCTATCTCAGGGGACTTGCATTCAACCAACATCCAGGGACGCCTGTTCTTGTCGAAAACCACCAGATCGCTGCGATAAGTTTTACGCTGTATGACGATTGAAATTTCTATTCCAATACGACCTCGTGGATAAGCACAATCTTCGACCAAAAAATGAGCAAACCATTGTCGCACCCTTTCTTCAGGGGTCAATTCAACATACCGGCCACGAAATTCATCGAAGATCTCCTCTCGGCCGTCGATTGTGCGCGTCATTATTTTCATGAGCTTTACAAATTTCGTTAAAATTCATTCCCCATCAATAAAAAATCCATCATAACCAGGGACAGGAAATCCTATATTCGGTGGCCAGGTGGATCGTCAGAGCGTATCGAGGCCGCTTGCATTTCGAAGTTTTCGACGGATAATCCCGATTTATTCGACAATCGAAAAAATCAGACAGAGAGTTCGTTCGATTTCTTCAAAACCGAATACAAAAAGATGCAAAGGAAATGCAATTCAACCGAAATTCATTGCCAGACATTAATTAATGACGAATTTTCAGGAAATGAGAAAATTGAAAAGTACTAAATAAAAATGGCCTAATTTTGCTTTGGACTGAGGATCATCATAAATCTTTCAAGGATGAAAACGAAAGAAGAAATAGTAAAGAACTGGCTTCCAAGATATACAGGGGTTCCTCTGGAGGATTTCGGAAAATACATTTTACTCACCAATTTCATGGATTATCTGAATTTATTCTCCAGCATCATGGGAGTGAAAGTAAGGGGATTAGATCGGACCATGCCAGTTGCCTGTGCAGGTGATATCAGCATGATCAATTTCAGGATGGGGAGTGCCAATGCCGCTACCATTATGGATTTACTAAGTTCGATACAGCCCAAAGCGGTGTTATTTTTGGGCAAATGTGGAGGATTGAAGAAGAAAAACAATATTGGTGATCTTATTCTTCCTATTGCAGCCTTACGCGGAGAAGGCACTTCGAACGATTACATGCCTGAAATGGTACCTGCCCTGCCAGCTTTTGCACTTCAAAAGGCCATTTCGACTACCATACGTGATTATGGAAAAGATTACTGGACGGGTACGGTTTATACTACCAACCGCAGAGTGTGGGAACATGACGAGGAATTCAAGTTTTTCCTCCGTAAAACACGTTGTATGGCTATCGATATGGAAACCGCCACACTTTTCGTCACGGGCTTTGCCAATCATATTTCTACAGGCGCCTTACTTTTGGTATCCGATCAACCCATGATTCCCGATGGAGTGAAAACCGAAGAAAAAGACCGGGAAGTTTCTCTTCATTTTACCGAACTTCACCTTCGCATTGGGATAGATTCACTACGCCAGCTCATCAATAATGGTCTCACGGTGAAACATCTGATCTTCGACCTCGAATAAATTCTCCCCGATTTTCTATTCAAAATGACTTTTGAACAAATCTATACCGATTTAAAAAACAAGATTTATAAACCCCTTTATCTATTTTACGGGGATGAATCCTTTTACATCGATTTTCTGACCGACTACATGACAGGGAATATTCTCAAGGAAGAAGAAAAAGATTTCAATCTTTCGGTATTCTATGGTTTAAATACTACTGGTTCGTCAATCGTAGACAGGGCTCGCCGTTATCCAACCATGGCCGATTACAACCTCGTTATTGTGCGAGAAGCGCAGCAATTACGCTCGGAACTGGACCAGCTAAGCCAGTATGCCCTTCATCCAAGCTCTTCTACAATTTTGACAGTTGCCTTGAAATTGCAATCCAGCAGGAAACATGAATTGTTGAAAGATTTCAAAAAAGCCGTCGATAAATTCGGAGTATCCTTTGAATCGAAAAAACTTTACGATGATAAGATTCCACAATGGATTCGAAAATATCTGAGTGCCAGGGGTTATACTATTACAGATCATGCCTGCCAGATGATGGCCGACGACCTTGGCAACGACTTGAGCTTAATCGTTAACGAATGCGCCAAACTCATCATCAATCTGCCCAAAGGGTCAAATATAACCCCCGAGATTATCGAAAAATACATTGGCATTAGCAAGGATTTCAATCCCTTCGAATTATGCAGGACTATTTCACAACGCAACAAATTCGGCACTGCTCAAATCGTTCTTTATTTTGCCAGCAATCCAAAAGAAAATCCTCCTATAAAAATCAGTACAGTTTTATTTAATTATTTCCAAAAATTATGGATTTATCATCAATTAAATGATAAAAAAGCCTCAGTAGCTGCTCCTATCCTGGGAGTAAATCCTTTTTTCGTGAAAGAATATGCTGCAGCCGCGCGAAATTTCAATCTCCCTCAATGCAGTCAGGTTTTGCAACTTATAAGCGAATATGATTTGAAATTCAAGGGTGTAGATATCGATCAGGCTGATCCGGTGGAAATGATGAAGGAAATGATCTATAAGATTCTATCGGTTTAATTGGCAGAGGTAGAGATATTCAGAGATTCTTCCTGAATGATTTTACGTTTTTTCCTGAACAGTTCGGCCAGATTATTAAAATCTTTTCTGTAAAACAGTCCAATGCCTTGGGTATAAGGGGCCGAAACGGTAAGTAATTCAGTAGTATTGGATCGGTTGAAGGCTCTGAGACGAAGTTTACCATCGCGTGTGAGCATTACTTCTACATTGATATCACCCACCACATTGCTTGTTTTGTTTGCATTTTGCATTCCCACCACGCCCAAATTCCCGTCGATAGTTACACGTTGATCAAAAAGTTGGGTGCTTAGGGCAAGTTCGAGTTCCTGAGCCGAAATAGCATCGCCAGGCCGATAATTTATCCCGATATCGAAATCTTGACTAATTTGAGACAATAGATTGCTGATTTGATTCGAAAGCATCTGGAACGAAGAGATTCCCAAGCTATTTCCAAATGATTTATTGGTAACTGCGAAGCTAAAATTATTCAACACCAGAAGGGATACGAACTGTTGAGTCATAACCATCTGATTGGTAGTATCGAGTTTGGCATAAACGGCTCGTTCGATGTCAGGATCGATTTTTGGAAATTGAATGCTGAAGGTGATAAAAGGATTCAACAGCTTATTTTGAAGATGTATAATGGTTTTTACAGGTATTCGAGCCGAAGTGACGGTAGAATCGAGGTCTAATCCCAATCCACTAAGGGTAGTACGCGTGGTAAATGAAGCTCTTAAATTTATTTGAGCATCCAACGGATCGCCAGAAAAATGTATGGTCGAACCCTTCTCGATTTCGAGCATTCGGCTGAGGATATTTTGCAGATTAAACAGGAATGAACCTGATTGAATTTCATATTGGCCATTGATATTGAGATCGCCTCTCGAATTTACTTCTAACGTAATCATACCTTCGCCCGTCCCCTCTATGGTTCCGGCATCTTGTGGAAGGCTTACTTTTATCCTGGCCTGAGGAGTTAGTGTCAATACCGAAAAAACATTGAAACCAGAAACATTCAAATTGGTACGTTCCACCTTCTTCAACTTCAAAGTATCTTCGGGTTGTTTAAAATATAAGAAACTCGAAGAACGAACATCCACCGTCGACGACAATGGCACGTAAATATTGCTTCCCTTCTCGGTAATGGCATTGGCTTCGATATTCAAGTTATTTATAGAACCCGAAACGCGAATTTGACCCGAAATAAAGGCAATTCCATTCACATATTTGTTTTGTTGAGGCTCGGCATTGAACAAAATGAAATTTTCAGGTTGCAATCGAATATCCAAATACATATCCTGGAAATTCTTATGGGCAATATATCCATCACAAAAAGCAACATTCCCCAACGAATCATTTATTTTCAGTTTGTTGAAAATTATTCTCGAAGGTTCGACTATAATTTCATCCGAAAAAGAATAGGTAGTATTGAAAAATTTCGGACGAATCTTGGCACGAATAAACTTCAACTTTCCATGAATTTCAGGACTTTTAACTGAGCCTTCGAGTTCGATATTCGAGCTTAGAAAACCTTCGAGTTCAGCGATAGCAATGTTTAGAAAAGGTTGAATGGGCTTCAGATTGAAATTTTCCATTTTCAGTTTGATGTCGAAATTCTGTTTTGGATCTGAAGGATAATAATATCCGGATAAATCGATGGGATGAGATTGAAATTTATTGTTAACCAGAGTTGATTTAGCCTTTACAAAGAGGGCTTTCGATTTTGTATTCCACAAGGAAGTGAGTTCCATAAAACCCAGATTTTGTTGATTGACAGCCAGATGATCGATTCGCATCTCGGCCTGAATCAAAGGTTTGTTATCTTCCTGATGAAGCTGGATGTGTCCTTGAAGCAAGCCTCCTATTTGTAAACCAAAGGGCTGCAAAAAGAAGTCGGCATGAGAAAGACTGAAATTATGGAATTGTGCATTAAGCATTTTAGTGCTATCGGAGCTGTAGGCTCCATCGATGTATAAACTCTCGTTTTCTGAAGTGATCTCGAGTCGATGGATATCGATTTCCTGTTTCCGAAAGATTATTTTATTGTCGGGTTGAATTACGTAGATATTATCATCTAAATTGAACGAAGATTCTATGAATTGCATAAAAATTTCAGGATAATTCGAAAACGACAGGTAACCTTTCAGGTTTCCATAATTGGATGAATCTTCGGGTAAGAGGCCCCATTTCATATTGTATCGGATACTATCGTATGCAATATTGGCAGTAAGGTCAAATTTATCGAGGCCAAAATACAAGATACTATCCTTCTTCATTTCTACAAAATTTACTTTTCTAATATTGGTTTCCAATGTAATAGCATCTTGAAAGGATTGGCTGCGCAAGGAAAGATTATTCATCTTGACGCCGTAAACGCTCAAGGTATCGGTTTGTGCTTCGAGGCTTAAAATCCGGTCTTTAGTGTCGAATTGTCCTTTGATGCGGCTATTATTCGCAACTTTTAGCCATGGCAGGAATAGTGCGGTCAATTCGTTCAGCTTTTTTATTCTTATATCATAGACGAAATTCTGGCCTGTGGTGTCGCTAAGGGTTTGACCCAAATTATGAAATGAATTCAAATAATTATTAAAAAATAACGAAAATGAATATCCTAATTGGGCAAATTGAATTTCTCCTCTCACACTGGCATCGAAGAATGGAGAAAGGAGGCTCAAAGTACGTTCACCAGTCGGAGTAAGTAACGTATTTAAAAAAATGCGATTGGCCGAATAATCTTTCCCTTTTTCGGTATAATTCACTTCGGTTAAATCTATAGAACCTTCCAGATTGTCGAGGTGTGAGCCCAAGAAATTTGCCCTGAGCTCGAAATTTAGTTCACATAACGAATCGCCGCGATCGATCATTCCAAGATTTTGCAAATACGCATGCGAAACCCCTGCAGTAAAGTTATATTCGGGTATATCTTCGCTCAAGTCGATCGACCCATCGAAATTGAGATTCAAGTTGGGATCATCGATGTTGATTTCACCCTGAAATTGCTTTTTGGATAGTTCTCCACGCACGGTCAGATTTTTATAAGGATAACGATTGAATTCGAATTTTTGAACCATAACATTCAATCTTACATTTGCGCTATCGAGACTGAAACCCTTGCCCTCGACATCTCCAGCCATACTTACCGCCCCTATTAATTGCGGAACTTCTAAAATCCTTCCCAGATCAAAATTATCTGTCGCCAAATTTCCACGGTATTCATATTGACCATTTGGAAGTGCCATTAGTTTCAAATCAGTAATCAACACACCAACTCCCGTTGTAAATCTTGCATTTGCCACAAAATCGTTGTAAAATCCCAAAAATTCGCCCGAAATACTTACAAATCCCAATTCATAAATCTGCTTTGGCAGATGAATCTTTTCTTTCAATCGAAAATTCCCAGGTAAGGTAAAATTATTGACATCTTTCATATCGGCATATAATTGCCTAGCTTTTAACACGATAAAAGTTTCTTCGATGTCGGGCATTCCCGTCATTTGCAAATCACCCTTAAAAATGGTTTTTTCCCCTGTTCTTATCGTTAAGGCTTCGCCTCGCATATCAGGTACTTTCCCAAAAACTTTACCCTTTACCAAGATGTTCTGATTCATTCCTTCCAGAGAAACTGCAAAAGGCGAAAAATCTATAAAATTAAGCCTCGAATCCTGAAATTCAGTTTGAATATACATACGATCGACAAAATGATTATAATCATCGAAATCATTGTATTCAAAGGTAAGTTTCATGTTTACATCACTGTAAGGAGTCTTGAATTTAAAATCATCGATGATTAAATGCTGCGACGATACAGTAAATTTTCCTTGCAGGTGTTCGAATTTTAAGCCCGATCGTTCTTCAGCTTGCAGTTCTTTGACTCTAAAAGTCATCGAATCTCCGGTAAAAATATAAGAAAATGCTTCCAGATTTATTCCATTTATTTCAATAAAGGCATAATCCATTCCTTTTTCACGTTTACCGCATTTATTCTGGTCTTGATACATAAAATGGCTATTCTGGAATTCAAATCTTCGTACGATGATCTTCAAATCACCTACTCCAAATTTTCGAGGCTGCTCGTGCTTTGGTTTTCCTGAAGAGAATTTGCCAAACACATGGGTAATATTTAATTTTTTATCCCCATAATATTTTACCAGATTTACTTCTGCATTTTCGGCTTTTACTGAATTGAAAAACAGAATTTTTTGGTGAGGCTGTATCATATTGATATTCACTGAAAGCCTCTCGGCTCTTATTAAAACAGTTCCACAGGAATCTTCCATATAAACATCACGCAAAACAATACCTGACAAAGGATGCAGATACATACCCCCAATCCCCACCTTAACACTCAAAACTTGAGACAATTTACCCGCAACCTTTTCCCCTAAGGCAGTCTGAACACCGGGATGCAACATGATTGCCATACCCGAAGAAATAACAATTGTTATCCCGACGACAAAATAGAATAATATTTTTATTAACTTCTTAATAAGCCAAAATTTTGAATTCTAAGTAAAAATAACCTTCCATATTCCATTTTCTTCCTGCTTGATGATATAATTATCGCGCACGAAACGGTAAATAATGAATGACAGAAAAAATATAAAAAAACGTGATACACATTGAGCAAGAGTAATAAAGGGCATTAAGCCAATATTCAATTTCCAGATGAAAACCGTACGAATAAAAAGAAAAGCATTGATGATGCCAAGAAGTAAAAGTGCCTGCCTGTTCCATCTAAGCACTGGACCAAGTAAGAATAAATTGAGGATATTGAAAAAATTTGTACCTAAAAACCAGATTATTGTAATCCATAAAGGAAATTCGATAATGCCATAAATCTTCATCATGGGAAATTGCTGCATCAGACTGATGAAACAACTGACTATCACAAAGAGAATCAAGAAAATGATGCCCACTCTCAGGCGATTACGAATTCGAAATGGAGGTGTAAACGAAATCTCTTTGGCTATGTACTTAATCCATCGGTAATCATTGGAGATTTCCACTTCCAGAGTCTCGATCAGATGGTCGAATACTTGTTGTTTTGTCCATCCTTGTTTTAACCCTCGTCTGATGGTTTTCCTTAAATTGTACTTTTTCTTTGCCATAAGGCAAAAATAATGCATGTTGCAATTATTTTTGCTTTTGATTGCACAACAATTAAAAAAACACTGTAGTTTCAAAAAAAAAGAATGATTTCCATTAGCTTATAAAGCTAAAATATTTAGATTCCGAAGATAAGTTCGAATAATTTTTATGTTTTTTACGTCGTACAGTTTTTCAACATAGAATTCTTACGAGACAAGCCAAAACTCGACAAAATGATTTTGCGGGGAGGGAATGGGAGAAAATCAGTGAGGGAATGGCAATCGAAGTGAATGAGATTTGAAGCTAAGTGAGGCTTTCAATTTGAACAGCAGGTCATTGCCCAGTAGGCCATCAATAGGAGGCAAGTCCAATTTGGAATATAATGAATTAATATGTTCGAGATCGATAAGCAGCATTTCGTAATTCGTCATTTTTACCGGGCCAATGCAAAGTTCAGGGATCAGAGCAGCACCAAAGTTTTGAGCATCATTAGCAATCCCAGCGGAGGGCTGGTCGGTTCGCTCGAGCTGGCTGGCTTCATAAGGATAGAACTGTTTGAAAAGGTTTAAATCGAAAATGGTTGAAGAAGCTCCGGTATCGATTAGCATATTTGCCTTTTGTTTTCGAACCTTCAGTGTAACCATCAGATGTTCGCTGTCGGGCATAATGCTGAGAATTTGCATTGGTTTTTTTTCTTTTTTGAGTTCGATAGTTTTCTTTTTGTAATTCAATTTTGCCTTTAGCTTAACCAGCAGGTCGCAGCCAAGTACTCCATGAATTGGATCATTGAAATACCGGGAATAAATTTGGTTGAGAGGTGAGAGATCGAGGAGTGTAGCCTGATATTTCGAAATTTTTCGTTTTTCTATTTCGAAATCGGAAACTTTCAGTAAAAAGGGTTCCAGCTCATTGCCGAGGCCCATAGCCATCATGGGGGACTCTTTCAGTTGAAATTCCGGTAAAAAACATGAGATTCTCGCTTTGTCGAAAACCGAATGAGAGGCTCCAGAATCGATGATCCAATGAGCGGGCATACCATTTACTTTTACAGCGATAGCAATATGATAACCTTGTTCGAGGATTTTAAAAATCTGGAAAGGGATTTCGATTCGTTTCATGATAAGGGATTAATAGATGAAGCTGCTGCCGCCCAAGAATTCGCGAAGAATGCTTGTAGGAGGAATTTCACGGGAAGAAATTGGTTGAAAATAAGAAAGGAATTTCATAAGTCTCAGGGCTTCGGCATGTTCGGGTTCGATTTCGGGAATAGTTTTCAGAAGTGGCTCGGCATAAGTTTTCAAAACGGCCAGTTCATAAAGGAGTGCCGAATTGAACATCACATCGGCATTTTCTTGAAAAGGGAAGATATTTTTTTCTTCTCCATTCCTAACGCTATCCCAACGTCTTAGGGTTTCGAGGGCAGAATAGCCTCTGAAGCGATAATCGCGTACCATCCTGCGAAAAAGACGATTATCGGTAGATGAGATTGGATTTTGAGCATCAATAGAAATTTGGGTAAGAGCCGAAACGAAAATCCCGAATTTACGTGCTGGATCTATGTGGGGAGTCAAATCAGGGTTCAGTCCATGAATGCCTTCTATAATCAGCACCTGATCGGGCTTCATTTTAAAGGTTCCATTATAATAGGAACGCCTACCGCTATTGAAATCGAAACGAGGAAGGCGCACTTCGCGTCCAATGAGTAAATCATTGAGGTTTTCGTTAAAAAGATCGATGTCTATTGCCTGGAGACTTTCGAAATCATATTCACCTTTTTCGTCCCTTGGAGTGTGCTCTCTATCGACAAAATAATTGTCGATAGAAATTTGAACTGGTTTTAAGCCAAGCACCATTAATTGAATGGACAGCCTCTTGCTGAAAGTAGTTTTTCCCGATGAAGAAGGACCAGAAATGAGAACAATCTTTACTTTATCGTACCATCTATAGATTTTATCGGCTATGCGTGCTATACGTTTTTCGTGCAGGGCTTCCGAAATTTTAATCAAATCGGTATCACGTTTTTCGGAAGTAGCTTTGTTTAAATTGCCAACAAAGGGAACGTCGAGGATATTTATCCATTTCTTATGTTCACGAAATACCTTGAAAAGTTTGGGTTGATGAGTAACTGCCGGAGGAATTTCGAAATTTTCGGGATCGGGCACGCGTATCAGCAAACCCTTATAGTAATGGCGAATATCATAAAGAGTAAGATACCCGGTCGAAGGCACCAGATAACCATAGAAATAATTGATAAAACCATTCAATCCATATACCGAGGTGTACATTTCGTGTCGTCTTCCAAAGAGTTCGGCCTTATCCATCTGGCCATTCTTCATGAAGAGTTGGGCGGCTTCGGCTGTAAGTATCTCCTGGCGGGTAAAAGGTAAATCGGCCGCTACCATTTCGACCATCCTTTCTCTTATCCGTTTTAGTAAATCTTCATTCAGTTCTATGTTTTCTCCTTCCAGCTCGGCATACCAACCTTTGCTCACGCTATGATCGATACGCAACAAGGCTTGAGGAATAACTTCCTTTACCGCAGCATACAACAGGAAGTAAACTGAACGAACATACATGCGGTAACCAATATTATGCGAAAAATCAATAAAATTTACTGTTTTGGGTTTATAAAGATCGAAGCTGAGTTCACGCAATTTATTATTGACCAGTGCCCCCAAAATCGGATACTTCAGCTTTACGTTAAACTGGCGAGACACTTCAGCCAGTGTAATCCCTTTGGGAAACTCTCTTCTTTCGTCGCAATTCTGACAAATAATCTCGATAGTGTTCATGATAGATAGATTAAGAAAAAACTTGTTTTAGATAAAAACCGGTGTAACTTTTGGGATTTTGAGCTACCTCTTCGGGTGTACCTTCGGCCACGATATATCCTCCTTGATCTCCTCCTTCAGGACCTAAATCGATAATATGGTCGGCTACTTTGATAACTTCCATGTTATGTTCGATCACGATAATGGTATTGCCTTTGTCGGCTAATTTCTGAAGAACATCCAGTAAAACTCTTACATCTTCGAAATGAAGTCCTGTAGTAGGTTCATCGAGGATATAAAGGGTTTTCCCAGTATCGCGACGCGAAAGTTCGGAAGATAGCTTCACTCGTTGTGCTTCCCCACCCGAAAGAGTAGTCGACGACTGCCCAAGAGTAATATAACCCAGTCCCACTTGCTTCAATGTTTGTATTTTGCGAAGAATGGAAGGAACATTGGCAAAAAATTCAACGGCCTGATCGATCGTCATATTAAGGACATCGTTGATAGATTTTCCCTTGTATCTGATTTCGAGGGTTTCGCGATTGTATCGTTTCCCTTGGCATACTTCACAGGGAATCGTAACATCAGGTAAAAAATTCATTTCTATAACTCTTACACCTGCACCACCACAGGCTTCGCATCGTCCTCCCCTCACGTTGAACGAAAACCTTCCGGGCTTGTAACCTCTCACTTGTGATTCAGGCAAGCGTGCAAAAAGCTGGCGTATCTCGTCAAAAACCTTGGTGTACGTGGCAGGATTGCTCCGGGGAGTTCGACCTATAGGTGATTGATCGATCTGAATGATCTTGTCGATGTTTTTCAAACCTTCGAGACTATCGTATGGTAGAGGTTTTTGCTCGGAACGATAGAGAGCCTGACTGATAACCGGATAAAGAGTTTCTTCGATAAGGGTAGATTTTCCACTACCCGAAACACCAGTAACGCAAATAAATTTTCCAAGAGGAATCTTCAAATTAATATTTTTCAGATTATTTCCTCTAGCGCCCTTAAGAATGAGGCTTTGCCCATTACCAAGCCGCCGCTTAGGGGGAACCTCTATTTTTTTCTTTCCACTGAGGTATTGGCAGGTAAGTGAATTACTTTGGAGCAATTGCTGTGGAGTACCACTTGCCACCACCCATCCTCCCTTCTTTCCAGCTCCCGGACCGAGGTCTACCACATAATCGGCCGATACTATCATCTCCTTATCATGTTCGACTACAATAATGGAATTGCCAATATCGCGCAAATTCTTCAAGGCTTTGATGAGGCGATGATTATCTCTCTGGTGCAAACCTATGCTAGGTTCGTCAAGTATGTATAAAACACCCGTAAGCTGGCTTCCAATTTGAGTAGCCAGATGAATGCGCTGGCTTTCACCACCCGATAGACTATAGGCAGGTCTGTCGCAGGTAAGATAGCCTAAGCCAAGTTCCAGAAGAAACCACAACCGCGACCTTATCTCTCTTATAATTTCCTGACCTATGATGCGATCATTCCCCTGAAGCCTTTCGGGTAATTGTCCGAACCAATGATCCAGACTTCCGAGGTCCATCATGGCCAATTCGGCAATATTTTTACCATCTACCTTGAACCATAATGATTCCTTCTTCAATCGGCTTCCATTGCACACCGGGCAGGTCACCTTATTCAGGAATTCTCCTACCCACTTACGAATCGAGGCAGTTTCCGATTCCTGATACTGTCGAATAATAAAATCGACTATACCATCGAACTCAAGGGTATAAGTCTGTATAACTCCACTATCGTATTCCTTTCTGACCTTGAAGCCTCCGTCGACTCCATAGAGGATAGCATTTAAAGCCTGTTCAGAAAGGTCTTTGATAGGAGTATCGAGATGAAAACCATAGATCTGGCCAATTCCTTCTATCTGCCTGAAAATCCAATTATCTCTATATTCGGCCAGTGGGGCTATTCCACCCTGACGTGTGGTTTTATTCTTGTCGGGGAAAATCTTTTCCAGATCGATCTCGCTGATACGGCCAAGCCCGCTACACTTTGGGCATGCTCCATAAATAGAATTAAACGAGAAAGAATTCGGTTCGGGGTCTTCGTAAGCAATTCCAGTGGTCGGACACATCAGATTGCGGCTGAGATAGCGCATACTACCATCAGATTCATTGAAAACGATAAGGGTTCCCTTGCCTTGTTTCAATGCAGTTTGAACTGAGGAGGTCAGACGTTCTTCCGAGCTTCCACCAATTTTTATCCTATCGATGATGAGCTCGATATCATGCGTTTTGTAACGGTCTAACTGACGAATTTCCGATAAAGATTTTATATCGCCATCTACCCTAATTCTCGAATATCCCTGTTTGCGTAACGAATCGATGAGTTCGCGGTAATGACCCTTACGCCCTCTAACTAAGGGAGCAAGAATATCTACCTTGCAATCTTCAAACTCTTTCCGAATAATTTCTATAAGGTTGCTTTCGCTGTATTTGACCATGAGTTCGCCCGTCATATAGGAATAAGCCTTTGCAATGCGAGCAAATAACAGACGCATGAAATCATAAACCTCGGTAATGGTTCCGACGGTAGAGCGTGGATTAGAACCCGAACTCTTCTGTTCGATCGAAATCACCGGACTTAAGCCCACAATCTTATCCACGTCGGGGCGTTCGAGATTGCCAATGAATTGACGGGCGTAAGCCGAAAATGTCTCGAGGTATCTTCTTTGCCCTTCTGCATAGATGGTATCAAAAGCAAGAGAAGATTTTCCACTGCCGCTCAAACCGGTAATCACCACAAATTTATCTCGGGGAATAATAACGTCGATATTACGCAAATTATGCACACGGGCACCATAAACCTCCAGATTGTCCTCTTTCTGCAGTAATATGTCTTTCGGTATACCTTCTTCAATCCTTGTCATAACTATTATCGGGGACAGATGCTTCTTTATTGACCTCTTCCCTGATCATTTCATCGTAATTTTTATAATTCCCTGTAGGAATCTTAATTCTATATCTCTTATTCGGTGAAACAATCAAACTGGTGTCTGATATCCATGGATTCAATTCACGCAAAATGCGATAATTAATGCCTTGTTTTTGAGCAAATTCAATAAGATTGGAGATATCTTCCTTTACTACAATTTCTTTGCTTGGAATTGGCGGATAAAGGTTTTCCTTCTTAAAATAATAACCATACCGCTCGGGATGTTCAAAAATAAGCTTAAAAGCCAGAATCCGAAAAATATACCTCGAAGTTTCCTGATTCATATACATTTCGTAATAATTCGTAGTTTTCTGCGACTGTACAATACGGTCGAAACGCCCCATGCCTCCATTGAAGGCAGCCGCAGCTAAAGTCCATGTTCCATATTTTTCGTAGGCCTTTTTTAAAAACTTGCACATGGCTTCGGTAGATTTCTCCAGATTATATCTTTCATCTACGTACTGGTTGACTTCAAGGCCATATTCCTGAGCAGTGGATTTTATGAATTGCCAATAGCCAGCAGCACCAGCTATCGAAATATTATGAAGAAAACCACTCTCCGCCAGTATCATGTATTTGAAGTCTTCAGGAATATCGTTCTTCTTTAGAATAGGTTCGATTACAGGGAAATAACGATGGGCTCTTTTAAACAACAATAATGACTGCGAATGCCAGTATGTATTCACCGTGAGCTCTCTGTCGAGGCTTTCTCTAACATAGAACAAATTCAGAGGAACTTCTTCCCCAGCAAATGAAAGTTTTTTCGGAATTGGGACAGGTACGACTTTCATGTCACCTTGTTTTACAAAATCATCCCCAATGATCTCATCGATTAGAGGCTTTTCTATATGGGCATGTATGATAAATCCTATTATCACGATCAAACCTATAACCACAAGCCATTTTAAAGGCGATTTCCTATCAAAAGAATCAAGTATCTTATTCATTATCAAGAATCAAAGTAAACCAAAATTGTTTTTACGAAAGCTTGCAAAGTTATACAATATCTCCTTTTATGATAAGTAACCAAGTTATCTCCCATTTCAGGAGTTCATTATGAATACTAAAACCAGTGATGAAAGCAGGTTACAAAACTCAAATTTCAGGCCAGAGTTTACCGCATGCCGAAATGGCTTTGAATTCAAAGCTCAAATATGAACCTGCGCTGATGAACAGATCATTCACCGAATAAAGAGCTGAGCATCTTTTTCCATAATTTTTAGGACTTTTCTCTTTTGCACTTCAGTTGAAAGCACAACAAGAAAACAAATTGCTAAACTGATTTATTTCTTATTCAGTTCCTCTTTCAGAAATTTCACCTTTGCCTCGATAAGTTTGATTTCCTGTTTGGTTTTATGAATTTTGCGTTCGAATTCCTGACGGAGGATATCGGCATTTTTCGAACTCGCCAAAAAGCCCAGATTGTTTTCCCAGAGGGTAACATCTTCGGTCATTTTTGCTGCTTTGTTTTGCAGGAAGTTAATTTCTCTGATGATGGTTTTATGTCCATCGGGCAAGTCTTTAATCTGTTCGAATCGCAGTTTGTACGACATGGCATCTACCTCGATGGGGCTGATATTGAGGCGGTCGAGTTGTTTATCGATTGCTTTTCTGAAGCTATTTTGCAGGCGTTCTTTTTCATTCAGGGGTACATATCCTATCTCGACCCATTTACGTTGAAATTCTTTGATTACCCGTAAATTTTCGGCTTTATCGTCGGTATAAGGATATTCTTCCACCTGTTTGATGAGTTCTTCTTTCAGACGAAGGTTTTCTTTTTCATTTTGATGAATGTTGGAAAAATATTCTTCCTTAGCCTTAAAGAATTGGTCGCAGGCGGTACGGAAGCGTTTCCAGATTTTTTCAGATTGCTTGCGAGGAACCGGTCCAACCTTTTTCCACTCTTTCTGCAGATTGATCATTTCCTTGGTCGTATTTTTCCAATCGGTGCTATCCCTTAAAGCCTCTGCTTGAACACATAAATCGAGCTTCAGGTTGTAATTGTGCAATTGTTGTTCTTTTATCTTGCTAAAGAACTCACTTTTTTGTTTATAAAACTGGTCGAGAAGCTCTTTGAACTGGTTCCAGATTTGATCGTTCACTTTTCGAGGTGCAGGGCCAACGCTACGCCATATCTTGAATAATTCATCGATGGCACGTGTATTTTCCTGCCATTGACGGATAGTCTCCGCAGGTGTTTCGATAATCTCCCTGGCTTTTTCGATCAAGGCCTGTTTCGATTCATAGTTATTGCGAAGTTCATCCTGTAGTTTATCGTAATATTCTCTTCGTCGGGCATTGATTTTTTCGGTAGCTGCCTTGAATCTTTCCCATATCTCATCTCTTTTTTCACTTGGAACAGGGCCAATCTCACGCCACTGCTCGTGATATTTCTGAAGCTCCTTGAACGACTTCATTACATTAGGCTCCAGTAAAAGCTCTTCCGCCTTTTCGCAAAGTTCTATCTTGCTTTCCAAATTCTTCTTAAGATCAAGGTCTTTTAATTCTTTGTTGATTTTTACCTTGTCGAAAAATTTCTCAACTAAAAAATGATAATTCTGCCAAAGGGTATTAACTTCCGACTTGGGAACCATTCCTATTTGACGCCATTTTTCCTGAAGATTTCTGAATTCATCATAAGTCTTCTTCAGTGTTTCTTCAGAATTAATCAAAGCCCTCAATTCATCCAGAATGGCCAGTTTGGCTTCCAAATTCTGCTGCTTCTGCCTTTCCAGCTCCTCCGCAAACTGAAGCTTCTTTTCCTTGTAAATATCGAAAACGGCATCAAATTGATGTTCAATATCATCGGGCTGATATTGAAATTCATCTTCTCTCCCTCCTGAAGCTATATATGATTCTAATTCCTGCTTCTGACGTTCCTTTGTTTTACGTATGAAAGTAACCTTAATAAGCCCTACCTGGGTCTTGATACCATTAATATCATCACTATCTACAAGCGATTTGAGCACTTCCACAAGTTTTTCTCTCGAAAGCAGATCATAATCAACTCCCTGAAAATCTATTTCTTTCAAAAATTCAGATTCCATATCGGGATGCTCTTCTTCTACCATTGAGCTTTCTGTAACTCTCTGATTTTCTTCTACAATTTGAGAATGAATTTCAACAGATTGAACATCCTGAGCCTCTTCTTCGACCAGCTCCATCTTAACCGGGTCATTATCCACAGCGTTTGCCGAATCATTAGTTTGATGCTCACTTACAGTTTCGACCTGTGGAGCATCCGAAATACACTTTTCAGCTACTTCCTCTTCAGGAGCTGATCCACTGCCTTCCACCTGCATCGACTCTATTTCGACATTCTGGCCATTATCTTGAACTTCGGTAGTGGTTTCATCTATTTTTGCAGCAATATGGATTTCAGCAGCCGGTTGAATCGTTTCTAATGATAAATTCACCTCTGAAGATAGTGGAAGTTCTGTTTCATTCGAGTTTTGCTCGACAGAAAATTCAGTCGGTTGATGGGGTGTATGTTCCAGAATCTGGGGAGATTCATCGTTCGGTAGTATATTATTAGAAGATGGCGATTCACTTAATTCAACAGGAGTCTCCTCGGTGAGGTCGGTTGCATTTGAGAGTTCTGACTTGAGATTTGCGTTTTCCATAGTGAATAGAATAAGGAAGTGATTACTAAATAATTTCGAAGATAGGATACCGCAGGCGCGGTGGGATGTTTAAACTGACGGTATGATAATTAGTAGGGTTTGCATTTTACGAATATGGGCTGCAAACTTACATAAAAAAAATAATTTTCATACGCCGCACAACAAAAATCAAGGCCATGATTGTTCTATAAGTAATAAATGAATATCATTTAAAGAAAAACATTCCTTCTATTACCTCAATAAAGGTAGAATAAGGAATGTGTCGGATGGTTTGTAAAGTCTTTAAATTTGTGGTGGATCAATATCCCGTTTTCGCAAATTGACTATAGCAAACTCTCCGAATTGAACCCCGTGAAGAAACTTTGAGTTCGAAGAGGAAATTAATATTTTTAATGCGAAAGTCTTATCTCTTCCGCTATGTTGTACTTTGTTCTAAATATTTAATAAATGTCTATTATAAGCCCCTTCAGAAAAAAACTTTAGGAAATTTATAGAGAAAATAAAAGAAAATATCTTATAAGTAATCCTGTTGGTCAAAAAAACGAAACATTAACCTCGGCTCATGAACCCAGAAGTCGAAGATGAATATAAAAAACCATAACGATTGACATAAATGGGTAAAATCAACTAACTTTAGGGATAGTTTTTAAAAACCCATCCTTGCAATTTTCAATCCATTTCAATTAAAATTGTCGATGAACAAAAGCACGATAAGCTCGCTTCAACTTTGAGGAGCGAGATCAATCGATACCTTCGTTTTCTTTGCTTTATATTTTCTCCTTCTTCAATTGTTTATAGATTTCGAACCAAATAATGCTCGAAATTCCGGCCAAAGCGCAAATAAAAATTTCGAACCAGCCAATTTCCTCGAAGAGGAATAAATCTTGTAAAGCAGGAATTTTCAATACAAGAAGTAAGAAAAAGATGGCACCACCTACGATCCACTTTACGGTTGGATTGGGTGTTGAAATTATTTTGATTATGGAGGAAGACCACGAACGATTGCAAAGAATAACAGAAACATTCGAAACGATGAGTGTTACAAAGGTGAAGGTTCTTACAGCATTTTCCGAATACCCCATCCTTAGGCCTATAAAATACACCAGCAGGCTCATAAGGAGCAATCCAATACCTTGAGCGCAACTCATCAATATTTTTTTTGTATCGAAAAAGGGTTCATCCAATGGTCGGGGAGGACGCGTCATTACATTTTTTTCCTCTTTTTCGGCTTCAAAAATGATGGAACAGGCAGGGTCGATGATCAATTCCATAAAAACAATATGAACAGGCCAAAGAATAAGAGGCAAATTGGCAAATAGCACTGGGATAAGCGACAAACCCGCAATGGGTACATGAATGGCGAAAATATAGGCAAGCGCTTTTTGCAGATTATCGGAAATTCTCCGTCCCATCCTTATGGCTTCCACAATAGAGGCAAAGTTATCGTCGAGCAAAACCAAAGAAGAGGCTTCACGAGCCACATCTGTACCTTTTTCACCCATTGCAATCCCAATATTTGCGGCTTTCAAAGCTGGTGCATCATTTACCCCATCACCCGTCATGGCCACTATCTCCTGATTCCTCTTCAGAGCATTTACAATCTTTAATTTTTGTTCGGGCACAACACGCGCAAATATGTTAACCTTCCTAATTTTTTCACTGAGTTCTTCTTCTGTCAGCTCTTCAATATCCTGGCCAGTCAGATAAAGTTCAGGATCCTTTATTCCAATTTCCTTTCCTATATTGACAGCCGTAACAGGATAGTCTCCAGTAATCATGATGATTCTTATTCCAGCCTTGTAACATTGGGCTATGGCTTGAGGAATATTCTCACGAATAGGGTCCATCAAACCAATCAAACCTAAAAATTCGAAATCGAAATCATGTTGTTGAGGAGGCAGATTTTCGTGAGCGATTCTCGAGCGAGCCACGCCAATCACACGCAGTCCCTTCGATGCCATTTTTTCGATGGCTTTTTGGTGTTTCCTTATTTCATCACCCGACAAATGGCATAAATCAAAAATAGCTTCGGGAGCACCCTTGGTGGCAATAACTTTTTCCATGGTTTGGTTATTAGAAAAAACCCTCGACATGGCCAACATCTCCTCCGACAAGGGATATTCCTTCTCCATCATCCAGTCGTGATGGATGTGCTCCGAATTTTGTAAATATTTTTCCCCTACCCTCAGAATGGCTTTTTCCATTGGATCGAAAGGATTCGTTTGGCTGGCCAGAATTCCATATTCTATTATCTGGTGAAACTCTTCCGTAAAATTCCCGTCGGTAGTTAAAACAGCAAATTCTTTCCCATTATAAAGCTGGGCAATGGCCATTTTATTCTGAGTGAGAGTACCAGTTTTGTCAGTACAAAGCACGGTAATGGAGCCTAAAGTCTCGATGGCAGCCGGCTGCCGAGTCAACACATTTTTTTTAGAGATTCGCCAAGCTCCCAACGCCAGAAAAACCGTCAATACAACGGGAAATTCCTCAGGCAGCATAGCCATGGCAAGTGTAATACCCGCCAAAAAACCTTTCAGCAAATTGCCCCTTGTGAGGGTATAAATGACTATCACCATTACACACAGAATAGCCCCCATCCAGGTAAGCCGTTTTACCAGCATTCCCATTTCCCTTTTCAATTGTGTGGGCTCTTCTTTCACCGACTCCAGCGCCTTGCCAATTTTACCGATCTCTGTGTGTATTCCAGTAGCCAAAACTTTAACGATGGCATTCCCTCCAACTATCATCGAACCAGAATAAACCAGGGGAACATCATCGCCTCCAGGGCTAAAGGTCACATCATCTTCGCTCCATTCTCTCTTCCTCACGGGAATAGATTCACCCGTTAGCATCGACTCATCGGCCGATAGATTCACACAGCTCAAAACGATAGCATCGGCCGGAACACGATCGCCTTCCTGTAAAACTACAATATCATCCTTCACTACTTCGCGCCCGGGAATCCTTATGGTTTCACCTTCACGTATTACCAATGCTCGTGGACTTGCCATATTTCTCAATGCATCGAGTGCTCTCTCCGTCTTCTTTTCCTGATAAAATTCTATCCCCATGATGACAAAGACAAAACTCAGCAGCATCAGGCCTTCCTGAAGATCCCCCAATATCAGATACAAGCTACCACACACGACCAGTAGAATAAACATAGGCTCTTTGAGTACTCCCAGCGCAATCTGAAATAAATTCCTCGGCCTTGATGATGGCAGCTCATTGTACCCTTCCATGGCAAGCCTCCGCTCTACCTCTTCATGAGTTAAACCCCTTACTGTATATTCTTGAAGATTCGTTATCATTTTCTTTTTTATCTTGTTAGGATTTGCTAACTATTTTTTCGAAACCAATGAAACCATCTTATATCTCATTTATTCATTCTAAAAAGCAATCAAAATGAAAAATCCCAATTAACAATTTTCCTTCCAGATGATTTGTATACTCTTGTAGTCTCAGCCTTATCAAGGATTTCGTTTCATTCTCTCAAAACCTTCGTCAAAAGCTCTTCCAGTTTCCCAATTTCCTCCTCTGTGAGTTTATGCTCAAATAATTCAGCTATGTTTCTGTGAGCCTTGTCGTGCATTTGTTGAATCAATTTTCCTTTTTCGGTGAGATGCAAATGTGTGCTACGCCTGTCGGCATCAGACCTTACCTTATAAATGCAACTCTTTTCGATGAGCTTATCCACTACAGCTTTCACACTGGGTTTCGATAGGTTCAACTGGGCAGCAAGTTCAGTAATATTGGGATTATGCATAAAGTTGATCATCTCCAGATAATGCATCTGCGTTATGGTGAGATGAAGTTTGTGATAATCTTCGCGTGCCTTTTCCTCGGCTTCTCCAATCAAATGTGATAATTGCGATATGATTTCGATGAACTCTTCCATGCAACAAAAATAGTTAGTTTTTACTAATTAATTTTTAAAAATAAGTTTCAATTGAAATTTTTTATCGAATCAGTCATTTAGCTAATCAAAAAACATAATGACTGCTTTTCTGGTCTGGGTTTATTTCAGGCATATTACTCACAATGCTCGATGAACAAGCTGGAAACCTTCAAATGAATCGAAATGGCATCAATCAATTCCGGTATATTCATTCTATGACACCCTTCAGTCAGATCCGTAATGAAATCCTTGAGAGGTTGGTTATGGCGGTAGTCGGGTTCAGTCGGGATGATCAAAATACCATGGAATAATACCGGGAGTTTCGTCCACATTCAATTCAATACGATAGAATCAGAAATTAGAGATTTAGTACATGGCTGAGCCAACAATCTTTTAGTTGTTGATAGAAATATCGAATATTCCTCTTCGACGAAGATCTTGTACCTAAAAGTGGGTAAGTATTCGAACGATCAGTTCATCACTTCGACAAAAAACTGCGTGAAGAATTGGAGAGATCAGCAGGCTATGGCTGTCACAATCATAAGAGGGGGTCAATACTACGGTTTCACCATCCGAAGGTTTTTTTCATAATTCGGATAGGGTCATCCATTACATGTGGTATAAAGAGAGATTTCGGTTTTACTCGAATTTCCAGAATAGTATGGATCTTATCGCCCTGGCATACTTTTGCCAATGGAATTACAATGTTTCTCAAAAAATTGGGCAAGAAATAGGATTCTATTCTCGATTATAGATTCTATGCATCACCTGTCGCGGAAGTCTTTCTTCTTTGTGAGTTTTAAGTCCTGAAGCATTGGCGATTTGACATTAATTTGGAAATTCCAGCTTTTCAGATAGCCTATGGGAATCCAGTTGAACCGCATTTCCCAACAATGGAGGTCGCGGTAAATATTGAGTGAAGCTTGCGATATCTTGTTAGTTTCGAAATCGTATCCAGTTGAAAAACCTATTTTCCAGCGTGGAGCAAGGCTGATATCACCTGAAACATTCAAGGTTTGAACAATTTTTCTGATAACTTCTTCCTTGTAATAAGGATACTTGTGGTTAGCTGTATAATTGAGCGTATAAGCCAAATTGAGTTTCCATGGAATGTCGAAATCGATATAACTATCTGGATTGAGCAAATAATCCTGATATTCGGGGTCATTGGGATTTAACGGAGGTTTTCCTCCACTACCCTTCGATTTGGAAGAAAAATTCCAGTTTAATGATAAATTCCAGTTTGTATTATCCAGTCGTAAGGGTCTTCGATTAACTTTCCATTCGTATTGGTTAAGATTTTTGTTTCCGGTACTATCCAGAATATAAGGGTCCCACGAACTGGAATAATTCAAGGTAATGTTTTTAAAAAGTGTACTGCGGCCGCTCATCTGCACTTTCGACCACCGCAGGCTATCTCGCATAAAATCATAAGAAGTACTGATGGTAAGATTATCGATCAAGGGTATCTTTTTTACCCCCGTAAGGGTATCTTTACGGTTTCTAACTTTCATTTCGAGGTTATTGCTAATTGAAAATGAAATTCGGCCTGCCTTTGATCCTATAGGGCTTCCGTATATTCCGCCCTCAAATATGGAATATTTATCGATAGTACCTTTCGCATTTTTCTGGTAAGGTTTGTAATAACCCCAGAATGAACTGCTAAAATCGGGATTGTACGAAAAACTCACACTGGGGCTCACCACATGACGCACTGCAACGATAGGTCCCTTCATGAAAGTAAACATACCATAAATACGGGTATTCAAACTGCTGCTAAAAGTGAAATCACGAGCACACTTGAATCCATAGGCCGTATCGGTACGAACATATCCTGAAGCAACCGTGTCGTGGCTCCAGTCGGTAGTATCGACCCAGGCTTTGTGAATGGTTCTGAAATACCATCTTTCGGTATAATTGATTGAATTAGTCAAGTTGAAATATTTGAGAACCTTTATAGAACTGCTTATGGGTATACTATGTTTAATGCCATTTTGCATATTTTTCAATGTCTCGTGCTTAAAAAGCAACGAATCGTAAGTATTGATACGGTTTTCCGCATTCATAGAATACGACATGGTAATATTTTCATACCACTTTACTTTCCCAATTCGATTCTTTTTTTTGAATGGATTGAAGCGGTTACCCGTTAGTGTGATTTGTGGCAAACTGATATTCACTGTTTTATTCAGAGTATTTTGAGAATGATTGGCATTCATGGTAAGGTTATAATTCTGCCCAATTTTTGTTTGATAAGATATACTCGACTGGAAGGTGTTCGAAAAATAATCGTTCATTTGATTGGGATTGAAATGATTGTATTTATTGCTGACGATATTCACGTTAGCTGAAAAATTACTGTTGGGGTTAGCTTTGGGATCCTGGCGATGAGACCAGCGAAATTGAAAATCGCGACTATTGAAATAGCCCGGGTCACCGGGTTCTCCACTGATATTGCATGCTCTCGCAAAATCGATATTACCACTATACTTATATCGTTTGGCATAGCGTAATTGTGGATTTATTTTCCATGAGCCACGAGTATAAATATCGCCTGTGAGAGTAAAATCCATATAATCGTTTATGGCCCAATAATAACCCCCTCTTTCCAGATAAAATCCCCTATTGGCCGATTCTCCATAGCTGGGAATGATTACACCCGAACGTTGGCCTTTTTTATTGGGAAACAAACCAAAAGGAACGAACAGTGGTGTAGGAACGTCTTCTATGGTTAAATAAGCAGGGCCGGTAACGATTTTATCTCCCGGTATCACTTTCCCCTTATTGAACTGAAAGGCAAAATGCGGATGATCGAGATTACAGGTTGTGTACATTCCACCCTTTTGATAAATCACATCGTCGGGCATTCGTTTTACGATGGTACCATGAAGAAAACCCTCCCCATCTTGAGTTATTACATTCTCGATCAATCCTTTATTGGTCTTGAAGTTGAATCGTATTTTGCTTGCCTTGAAACTTTGGTCTCCTTCGGTAAAAACGGGAGTCCCCCTTATCTTTCCAGTAGAATCGGGCCATCCCGAGGCAAAAATCTCGTTGAGTCTAAAATTCACCTCTACATAATCGGCAGTAAGTCCCATCTTTTGATAGGCAATCTCTACATCCTTATATAGATAAACCTTTTGCTCCTTCACTCTGAATCGGATACTATCATTGCATTTGTAATTAACAATATCTTCGAGGACATTTTTCGACGATTTGGGCTTCGGAACGACCTGATTGGTGTCTATGATCAGGCTGTCTCTCTCTGGCAAAGTATCCCCAATAGGGCTAATGAAGTTCTTAGTATCGAATAAAATCAATGAATCGTTTTTTAAGGTATCCCTGACAATATTTTGGGGTGAAAGGGAGTTCCCTAAGATAAGAATAAATACAATAAAAATGAAAATATTTTTCCAAAAAGTAGATGACAAATCTCCCAAAAAGTGTGTGCCGACGAGGATATGCACCAAATTGTTAATATCTTTTGGAAAAACTTTCAATCTTTTGTGATTAAAAAGCGGATGAGTAAGTGTATTTTTGGAATCTAAAGGCTGAAAGTGTATTTTGAATAAAACGATTGTGAAAAAAAACAAATTGCCTAAAAAATATTGGGCCTCCAAAAGTAAAAATTTAATTTCAACTTTCAGGGGCTTGTTTTGTCTGGTGATGGTTGCAAGCATGATTATTTCTCTGAATGATGAAGTTTTAGCCTTATCGAAAGATGGGAAAATTCGTACTGTGGTCATTGATGCCGGGCATGGCGGTAAAGACCCCGGCGCTTTAGGAAAGACAAGCGCCGAAAAGAACATTACCCTGTCGGTAGCTCTCAAACTGGGGCAATATATTACCAAAAATCATCCCGAGACGAAAGTTATTTACACAAGAAGCGACGATAGTTTTGTAGAATTATACAAACGGGCCGATATTGCCAATAAAAATAAGGCTGATTTGTTTATCAGCATCCACTGCAATGCCAGCAAATCGCGTATCCACTACGGGGCTGAGACTTTTGTGATGGGCCTTCATCGAAGCCAGGCCAACCTCGAGGTGGCTAAACTCGAAAACGCTGCCGTATTGTACGAAGAAAATTACCAAACTCGATATGATGGTTTCGACCCTAATACCCCAGAAACCGAAATCATTTTTTCGATGTACCAGAATCTCTACAGGCAACAAAGCCTTTTATTAGCCTCGAACATTCAAAATCAGCTCAATACAGTAGCTTCACGTTTCGATCGTGGGGTGAAAGAAGCTGGTTTTTTGGTGCTTTATCATACTACCATGCCCTCAGTGCTGGTTGAATTAGGATTCATCAGCAACGAAAACGAAGAAAATTTCCTCAAATCGAAAGCCGGACAGGAAAAATTGGCCACGTCGCTTGCCAGCGCTTTCAACGCTTACAAAATGGAAGTCGAAAATATTCCTGCCATCTCAAGCATGGCCCCCGTTAAACCTGATATTACGGTCGATTCAGAGCTTCTTTCATCTACGGCCGACCAGCAGAACAAAACCTTGCAAACTTCGAGCTTCGCTCAGCAAAAAAATACTGCACAAGCTATATCTTCCAGTCCAACCGAAACAATCGCATCCACAAGTTCGCCCATAATTTACCGGGTACAAATAACCGCCTCTACACAACCTCTTAGTAAAAACCATTCCTTCTTCAAGGGATTAAAAGATATCTGGGAATATAAACATAAAGGCTACTACAAATACACTTCGGGCCATTTTTTCAACGAAGATGACGCAATCCAATACCGTGACTCATTACGAAAACAGGGTTTCAAAGATGCTTTCGTGGTTCCATTTCGAGGAGATCAACGATTGAATCCCTGATGAAAAAGTTAATGAAATTATTCGGGATCGAATTTGTTGTAATTTCGCACCAGAATTAAAATTAAAACCATTACCCTGTCTTGAAAATATCGAAAGAATTTAAAACGGGATTAACTTTTATTGGGGTCATCATTATATTTATTTGGGGATATTCTTTTCTAAAAGGAAATGGAATATTTCATAATAAAAAATTTTACTATGTAGTTTATGATCAGGCTGTTGGGCTTGCACCAACATCACCGGTCTTCATTCGAGGGTTGCAGGTAGGTAAGGTTTCCGACGTGTTTTTTCATAAAAATATGAATGGTTCGGTAGTAGTAAAACTCAACATCGTAAATCAATTTCCCATACCCAATAATTCAGTGGCTACAATTATCAATCGTGATCTAATGGGTGCAAAAGCCATTGAAATCATTCTTGGAGATTCTCCACATCGTGCTCAGCCAGGTGATACGCTTGCTGGTGCTATAGATGCGGGTTTATTGGAAGGATTGAACAGGCAATTGACACCCGTGATGCAAAAAGCCGAACTGGCCTTAAATTCAATTGATTCAACAATGAAAGTTCTACAAGTTTCATTGAATCATGAGAACAGGGAAAATATTTCGAAAAGTCTTCAAAGCATTCAATTTTCGTTACGAAACATCAAGCAGATTACCGCTACACTCGATACTTTAATCCTTTCCAATAAATCAAGGGTTTCTTTTATTATTCAAAACATAGAATCTATTTCGGCAAATCTCGAAAGCAACAACGAACAGCTTACAGCCGTCATCTCGAATATTCACACCATAAGCGATACGCTGGCACAAGTACACATTGAGCAAACCTTCAAAAAACTCGATTATAATCTGGAGTTGCTTTCCGAAATACTAATAAAGATCGAACGAGGAGAAGGATCGGCAGGATTATTGCTAAGCAGTGACAGCCTTTACGACAATCTTTCGCGCTCTACCAAGGAATTGGAGCTATTGATTCGCGATATTCGCGAAAACCCGAGTCGTTACCTTAAATTTTCAGTTTTTTGAAACTCACCAGATGAAGATATCATCAGGTTTTCGGGGGCGACGTTGTTCGTGCCATTCAAAGCCTTTCAGTTTCAATCTATCGGCCGGAAACTGTTTCTCGGGATACGTGCCACCTTCAGGTTTTATCAAATAAATGATATCTGTAAGTTCATTATCTTCGATAAGCAAGACCATATTGCTCGAAACAGCCAGATTAATGCCAATAAGGCTTCCATCTTCTTCGCGTATATAATAAACTGTTTCTGAATTGCCTTTCACGAATACTTTTCGCATTTCGCCATCGACGAAATAAGCGAACATATCCCGGCCTCGCATTTGATTAAAGGTGCCAGAATCATCACGTTGTATGATAAATGCCGTATTATACATGGTCATACTGTCGACCTTCTGGTTGGCTACCCAAATTTTTATGCTGTCGGCAGTAAGCTGATTGGAATCTTGCCAAAGAACCGGAATTTTGTATAAGACAAACATAGAATCCGGATAGTTATATAGCATCGAATCGCTCATTCCCTGAATATCGTGGCGGTAAAATTTTGCATGGTTGAAGGCATAAAAAAATTTGGCCTGTTGGGCAGTGTCGAAGGTCAAACGCAAGGTATCTGCATGGATATAAATAGTATCGGTATCCTTCTTTTCGTAATAAAGTACTCTGGCTCTTCGAGTAAAAAAAACGTAACCTAATGAATCGGAATATTCTGCAAAATCACCATTCAAAATAACTCTGTAAGTGGTATCGTGGCCCGTAATATTTCGAAAGGCTCTTCCAAACGAAATTTTGTCATCATAGAAAACACTATCGGCTTTCAGGGTGCGATCCTTATTTCTCATGAAAACATGCGTTTTCAGGCTTACCATCTCCTTTTGGGTGTCGTACCAACCATCCTCGGCATAAACGTATCTTTCTTTCCCCGTAATGGTAGAAGGTCCTTTCACATAAGCAATCCTTGTTTTAGTATCATAGTTCAAGGTATCTGTAACCAGCACATAATCGGGATTTCGGAGAACTACATTTTCTCTAAAGCGATATTCACGTGGACGACTAAAATAATATCCATTGCGACTGGTAAGTATATTGTCCTTATCGATAATTCTTCCGCTATCGGGATAATGCCCTATCTCGAGATTGCGATCATAAAACAAATGTTCGGTATATAAGGTAGTTGTCTTGTCAATTAAACGGACATTATAGTGAACTTCGGCAATTCGGGTATTACCATCGTAAAATAGAACATCACCAAAAAGATCCAGAGTGTCGCTTACATCGATATGGATATTCCCAAAGGCATCGAAGCTATTGAGTTGTTCATACATAAAAGCCGAATCGCAGTACATCAAGGCCCCTTCGTGTTCTAAGACCACATGGCCACGCAAGAGGTTGACGGTAGTATCATGCCATTCTTCACTGATAAGAATATCCGCCTTTTTTATCAGAATCCTCCTTTTTTGCTGAGCCGATGAAGAATAGCTAAAAAGAAGAATTAAGTCTATTATAAAAACGATAAAAATACTAAAACGTAAGTTGTTTTTCTGGATCATAACGAAAGTTCGAAAAGCCGCAATCGCGAAAAGATTCGGATAAATCGAGCAAAGATAGCAAAACAATAGTATGATGGAGGATGTTCATTTTTCAAGTCTTTCGGCGAAGGTGAATATTCGAAAAAATCGTGCTCGAGTTGAATGCCTTTATAAAGGTAATTGTTTGGTAGATTTCATTCGTTTTCTAACATATTTGAGGATATAGAATAAGGCGACCAATCCTACGATTGCTAAAATAATGTAACTGAGCTCTTTGTTGTATTTTTCGATTAAATCGGCCTGACCGTGAGCAATATAGCCCAGTAGGGCAAGGATGATATTCCATGTAGTAGCTCCAAGTGCAGTGAATAAAGTGAAGCTCAGAAGGTTCATTCGGGCCAGGCCTGCGGGCAATGAAATCAATTGCCTTATGCCTGGAATCAATCGACCAATGAAGGTAGAAATATTTCCATGCTGGTTGAAATAATTCTCCGCCTTCTGAATTTTTGCACTACTTAATAAAAGCATCCTCCCTAATCTGCTGTCGGCTAATTTATACATTAAAGGCCTTCCTAACCATAAAGCCAAGAAATAATTGACGAAAGCCCCCAAGAGGGCTCCCAGAGTACCAAAAATGACTATTAATATTATATTGAGCTCACTTCCGGGCTTGCTGGCAATATACGCTGCCGGCGGAATAATTACCTCAGATGGAAAGGGAATGAATGAACTTTCGATAGCCATTAAAATCGTAATACTTCCATAATTCATATTTTTTTCGTACCAAAATTCGATTCGTTTGAGAAGTGACAAATTTTCGGGCTTCACTGGCTCGATCTGGGAATTTGCCCGAAGAACAATAATCTGAAAAGTGAGGAAAACAAAAATCAAAAGTTTTTTATTCATGAAATTATTTTGTTATCGGAAAAAATCTTTCATGCCATTTCAAGCATCAATCATCATGAATTCAAACGACCATGTTGTTCGAATGATAATGAAGGAACATGCCATGCTTCTCATACCAGATTAGCAGGTAATTCAACAAAATGAATCAAAAATAGAATCATAAATTTATTTTTATGATAGGTAATTTAATGAAGTTAATATTTTCATTTCCTGAAATACAACATAACCACAAGAAAAGTCAATTAATTCATTCATTGATGTTGAATATTTCATTTCGTTTGATTTTTGCAGTTATTTAGGAACAGGTGTAAAAAAATTTATGTTACCAAGTTTTCAAAATTCTACCATTGATGTCGTACTGGGCACCTTTATGTTCCTTTATGCTTCCATCAGGATTATAAATAGTAGTAGTCTCTTCGAGAATTCTGCCCTTTTCGTCGCGTTTTCGGGTCACTAATGAAAGAGGCCGCCCTTGTTTATCGAATTGTTGGTCACGAATTTCATATCCATTATCATCATAATCATATACATTTTTCACCCATAAGATTTCACGGCCTTCGGGATCGAATGACTGAAAAATGGCCTCAATTTTCAGATTCAAGTCATTGAAGTGAAAACGGGCAATGGTATAGACCACGCGTTTACCACTCAAATCCCACGATTGCGTAATTTCTTCGATTCGGTTGCCTCGATCGTCGTACTTATAATCGTACTGGTTCTTATAACGCACAGAACCATCACGGTTATAGGAAAAATCCTTTCTTTGCACAATACGGTCAAGGTCGTCGTATTTGAATTCGGGAGATTTTTGTTGGTTCGTTTTCTCTACTTCACCCGATGAGTTTGCCTTAGGGTTTTGTTTACATGAAGAAGAACAAATACTTAATGCACCTAAGCACAAAATACATACAGCCAGGTTTATTTTTTTCATAGCCCACATACAATATAAGTGTTTGAAGGCGCAAAATTAAAAAATTAAGCCTTTTAAAATTATTAATCATAGAAGCGTTTCACCCTAGCCACACTTTTTACCTTCATAAGCCGATGAATAACCGAATCGAGATGAGCAACATTTGTCACCTGCACTTTCATCTTTCCATCGAAGAATCCATCTTTCGAATCGAGGTTTACAGAGAGGATATTGACATTCAGTTCATTGGTCAGAACATGGGTGATATCGGCCAGAAGGCCGATTCGATCGTCGCCCGTAATACGAAGCAAAGCCTGATAAGGGCCTTCACCAGCTTTTTCGAACCAGCGAGCCTCAACTACCCTGTAAGCATGTTTCGAAAACAAGGTCAGGGCATTAGGGCAATTTTTGCGATGAATGGTAATACCGCGATTTACCGTAATAAAACCAAATACATCGTCTCCATAAATAGGCGAACAACAACGTGCCAGCGAATAATGAATATTTTTCGATTCATCTCCTATGATGATGGCATTGGGGGCAGGCTCTTCCTTTACGGGCTTCTTCCTTTTCACCGGTGGAACAATATGGATTTCTGACGAAGTATTTTCGGTAAGAATTCTTTTGACTTCTGCCCAGTCGATATCAGAATGTGAAAATGAAGCATAGAGTTCGAGAGCCGTTTTCATTTTAAAATGCTTAAGCAGCTTTTCAACCATCTCATCGTTATAATTTACCTTCCATTTTCTGCAGTGCCGAAGCAGTGCGCTTTTCCCTGTTTCTGCTTCGGCAAGCTTGTCCTCGCTCAATGCTCTTCTGATCTTGTTTCTGGCTTTCGATGTAACACAATATTGCAGCCAATCTATCTTAGGAAATTGATTTTTTGAGCTTAGAATTTCTATTTTATCGCCATTGGACAATCGATGTTTTAAGGGAACTACTTTGCCATTTACCCGGGCTCCTGTACAACTGGCTCCAAGGCTCGAATGTACTTCGAAGGCAAAATCGAGGACACTTGCACCCTGAGGCAATTCTTTTACATCACCTGCAGGAGTAAGCACAAAAATATGAGTAGAAGACGGCAATGGTTGATGAGTATGTAAGGGATCGGCTCCCTCTCCAGGATAAGATTCCAGAACTTCACGAATTTCCCGTAACCAGGTATCTATCTCCGATTTTCTACCTGCTTCCTTATAATGCCAGTGGGCAGCATCACCTTTTTCAGCGATTTCGTCCATACGACGGGTGCGAATCTGTACTTCCACAAACTTTCCTTCGGGAGTCATTACAGTAGTATGAAGACTCTCGTAGCCACTCGGTCGGGCGCGTGTTATCCAATCACGCAGGCGTGAAGTATCGGGTGGATAAATATTGCTTACTATGCTATAAACTCTCCAGCACTCGGCTATTTCATCGCTGAGTTGGCCTGTAAGTATGATGCGAACGGCAAAGAGATCGTAAACATGTTGGATATCAACATTTTGCTTTTTTATTTTCTGATATATACTGGGAATTGTCTTGAATCTCCATTTGAATTCACACTCGATTCCTGCTTCCGATAAAGCTTCGCGAATGGGAATAATAAAATCGGTAAAAAAGGATTGTTGGCTCGGACGAAGTTCTTCCATTTTTTGTGCAATATCTCTATAGATTTCTGGCTCGCAATATCGCATCACATCATTCTCTAACTGAGTCTTGATATTATACAATCCAAGCCGATGTGCAAAGGGTATAAAAACATCTCTCGCCAATTGTATGATCAATTGTTGAGATGCCGTAGGCAAAGAAGAATAATGGTTCAAATCATAGAGGTTTCTGGCCATTAGATAAAAGATGCCTCTTATATCATTGGAAAGGCTGATGAGAAGTTCACGGAAATTTTCCGAACCGGTGGAAACTTTCGATAGGTTAAGCTTCTCAATGGATAACAATCCCTGAGTAATTTTCAGGGTAACTTCGCCAAAGGTCGAAGAAATCTGAGTGGGTTCTATTTTCCCAAATCTCAACATTTCAACCACAAACGCAGGTAGCACGGTTTGCGGCCCCATTCCCATTCGATGGGCAAGAATGAGTGCAATATCGAGTTGCTGAAGAACCAAGGGTTGACGTGCTTCGTTGATTATTTCTCCCAGATGCACGAGTGAGGTTTCGTATGCTTTGCGCAATACTGCAGTGTCGTTTCTGTGCAGGTAAGGTTTGATTACCTTGACAAGTGCCAGATACTTTGCATCGGCTTTGGTTTTTATCTCTTCGAATTCCATGATGCAAAATTAGTTTGGAAATAAAGAAAATACGAAAGCCCCGAAAAAGCTGTCATCAGGTCAATAATTAAAACGACAAAATGAATTACATGGTTTCGTGTTCAGTTCTTCTGATGATTTCTTCCTGGAGTTCGGGAGTCAGGTCGTTGAAATAATCGGAATAACCGGCTACGCGCACTATCAAATCGCGGTATTTTTCGGGTTCACGCTGAGCATCCCTCAAAATTTCGGCATTCACCACATTAAATTGTATATGATGACCATCCAATCGGAAATATGTTCTTACTAGGGCAGTTAGTTTTTGTATGGCTTCATGGTTTTTGAAGAAGGAGGGAGTAAATTTTTGATTCAAGAGAGTACCGCCGGTTCGCAGGTGGTCTAATTTGGCACAGGAACGGATAACGGCGGTTGGACCATGATGATCGGCTCCCTGCACGGGCGAAATACCCTCCGAAAGAGGCTGGCCAGCCCTACGTCCATCGGGTAGAGCTCCAATAACACTTCCAAAATAAATATGAGAAGTTGTAGGAAGTAAATTGATCCTGAATTTGCCTCCTCTTGCTGTAGGCCTTCCATCTACAGCCTCAAAAAACATTTCGAACACCCTTTGAGCCTCAATGTCAGCGTAATCGTCATCATTTCCATATTTTGGGGTTTGATAAACCAATAAGTGACGAAGAGACAGATCATCTTCGAAATCGTTTTCCAAAACCTTTATCAAATTATTCATCGAAAGAGTTTTCTTATCGAAGACATGATATTTGATGGCTGTGAGACTATCGGTAAGACTGCCTATCCCAACTCCCTGAATATAACTTGTGTTGTAGCGTGCTCCTCCGGCATTGTAATCCATCCCGTTTTCTATACAATCATCGATAATAAGAGAAAGAAAAGGTACGGGAAGATAATGAGCAAAAAGCTTTTCGATGATATTATTGCCTTTTATTTTAATCTGGATAAAATGATTGAGTTGGGTTTGAAAGGCATTCAGAAGCTGGTTGTAATTCTCGAATGATTCAGCAGTTCCGGTGTTTGGGCCAAGCTGAACCTTGGTTCGAGGATCGAAACCATTGTTGAGTGTAATTTCGAGAATCTTTGGAAGATTCAAATAGCCTGTCAGCCAGTAGGCCTCCGTTCCGAAGGCACCGGCTTCCACACATCCGCTTGCACCTCCATTGCGGGCATCTTCTATGCTTTTCCCCTGACGGACTAACTCAGCAATAATGGCATCGGTGTTGAAAAGACTGGGCTGCCCAAAACCGGTCTGAATAATTTGAAATGCCCTGTGAAGCAACTGGTCGGGATTTTTCCTGCTGATCTGGACCATACTGCTTGGCTGTAAAATTCGCATTTCTTCAACTACATCCAGAATCAAATAGCTGAGAGGATTCACTGCATCGCTCCCATCGACCTTCACACCACCGACGTTGATAAGAGCAAAATCGGTATAAGTGTTGCTCTCTTGAGCCGTAACCCCAACCTTGGGAGGTGCTGGGTGATTATTGAATTTTATCCAAAATGCTTCAAGTAGTTCACATGCTTTCTCATCGCTTAATCTTCCTTCGTTTCTATCTTTTTGCCAAAAAGGAAACAGATGTTGATCGAGGCGACCTGGATTGAAACTGTCCCATGGGTTTACTTCTGTGATGACGCCGAGATGAATGTACCAGTAATGTTGAAGGGCTTCATGAAAGGTAGAAGGAGCAAAGGCAGGAACGCGTCGGCTAATTTGAGCCAATTCCTTTAACTCTGATTTTCGCTGTAAATCTTCTTCTTGTTTTGATAATTCTTCGAGTAAATCGGCATGACGATTAGCAAAATGAATCAGAGCCCTTGCGGCTATTTCCATTGCCTTCAACTCTTCATTTTTTTCAAAAGCCAGGTAATCTTCATATAAATCGAGTTTCAACTGCACTCGGTGGATGTCTTCAATGAGATCGAGCATGCCCCTATTGAAAATTTTCGAACCTCCAACGGTATGCCCAGGTGCTCTTTGTTCCTGGAATTCGGTAAAAATACCAGCTTCATAACTTCTGAGCCAGTCTTCATCCATTAATCCCATTATCCTTTCTCTGTTGCTTCTTCCTTTCCAAAAAGGAATGATTACATCTCGATAAGCTGCAAAAGTATCCTCATCCACTCGAAATGATACCTTCGGCCTGGTATTCAGAATTCGAAGGTCTTCGAGAGAATGCAAGCTTACTTCGGGATAGGTAGGTACAGCCTTTGGTTCTGGACCCCGTTCACCCACGATTAATTCTCCATCATCAATATAAATCTTCTTGTGACTTAAAATATAATCGAAAGCCATAGCCCGGGCTACAGGAACCGATACTCTGTAAGGCTCAGCCGTTCGATAAAACTGGGTGATCAATAAAGCCCGTTCGGCTGAGATTCTGTTTACGGCTCTAAGACCTTTTTCTCTTAATTTCTCGATCCGCTGTGTTATTTTTGTGTTCATGGTTTATCCTCCAATTTTTACAATAAAATGATTTGATTTAAAGATCGATTCAATATGACCAACACTTTCATCTGCATCGGGAATATTCTCAGGCATGGGATTCGAGGCTTGTAAGCCTCGGTATTTATTCTGTCCTAATTTGTGATAAGGCAAAAGATGTATTTCTCTCAGTATATCAGAGTTTCGCTTCATGATCGATAGTATTCCTCTCACATCGTCTTCGCTATCGGTATAACCAGGAATTACAGGATATCGCAAGATGATATTGGCTCTCTGGTGAATGAGATATTCAAGATTTTCGAGGATGAGAGAATTGCTTGCTCCAGTATTTTCTTTGTGCCTGTGGTTATCATAGCCTTTTAAATCATAGAGAAAAAGATGGGTATAAGGCAATATGGCTTCGAAAACCCGTAACTGAACATAACCACAAGTATCTACTGCTACGTGAATACCTGACTCGCTCAATTTCTGTGCTAAGGCTGCTGAAAACTTCCATTGCCACAAAGGTTCTCCTCCACTCAGAGTAACCCCACCTCCACTTTCTTCCATAAAAGCCCTATCTCTAAATAAAATTTCTAATAATTCATCCAGATCGATTTCATAACCGATTTGTTCTTCATGCTCGAAGAATTTACCTTCCAGTTTATCCATCCGTAAAAATGGCTCCGGCTTGTTAAGCTGGCTTTCGGGATTATGACACCATAAACATCGCAATGGGCATCCTTTGAAAAAAACCGTCGTACGAATGCCCGGCCCATCATTGACACAAAACCGTCGAATATCGAATATCAAAGCTTTCATTGGAATTTATCGAGAATAGATCGAGAAAAACTAAGGAATATTTACAAATTGAATGATATAATAATTCGGAAAATGAGATAAGTCTGCTTCAAGAATAGAAAGGTCGAACAAAGTCTTGTAAAAAAAACCGTAAATTGAAAAGGAATCAATGATAGCAGACCCTGACAATCGTAATTGATGATTTTTCAGAGCATCCAACAGGAATACAAACCTTTCCCGTTATTGTGATATAATGTGCTTATCGGCCAATACTTCTGCCACATAGATAAAAAAAGAAATACGTAGCAAAATTACAAATTTATTGGTTATATTGCTAAAAAATCAAAAATCAAATTTTTCGAAACAAATTTGGACGTTGGCATTTTGTATTAACCGAATCATTTCTATAAAAATAATTCCGATCGAGAAAGAAAAGAATGAGAGTTCGTCGTATTATGCAGTTCAGAGAAAATACCAGTTGCATTGAAACGAAAGATTCATATAAATTGTGATTTTGGAAGAATTTTATAGGATAAATTCATAGCCATTGCATCTCTTTGTAAAGGCTATAAACCACCTGCCTGAATAACAGTAATAGCGATGAGATTTGTAATATCTTGAGAGCTGCAACCTCGGGAAAGGTCATTCACTGGAGCGGCCATTCCTTGCAAAACCGGGCCAATTGCATCAGCCCCGCCGAGTCGTTGTACCAATTTGTATGAGATATTTCCCGATTGAAGATCGGGGAATATCAGAACATTGGCTTTCCCGCCCACAGGACTATTGGGACATTTCCTTTTCGCTACTTCTTCTACAATTGCAGCATCGGCCTGAAGCTCTCCATCGATCATCAAGGACGGGTCAATTTCCTTAGCAATCTCGGTTGCATGAGAGACTTTATCGATGAGAGTATGCGTGGCACTTCCTTTCGTACTAAAACTCAACATGGCTACCCGCGGTTCGATGCCAGCCAGGATTCTTGCAGTGCGAGCCGACATGACGGCAATCTCGGCCAACTGGCACTCTGTAGGATCAGGATTTACGGCACAATCGGCAAAAATCATCATCCCATTTTCACCCCAATGGCTGTCTTTAAATATCATTATATAAGCTCCCGATACTACACTAACACCTGGGAGAGTTTTAACAATCTGAAAGGCAGGCCGCAGAACATTGCCTGTAGTATTGATGGCACCCGCAACTTCACCGTCGGCTTTCCCATCTTTTATAAATAAACTTGCCAAATATAATGGGTCAGCAGCTAAACGATATGCCTGTTCGGGTGTCATTCCCTTATTTTTCCGGATTTCATACAAAAGGTCAGCGTAATACTGCCTCTTTTCATACGCATCCGGAAAAACAATCTCGGCCTTTGATATATGCTCAAGATTTAAGTCTTTCGATTTCTGACGAATTACCTCAGGATAGCCCATGAGTATAATTCGAGCCAAATTTTCTTTTAAAACTTCATTCGCTGCAATTAAAGTGCGTTCCTCCTCTCCTTCGGGCAACACTATGCATTTATTCAACTGGCGGGCCCTTTGCCTGACTCCTTCTAAAAATGAATTCATTATTGCTGATTTATTGTGTAATAATAGATGAAAAATCTGCTCCAAAAATTTTAAAGCAAAATTAGAAACTTTAAAAAAACGACTCTCATTTCCCCCATAATGTTTTCTGAAAAAAAGTCAAACTCACCTATTTCCCTACTCCAATATCCGAAATGTATCGATGAATCCAGATATCCAGAAGTAAAAATACTTTATTACCATTCCATATTTTCAAATATTTTGACGCTTGTTATTAACCGAATTTTCCATTATGTTCATTTTACCGGCTGCCTGGGGTAATCTTAAACAAACTATTTGCATATAGAAGGGCAGCCTTTCCAATTTCGAAGTAATTTTGCAAACCTTAGCTGGTAAACTTCACTATGCCGCCAGATTCAGTCCGAGCAATCCTTATTCCTTTTGCTGACACTTTTGCAGCCATAAATCCCTTAGATACGTTGAAGGGATTCGACGCCATCTGTGTTTCGAAATTAAGTGTTATAAGCGATACAACCAGCGATAAACCAATTTCTTCGTTTTTCACTTCTCATACACTCATTTCCCAAAATTATGGAGAACAAAAGCCAATTGCCGGCCTCCCTCCCTGGATTTCTCTCGTTTTCCTTTTGAGCATTCTATTGCTTATTGCAGCAAAATTGATTCATGGTCAAAATTTAATGCAAATACTCAAAGCTCTCTTTTCTCGGAAAAAATTCAATCAGCTCGAGAAGGATATCGTATCAGTAGTGAATCCGTTTAAAAACACCCTGCTTTTTAATGCTGTGCTGATGTTAGGCTTGTTGGTCTTCATGATACTTCAAGAAGGAAATTTTAGAAAAATGGTATTTGAATGGGATATAAAGTTGTTTGGTTCCTTGCTGGTTTTTTTACTTATCTTCTTTCTTTTCAAATCATTATTCATAAGCTTGATCGGCAGCTTAATCCATAGGAGTCAATTTTCAAAGAAATTGCTTTTATATTTCAGTCTTATTCTCTCCATTATTGGTGTTTCCCTGTTTCCCATCTTAGCACTGGCCATTTATTTAAATGAAGATTTACGACGAATCTTATTGATGATTTCTATAGCAATAGTATCTATACTTTATTTGTTTCAGATAATAAAATGGACACAAACAGCTATAGAAACGAAAGGCGCATTTGGGATTTACTTTTTTTCGTACCTTTGCACCGTCGAATTCTTGTTGCAGCTGATTCTATTAAAGGCCTATTTATTAGTTTAATTTTAAGAAGAATAGGTTAATAAAATATTCGTTTTATTCACTTAAACACTTAAAAGAATTGAAAATAAAAAAAGTTCTTATCTCACAGCCGGCCCCAGCCGAAGGAGAAAAATCACCTTACAACCTTCTTGCCCAAAAATACAACTTTGAAATTGTATATCAAAAACTTTTCAAGGTAGAAGGGGTAAGTTCGAAAGAATTCAGACGGCAACAGATCAGATTGCTCGATTATGATGCCATTGTTTTGACAAGCCGCCAAGCTGTTGACCATCTATTCAGGCTTGCTAAAGAAATAAGGGTCGAGATACCCGAAACCATGAAATATTTCTGTGCTACCGAAAATATTGCACTTTATTTACAACGATATATTCAATACAGGAAAAGAAAGATCTTACATGGGCATCAGTCTCTGAGCGATCTTGCCGATCTGATGAAGAAACATAAAGACGACAAATTTCTTATTCCATGCTCGGATTCATCAAAAAATGAGGTTCCTTCTTTTATGGATGAATTGGAAATCAATTACAAAAAGGCCGTTATCTACAAAACCGTTCCTCGTGATTTACATTCTCTCGATATTAAAAGCTTCGATCTCATCGTGCTTTTCAGTCCTATGGGTATTAAATCCTTATTTAAGAATTGGCCTAATTATAAACAGCAAAAACAACTGATTGGTACATTTGGAGATAACACAACCAAAGCAGCCCTTGAAAATGGGTTAAGAGTTGATATTCAGGCACCATCTGCTACTTGCCCTTCTATGACTATGGCTATTGAATATTATATTCTAAATGGAAATAAAAAAACCAAATCCAAGAATCGTTCAACCGCTAAAAAAAAGGAGATAGTCGAAACCTGCGAAAACTCCAATAACGATGAAATTGCTCCTTCTGCCGAAAATTTCGATGATGAAATTTGCAACAGTGAAAACATCGATGAAGGGAATGCCGATGATATAAATGTCAATCCAGAGCCTCCCCTTAAGAAGAATCATGAATCTCCTGCCATGAACTGAGACTTTGCCAACGGTTTTTAACCGTACTTAAATGCGCACCAATTTCCGTAAATATGAACGGCTCTGCTCGAAAAAATATATCGAAAATCTATTTAAGAAAGGCGAATCCTTTGTCGTTTATCCTCTAAGAATTTATTTAACTACTGCTCATCCTGTTGCTTACACAGGAGTTCAAGTAGTTTTTGCAGTCCCTCAACGCAATTTTCGAAAAGCAACTCAGCGAAATCTTCTTCGACGCCGATTAAGAGAATCCTATCGGAATAACAAACAAATCATTTCCAATCTCCTTTATTCAACTCACTTTACTATTCACATAGGTTTTTTGTATATTGCAAAAGAAATCGAAAATTATTCCTCTATCGAAGAAGCTATGATCAAGAGTCTGCAACTCATAGCAGAAAAATATAAGAACTCCCCTATCGAAGAGAAATAAAATCAACTCTCCTTATAATCAAACAACATTTACAACGTTATCCCAAAGGAAATTTCATATTTCCTCAGTTTCATCACTCAAGAAAAAAATATATTTACTCCAAGTAATATGAAAAAAATTCTACCTTTCATCATTGCGGTTATAATAACTTTAAGTGGATCAGCCCAACAAGACAATCTTTTCGAGATTTCGAAGAACCTCGAACTTTTCTTTTCTGTGGTCAAGGAGCTTCAGATCAACTATGCCGACCAGATCGACCCCGGTAAGCTGACCTCTACTGCGATCAAATCCATGCTAAATACTCTGGACCCTTATACAATATTAATACCAGAGGACCAGATACAGAATTACAGATTCTTCATGAGTGGAGAATATGGAGGAATTGGCATCACAAGCTTGCAAAGAGCCAATGGCGATTGTACCATCATTGACGTGAAAGAAGACAGCCCGGCTTCACGAGCTGGCTTGAAACCAGGCGATTTGATTGTGAAAATCAACAATATCGACCTGAAAGATAAAACCGACGAAGACATCGACATTCTTATAAAAGGAGAAGTAGGAAGCCCAATATCTCTCTCCATAATGAAATATAAAAGTAATCAAATCGAGAAATTGACTCTGCTGAGAGAAAACATTCAACTTCCCAACATTTCCTATTCCGGAATGATAGGCGACGACATCGGCTGCATTCGTCTGGAACAATTTACTGATAAATCATCCAAAGAATTTTACGAGGCTTTCCAAAAACTTCGTCAAAGCAAAAATCTCAAGGGATTAATCATCGATCTTAGAGGGAATGGAGGCGGTTTGCTCGATCAGGCCATAACCATTGTCAATCAATTCGTCGATAAAGGATTATTGATCGTAAGTACACGCGGCCGTAATATCGACCGAAACCGAAATTATTATACGACCAACCCTCCCCTCGATCTCTCTATCCCACTGGTAGTACTTGTAGATAAATATACTGCATCGGCTTCTGAAATCCTCGCAGGTGCCTTGCAAGACCTTGACAGGGCAGTAGTTATAGGAGAAAAAACCTTCGGAAAAGGGTTGGTTCAAAACATCTTGCCTCTCCCATACAATAATCAATTGAAGATTACCATTGCCAAATATTACATTCCAAGTGGGCGATGTATTCAAGCCATCGATTATTTCAAACACGACCAAAATCGAACATCTGTGCAAACCAAACCTGTATTCTATACCCACAACGGCCGTATGGTTTTCGAACAAGGAGGAATTGAACCCGACCTTCCTTCTGATTCAGTATCTAACAATCCTCTTATCAATTCATTATTTCAGAATTTTATAATTTTCGATTTTGTGAATGAGTTCGCTTATCAACATCCGCACATCGATCCTTTGGAAAAGTTTACTCTGGATAACAAGATCTTTAATGATTTCATTCAATTTACTACCGATCGCTATAAAGATTGGGACTATGAAAATATAAACCTGATGCAACAATTGAGAAATCAACTTTCGGCACAAAACCGGTTGGACAACGAAATTAAGTCTTCACTCGATAAAATCGAACTACAGCTTTACGACCAAATACCAATTCTTCTTTCACAAACACGGGAAGATCTCTCATTTCCATTGATGAGTGAAATCATTAGCAGATACACCAAACCACAGGATAGGATAAAATTTTTAATTACTAACGATCCCGAAATTACCAAGGCTGCCAATCTGCTGCGTGATATGACTACATATCAAAGTATCCTTGCCGGGACTCATCCTAATTGCCATAACCGTTTACGACCGGCTAATCCATAATTCCATGACAAGGGAAAAACTATTTTATTACATTTATTTACTCGGTTTTATGAGTCTGGTAGTGGCCATACCCACATCCAATTATGTAATGAGTCTTTCCCAGATTATTATGATTGGTGCATGGCTATTCTATGGACATTATAAAATCGGCTTAAAACAACTGCTAAACAAAAAAATTGCTTGGGTATTCATTTCATTTTACCTTCTTCATATACTTGGGCTAATCTATACGACAGATTTTGCTTATGCCATTAAGGATTTAAGAACCAAGTTGCCTTTGTTGGTATTGCCTTTTGTAATATTTACCATGCCCAGGCCTTCGAATAAATTTTTACAGCTTATCGTCTGGTTGCATGCATTGGCAATTTTCTTAGCCAGCCTCATCGGCATTTACTTGGCATGGCAAAAAGGATATGTAAATTACAGGCTCTATTCTCCAGGAATTTCCCATATCAGGTTTGGATTGAACATTTGTCTTTCGGCTGTATTGCTATTATACGACATCATCCATCGAAAAAAATTGATTCCGAGAATTTTAGCCTCCCTCCTCATTGCATGGTATATCGTTTATCTTAGTCTTTTTGGTTCAGTAACTGCCATTGTTATTCTGGGTATTCTTCTGGTGATAGGCATCAGTATTTTCATAATACGTCACAGCCCTGTATGGGGAAAAATTATCTATTCCTTCATTTTAACCGCCTCAATATTAGGTTTTTCATTCTTGATAAAGGAAACTTTGCAACTCATACTCCATCATTCAAAAGAAAAAATCGACTTTGCAAACCTCGAAAAGTTCAGTGCCGATGGGCATGCTTACTTACATGATACGGTTTACTTTGGGAAGGAATTTGGGCAGTATGTGGGTTTATATTATTGCCCCGACGAACTTCCGCAAGCCTGGGCAAAACGTAGCAAACTCGATTACTATGGGAAGGACCTTGCAGGCCAACCCTTGATGGCTACTATCGTAAGATATCTCAACAGCAAAGGTTTACGCAAGGATGCCCGAGGGCTCGCCCAGTTATCAGACGAAGAAATCGGATGGATAGAAAAAGGCGTGGCCAACGCTCAATATATGCAAAGCAATGCCCTAAAGCGTACGATTATGGAATTTGCCCTTGGATATGAACATTTCAAAGAGGGAAGTGGCACCAGGGGAAATAGTATTATACAAAGATTCGAACTCTGGCGAGCTTCAATCGAAATCATCAAAAAAAATCCAGTGATCGGAGTCGGAACTGGCGATGTTCCACAAGCATTCAAACAACAGCTCATGGCTATGCATTCCGACTTGAGCCATACCAGTCTACGTTCGCACAATCAATATTTAAGCATTACCATTGCTTTTGGCATTATTGGTTTGCTATGGTTTCTATGGATACTACTCTACCCTCTTAAAATCAATCAATTATACAAAGACTGGCGTTATGTGGCCTTTTTAATCATCATGGCAGTTTCTATGATCAACGAAGATACTATTGAGTCGCAAGCCGGAATCACTTATTATGTATTTTTTTCCTTATTTTTATATCTTCTTTCGATAGAAAAGGAGACCATGAATAATTTTCCTTGAAATCGCAAAATCATTGTATCATGAAAACCCTAACACTCATTACAGAAATTGAGGAATTCGACTCGGTAGATCAATTGCCTGAAAAAGATAAGGAGCTTCTGCTCGAGGCTCGAGAGGCAGCTTCGAAAGCTTATGCTCCTTACTCGAATTTTAAGGTAGGAGCTGCTATTCGAATGGGAAATGGCAAAATAGTACAGGGAAGCAATCAGGAAAATTCATCTTATCCTGTTGGCTGCTGTGCCGAGCGTACAGCATTATTTTATGCTTCTAGTTGCTTTTGGGGTGAAAAAATCTGTGCGATTGCCATAGCCTCTCAAACAACGAATAGTGATGGCACACGCCCTCTCAGCCCTTGCGGAATGTGTCGCCAGGCAATATTAGAATATGAAATTCTTCAGCAAGCTCCTATTCGTATTCTCATGCTGAGCGGAAGTACCAAAGTTTGGATTGCTCCATCCGCAGTAAGTTTGCTCCCCTTCCAATTCGATCATCAATATCTTGAACAGTAATTGAATATTCTATAATATTAAATTTCGATGAATCCAACCATTTAATTAGATAAGATATAAAGATAAAAAAATAAGGACTTCAAAATTCTCAGCGCCATCTGAACTGGTAAGAAGCCAGAGCATCGAGTAGGTAGGGAGATTGCTCCCCCGCCCTCTCACCCCACCCAGCATGCTCTCGCACCGGACGGTTTCATCTAAGAGTGTAATGCTCCATGGTTTAATGACAAACTGTATAAGCCAACTTCCTTGAACCATGCTGTCCCCCATGGCCTGTGGGGCTTTGAGTGTGCCTGACTTTCGCCACCATCCTTTCCCAAAAAACGCAAGTATCCAACTTTGCCACTTCTTCACCCCTTGCCGTTCCAAAAATTGCTGTAGGATGTAAACCTGTTTGCATTGCTTGAGCCTGATACATCCCAATTTGCGACGTATCCATCCCTCAAGTTCACATACAAAAGAGGCGCATTTCGCTGCCTCGTAATACATCAGCCAGCCTCGTAATACAGGATTCAGCTCACAAATAACCTGTGCTGGGCTATCGCTTGTTGGATGACTCGGTCGATGATCGTGGGAATACATAACTTGCATAACCCTCCGTTAGGCTCAGTGATTTCTATGAATTTGATACCTTGTGGCAAATAGTTGCCACTCAGTAAGGAGTGACGTAAGGTGCCCCCATTACGGGTGTACCATTCGACAAATTCTCCTACTCCCATCCCATCAATCCCGCTTATACCCTTCCATTCGCTAACACCTCCTCCCAACTCGGCGTGTACAAGAACTTTCATCTTGCAAGTAGTAATGTATGCCCGTCATACAAAAATGGCTGCCCCCGTTCCGGGGGCAGCCATAAACATCCAATCCAACGCAAACTACCAACCAATCAATGTCAATCCCACAGAAAATGGGTAAAGCTCGGGACCACGATGATTCCGAAACAATGTTGTAATACTGTACGTTCCGAACAAATTGACATAACCCCAACCCATTCTTACCATTACATCGGCCTTGAATGGATTGAGATTAAAATCATCATGAACCTTTTCGGTTTCTTGACGGGGAGATGTCATGGTTTTCCAAACTTCGTAATTAACGGGATCGATCAACTGGTATTCTTTCAACTGCTCGGCATACACGGTTTTCGTATGTGAACCTATGCGAGCTCCAAGTAAAAGCCCAGCCGTAAAATGATATAATTCGAGCTTCGAATTTCCTTTGTGCTGATACTCAAACAATACAGGTACTGTAAGATATCTTACCATCAGTTTGTTCTTCTTTATTCTTACACCATCTATCAAATAACCATTCAAACGATAGGCTTTCTCGTCAAGATAAACTCCCTGATCGAAACGGTAATTATGCCATTCCAAGCCTAAACCCGTTATAAAACCAAAATTTCCCGAACGAGATATTTTTATACTTTGTTCATAGGCATTTAAGTGAACTCCAATGGATTTAGGCATATTCAAATCAAGATAACGATCAGCACCGGCAAAATCCATATTTCCATCACTGTTTAAGTAACCGTTCAAACTTAGATCGAATCCTCCCCAATGCCCTGTAAAACAATGTTGGTTCGTTTCTTTCTTCCATTTCACATTGCCGTCATCATCGACGATTAATTTCTGTTTCCCAATTTTAATCGTACTTACGCCTTCATTATCATCCACTTTAATTTTCAATTTACCCAGATCGACAACTACCGAGTCTCCTCCCAGATTGACTACACCCTTATCTGCAGTGTCGATTTTGTACTGGGTAGAATAACCGACATCTGTCAAAATACGAGGTTTCGTCCTATATTTGATATTTGCAGCCCCGCTTTTCTGCACAATTGCCAAATCTTTTACATCGACAAAGGCATCGGCTGCTCCACGTAAAAATATGATCAAAGTATCGCTTACCAGTTCCGAAGCTTTCAAACTTCCAGCTCCACTTACATCCGACTTGTGCCAACTCGCCCTGCCATTCACCTTAACATCGGCAGCTCCCGATACATCCGAAAGCAAATGATCTATTTCAACATTCAGCTCAACATTGGCTGCACCACTGGCCATAAGTTTCATTTCTTTTACCCGATTCATCCCATTTAACTTGAATGTAGCTGCACCACTTGCGTTTAGATATTTCAATTCTGGTATGGTGATAGATATATTCACAACAGGATTCTTCAGTTTATTCCCTTTAATGTATAAAATTTCATTCACCACTTCCGTAATCACATTTTCTATTTGATCTTCATCGACTTCGATTTTCACTTCCTGTAACTGACCAATGTTTATTACCACATTGAAAGTGCCTCCCGCCTCAACTCCATGAAAAGGGGGCAATTCTCTTGTTATCGTGATCATCCTATCAATTGCTATGGGATCATCACCCAGCGTGATTTCCGGAAAAACAATAATCGAGAATATCAGGCTAAGTGCCCAAAGAATCTTCTTCTTTTTGTTTCTCATTGCTATAAATTTTGAATTTCTTGGTTTTTGAATTTTATTTATGACGAATTTTTACTTCAGATGTTACAAATATTCGGTTTGTTTATTCATTATACGAATTCGAATATCTTTCAATTATAGTTCTGGAAACTTACTAACTTTGCTGCATGACACTTGAAATAAGCAACAATCGGGTTTACCATATTTACCGGCATTATCGTCACAAACTTTCTTCGATTTATCCTTCGGAAGAAGCATCCACCATAGCTCGTATGGTGATGCAGGAAATTTTAGGAATTGACCAAATAAAATTTCTTTCCGAACCCGATCTGCGTATTTCCGAATCAGAAATCCTAAAAATTCATTTCGCCTTCAAGGATTTATTGAATCATCGACCCCTACAATATGTACTAGGTTATGCATGGTTTAGGAATATACGGCTAAAAGTCGGCCATGGCGTGCTTATTCCAAGGCCTGAAACCGAAGAACTGGTTGGTTGGATACTCGAAATTTTTTTGGACAAACCCAATTTGAGAATTCTTGATATAGGAACGGGAAGTGGCTGTATAGCAATTTCATTGGCAAAAGAGTTGAAAGGTGCCCAGATTACGGCAACCGACATTTCAGAAATGGCTCTCGAGTATGCCCGCGAGAATGCTTCAGAACATGGAACAGCCATTCAGTTTGTCCTCCATGATATTACTTCCAATGCAAAATCAACACAATTCGAACCTTTCCATGTCATTGTTTCGAATCCTCCTTATGTAACTCAGTCGGAGAAATCGAATATGCATCCTAATGTTTTACGATATGAACCTACTGAGGCCTTATTTGTAAATAACGAAGACCCTTTCATTTTTTACCGCAGCATTGCTGGATATGGACAAAAATTCCTGGATGAGGATGGCTGGATTTATGTAGAAATCAACGAAAGATTTCCCGCTATGATACAAAAAATATTTTCTTCGCATAAATATCGTAATATCGAAACAAGAAAAGACTTCAATGGAAAATACAGGATGATGAGAGCCCAAAAACCCGAATGAGCATCTTCTGGTAGATTTATACCTCGAATTGCATCCGCCTGACTTGAATACCCCCAATTTGATTCAAAGCACTTTCCAGTTTATCTTGTTCATCTATGGAACCAACAAGTTGGAGCATAATGATCCCCAGCCTCGAACAGACTGCTTCTGTAACTTCATGGAAGCCTAAACGCGATTTGATTATATGAGCAAATTCGGATAATACTTTCTGGGTCTGCCCTGCTTCCTTTATGCGGTCGGTTATAAGAATTCCCAGGATTCTGATTTCTTTCATCTGTCAAAGATTTTCAAATTTAATACAAAATATTCATAATGAAACACTTATACTAATCTTGGAAGGCTCATTCGATTCCTATTCTGTATATAGTATTTTAAAATTTTAAAAATACAGGTCTCTTTCGCCCTGTTTGATTCTTTCGATTCGTCGGCGTATTTCCTGAGTATTAGCTGTATCGCCCAAATGAGCAAGATTTTGTTCTATAGCTTTCCAGCCCATTTGTGCAGTATCTTGAGGAGCATAATCCACTAAATATTCCGAAAGCGTTAGCAGCGCATTTGGTGTACAAAATCTTTTAATGAATCCGGGAACGCTGAATTCCATGAAATGCTCGCCCGTTCGCCCTATTCGATAGCAAGCCGTACAGAATGAGGGGATGAAGTCGTTTTGAATGAGTTCTTCGATGATTTCATTGAGTGAACGGTCGTCGTTAATTTTGAATTGTTCACGGTTAAGGTCTTGTTCTGCATTAAGATTTTGAGAATAGGTACCCAATTCCAAGCGTGTTCCGCCATCGATCTGAGAAATGCCGAAGGGGATTACTTCTCTGCGTAGCCTTGGGTTTTCTCTGGCGGTTAAAATCATTCCTGTATAAGGAACTGCAAGGCGAAGTATGGCTATGAGTTTGGCAAAATCAGCATCATTCACCAGATAACGTCCATCGATATCGAGAGAAGAAGCATTTTGAATTCTAGGAAAGCTGATAGTATGTGGTCCCACATTGTAACAAGCCTCCAGATGGTTTGCATGTCTTACCAATCCCATCACTTCGAAACGCCAGTCGTATAACCCTATCAGGGCACCAATTCCTACGTCATCTATCCCTGCTTCCTGAGCTCTGTCGAGGGCAGTAAGACGCCAGTTGAAATCCGTTTTCTTACCTCCAAGATGATATGTCTTATAGGCTTCAGGATGATAGGTTTCCTGAAAAATCTGATAAGTGCCAATGCCTGCTTGCTTTACTGTACGGAAACCATCGATATCGAGTGGTGCTGCATTGATATTCACTCTTCTGATTTCGCCTTTTCCTTTTTTTACTCCACAAACCAAACGAACCGTATGGGCAATATAATTCGCATCGTAATCGGGATGCTCGCCATAAACCAGGATGAGCCTCTTTTGGCCGTTATCCTCGAGGGCTTCTACTTCCCTGACAATTTCATCGTCAGTCAGGGTTTTTCTCACAGCAGCCTTGTTGCTTGTTCTGAACCCACAATATTGACAATTATTGGTGCATTTGTTGCCTATGTATAAAGGAGCGAATAAAACGATTCGGTTCCCATAGATTCGTTTTTTTAATTCACGTGCTCCTTGCTTAATTTCTTCGACAAGGTCGGTTTCGGTCGCATTGATCAACAGCGCAGTCTCTTCAAGTGTCAGCCGATTTTTTTCGAGCGATTTGGCTATGGTTTCTTTCACTCTTACCCGATCAGGTTTGGTATGATCGAGCAAATCCCAAATCTCATCCGTGTCGATGAAAGGTTTCATTCTTTCATCCTTCATTCTGCATTTTTCTGGATTAAATTTCATTGACCAATTGAATTTAAAATTCTTTTGCAAATTTACGACTAATAAGAGCCCTATATTATTCTATACAGAAAATTATAGTTGTTTCTTAACGTAATAAGCCACTTTTTCTAAAGAAGTAATCATGTCAATTTCTTCGAGATAGACATGCGGAGGCACATTTAATGGTTTTGGGGAGAAATTAAGAATTCCCTTTATTCCGGCCATAACGAGTCGTTCGGCTACGATAGCGGCATTATCAGCCGGAACAGTAATAATAGCTATGCTAATTTCTTCCTCAACGATGATCTCCTGCATTCTTTCGCTGGAATAACAATGAACACCAGCGTAGATTTTCCCGATCTTATCGGGGTTATTGTCGAATCCAGCCACGATATTGAGTTTTGATCTCTTACCACTAAAATAGCCAATGAGAGAACGCCCAAGATTCCCAATTCCAACTATGGCAACTTTTAATCCTTCTTCCGTATCGAGGATCAAACCAATCAGATCTATCAATTCCTTTACATCATAACCTTTTCTTAACGTGCCGGAATAGCCTATGAGCATAAGGTCACGACGCACTTGTACCGGTGTAATATGATGAATCAGAGCAATCTCATGTGAAAAAATATGATGCTTCCCCTGCGATAAGCATATAAGAAGATTTCGTCGGTATTGGCTCAATCTTTCAATGGTTTTATCGGGTAAAGACCTGTGGCTCATCTTCATAGATAAATGATTTATAGAATGATATCGGTTAAGGACTGAACAGGCAGGGTTACGATGAAAGTGCTCCCCACGTCAGGTGTACTTTGCACGGATATATTTCCATTATATGTATCGACAATCTTCTTTACAATAGATAATCCCAAACCACTGCCTGTGATATTTCTTGTCTTTTCATTTTTTATCCTTACAAATTCCTGAAACAGACGAGAGGTTTCTTCTTCGGTCATACCTATTCCGGTATCCGATACTTCGATCACTAAATTATTTTCATCCTTATGTATTCTAACAGTAACACTTCCACCTTCCTTATTGTATTTTACCGCGTTTGATATCAAATTATTAAAAATAATTTCCATGTCGGAGGCATCGGTTTCAAATTCCAGGTCTTTAGGACAATCGAGCTTTATCTTCACATCACGCTGTATAGCCATAGGTTTTGAAGTATCAATAGAAGTTTGAGCTATAGCACAAATATTGAGTCTTTCGATTTTCTTTTCTTTTTCACCCGTTTCGATGCGCGTCATATCGAGCAAGTCTAAAATAAGTGTACGCATGCCTTTAATACGTGCTAACGAACGGTCGATTACTTGAGCGTAGTCGTCAATTTTATCACCAAGCTGTTTCTCCTTCATCATTTGCAGATACCCTTCTATGGCATTCAAAGGAGCTTTTAATTCATGACTCAAGACGGATAGAAATTGGAAACGGATTTGTTTCCCGGCAATATTCATTTGCTGGGTCATACGTTTGAGAAAAATATGTTTTGTCGTAGATTCTATCACCGATCTCAATTCTTGAGGAGTAAAAGGCTTTGGAACGAAGTCGTGTGCCCCATCTTTAGTTGCTCTGACGGCCAGATCGAGGGAGGCATAGGAAGTAATCATAATGACTACTATGTCGAGTTTTTTGTTCTTAACATACGAAAGCACTTCCACACCCTGGATACCGGGGAGTTTATTATCGAGCAAGACAATATCGGGCTGATGGTTATTGATGATTTCGATAGCTTCTTCGCCAGTAACAGCGTCGAGTATCTCGAATTCATAAGGTTCGGTCATAAAGGGATAATCCACTTGGAAATTATCGAGTATGCGATGTATGCCTGAGCGAATGAAAGGCTCATCATCTACTACCAAAATCTTGAGTTTTGCCATTTTTGAATATTTTATTATTTTAACAATTTATTGATTTCCCGAATCAATTGGTCGGGACGCAGACCTTTTGGTAAAAACAGGTCGGCCTTGATCCATCGAGAATTCATGCCCAGTTCTGTTTCAAAACTTATGCCTGTTTCGGCAGTAACAGCAGTAAAAATAATTACAGGAACATCGGGATACAATCTTTTGATTTGATAGCTCAGAATAAAACCACTATCTTCATTTTCCATCATCAAATCAACTATGGCCAGATCGGGTTTGGTGCGTTCTATGATTTTTTGAGCTTCTCGCTGGCTTTCGGCCGTAATTACCCGAAATCCATTCTTTTCGAGCAATACCTGCAACTGGAACAAGTAATCGGGATCATCATCGACAATAAAAATCGTTTTCTTATGAGCTTCCATGATGGTAATTTTTTTATAATGAAATTGTTAAACTGAATTGGGGTTGCGGGGTAAGGTAATTGTAAAAATTGTTCCTGTAGGCCCTTCTTCTTTATTGTTATTCGACATGACGCTAATCTGGCCTTTGTGCATTTTCACAATTCCATAGATGAGCGGAAGTCCCAAGCCAGTGCCTTTGCCCAGCTCTTTGGTAGTGTAGAAGGGAGTAAATAGCTTGTCCATATTTTCCTTCTCGATGCCTATGCCTGTATCGGCAACTTTAATAATAACTTCATGAAGATTGTCTTTAAGGGTGACAGTAATTTCGCCGCCTTCGGGAGGCATAGCTTCAATCGCATTTTTTTCGAGATTTGTCAAAACCTGCATCATCTGTTCTTGATCAAGGAAACAGATAGGGTCTTTCATTTCTGAAATCATTCTTGTTTTCACATTATCGGGTTTAACCACCGAATCGAGGCTTCGTTGAACTAATTGTTCCAGATGGGTCTCAGTCAGATTGACTTGATTTTTACGTGCAAAATTGAGTAAACCACTTACAATTTTCTTACAGCGATTGGCTTGCTCCACAATCAATTCCAGATCCTTACGCAGGGGATCATTCTCAGGCCGTTCTTCCATCATAATATTAGCATACATTGTAATAACTCCCAAAGGATTATTGAGTTCATGGGCAATACCGGCAGAAAGCTGACCCATGTGTGCCAATTTTTCCGATTGTTTTAAAGCCGCTTTGGCATGAGCAAGTTTTTCGTTGGTGATGTTCAGGTCATTGATGGATTTATGTAACTTTTCGATGGTATAGGGCAGGCACATTTCGGGCTCTGCAAAGCCCTGAGCAATTGCTATGGCATGTTCCTCGCAAGTGTCATAACCGCATGCTCCACAGTTCAAATAATCTTGAGGCGAGAGCTTACCTATTTTAACCAATGCTTCCTCGATTTGTTCTTTGGTTGGCAAAGGTTTACGTCTGTCTTCGGGGGTAAAATGTGCACTGAAATCGAGCTGATCGAATTTTTTTACATAATACTCTCTTTTTTGCTGACTGGTTTGATTCAGTTTCTGCTTTACATAATTGGCCACGAGCGTTCTTCTGACGTATCGCTTCCCATTTTTTCCCATACCTGCTCCCATGATGCATCCCTTGCAGCATAATAATTCTAAATGATGAGTACTGACGAGGCCATCGTCGAATTCTCTAACAGCTTCCTTAAAGCTTGGGCTACCCTCGGCAATAATAATATTCCTTTCTGTTACATCCTCGCGGATATTCGTTGTTTGCAGAAGCCCCCTGCTCACCGGGAAGATTGCTCCTTTCCCTGCATAAGGAGGATCGAATTCGGAAGGACTTGCATTCTGAGGTGTAATGTCGTACTCATAAAACATCTCGCGAAGTTCAGTAAAGGTAAGCGCTTCGTCCACTTCAGAGCTCTCGGCCTTTTTAGCTATACACGGGCCAATGAAAACGGTTTTGATATTTTCGCCGTATTCAGCTTTTACACATCTATTCAAGGCAACCATAGGCGAAACAATAGGCGCCAGCCTATCCACAAGATGGGGATAATAATGCCGGATATAAAAGGTAACCGAAGGGCAATCGCTAGTGATGATGCCTTTGTCGGTAGGTTTGTTCATAATTTCGGCATATCTTCGGGCTACCATATCAGCTCCAAAACCCACTTCACATACATATTCAAATCCCAAAGCTCGCACCATACCAATAAATAAATGGTAATCGCTTATTTCTTCAAATTCGGCCGGAAAACTGGGCGCTATCAATGCTGCAACAGGATCGCTCCCCTCGAGCAATTCCTTTACTTCGGCTTGAGAATGTAAAAATATCTTGGCTCCCTGGCTGCAAACTCTCACACAATTTCCACAACCTATGCACCGCTCGCTCATTACCTCAGCCTGCCCATTGACTATACGTATGGCTTTCACTGGGCATTCGCGTACGCAGGTATAACATACCCTACATCGATCCTTCACCGTAAAAACCAATTGATTCTTATAGGATTTGCTCATTCCCTTCCATTTTTTTTTCTAATCTTCTTCTATGCAAAAACTCAACGGCCTTGTTACTCAAAGGTGCATCAAAATATTTTTGGTACAGTTCATGAACAATAGGATTTTTGTGGGCTACACGGATATTTTCCTTTTCGTCCATTTCATAAAGAACTTTACTACGGGTTTTAATATCCTTATCACTGGCGCCAATTTTTTGTCCTCCTCCATTGATACAGCCGCCAGGGCACGCCATCACTTCTATAAAATTTAAATTTTTCTTGCCCGCTTCAATTTCTTTCAATAATTTTTGAACCTGACTCATGCCGCTTACCACAGCAGTTTTTACTTTGTATTTTCCTGCCTCCATGGTAAAAAATTTGGGCCCGCTGCCTGAACGGACTTCTCCAATTTTATAAGGTTCAAGCTCCACGCCCGTCAGTAAGAAATACACCGTACGTAAAATGGCTTCAGTTACTCCACCCGATACTCCATAAAGTTTGGCAGCCGTACTTCGAATATGAAACGGACTATGTGGCAGCATGGGCTCGATATTATTCACATCTATTCCATACAACTTGATAAACCTGGCTAATTCACGCGTAGTAAGCACGGCATCAGTCATATTAAGGTCATCTATCAACATTTCCTGCCTCAATATCTCATACTTTTTAGCTGTACAAGGCATCAACCCAACAGTGTAAATATCCTCCGCTCTCAGACGCATTTCGCTGGCATAGATTTTCTTGATCAAGACGCTCATTATCTGCTGGGGCGACAATACAGGACTGATACAAGGTAAAATCGAGGGATGAAAGGTTTCGGCATAATGCAACCATGAAGGACAGCAGGAAGTAAACATAGGCATGCTTTCTCCCTCACGAATTTGTTTGGCCAACAAAGAAGCATTTTCCAAAATATTCAAGTCGGTAGCTAAACCTGTATCGAAAACCTTAGAAAAGCCAATTTTACTCAGTGCTGCAACTATAATATGATCCGCAGTTTTACCTGCCTTGATTCCAAGATTTTCGTTAAGCCCCACGCTCAATGCAGGGGAAAATTGCGCTACCAGATGTTTCTCTGGATTATGCAAAGCTTCTTGCACTTTTGCAATGTGTTGCTGTTCCGAGAGAGCACCCGTAGGACAGATCAATATACATTGCCCGCAATGATGACAATTTCTCGAACTTAATCCATGATTATATGAGGTTCCTATAGTCATCTGGTTGCCTCTGCCAATAAAGTCAACGGCTGCAACCACCTGCTCGGTTTCGCAAAGTCTGACACAACGGCCGCATAATATGCATTTGGATGGTTCACGCATGATGCTAACGCTTGCATAATCATTCTTTAAAGTATTCTTACTTCCGCTAAAACGTTTTTCCCTTAAATTCAGATCGATAGCAAGGTTTTGTAATTCACAGTTTCCATTGCGTCCACAATAAAGGCAATCGTCGGGATGATTAGAGAGAAGCATTTCCGCTATAGCTCTTCTTGCTCTGATAACACGAGGTGAATGGGTTTTTATTTTCATCCATTCTTCCACCGGATGGGAACAAGATGGCACTAAATCGGGCCGGCCTTCCACTTCTACCACACATATCCTGCAAGCACCCGTTGGAGAATATCCTTCAATATGACAAAGCGTGGGAACAAATACCCCATTCCTTTTCAAGCATTCAAGGATGGTTTCACCCCTTTGGGCAGTAATGACCTTATTATTAACTTCTATCGAAAACAACATGGAACTTCTTTTAATTATAGATATAAACCCTTGATTCAATGAACAGAAACTGCATCGAATTTGCAAACATCATAGCATATACCACAGCCAATACACTTGTCCTGCACAATGAAGTGTGGATTGCGCTGAGTGCCTATAATAGCCGAAGTAGGACACTTGCGGTAGCATATTGTACATCCGGTACATTTTTCAGTATGAATATAGAACGTCCTGAGTCCATTGCAGACATTGGCTCTGCATTTACGTTCGAAAATATGTTCTTCGTATTCATCACGAAAATATCTGAGAGTGCTGATAACGGGATTAGGTGCGGTTTTCCCAAGTCCACACAAAGAAGTTTCGGCAACTACTGTAGCCAATTCTTCAAGCATAAGAACGCCCTTGAATCTTTCGAGAGATTGATGTTCTTGACCTTCAACGGGTTTCTTGGTTATCGACTCGAGAATTTCCCACATTCTACGCGTTCCTTCTCGGCATGGAATACATTTACCACAACTTTCGTGCTGAAGAAAATTCATAAAGAACCGTGCAATATCCACCATACAGGCAGATTCATCCATAACTACCAATCCTCCACTCCCCATCATGGCGCCTTCCTGCTTAAGCGACTCATAATCAATGTGGAGGTCCAGACAAGCCTCACCTAAGCATGCTCCCGAAGGCCCACCTATCTGCATGGCTTTGAAATCCTTAAAATCCTTTATCCCTCCACAAATATCATAAATAATTTCACGAAATGACCTACCCATTTCTATTTCTACCAATCCATTGTATTCAACTTTTCCCGTAACGGCAAAGACTTTCGTGCCATGGCTAGTCGGAGTTCCCAAACCGGCAAACCACGTCGGACCATTCTGGATAATCAATGGAACATTAGCCAAAGTTTCCACATTATTTATCACCGTAGGATGGCTAAAAAGACCCTGAGTGGCCGGATATGGGGGTTTGGGCTCGGGAGTTCCTCTTCTTCCTTCCATATTGTTGATCAAAGCAGTTTCTTCACCACAGACAAAGGCACCCGAGCCCATCTTGATATTCAGGTAAAAATTTACACTACTATCCAAAATATTGCTGCCGATCAACCCAAATTCCTTTGCACTGTCTATCGCATTTTTTAGAGTTTGTATGGCTTTTTTATATTCTGAACGGATATAGATAAAAGCCTGGCTTGCTCCAACTGCATATGCAGCTATGGCAATTCCTTCGATAAGTTTATGTGGATCGCCCTCAATAAGCGCCCTGTCCATGAATGCGCCAGGATCGCTTTCATCGGCATTGCAAATCAGATATTTCTGATCACTTTGGGTTTGACGGGCAATCATCCATTTTTTACCTGTAGCATAACCCCCGCCTCCGCGTCCCCTTAATCCACTCTGCTCGATAATCTCGCAAATCTCCGTAGACGTATAGTTCTGAATTGCTTTTGCATAAGCCTTGTATCCGCCCCTTGCCAGATATTCTTCAATGCTCGAAGGATTGATCAAACCACAGTTTTCCAAAACCAAACGTTTCTGTTTCTTGAAAAATGGCAAGCGATTGATAAAAGGAACATCTTCCCAGGGAACTAAATGCCGAGATTCGAATTGCCCCAAAACATCGACTGAATCAATAGTATTGTTGAATACAGCGTCGAGCAAAGAATAGACCTTCTCCGGCGTAATATTCTTAAAGGATATCCTATTCTTACCTGGTAATTGAACATCAACAATGGGTTCGAACTGGCATAAACCTATGCAACCGACCTCTACCACATCGGCCTTCATCAAATGATCATTCAGGTACATTTGAATGCTTAGCATGGTTTGACTTGCTCCAGCAATCATTCCGCATGTTCCAGCACCTACGAAAATAGTCGGCCTTTCAACCTTTTCACGCCTCAGCAAGGCCACTCTTTCTGCCGTTTGGTGACTGTATTGATCTGGTGGAATCAACAATATGTCGGCAATATATGGGTTCCGATTTTTTTTTGTTTCCTTGCTCATGGTCTATTCTTCAAAATTGGATAAGTGTTCCAGAATCTGACGCAATTTTTCGGGCGTCACTTTATTGTAATATCGATCGTTGATTTCCATGGCCGGGGCTTGGCTGCATGCACCCATACACTCCACAAACTCTAGTTCGTACTCGTTGTCCTTCGTCCTTTGGCCGGGTTCAATACCGATTTGTTTTTTAATCTCACGGGCTACTAAAGATGAACCCATAATATGGCATGCTGTTCCTTCGCAAATTCTTATCGTCTTTCGTGCTCGTGGTGAAAACTTGAATTGATCGTAAAATGTAGCTATCGAATAAATTCTGTTCTCGGGAATACCCAAACAATAACTGACTTTATGTATAGATTCAGCGTTCAAATACCCCTCTTCCTCCTGTATTTCCTGCAGAACTGAGAGTAAGGCTTCTTTCCCTGCTCCAAGGTATCTATCGATTATATTTTGAACTCTATCCATTTATGAATGTTTTTTTACAACATTTAGAAGTTTGTTACTTGAGGCCACTAAATTACGAATTATTTCTTTTATTGTTATTGAAATAACATTGTGAAATACTTAACATCAAAAAAATATTCAATTTAAAACAAAACAACGGAATTAATACACTTAAAACCAGATAATTGAAAGAATAAGAAGGCTTATCATTTTTTCCACTATTCGAAACCGATCAAGATTCTTTAGATTTGAAAGTGTAATGGCAATTCCGTCGTCCTTATTATAATTCATCGAAATAAGGCATTCAGCGAGTATAAAAGAAATTCAGTAGTCATATTATCGGCAAAGGAACAAGATATTGCATAAAATTGGAAACCTTAGGTCAATTTTTTCAAGGCAATAAAATTAGTTCATATACAAAATGTTTTACGACAATAAAAAAGTTTACTTTTGAAGAAAGATTTCAAGTTAGCGAAAGTTACTAATGAATGAGAAGGTTGAAATTGTAATTTGTCTGGGGAGTTCTTGTTTTTCGAGAGGAAATAAGCACATGGTAAAGGTGGTAGATGATTGGCTGAAAGAAAAGCGACTGAAGGATAAGGTAAATTTCCATGGGGCGCATTGTTTTTCGGAGTGTGTTAACGGACCGGTATTAAAAATAGCTGATAGAATTTATCTTCAGGTAGATACCGAAAAGGTAATCAAAGTTTTATCAGAATACTTTAATTTATAATCAATTGAAAACACAGGCGATAAGATATGCAGGTGATTGAATTCGATAAGGGAAAATGTATTGAGTGTTATGCATGCGTCAGGGTTTGCCCAGTAAAAGCCATTGCAGTGCCCATTAACGAAAACTATCCTCATATTTTACACAATCGGTGCGTTGGGTGTGGAGATTGTTTACCTGTATGCTCACCGAATGCGCTTTCCTTTAAAAATTCCATTGACAGAGTAAAAGGATTATTGGCTTCGGGTGAAAAAGTAGCTGCAATTCTTGCTCCGAGTATAGCCGGAGAATTTACCGATATCACTGATTACAGGAAATTTGTAAGCATGATAAGAGAACTGGGGTTTCAATACGTGAACGAAGTTTCGTTTGGTGCCGATCTGGTAGCTCATGAATATAAAGAATTACTCGAAAATTTCAAGGGGAAATATTATATCACCTCTCTTTGCCCCACGCTTACGGCTTATGTATGTTATTTCTACCCCGAGCTTACCGTAAATCTGGCTCCTATCGTTACGCCTATGATTGCTACTGCTCGTGTGGTGAAGCAAAAGTATGGACCAGAAGTAGGGGTTGTTTATATAGGGCCTTGCATTTCTGCCAAATATGAACCGGTGTTGCTCGAAGAAGAGAATCCCATAGACGAAATTCTCACTTTTATTGAATTGCGAAAAATGTTCAAGGAAGCGGGTATCACTGAACAAACGCTGGAGTATTCAGAATTCGATAGCCCTATTGGACACCTTGGTTCCCTGTTTCCCATCAGCAATGGATTACTTCAAGCGGTCGGCCTCGATGAAAACTTACTCACAGGGACAATTACTACTATCGAAGGCAAGGATAATTTCATTGATTCGGTCAGACAATTCCACGATTACACGGAATTGATCCGAAGGCATTTCAATATATTTTATTGTCATGGCTGCCTAATGGGCCCTGGCACCAGCCCAGGAGGAGAAAAATACCTCAGGCGTTCACTCGCTGTAGAATATGCCAATAAAAGACTCAAAGAGTTCGATTCCCAATCATGGCAGGAGAACATCGAAAAATACAAAACAATCACACTTTCCCGCAGTTTTAACCCTGATGACCAAAGGCTTCAATCTCCACCCAAAGAAAAGATCGACGAAGTACTGAAAGTGATAGGACGAGTAGATGCCGATAAATTGATGGGATGCGGAGCATGCGGGTTTTCGTCTTGCTATGAATTTGCCACTGCGGTAGCCTCGGGATTGGCTAAACCTGAAATGTGCATTACGTACAATCTTCGCAACCAAAACGAATATATTAAAACACTGAAAGCCACCAACGAAAAACTTGCCAAAACCGAAATTGCTCTGAAAGAATCGGAAAAGATTGCCCGCCGCGAACAAATGTTAGCGCGCGAAGCCAACGAGATTGTAAATATCATGTTACAAAAACTCCCTTCGGGCGTGGTCATCGTCGATGAAAATCTAAAAATCATTCAAGCGAATAAGACATTCATAGAAACTTTAGGAGAAGACGCTCGCCTGATTGATGAAGTAATTCCTGGCTTGGTTGGAGCAGATTTAAAAACTTTGTTACCCTATCATTTTTACAATATGTTTTCGTACGTCTTGAAAAATGCTGAAGATATTACCAATCGGGATGTCAATTTTAACGACAATATACTCAATGTTTCAATATTTACGATAAGGCCGAACAAAATAGTAGGGGCTGTCGTCCGCGATCTAAAAATGCCCGAAGTAAGGCGTGAACAGATTATCAACCGGATTAATGAAGCCATTACCGAAAATCTCGAAATGGTTCAAAAAATTGGTTTTTTGTTGGGAGAAGGTGCCAGTAAGACCGAAAGGATGCTTAATTCCATCATCAGCGCATATCAATCGGAAAACGGCAATAAAAGTGGAGAAACAAAATCCTAATATGAAGATGATTCATTTATGGAGAATAATATATACATCGAAGTAAGTTGCCAGCAGATTCATCACGAGGGAGAAAAAATCTGCGGAGATGTTTTCCTATCGAGAAAAATCAAGGAAGAAGGCCGCACCATTGCCGTTCTTTCCGATGGCATGGGGCATGGCGTGAAGGCCAATGTTCTGGCTACTCTTACTGCCACCATGGCATTGAACTTCACCATCGAACACAAGGATGTGGACAAAATAGCTGAGCTAATCATGAACACCTTGCCTGTTTGCAGTGAACGTAAAATCAGTTACAGTACCTTTTCCATCGTAGATATTCAAATTGATGATTTAACCAAAATCCTCGAATATGATAATCCTCAATGTATTATTTTAAGGGGGAATGACCCTTTTCAGCCCAACTGGAATTGCGTAATTCTTAAGAGTGAAAAAAATGCAGGTAAAGAATTGATGACCTGTCAATTTTATCACCACAAGGAAGATCGTATTGTTCTAATAAGTGATGGGGTGGCTCAATCGGGCATGGGGTCAGAAAAATATCCCTTTGGTTGGGGAAGAGACAATGTGCAGGATTTTGTTGTTCAGCTTCTTACTAATGACCCGCAAATTTCAGCTGCCACACTGGCTTCCAAAGTCGTCAACTTTGCCCACATTAATGACGGCTATCGCAGTAAAGACGATACAAGCTGTGCTGTGATCTATTATAGAGAACCACGAAAACTTCTCATATGCACAGGGCCTCCATTCGACGAGCATAAAGACAGAGAATATGCCGAGGCAGTAAAAACCTTCGAAGGGAAAAAAATTCTGTGCGGAGCTACTACGGCCGATATCATTGCTCGTGAACTGGGAGTCGAAATTTCCGACTCTTTCGAATTTGAAGACCCCGACTTGCCTCCTATAAGTTACATGCCTGGAGTCGATCTGGTTACCGAAGGAATTCTCACACTCGAAAAAGTCAACCAATTATTATTGAATTATGGGCCAAATACTCGCCTTGGAAACGGACCTGCCGATAAAATCGTAAAAATGCTCCTCGAAAGCGACGAAATTTTCTTCATTATTGGTACTCGCATCAACATTGCCCACCAAGACCCTAGCCTTCCTGTCGAACTCGAAATACGCCGCACCGTTGTTAAAAGAATAGCCCAACTCCTCGAAGAAAAATTCCTCAAAGAAGTGAAGCTCTCATTCATATAAAAAAAATTGCATGATCCCGATCTTCTATCACTCAATGACCGCTAAACCTTTCATTAAAATATTCCCTGATGCATTTCCCACACATTGACTCCTTTTTTCGGGGTGTTCAACCCAACATACCGTATTTTTAGCCTCAAGGGCTATATTGAAAATGCAGTTTTCCCTGCCATGAATTTACCCGACCTCTTCTCCAAAAATTTAGAATGTCTCAAATCCGTCAATGAGTCTTCCATTTTTCCTTCGATATTCGAATTGTTTACGAATTTCTATTGGATCATCTTCCTGATGCTGTGAAAGGTTACTATTGGCTGCATAATTTGGTCGTTTTCGTCTATCGCAGATTTTGCCCATGGCATGTATGTTATTATATAAGAGCTGAAATTTCGATCCCGTTTAAAAAGTTTTTTATTGTATAATCTGTAATAAATTATTTCTCGGTAGATATCAAAAATCGACTGCTGCCATTCCATTATTTATTTGGAAGGCCAAATAATTAGATCGAATCGAAATATGTTCTTCGAGCTGAGCAAGTCCAAAGATGTGAATGAAAAGCGGGCTCTTTCTTATTTCTATCTTCCTTCTTATCCTGAAAATTTTCATGAATATTATGGTAATAAAAATGGTTTTCTCCGAAGATTGAATAGAAAGGAAATGAGGTATTCTCTATCGGATGGCATAAAACTTGATAATGGGGGCGTAATAATTCAGATCGTAGAAATGGGTGGAATATATATCATTTTCATTGCTTTTGCAATAATTAGCTGGCTGATCAGCAATCAGTTGAAGGTTAAATTTGCTAAATATTCAAAAATGCCTATTCAATATAGCGGGAAAGAAATTGCCGAACGTATGCTTAGGCAGAACGGGATAGATGATGTGAAAGTATTATCGGTTGAAGGGCAATTGACCGATCACTATAATCCTGCGAATAAAACAGTAAATCTGAGCCGGGATGTATATTATGGCAGTAATGTAGCTGCGGCTGCCGTTGCGGCTCACGAAACTGGGCATGCCGTACAGCACGCTTCGGCTTATGCCTGGCTTCAGATGCGTTCAGCTCTTGTGCCTGTAGTTAGTTTTGCCAGCCGATGGGTTCAATGGGTATTGCTGGCAGGAATTCTGGTGGTAAATACTTTTCCCCAACTTCTGGTGGCAGGCATTATTCTTTTTGCAAGTACTACTTTTTTCAGCATCATTACTCTTCCTGTCGAGGTAAACGCCAGTCACAGGGCATTGGTTTGGCTCAAGGGAACAGGCATAACAAATAATCAAAATCAAGCTGCAGCATTTGATGCCTTGAAATGGGCTGCCTATACTTATTTTATAGCCGCTCTGGCATCACTTGCTACTTTGGTGTATTATGTCCTGATTCTGATGGGTGCTCGAAACCGTGACTAATTGTCAATCCATCATTTTTAGAACCATTCTATGCTTGAATTTAATATCAAACTTCCTATAAAGGAAGGATTTCATAACCCTTGATCCTATCATTGCATATTGATTCCTTCAGTAATGAGGGGATAAATCATGCTTTAGAATATCCCAAGAATAACGAGTCTCATCGTTCTTTTGCCCTTTACGCTTTCGCGAGCGATGTTTTTCTTGCAAAGACGCCAAGAACGCTAAGAAAATCACTTCAAATCCTTAGCGAACTTTGCGTAAAGCCATCTATCCATCATCAAAACCATGACAACTCCGTTTAAAACTGAATCAGGAGTTCTGAATTTATTTTGAAAATTTTTGAGGCTTCAGGGAATTGAAATAGCGTTTACCTCTTATATAATAGCTCCACACAATACTTCCGCGGTAAATTCCCGAAACCTGTCGGGAAGGCAAGTTTTCTCTTTTGCTCATAGTACGGCCAAAGGATCGAATCAAGCTAAAATAGGCTTTAAAAACTGCCCAAAAATTTTTAAAACCACCATCGACCAGAAACTTCAAAGCAGCGGCAAAATCAAGAAACAAACGAGCAAACAAAACTATGGGTAGCCATTTTTTAGGCAGATTTTTTATCAACATTAACGCATTGTTGCGCATATTGAAAAAAGTTTTTCTCCAAGATTTTTTTGGCAAAGTGCCGCCTCCTACATGAAATACTACCGACTGGGGTATAACCACAATTTTATAGCCTTTATTCTTCAATCGCCAGCAAAGATCGATTTCTTCCATGTGTGCGAAAAAATCTTCATCAAACCCACCAACTTCCCAAAAACAATCTTTTCTGATAAACAAACAAGCCCCACTAGCCCAAAATATTTCTGTAATATCGTCGTATTGGCCATAATCTTTCTCGATAGCCTGAAACAAACGGCCACGACAAAACGGATAACCCCAAAAATCGATATAGCCACCCGAGGCACCGGCATATTCAAATCTCTCAGGTTCGTCATAAGATCGAATCTTAGGCTGGCATGCAGCAACCTCGGCATGGCCATCTAAATATTCAACCATTGGATCAATCCAACCTTCGGTAAGCTGAATATCGGAATTCAAAATGATATAATATTCTGCGTCTATGTATTTGAGTCCGTGATTGTAACCTCCGGCAAATCCATAGTTCTCGGAATTTTCGATGATATTTACTTCTTTGAAATTTTCTCTTAAAAAATCAACCGAACCGTCAGAAGAAGCATTATCGATCACGTAAATTTCAACACCAAGCTTACCAAACTGAACAAGGGAAGGCAAGAATTTGACAAGAAATTCCTTCCCATTCCAGTTGAGTATAGCAATAGCAATCCTCGCAGGCATAAGGTTTATATTAAAGATAAAATTCTCATGCGATTACTGGTTTGGGTTTGGATTTGAACTAGGATTGCCTGCATCGATATTTATAAACGGAATTCTATGTAACTCACTTTGCCATACAGGATTATAGATCTCACCCTTGACATCACTGTGCAAGAGTTGATAATTATTAGGAATCAAATGAGGGTTATAAAATACAAAAAATTTATTGCGCTGATCCTTAATTTGGTAATAATGCCATATCTGGTAAGGAACGCTCCCGCCAACGTCTTTATTGATTTCATTATCCGATAGCGTAGATATTAATCCTGCATCGAAGGGATAATCGTTAATCACATCGGGCGGGCCATACTGTAAGAAAATACGACCACGATCGGTATTATATCCTCTTAGATAAGAAGTGCCAAATAAAGTCTGGACCTTGGCTACTTCTTCCAGATAGGCCTTAAATGCACCTTCAGGATCGGTTTCCGAACGATTCTTCCAGAAAGAATACAAATAAGACTGCATCACTTCCACGGGTGCATCTTTCATTCCCTTGTCGATGAAAAATTTTTCATAATCGGCAGCAATGGGGCGCAGGCATTTAATATATTCTCTTAGGGTATCAGGGTTCTTAATATGCGAGGCAAAGGATTTACGCAACGATAAACTGTCAATATCTGTTAAGTCGGGAATATAACCCGGATTGCTCCTTTGAAAGAATAAGGTGTTAATACTGACCAAACGATTTTGCCGATCTCGGGCTTCGATCACTAAGTTGAAATTTCCGCTGGGCAAACGAGTAATATTAAATTCATTGAACACTACATTGACATTTTCGGCATCCATTCTCTTTACCTTACTAAACTGATTGAAATGAAATCCCGACTCATAATTGGAGATATAAGTTCGCACGAGAAATTTCTGGCCTTCACCAAAAATTTCCACCGCATTGTAAATCTCGGCATAAAAAATCAGTTTGTTCTGATCGGAAGAGAAAAATGTACTTACCTTAGGAACAAGCTCATATCCATTCTTATTAAGAATCGACTCTTTTTCACTTTTATTGTATGATTCAACTAACTGGATTCCAGAAATAACCAAGCTGGTATCGCTGTAATAAATTTCTATAGGAATATGATGAACATAAGACTCTTTTCTATTATTCTTATCGGTAATGCTCAGTTCAAAATCGTACTTACCCACGGGAAGGGGTATGCGCTGCTGATCGATAAAGTCAACTGCTACTGAAGTGGTATCGCGTATTTCAGGGCTAAGTAGTTCATATTTCTTGAAATTAACTATTTTTTCATCTTGTCTGAAAATCATAGCTATTTCGATAGTAGCCCGAAACAATCCGTTTTCATTCCAAGCAAAAACTACAGAATTTCCATTGACTGAAAAATAGGTTTCAATATAAGGGCCATCCACTGGAGAATAGAAGGTAGCATAATTGAGGCTAGCCTGTAGTTTTTTTGCAAAAGTGGAATAAGAAACCGTAATCAAGAGCAACACTATGTATAAAAACTTCTTCATTTCGAGGACAGTTTAGGAAAAATAGAACAAAATACTATTTTATACAAAATTACACATTTTTAGTGCCAAACCATTCGAGTAAACGTAAAAATAAAAATTGAGATGGGAGAAGAAAAATTTGTACTTTTGCCGCTGGAGAGATGGCAGAGTGGTCTATTGCGGCGGTCTTGAAAACCGTTGTTCGCCGGAAGGTGGACCGGGGGTTCGAATCCCTCTCTCTCCGCTGAATTTTATGTATGCATCTAACTAATATTGTTATAAAAGGGAGAGGTGGCAGAGCGGTCGAATGCGGCGGTCTCGAAAACCGTTGTCCTACGTAAGAGGGACCGGGGGTTCGAATCCCCCCCTCTCCGCAATTTTTTCAACTTCTATATTTCCCACCACCCTATTTCTCGAATAACTATTCCAATTAAAATTTACCGTATTTTTCCATCAGTTTGTAATAAGGGATTGGTGTTGCGGGTCACAGAGTGCATGAAAACATATAATATAATACATAGAGACTTTGCAGGCTTAGCGATTGGGTGTGAAACGACAGGAAACTGGGTGCGAGGTGTAGATTACGGAGTAAAAAAACCTTAGTGCAAGGTTGGAATTATTGTAAGTCTTATAAGAATCTGCACTATTATGTGGACTCTTACCACTTTTTAGGGTTGAAATTGCAAAGTGACCCAAGGGATAACAACTGGTAGCAAAAAGTTAAAGTATAAAATGAATTTCTCCTTTTCTGTTTGTCTCTTGTTTTCTGTTGTATCTCGCAACACTTATGTTAATATCACCTGCAGTCCCATACATTTTCTATAAAAAAGCAGGATGTATATAGAATTATTCCCTTATGCATCCTGCTCTACAATATAAAATTCAGATCATCGGATCACTTCTTCTTGTTCTTCTTTTCCTTTTTCGACTTTTTGTTCTTTTTATCTTTTTTGTCCTTTTTATCCTTTTTATCCTTCTTGCCCTTTTTATCCTTCTTGCCCTTTTTATCCTTCTTATATGTTTCTTCTTCTGATTCGGGTTTGGGGGATTGTTTCAGGACAGCCTGAGCAGCAGCAAGGCGGGCAATAGGTACACGGTAGGGCGAGCAGCTTACATAATCGAAATCAACTGAATTGCAAAATTCGATTGAGGAGGGTTCTCCACCATGTTCGCCACATATTCCGATTTTCAATTTTTCACGTGTTTGACGTCCTTTTTGAACGCCCATACGAATAAGTTGTCCTACTCCCTCTTGGTCGAGGACTTGAAAAGGATCATTTTTCAGGATTCCTTTTTTTAGATAAACCGGAAGGAATTTTCCAGCGTCATCACGTGAATAGCCGAAGGTCATCTGGGTTAGGTCGTTGGTTCCAAACGAGAAAAATTCGGCTGATTGGGCAATCTGATCGGCAACGAGGGTAGCACGTGGAACTTCTATCATGGTTCCTACCAGATAGTCTATTCGGTCGTTATATTCTACAAACACTTTTTCGGCGGTTGACCGAACAATATCCTCCTGGATTTGCATTTCCTTAAGTGTACCTGTAAGCGGAATCATGATTTCAGGCCTTGCCTTTATTCCTCTTTTTTTAAGGTTCAATGCAGCTTCGATAATTGCGCGGGATTGAGTTTCAGAGATTTCGGGGTAAGTATTGCCCAGGCGGCATCCACGATGGCCTAACATAGGATTCACTTCATGAAGTTCTTCGACCTTTGCCTTGATATGTTCGAGAGTAAGTCCCATTTCTTTTGCCATTTCGCGCTGGTTGATTTCTTCTTGAGGGACGAACTCATGTAAAGGCGGGTCTAACAAACGGATAGTAACTGGTAAATCGTGCATGGCTTCGAAGATGCCTTCGAAATCTTCGCGTTGCATGGGAAGAAGTTTATCGAGGGCTTTCCGGCGGCCGGCTTCGTCATCGGCTAAGATCATTTCGCGCATGGCCTTGATCTTTTCGCCTCCAAAAAACATATGTTCGGTGCGACACAGGCCAATTCCTCTCGCACCAAAGTTACGGGCTACTCTGGCATCGTTTGGAGTATCAGCATTGGTTCTGACGTACATGCGTGAATATTTATCAGTCAAACGCATTAGTTCACCAAAGTCACCACTGAGTTCAGGATCACGGGTAGCAATTTTTCCTTTATAAACTTCACCTGTGCTTCCATTCAATGAAATCCAGTCGCCTTCCTTGAACGTCATTCCATTGGTTTGGATAGTTTTTTGTTTATAATCAATTTTAAGAGAACCTGCTCCCGATACACAACATTTGCCCATTCCGCGTGCAACTACGGCAGCATGAGAAGTCATGCCTCCACGAGAAGTGAGTATTCCCTCGGCCGCATTCATTCCACGCAAATCCTCGGGCGAAGTCTCTATACGCACTAAAATCACCTTCTCGCCTCTAGCTGCCCAGTGCTCAGCTTCATCGGCCTGAAATACAATACGTCCTGTCGCTGCTCCCGGTGAAGCAGGTAAACCTTTGGCAATGACTTCTGCTTTCTTAATAGCTTCATTGTCGAATACCGGATGTAGTAGTTCGTCAAGTTTATTGGGTTCAACTCTCAAGAGAGCGGTTTTTTCGTCTATCATTCCTTCATGGAGCATATCTATGGCAATCTTTACCTGAGCAGTGCCCGTACGCTTACCGTTACGGGTCTGAAGCATCCACAAACGCCCTTCCTGAATTGTAAACTCGATATCTTGCATATCGCGATAATGCTGTTCGAGTTTTTGCTGTATTTCGAGAAGTTCCTGATAAATATGAGGCATGGTTTCTTCGAGCGAAGGGTATTTAGAGCGTCGTTCTTCTTCCGAAATGCCAGCTAAGGCAGCCCATCTTCTAGAACCTTCGAGAGAAATTTGTTGAGGGGTACGGATTCCGGCTACTACATCCTCACCTTGAGCATTGATAAGATATTCCCCATTGAATATTTTTTCCCCTGTGGCAGCATCACGCGTAAAAGCCACTCCTGTAGCAGAAGTTTCGCCCATGTTGCCAAATACCATTGCCTGTACAGTAACTGCCGTTCCCCAATCATCAGGGATATTGTTCAACTGACGATACAAGATAGCACGATCGTTCATCCACGAATCAAAAACTGCCATGATGGCACCCCAGAGCTGATCCCATGGATTTTCGGGAAAATCTTTCCCTGTACGTTCTCTTACAGCCTTTTTAAATCGAAACACTAATTCTTTCAAATCTTCGGTAGTCAATTCATTGTCAAAATGTAGGCCGCGTTCTTCCTTTAATTCTTCGATAATTTCCTCGAAAGGATCCACATCTTGTTTCGAAGCGGGTTTCATGCCCAAAACGACGTCTCCATACATCTGTACGAAACGTCTATAACTATCCCATACAAATCGTGGATTCCCGGTTTTTTTGATCATACCTTCCACTACGGCAACATTCAAACCAAGGTTGAGAATGGTATCCATCATGCCGGGCATAGAGGCTTTGGCGCCGGAACGAACAGATACCAAACACGGATTGTTAGGATCTCCAAACCGAGTGCCCATAATATTTTCTATAAAGCGGATTCCGGCTTCTACCTCATCCTTTATCATTTCAATAACAGCTTCGCGGCCCAATTTATAATAGGCATCACAAACCTCGGTCGTGATGGTAAAGCCAGGTGGCACAGGCATTCCTATCAAATTCATCTCTGCAAGGTTGGCTCCTTTGCCACCGAGTAAATCTTTCATTTCGGCACTTCCTTCGGCTGTCTTGTTGCCGAATAGGTAAACGTGTTTTTTGAGTTTCTTTGCCATTTTCAGTTTCAATTATTTGGGTTGATTATTCAAATGATTTTCAATTTCATGAAATATTTTTCAAACAAGCCTGCAAAAGTATAACTTTTCGTAAAATATTCTGAATAACTTAAAGATTTCTTATTACATCTCACCACTGACCTCATTTTATAAATCTTCGAAAATATATGCTTCACCAGAAAAATCAAAGTCATGGATTCCCATTTCACTAAACTTTCTCTTGATATTCTGAATGAAAGGGAAATGGTATTATCATTCATCACGAATAAAAACTAACAATGAAAGACTTCAATTTGGGTTTCTGATTATCATTTTTCCATATACATATAAAAAAGTATATCTTTGTAGCTATGTTGAAACATTTCGATGACTCGAACTTGAATCTTAAATGAAAAATAAAACAATCTTCATCTTAATAATCATTTTGTTATGGAAGCAAAAAGTATAAAAGGGACACGAACCGAACAAAATCTGTTAAAGGCCTTTGCGGGAGAATCGCAGGCAAAGAATCGCTATATTTTCTTCGCAAAAAAGGCAAGGGAAGAAGGGTATGAACAAATTGCAGCCATTTTCGAGCTCACAGCCGAGAATGAGGAAACGCATGCCAAGCAGTTTTTCAGATTTCTTGAAGGAGGAATGGTTGAGATTACTGCCTCTTATCCAGCAGGTGTAATCGGCACGACTATGGAAAACCTCGAACAAGCAGCCACCGGCGAATACGAAGAATGGTCGCAATTATACCCTGAATTTGCGCGCATTGCCGAGGAAGAAGGGTTCAAGCAGATTGCCGTGAAATTTCGTACGGTTGCTAAAGTAGAAATCGAACATGAAAAACGCTACCGTAAGTTATTAGCCAATATTGAAAACGGAGAAGTTTTCAAGAAAAAGCAAAAGGTCCGCTGGATTTGTCGTAAGTGCGGCTTCGTTTACGTAGGAGAAAGTGCTCCTCAGCGTTGCCCCGGATGCGATCATCCTCAGGCATTTTTCGAATTATTGACCGAGAATTATTGAAGGTTTCCTCGAATAATGACAAAATCCGATGAACCCTTGGTATTAAGGAATGAAATTAAAAAATGTATCACTTGTTAAGGTTCATCTTATTGCGTTTTCGAAGGGTTTTTCAAATTTTCACGATAGGAGAGAAATCCCACTCTAAAGGATAAATTATTATATTTCCGATATCAAAGATGCCATGCTATGCATGCCTCTTATTTTTAATTCATTCAACCATAAGATAATACAGGACTCGAAATAATTAGCAAATATATTTTCTGAGAAATAACTTCAATAGAAAAAATTTTTGTTACTTGCAAAAAAATACGGCCATGCCCATCCTAATTATTGTTGATTTTTCCGATAATAGCTTAGAGGCCGCTATTCAGGCAGCAAATTTAGCAGAATTGCTGCACGAGGATTTGCTTTTGGTACACGCAGTAAACCATTACACGCGGGCATATCTGCACGAAAACAATCTCGACAGTGAATGGATAGAAGAATCGATGGAGTGGCTTTCTCAGAAGCTAACACGAGGAAGAGAAATCGATGTCGAATTTGTAATTCGTGAAGGAAGTGTTTACGAAGTGATTTCGAAAATTTCCAGAGAAAGTAATGCCTTATTAATTGCTTTTAGCTTGAAAGGGAAACCAGGTTTGCAAAAATTTACACCCGAAAAAATTATGCGCATGGTTGCTGCTTCACCTATACCATCCATTATTTTCCCAAGGCATGTATGCAATAAATTTTCCCCCATGCTTTTTCCTGTGAATCTATTCCGTGGATGGGCTAAAAAAGCCAAAGCATTAACACATTTGAGTCAATGGTTTGGGAAGCAGGTAATCGTTGTAGAAAATCACTCAAGCGTTATGTTCGCCAGTGAGATCGAACGTGAAAGATACCGTTTTAGTGAAAAACTGAACTCTTTCGGGCTCGAATGTACTTTTGCTTCTTATCTACTTCAAGGTAGCTATACGAATCAATTGGCATATTATGCGAAACGTTACAAGGCGGGATTGCTTGTATTGATGAATGATGAAGAAGAGGAATCATTACATTTCAGGCCTGGCCTTTCCGAGACAAAAATCATCCGCAGTAAGATCGGTTTACCTGTACTTTGTGTTTCACCATATATGTTTTCTCAAGATGAGTCAAGGTGATGACAATAAATCGGGAACAAACCATCACCGAAGAAAAACGATTTCAATAAAAATCAAAGCGTAACGATTCCCAGTGGAGGTGTATGTTCCCATTCTCCTCGCGTAAAATCAGGAATAGCAACGGGCTGACCATTATTTTTCACTGATATTTCGGAAAGTTCGACCAAAGAAGACCATGTCGCAGCATCATATACGGTTTCATCGAGAGATAGGCCATTACGCAGGCAATAAATCAAACGGTAATCCATGATAAAATCCATACCGCCATGGCCACCAACTTTTCTGGCTTTCTCTCCTATCTGTTTGATTAAGGGATGTTGATTGTCTTCCATTACTTTTTTCATTTCCTTATCATTGAGCCAGCGATGCGCCTCGGGCTCGAAAGCCAGCCGTTCTTCGGGATACTTTTGCGCTATTCCTTTTGTCCCCGAAATAAGATGAATACGACTGTAAGGCCTGGGACTAGTCGTATTATGCTGAATCATCATTGTTTTGCCATTGATTGTGCGAATCAGAGTCGTATTCATATCGCCAAGCCTGTATTCCGGTTTGGCAAACTTACTATCAGGGCCAAAAGTTTCTTTTGCATACAAACTCATCCCCACCTGATTAGTCGACATGCTGGTGAGATATTCCATGCAGTCGCCCTGATTGATTCCCATGATTTGGGCTATAGGCCCGAGTCCATGGGTAGGATAGGGATTTCCTGTATGAAATTTACTATATTCGAGACGCCACATTGGATAGTATCCATTTTGTTCATCGAATTTCAACCATCTTAGATCGTGAATATAGGCTCCCTCGGCGTGCATAATCTCTCCAAATAGTCCTCTACGGGCCATTACAAGGGTATTGAGTTCGAAAAAATCGTAACAGCAGTTTTCGAGCATTATGCAATGCTGACGTGTTGCTTCGGAAGTATCAACCAATTCCCAGCATTCTTCTATGGTTAAGGCTGCCGGCACTTCCACAGCGGCATGTTTTCCGTTTCGCATGGCATCGACGGCCATTGGGGTATGCCATTCCCACGGAGTACAAATATAAACCAGATCAATATCGTCGCGGCGGCAAAGTTTTTCCCATTCTTCTTCCCCCGAAAAAAAGCCCACAGGTTCAGTGCCTCTTTGTTTTCTTACCACTTCTTTGGCCATTTCTACTCTTTCGGGCAATAAATCGCATAATGCAACGATTTCGGTTCCTTCCACTTGCAATAATCTCGTAACAGCTTCACTGCCGCGCATACCTAATCCAATCACACCGATTCTTACAGTTGGTAAGGCCTTACTCGTCATACCCATTACCGTGCTTCCCTTCCTTTCTGGAACCTGCATAAGAATGGGTTTTGACCTTAAACCCCCTGAATGCTTAAGAAGCCCTGCAGCAGCAAGTCCTCCCATGGTAATCTTGATAAAATCTCTGCGATTGCTCTTACTCATAATGATTAGGATAATTTATTGGCGCTAATTTCAAAATTTTTTCCTTATTTCGGTCGGAATTCTTTCTCCACCTATCTTATTGTTCTCTGACAAACAGCTCAAACTATCCAATTCAGCCAATTCATGCTAAATTTTTTCTATAAATCTCATAATTCTTTTTTCAAAAATGGCTTATAATGAGCAATTATAAATATATTATGAATATTCAGAGCAAAGTTCAATCTGGCTGAAGAGATAAGGCTTTCGCATTAAAAATATTCATTTCCTCTTCGAACTCAAAGTTTCTTCACGGGGTTCAATTCGGAGAGTTTGCTATAGTCAGTTTGCGAAAACGGGGTATTTCTCTACCACAAATTTAAAGACTTTACAAACCATCCGACACATTCCTTATTCTACCTTTATTGAGGTAATAGAAGGAATGTTTTTCTTTAAATGATATTCATTATCAAATTTTTCTTCTTTTGAAAGCAATGTCCAGATGATTGTGAGCAATTGTCTTGCTATAGCTACAATAATGGCATTATGATGTTTCTTCATTTCTTTCAGGTGTCAAAACGGCAGTAAAAGACAGAGTCTCTCTTTCTGGAGGCTCCCCAAGCACATTCTATAAGAGTTTTACGAAGGTATTTGTTTCCATGAGTTATCTTGCGGCTTTGAATTTTACCTGCGCTTTCATCGTTGCGTGGACGCAGTCCTGCCCATGACACAAGGGCTGCTGCTGTGGCAAACAGTTTCATATTGTCGCCTATTTCTGATATGATGATAGCTGCTGAAAG
>Ga0209201_1000034_pt1 | contig 208330 bp, 159 predicted proteins | sample AD_UKC055_MetaG_FD_184411 | JGI IMG/M metagenome (GOLD analysis project Ga0209201, IMG submission 184411) | Active sludge microbial communities of municipal wastewater-treating anaerobic digesters from USA - AD_UKC055_MetaG (SPAdes) (version 2) | ecosystem: Engineered > Bioreactor > Anaerobic... | reverse complement strand
TGGGGGGTCGTTGCGTGCCCGTGTATACATTAATTGTTGGGTGTCCAAAATTCCATTATGCGGTGTGTCAACTGGCCGGGGCGGCCGCCCCAGATTTTTGGTTTCATGTGCTGGTCCCGGGCTGTCCCGGAATGCCGGTTCTGCTGAATGGGTGGCCCCAATGGTGGGTCGTTGCGTGCCCGTGTATACATTAATTGTTGGGTGTCCAAAATTCCAATTGTTGGGTGTCCAAAATTCCATTTCCAATTGATCGGTTTAAACTGTCGGGCAGATGGCGGGTGTCCCGGTTCGCTTTCCGCGGCACATTTTCAGTTTAAGAGGTAGAGAAGGGGACGGGTGTCCGAATTCGGACAGGTGCTGTGCCGCCCGGGGACACGCTAAGATCGGTGGCGTGGGGGGGGCCCCAGCGATTCTTAGAAATTTCAAGGCATTGCAGACTGTGCCAGCCGCATGGCGTTCACTGGCACACCGCTTGCGATACCGTCGGCAAGGAGAAACCCGATGAGCATGGACCGCCCCCTGAAGAAGAAACGCCTAACCCTGCGAAACGCCCTTCGTTTCGGTCTTCCTGTCCTGTTTGTCGCTGCGGTGGCCTACCTGCTGGTCTTCCAATCCCACGCCACCACCCTGCGGGTCCAGGAGGAGCACCTGACCGTCGCCGCGGTGCGCCGCGGCCCCTTCCAGGAGTTCATCCCCGTGATCGGCAGCGTCCAGCCCATCAACACCATGTATCTCAACGCCGAGGAAGGCGGGCGGGTGGAGCACCTCTATCTGAAGGCCGGTGCGTTCGTGCGGGCGGGGGAACCCATCCTGAAGCTCACCAACACCGACCTGCTCCTGGACATCATGTACCGCGAGGCCGAGTTCTTCCAGCAAAACAACAACCTGCGCACGGCGCAGTTGTCCCTGGAGCAGTACCGTTTCGAACTGGACCAGCAACTGGCCGACGTGGAGCACGAGCTGGAGCGCGCCCGCCGGGAGTACCGCAACCAGAGCGCGCTGTACGGGGAAAAACTGGTCTCCAAGGACACGTTCGACGCCGCCCGGGAAACCTTCGAGTACGCCGAGAAGAAGCGCGCCCTGACCATGGAAACGCGACAACGGGAGCTGGCGTTCCGCGACCAGCAGATCGCCCAGTTGGAGGAGTCGGTGACCCGCATCCGGGAGAATCTGGCGGTGGTGCGGCAGAAGCTGGACAACCTGGTCATCCGGGCGCCGGTGACGGGCCAGCTCACCTCGCTCCAGGCGGAACTCGGCCAGTCGAAGACGCCCGGCGAGCAACTGGGCCAGATCGACATTCTGGACGGCTTCAAGGTCCGGGCGCCCATCGACGAGCACTACATCGCCCGGATCGGCACCGGCCTGCGGGGGACCTTCGAACTGGCCGGCGTGTCCTACGAGCTCCGCGTGAAGCAGGTCTTCCCGGAGGTGCGGGACGGGCGGTTCGAAGTGGATCTGGAGTTCGGCGGCCAGGAACCCGGCGGCATCCGCCGGGGGCAGAGTCTGCACATCCGCCTGGAACTGGGCGACGTGGGCGAGGCGCTGCTGCTGCCCACCGGCGGTTTCTTCCAGAAGACGGGCGGCAACTGGATCTATCTCGTGGAACCCGGCGGCCGGTCGGCCGTCCGGCACCCCATCCGCCTGGGCCGCCAGAATCCCGAATACTACGAGGTGGTGGACGGCCTGCGCCCGGGCGACCGGGTGGTCACCTCCTCGTATGATAACTACGGCGACATGGATCGCCTGGTCTTCCAATAGGGGGAAGACCCGTCCGCATTATCCGGCGCATAGGAGTCCCACATGATCGAAACACGGAACCTGAAAAAAATCTACACCACCGAGGACGTCGAAACCACCGCCCTGAACCAGGTGAACCTGGCGGTCCAGCCGGGGGAGTTCATCGCGGTGATGGGTCCTTCGGGCTGCGGCAAATCCACGCTGCTCAACATCCTCGGCCTGCTCGACACGCCCAGCGCGGGTGAATACCTCTTCCTGGGTGAGGATGTTTCCCGCCACTCCGAGCGCCGGCGGGCCCAGCTCCGCAAATCGAATATCGGCTTCATCTTCCAGAGCTTCAACCTCATCGACGAGCTGACGGTGTTCGAGAACGTAGAGCTGCCGCTGCTCTATCTCGGCATCTCGGCCTCGGCCCGGAAGAAACGGGTGCTGGCGGTGCTGGAGCAGATGCAGCTCGTGCCGCGCAAGAACCATTTCCCGCAACAGCTGTCGGGGGGCAGCAGCAGCGGGTGGCCGTGGGCCGGGCGGTGGTGGGCAGTCCCAAGCTGATCCTGGCAGACGAGCCCACCGGCAACCTGGACTCCACGCACGGCGACGAGGTGATGAAGCTGCTGACCGATCTCCACGAGAGCGGCACCACCATCATCATGGTCACCCACTCGCCCGCCTACGCCGATTACAGCCAGCGCATCGTCCACCTGTTCGACGGGCACGTGGTGACCGAGAACCTGATGGAGAAGTTCCATGTCTGAAACTCCGACGGGAGGTGGCAGCATGATCCGGTTGCGTGACATCACCCGGTATTACACGAACGGATTCGTCAAGACCTTCGTGCTGCGAGGCGTCCGGCTGGACGTGGCCGAGGGGGAGTTCCTGACCATCATGGGCCCCTCGGGCGCCGGCAAGTCCACCCTGCTCCACATCCTGGGCATGCTCGATGCGACGTCGGAAGGGGAGTATTACTTTCACGACATCCCGGTCCACGAGCTGACGGAGCGGCGCCGGACCGAGCTGCACCAGCAGAACATCGGCTTCGTCTTCCAGAGCTACCACCTCATCGACGACCTGACCGTCTACGAGAACCTCGAGACGCCCCTGCTGTACAAGAAGGTGAAGGCCGCCGAGCGTAAAAGCTTGGTCGCCGACATGCTGGACCGGTTCGGGATCGTCGCCAAGAAGGACCTGTTCCCGGCCCAGCTCTCCGGCGGGCAGCAGCAACTGGTGGCGGTGGCCCGGGCGATGATCATCCATCCCCGGCTCATCCTGGCCGACGAGCCCACGGGCAACCTGAACTCCAAGCAGGGCGAGGAGATCATGGCGCTGTTCCGTGAGCTGAACCGGGCCGGGACGACCATCATCCAGGTGACCCACTCGGAGAAGAACGCCGCCTACAGCCACCGGATCATCCACCTCTGCGACGGGTGGGTGACGGGCCATCAACTGGCGGCGAGCGGCTGAGCGCCGGGGGGCGCGCGGTACCTGCAACCGCTTGACTGGTGGAGGCCGGACTTCGGGGGAAGACCATGTGGCTTCGACACTTTCATTCAAGCTGGCGATATCTTTCGAGACACAAAGGCTATGCCGGTCTCAACATCATCGGCTTGACCGCCGGGATGGTCACCTGCATCCTCATCTCGCTGTGGGTTTGGGACGAGCAGCACTACGACGTCCATCACCTCAAAGCCGACCGCATCTATCGGGCGACCCGGCAGGTCCGGTTCGGGGGAGTGGACGCCTGGATGGGCACCCTGGAACCGCCGGCGGCGGCGATGTTCCGCCAGGAGTTCCCCGAGGTTGAGGCGACCGTCCGGATCCGGCATTACGACGCGTGCGTGGTCCGCACCGGTCCGGTAGTATTCAAGGAAACCCGGCTGGCATTCGCCGATCCGTCGCTGTTCGACATGTTCACCCTGCCGCTGCTGCAGGGGGACGGGGGCGGGGCGCTGGCGGAGCCTCGCCGGCTGCTGGTCAGTCGAACCAGCGCCCGCAAGTATTTCGGCGCCGGAGATGCGGTGGGGCGCACGCTGACCCTGGATGGGATGGGCGACTTTCAGATTGCCGGTGTGTTTCAGGACATGCCCGCCGCCGGCCATTTCCACTTCGACCTGATCGGCTCCATGACGTCGCTGGCCGAGGCCCGCGAAGCCAACTGGACCACCAGCAACTTTTATACCTATCTCCTGCTGCGACCCGGGGCCGACCCGCGGGCGATCGAGAAAAAATACGTTCAGGTCATGACCAAGCACGTCGGCCCGCTGTTCGAATCCTTCTTCGGCAAGTCGGTGGCCCAGGCCATCGCCGATGGTCAGTTCCGCCTGCAATTGATTCTGCAGCCCCTCCGGTCGATCCACCTGCATTCCAAACTGCGATACGAATTCGAGCCGAACGGCGACGCCACGTACGTGTACCTGTTTGCCGTGGCGGCCCTGCTGGTGCTGGGAGTGGCCGTCGTCAACTACGTCAACCTGGCGACGGCCCAGGCGATTGGACGGGCTCGCGAGGTGGGCATCCGCAAATCCATCGGCGCCTCCCGGTCGCAGCTCGCCCTCCAGTTTCTCGCGGAACCCTTCATGCTGAGCCTGCTGGCCCTCGGACTGGCCATGAGCCTGGTGGTGATGGTGTTGCCGTTATTCAACGAACTGACCGGCAAGACGCTCGGATTGTCTATGATCGCCATCAGTTCGTGGGTCGCCCTGGGTGTCGGCCTGATTGCCGTCACCAGCTTTTTGGCCGGCGGCTACCCGGCTCTGGCTCTTTCCGCTTTCCAGCCGGTCCGGGTGCTGAAAAGCGGGTGGTGTGCCGGCGGCCGGGGTCATTGGCTCCGCCGGAGCCTGGTGATATTCCAATTCACCGTTTCCGGGCTGCTGATCATCGGTGTTTTGGTGGTTTCCCGCCAGATCGAATATGCCCAGACCAAAAACCTGGGCTACGAGAAGGAACAGGTCCTCGTCCTGGATAACGCCCATCTGCTCGGAATCCAGGCCGACGCTTTCAAGAACGAGATGCTGGGCGATCCCCGGATCACCCATGCCACCATCTCCGGGTGTCTGCCGGTGCCTTCGAGCGTGTTCAACTATACGGCTTACGCCGACAGGCGGATTGACGAGGCTCACGCCATCCCCGTTTCCGGCTTCCAGGTGGATGTGGACTATCTGCCGACCCTCGGATTGAAGCTGGTGGCCGGCCGAAACTTTTCGCGGGCCCACGGCACGGATGACCGGGCGGTCATCGTCAATCGGGCCCTGGCCCGGCAATGCGGCTGGAGAGAACCGGTGGGACACAAACTCGGCATTCCGGGGGATGATGCGATCAACCGGGGTCAGGTGGTCCTGGACGAATACACCGTCATCGGGGTGGTCGATGACTTCCACTTCGAGACCCTGCACAGCACCATCCGCCCGCTGGTGCTGCGGCTGGGCCACCAGCCGGAGCTGATCGCCTTCCGGTTCGTCGCCGGGTCGGCCGAAGAAGTGGTGACGCGGTTGCGGCAAACCTGGCTGCGCGTCGCTCCGGATCAACCGTTTGAATACTATTTTTTGGACGAACGGTTCGACTCGATGTACCGCGCTGAAGACAAGGTTCGGAGGGTTTTGGCCGTGTTTGTCGTCCTGGCCGTGGGAGTCGGTTGCCTGGGGTTGATGGGATTGGCGGCGTTCATGGCGGAGCGCCGGGCCCGCGAGATGAGCATTCGGAAGGTGTGCGGAGCCTCGGCAGCGGATGTCCTCGGGCGAATGCTGCGGGAGTTCGTTCTCCTGGTCTGCGTGGCCAATGCGCTGGCCCTGCCGCTGGCGGTCTATGGGGCGAACCGTTGGCTGGCCCAATACGCCTATCCCGCACCGCTGGGTGTCGGCCTGTTTGTGGTGTCGTTCGCGTTGACCCTGGTCGTCGCCCTGCTGACCGTTGCTTGGCATGTCCTCCAGGTGGCGCGGGCCGATCCGGTCATCGCCTTGCGCTATGAGTAGCGAGCACCGTTCCGGATGTTGAGGAGACGTTCAGTTCTCGAGGTGAATGCATGATCCGACACTGGGTGAAAATCGCCTGGCGCCACGCTGTCCGCCACAAGGGCTACAGCCTGATCATCGTGGGGGGGCTGGCCCTAGCCATGGCCGCCAGCCTGTTGATTCTGGCGCATGTCAGCGAAGAACTGAGCTACGAGCGGGACTTTCCCAAGGCCGACCGCATCGATCGGGTGATCCGGGAGTTCTACGATCCGCCCGGCGCCGTGGCCAAGGTGTGCCCGCCGCTGGGGCAGGCCATGGAGCGGCGCATGCCGGAAGTGGAGCTCTTCGCCCGGTTCCATCCCCTGGAAGAACGGGTGTGGCGGTGGCAGCGCCCGGACGGCGCCGTTTCACGCTTCCGGGAAACCGGGGGCTTTTTCGCCGATCCGGCGGCCATCGCGATGTTCGACCTGAATTTCATCGCCGGAGACCCGGCCACGGCCCTGGCGCGGCCGGACGCCATCGTGCTCACCGCCGCGCTGGCCCGGAAGCACTTCCCCGGACGCAATCCGGTGGGTGAAGTGATCGTGGACGACGACACCAACACCGCCTTCACCGTCACCGGCATATTCGAAGACCTGCCCGCCGCCACCCACCTGCGCTTCACGTACCTGATGCCCATGCAGACACTGTTTGCCCTGTTGGCCGGGATGGGAGAAGACGGCCTGGAGGAAAACCGCTTCTGGGACGGCATGTACCTGTACGTGCTGCGCTCGCCGGGCGCCGACCGCGGCCGGCTCGAGGCCCGGCTGCCGGACCTCACCGTGGAGAATTTCATGGGCAGCGGGCGGACCCGGGAGCAGATCCTGGCCGGCACGCAGTACCGTCTGCAGCCCATCACCGACATCCACCTGCGCTCGAAGCTGATCCAGGAGATGGGCCCCAACAGCGACATCGCCTACGTCTGGATTTTCTCCGCCGTCGCCGGGCTGATCATGCTTGTCGCGGTGGCCAATTTCATCAACATCACCACGGCCCTGGCGTTCAAGCGGATGAAAGAGGTGGGGATCAAGAAGGCGGTCGGCGCCCGGCGTGGCCAATTGATCGGCCAGTATCTGGGCGAGGCGTTCGGCTTCATCCTGGCGGCCGGCCTGCTGGCCGCCGGGTTGCTGTGGTTGGCGGCGCCGCTGTACGCCGAGCTGGCGGGAAAGCCGCTCGCCCTGGACCATCTGGTGGGGATCGGGCCTTTGACCTGGGTCTGGCTGGCCGGCGCCCTGGCCACCCTGCTGGCCGGTGGTTACCCGGCCCTCGCCCTGGCCCGGTTCCAGACGGTGGACACCCTCAAGGGGGTCCGGTTGCCCCGCTCTTCGGCCGCCGTCCTGCGGAAGAGCCTGGTGGTGGTCCAGTTCGTGATTTCGGCGTTCATGATCTTCGGCGCCCTGGTCATCCACCGGCAGATGGATTTCTTCCAGAGCAAGGAGTTGGGCTTCGACAAGGTTGACGTGGCCGCGGTGCCGCTGGATGGCCAGCTCCGGAAGACGATCACCGCCGATGCCGCGACCATCAAGGACGAGTTGGAAACACTCGCCGCAGTGCGCCAGGTGGGGCTGACCAACGAGCTGCCCGGGGAGGGCGGCAGTTTCAGTTTGGAACCGGTCCGACTGGAGTCCGAACCCGAGGATGTCCAGCGGCCCTCGTTCCGGTGGATGCGGGTGGACGAGGATTTCATGTCCACCCTGGGGATCCGCGTGGTGTCCGGTCGGGCGTTCCGGCGGATGGCCCCGGGCGCGACGGCCCTCATCGTCAACGAGACGGCGGCGCGGATGCTCGGACTGGATGATCCCGTGGGCGCCCGGGTCGTCTCGCCGCGCGCCAAATCTGAAATCATCGGAGTGGTTCGGGATTTCCATTTCGACTCGCTGCACCATCCGGTGGAGCCGCTGGTGCTGCACTACGAGCCCGCCCGGGCCCGCTTTCTGCTGGTGAAGGTGGAGCCGGGGCGGATGTCCGCGGCCTTGGCGGCGATCCGGGGGAAGATCGCCGAGCTGGCTCCCGGCGGGCTATTCGACTACGCCCTGCTGGATGAGAACCTCAACCGCCTGTACCGGTCCGAGGACCGCATCGGGCGGCTGTTCGCGCTGTTCGCCGGCCTGGGCGTCGTCATCGCCTGCCTGGGCCTGGTGGGCCTGTCGACCTACTCGGCGGAGGTGCGGACGAAGGAGATCGGCGTCCGCAAGGTGCTCGGCGCCACGGCGGCGGGCACTGTCTGGCTGCTGGTGTCCGAATACTGCCGGTGGGTGTTGCTCGCGAGCGCCGTGGCGCTGGCCGGCGGGTATTACCTGATGACCCGCTGGCTGGAGCAGTTCGCCTTCCGCACCGAAATCGACGCCGGAGTATTCGTCGTCACCGTTTTACTCGCGGTCTGCACCGCCATCTTGGCTGTCGGCGGGCAGGCGCTGCGGGCCGCCCGATCCAGGCCAGTGGACGCCCTGCGCTACGAGTAACGATGGCTGGGAAGGAGAAGACCATGAGCCTCAAGGATATTTTGGAAAAGATGCGGGCGGCGGGCGACCCGGTCCTGCTGCAGGACGGCGACGGCGAGTGGCGGGCGGCGGAGCTGCTGGAGCGACTCTCGCCGCTGCGGCTCCGCACCGCGGCCTACCTGCAACCGGGCCTCTACATTGCCGAAATCAGCCCGGGCGGCTACCTGGGGCGGGTGCTGTTCCGGTTGCACCGCCCGGACCCGCCCGTTGACGGTCCTGTGATCTGAACGGAGGGGACGGCCATGATCTGGATTCTGCTCAAACAAACACTGCGGGGCATTTTTCGAGACAAGTTCCACTCGTTCATCAACGTGTTCGGACTGGGGCTGGGCATCGCCTGCTGCATCATCGGCCTGCTGTTCATCCAGGACGAATGGTCCGCCGACCGGCGCCACGCCAACGCCGGGCGGATCTACCGGTACGGGGTGCAGATGACCATCGGCGGCGTCACCGGCGTCCAGACAACCTGCAACGCGGCCGCCGGGCCGTTGCTGAAGGAGTTCATCCCGGGAATCGAATCGTACATCCGCATCGGCTCCGCGGGTGAGATCCTGGTCAAGCACAAGGCCGATGCCTTCCAGGAAGAGAATTTCCTCTGGGCCGATCCCGGGCTGCTCACCGCGTTCAGCCATTCGTTCGTCCACGGGAATCCGGCGGACGGTTTGAACCGGAACAACACCATGGTGCTGACCCGGTCCCTGGCCCGAAAAATTTTTGGTGAACGCAATCCCGTGGGCCAGATGCTGGAGATTGAAAACCATGGCCCGTTCGAGATCACCGGCGTGATCGCCGACCCGCCGCTCAGCGACCATCTGCAATTCACCGCGCTGCTGTCTTTCTCCACTCTGTTCAAGGGCCTCGACCAGGCGGAGTTGTTCCAGCCGTCCAATCTGTCCGGAGACATGGGCTACGGATTGTATTTCCTGTTCGCGCCGGGATTCACCGCCGAGGAATTCGCCGCCCAGGAGCGTCGGTTTTACGGCAAGTATCAGGCGGCCGTGGACGGCATCCAGTATCTCGGCCTGGTCGAGCCCCTGACGGACATCCGCCTGCGGTCGAGCCTGGATTCCGGCCAGGCTGCTGTCAACGCCCGTTTCCTGTTCTGGTTTGGCGGCATCGTCCTCTTCATCCTCTTTCTGGCCTGTGTCAACTATGTCAACCTGACCACTGCCCGGGCCAGCAAGCGAGCCAAGGAGATCGGGATCAAGAAGGTCGTCGGCTCCAGCCATGGAGCGCTGGTGGCCCACCTGCTCACCGAGTCGCTCGTGTTCGTGCTGGTGGCCCTGGCGGCCGGAATCATCCTGGCCCAGATCATCCTGGCGCTGACGCCGCTCAACGAGGTGATCGGCAAGAACCTCCAGGTCAACCCGCTTTCGAATCCCATCCTGCTGCCGGCGCTCGCGGCCATCTGGGTGGTCGTCGGCGTGCTGGCCGGCCTGTATCCCGCGTTCTACCTGGCGCGCCTGTCGCCGGTGCGGACACTCAAGGGAAAAGCCGGCTCCCCGGCCGCGGGACGGTTCATCCGCCAGGCGCTGCTGGTGGCGCAATTCGTCATCACCATCGCCGCCGTCGCCCTGACCCTGCTGATGGTCCGCCAACTGGACTACGTCCATGGCAAGGACTTGGGATTCCGGAAAGACCATGTGGTGGTCATCAAGGTCACCGAGGCCGGGCTCCTGAACCGCGTCGACGCGTTCAAGGACGAAGTCCGCCGCTGCCCCGGGGTGCGCGCGGCCGCCTGCTCGAACGCCGTGCCCGGCCTCGGCTACACCGGCTTTGCGTTCAATTGGGAGACGAGTTCCGGAGAAATGAAACTGCACGCGTTTCCCTCGCTGCAGGCCGATTCGGATTATTTCCGCACCATGGACATCCAACTGATTCAGGGCCGCAATTTCTCCCGCCCGGCATCGCGGGCGGATTTCCGGAACAAATCGCTCGAGGTTGTGGTCAACGAGCGCCTGGTCCGCTTGATGGGCTGGCAGGAACCCATCGGCAAGCGCTTCCAGTACGGAACCGTGGTGGGCGTGGTGCGCGATTTCCACTTCGATCCGCTGCACTACGACATCCGCCCCGTGTTCATCACGGCGCCGATGGACCCCGCCCCGTACGTGAGCGCGAGCATCCGCGGCGACCGGATCCGCGAGACGCTGCAGCAATTGCGCGCCCGCTGGCAGGCCTTCGCGCCGGGATACCCGTTCGCCTATACCTTCCTCGACCAACGGATCGCCCGGATCTACACCGAAGACGAGAAGCAGCAGAAACTGGCGACCCTCTTCGCAGGCGTCTGTTTGTTGATCTCCTGCCTGGGCCTCTTCGCCCTGGCTTCGTTCACCATCGGCCAACGCACCAAGGAGATCGGCATCCGGCGGGCGTTGGGGGCATCGCTCGCCAGCGTGGTGGTGCTGCTCGGAAGGCGCTTTGTGCTGTGGGTGCTGCTGGCCAATGCGCTGGCCTGGCCCCTGACCTACCTGGCCATGCGCCAGTGGCTGGAGAGCTTCGTTTTCCGGACGCCCATCGGAATCGGCGTCTTCCTCCTGGCGGGTGTATCGGTGTTGCTTGTGGCCATGCTCACGGTGAGCGTCCAGTCGATCCGGGCCGCCCGGGCCAACCCGGTGGACAGCCTGCGGTACGAATGATGGGAGTGATATGATGCTGAGAAATTACCTGAAAGTCGCCTGGCGCAACCTCCTCCGTCACAAGGGCTATTCATTCATCAACATCTTCGGGCTGGCGGCGGGTTTGGGCAGTTGCCTGATGATTCTCCTCTGGGTGCGGGATGAACTGGGCTACGACCGGTTTCATTCCAACGCCGCGGCCATCTACCGCGTGGTGGCACAGATTGCCGAACCGGCCGGGGGGAACGAGTCCATCGCCGTCTTGCCGCCCAGCCTGGGGCCGGCCCTGAAGGCGGAGTTCCCGGAGATCCGGCAAACCGCGCGTCATCTGTACGTCGGTCAACAGATCGTGGCATACGGCGAGAAGCGGTTTTACGAAGACCGTGTCTCGCTGGTCGATCCCGAATTTCTCCAGATGTTCTCTTTTCCCTTGCGTCAGGGTGCGGTGGGAGGCGCGCTGTCCGACCCCCGGTCCATTGTGCTGACCGAATCGGCGGCGGCGAAATATTTCGGGCCGGACGATCCGATGGGGAAAATCCTGCGCCTGAACAACCGCCGTGACTGCATCGTCACCGGCATCCTTGCCGACGTCCCCACGCAGTCGCATCTGACCTTCGACATCCTGCTTCCCTTCCAAGCCGCGGAGGAATTCGGATTTCCGACCCATACCTGGGAACGCTTTTCCTATGAAACGTATGTCACGGTGGGAGCCAACACCGATGTCTGGCAATTGAACCGTAAGATCGCCGCCCGGCTGCACCGGCCCCTGAACGATCCCGGCACCACCCTCAGCCTGCAACCCCTGACAGACATTCACCTGTATTCCGCGCATATCGGTGAAGGGGAAGTGCGCGGCGATATCCGGATCGTCGCCCTGTTCTCGCTGTTGGCGGTGTTCATTCTGTCCATGGCCGTCATCAATTACCTGAACCTGGCCACCGCCCGAGGCAGCACCCGGGGCAAGGAGATCGGCCTGCGCAAGGTGACCGGCGCCCGGCGCGGCGAGATCGCCGGCCAGTTCCTCGGGGAGTCCTATCTGCAGACCGCGCTGGCCATGATTGTCGCCATGATCCTGGTGATCATCGGCCTCCCCATCTTCAACTCCTTGTCCGGTAAAAACATCTCGCTCGATTCATTTCTCTCTCCGTCTACCGGATTGTTTTTATTCGGATTTTTCCTGGTCACCGGGTTGTTGGCCGGGCTGTATCCGGCCTGGCATCTCTCCCGGCTGAAACCGGCGGCGGTCCTCAAGGGCGGTTCCGCGTTTTCGACGGGTGGGCCCCGGTTGCGCAAGCTGCTGGTGGTGTTCCAGTTCGGCCTGACCATGATCCTGATCATCGGCAGCGTGAGCATCGGGCGCCAGCTGGATTTCCTGCGGACGCAGCGGCTGGGTTTCAACCAGGAGCAGGTCCTCATGGTGCCCCTGCGCGGGGACCTGGTCGACCGGCTGGCCCCGCTCAAAGTGGAACTCCGACGGAACTCCTCTGTCCTTAGCGCGGCGGCGGCCAGCGACCCGGTGATGATGTTCGGCAGCGTGATCCACATCGAGGCGTGGGAGGGGAAAAAGCCCAACGAACAGTTGAACTGCGCGATTGCCTCGTGCGACGGGGATTTCCTCGAAACCCACGGCATTCAACTGGCTCGAGGGCGTTTTTTTTCCAATGCCCCGTCCGGCAGCCAGTCCGAGAAAGTCGTGGTCAACGAAACCGCGGTCCGGGCCCTGGGATTCGACCAGCCCATCGGCAAACACCTGGACAACCGGGAGATCATCGGCGTGGTCAAGGACTTCCATGCCCGTTCGCTGCACGCGCCCATCGGCCCCGTGGCCCTGATCTGCAATCCTGCCCGGTTCGAATACTTGTTCATCAAGCTCAAATCGGCCGATGCGGCGGTCCTGGCGTCGCTGACCCGGGCGTGGAATCGCATCGCTCCGGATTACCCGTTCGATTTCGCCTTCCTCGATCAGCGGATCGACAATTTGTACCGAGCCGATCAGCGGCTGGGCAGCGTGGTCAACGTCTTCACCCTGCTGGCCTTACTGATCGCAAACCTGGGGCTGTTGGGACTGGCCTCCCACCTGATCACCCGGCGCCGGAAGGAAATTGGAGTGCGTAAAGCGCTGGGGGCCCGGATGACCCAAATCCTGCTGATGCTTTCCCGGGAATTGATCCTAGGGGTGGCGTGGGCTGCCCTGATCGCCTGCCCGGTCGCGTTCTTTGCCTTGAATCACTGGCTGCACGGTTTCACCTACCGCATCTCGCTCGGGATCGGCGTGTTCGCGCTATCCATCACCCTGACGTTTGGGATTGCCTGGCTCACGATCAGCTATTTGGCCATCCGCGCCGCCCGGGCCAACCCGGTGGACTGCCTGCGATACGAGTGAACCGAATGGTCAAGCGCGATGGAGAGCAGTGAATTATGAGATTGATGTCCTGCAAGGACGCCCGAAGGTCGAACGCCACCAATAGAGCGAACGGTCCGGCCATGGAGTCCGGCCCGCGATGACCGGACGTATGTTGAACAAAAAGGAATAACGAGATGACCATGAATCGCAGACACAGACCGCGTCACCGCATCCTGAGCCGTTTGATGCCGCCATTCGCTCGCCGGGATGTCACCGTGAACATCGACGAACAGCGGCCGGCGCAGGCCGGGGAACGCCAGCGCGGCAGGCTCGCCGTGAGCCCGGACATGCTGTTGAACTACCTTCGGGTCGCCGTCCGCGGCCTGATGAAGCACAAGGTCTATTCCCTGCTCAACGTCGTCGGTCTGACCACCGGCCTGGCCACGTTCGTCCTCATCGCCCTGTACGTCCAGTTCGAGCTGAGCTTCGATCGGTACCACGACCAGGCCGACCGGATCTACCGGGTGGTCCGGGAGGAATACTGCTTCAGCCCGCCGGCCCTGGGGCCCCGCGTTCAGGATCGGTTCCCCGCCGTCCAGGCCGCCGCCCGCGTGGTCAAGGATGGCGACGTGCTGGTCTCCCGCGGCGACACCCACCTCATCGAGCCGGAACTTCACTGGGTCGATCCGGCTCTGTTCGACATCTTCACGATCCCCCTTCGCCGCGGCGATCCGCACCAAGCGTTGCGGGCACCGGACGCGCTGGTCCTTTCCGAAAAGCTGGCCCGCAAGTACTTCGGCGACGGAGATCCCCTGGGCCAGACCCTGACCCTCTTCGACCATCAGCGATTCGTGGTGACGGGCGTGTTCGCGGAGATGCCGGTCAATTCCCACCTGCGCATGGAGATGATGGCGCCGCTGGACACCTGGTTCCGGCTGACGGGCAACGACGGCAACTCTTGGCGCTCCAACTTCGTCTACACCTACCTGTTCCTCCGGCCGGGAGCCGATCCGCAGGCCGTGCAGGGCGGTTTCCTGGACATGGAAACCGAGCTCCTGCGCAGCATGAGCGTGACCGTGGGCCCCGACTACAAGCGGACCTTCGGCATCCAGCCCATCACCGAGATCCACCTCCACTCCCACCGCCAGCAGGAGGTGAGCGCCAACAACGACATGACATATATCATCCTCGTGTCTGCGGTGGCCGTTCTGGTGCTGCTCATCGCCGGCGTCAACTACATGAACCTGGCTACCGCCCGCTCGCTGACCCGCAGCCGGGAGGTGGGTCTGCGCAAAGCGGTGGGAGCCCGGCGCATCCAGCTCGTCACCCAGTTCTTGGGCGAATCCGTCACCGTCATGATGCTGGCCCTGGGCCTGTCTCTGTTGGTCGCCTGGCTGGTGCTCCCCTGGTTCAATACCTTGGTGGAGCGCGAGCTCAGCTTGAATCCCCTCGGCAATCCGTTCCTCTTCGGGGGCATCCTGTTGGTCAGTCTGCTGACAGGATTGCTGGCAGGCATCTACCCGGCGATCTTCCTGTCGGGCTTCCGGCCTGCCGCCGTCCTGAGCCGGACCTCCACCGGCGGGCCGCGGCCGGCGTCGCGGCTGCGGAACATCCTGGTGATGGCTCAGTTTACCGTGACGATCGTCCTGATTATCAGCACCTTCGTAGTGCGGGACCAGCTGCTCTTCATGCGACAGGCCGACCTCGGTTTCAACCGGGAGCAGATCGTGATCCTCCCGGTCCGGGCCCAGGCCATCAGGCAGAACATCGAGGCCATTCGCACCGAACTGCTGCGCCGACCCGACATCACGGCCGTGGCGGCATCCGACAGTCTGCCCAACGACGTCACGACGTTTACCAGCCGCCCGTGGACCGGCAAGAGCTATGGCGAACCGGTGCCCATCTACTACAACACCGCCGACTACGGTTTCGTGGACCTGTTCGACATCGACATCGTGCAGGGCAGAAATTTCTCCCGGGAATTCCCGGCCGACGCGGCCGGGGCGTTTCTGGTCAACGAAACCGCCGTGCGGACCGCCGGTTGGAAAGATCCCCTGGGCCAGGAATTCACTCACTGGCGGGGGAATAAGGGCCGAATTGTGGGGGTGATGAAGGACTTCCACTTCCAGTCCCTGCACCAGCCCATCGCCCCCTTGTACATCTTCTTAAATCCTGACGCCGTCTCGTTTCTATCCGTCAAGATCCGGTCGACGGATGTTCCTGCCACCCTGGCGGCGATCGAAGCCGGATTCAAGCGATTCTCCCCTCACTGGCCGTTCACGTACTCATTTTTCGACGATATGTTCGCTCGAGCCTACGAGGACGAGCAGCGGCTGGAAACGGTGTTCGGCGTGCTCGCCGGCCTGGCCGTGGTCATCGCCTGCCTGGGCTTGTTCGGACTATCCGTGTTCACGGCCGAGCAGCGGACCCGGGAGATCGGCATCCGTAAAGTGCTGGGCGCCGCGCCGGGCGGTATCGTGCTGCTTCTGTCCCGTGAGTTGCTGGGCGGGGTGCTGGTGGCCAACGTCCTGGCCTGGCCGGTGGCCTGGTTCGTCACGAGGCGCTGGCTGGAGGCGTACGCTTACCGTGTGGAAGCGGGCGTGCAACCGTTTGCAGCGGCGGCCACCCTGGCCGTCGTCATCGCCGGCCTGACGGTGAGTGTCCAGGCCGTCCGTTCGGCCCTGGCCAATCCGGCGGACAGCCTGCGTCGGCAGTGACTCTGTCGGCCCCGGCTCCAGGACGGGAATCGAGGTCTTTGTGCGAGGACAGCAAATGATGATCGTCAACTATCTGAAAACCGCCTGGCGGATGATCGCCCGGCACAAGTTCTACTCCGCGCTGAACGTCGCCGGGCTGGCCGTGGGCATGGCCACCGTGGGGCTGATCCTGCTCTGGGTGTGGGACGAGTGGCGCTACGACCGGTTCCACGCCCGGGCGGACCGGATCTGCCGCGTCACCGTCGAGGACCTGTCGGGCGGGGTGGTCGCCCACCAGGCGGGATCGCCGGCGCCGCTCGGGGCTGCCTTGAAGGCGGAGCTGCCGGAGGTCGAGGACTTCGTCCGGGTGCAGGCCGGCTGGTCGGGCTGGCGGCTTCGGATCGGCGACCGCTATTTCATGGACGAGCGGCTGGCGGCGGCGGATCCTTCCTTCTTTGAGATCTTCTCCTTCCCCTTCCTTCAGGGGGATCCCCACACCGCCCTGAAAAACCGCCATTCCATCGTGATCACAGAGAGCCTGGCTCGCAAGGCGTTCGGGCAGGAGAACCCGATGGGGCGGGTGATGAGCATTTCCGATACAGACATGACCGTCACCGGGGTGATCCGCGACATCCCCGCCCAGTCGCACCTCAGCTTCGACTATGCCTTCCCGGCGGTGAACATGGCCGCTTGGCGGGAGTCGCAGTTGGACGCCTGGGATTACACCCAGTTCGCCACCTACCTCCTGCTGCGTCCCGACGCCCGCCTGGAGGCGGTCCGGGAGAAGACGGCCCGGCTCATCCGCAGCCATCTGCCCAAAGCCCAGGGCCGGGTGCACCTGCAGCCCCTGACCGATGTCCATCTCGGTTCCACCGACATCAACACGTGGATGGTGAAATATCCCGACAAGGGGAACATCGCCCACGTGGCCGTCTTCCTGCTGACCGCCGCGGGCGTCCTGCTGCTGGCCTGCGTCAATTTCATTAACTTGTCTACCGCCCGGCACGCGGTGCGGGCCAAGGAAGTGGCGGTGCGCAAGGTGGTGGGCGCCGGCCGGCCGGATCTGTTTCGCCAGTTTCTGGGCGAAACGGGGCTGCTGACGCTGATCGCCCTGGGCCTGGCCGTGGTGTTCATGGAGCTGCTCCTCCCCGCGTTCAATGAGTTGACAGGCAAACAATTGTCAGTTCTTGGATCGAAGGACGCCACAATCTGGCTGGGACTGGCAGGCATCGCCGCCCTCACCGGTGTGCTGGCGGGAAGCTATCCGGCGCTGTTCCTGTCGGCCTTCCCGCCGGTCCAGGTGATCCGGTCGGGGGGAGGATGGGGCGACCGGCGGGGCGGGGGCCTGCGCAAGGCGCTGGTGACCCTCCAGTTTGTCTTCACCATTACCCTGTTGATCGTGACTGCGGTCATCTTCAGCCAGCTCCGCTTCATGAAGCAGAAGGATCTCGGCTACGATGCCCGCCGGGTGGTGACGTTCCCCGGCTGGGGTGGCTTCGAACGGAACTGGGATGCCGCCCGGAACGCCCTGCTGCAGTACCCCGGCATCTCGAGCGTCTGCCAGGGGATGCCCCCGGCGACGGGCTTCTGGGGGACCACCGAAGTGGACTGGGAGGGGCGGAATCCCAACCAGGAGGTCAAGCTGGCGGCGGATCTCGGGGATTACGACTACGCCGCGGTCTTCCGGCTCCAGATGGTTCAGGGACGGTTCTATTCAAGAGACTTCGTCAACGATGACCAGAACTGGGTGGTCAACGAAACGGCCGTCCGGGCCATGGGCCTGGCCAACCCCGTGGGCCGGTGGCTCAGCTACCGAGGCCGGCGCGGGCGGATCATCGGGGTGGTGAAGGACTATCACGGGGCGTCGCTCCACGAGCCCATCGGACCCAAGGTCATTCAGTGTGGCCAGGGTTTCTTTGTCTGCGTCCGCTATCGCACCGACGACATCCCCGAGCTGATGGCGTTCCTGCAGAAGCAGTGGAAGGTCTTCGTGCACGGGGAGAGGTTCCGGTCGGATTTCGTGGACGAGTCCATCGCCGCCTGGTACCAGACCGAGGAGCGGATCCAACTGCTCTTCGCGTACTTCACCGGGCTGGCCGTCCTGGTCGCCTCCCTGGGGCTGCTGGGCCTGGCCGCGTTCATGGCCGAGCGCCGCACCAAGGAGATCGGGGTGCGCAAGGTGCTGGGGGCGTCCACCACCGGGCTTGTCCTGCTCCTGGTGCGGGATCAGGTCAAGTGGGTGCTGGCGGCGAACCTGTTCGCCTGGCCGCTGGCCTGGTGGCTGAGCCGGCATTGGCTCGCGGGGTACGCCTATCGCATCGACATGAACTGGCCGGTGTTCGCCCTTTCGGGCGCGCTGGTGCTGGCCGTGGCCGCGGCCACGGTCAGCGGCCAGGCCCTCCGGGCGGCCTGGTCCCGCCCGGTTGCGGCGTTGCGATACGAATGACATCCGATTCCGGAGGGATTGGTCCATCATGATCACACGAGAAATCACGCTGCAGATTCCGACGCTCGAGGCGGAGCAGAACATCGACATCGAGGTGACCATCAACGGCCGGAAGCGGCGCATGGTCTACCGGGTGGAGATCGTGTCCTGGCGGGATCAGGATGCCGCAACCGAGGGGGAGGACCGGATCGAGATGATCCGCCGGGTGGTGCGCGAGCACGACCCGGCCTGGCAACTCGTCCAGATCGGCCTGCCGTCGGCCGACGGCATCCCCATCATGTTCCGCCGCCGCACCGCCGCCGCGGTTTGACTTGGAGACGGGGATCACCTAGAATCAGATCACGATGAATCCGGGCCTCGGCGACATGCTGCGCATCTTCGTGGTGTCCGACGCCACCGGCCGCACCTGCCATACGGTCGTCCAGGCGGCGCTGTCGCAGTTCAACACCAGCCGGGTCGAGGTGGTCACGCTCCCCCATGTGCGCACCTTCGAACAGATCGAGGCGATCCTCGACCGGGCCGATCAAGCGAAGGGCGTGGTCGTGTACACGATGGTGGCGGCGGAGTTCCGCCAGCGGATCTACGAACTGGGCCGGCTCAAGGGCGTGCCCACGGTGGACATCCTCGGTCCCGTGCTGACGCGTTTTTCCGATATCCTGGAAGTTTCGCCGCTGGCCCAGCCGGGTCTTTTTTACCAGCTCGACCAGAAGTACTTCAAACGGATCGAGGCGGTGGACTACACCATCAAGCACGACGACGGCGTCGGACTGGCCACGCTGAATCAGGCGGAGATCGTGCTCCTGGGCGTGTCGCGCACGTCCAAGACCCCCGTGAGCATCTATTTGGCCTACCGCGGCTGGAAGGCCGCCAACGTGCCGGTGGTGCTCGATCAGCCGCTGCCCGACGAGCTTTTCACCGTGGACCCGCGCCGGGTGGTCGCTCTGACCATCAATCCCGACCGTCTCCAGCTCATTCGGCAGGAGCGGGCCCGCCACCAGCGCCCGGGCGCCCTGATCGAATACACGGATCCCGGCCTCATCGGCGACGAGGTCACCTACGGCCTCCGCCTCTACCGCCGGCATGACTGGCCCATCATCGACGTGACCTTCCGCTCCATCGAGGAAACCGCCACCGAAGCGGCCCGGATCATGTTCTCCCACTTCGGCGCCAAGCGCGACGGCTTCTCCGAGGTGCTGCCCGAAATCTGATCCGTCCGGCCCGCACGAAGCGCATCCTGCAACAAATCCAGCCCGCTATGCGTATATAGCGGAGGAAGACAATCCTGACCGGGGGAAGTGACCATGAGCGTTTCACCGACTCTTGAAGCGCCTGGCGGCAGCATCGAGGCGACCGCCCTGCGCGTCCTCATCGTCGATGACGAGACTCTGGCGCGCAAGCGCGTCCGCCGGCTGCTGCAGGGCGAGGCCCGGGTGGACGTGATCGGCGAGTGCGCCAACGGGCCCGACGCCGTCGCGGCCATTCGGGAGCAGGAGCCGGACCTGGTCCTGCTCGACGTCCAGATGCCCGGCATGGACGGTCTGGCGGTCATCGACGCGGTGGGTGCCGACCGGATGCCGCCAGTGGTGTTCGTCACGGCGCACGAGGCGTACGCACTCCAGGCGTTCGACGTCCAGGCGGTGGACTACCTCCTGAAGCCGTTCGACCAGGACCGCCTGCACGAGGCGCTGAACCGGGCGCGCCGCCGCTGCGGGAGCCGCGCCGACAACGGCCTGCCGGAACAACTGGCGGAGCTGGTGCAGGACATGCAGCGCCGCCGCAGCCACCTGCAACGGATCGCCGTGCGCACTGACGGCCGCGTCCTGCTGGTGCCCGTGGCCGAGGTGGACTGGCTGGAATCGGCAGGCAACTACATTTGCCTGCATTCCGGGTCGAAGACTCACATCGTCCGGGAGACGATGGCCCGGCTGGAGGAACAGCTCGACCCCGCCCGCTTCGCCCGGATCCATCGGTCCACAATGATCAACCTGAACCGGATCCGGGAGCTGCAGCCGTACTTCCACGGGGACTACAAGGTGCTGCTGGAGGACGGGACCGAGCTGACGCTGAGCCGCAATTACCGCGAGAACCTGATGAACCGGCTGGGCCTGGCCAACTGAGGCCGCCCGATTCACGCCTGCCCGGGCCCGGCGCGGCGCCGGCCGCCTATCGCTGCCGGCGCGCGCGTTGCTGCATCCGGTCCAGGTAGATGTAAACCACGGGCGTCAGGTACAGCGTGATCACCTGCGACACCACGAGTCCGCCCACCACCGCCAGCCCCAGCGGCTGGCGCGACTCGCCGCCGGCGCCGAAGCCCACGGCGATGGGGAGCGTGCCGAAGAACGCCGCCATGGTGGTCATCATGATGGGCCGGAAGCGGATGAGGCAGGCCTGGTAGATGGCCTCGGCGGGCGGCACCTGCTTCGTGCGCTCGGCGTCCAGCGCGAAGTCGATCATCATGATGGCGTTTTTCTTGACGATGCCCACCAGCATGATGATTCCCACGAAGGCGAAGATGTTCAGGTCCACCCGGAACAGCAGCAGGGTGACCAGGGCCCCCAGGCCGGCCGACGGCAGGCCCGACAGGATGGTCACCGGGTGGATGAAGCTCTCGTACAGAATCCCCAGGACGATGTAGATCACCACCACGGCCATGATCAGGAGCAGACCCATCCCCTTGAGCGACGCCTGGAAGGCCTGCGCCGTGCCCTGGAAGCTCCGGGTGACCGTGGGCGGCAGCAGATCGGTGGCGGCGCTCTCGATGCGCGTGAGCGCTTCGCCCAGCGACACGCCCGGCCGCAGGTTGAACGAGACGGTCGCGGCGGGAAGCTGTCCCAGGTGGTTCACCGACAGCGGTCCCACCGCCGGGCGGATCCGGGCCACGGCGTCCAGCGGGACCATCCGGCCGCCCGCAGACTTGACGTACAGGTTGGACAGATCGTTCGGCTCCCGCTGCAGCCGCGGTAGCAGCTCCATCACCACGTAATATTGGTTGTCGGGCGCGAACATCGTGGAAATCTGCCGCGTGCCGAAGGCGGTGTAGAGGACGTCCTCGACCTGGTAGGCGGTCACGCCGAGCGCGGTGGCCTTCTCGCGCAGCAGGTCCACCCGCACTTCCGGATTCTTGATGAACAGGTCGCTGTTGACGTCGAGCAGCTCCGGCATGGCGCGGAGCCGCGCTTCGAGCAGGGGGGCATACCGGTACAGCTCCGCGGTGTCGGTGCTCTGGATGGAGTACTGGTAGAGCGCCCGGGTCTGCTGGCCACCGATGGTGATGGTGGGCGGGTTCTGAAGGTAGACCTGGATGCCGGGGATCTGGGCGAGCTTCGGGCGCAGCCGGTTGATGATCTCGTCGGCGGTGCTGGTCCGTTCCTGACGCGGCTTGAGGCGCAGGAACACGTTGCCAGCGTTGAGGCCGGACGCGCCGCGGGCGCCGCAGCTGGACATCATCCCCTCGACGTCCGGATCCTGGCGGATGATCTCGGTGACCTCCCGCTGGTGGCGGACCATCGACTCGAAGGAGATGCCCTGGATCGCCTCGGTGAAACCGCGGACCTGGCCGGTGTCCTCGGTGGGGATGAAGCCCTTGGGTACGACGTTAAAGAGCCAGGCGGTGACGCCCAGGATCACGAAGGACAGCAGCAGCGTGACCAGCTTGTGGCGGATGGCGAACCGGAGCGTGGTGTCGTAGAAACGCAGCATCGCGTCGAACACCTTCTCGGAGGCCCGGTAGAGGGCGCCGTGGCGCACCTCACCGGGCGGACGCAGGAACCGCGAGGCCAGCATCGGCGTCAGGGTGAGGGACACGATGCCCGAGATCAGGATCGCCGCCGCGATGGTCACGGCGAACTCATGGAACAGCCGGCCCAGGATGCCGCTCATGAAGAGCACCGGGATGAAGACGGCGGCCAGCGAGATGGTCATGGAGACGATGGTGAAGCCGATCTCCTTCGAGCCGTCGAGGGCGGCCTGCATCGGCGTCTTGCCCATCTCGATGTGGCGGACGATGTTCTCCAGCATGACGATGGCGTCGTCCACCACGAAGCCCACCGACAGGGTCAGCGCCATGAGCGTCAGGTTGTTCACCGAAAAGTCGGCCAGGTACATCACGGCGAACGTGCCCACGATGGAGAACGGCAGCGCCAGGCTGGGGATGATCGTAGCCGAAATGTTCCGTAGGAACAGAAAGATCACCAGGATGACCAGGCACAGCGTGAGCACCAGGGTGAACTTGACGTCGTTGACCGATTCGCGGATCGACTGGGAGCGGTCGAAGATGACGCCGAGTTCCACCGACGCGGGGAGCTGTTTCTGGAACACCGGGAGGATGTCCCGGATGGCCTGGACGATGGCGACGGTGTTGGTGCCGGGCTGGCGCTGGATGGCCAGGATGACCGCCCGCTTGGCGCCCTCGCGGGTCACGTGCCAGGCGGCGACCTTGTCGTTCTCGACGCTGTCGATCGCCTCGCCGAGGTCCCGCAGGTACACCGGCGCGCCCTCGCGGTAGGTGACGATCAGCCCGCCGTAGGCGGCGGCCTCGAGCAGCTGCCCGTCCGACTCCACGGTGTAGGCGCGGTGCGTGCCGTAGAGCACGCCGCTGGGGAGGTTGACGTTGCCGTTGCGGATGGCGTCGGCCACCTCGTTGATGCCGATGTCCCGGCTGGTGAGCCGGTCGGGATCGAGCCGGACCCGGACGGCGTACTTCTGGGAACCGTACACCTGCACCTGGGCCACGCCGTTGACCATGGAAATCCGCTCGCCCAGAGTGGTGGCGGCATACTCGTTGAGGGTGGACAGCGGCAGCGTGTCCGACTTCATGGCGAGCATGAGGATCGGCGAATCGGCCGGGTTGACCTTCCGGTAGGACGGCGGCGTGGGCATGTCGCGGGGCAGCTGCCGTTGGGCTTGGGCGATGGCCGCCTGCACGTCCTGGGCGGCGGCGTCGAGGTCCCGCTCCAGCGCGAACTGGAGGGTGATCTGCGTGGAGCCGATGCCGCTCGACGAGGTCATGTTGTCGATGCCGGCAATGGTGGAGAACTGCCGCTCCAGCGGCAGGGCCACCGTCGAGGCCATGGTCTCGGGGCTGGCGCCGGGCAGGCTGGCCGAGACGGTGATGGTGGGGAAATCGACGTTCGGCAGGTCGTTGACCGGCAGGGTGATGTAGGCCATGACGCCGAAGAGGATGATCCCCAGCATCACCAGGACGGTGGTGACGGGCCGGCGGATGAACAGGGCCGGAATGTTCATGGCTGGATGACCTCGGGCTCCACCTTCTGGCGGATGGTGATCCGGGAGCCCGGGGTCAGCCGCATCTGGCCGTCCACGATGACGGTGTCGTCGGCGCGCAGGCCGCCGCGGATGACCGCCTCGCCGGCCATGATCCGGTCGACGGTGACCTGGCGCACCGCGGCGGTGTTGCCCGCCGCCACGACGTAGACCAGCGACCCCTCCTGGCTGGGCACCACCGCCTGGGCGGGCACCACCAGCGCCTGCGGCTCGGTATCCAGCACCAGCAGCACATCGACGAACAGGCCGGGCCACAGCACGCCGCTGGCATTGTCGCACGTGGCTTTCAGGTGGATGGTGCCCGTGCCGGATGCGACGGTGCTGTCCAGGAAGGTGACGGCGCCGCGCTCGGCCGGAGCGCCGCTGTCGGGGATAGAGGCGGAAACGGTCATGTGGCCGCGGCGCATCTGCTCCCGTAGGCGGGGCAGGACCTGCTCGGGCACGGTGAAATCCACGTAGATGGGGCGGATCTGGTAGATCTGGACGAGGGTGGTTTCGTTGAGCCGGGCCATGTTGCCGGCGTGGACGAGGAGCTCGCCCGTCCGCCCGCTGGCAGGGGCGGTGACGGTGCAGTAGCCGAGATCCAGGCGGGCATTGAGCAGTTCAGCCTCGTCGGCCCGCACCGACGCTTCGTCGGCCTGCAGGGTGGCCTGCAGCGCTTCGGCGTTGGCCTTAACCGTGTCGTACTGCTGGCGGGTGACATAGTCCTTGGCCACCAGCTCGGCGTAGCGCTGCACGTCGGCCTCGGCGTTGCGCCACAGGGCGCGGTCGCGCTCCAGGTTGGCCCGGGTTCGCGCCAGCGCCGCCTCGGCGCGCTGCACCGCCGCCGCGAAGGGGGCCGGGTCGATGGTGAACAGGGTCTGGCCGCGGCGGACCTCCTGACCCTCGCTGAAGTGGACGCTGAGGATGGGGCCGCTGACCTGGGTCTTGACCGCCACGGTGGAGTACGCCTCGACTGTGCCGATGGCCTTGAGCTGAACCGGCATCGGCTTCTGGACCACCGGCGCGGTGGTGACGGCCACGGGCGGCGCGGTCCGCGGGGTGTTGTCGGCGGGTTTGCCGGTGCAGCCGACGCCGCCGGCGGCGAGTCCGGCCAGCAGGACGGCGGGGACGGCCGTGCGCAAGTGGATCAGCAGGCGAATGCAGGCGATGCGTGTCATGGTTGTCCTTCGGGGGATCGGGGTGGAGCGGGCGGATCGGGCGGCGCGAGTGGTGCAACCGCCGCGGCGGGGCCGGCGTCGAGCAACTGGCCGGTGTTGCGGCCCAGCCGGGCCATAGCCAGCAGCCACTCGGTCCGGGCGCGGGTCTGCTCCGAGCGGGCGGCCTCCAGGGTGCGCTGGGCGGACAGCAGGTCCAGAATGTCGCCCACGCCGGCGCGGTAGCGGTTGAGCGCCACGTCGTACGACTGCGATGCGCTGCCCAGCAGTTCGTCGGTGGTGCGGATCTTCTCGCCGGCGGTCTGCAGGGCGTAGAAGCTGCGCCACACCTCGTACGCCACCGTCTGCGCCAGGCTGTGGACGCGCGCCGCGGCCGCCGCCGACTGTTCGCTCGCCTGAATGACGTTGTTGGTGTGGGTGTACCCGGTGAAGATGGGCAACCGGAGCGTGAGGCCCACCGAGTAGTTGTCCAGCAGCGTGTCCCAGCCGGTATTGTACAGGGCGCCGGCGCCGGCGGTGGCGGCCACCGTCACGCCGCCGGCAGCCTGCACGCTGCGCACGCGGGCCTCGGCGCCGAGCGCCTCCGCCCGGGCGGCGGCCAGGTCGGGACGGAGACGCTGGGCGACCTCGATGAATCGGTCCACCTCGCCGGCGGCCGCGTCGGCCGGGATCTCCGGCTGGAAGTCGGCCAGGCGGATCACCGTGTTGGCCGGCAGCCCGACGGCCGCGGCCAGCGCGCCCTCCAGCGTGCGCAGGTCGCCGGTGGCCGTCTGCAGGGCCAGCCGGGCCTGGGCCAGGGCGGAGCGCGCCTGGAGCACGTCGGCGATGGTGGCCACGCCGGCGCGATGGCGCTCCGTGGCGGATTCGAGCACCGCCTGGGCCTCGCGCACCGCCGTCTCCTCCGCCGCGACGAGGGTCTTCACGCCGTGGTGGAGGTAGTACGCCTCCAGCACCAGGAGCATGACGTCCTCAAGCACGGCGCGATGGGTCCAGTTGGCGGCCCGCAGCGCTTGGCGGGCCTCTTCCAGGTCCGCCGCCCGTCCGCCGGAATCGTACAGGAGATAATTGACCGTGATGGACGGCCCGAACGCGCCCTGCCATTCCTCGTACTTCGACGAGCGGGAGCCGTACCCCGCCTGGGCGAGGCCTTCCAGATCGACGGTGGGGAGATAGGCGCCGCCCCGACTTGCCTTGGCCGCCGCCGCCGCCCGGGCGGCGTGCCAGGCGGCCCGGGTGCTGGGATTGTGGCGCAGGGCGAAATCGATCAGGTCACCGAGCCGCCAGATGGCGTCGGCGGAAAAATCAGCCGGAGTTCCCTCCGGCGCGAGCAGGGCCGGGAGCGCGGCGGGATCGGGTGTCCAGGGGGACGCCGGGTTGGCCGAAGTGTCCCCCGGCGCCGGATGCCAGGGGCGGTACTTCACCGGGCGGCCGGGGTCATCGCCGGCCGCGGCGGGCAAAGCCAGGGCCAGTGCGGCCGCCAGGCTGACGAGCCGGACGACGGACCGGCAGAACCGGATGCTAGGCAGACGATTCAGGCACACGCAGGTCGCTCCTCGTCGCGGATTCTATCCTCATACGGATCCGAACCATCAATGTTTGCAGCGCTCTCAGCGGGATCCGGTGACGGCCGTCACGTTTTTCGACGTTCGGCCCCCTCACTGCAAGTCGCGCAGCAGGTCGTGCGGCGAGACACCCAGCTCGCCGGCCACTTCCTTGAGCGTCGAGTCGCCGCCGGCTTCGACGCCGCGGGCCTTGAGCCGCTCCAGGGCCACGGGCAGCCGGATCAGGCCTTCGCGCTCGAGGTCGGCCAGAGTCTTGCGGCCGAGACCGCTGCCGGCGCCGGGCGGCGGCAGGTTATCCGTGGACCGGCCGGCGGGACCGGCTGGAGCGACCGGCCGGAGCACGTCGTAGACGCGCTGGGGCGGGACGCCGTTGCGCCGGGCGACGACGTCGACGGTCTGGCCGGCGTCATCGACCTGGAGACCGCCGGCGCGGAGGCGCGCCAGGGCGTCGTCGGGCGGGATCCCCAGGTAGCGGGCGAACTGGCTCAGGGTGGACAACTCGGCGTGGCCGTAAGGCGGCTCGCCGTACGAGGCGATCCAGGATGCCTTGACGGCGCCGTTGAACGCCACCAGATTGCGGAAGGGCGGCCATGCCAGCAGCGTGCCAGCGAAGACCACGACGGTGAGCCCCAGGGCCAGCAGGAACTCGGGTGTGACCACCACCAGGCGGCGGGCGGCGTTGCGCAGGTAGGACACCAGGCAGGTCCAGTTCAGATATATGTGCAGGATGGAGGCGATGAGGAATACCACCATGAAATTGATGTGGATGGCGGAGTAGTCTTCCTTGCCGAGACCCCACAGCGTCCAGTTGGCCCAGTTGGCTACCCGGCCCTGGGGGCTGAGGAATAGCATGATCCCGGTGTACGCCATCACCAGGAACGACAGGGTGGTCACGAGCGAGACGATGCGTCGGAACGACATGGTACGATGACACCTCCAAATGATGTACCGGGCCCGGGGCCGGCTCAGTCGTCGGCCAGGAGCCGGGCGGCCAGCTCCTTGAGCAGCTTGGCCGCCACCCGGGCGGTGGCCGCCGCGGTGTCGAGGTCCGGGAGATATTCGACGATGTCGGCGCCCACCAGGGGGCCCGGCAGGTTGCGGATTAGCGCCAGCAGTTCCCGCGTGCTGCAACCCCCCGGTTCGGGATGGGCCACGCCGGGCGCATACGCCGGATCCAGAACGTCCAGGTCCACACTCAGGTAGACGGGTCCGGAAACCGTGGGCAAGGCGCCGCGCGGCCAGTCGCGCATGTCCAGGGCCTCCACGCCGAACCGCTCGGCCTGGTCGCGCTGGTGGGGGGTGCGGGTGCGCAGGCCCACCTGGACGAGCCGCGCCGCCAGGCCCTCCTCGAGCACGCGGGCGAAGGTGCAGGCATGGGACAGGCGGTTGCCGCCGTAGCTGTCGTACAGGTCGGGGTGGGCGTCGAGCTGGACCACGGTCAGACCCGGATAACGCGGGCCGTAGGCGCGCAGCACGGGGAAGGTGACCGAATGGTCGCCGCCCAGCGACAACACGCGGGCGCGGCGCGCCAGCGCGTCCGCCACCGCCGCGGTGATCGTCGCCGGCGCCGCGGCGCCGGCGGCGTCGAGGTCGAGATCGCCCAGATCCGCCAGCCGCGGCTCCGCCCCGAGATCGCGCCCGTCCTCGGTGCTCAGGTTCGTGGACTCGCAGGCCAGGGCCGCCCGGATCCGCGGCGGCGCCGCCGCGGCCCCGCGTCGGAACGACGAGTGTTCGTCCAGCGGCAGGCCCAGCAGGCCCACCATGCCCGGCTTGAGCGCTGCCGTGGTAAGAATCGCGTCCAGCATGCGGATAGTCTGACAGAACACGGGCGGGGTTGCAACTGGTTGCGCGACGTTCGCGCGGATCGTGCAGGCGGCCGAATCAGCCTCTGCCCGTCGGCGGAGCGTGGCGGCGCAACCAGCGGACGGGCGTGCCGCCGGCGCCGGCGGTGGCCAGCCGGAACAGCGCCCGGAGTATCATGGCCACAGGGGGCAGCCAACGCCCGCCTGGCGCAAAGAACCGCCGGTGCAGCCGCAGGATCTCCGCCTCGGTCAGCGTCGCGGTATCGTAGCCGAGTGATGGCGCCGCAGCGGCGGAGGCGGCGGCAAAATCGCCGAGGTTCCGCCGGCGCAGGCGCACGCCGTAGCGCTCCGGCGATTCGAACCATGGCGCGCCCGGCTCCATCTCGATGGGGAAGACGTGCACGCTCCGGATGCAGGCGAACCGCCGTCGCAGCCGGCGGATGTAGTCGCGGGTGGCCAGTGCCCCGGCGGCCGTCTCACCGGGGAGCCCCAGCGCGAAGTAGAGCACGGTGGGCGCGCGGAGCTGGTTCAGCAGGTCCAGCCTTTCCTCCAGTTCGGCATTGGTGAACGGGTAGGCCCGGTGGATCCGCCGGAGCGACTCGTCCGCGGTCTCCGGCGACAGAATCACCCGCGAGGCGTGGTGCAGCGCCCGCCGGAACAGGCGGCACAGCTCGGGGGAGGGGAGGCCGAAGAACTCGAAATCCGTCCGCACCGCCGGCCGCAGCCGCTCCAGCGCCGCGACGAGGGCGGCGGTGTGGCCCTCGCGGGCGGGATCCGGATCGAAACAGAAATAGAACCGCTCGATGCCCCAGTCGGTCCGAAGCCGCGCCACCGATTCGGCCACCCGTGCGGGGTTACGCCGCGCCGTCACCGTGCGGCCCGTGAGGCGGCGGACGCCGGGGCCGCTCCCGCCGCACCAGGTGCACGAGCCCGGGCACCCGCGGCCGGCGAACACGCCGTGGATCACCGCGTCCCGCTGACCGCGGCCGAGCCGCTGCACCAGCCGCGCCGATCCATCCCACGGGACCAGCCACTGGAGGCGGCAGACGGTTTCGGGGTGGCGGTAAAAGCGCAGGGCGGCGAAATCCGCCGTGTCCAACTCGGCGGCGTCCGCGCAGTAGCTGATGGGGTTGTGCCGCACCACGCCGCCGGTGTCGCGCCAGGTCAGGTTGGGAATGTCCATCCATTCGCTTTGCCCGCTTTGCACGGCCGCCAGGAGTTCCGCCAGCGGCCGCTCCCCTTCGCCCCGCACCACGGCGTCGACGAACGGGCACTCCGCAACGATCTCCCCGGCGAAACGGCCGGCGGTGTACCCGCCCAGCACCACCTGCACGCGCGGCCGGGCCGCCTTGAGCTGCCGGGCGGCTTCCAGGGTGTCGTGGGTTTGGGGGTGCCAATGGAGAGAGAACGCCGCCAGCGCCGCCCCGGATGCGCCGACGTAGTCCGCCAGCAAAAAGCGCGGGTCCAGCAGCTTCTCCGCGCCCAGATGGACGATCCGGCAGCGCCGACCCCGCCTCTCCAATTCCCCGGCCAGTGCCAGCAGCCCGGCGGCGGGAAAGTTGACCCGGGCGTGCGGCCCGATCATCGGGTCGCGGAGGAGCAGTCGGGGCACATGCACCAGCACAGCGTCCAGGTTCAAGTCGGCGGTGTCCATGTGCATAGCCGGTCATCCTCGTGTTGCCCGCTCGCGGGGGCGGCGGTGAAAGCGTTGGCGTCGGCGTATGATCCTGTGCTATTAATACCACACGTTTCATCACAGGCATGCCGGGTCGGCGAACGACGGCGGATAGAACTCCGTCGTCGCCGCACAGGCGACGGCGTGCGCGGATCGGAAAATCTGACTTGGAGGTGGCTGGATGGGTGGAGAAACTGCATATCCCAATGTCCACGTCTGGCTGGATCAGATTCAGGCGCTGCTGGCGGCGGCACCGGCGGGCGCGCCGCTGACGGATGCCCGGCGGGCGCTGGACATCGTGCGACGGATGCTGACGCCGCCGGCGCCGGGCAGCCGGGCGGCGGCGGGCGAAGTTCCGGCCGAAGGCGTCCGGTTGATCTATCTGCTGGGCTGGATCAAGGCGGGTGTCGCAGCCGGCCGGCCGGTCGCCTCCCCTGAGGTGGCAGCGGCCGCGGATCGCGCCGTGACCGGTCTCGAGACCATCCTCGGTTCACCTGAATCCTCGAACACGCGCGACTGCGCGGAGTACATGAGCCGACCGTCGCCGTGTCCGCCGGCCCGGCCTGGAATCTGATCCGGCCACGCCCACCGGAACGATCCGGGCGGATCCGGCCGACGATCCGGACATGACCGGCCGGTCCCGTCCGGCGGTTTCCGGCGGGTGTCGGGGCGTCAGGGCGACCCGCCGCCCTCGGCCCCGCATACGGTTCCTTCAATGCGCTGGACGCACCTCACCCTGATGATGACCGAGCGGTGCAACTACCGCTGCGTCTACTGCTACCAGCAACGGTCGCCGCGGGATCTGGCCGATGACCGGATCCGACAAGCCTGCGCGCGGCTCCTGCCGCTGGCGGCGGAACGCTGCCGGGTGACGTTTTTCGGCGGAGAGCCGGCGCTGGTGTTCCCGGCGATCCGGCGCACCGTCCGGCGGATCGAGGCGTGGAACCGCGGCGGGAAACGAACCCTGACTTACGGCATCACCACGAACGGCAGTCTCTTGGGACCCCGCGAGCTGGCATTCCTCGATGCCCACCGGTTCCGGGTGGTGCTGAGCCATGACGGCGTGAACCAGGATCGTCACCGCGCTGCCGGCAGCGCCGCCGGACTGGCCCGGCTGCTGAAATCCCTGGGCGACTATCCGGGTATCCGACTGGCGGTCAACTGCGTGGTCACCCGGGACACGGTTCGGGATCTGCCGGCGACGGTGCGCCTCCTGCTCGGTTCGGGCGTCTCCCGCCTGATTCTCGCCTACGACCGGCAGTCGCCGTGGCGCGACGCGGAGATCGTCTCGCTGGCGGCGGCGCTGCGGGACGTGCGCCCGCTGTTGCCGCCGCCCGACCCGGAAGACGAAGCAACTCCCGGGGCATCCGGACAAACGGGCGGCGAGCGGCGGATCTTCCGCTGCCCCGCCGGTGAGACGCGGCTGGCGCTTGCGGCCGACGGAACCGTCTGGGGCTGCCATCTGTTCGCCGATTATTTCCGCGGCCGGGAACACACCGATGAATACACCCGCTACTGCCTCGGAGACATCCGCGGGCTCGATCCGGAGGGCCTGGCTGGTGGCGACGGGCCGCTCGCTCCGTACCGTCAGCTCGTCATGAACAACGGCCTGACGCCGGGCGGCTTCTGCATGTTCTGCGGTGATCTCTTCGAATGCGCCATCTGCCCATTGGATGCGGCCCTGAGTTCGGGGCGCATCGGCCGGATCCCGGAATGGTACTGCCGGTTTGAGCGGATCCTGCGGAGTGGGCCCGTGCCGGAACTCGGCGCGCCGGATGGCCGGGAAGCCGGGACGGCGCTCCGGGCGGATGCCTGACCGCCGCGCTGCGGGGCTACGGCAGGCGGCCGGCGGCGGCCTCCTTCAATTCCGGACGATTGGGATCCGCCTCCTGCCAGACGTCCAAAAATCGCCCGAAATGGCGGCGGGCGTCCTGAGCCTTCCCCTGCTGCCGGGCGCACCGGCCCAGGTTCAGGAGCGCGAGGGCGTAGCTGTCGCTGGTGTTGAGGCGGCTGGCGGCCGAGTCGCGCAGCCGGGTGAGCGTGCCCACAGCCCGGTCCACCCGCCCGCCCGCCCGGTAGGCTTCGGCGAGCAGCGGCAGGTAGAACGACGGGCTGCCGAAGAACCGGACGTCGGGCGTCCAGTCGAGGAGCGGGAGCGCCAGCTCCATCAAGGCGGCGGCCCGGCGGGGATCGCCCCGATGCAGGGCCATGGCGGCCGACAGGTGGTGGTAGTGGCGCCGCAGCTTTGCCATGCCGGTCGATGCCTCCAGGGCCTGCAGGCGCCGGGCGGTGTCCGCCGCCGCCTCGACCCGTCCCTGCGCCAGGAGCGCCAGGCCCTGCAAGTGGAGTGCGAGGGCGTCGTACTCGGGATCCAGCAGCGCCGGCGCCGCGGCGCCGGCGGACTCGGCGTGGCGCAGCGCGCCGGCGGCGTCGTCGCGCCGCAGCTCCAGATAAGCGGCCAGCAGGGTCAGGTCCACGCGGATGGCATTTTCACCGAGCGACGCCGCTTCGCGCAGCCCCGCATCGAGCACCTGGGCGCTCTCGACGTAGCGGCCCCGACCGATGAGGAACTCCGCCAGGACATAATGACCCATCAACCGCTGATCGGGATCGGCATGCCGGATCCGCTCACGGAGGATCCGCTCGGCCTCGCCAGGCCGGCCGCAGAGGTTCTCCACGGCGGCCAGCCGGACGTGAAGCCAGCTCTTCTCGCGCGGCAGGTCCAGGCACTGCATCAACTCCTGGCGTGCCTGCTGGTACTGGCTTTCCAGTAGGTAGGTCCAGGCCAGCCGACCCTGGTAAGGCATCGGATCCTTGAACAGCGGACGGTTGCGCACGAGGAGCGTTCGGGCCGAGCCGGCCAGGCCCTGACGGATATCGATCTCCGCCAAGTTGAGCACGGCCAGGTGATCGGTGGGATCGGCCATCGCCGCCCCGCGAAACCACCGGCCGGCCTCCGGCCAGTCCTCGGCGTTCCGGTAGATCCCGCCCACCAGCCGCTTGATCCCGGCGTCATTGGGATAGAGGGCGTCAAACCGCCGGCCCAGTTCCGCCCGCTTGAGGTAGTTGACCTCGGTGTACTTGGAATACAGCAACTCCAGGTTGAATCGCTCGCGCGGCGTGAGCCGCGCCTTGAAGGCCAGGGCTTTCTGCATGTATTGGCGGTCGTTTTCCAGCTGGCGCAGGTGGCCGTAGTTGACCGACATCCGGGCGTAGGCCATGGCGAACTCGGGATCGAGGGCCGTGGCCTGCTCCAGACGGGCGTTGCTCTCGGTGAACCGGCCGCTGGCGTACAGCTTGTCGGCCTCGATGTACAACCGCAACGCCTCGCGCGAAGAGGTGGTGACGTCCCGCAGCGCGGTGTCAATGTCGCCGGCGATGGATTCGGGCGAGAATCGGAGCGCCTCTTTGATCTTGGGGGTGAGCGCGTCGATGAGGTCCTGCGGATCCGCCGGCTCGGCCAGCTCCACCTGGGCCGAGGCGATGTACTCCTGCGTGGTCGCGTCGAGAATCGCCGCCTGGAGGCGGCACGCGCTTCCCTCCATATACATCACCCGAACCCGGTGGGTGGCTCCCTCGGGCTCTTTGATCACCGACAGGTAGCGGGACTGGAAGAGGTCAACCTCCAGCAGGAAGGTCAGGATCTCGCTCAGGTTGAGGGCATCGCCCACCGGGCTGGCGATCTTGACGGGCTCGACGAAGATCTTCGGCTTGCGGGCGGTGGCGGTCTCGCCGCCGGGGTGCCGTTCGGCCGTCGGCGGAGCCGTCAGCCGCGTGATGATGAAGTAACCGGCCGCCGCCGCGAGGAGTAGGAGCAGCGTGGCCAGTTGCCAGCCCTGGCGGCGGGTCATCCGGGCCGCCGTCCGGCGGAGTGTGTCGGACGCGACGCCGTCGCGGCTGTTCCGGTAATCGATGAGCTGGTCCAGCACGCCGGCCATGGACGGCGCGCGCTGCTCCGGCGGCCGGGTCAGGGTGGCGACGACGATCCGGATCAGTTCGGGGGGCGTGTCGGGCCGGACGTCGGTCACCGGCGCCGGCGTCTCGTTGAGGATCGTGTGGACCGTCGCCTTGGTGTAGGGCGCCGCGAACGGATTGCGGCCGGTCAGCATCTCGTAGAGGACGACGCCGAACGACCAGATGTCGGTGCGGGCATCCACCGACAGGCCGCGGGCCTGCTCCGGCGACATGTACGCCGTCGTGCCTGCGGTGCCTTCCGACTCGGTGGTGTGCGTGTGGCCGGACAGCTTGGCCAGCCCGAAGTCGAGTATCTTGACGTCGCCGGTGCGGGTGATCATGATGTTGGCGGGCTTGATGTCGCGGTGGACCACGCCGGCCTGGTGCGCGCCGGCCAGCCCCTGGGCGGTCTGGATGGCGACGGAGAGGATCTCCTCGAAGGACATGGAACCGCGGGCAAGCCGGTCCTTGAGCGTCTCCCCCTCGTAGTGCACCATGCAGATGAACATCCGTCCGTCGGCGGTCTCGCCGATCTCGTGAACGCCGCAGATGTTGGGGTGGTCCAGGGCGGAGGCCGCCCGGGCCTCCTGGACGAGCCGTCGGCGGGCTGTGGAGTCCCGGGTCAATTCGAGAGGCAGGAATTTCAGGGCCACGCGACGGTTGAGCTGGGTGTCCTCGGCCTTGTACACCTCGCCCATCCCACCGGCGCCGATCCGCTCCAGAATCCGGTAATGGCCGATGGTGCGGCCGATCATGTCCGTATTGTCAGGGGTCCGGCCCGCTCGATCGCCCGGATCTTCCACCCTACCTACTCCTACGCGAAACCAATGACCTCCATTGTAGGTCAACTCGGGGAGCGGGGCAAGGTCTGTGACGCAGCCCAACGGTGGCCGCAGGGCTGCGTCAACCTGAGTACGGGGTCGCCGCAGGCGGGTGCGGGGCGGAACGGGGGGGCGTCAACTGCACCGGGATCGCAGTGACCGGGCGCTGGTGATGGCGGCGCTGAGGCGATCGGGTTCGTCGGTGCCGATTCGGAAGCGGCGGCCGTCGGCTAGGGTCAGTTCCACGGCGTCGAGTCCGGCGATGTTGAACATCCAGCCGTGGGGCGTCAGGCGGACGCCCCAGCCGTAGAGCCAGCTGTTGCGAACCTTTGCACAGCCGGTGATGTCTGCAAGATTGAAGGATCGCCGGATCAGCCCGGGTCCGAAAAAACACACCAGTTGGTCATCCCGGATCTCCACCGTGAGCCGGGAGAACAGGAAGGCCATGAGGGCCAGCAAAATGGCCACGCAAAAGATCTGGGGCGGCGCTGGCCCGGTCAGGAAAAAGATGAGCAGGACCAGGACGGACAAGCCGAGCACGGCCAGGATCAGGGTGCCGATCTGGGTGTGGCTGTAATGAGTCATGGCGTCCTCGTGATTCATTCTGTATTGTATTGTTTGGGCCGGGTTATGGCAATATCACACCGACACCCCCCGCGGCTGATCCCGAGGATCGCGACAAGACCGGCGTCGCAGGGATGAAACATACGGCAGGAGGCGCGCCATGGACCATCATCCGGAGAGCGTTGGCATCATCGGCTGCGGCCGGCTGGGCCGGCTGCTGGCGGAACTGCTGGAGCGGGATTTCACGGTCCGGGTGTACGACCGGGATCCGCGGCGGATCTCCGGCCATGCCGGTGCGACCACCTTGGCCGGAGCGGCCGGCGCCGACGTGGTGATGCTGGCGGTGCCGGTGCGGGAACTCTCCGGCGTCCTCGCGGCGGTGACGCCGTACCTGCGTCCCGGAGCGGTGGTCCTGGAGACCGGGGCGGTGAAGGTGCTGCCGGCCCGGTTGCTGCGGCGCCTGCCGGCGGGGGTGGCGGCGCTGCCCCTGCATCCGCTCTTCGGGCCGAGCAGCCTGGGTGATCGGCCGGCGGGACAGACGGTGGTCCTCTGCCCTATCCGGCGGACGCCGCCGGCGGTTGCCAGATTCTGGGAGTCATATTGGAACAACCGGGGGTTCCGGGTGGTGCGGACGAGCCCGTCGGCCCACGATCGGGTGATGGCCCGGACCCTCGTGCTGACTCAGTGGCTGGGCCGGGCCTGCGCCAGCCTCGCCGCCGGGGAGCCGCCGTTCGCGGCTCCGAGTTGGGAGCACCTGCGGGCGTTGATGGATACGGCGGCCGGCGACGACTGGGTCACCTTCGCCGACCTGCAGACTTGCAACCCGTACGCCCGGGCCGAGCGCGGGAGGCTGCGCAGCGAAATGGCCCGCCTGGAACGGGAGCTGCGGGACAACCCCGCCATCGGTTGATCGGGGGCGGCCGTAACATCGAGCTGCCGATCCTGACGCAAGCTGATCGAAACCGCCGGGGTCGCGAAGTTGCGGGATGCGGAACGGGTGACGAATTTGAACCGGAAGGCGACCCGGGCGTAGATGTTGATGGAAACACCGATCCGGCCGGAACCAGCCGGCGACGCCGTCAAGGAGCGGCGGGACATGCGGGAGCCGATGGAAACACTGTTCACGCGCCACCGGGACGACCTGTACACGCTGTGCCGCCGGTTCGCCGCCAACCGGGCGGATGCCGACGATCTGTTTCAGGATACCTGGGTGCGGGCCTGGCGGAACTATCACCGGTACGATCCCGGCCAACGGTTCTTCCCCTGGCTGGTGACGGTCTGCGTGAACCTGCACCGGGATCGGGGCCGCCGGCGCCGGCGGTGGCTGCGACGGTGCGTGGAGTTCTTCTCCCGGGAGCGGATGGAACTCGAGCTCGAGCGGGTTGAATCGGGGACGCCCGATGCTGATGATTGCCTGGCGCGGCGTGAGGAGAAAGCCATGCTCACGAAATGTCTCGACGGGTTGGACGCGCAGTTCAGGATTCCGCTGGTGCTGCATTACTACTTCGACTGGAGCCTCGAGGCGATCGCGGAAGTTCTGGACGTGCCGCCGGGCACGGTGAAGAGTCGCATGTGGACGGGCCGGCGCCGGCTGGCCGAGGCCATGCAGGAGGCAGGTCATGAATGAGGATCGGGTGGACGAGTTGCTTCGGGAGATCGGCCGGGAACGGATGACCCCGCCCGCTGAGTTGGTCCGGCGGATCGAACGGTGCGCCAACGCCGACCGGTTGCTGGCGGCGGTCACCGCGGCCGGCCTGGTTCTGTCGGCCCTGTGGGTGGTGCCGCTGGCGCTGATCTGGTGGTTGCCGGGCTGGAGTTGGACGGTGAAAGTGGCGGGTTACGCCGGTGCGTCGCTGCTGAGCAGCGTGGCGATGTTGCTCCTCCTCGCCGGACGGGAACCGGTGGGACGCCTGCTGATCGCCGCGGATGAACGGTTGAGATTTTAATGGAGGTATGACAATGGCTCATCAATCTGTTTTCAAATACGTGTTCTGGGCAATCACCGGGATGATCGCCCTGCTGGTGCTTGCGGCGGTGTTCGTGGTGGTCCTGCCCAATGCGCTTGTCGAAACGGCGGACCGGACGATTCTGTTCCTTCTGCCCTTGCTGATCATTCCGTTCGGCATACTAACGCTGATCGCCATCCTGGTTTACCGGGACGCGGCCAAGCGGGGGTTGGATCCCTGGCTGTGGGCCACCGTGGCGACCTACGTGCCGAACCTGGTGGGCGTGATCATCTACCTGGTGGTCCGCTTTATGCACAAGAAGGTCTGCCTGGGGTGCGGCCAGGGGCTGCAGGCCGATTACAAGATCTGCCCCTACTGCGGCCACGACCAGTCAACGGCCTGCCCCAAGTGCGGGAAGCCGACCGATCCCAACTGGTCGCTGTGCCCCTTCTGCGGCCAGCCGCTTAAAACCGGCGCCTGAGCCCGGGCACCCTCCGGTCCAGGCCGTATGGCGCGTTGGGGTGACGGGTGCAAGCCCGCCCCCGGCGCGCCCGGTTCTCCGGCTTGCAGGAATCCTCCCCCCGGCGTATGATCAGCCCACCGATCCGCAGCACCGACCGCCGGCCGATGGCCGGCCCCCACGGGTTCCGCCCATCGGCTGTCGCGCCGGACCGGGTCGGACCGCTGAATGAACCACCGTTGGGAGGAAGTCATGAAACTGCAAGTCGTCCGTTTCGGGTGCGCGGTGTCCGCGGTCTGGGGGCTGACGCTCCTGTGCATCGGGGTGGGCAACCTGCTGGCGCCGGGTTACGGCGAGGCGTTTCTCCAGCTCGTCGACTCGGTCTATCCGGGATACCACTACGGCCAATGGGGTTTCTGGGGCGTGCTGGTGGCGGTGGGTTACGGCGTCCTGGACGGCTGGATCGCCGGCGTGCTGCTGGCCTGGCTGTACAACAAGATCACCCGCCAGTGATCCGGCGGCGCCGTATCGTCTTCAGCGTCGCGCCTGCTGGAGGTAGAGCCCGGCCAGGATCAGGACGGTGCTTCCCGCCATGATCCTCGTGACCGGCTCGCCGAACCAGACCCACGCCAAGGCCGCGACGCCCACCGGCACCAGACTGTAGACAACGCCGGCGGTCCGGGTGGGGCCCGACAGGGCGATGGCCCGATTGTACAGCAGATATCCCAGACCCGAGGTGCCGACCCCCATGTACATAATCGCCGCCCAGCCGGCCGGCGACAGGGCCCGGACCTGCCCGGCCACGTCATCCGCCGCGACGGCGGCCAGCGCCAGGAACAGCAGGCCGTAGCCGGTGCTGGCGAACGTGATGGTCCAGCCGTCCAGGCGAGTCGACAGGCGCCGCACCAGCAGCGCGTAGGCCGCCCAGGCAACCACCGCCAGCAGCATGAAGAGGTCGCCCCGGTTGACCGGCTGCGCCAGCAGCCGGGCGGGCGCGCCCCGGCTCAGCAGCAGGAGGACGCCGGCCACGGCGATCGCAACCCCCGCGTAGTTGCGCGCCGTGAGCCGTTCCCGGATGCACACCGCCGCAAAAACGGCAGTGACGATGGGGCTGAGGGCGTTGATGATCGCGGTGTGGGCGACGGCGGTATGCCGGAGCGCGGCGAAAAAGAGGAACTGGTAGAGACTCACGCCGGTCACACCCGCCAGGAGCAGCAGCCCGTGGTCGCCGGCGCTCAGCCGCTCCGCCCGGCGGCGCGGCCAGGCGGCCAGTGCGGCGAGAAACGCGAAACCGGCGATGTAGCGCAGGAACGACGCAGTGAGTGGCGCCAATTCCGCGGTGGTGATCCGCCCGGCGATGTAGCTGCCGGAGAAGAGCAGCGCGGCTCCGACCGGCCAGATCCAGTGCCGTCCAGCGCGAGTCATTCCCGGCTCCCCGACGCGCTCAGTGCTTGCCCACGGCATCAACCGATTGACGCGAGGCGGGATTGGTGATCGTCGCGTCCCGGTACGCCCGGATGGCCGCCTCGGCCAGGACCCGGGTGGCGTTGATCACCGGCACATGGGCCCGCGCCGGATTGAACGCGAGCGGGATCTCGGTGCAGCCCAGCACGATCACCTGGGCGCCCTTGGCCTCGACGTGGTCGCCGGCTTTGGCCAGCAGGTCTTCAGCGGCCTGGCGTCCCGTGCCGGCCTTGATGTGGCCGTAGACCGCTTGCATGACGCAGTCGCGTTCCACCGCTTCGTCGGGCGTCACCACCCGGATTCCCCGCGCGGTGAATTCCTTCGAGTACAAACCGGTCTGCAGCGTGCCGGTGGTGGCGAGCAGGCCGACGGTCTTGCAGTCCGGGTAGCGGCGGACCACCTCGTCGGCCGCCTCCCGGATCATGTGCAGGATGGGGATGGAGACGGCCGCCTGCATCTGGTCGTGGAAGTAATGGGCCGTGTTGCAGGGGATGACGATGAACGCCGCGCCGGCCTTCTCCAGGCGCGTCACGCCCTCCACCAGCCACGGAATGATGGCCGGGTCGCCGGCCAGGATCGCCGCCGTCCGGTCGGGCACCTGGGGCAGGCTGTAAATCAGGGTGGGGATGTGGTCCTGGTCCCGCGTGGCCGGCGTCAGCCGGACGATCTCCGCGTACAGGTTGGCGGTGGCCTCGGGGCCCATGCCGCCGAAGATGCCCAGGATCCGGTCCGGGCGGACTGTCGGTGGCGGTTCCTCCACCGCCGGTGCGGCCGCGGCGATCGGAGCGGCCAGGAGAGCCAGGACCAGCACCAGGGGCAACCAGCATCTGTTCATGACAGGATCCTCCTCCATGAAAGAGCTCGCGGCTTGCCGGATGGGGCTAGAACGGCCCCCACCGCAGCAGCACCGGCGGCACCAGCAGCGCCAGGCTCAGAGCCATCAGGATGAGCATGAGCGGCAGGAACCAGCGGGCCCACTTCTCCCACGGCACCCGCGCCACGCCCAACACACCCATGGTCACCGCCGAGGTGGGCAGGATGGGGTTGACGAACTCGCAGAGCTGGAAGGCGAAGACCACAGTCTGGCGCGTCAGGCCCAGCAGGTCGGCCAGCGGCGCCATGATGGGCATGGTCAGCGCCGCCTGGGCGGTGCCGGAGTGGATGAAGAAGTTGATCGCCGCCTGCACCAGGAACATCATCTGGGCGGCCACCACCAGCGGCAGGGCGGAGATGAGGCCGGCGCCGGCGTTCAGCATGGTGTCCAGCACCTGGCCGTCCTTGGCGATGATGAGGAGCGCCCGGCCGCAAGCGATGATGAAGGCGACGTTCACCATGTCCTTGGCTCCGGTGACAAAACCCCGGGCGATCCGGCTGGGGCCCAGGCCGGCCACGGCACCCAGCACCAGGCCCATGGCCAAAAACAGGGCGGCGATCTCCTCGATGTACCATTGCTTCTCGAGGATCCCCCAGACGAGCACGACCATGGTCAGCACGAACAGGGCGATGACCAGGATGTGACGGACGGTCCAGGTGTCGGCGGTCGTTTCGCCGCCGCCCGCGGATTCGCGTGATCGATCGATGGCGTAGACGGGGCTGAGCTGTGGATTTTTCTTCACCTTGGCGGCGTAGATCATCACGTAGGCGATGACCACGGCGGTGCCGATCACCCAGCAGATGAGGCGATACTCCAGCCCGGAGTAGAGGGGCAGCTCGGTAAGCCCCTGGGCGATGCCCACGGTGAACGGGTTGAAGAATGCGGCGGCGAAGCCCGCCGCGGCGCCGAGGAACGGGATGGAGATCCCGACGATGGAATCGTAGCCGAGCGCCAGCGACAGCGGGATGAAGATGAGCACGAACGGGATCGTCTCCTCGGACATGCCGAACACCGAGCCGGCCAGCGAGAAGATCACCATCAGCAGCGGGATGAGTAGCTTCTCCAGATACGGCCGGGCGGCGATGGCCCGGGTGATGCGGCGGATGGCGACGGTGATGGTCCCGGTCTCCTGGACGATGTTGAAGGCGCCGCCGATGACGAACAGGAAGGCGATGATGAGCGCCCCGTCGACGAAGCCGCGGACGGGGGCGAGGAGCAGCATCTCCGGTCCGAGATGGACCTTGGGCAGGTGCCGGAACGTGCCGGGCACGGTGACCTGCCGCCCCGCCTTTTCGACGCGCTGGAACTCGCCGGAGGGGAGCAGCCAGGACAGCGCCAGGACCAGCACCACCAGGGCCATGACAATCACCAGCGTGTGGGGCAGGCGGATCGTCTTCGAGGCGGTGCCGGCGGTTTCGCTCATGGGCCCTCGCTTTCCGCCGGGGACGCTGCGCCGGACGGGGCCGTCGTGGCGGTCCGACATCGGGCCGAGCCGGCTGGAATGATGGCGGTATTATACCCGGTTTTGGTCAAACCTCCACCCCGGGGTGCGTCGGACCGGATCGTTTCGGACAATTGGGCGGGTTCACCGACCTTCGCGTGACGTGCGGCCGGTCTCGAGGAAATAGAGACGGGTGAGCAGGCCGCCCATGCCGAAGGGGCCCAGTCCGTGCATGTAGTCGTGCATCCGCACCTGCAGGGACTGGTTGTGGGTGGTGATGCGGGCGAAGCGGGCGACCGTTTCGGTGACTGCCTGATCCAGAGCGGCGGCGGCGTCCGCCGGGGCGTCATCCGTCTCGCCGGCGAGGGCCTGCACGACCGGCTGTCCATGGAGGAGGATGTCGAGCATCGCCAGGTAGTGAGCCAGAATCATGATCTGCTCCAACAGTTTTCCGCCGTCAACAGGCGCGATGCCGAACAGGTGGTGCCGGCTGAAGCGTCGCCAGTACCCGGCCACGCGGCCGGGGCAGGCCGCCTCCACCGCGGCGCGGCGCCGGCAGAGGACCGCCATCGTCGCGGAGGTGGTTCCGCCGCAGGTCCCGGCCGCCTCGTCGTCTGCCGCCGGGCCCGCTCCGGCGGCCGGTGGGGCGGGCGCGCGTTCGATGCCGGGATAACTGTTCAGAGCGGCCCGGATAGAGTGCCCGATGGATGCGGACCGGAAGCGGGTCAGCGCGGTCAGCGTGGTCCAGGCGCTTTGCAGCGGGGAGTGGGCCGCGAGTCTGGCTGTGTCGTAAGATGCGCGCAACTCGGACAGCCACTCCGGGTCGGCCGGTGCGGCGGCGGCGTCCGCCGGTGGAGTGCCGGCGTCGATCTGGCGGGCCAGGACGCCGGCCACGAACAGGGCGAAGGGAAAGGGATGGCGGCCCGGCTCCAGCAGTTCCCAGATTGCCTCCAGGATTTGGGCGGACGCCCGGTCCGCCGGGTCCGGTTCGTCGGCGCTCCGCCACCGCGCCGACGGCTCGCGGTGACGGCCCGGTCCGTCGGCCGCGGTCAGACGCAGCAGCACCGGCTCGGCTGCGGCCGTCAGGGCCAGGCGGGCGATCTCGGGGCAGGCCAGGGTGCCGCGCGCGAGCAAGCCCTGTCGGGTGGACTGGTAATACCGCGGGAAGATCCGGCAGACCACGGGCAGCAGCTCCTCGCCGTAATCGGCGTGGATGCGGCAGCGGCAGTCGGGCTGAAGGAAGGGGCAGTGGGCTTCTTCCGGAGGCGCGGTGCGGCGGTGGACCGTGGGAGTGGCGGTGTCGTCGAGGGGAAACCGCTCCTCGAGTATCCGGCGATCGGCCGGGGTGCCGGCCATCGCGGCGTGGAGGTCCGCATAGAGTTCGGTGTCGATCTCGACGGTCCAGTAGTTGTGGCAGCAGTTGAACGAACACGTCGGACCAAGGCAGCGGAATTCCACCAGGTAGTCCGGGATGACGAGGTGCCGTTCCATCGGCGCGTCAGAGCCGGGCCATGTAATGCGCGATCCCGCGGCGGATGTACTCCTCGTCGAACGGTCCGGCGGGCGAGGGCGTTTCCACGATGCGTCGGGGGATGGGCATGGCGGCCGCGTCGAAGCCTTCGCGCCGCTTGAACGCGAACTTGCGCCGCAGCGTCTCGGCGCCCATGGCGGAGAGCGCCTCGGCCGTGGTCTCCACCCCGGCGGCGGCCAGCGCCCGGATCACGGTCGCGGAATCGTAGACGCCCCGGGCGAAGAGGCAGACGACCAGGCTGGTCAGCACCTGGCGCCAGCGCTCCTCTTCGAGCAGCGTGTCAGCGGCCTGCTCCGGCGTGAGGTGCTCGCCCTTGGCGGCGGCCTTCTGGTCAACGCTGTAACCGGCGTTATCCAGGTGGCTGTGGCGAGCGCCCACGAAGTAGCCGAGGTGGCCGATGGGGCCGGTGTGGTAGCCGGGCATCTCGTTGCCGCCGAAGGTGAGGGCGAAATCGGCCCCGCCGTAGACCGCAGCCGCGTGGGCGGTGCCGCGGGCCAGCGCCCGGTAGAAGTCGGTGGGCTGGCGGACAATCCGGCCCATGGCGGCGATGTAAGTGTCAGCGTCGCCGAAGGCCAGGGTCAGACCGTCGGTGTCGGCGGTGGAGATCAGCCCGCGGGCCAGCGCCTCCGTGGCCCAGGCCAGGGCCACGCCCGCGCTCATGACATCGAAGCCGTGGATTTCCGCCTCGTCGAGCAGCCGCAGCAGCCCGGTCGGATCGGCGATGCCCAGCAGGCTGCCCATGGCGTAAACCGGCTCGTGATCGTAGCCGATCATCAGGGTCTTGAAAAAGTAGGGATCGTTGGGATAGGGCAGACGGAGTGTCGCCAGGTGGATGCATGCCACGGGGCAGTGGGTGCAGGCAATCCGCCGGCCGAGGTACCCCTTGGCCAGCGCCTCGGCCGAGATCGCCTCGGCGCCCTCGAACTGGCCCGATTGCAGGTTCCGCGTGGGCAGGCCGCCGGACGCGTGAAGGGGCAGCACGTTGATGGCCGTGCCCAGGTCGTGGTACTTCTTCATGAGCGGCGAATCCACCGCCGCGTGGTAGACGGCGTCGTAGGCGTCGCGGTAGGCCTTGCGGTCGGGGACATCGAACGTCCGGCGGCCGCCCACCACCAGCGCCTTGAGCTTTTTGGCGCCGAACACGGCGCCCAGACCCAGGCGGCCGAAATGGCGGTAGGTCTCGGTGACGACGCAGGCGTAGCGCACCCCCCGCTCGCCGGCGCGGCCGATGCGCATGATGGAACGGGCGCCGGCGCCGGCCTCGCGGGCGCGGATCACCGTGCCCACGGTGGCGGCGCTGCGCATGCCCCACAGCGCCGAGGCGTCGCGGAAGCGGACGCCATGCCCGTCCACCGACAGGTAGACCGGCGAGGCGCTGGCGCCGCGGATCACCAGCGCACCGTAGCCGGCGGAGCGGATGGCCACGGCGCTGCGGCCGCCGGCGTGGCTCTCGCCCAGGTTGCCGGTGAGCGGCGACTTGAACATGGCCACCGTTTTGGACGCCAGCGGGAAGAGGCCCACGAGCGGGCCCACCGCCATGACGATGGGATTGTCCGGCCCCATCGGGTCGGCGCCGGCCGGGCACTCTTCTTCCAGAAGGCGGATGGCGGCCCCGGTGCCGCCGAGGCCGTCGTGGAAGACGTCGGGCCGCTCCCGGACCTCGAAGCGCCGCCGGGCCAGATCGATGTACAGCACGCGGTGGAGGGTGGGGTCAACGCTCAACGGGCACCTCCGGTTCCACGTCCTCGAGCGCGATGACGTGGTAGGGGCAGTAGCCGGCGCAGTAGCCGCAGTAGACGCAGACCAGCGGCTTGTCGGCCGCGTCGTCCCAGAAGATGGCGCCGAAGGGGCAGGCGCGGGCGCAGTTGCCGCAGCCGATGCACAGCTCGTTTTTGAGCCGGACCCCTCCGCCGGGCCGCGCCGACAGAGCGGCCACCGGGCACACCTTGGCGCAGGGCGGATCGGGACAGGCGCGGCACACCACCACCAGGAAGCCGCGCCGGATGCCGCCGGCGGAGCGGACGTTGATGCAGGCGCCACCGAGGCCGCCGTGGCCCGAGCGCCGCACGCAGGCGAACATGCAGGACTGGCAGCCGACGCACCGCTCGGTGTCGATGACCGAAAGGCGTTTCACCATGTGGCACCGCCGTGTGGATTCGGACCTGTGGCGATTATATCCCGCGCCGGCGGGGAGTCAATCACGCGCAGCGAAGCGGATTAAAAAGAGGGGGCGCCGTCAGCCGGCCGGGCGGGGCGGCCGCCGCACAGGGGACGCGCATCCGGCTTGCGCCGGAGCCGGGGATGTCGGACAATGGCGCCATCACCGGTTATGGAGAGAACATGAGCCAGCCGTTCGTCTACACCGTGGTGGCTTCGCCGCTGCACGACGCCGCCGCCCTGCACCAGGCCGTGTCGGCCTTCACGCGCGCCCTCGACGCCATGGGCGGCCAGCCGAGCCTGCCCGAGGCCGTAACCGACGAGGCGCCGGCGCTGATCCTGGTGGGCACCGGGGGCACCGAGCACGCGGTCCTGGAGCTCGCGGCGCGCACCGGCGCCGGCGACCGGGCCCGGCCGGTGCTGCTCCTGGCGCACCCCGGGCACAACTCACTGCCGGCTGCGCTCGAGGCGCTGGCCCGCCTGCAGTCGGACGGCCTCCGGGGGCGGATCCTGTTCCTGGACGGGGCCGGCGACGCCATCGGTTGGGAGTACGTGGCGGAGGCGCTGGCGGGCGTGCGGGCGGCCCGGGCGCTGGCGGCGTGCCGCATCGGCCTGCTGGGCGCGCCATCGGACTGGCTGGTGGCCAGTTCCCCCGATCCGGCGGTGATGCGCCGTCGCTGGGGGCCGACGGTGGTGAAGCTGCCCGTGGACTGGCTCTATGACCGCCTGGCCGACCTGCCGCCGAACGCGGGCGCCGAGCGGGCCGCCAAGACGATTGCCGGCGCCGCCGGCGCCGGCGAGCCGGATGAGGCGGCGGTGGGGGCGTCCGCCCGGGTCTGGGCCGCGCTGGCCGCGCTGGTGGAGGAGGAGCGGCTGGACGCGCTCACCGTGCGCTGCTTCGACTTGATCCGCGAGCGGTCGGTCACCGGCTGCCTGGCCCTGGCCTGGCTGGCCGACGACGGGATCGTGGCGGGGTGCGAGGGGGACCTGTGCAGCGCCCTGGGCCTGCTCCTGGCCGACCGCCTGCTGGGACGCCGCGCCTGGATGGCCAATCCGTACCGGATCGTGCCGGCCGCCGGGAAGCTGGGCCTGGCCCACTGCACCGTGCCCTTCCGGCTGGTGGATGGCTACCGGCTACGCACCCATTTCGAATCGGGCGTGGGCGTCGGGATCCAGGGGACCTTCCGGCCCGGCCCGGTGACGCTGCTCCGCGTGGGCGGGCGGGACCTTGATGCGCTCTGGCTGGCCGAAGGCGAGATCACCGCCGCCGGAACGGCCGACGGGCTCTGCCGAACCCAGGTGGCGCTGCGGATCGATCCGCCGGACGCGGCGGAGCTGCTGGCGGCGCCGCTCGGCAATCACCTGGTGCTGGTGCCGGGCCGCCACCGGGCGCGCCTCCGCGCCTGGTGGGAACTGCACATCCGCTGACCGCGCACCGAAAGGATTTCGCGGCCTCCGACCCGGTACCTCGCGGCCTCCGGCCGCGAGTTCCAGAGTAGCGCGCGTTCGATGAACGCACGTTGCGAGTTCCATCTGCAAGACGACGGGGATTCCGGCAGCAGGAGACGGGGGATCCCGATTGGTGCGGACGGTCCGGAAACAGAGCGGAATCGTTTGAGCCGGAGGTGCAGCCGCCTTCGGGAATCGGACATGGCGCACGAGCCGCCTCTTCCTCTATAATAATGGTCGTACTCCTGCCCGGCGGATACCACCGGTGACCAGGGGTGGGAGATCGGGATGTCCGAGGCGATGCGGAATGGAATCCAGTCTCGGCGCAGCATCCGGCAGTTCACCCCGGAGCCGGTGGCGCCGGAACTGCTGCGGGAGCTGGTGGACACCGCCCGCTGGGCCCCTTCCCACTGCAATACCCAGGCGATCCGGTTCATCGTGGTGGACGATCCCGCCTTGCGCCGCCGGCTGGTGGAACACGGCTGCGCGCAGGTGATCGAACGTGCCCCACAGGGGATCCTCGTGCTCGCCGCCGACAATTCGGACAACCTGGAATATCGGCCGCACTACCAGAGTGCCGCGGCGGCCATCCAGAACCTGTGCCTGTACGCCCACGCTCACGGACTGGCCACCTGCTGGATCATCCATCTGCCGCGGCCGCGGGTCATCCGGCGCCTGTTCGGCATTCCCCGCAGTTGGATTCCGATCGCCTACGTCGCCGTGGGCCGACCGTCGGCCGAGCCGCAGCCTGTGGAGCGGAAGTTCGACCTCGATGAGGTGCTGGCGTTCAACCGCTACCCGTGGGGCAGAGACGGCTGGAGAAAGCCATATTTCCGGATCGTGGCGCGGAAGTTATATTACCTTTTGCCGGTCCGGTTGAAGCGACGGCTCGAGGAGTGGATCAATCGCCGGTTCGTGCGCCAGTTCGACAATTGAAGCCGTCCCTGCCCGAGGGGCGGGATGCTGCCCGAGGTGTCCACCATGGTGATGAGGTTCATCAAGTTTTTCTACCGCCCCTACCTGCTCCGGGTCAAACCGTGGGTGATCCGGCGGATGGGGATCGGACTCGGCGCCAACTGCCGCGTCTACACTCCGCTGGCGAACCTCGACAACATCGCCCCGCGGCTGATCCGGATCGGAGACAACTGCTGCCTGTCGCGGGGGGCCGTCATCCTGACCCACGATTTTTCGCGCTTCGGCTTCGACCGGCCCGAAACGAAACCGGTCACCCTGGGAAACAACGTCTTCGTGGGCAAGAACGCCATCATCCTCCCCGGTGTCGCCATCGGCGACAATTGCGTGATCGGAGCGGGGGCGGTAGTCACCCGCGACATCGCGGCGAACACGGTCTGCGCGGGCAACCCGGCCGCGCCCATCTGCACGTATGACGAGTACCTCCGCAAAGCGGCTCATCCCTGAGCACCTGTGCGCCCGCTGCGGCGCCTGCGTACCGGCCTGCCCCCACGGCGTGCTGGCTCTCGATGCGGAGCTTTTCCCGTTCTACGCCCGGGAGTCGGCCTGCACCGAGTGCCGGCGCTGCCTGGCCGTGTGTCCGGGCGTGGCGGTGGATTTTCGCGCGCCGGCCGCGGACCGAGCGGACGTCCACCCGCTCCTCGGCGCGTACCGGGACGTCTGGCAGGCGTGCAGCCGGGATGCGGCCATCCGGGAGCGGGCCAGTTCGGGCGGAGCCGTGACCGCCCTCATTTCAGAAGGCCTGCGCGCGGGCGCTCTGGATGCGGTCCTGGCGGTGACCATGCGCCCCGGCGATCCCACCCGCGCTGCCTACGCCGTGCTCACCGATCCGGCCGAGGCGGAGCGATCCGGACAGGCCAAGTACCAGATCGCCCACCTGGCGGAGGTGCTGCCGGAGATCCGCCGCCACGAGCGGGTGGCCGTGGTGGGGCTGCCTTGCCATATCCACGCCCTCCGCAAGTTCGAGGCGTTGGAGCCGGACCTGGGCCGCTGCATCGCGGTCCGGCTGGGCACCTTCTGCAACGGGGTGTGCGAGCGCGAGGGCACGCTGTACCTGCTGCGCCGGCTGGGGGTGCGGCCGGAGAGTGTGCGCCACTTGGAGTACCGGCGCGGTCCCTGGCCGGGTGTTCTGTGGGTGGAGCACGACGGCGGGGCGCCGGTGGCGATCCGGCGGGACGTATACGGAGCGCTGCTTTACCTGTATCTTGCGGAACGCTGCCTGTACTGCATCGACCTGACCGCCGAGCAGGCCGACCTTTCGTTCGGCGATGCGAAGTGGGCCAACGCCCGGGGGGACGGACGTTGGTCGCACCTGATCGTGCGGACGCAGAGAGGCGCGGAATTCCTGGCCCGGATTGGGAGCGGCCTGGAGCTGCGATCCGCCGCGCCGGCGGACATCGTCCGCGAGCAGGCATACCAGTTCGATTTCAAGAAACGCCGCGCCTTTCTGCGGCTGCGCCACCGCCGGCCGGTGCCGGAATACGCCCTCGTCGAGGCGACGGCCCCGTCGGGCGGCCGGCTTCGCGAGGCGCTGTTCATGGGTGCGTACCGCTCGCGCCGGATCATCCGCGCCGGGCTGGCGGCGGTGCCGCCGGGGCTGCTGTGGTGGCTGTCCCGCCGGCTCTTTGGGCGCATCCGCCGGCACCCGCCGGATTCATCCGGCGTCAGCTCGCCGGCCGGGCCGGTGGCGCCAGGCGGCTGAGCCAGCCCCTGACCTGCCGCGCCACATCCATCGCGACTGGTGGATCGTCGTTCGACAGCACCACCAGGGTGTACCCCTGCCCGGCGTCCACTTCCACCATCGCGTTGATCCCCGGCGCGCCGCCGGCAATGCCAATACCGGCCTCGGTGATCTGCCTGGATCGCTCCGGCGCGCCCAGGCGGCCCGCCTTCAGAGCTTCCACCAGTTTCAGCAGGTCTCCCGCCGTGGCGTAGCCGCCACCGGCGGAGCTGCCCCGGCAGGGGCGGGTGTAGACGTTGTTGCGGCGGGGCTCCCCGGAGTGCTCGCCGCCGTCCCAGCGGCGGGTGTAGCCGCTGGCCACGTTCGGAACGGGGATATCCGTTTCAAGATGGCCGCTGTCGCTCATCCCGGCGGGCTCGTAGATATGCTCACGCACGTAATCGAAGTAGCTCTGTCCGGTTACTTTTTCGATGATGAGCCCCAGCACGACGTAGCCGCCGTTGGAATACTCGCGGCGGGCGCCCGGTTCAAAGCGGAGCGGCTCGGCGGCGAACAGCGGCAGGTAGTCGGACAGGTCCCGGATGCGGTCCTTGGCGGTGGCGGCATAGCGTTCGCCGAAGAAATCGCCGATGCCGCCCGTCATGTCCAGGAGGTGCCGCACCGTGACCTTTGCCGCGGCATCCGGGTTCGGGTAATCGGGCAGGTAGGTGCCGATGGGCGCGTCGAGTTGGAGCTTGCCCATTCCGGCGAGCTGTTCGATGGCGATCTGGGTGATGTACTTGTTGATGGAGCCCAGGTTGAAGCGGGTGTCCAATCGGTTTGGCACGTTGTACTCGCGGCTCGCCAAGCCAAGGGCCTTTTGGAAAACCGGTGTGGCGCCCCGGGCCAGCAGGACGACGCCGGAGAACTCGTCCCGGCTTGTGCGAGTGACGAGAAGCTGATCCAGCTTTCCCACCAGTTCGGCCTCGGTGATGGGCGTCTCCGGTTCGTCCGGCCCCGGCGGGCCGTCCTGGAGGTTGAATCGCACGCCCAGGAGCCGGTGCGGCGGCTCGGGCTCGAACGCGAATGCCAGTTCGAGCCATCCGCCCTTGGTGGTACGGGCGGTGAGGGTGATGGCCGCCGCGCCGGCGGTCCGGACCCGGACCGGCTCGAGTGTGCCGGTGTCTCCCTTGATCCGGCGCAGTGTATCCAGCCGGTTTTCCACGGGCAGCTGGGCAAGTGCCGCCGGCGTGAGGTTGTCGGTGAGGAACGCGCGCAGCGCCCCTTCGCTGGGATCATTGAAGGCGCGTACGTAACCGGCCACGCGCCGCCCGGTTTCGGTTTCCGGATAGGCGAAGGGAGCGGCGGTCTGCTGCCCGTCCGACCAGCCGCTGAGACCCATCGCCAGACAAACCGATCCGATCAGGATGATGGTTTTGATCATGAGGACCTCCGTTGTCAGCTAATACGCGGCAGGACGCTGGCCGTTCCGCGACAGCGAAGCCTGCGAGCGACGAGACGCGCAGGATCAACCGGCGGACGGCCCGCGGAGTCGCGGGCCGTGGGCGAGAGGTGAATATTCGAAGCGGTGCGCGCGGTTACGGGCGTCGGTCCGCGGTGGAAACGTCCGGTTGTACAGGTTGCCCAGCCGGTTGTAGCAGCCGGGCGCGGTGGGGCGCCAGAGTGTTCTCGCGGTAGGCGTGGCGGCCCCAGCCCATGCACAGCACCGTGACCGAGAGCAGGGCGACGACGGCCCAGAATCTCCGGCCCACGCCCGTGTCCGGCCCCCGCAGCTCCCGCCCGATCTGGTGCATGGCCACCAGGGCGAACGCAAGGCCGGCGGTGAAGATCCCCGCCAGTTCCCAGGTCACCCCGTGCCACGGCAGAGTGAAGAAGTTCAGGGGACCCAGCGCGAGCTGCGCGAGCGAGGCGACGAGCGCCAGGCGGTAACCGAGGCGGAGCAGTTCCGACCGGGTGAAGCCGGGCACGCGCTCGGCGGCCGGGTAGGCGGGCCGCCGCATCCAGCCCACGAGGAACAGCCCGGTGGCCGCGAGCGCCGCGCAGACGAAGTGCAGGTAGCGGGGCAGCACGTTGGGCAGGAGCGTGGCGCTCCAGAAGCCGCGGACGCCGCCCCAGCGCTCCGGAAAGAGCATCAGATTCACGTTGGTCAGGAAGATGAGGGGCACCAGCAGGAGCAGAGCCACCGCCAGCCCCAGCACGCCCAGCCGCAGCGCCGGCCGGCGGGACAATTGCTCCCAGCGGTACTTGTGGAGGTACAGCAGCAGGAACGCGGCGATGAGGATGGGCACGAGGCTGATCCACATCCGGCCCGTGAGCACGGTGGCCGGGTAGAAGAAAACGGGATACAGCGTGTTGATGGCCAGCAGCGGCGCCACCCCCAGCACCACCGCCAGGCTTTTGTTGACGGTGATGGTGGCGGCAATGGCGCGGGCCAGAGCGAGGTAGCGGGCGTCGCGGCGGCCGCGCAGCTCCGCCCACAGGGTCAGGAGCGATCCGCCCAGGAGCAGGTCCACGAACAGGATGTGCGCCAGGAAGGCCAGCACCAGGATGGCGGCGAGGGCGACGGCCGGCAGGGGGAGCGGCAGCGGAATATCGCGCAGGACGGGCATGGTCTGAGCGGTGAGGAGGGGGATCGACAGCGCGTCCATGGTCACACCCCCTTTCGCGGAGCGGCGGGCGCCGGCACCGGCAGCCGCCGGTCGGGGTTGATGAACACGCCGGCATCCTGGGCGCCCGGCGGGGCGGCGGGTCTCTGATCCACCGTCCGGATGTAGTCGACGAGGGCGCCGAGTTCGACGGCGTTGCCCGGAAACGGCGGCATGAAGTACCACGCCTTGTGCATGCGCAGGATGTAGTCCCGCATGTCGGCGGCGCCCATGGTCTGGCCGGGCGGGGCGAGGCGGCGGAAGTTGGCGGTCACTGAATTGATGCCGGTGATGGTGTGGCAGCGGCTGCAGGCGACCAGGAACACGTCGCGTCCGGCGGCGAGGCGGTCGGGGCCGGAGGCGGCGAAGGCGGCGTGGGGCAGTACGCCGTCGCGCTGGTAGAGCGGGTATTCCGCAACCCGCAAGCCGTTGGCGTACATGTAATCTTTGATGACGTACGGCTTGCGGATGAATTCCCGCACCCGCTCGAAGCTGCCCACGAAAAACGCCAGGCACAGGATGGGCACGACGGCCGCCGCCCGCGGCAGCCACCGCGGCAGGGCGAAGCCCCACAGCGCCACGGCGGCAGCCGCGACCAGCGATCCCGCGATGATCGCCACCAGGGAATCGTACCACTGGCTGAAGACCAGCGTGGACACGGCGGTGGGCATGTTGCGCATCATCTCCCCGGGGATCACGGCGCGGTAGACGAACGCCCCCACCGCGGTGAGCGGCGTCCAGACCAGCAGCCAGAGCGCGGCGTAGCGGACCGCCGGCCGGCGGATGGGGCTGTCCCGGCCGGTGAGCAGCGCCGCCAGCAGCAGCCCCACCGCCCCGCCCATCATCATGGCCAGGGCGGTCCGGAAGTAGAGCTGGGGCACGTAGATCGGGTTGGCGAAACCGCTGAGGAAGGTCCGGGCGACCGGCCACGCGCCGGGGTCCATCATGAAGCCGAGGATGGCCACGATGATGGCCATGGTGAGCCAGGAGAAGGTGCTCAGCGCGGCGCCGAAATGGATGTGCCGGCGCTTGGCGGCGTCGGAGTCGTTAGAGCGGTGCCAACTGTAATAGTAAAGGATGACGAACACCACCTCGAGCACGAAGACGATCCATTCGGTGAACCAGGCGCCGAAGAACACCCGGATCAGACTGCCGATGGCGTCCGGGTTGACCAGGGCGGTGGAGAGCCAGATCCCGACGCCGGTGAGCGCGCCCACGGTGGTGGTCAGGACGAAACAGACGGCCATCATCCGGCGCGCCAGATCGTCCCACGCCCGGGCCGCCTCGGGATCGGCCTGGCGGCGGCGGAATCCCAGGTACTCGATGAAGGTGATGAACGGGATGAAGCCCACCGCCAGCGCGTGGTTGACGAGGACGTGAACCACCGCGATCACGGCGATGAGCATCCGGTTGCCCAGCCAATCCAGATGGAAGATTGGAAAATCCATGCCGGCCCCCGCAGGTTTTGATGGAGCGATTGTAGGCGATCTTCTCCCGATCATCAAGAAATCGTGAATGACTGAAAGAACCGGCGCCATTGAACCAGCGAGCCGGCGAATGGCGAGCCGGCAAACCGGTGAAACGGCGAAACGGCGAATTGGCGAATTGGTGAATTGGGTGTTAATTGGTTATTACCGGTTGCTGTTTTTATTGGCTATCTCAAGTCGAGAGTGATGCTGAAAAGACAGAATCCGAAGACCGATATCCGATGTCCGAAGTCCGATGCCCATCGATCGGGAACGAGCCGCCAGCCTCGAGTCTCGAGCCTCGATTACGAGCACGATTACGATGACGATTACGAATTACGAGCACGAACTATCAACCATCGACCATCAACTATCGACGATCAATGATCGACTGACGCCATGGCGCACGCCGGCGCTTCTGGCCGGGGGGTGGCGGGGGCGCGGTCAGTGCCGGCGACGCAGCGGACGATGAGGGCGAGCTCCTCCACGTCCACCGCGTGGCCACCCTGGCCGGCGGCCTTGACGGCGGTGAGCACGTCCCGGGCCAGGTCGTCGTCCGCGGCCACGCCGATCCGGTCCAGGCCGTGGCGCACCGCGGCCAGACCCGACATGTGGCCGAGAGCCACCTCGGCCCGTCGGCCCACCAGCTCCGGCGCCAGACTGGCGTAATGGCCGTTGTGGACCAGGGCGGCCCGGACGTGGCCGCCGGCGCAGTGGGTGAAGGCATAGCGGCCGGTCACGGGAAAATGCGCCGGCACCGGCCGCCGGGCGGCGCGGCTCACCAGGCGGTAGAGGGCCGGCAGCCGAGTCAGGTCCCAGCGGCCATCGCCGCCGAAGTCGCCGGCCAGCACCGCCAGGAGCTGGCCCAGGTCCACGATGCCGGCCCGCTCGCCCAGACCCAGCACCGAAGCGTCGACGATGTCGGCGCCGGCGCGGACGCCGTCCAGGGCGTTAGCCAGGGCGAGGCCGCGGTCATTGTGGCAATGGACGGCGATGAGCGGATGCGCGTCCCGCGCCGTCAGACCATCGCGGACGCGGCGGACCATGTCGTACATGTTGCGGGGCGTGCCCGGCACCAGGCAGCCGGTGGTGTCGGCGATGCTGATGATGTCGGCGCCGGCGCGCACCGCCTCGGCGGCCGCGATGACGACGTGTCGCAGGGGGCTGCGCACGGCGTCCTCGGGGGTGAACCGGATGAGCAGGCCGGGCCGCTGCGCCCGGGCCCGCGCCACTGCGGCGGCGATGCGGTCGACGGCCTGGACCAGCGTGAGTCCCTGGTCCTCCAGCCGCGCCGGGGCGACGCAGAAATAGATGCCGAGGAAATCGACGCCGCAGGCCAGCGCCGCGTCGATATCGCCGGCCAGGGCTCGGGCGTGGGCGCCGATCCGGGCCGGCAGGCCGGCGCCGGCCAGCAGGGCCACCGACTGGCGGATCGCGGGGGTGACCACCGGATGGCCGGCCTCGATGATGTCCACGCCCACGGCGGCCAGGGCCTCGGCCACCGCCAGACGCACGTGCGTGGGGAAGGCGACGCCGGGTGACTGCTCCCCCTCCCGCAGCGTGGAATCCAGAATGCGAACCATCGCTACCTCCCCGCCGGCGCCGCGGCGGCGGGCCGGCTGCTGAACAGATGAACGTCGATCATGGGCAACCTCCCATTGCGAAGCTGGGGGCCAGTGTAGGGCCGTAAAACGGCGAAATAAAATTTTTGGTTATATTTGACTAAAATAGTATATAGTGTTAAATATTTAACATGATTCCAATCGCCGCAGTCGTGGAACGTATCGTCCGAGAATCGCCGCTCCTCGGCGAGGGGTTGGCGCAGGGCATCCTGAACCTGTCGGCGGTGGCCCGTCTCATCGGGCCGCAAGTGGCGGCGGAAACCCTCAAGCCGGCGGGCGAGGGGGCCATCGTCATGGCCCTCAAGCGGCTGGCGCCCCGCCTGGCCGGGCCGCCGGGGGACGCCAAGGGGATCCTCCGCCAGATCCGCGACATCACCGTGCGCTCCAACATCGCTGAGTTCACCTATCTCAACTCGCCGGGCATCGCCGGCTGCCTCCAACGCCTGCTCCGCGAGACGACCCGCGGCGGCGACGCGTTCCTCGCGGTCACCCAGGGGGTGCACGAGGTGACGGTGCTGGCGGCCGGCGGTCTGGAGAAGCGGGTGGAAGCGATCTTCGCCGGGGAGCGGCGCGTGTCGCGACTGCCGGGACTGGCTGCGGTGGGGATCCGCTACACGCCCAAGGTGGTGGGGATGCCGGGCGTGTATTACGCCATCCTCAAGCAGTTGCTATGGGCGGGCATCAACGTCGTGGAGGTGGTGTCCACGTACACCGAGCTGACGCTGATCCTGGAAAAACGCCACGTGGACCGGGCGTTCACGGTGCTCAAGCGGTTCCTCTGGCCGTAGGGAGAAATGCGGCGGCCGGAACCATCCGGGGACTGTTGGAAAGATTGAAGGTTGGAATGTTGAAAGGTTCTGCGAAACCTTCAAACCTTCAAACCTTCAAACCTTCATTCCCCCTTGAAGTGGTCGGTCCTCACTCCCTCCCATCCACCCGCCGGCGTCCCTCGGCGCTCATGCGGCGGGACGCGTCGCGTCGCAGCGTTCGGATCGCCACCGCCGGGCGGAACCGGAGCGCCGACCAGTCGTCGTCGATGGCCACCTGCCGGACGGCCTCGAAGCCGAGGTCACCCAGCGGCTGCCAGCCGACGTCGCGGGAGAGGTCCGAGGTGTAAATCCTGGATGTCTTCTTCGGATACGCAAACCACAGCACCGCGTCGGAACCCATGGCGGCGGCCACGGGCGGGGCCAGCGCGGCCACATCGGCGCAGGCGGTGACAAACACCAGGGCGAACGGATACACCGCGCCGGCCGCCGGCCGGCGATCCACCCGGACGGAGCCCAAGTCGGCCAGCCGCGGCCGGAAGCTGTCCGGCGCGTTCAGCGCCAGCACCGGAGCGTGCCCCTTGTAATTGAGCTTGGCCCAGACGGGATCCATGCGGTGACCTCCCAGCGCGGTGCGACGGGTACCCAGTCCGCCGCCGCGTCTACTTGGGCTCCGGCGCCGCCGCGACGCCCTCCTGGTTCAGGCGGCTGGAGCGGATGCTGTACAGGAAGTAGATCAGCAGGCCGATAACCATCCACCCCAGGAACCGCCACCAGGTGACCAGGGGCAGGCTGAGCATGAGATACGCGCACAGCACGATGCCCAGCGCCGGCAGCACCGGGAAGAGCGGCACGCGGAAGGGGCGGGGCAGGTCCTTGCGGGTGTAGCGCAGCACCAGCACGCCGGCGCAGACGATGATGAACGCGAACAGCGTGCCGATGGAGCACAACTCCGACGACACGTCGATGGGCGTCAGCGCCGCGAACACCGCCACGATGCCGCCCGTGATCAGGGTGGTGACCCACGGCGTCTTGAAGCGCCGGTGGACGTTGGACAGGAACGGCGGCAGGAGCTGGTCCCGCGACATGGCGAACAGGATCCGCGGCTGGCCCATGAGCAGCACCAGCAGCACGCTGGTGATGCCGGCGATGGCCCCGACGCTCACCAGGGCGCTGGCCCACGGCAGGTCCAGGCGGTTCAGCACCAGCGCCACCGGATCAGCGACGCCCAGGTCCTGGTAGGGCACGACCCCGGTCATGATGGCGGAGACGGCCATGTACAGGACCGTGGCGACGGCCAGGGAGCCCATGATCCCGATGGGCATGTCCCGCTGGGGATTGATCGCCTCCTCGGCGGTGGTGCTCACCGCGTCGAAGCCCACGAAGGCCAGAAAGACGATAGCTGCGGCGGTCATGACCCCGGTGAATCCGAACGGCATGAACGGGCTCCACTTGGCCGGATCCACGTGCCAGACGGTGAGCAGGATGAAGAAGAGGATGACGGCGATCTTCAGGATGACGATGAACAGATTGACGCGGGAGCTCTCCTTGATGCCGCGCACCAGGAGGAACGTGAGCAGCAGCACGATGGCCACCGCCGGCAGGTTGAACAGGCCGGGGGTCTTGTCCCACGGCGAGGCGGTGTACGCAGCCGGGAGGTGGACTCCGACTCCCGCGCTGAGCATGTTCACGAAGTAGGCGCTCCAGCCGGTGGAGACCAGGATCGCCGCCACCATGTACTCCAGGATCAGGTCCCAGCCGATGATCCAGGCGAATATCTCGCCCAGGGTGGCGTAGCCGTAGGTGTAGGCGCTGCCGGCCACCGGGATCATGGCGGCCAGCTCGGCGTAGCACAGCGCGCTGCAGGCGCAGGCCGCCGCAGCGATGGCGAACGACAGGATGATGCCCGGGCCGGCGTTGTGGGCGGCCTGGACGCCCGGCAGCACGAAGATGCCCACCCCGATGATGCAGCCGATGCCGATGGCGATGAGGTCGACGGCACGGAGCGACTTCTTGAGACTGTGGTGTTCGTCCTGGGTGTCCGCCAGCAGCGTCTGGATGGGTTTGGTTCGCAGCAGCGTGTGGCTCATGTCCGTTCTCCCGGTGACGCGGTGTGTCCCGCTATTGTAGCCGGGCGGACGGCAAAACTGAAGCCGGAATTGCGGCGCCGCCCCCGTTAGGCGAGCCCGGGCGGCGCGGTGCGGACCAGGTGATTGACAGCGGCTACGAACACGGGCGTCAGCACGAGGTTCAGGGCCAGGCTGAGCACCGCCACGGCCACGACGGGACCGCCGATGCCGTAGCTCAGGCTCAAAAGAATGATTCCGGCGCCCACCTCGCCACGGGGGCACATGCCGACGGCCACCGCCAGGCGCTCCCGCCAGTGCGCCTCCCGCCGGTAACAGAAGGCCGGGAACAGCTTGCCGATGTTGATGAGCAGGGTGAGCGCGACCACGTGCAGCACCAGGGCGCCCGGCGACAGAGGCGGCTGGGCGGCGGTCACGGTGGCGACGCCGCCGGCCGGCGCCAGCGCCGCCGACCCGACGAACACGGGCATGCTCAAGCCCACCAGGATCATGAAGACCGCGGACACGATGGTGGACACGCGCTGTTCCACGGGCGACTCGGGCCCTTCCTGATGGCCCTCGCGGGCGTCGTCGCAGTGGGGGTCGCACCCCGCCGGCCGCTGGATCACGCAGCCCAGGACGAACGCCGGCAGCAGCACCTCGATGTGCACCGGGACGTTGTCATCGAGCAGCTTGGTGAACTGGTAGATGAATTCGCTGGCGGCGGCGATGGCGAGCGCATAGCCCAGGACCCACGGCCAGCTCACCGGCAACCTCACCCGGTGCAGCCACCGCCAGCCCACGACCAGGAGGATAGCCATCACCACCACGATGAAGCCCAGCTGCCAGGCCAAGCCGATCATGAGCATCTTGAGGGGGATCATGAGCAGGACCGTGTCCAGATCGTCAAAGATGGCCAGGATGCGGGTCTTGCGGAAGACCCAGGTGGCCGACAGACCCGCCGCGGCCATCATGGAGAACAGGATGCCCGTGGCCGTGGGAGCGGCGAACCGCCCCGCCAGGATCAGCTCCTTCCACGTCGTCCAGCTTCCCCACTCGGCGGCGGGCAGCAGGAGGTACATGAAATAGATGGTGGCGATGATCCAGGGAAACGCCGCCGTGGTCATCGCGACGCCGTAATCTTTGCCGAGCGCGCGCACCTGGGTCTGGTCCAGTTCGAACTCGTAGCCCACGTGGATCATGATGAACGCCAGGCCGAACATGGTGAGGAAGCGCACCGCTTCCGCCAGGGGGGCGTAGGCCGGTCCCAGCCAGGCCGGCAGCAGCTGGGAACCCACCAGGCCGGCCAGCAGGAGGGCTGAAAACAGGGTGATCTTTTTCATCAAACCGGCTCCTTAAACAATATCTGGGTTTCCGCCGGATCGGAGTGAACCGCCCCGATGTTGGATGCCAGCGGGAGCATGCGTATTCCAATTCCGCGAATGCTGATCCCGGTACGACACAGGAGGTCGGAATCAGCGTCCGGCCGGTCGCAGCGTCAGGTTGAAGCCGTCGAGGACGACGCCCGCGGCGGACTCCGCCGCGCGGAGCTGGCGCCGGGGCGGATCGCCCAAATGGGTGAAGTCCAGCGGGTAGATGCGGCCCGTTTCGACGTCGCCCACCGCCAGCGACCGGCCGTCCGGGGTGAAGGCGATGCCCATGACGCTCTGGCGGCTGCTGATCACCACGTCGGGCGTACCGCCGTCCAGCGACCAGACGGCGGTGGCGCCGTCGTTGCCAGCGGCAGCCAGCCGCTGTGAGTCCGGGGCGAAGGCCAGCCGGTTCACCCCGCCGCTCGTCCAGGCGAGATTGCGGACGACCAGCCGGGACTTCATGTCCACCAGCGCCAGCCGGTCGGCGAAATCGGCCACCGCCAGCCAGCGGCCGTCGGCCGAGAAGGCCGCGGCGAAGAGGTCGGCGTCGCTCACGGTGATCCGCCCGGTGGTCGAGCCGGTCCGGGAGTCCCACAGATCCAGGGCGCCCTTGTTGCTGGCGGTGGCGATGAGGCGCCCGTCGGGTGAGTAGGCCAGACCGCGCACCGGTCCGCTCTTCGGCTCGAGGGTGCGCAGCGGTTGGCCCGTGGCCGGGTGCCAGATCCGGGTGGTCGAATCGCTGCTGGCGGAAGCCAGTTCGGCACCGTCCGGCGAGAAGGCCAGCTTCTGGACCAGAGACTTGTGGGCCAGCCAGGAGCGGACCAGACGACCGGATTCCGGATCCCAGATCCGGATGGTGCCATCGTAACCGGAGGCGGCCAGTGACCGGCCGTCAGGTGAAAACTGGATGTCGGCGATGATGTCCCGGCTGGCGGTCAGGGTGCGCAGTAACTGGCCGGAGGCGGCTTCGTAGATCCGGAGGTCGCCGTCGTTGCCGGCAACGGCGGCCAGTCGTCCGTCGGGCGAAAAACTGATGGACCAGATGTACTCCTGCCCCGGAGCGACATAGGCGGGTGGCCCCGGCCGGACGCTCCACGCCTGCATGCGGCCGTCCTCGCCGAAGGTGAGCAGCTCCCGGCCGTCCGGCGTGAAGACCGCATCCCAGACAGCCTGGGCGTGGCTGGTCACCTGCAGGAGCAGCCGGCCGGACCGGGCGTCCCAGAGGCTGGTGACCGCGTTCCAGGCGCCCGCGGCCACCGTGCGGCCGTCGGGGGAGAAGGCGACGGTGAGCACCTCGTCGGCAAATTGCTCGCCGGTGAAGAGCAGCCGGCCGGTGGAGGTTTCCCAGATCCGGAGGGTCTTGTCGGAGCTGACCGAGGCCAAGCGCGTGCCGTCGGGCGAAAGCGCCACGCCGCGCACCACGCCCTGGTGGCCGTGCAGCACCCGCTCGGATCTCCCGCCGGGAAGCGACCAGAGACGGATGACCCGGTCCCGTCCCGCCGAGGCCAGGCGGCGGCCGTCGTCGGCGATGGCCAGGGATAAAACCGGCGCGCCGTGGCCGGTCAGGGCGCCCCGCCGCCGACCCGTGGCGGCATCCCAGATGCCGATCGTTCCCGCCGCCTCGGCGGTGAAAAAGGATCGCCCGTCCGGAGCGTAGACAATGTCGAATATGGTACCCGGTGGGCCGGTTACCGCCAACGCTTCCTCGCCTGACGGCAGATCCCAGGCGTGGATTTCGGCCGACACGCCGGCGGCGATCAACCGTCGGCTATCGGGTGAGAAGGTGAGACCGCGGGGGCCCCGGCGGAATCCGCGCAGGGTATGCGCCAGCCGGCCGGAGGCCGCCTCCCAGACCCGGACGGCCTGGTCGTCGCCCAACGCGGCCACCCAGCGGCCGTCCGGTGAAACCGCGGCGGCCAGCAGCGGCGTCCCGGCATCGAGTGTCCGGCTGTGCTCCAGCCGCGCGCCCGTCCGGGCCTGGAATACCCGGGACCGGGCCATGACCTGCAACCGCACGCTCTCCGCCTGGTTCCGCGCAAATGCCGCCGAGGCGAACGGCCCCGCCGGATTGGCCGGATTGTGCAGCACCGATGCGGCGGCGAACACCCGGGCCGCCAGATACTGCTGCTCCTCGAGCAACTCGGCGGCCTTCTCGTTGAAACCCTGAGCGATATGGTAATTGGCCAGCAGATGCTCCTGGTGCTCCCGGGCACGGGCCTCGCGCAGGCGGGCGTTGGCGGTGCCGAGCAGGATCAGCGCGACCAGAATCACGCCGAGGATCACGCCGGCGGCGATGATGGCCGGCTTGTTCTTGGCGGCGAAGCGGCGGAGGTGCTGCCACGACGTGTACTCGTGGGCGATGACGCGCGCGCCGCTCTGGAAGGACTGGATTTCCCGCGCCAGCTCCTGGGCCGAGGCGTATCGGTCGGCGGGATCGCGCTGGAGGGCCTTGAGACAGATCGACTCGAGCTCGGCCGGGACGGACGGCTCAAGCTGGCGGGGCGGAGTGAAGCGGCCCTGCATCACCTCGAAGATGATCTGGACGGGGAACTCGCCGCTGAACAGCCGCCGGCCGATGAGAATCTCGTAGAGCACCGCGCCCAGGGCCCAGACGTCGGAGCGCTCGTCGAGCTGGTCGAGGTGGCCCTCGGCCTGTTCCGGCGACATGTAGTAGGGAGTGCCTACCACGGCGCCGTCAAGGGTGATGCCCTCGCGGCCGTCCTGCAGGGCCTGCATGTCCCGCGACATCTCCTGGCGGTGGATGTCCTTCTTGCCTTTCACCTTGGCCAGACCCCAGTCCAGCACCACCGTCTCGCCGAATTCGCCGAGCATGACGTTGTCGGGTTTGATGTCGCGGTGGATCACGCCGCGGCTGTGGGCGTAGGCGATCGCCTGGCAGAGGTCGGTGAAATGGGACAGGAGATGCAGTCGGTCGGCCAGGGTCTCGCATGCCTGCAACGCCTGGGTCATGGTCCGACCGCGGACTCGTTTCATCGTGTAGTACAGGGTGCCGTCGGCCCGGATGCCCAACTCGTAGACCGGGACGATGCTGGGGTGCTCCAGCTGGCCGGTGACCCGCGCCTCGCGCAGGAAACGGACGACGGTGAGCGGCGCGGTACCGGCGGTGCCGGCCCCGGACGCGGAAAGCGTGTCGCGGTTCACCGCGAACTCGCCGAGCAGCTCCTTGAGCACGATCTCGCGACCCAGGTGCCGGTCGTGCACCAGCAGGATCCGGCCGATCCCTCCGCGGGCCAGCTCGGCCCCCGCCGGGTTGTCCCCGGGATAGGCGTAACGGCCTGGATTTTCGGCTGTGACCGAGAACAGGTCGGGGCCGGCTTCCGGAATTCGAGGCGCCTCCGCCTGTTCGGATGGCGCGCCGTCAGGGGGTGTTTTCATGCCCGCATTGTAGCAGATCCGGTCATTTCCCCTGCTGCATCTTCGCCTTCAGGGCCGCTTTCTGCTGTTCCTGGATGGCCTCATACTGCTTCCACTGATCGTCGGTGAATATCTTCCTGAGCGCTTCGTCAGCCTCGCCGGTGATCTCCTTGAGCCCGCGGACCGTGCTGATCTTTGCCCGGCGCTCCTGGCGTTTGTTCCGGGGCGGATCCGACTTTTTTTCCTGAACCTCTGAGAAGTACTCCATCAATTCTCCCGTCTTCTTGGCCATCACCGGGACGCATTGCTGCAACTGGGCGTCGCTGAGTTTCAGGGGATCCTTGAGCTTGGCCACCTGCTTGGCGCCTACCTGATTCAGGATGAGCCCGTGGATTTCGGTTTGGATCTTCTCCCACTCCTTCTGCTGGTCGGGAGTCAGGAGCTGTTTCATCCCGGACTCGAACTCGGCCTGGACGGTCTTCAGCTGCCCAATGGCGGCCTTTTTATCCACTTCCTCTCCGGCCTCGATTTTTTCCGCCAGTGGATCCAGCTTGGTTCCCAGCTCGTCCACCAGTTTCAGGAGAGCGTCTTGCTGGGCGTCGGTCAGCTGCAGCCGCGCCTTCCAGTCCATCACCATTTTCATGGCTGCCGGATTCGGTTCGGCGGCCAGGGCGCCGCCCGCCAAAAGGCAGATCAGGATTGAGGCGCTCGCGATGATCCGGACCATGTTGACCTCCTGGTTGTGCGAATATTCCATAGAGTTGGTATTATAAATCAACCGGTATCCTCAGGGTTATCGGGATTGCTGAACCCGCGAGGCGGATCAATGACAAGTCTGGGGCTGATCCGGGATTTGCGGTGCCCTAGCAGCTGCTTGGTCAAGCGGAGGCGGGCGGCGCGGACAATGTGAGCGAGGCGCCAACAATGATGAAATATGGAGATGGGAAACGTCCGGAAGATTCGGGCGGGGTGTCCGGGATTCGATCGCAGGAAAAATCCCGGCCGGTCCTGAAAAGTGCGGATCCGGCCGGGAGGAGGGGGCTCAATCGGCCAGAGGAATGTTGGCGGCCAGATCCAGCCGGACCAGAGTCCGGATCTTGTTCTCGATCTGGAAGTAGCGCATCACCTGCGTAGCGGGCAGCACGGCTTCGAACTTGGGCAGGAAGGTCTTCTTCAGATGAAGCTCCGCTTCCTCGATGGACAGCATCTCGGCGATCAGTTTCTTGGCGTCCTCGTCCTTCACGGCGCCCTTGTTCCAGACGTCGGCGTAGGCGAGGACCAGTTTCTTGATCCGCTCGTTGATCTTGGTCAGGTCCGCCTGGTAAGCGTCGTAGATGGGCCAAAACGCCCGGGCCTGCTCGGTGGTCATCGTCAGGTTCTCGGCCACCAAAAGCTTCTTGTCTGCCTTCAACTTGTCGCGCAGAATCTGCCAGTCGTCCGCCGGCTTGGACGAAGCGGTGTCGGCCGCCAGAAACGGCACGGCCAGCAGCATCAGCACGAGGCACACGGTGACGGTTCGAATCATGGGATCCTCCTGAATATTGGGTTAAACGAGTTCGCATTCGGCCGTTGCCGAAGGGATGTATATAAGATGCTATATTATATTGAAGAGGTCCCGGTCTGGCATCATCTTTTTCCCCCGCGGGTCCCAGCCGGGAGAGATTCGTCCGATGGAAAGACGCGTTGTTCGCGGGTCGACGGCCGGTCGGGCGTGGATTACGATCCGTGGTGAGGCGTGAGCGTGCACCCGGCGATGGATGAGATGGGTCCACCACCAGCCGGTCAATCACCGCCGACGGCCGGCAGAACAGCCTCAACCAGCCGCTCGCGAAGGTAGTCCGCGGCCCCGGCGGGCGCATCCTGGCGGAGATCGAACGTGAGCGTATCCTCCCCGGCTGCGAAGGTGTGGATGAGCCACAGGAATAGCTCCGGCTGGCTGAAGGCGGCTAGGTCGTTCCAGCGCCAGAACCGGTTGTGGGCGGGTAATTCGGTGGATCGGAACTCCAAATGTTCTGCATACACCCTCAGTTCGCCCACGCATCCGCCGGTCAGATGCCGGTGTTTCACCGGGATTTGGAAGAGGGGCGGCGAGCTTTCTGGGGGGAGAACCGTCAGGACCGGTGGACGCGCCGACCAGGCGGCCAATTCTCGAGCCAGCGCGGGAGTGATGTCCCCGTCGGTGAGCCGGAAATGGAACACCCGGTCCCGGCCCAAAAGCCGTCTTTGGTCCTCATAGGTGACCAGCGACAGCTCCCGGGGAGACTCCACCCGGAGCTCGCGAATGTCTGTCCAGTTCCAGGCCCGGGTGTCTGATTCCCGGCCGGCCTCGTAACGGATTCCCGCCGGGCCGATCACAAGCGTGCCCTGGCAGTCGCGCAGGGTGTGACCGTGCACCACGGCGAAACGGTGCTCCGCCGGTTCGGCGGCAAACACTCCCGCCGCCGCGCCGAGGCAGATGATTATCCAAAGGGTGCTATGCTTCATGTGGCGATTCCTCCATCGGCCTTGCCTCCGCGGCGGGCGGCAGGTCTCGTTTTTTCCAGAGCAGATAGATGGCGGGGTAAACCAGCAGTTCCAGGGCAAACGAGGTGAACAGTCCGCCCACCATCGGGGCGGCCACCCGCTTCATCATGTCGGCGCCGGTGCCGATGCTCCACATGATGGGCATCAGGCCGGCCACCGCCGTGGCCACCGTCATCATCTTGGGCCGGATCCGCTTGACGGCGCCGTGGATCACGGCTTCGCGGAGCTCGGCCAGGTTGTTCAGCCGGTTCCGCCGCCGGGCGTCGTCGTGGGCCAGATCCAGGTACAGCAGCATGAACACACCCGTCTCCGCATCAAGCCCCATCAGGGCGATCATGCCCACCCAGACAGCCACCGAGATGTGAAAGCCCAATAGATAGAGCAGCCAGATCGCGCCCACCAGGGAGAACGGCACCGCCAGCAGCACCAGCAGCGTCTTGAACGTGGAGCGGGTGTTCAGGTAGAGCAGGACGAAAATCAGGAACAGGGTCAGGGGCACCACCAGCTTGAGGCGCTTCTGAACACGGAGCATGTTCTCGTACTGGCCGCTCCAAAGCAACGAGTAACCCGTCGGCAGGTTCAGTTCCCGGTCCATGGCGGCTTTGGCTTCGGCCACGTAGGAGCCGATGTCGCGGCCCGCCACGTCCACGTAGACATAGCCGGCCAGCATGCCATTCTCATTGCGGATCATCGCCGGACCGGCGGTCAGCCGGAGGTCGGCCACCGCCGACACGGGCACGGTGAAGCCTCGGGGTGTCGACAGGAGGATCCGGCCCAGCTGGTCCAGCTCGGCGCGGAGGTCGCGCGGGTAGCGCAGATTGATGCTGTACCGCTCCCGGCCCTCGACGGTGGTGCCGACGGTCTCGCCCCCGACGGCGGCCATGATCACCATCTGGAGGTCGTCCACGGTCAGGCCGTACCGGGCCAGATCCTGGCGCCTGGGCTCGAAGTCGAGAAAGTATCCGCCGGCGGCCCTCTCGGCGAAGACACTGCGGGTGCCGGGCAGCGGCTGGAGGATCTGCTCGATCCGACCGCCCAGCCGCTGGATCTCCGCCAGGTCGCCGCCCAGCACCTTGATGCCCACGGGGGTGCGCACCCCGGTGGAAAGCATGTCGATGCGCGCCTTGATGGGCATGGTCCAGGCATTGGTGTTGCCGGGAATGCGCATGGACCGGTCCATTTCGTCCACCAGCTCATCCCAGGAGATCCGGTCGGGCCAGATGGGGCGCAGGATCGCCTGCAAGGGGGCCGGCGCCCAATCGGAGTACCAGCGGGGCTTGGGCCGCCACTGCTCCGGCGGCTTGAGCTGGACCACCGTTTCCATCATGGAGAACGGCGCCGGGTCGGTGGCGGTATCGGCCCGGCCCGCCTTGCCGTGGACGCTGACCACCTCGGGGAAAGCCATGAGGGTTCGGTCCTGCAGCTCCATGAGCCGCTGGGCCTCGGTGACCGAAATCCCCGGCAGGGTGGTGGGCATGTAGAGGATCGTTCCCTCGTTGAGGGGGGGCATGAACTCCGTGCCCAGTTTGAGGTAAACCGGCACGGTAGCCGCCATGACCAGGACCGCGCCCACGATGACCGTCTTGGGGAAGCGCAGCACCAGCCGGCAGGGACGCTCGTACAGCCAGAACAGCACTCGGCTCACGGGATGGCGCTCCTCGGGGTAGTAGCGTCCTACGAGAAAGGCGGTCGCCACACCGGCCAGCCAGCGCGGCCGGAACCGGAACGGGTGCATTCGGGAAAAGAGCATGCGCACGGCCGGGTCCAGCGTGACCGCCAGAAGCGCCGCCAGCGCCATGGTCAGCGTCTTGGTGTACGCCAGGGGCTTGAACAGGCGCCCCTCCTGATCCACCAGGGTGAAGATGGGCAGGAACGAGACGGCGATCACCAGCAGCGAGAAGAACACCGACGGACCGACTTCCTTCATCGCCTCCAGCCGGACCCGGTGGAAGTCCCCTCGACCGCCCTCCGCCTGCCAATGCTCCAGTTTCTTGTAGGCGTTCTCCACTTCGACGATGGCGCCGTCCACCAGGACGCCGATGGAAATGGCGATGCCCGCAAGGCTCATGATGTTGGAGGAGATGCCCCAGTGGTACATGGGGATGAATGCCAGCACCACCGACACGGGTATGGTGATGATGGGTACGACGGCCGATGGGAAATGCCACAGGAAAAACAGGATGACCACGCAGACGATGATCATTTCGAGGATGAGATCGCCCTTGAGATTATTGATGGCCTGCTGGATCAACTCCGAGCGGTCGTAGGTGGTGACGATCTCCACGCCCTCCGGCAGCGAGCCGCGCATCTCGTGCAGGCGCTGCTTCACCCGCTCGATGACGGCGAGCGCGTTTTCGCCGTGGCGCATCACCACGATGCCGCCCACGGCGTCCCCGTTGCCGTTGAGGTCGGCCAGGCCGCGCCGGATCTGCGGACCGAGGCTCACCGCGGCCACGTCGCCGAGGCGTACCGGAGTGCCCCCGGGCACGGTCCGCAGCACGATCTGCTCCAGGTCTTCGGGGTGCCGGACATACCCCCGGCCGCGGACCATGTACTCGGTGCCGGACCACTCCAGCAACCGTCCCCCCACCTCGTTGTTGCTCCGGCGGACCGCCTCCGCGATCTCCATGATGGAGAGGTTGTAGGCCTGCAGCCGGTTGGGATCGACAGTGATCTGGTACTGCTTCTGGAATCCGCCGATGCCGGCCACCTCGGCCACGCCGGGGACGCTCTGCAGCGCGTAGCGCAGGTACCAGTCCTGGTAGGACCGCAACTCGGCCAGATTGTGGGTGCCGCTTCGGTCCACCAGCGCGTACTGGAAGACCCAGCCCACTCCGGTGGCGTCCGGGCCGAGTTCCGTCCGCACCCCCTCGGGCAGACTTCCCTGGATCTTGGACAAGTACTCGAGCACCCGACTGCGGGCCCAGTACAGGTCGGTGCCGTCTTCGAAAATGACATAGACGTAGGAGAAGCCAAAATCGGAAAAACCGCGGATGGCCTTGACCTGGGGGGCGCCCAACAGCGCGGAGACGATGGGATAGGTGACCTGGTCCTCCAGGATGTCGGGGCTGCGGTCCCACCGGGAGTAGACGATGACCTGGGTGTCGCTCAGGTCCGGGATGGCGTCCAGGGGGATGTTCTGGATGGCATAGCCGGCGTAGACCAGCGCCACCGCCGCCAGCAGGATCACCAGCAGCCGGTATTCGACGCTGAATTCGATGAGCCGTCCGATCATGACTGATCCATCTCCCGGGAACCTGTTCCCGGCTCTCAATGCGAGTGGGTGACAGCCGCCAGTGCCGCTCGGAGCGAGGATTCGGAATCGATGAGGAAGTTGGCGGAGGTGACCACCCGCTCGCCGCCAGCCAATCCGGCCAGCACCTCGTAGTAGCCGTCGGTGCGGGCGCCGAGCCGGAGTTCGCGGGGGACCAGCCGCCCGTCGGCGGCCTCGACGAAGGCGTAGTCCCGCGTCCCCGTCCGCATGACCGCCCCATCGGGCACCACCAGCCGGTCGCCCATGTCGAAGCGGAGCCGGGCGTCGGCGTACATCTCCGGCTTGAGGGTCATGCCGGGATTGGCGATTTCCATCCGCGCCCGCAGCGTGCGGGTTTGCGGATCCAGCACGGGGTCGATGAAACTGATGCGGCCGCGGAAGGTGCGGTCGCCCAGGTAGGGCAGACTCAGCTCCACCCGCGTCCCCACACGGACAAATGCCAGGTCGGTCTCGTACAGGTCCACCAGGCCCCACAGTCGCGACAGATCCGCCACGACCAGGAGCGATTCGCCGGCCATGACCCGTTGGCCCGCCAGCACGGTTTTCTCCAGCACATAGCCCGAGGCCGGGGCATAGACCGTGAGCGTTTTCTCGATCTGCCCGGTGGCTTCGATCCGGGCGATCTGTTCGGGCGTGATGTCCCAGAGCCGCAGCCGCCGGCGGGCGGCTTCAATCAGGTCGGTTCCTCCGCGGGCCACCGAATCCAGAGGGCTGGCGGCCAGTTGGCGGGACATGGCCAGGGCGGTGAGCAATTCCTGTTGGGTGGCCACCAGCTCGGGGCTGTACACCGTCAGCAGCGGCTGACCGCGCTTCACGAACTGACCGGTGACGTTGACGTGGAGAGTGTCCACCCACCCTTCCACCTTGGTGGAGACGCGGGTGAGCCGAGTTTCGTCCGCGGTGAGCCGGGCCGACGTGCGGGTCTCCCGGACGATGGGCCGGTGTTCCACCTCGCCGAGGGTGACTCCCAGGCGGCGGCGGTTTTCCGGGCTCAGCGAGACGGGGGCCAGTCCCGCGGGCGGGTCGACGGCGTCCAGATCCGCCGGGAAGGCTGCTGCTCCGTGTCCGTGCTTCGACGGCGCCTTGGCGGGAGGGTGCGACGGTTGGTCCTGTCCCGGCTCTGCAGGCGGCTCATCCAGTATTTCCAGATACATGTTGCATTTGGGGCAGCGGTCCCGTTTGTCCGAGGTGATCTCCGGGTGCATGGGGCAGGCGTACGGTCCTTTTTTGGCCATGGTCCTCGAAGCCGGTTGTTCGGCCGACCGCTCGGTATGGTCGGCGGTGGAGTGTTTGGCCCCTTCGGCTTCATGGATGGGGACGAGGTTCATGCCGCAGATGGGACACTCACCGGGCTTGTCGGAAACCACCGTCGGATGCATGGGGCAGTGGTACTGTTTGGCTTCCGCGGAGGTGCTGCCGCATCCCGCCAGAACGGCCAGCGCGGCTGCCAGGATGACGATGCCGGCTGCGGCGAACGGCCAGCGTCTATGGTTCCAGAACACAGTTTTCATGGTGAAACCTCCAAGGGGATTGCCGATCCCGCAGGTGCCGGCAGCGGCGCGGGTTCGGCGGGCGAATTGGTCCGGAGCCCCGGCAGGACGGCCTGCGCCCGCGCCATCGCTTCCTGATAGCCGCCCAGCGCCATGATCTCCATCCCCTGCCATTCGAAATAGGCGGTCAAGGCCTGGACGAGAAAGTCGAAATCCACCTGTTGGGCGCTGTAGGCCGCCAATGCGGATTCGTAGGCGAGCCGGCCTTGCAGGAGGAGACCGTCGCGGTAAAGGGAGACGGTCCGCTGGGCGCTGGCGGCCGATTGCCAGGCCGCGGTGAGGCGGTAGCGGGCGTCGACCAGGGCTTGCCGGACTTCCAATTGGGCTCCGGTCTGAAGGCGGAGCGCCTCTTCAAGAGCCGGGCGGTACCGGTCGTTCCGATGAAGAAAGGGGAGGGTGAAGCCGAGGCGGACCGCCATGAAGCTGTCGCCGCCCATGCTCATATCACGAAAGCGGGCGCCTACCCCCACCATGGTGTCGGACTTGAAATCCGCTCGGGCGCGGACGATCCCGGCATCGGCGATCCCGGCCTCGCTGCGGGCCCGGCGCACCGCCGGCGCCTCGCGGTCCAGCCGGGCCAGCAGGCCGTCCAGCGGCGGCAATTCCGACGGATCGCCCAGCCGGACGGCGTCCACGGTTTCTCGGTGGGCGGGCCGGCCGGTCAGGCCGTCGAGCTGGGCCAGGATCACCGCCTCCTGCCGGCGCAGCTCTTCCCGGGTGATGGAGACGCGGGTGACCGCGGCCTGGGACGCCAGGACGTCCGCCATGCTGCCGCGCCCCACCGAGTAGGCGGCCAAGGCGGCCTGGGCGGCTCCGGCCAACGCCTCGTCCAGCCGGTCCTGGAGCTCCAGCAGCCGGCGCATCGTCGCCAGCCGATAGGCGGATTCCCGGACGTCGGCGGCCAGCGTTGCCTCCATCTCCTCCAGGCGGGCGTGGGTCGCCGCGGCTTCGGCCCGCGCCGCTTCCTGCTCCGCCCGCCGCTTGTCGCCGGCGGGCAGCATCTGGCTGATCCCCACGCCGACCCCGGTGGTCAGGGCGTCCACGGGATCGGGCACCGGCAGGCGGATGTTCATCCACTCGACTTCCACGGTGGGATCCGGCAGCGCGCCGGCTCGCACCATCGCTTGGCGGGCGGCCAGGATGGTTTGCCGTTGGGCCTGGAGGCCGGGGTTGTGGGCCACGGCATCCGCCACGAGTGTGTCCACCGGATTGGCAGATTGTCCGGCGGCGGTGGCTCCGGCGGGCACGGCACCGGCCATCATGAGACAGGCCGAACCGGTGAGTTGAAGCATGAAGATGAACAACCGGCGTATCATGGGTTGAACCCCTCCTTGGGAAAAAGGGGAGACAAAACGGATGCCAAAGTTGATAATGTTTGTTTTTTTAGGCGCTTAGGAGGTAACAGGATTTGGGTAGGCAGGAGGATTGTAGACTATTCTTCAACAATCTATATATAGAAATGTGGATTATCCTTCACCACGAGCAATCGACGGTAGCCGCCACCCAACCGGCATGCACCGGATGACCGGCGCCGGGCAGCCAGGGCCGGGATGCCGATGGTCCAACTCTTGGCCGCCGTTAGAAGGTGTACCAGGCGGATGCTGGCGGCGGTGAGCAGGAAGCCGAATCATGTCTGAACGGTGAGGGTGGTGCGGGCATAGGCCGCATCGGCCGACTCCATCACCGTGGTTGAAAACTTCGTTGAATCGGGCAAAACCGTCATCCCCCCGATCAGCGCCAGCGCGACAGCGTTAGCCGAGAACCAGGCCGTTGACAAATGGTTCATGCCTTTGGAGCGAGTAAATTACTTCATGCTTCCCAATGCCGCCGTGAATTCCGCCACCAGATCCTCGACGCTCTCCAGTCCCGCCGACACGCGCACCAGACCCGGGGTGATCCCCTGTAGTTTTCGCTAAAATCACCGAGCGCTCGATGGGAGGTGCCCCACGGATACGACAGCGTCGTGGCACAGCCGCCCAGGCTCGGCGTCAGCCGGACGTGCGTCAGTGCCCGGATGAAGGCGTTTACGGATTCGCCGCCGGGGCGATCTCCACCACAACATCGTGGTTGGGGTGACCTTATCCGGGCGTAGACATAGCCGGATGCCGTTCCCGTGTACACCGACTCCAGCTGATCCAGATCGTCGAAAGCGTACACGGTGCTCGGCACGATGGGCAAGCTCTCGGGCGGCGCGACCGACTCGGGCAGCCGGTCGCCGATGTACACCAGGCGGGTGGACAGATCATCGCTCATGGGCGGACTATCCTCGCAGGGAGTATCAACGTCCTGCTTCAAACCGCGGGCTTCTGCGGGGCAACGGCGGAATGAGGAAGGAGTAAACAGTACAGAGTCAGGAGACAGGAGTGAGGAGAGAAGAGTTCCAAGTATATCGTACTCGTAGTTCGTAATCGTGCTCGTAATCGCAATCGCAATCGCAATCGTAATCGTCCTTGTCACCAAGGCTCGAGACTCGAGGCTCGGGGCACGCTGTGGAACTTCCAAATTCTCTGTGCCCTCCCTGTCCATTGGGGTGAAATATCGAACTTCTGACACCGGACATCGGGACTCGCGGCTCGTTCCGGCCCTTGAAATATTCTGTGCTCCCCGTGTCCACGGCGATGGATCATTGGATTTTGGGTAGTTTCGCGGGTCTGCGCAGGCGGCGGAAACATGAAACCTGTGAACTTGTGAACCTGAAAACCTGTGAACAAATGTTCACACGTGCGATTACGAGCACGATTACGAATTACGATGACGATGACAATTACGATGACGAGAACAGTCTATGGACGGATGACGCGGGCGGCGGAGGCGAGCAATTCCACGGTCTCGGCCATGGCGCCGACGACGCCGACGCGCAGCGCCGCGCGCCGGCCGTAGTGGTCCAGGCAGGTGCCGCAGGAGGCGACCTTCGCCCCGCGCGACTCGAGAGTGCGCAGGCTCTTCAGCGCCTCGCCGTCGGCGGTGGTGAGAAAGACGCCGGAGTTGACGCACACCACGAAGTCGAGGGAAATCTCGGAGTCCACGATTTTCTTCAGGAAGCCCTGCAGCAATTTCCGGCCCAGCTCCGGGTCGCCGGCGCCCATCTGATCCGAATTGAGATACAACACCTGCATGGATCATGCCTCCCCGTGGATGATACGGTCCATTTCAGCATAAGAACGAATTCGGTCCAAACGCTTTCTGGACGGCGGGCCACGCTTCGGCTCTGGTTGGAAACCGGTCGATTCATATATACTGAATGCAACTACAATCCGGTGGCGAGCGTTCGGCTTTCGATTGATCCCGATCTGATGGAGGCGACCATGACCGCAATCCGGTTGCACATCATCGCGCTGCTCGCGACACTCAACCTGACGGCGGGGCTCGCGGCGGCGCCACTCCCGGGGCGGGCCGACGTGACCCTCACCGTGGACGGGCAGGCCATCCGGCTGGTCCACGCGTACGCTCGGGTGGAGCTGAATATGGACAGCGTCGAAGAGCTGGCGGTGCTCCTCACCGACCGGCCGCTCTCGGTGGAGCTGCTGGACCGGGGCATCCCGCTCCATGAGCTCCTGGCCAACGCCGGCCAGGCGCACGGACTCCATTTCTCGCTCACCGGCGAGGGCCGGCCCGAGGGGTGGAACGTGGCCCACCCCTCGCTGAGCACGGGCTGCGCGGTGTGCAGCGACTGGGACGTCGCGGCCACCCGGACCGCTGGTGCGGTGAACGGGCGGGTGTTCACACGAAAACCTCAGCAGACCAACGGCCGGACTTGGTCGTTCAGCGGCGAGTTCCATGCCGCCGTGAAGCCGGGCTGGGAGGCAGCCGCCGAGGCTGCCGCCACGCCGGCGCAGCGCAAACTCCGCAAGCAGCTTCGGGCCGAGGGATTGCATTTCACGCCGGATTGGTTCTTCACCGGCGCCCTCATGAACGCCGGCAATGTGATCCGGTACCTGGATGCGGGTATGCTGCCCGACACGCCCAATCCGTCAACCGGCGACACCCTGCTCCTGGAGATGCTGGGGGGTGATCTGAGCGACGGCCAGCGGGCCGCGGTGAAGGAGCTCCTCCGGCGGGGCGCCGACGCCAACCGCGTGTCACGGCAGGCCGGCGGAACCGCTCTGGCCCGGGTGTATTGCTGCGCCGACATCGCGGGGGCGCTGCTCGATGCCGGCGCCCGGCTGGATGCGCCCTCGGGTCAGAGAGGACGGACCGCCGGCCAGGCGCTCATGGATGCGGCCATCGCCCTGTCAAAGACGGACGTGGTCCGCCTGCTCGTGGCCCGCGGTTACCCGGTGGCCGCGGAGCGCGACCGGCTGCTGAAGGACGCGGTGGGCCGGCCGGAGGTTGAGAAGATCCTCCGGGAGGCGACGGGAGCCGGCGGCAGCCGGCCGCCTGCGGAAGTCAGGCCGTCCCGGCCGCCCGCCGAAGCGGCACCGGCGCGCGCACCCGTCCGGCCGATGCCGAGCCGGGCGGAGGCGATGGCGACTTTGGAGACGCGGGGCCTGCCCCCCTCCCAGGATGCGCTCTGGCGGGCGCTCATGGACGATGACGCCGAGACGGTGCGGCTGCTGCTGACGGCGGGGGTGAGCCCGAACCAGCCGCGGGCGCACGACGGCGCCACGCCGCTGCTCTTTGTGACCTTCCGCCAGTATGGCAAGAAGTCCGCCATTCAGACCGCACTGGTTGCGGATCTCATCGCCGCCGGCGCCGATGTGAACCGGGCCGACAGCAACAACGCACCGCCCATTCTCCATGCCGCCCAGTACTGCGAAGCGGCGGCGGTGCGCGCCCTGCTCAAAGCCGGCGCCCGCACCGATGTGAAGGCCAAGGGAGGCGCCACGCCCATGATGATGGCGGTGCTCTTCAACCGGGCGGACAACGTGGCCGCGCTGCTCGAGGGGGGCTACGACGTGAAGCCGGAGTTGGACATGCTCCGCGGCATCGCCGCCCCCTATCCGGACATTTTGAAGATGATACATAGAGCTGTGGCACAATAATTTACCGAAGTGGATCGCCTTGACAGTTGTAGTTATTTTTGTTACACTAAAAATATATTTAGGGGGTGTAAAATGTTGAAATATTCTGTTTGTGTCTTCAGTGTATTTCTTCTCACCGTTTGCGTCGGAACTGCATTCGGTGATGCGGACTGCAGTTGCAGCGGGCAAGGCTGCAGTTGTTCCGCTCACTGCGTACCACCCACGCCCCATGCATACTGTACCTGTGATCCGCCTCCTTGCTCATGCGGTTGCTACGCCAAACCGCCTCAAGATCCGCCGAAAATGGGAGCGACCTGGACGTGGTTTGAAGTGGCCCGGATTCTGCAGCAACAGGTTCTCCTGACCGACAAGACGATCGCCCTCAGGGAGATAATGCTGAAGAGCGGACTGAAAACGGAATTGATCGTTTTTCCAGCGGAGTCGATCCATCCGGGAAAGACCGGGCAGTTCATCCTTCTGGACTTGCTGCGGAGTGCCTCCCGAAGGGATGGGGATGTGCGAGTGGGCGGCATTCCAATCTTGTCCCAGCCCCGTTTGCTTGATCCGTCCACCACACCGATCTGCCTACGCCTGACTTCAGCCTCGCCTGCCGACTTGTTCGTCTTCATCTGGTCGTTCTATGGGGAACGGTGGGATTTCTTGCTGCAGCCACAAGTCCAGAATCGAGAGTTCGCGCTCTCGGTGAGCGGTGTATCACTCGATGAGTTGGAAGGCATCGTCTGGGATAAACTGTTCACAGAAGACAACTCGATCGAATTTCCCACTCGACCGGGCGGGGCAAACGAGATCAAGTAGCTTCGGCAGGTTATTCAAAGTAAAGCGATAACAGATTAAGTTCAACACGGGCAGGGAATGTTTTCAGACCTGCCGCTCCAGGAGGAGATCCCGGCCGTCGCGGCGGAATCCGACGGCGCGGAGCGCTTCGGCGTACGCCCCGGCGACGGCTGGCGCACCGTTGATCTCGGCCACGCGGACGCGGGCCGGCGGCCGCGCCGACCGCCGAGTCCAGGCGGGGAACATCGCCAGCGCGCGCGGCAGCACCGGGTCGTCCGGCGGCACGGCGATCGCCAACTCTTCGCCGAGCCGCCGGGAGACCAGCACGACGTCCGAGCCACGGAAAACCAGGTGGCTCGACGGCAGTCGCGCCGGCAGCGCCGGCGTCAGTCCCGGCAGGGCCAGCCCGCAGGGGGAGGCGGGATCGGCGGCGCAGAGCCAGTACACGGCGTCGGCGGGGAGCGGCGCGGCCAGCGTCCGCGCCGCTGCCGGCGCGGCGAACTGGATCCCGGGCACCCCGTCAAAGAAGCGCCCGGCCACCACTTCGCCCGACAGCTCCATGAGGCGGAGCGCCGGGAAGACCGCACCCCAGCGCAGCTCCGGCCGCTCGCCGGCCAGCAGCTCTCGGAACACCACGCCGTAGCGCCGCAGGAGCAGGCGGACCCGCTCCTTGGCGCCCTCCAGGCGGTCCAGGGCGTCGACGGCTTCCGCCGCTGCCGGCAGGCTGCGCCAGTGGCCGGTCCACGGCTGGCTGGTGCGCCAGCGGGCCAGCCCCGTACGGCGACCGCGTCCGGCCAGGGCGGCGACGGACTCGGCCTCGAAGCGGTGCTCCAGCCCTCGCCGGACCGCGGCGAACGCGTCGTTGGTGAGAACGCCCGCCCAGGCCAGTTGCCAGAGGCTGCGGGTGGCGGTCTCGCTGGACAGACCCGTCTCCGCGATCAGGTCGTCAAGCCGGAAGCGGCCGCGGTTGCCGCGGAAGAACGCCGCCAGCTGCGCCGTTGCCGGATCCGCTGCCGGCCCGGCCGCATCCGGCCGGGCGAAGAGCGCCAGCTGGTCTTCGAACGAAAATGCCAGACGCTCCGCGCCGTCGCCGAACCAGGCCGGGCCCTCGCCGGCCATGAGCGCGTCGAGCCATTCGGGCCGGTAGCCGGCGAGACGGGCGGGGAGGATCTCCGTCTCCCAGAGCTCCACCCGCGCGCTCCAGCCCATGAGTGCGTCGAGCCGCGCCCGCAGCGCGTCGGGCCCGTCGTCGTCGGCGAGCAGCCCCTGATGCACCGCCAGAAACAGCGGCAACTCCGCCAGCGGCCGCAACGGCGCCGCTGGCCGGGCCTCGTGGCGGCGGAGCCGGAGCAGCATGTCTAGGTTGCGCCGGTCGCAGACGGCATCCGGATCCTCCGCCGGCGGCTCGCGGAAGGGGCCGGCGGCGAGGTGGCCGTCGGCCAGCAGCCGCGCCACGGCGGTCGCCACCCGCTCCATGGGCACGCCCAGCGCTTCGCCGATTTGTTGTGGAGACACCGGGCCGTAGAACGCCAGCCACTCCCGCAGGAAGGCCGCCAGCTCAATCTCATCGCCGGCCAGGGCGTGGGTCACATGGTCTGCTTCCGTGGCGGAGACGCGCACGGCGGTGCCGGCCGGTCCGGCCAATGGGACCACCCGGCCGGCAAGCTCCGCCTCCAGTATCGCTGTGTCAGCGTCCGCATCCCGCGCGGCCGCAACGAACAGGGCCGCCCACTCGGCTTCGGGAATCGCCCGCCGCTCACCCACCCAGAACGCCAGTTCTTCGGCGGTGCCGGGGGCGTAGCCGGGCGTCAGGCGGTGGAGCTTGGCTTGGAATGCGTCCAGCAACTCGCCGGGCAGGCGCGGCCGCGCCGCCGGGTCCCGGGCCAGGGCGTCCAGGACGTTCGCGTCCGAAGGCAGCTCCACCGGCGCCTCGGGGGCATCGTCGCCGTACATGTAGGTTCCGGTCTGGCGCCAGAGCACCGCGGCGGCGAAGGGGGACGGCGCGCACGTCGCCACCTCGGTGACGCGGATGGCGCCGGAGCCGAGCTCCGCCAGGAGCCGCTCCAGGGCGTCCAGGTCGAAGTCGGTTGCCAGGCACTCCCGCCACGCCTCGGCCAGGATGGGGAACTCGGGATCGTCCCCCACCGCCGCCAGCAGCTCCTTGGCGCGCAGCCGATGCAGCCACAGCGGCGTCCGCCGGCGGAAGCCCGCGCGCCGCAGCAGCAGAGCACGGCCGGCGCACTCGCGGAAGCGGGCGCCGAAATAGCCGGTGGCGCCGAGGCGCGCCCGGACCAAGTCGCGAACGGTGGCCGGCGTCACCCATTCCAGCAGGCGGGCGACGGTCACCTCCGGCGGCGCCTCCAGAAGCACGCAGTCGTCGCTCACGAAATAGGGGACCGCGCGGCCGAGGTGCTCCGCGCAGGCGGCGGCCGCGGCCAGGGCGAAGGGGCGGTTGACGCGGCCGCCCCAGCCGGTGTGGAGCAGGAGCCGGCGCCGCCGCTCGGGGTGGACCGGATCGGGACAGCTCTCGGCGAGCAGGTGGTGCCGGTGCGGCAGCGGCGCGCCGGCGGCCTCGCGTTGGCGGCGCAGGTAGTCGCCCAGCGCGCCGGCGGCCTCGGGCGTCAGGTGGTAGCGGGCCGCCAGCTCGCCGGGGAAATCCGGATCATCCAGCCGGCCGTCGGCGGTTTCGAGCAGGCCGCCGATCCGCTCCGCCAGCGACCAGGTTCGGCCCTGCTCCTCGGCGCGCCAGAACGGGACCAGGGAGTGGCCGCGGCCGCCAGGGACCGCCTCCACCTCGTTGGCGGTGATGCGGGTGATGCGCCAGATCTGGTTGCCCAGGGGGAAGGCGTCGCCGAGCGACCGCTCCCAGACGAACTCCTCGTCGAGCTGGCCCACGGCCGCCTTCGTGTCGGCGGCGCGCAGGGTGAAGTAACCGCGGTCGGGGATCACCCCGCCCGACAGGAGCAGCAACCCGCGCACGTGGGGCCGGGCGCGGGCGCGCCCGTCGGCGTCCACCGCCAGCCGCGGCTGCAGCTCCCGGAGCCGCGTGCCGGCCCAGCGGCCGGCCAGCATGGCCACGACGCGGTCGAAGTCCTGCCGCTCCAGGCCGTGGTAAGCGGCACAGCACCGGACCTCGGCGAAGAGTTCGTCCAGCGGGCGGGCGCCGTCCACGGTCATGGCCAGGATCACCTGGGCGAGCACGTCCAGCCCGCCGGGTCGAGGGACGATAGGCTCGATGGCGCCCTCGGCCACCGCTCGGGCCGTGGCCGCCGCGTGGACAAGCGCCGGCGGGTGCAGCGGCAGGAACCGGCCGCATGACGTTCGGCCCACGCCGTGGCCGGCTCGGCCGATGCGCTGCACCGCCGAGGTCACGGAGTAGGGCGGCTGGACCAGGACGACGGCCTCGACGCTGCCGATGTCGATGCCGAGTTCCAGCGAGGAGGTGGCCACGATGGCGGCCAGCTCGCCCCGCTTGAAGCGCGCCTCCACCGCGGCGCGGATCTCGCGGGCCAGCGCCCCGTGGTGGGAGTAGGCCACGTCGCGGCCGGCCGACTCGTTGATGGAACGGGTGAGTCGTTCCACGAGCCGGCGGCTGTTGGCGAAGAACAGGGTGGTGCGGTGGCGGTCGATCTCGCCGCGGCACCGCTCCGCCACCTGCAGCCACCAGTGGGCCGGCGGCTCGCCCGGCGCCGGCGCGGGCGGAGCGTCCACCCGCAGGTCGTAGCGCCTGGCGCCGGGCGCGTCCACGTGCTCCACCGCCCGCGCCTCATAGAGGGATTCGGGGGACTCGGCCACGAGGCGGTAACCGCCCATGAACGCGGCCACCGCCGCCGCCGGCCGCACCGTGGCCGACAGCGCCACGCGCTGGAACTCGCCGCCGAGCAGTGCCAGCTGCTCCACTGCGGTCATTAAAAATAGGCCGCGCTTCTCGCCGGCGACGGCGTGGATTTCGTCCAGGATGACGGTGGCCGTACCCTGCAGGGCGCGCCGGCCCGAGGCCGACAACAGGAGGATGTTCAGGCTCTCGGGCGTGGTGATGAGGATCTCGGGTGGGCGGCGGAGGATCCGGCGGCGCTCGCCGGGATCGGTGTCGCCGGTGCGCACCGCCACGCGGATCTCGGGGAAGGGGACGTCCCGCGCGGCGAACAGCTCCCGCAGCTCCGCCAGCGGCCGCTCCAAATTCTGCCGGATGTCGTTGCCCAGCGCCTTGAGGGGCGACACGTACAGTACGCGAGCTTCGGCGGGGGATACGACGCCCGCGGCGAAGCGGTTGAGCGCCCACAGGAATGCCGCCAGTGTCTTGCCGCTGCCGGTGGGCGCGGTGAGGAGCACGTGCCGCCCGGCGGCGATGGCGGGCCAGGCGAGCGCCTGCGCCGCTGTGGGCTGGCCGAGGCGGGTGCGGAACCATTCCGCCACCAGCGGGTGGAAGGCGGCCAGCGGATCGGGTGCGGCGGCGGGCGGTGGGGACGACTCGGTCATGGCGACGATGCGGTCTCCCGGTCTTTGCCGGAGATTATATCACCCGCGGCGCCGGTGAGGCAGAATCACCACGGAGGCACGAAGAACACGAAGAGAGCATTCCATTTGCCATTGATCATTTTTTATTTTGTCAGTTTTCATTTCAGATTCGGTGAATGGGAGGAGATTAATGGTTATTGTTGATTGTTTATATCTTTTTGGTTATGTGGAGCCGAGCCGGATTGTGCTGGGACCTGGGTGCTGGGACCTGGGGGCTGGGACCTGGGGGCTGGGTCCTGGGTGCTGGGACCTGGGGGCTGGGACCTGGGACCTGGGTGCTGGGACCTGGGACCTGGAACCTGGAACCTGAGGCCTGGGATCCGGGACTCGGGGCCGAGGTCCAGGATCTAAAACCTAGCTCCCAGAACCAAGAACCGAGAACCAAGAAGCAAGAACCGAGAACCCAGAACCCAGAACCGAGGTCCTAGGTCCGATGTCCGACGTCCGATGACCGACGTCCAACATCTTCCTTTGTGTCCTTTGTATCTTCGTGGTGATTAACGGCCGAAAAGTATGTTCAGTCGTCTTCTGCGAGCGGGCACTGGGGGTCGTCGGCGAGGTAGTCGCCGGTGAGCGCATAGGCCAAGGCCCGGCACCCGGCGCAGTCGGCCACGCCGCAGTAGCCGCACCGCAGGCCGCTGAGCCGCGGGCGCAGGGCGCCCATGGAAAAGCGCGCCAGCCGGGGGAGGATGTCGGCGAAGGGTTCCGCCACGGCGTTGCCCAGCGGCACCGGCAGCCGGCGGCACGGATAGACGTCCCCGTCCGGCATTAGCGCCATGGACTCGTCGCCCAGATTGCAGAGCGCGCCGCGGAGCGGATCCGTCTCACCGGGCGCCAGCCCCAGCCAGAAGGCGCGGTACGGCAGCAGGTCTTCAGGTTCAGCCTCGAGCCCGGCCGCGGCGGCGATGGCCGCCACGGCGCCGCGCCAGTCGGCGGCGGTGAGCACCTCGGCGGCGAGCCGGCGGCCGCGGCCCAGGGGGACGAAGCGTTCGAAGATGATGCCGTGGAGGCCCGCGCCGCGCGCCCACCGCACGGCCTCGGCGATGCGGCCGGCGTTGTATCGCGCCAGGGTGAGCATGACCACCAGCAGCTTGCCGGTGCGCCGGAAGCGCTCCAGGTTGGCGGTGACGCGGTCGAAGTTGCCGCGCCCGCGCACGGCGTCGTTGGCCGCCGCGTCGGCGGCCTCCAGCGAGATCTTCAGCGCGCCGATTCGGGGGGAGGCGGCGATGAGCGCCAGGGTGTCGTCGTCGGCCACGGTGCCGTTGGTGATGATGTGCGCCTCGGCCAGATTGGCGAAGCCGTGCAGATGCGCCACCAGATCGAAAAATCCGGGCAGGAGCAGCGGCTCGCCCCCTGTAAGGTTCACCGACACCGGCCGCGGCGCCAGCGCGCCGAACACGCGGTCGGCCAGGCGGCGGAGCGCCGCCGGCGCCAGTTCGCGGCTCCCGTCGAACGCGTCCTGGTAGCAGTGGGTGCAGCGCAGGTTGCACCGGTCGGTGAGGTGCCACTGGAAACCGAAGAGCGGAGCGTTGTTGGGTTGCTGGTCGTTCATGGTTCTGGGGCGTCGGGACGCCGGGCGATTATACCATCGGTCGGGGAGAAGGTCGCAGCGGGGTGGGTGGACATCATTCCGCGATCGTCATTCATTTGTCATTCGTTAATTGGTTATCGGCCATTGCTTATTTGTGATCGGCTATTTGGAGTCCTGATCCGCCAGCGTGAACCTCGAGCCTCGATTACGATTACGATCACGATTACGAATTACAATTACGAGCACGAACCCTCAACCCTCAACTCTCAACCCTCAACGATTGGGAACGAGCCCCGAATTCCGGCAACTTTTCCCCCCGCTCCACTCGTATACGTCACCGTCATTATTCCGAATCATTGGAGCGCAACATGGGGAATCAGGAAGGATTGGATCGGCGCCGGTTCATCCAGGGCGGCGTGGCCGGAGTGGTGAGCGCGGGGCTCCTGCCGGCCGGCGGACTGCTGGCGGCGGAGGAAGCGCCGGCGGCGGCCGCGGATCCGAAGATCCGGGAGTACCGGACGCTGGGCCGCACGGGGTTCAAGGTGTCGGACATCAGCCTGGGCTACTGCAACGCCGAGGCGGTGATCAAGATGATGCTGGCGGGGGGGCTGAACTACATCGACACCGCCGAGAGTTACAAGAACCAGCCGGCTGTGGGCAAGGCCATCCAGGGCCGGGACCGGAAAACAGTGTTCATCACCTCCAAGCTGGAGATCAAGAAGGAGGACACCGTCGAGGGGCTCACCGACCGGTTCCGCAAGTGCCTCGAGGAGCTGCAGACCGAGTACATCGATTGCATGATGAACCACATGCCGGAGGAGGTCGAGCTGGTCCGGCACGAGGCGTTCCACGCCGTGATGGCCAAGATGAAGGCGGACGGCAAACTCCGCTTCGTCGGCATCGCCAACCACGGCGTCAGCTGGGCCGAGGATCCGAAAACGCCCATGGAAACCATCCTCGGCACGGCGGCCGAGGACGGCCGCTACGACGTCATGCTGCTCGCGTACAACTTTCTCGCCCGCGAGGCCGGCGAGAAGGTGCTGCGGCTCTGCGCCGAAAAGAACATCGGCACCACGCTGATGAAGACGGACCCGGTGGGCAAGTACTACATGCTGAAGGAGCGGGTGGACAAGCTCGTGGCCGAGGGGAAGGAAGTACCCGATTTTTACAAGAAGTACCTGGAGCGCCTCCAGAAGGACCTGGAGAACGCCCAAGCGTTCATCAAGGAGCACAGCCTGACCAACCCGGCCGAGATCCGCGCCGCGGCCATCCGGTGGGCCCTGGCCAATCCCCACGTGAACGCCGTTTGCTGCAGCGCCCAGAACTTCGACCAGGCGGCCGCATTCATGGAGCTGTCAGGCACCAAGCTGACCCGGCGCGAGTCGCGCCAGCTCCAGGCGTATGCCGACGGCTTCGGCCGCTACTACTGCCGACACGCCTGCGGAGCCTGCGAGGCCAGTTGCCCGAAGGGCGTGCCCGTCAACACCATCATGCGCTACCACCACTATTACGAAGCGCACGGGCGGGAGAAGCTGGCCATGCAGCAGTACGCCCGCCTCACCACGGCCAGGGCGGACGTCTGCACCCACTGCGAGGGTCACTGCGAGCGGAGCTGTCCCCACGGCGTGGCCATCCAGGGCTTGCTGACGCTGGCGCACCAGCGTCTGTCTTTAGCGTGAGCCAAGCCGGGCGGACCGTCTGACGAAAAAGTGAGTGGGTGAATCGGTGAGTCGTTGAATCGGGAGACGGGAAACCTCAACTCGCGGTCATCACCCCTCAACGATCAACCGGCGGCAAACCTGTGCATCGGGGACTTGTAAACCATCAAACCCGATCAAGCAAGCGACGGGTGCCGGTGCTAGCCCCAAGCCTCCGGTCTCGAGTCGCTCATTTGCCCTTCTGGTATTCCGCCTCCACCGTGATGGCGATGCCGCCGCGGACGGCGAACTCGCCGCGGACCACGCACCACCGGGGCGCCAGCGCCTTCACCAGGTCGTCGAGGATCGTGTTGGTCACGTGCTCGTGGAAGACGCCCTCGTTGCGGAACGATTCGAGGTAGAGCTTGAGCGACTTGGACTCCACGATCTTCCGGTCGGGCACGTACTCGATGGTCAGGCTGGCGAAGTCGGGCTGGCCGGTGACGGGGCAGACGCAGGTGAACTCGTCGGTTTCGAGGCTTACCGTGTAGTCCCGCCCCGGATGCCGATTGGGAAAGGTCTCCAGCTTGCGGCTTGGTTTGGCCGGGTGGCCCAGAATGGTCAGACCGCGTTCCTTGGACGTTTTCTTGGTGGCCATACGCGCCTCCTCATGGGGGAGAGTTCGCTGTCACTGTAACGTCCGGTCGATGGGGCCGTCAATCGGATTTTCTGAGACAACCCGCCGGAAGAAGCATCAAATACAGCATTCCGTGGAGATGAGATCGCAGGCCGCCCGGCCTTGTAATCTGCATGGTAGAGTGTGCGTCCATGGCCAAACCAACCACTCACTCGCTGGCAAGCCGTGTGCATCGGATGCTGTTTCGGCGCCTGCTGGTCGCCGGCCTGGTGATCTCCGCCGGGCTGGGCCTGACGGTGCTTCTCTATGAGCGGGACCGGGTGAGCGAGGCGGCGCTGGAACAGAGCCTGCACCAGGCCGAGCTCTTCACCGCCCGCTACGACCATCTCTTCGCCGATCCGGACCGCCTCGATGGGACGGCCATCCAGGCCGCCATTCGTGAGTTCTCGACATCCCGGGACCAGTCGGCCCTCGGTCAATTTGTCTACCTGGGCGTGTTCACTCCCGCCGGGCGCCTGGTCACGGAGGGTTTCAGCAACCGCGTTGCCGTCCCGGTAGCGGTTCGCCGCACAGCCGCGGCGCTGCGCGCCCAGTCGGTTCCAGCCGAGGGGAGCCGGCGCGAGATCCTGCGGATCGATGGCCGGCCCTGGCTCTGGGTGTCGTTTCCCCTGACCGGGCGCACCGGCGACCGGGTGGGTGTGGTGAAAGGCGTCTTCGCCTTCTCCGATGACACGATCGCCGATTTCCGCTGGCGCGGCCTGCGGGCCATGGCCGGCGTGATGGTCGTGGCGCTTCTGACCACGGTGGTCGTCTACCCGATCGTACGCCGCCTGACGGGGCGGGTGACCGAGTTCTCGGTCCGCCTGCTCGACGCCAATCTGGAGACCCTCGCTTTGTTGGGCAGCGCCATCGCCAAGCGGGACAGCGACACCCACGCGCACAACTACCGGGTGACCATCTATGCCGTTCGGCTGGCGGAGGCGGTCGGCGTGCCGCCGCCGACCATCCGGAGCCTGATCAAGGGCTCCTTTCTGCACGACGTGGGCAAGATCGGCATCCCGGACGGCGTCCTCCTGAAACCCGGCAAGCTGGATGATGCCGAGTACGCCCTCATGAAGACCCATGTGGAGCATGGCCGCGACATCGTGAGCCGTTCCCGGTGGCTGCAGGACGCCATGGATGTGGTGTACGCCCACCACGAGCAGGTGGAGGGCCGGGGGTACCCCCGCGGCCTGGCCGGGTCGGATATCCCGGTCACGGCCCGGATGTTCGCCATCGCCGACGTGTTCGACGCGCTGACCTCCCGCCGCCCCTACAAGGAGCCGTGGTCGTTCGAGAAGGCGATGGAGATTCTGGCCGAGGGGCGCGGCACCCATTTTGATCCCGAGCTGCTGGACACTTTCGGCCGGATTGCCCGTCCGCTGTATGACCGCTTCGGCTCTTCGGACGAGGTGCCGGACGCCGAACTCAAGGCCATCGTCCGGACTTATTTCAACGACCAAATGGATAGTTTCGACTCCTGACGCCGATTGGTCCGACACCCTTCCGCCACCGCGGTGACGGGTCGCCCGCCCAATCGGGTCGGGACGGTCAGCGGGGGGATTTCCGCCCGAACCCTCGCCAGCGGAAAAGCAGGGCCGACCAGGTGGCGTCGATGCGGCAGATCTTGTAGTCCACCCAGCCGGCGGCCAGACCGGCGGCGCGGACCGCCGCCTGGCTCAAGTCCGAGCCCTGACCGGAGGCGCGCTTGGGCCAGGCGAGCCAGACCGGCGCGTCGCCCGCCGCGGCTAGAATGCCCGGCAGGCGCCGCTCAAGCTCGGCCGCCCGGAGGAAAAACGCGATCCCGAGATTGCAGTCGTCGATGCCATCCCTCAGGCAGACACCGGCGGGCAGCACGCCCAGGGTGGCGGCAAAACCGGGCGGCGCATCGGCCAGCCCGACGGTCATCCCCGTCTTGATGCCGAGTTTTGCCGCCAGGGGCCGGCCGGCGTAGGCGGCGAAGGCCGACTTCGGCCGCCCCGAAGGCGGATCGGGCGGAGCGGCCGACATGGCCCCGGGCAGGGTGTTCGGGAGGTCGTCCCAGGTGGAGTAAACCGCGTCGGGGAGCACCGCCTGGATTGGGGCGATCTTTTCCGGCGCGCCGCCCACCATCACGATGGGCAAACGGGCGGTGGCGCGGCGCTGGCGGATCAGGAGGGCCAGGTCGCGCCCCTGGGACGGCAGCCGGTCCAGGACGACCAGCAGCGCGTCGGGCGGCCCGGCGGACAGTTCCTTCAGGAGAGACAGTCCCGCCGGGGGGGTGGCGTCCACTTCGAATCCCAGCGTCCGCAGGCGGGCGGCGTGCGCCGCCGCCTCCTCTGCATGCCAGTGGATCAGCCGCAGGCGCACGGGACGGACTCCGTCACGGGACCAGCGGGATCTTCCGGGAGACATCCTCGCGGAGGACGGCGTCCAGCTTGTTCTCGAGCTGGTAAAAGCGGGTCACCTTCGAGGCGGGCAGGACGGCGCGGAACCTGGCCACCCACTGCCGGCGTGTGGCGAGCAGCGCCTCCTCGAAATCCAGCCACTCGTCCAGCAGTTGCCCGGCCTGCAGCTCGCTCAGAGTGGCGGGCGATTGGGCGAATTTCAGGAGACGGTCCACGAGGGGATTGCCCAGAGGCTCGATCGCCGCATGGTATTCCCGGTACAGGGGCCAGAACGCCGCCGCCTCCGCTTCGGTGAGCGTCAGGTTGTCGCGGATGATCATCTGCCGTTGGGTCAGGATGATCTGGCGGTTCAGCTCGACGCGGGCCCGTTCCTGGGCGGCGGCCCCGGCCGTCAGCAGGCCCAGCAGAATGATGGTGGGGGTCAGGCGACATGGATGCATGCGATACCTCTGGCGGGGAATGTCCGTCGCGGGATAGCATACACCGCCTGGGCGGATCTGCCAATGGACAGTTCCACCCGACTCCCGGGATCGGGGCCGCCGGGGGCGTTCAGGGCTGGGGCGTTGGGATGATCGGCTTCAGGTCGTACCCCTGGGCGGCGATGCGCCGGAGGATGTCGTCGTACGCCGCCGGCTCGAGCGCGGGGGTGCGGCTCAGGATCCAGAGGTACTTGCGGTCGGGGTGCCCCACCACCGCCCAGCGGTAGTCGGGATCCAGCTCGATGATCCAGTAGGCGCCGCTGAACGGCCAGAAGAACTGGACCTTCAACTTGGCGTTCGTGGCGCGGTCCACCACCCAGGCCTTGCCGCGGGCCTCGCTCGTGTCCCCGTCCTTTTCCCGGCAGCGGTTGATCACGGTGATCTTGCCGTCGGGGCGCAGCTCGTAGGTGGCGGTGGTCCCGCCGGCGCACTTCTTCTGGAAGAAATTGGGGTAGCGGGCGATTTCGTACCAGGTGCCGACGTAGCGTTTCAGGTCGACACGATCCACCACCCGGGGTGGCCCGGCCGCCTGCAGGCAGGCGGTGGAGAGGGGGAGCAGGAGCAGGATCAGGAACCAGCGCATGAATCTAGCCTCCAGTCCGGCGCGAGCCGGCTATTTCGCCAAGGGGATGTCCTCGGCCGCCTCCGAGCGGACGATGATATCGATTTTGTTCTCGATCTGGAAGAATCGGGTCACCTTGACCGGGGGCAGGATGGCGCGGAATTTCGGGACCCACTTCATCTTGAGCTTCAGGTATTCCTGCTCGCACTTCAACGTGCTGTCCAACAGCCGGGTGGCCTGCTCGTCGGTCAGCATCGTGTAGCTTTGGGAATACTCCATCAGCAGATTGACCAGCTGGTCGCCCACCCCGGCGACCTCCGCCCGGTATTTCCGGTACAGCGGCCAGAAGGCCGCGGCTTCCGTGTCGGTCAGGCCGAGGTTGTCGCTGACGATCGTCTGCCGCTGGGTCTGAATCATCTGCCGGTTCAGCTCCACCTCGGAACGCTCCTGAGCCAGGGCGCTCCCGGCCAGCCAGCCGAATGCCGCAACCCACAAGATCCACATGTTCCGGCGCACGTTACCTCCAGTAGGAACAGTCTCGCGATGCCCGTCGCGTCTTCCTTTTGATGAGCGGGGCAGGAGCGGAGTTTCACCCGCCCGCGGGTTCAGCCTCCCGGCCGCTCGCCGCAACGCCTCGACGGGCGACCCCGCTTTGCTATTGATCGAACCGATCAAGGCCGGTATGATTGCTCCCATGATTCACCCCGTTTCATCTTTCCGTCCCGGTCGCATTCGGCTGGTATCGTTGATCCTCGCGACACTCTCCATCACCGCCAGCGCCGCCAAGACCGATGTGATCGTGTTGGCCAACGGCAACTCGATCACCGGCGAAATCCGCAGCCTGTCCCGGGGAAAACTGGATTTTAGCACAGACGACATGGGCACCCTCTCTGTCGAATGGGACAAGGTGACAAGCATCCGGAGCACCACCCGGTTCCAGGTGCAGACGGCAGTCGGCTTCTGGTTCGCCGGTACCTTCCCACCCAGCGACCGGCCCGGCTGGATGGTGGTCGCCGGCACGGACGATGTGGTCACCCTGGAGATGGCCTCCGTGGTCCAGATCGACCGGTTCGAGAGGGTGTTCTGGCAGCGCCTCAAGGGCAACATCGACTTCGGCTTCAACCTGGCCAAGGCGAACGAAAGCACCCAGTACAATTTTGACTTCGGGCTGAAGTACCGGGGCCAGAAGGGATTTTCCCAGTTCAGTTTTTCGTCCTATCTGAATAAGCAGGAGGGATCCGACTACTCGACGCGCAACTACCTCGAGAACAAGACTGGCTACTACTTCCATCCGGCCTGGACGGCTTTCGGCATCGTCCAGTTCCAGCAGAACGAGGAACTCGACCTGGCGATTCGTTCCCTGTTCGGCGGCGGCGTGGGGCGCCGCCTCATTGCCAGCAACCGAATGAAATGGATCGCCGGCGCAGGACTGAGCGCCGGCAGCGAAAAATATTACGGGGACGACGAACCCACCACATTCAGTTCCGAAATACTCCTCTTGACCGAATGGGAAGCCTTCCGGTACGACCGGCCCAAGCTGGATTTCACGGTAGGCATGACCCTCTATCTGAGCGTCTCCGACTGGGGCCGGGTCCGGACGGACTTTTCCAGCAAGCTCCGTTTCGAGCTCTTGAAGGATTTCTTCCTGGTGTTCGGAGCGTACGATTATTATGACAACCAGCCGAGCGAGGAGGTCACGTCCGATCACGACTACGGCGTGAACATCTCCTTCAGCTGGACCTTCGGTTGATCCGGCCCGCCCTGCGCGCCCCGGCTATTCGAGGGGCACCACCTGCATCGCCGCCTCGTACATGAACAGCGCGTACAGCTTGTTCTCCAACTGGTAGTAGGCGGTCACCTTCTTCTCCGGCAGCACGGCCCGGAAGCGCGGCACGAAGTCTTGCCGCAGCTTGAGACGCGCCGCCTCAATGGCCAGGTACTCGTCCAGGAGCCAACGCGCCCGCTCGTCGGAGATTTGGCCGTACTCCCGCTCGTAGATCTGGTTCATGGTCACGAGACGGTCGTAGAGCGGGTCCAGGCCCTGCTGATACTCCTCGTAGAGCGGCCAGAACACCCCGGCCTGCGCCTCGTCGAGCGGGAGGGAGTCGGTGATGAACTGGCGGCGGTCCGCGCGGGTGGCAGTCTTGGCGACCTCTTCGGGGGCGTCGGGCACCGCTGGCGGCGTCTTCGCCTGCTCCACCCCGCTGCAGGCAATCAGCAGCGCGGCCAGAACGGCCAGCAGCGACCCCATCAGCATCTGCTTCATGGTGATCTCCTTGGCAAGATGGCCGGACGCGCCCGGCTGTCTGAAGCCGGCGCATCCGGACGCGTCTGAAAGTCTATCACGTTTTGAATCGGGGTGGTTTAGGCCTTTTCCGGCGCGTCCGGAGCCACCACGTGGCCCGCCGCCCGGCGCACGACGCGCACGGTCCAGTCGCGCAAGTCCTCGACCACGAGGTAGAGGGTGGGCACCACCACCAGGGTCAGGAAGGTGGAGGTGGTCAGCCCGCCGAACAGGGCCAGGGCCACCGGCGCGTACTGCTGGGCCCGGAAGCTCACGGCGCCGAACCACTGGGGCACGATTACCGGCAGAATCATGGGGAGCAGGCCGAAGATGGTGGTGAGCGCCGTCATCAGGATGGGGCGGAGCCGGTCCTTGCCGCCGGTGACCAGCGCTTCGAGCCGCGGCATTCCCTTTTCCCGGCGCAGGATGTTCACGTGGTCCACGAGGATGATGGCGTTGTTCACCACCACGCCGCACATGAGCATGATGCCGAGGTAGGCGGTGGAGGACAGCGACGTTCCGGTGAGCCAGAAGGTCAGGCTGACGCCCGTGATGGCGAACGGCACGGTGATCATGATGATCATGGGCTGGACCAGCGATTCGAACAGCGACGCCATGATGATGAAGATGAACAGCAGCGCCAGCCACACGGCGAAGGTCTGCATTTCCTGGCTCTCGGCGAAGCGCCGGAAGGAGCGGCCCATCTCCCACGAGTAGCCGGGCGGCAACTCGAGGTCGCCCAGGGCGTCCTGCAGGCTCTGCTGGAGCCACATCATGCCGGAGCGGCCGGTGTTGGCCGAGATGGAGACGATCTGCTTCCGGTTCTCCTTCCGGATGACCCGCGGGCCGGCCTGGAACTCGGGCTGGGCCACGGTGGACAGGGTGACCAGCTCGCCCGACGGCGCGGCCACCTTCAGGTTCAGGATCTGGTCGATGCTCTTCCGGTCCGCCTCGCGGAAGCGGACGATCACGTCCACCTCGCCCAGCTCGGTGTTGTAGCGGGTGGTCGCCCGCTCGCTGAGCGCGCCGCTGATGGTCTGGGCCACCTGCCGCGGAGTCAGCCCCAGCGATTCGGCCTTGACCCGGTTGACGCGGAAGTGCAGCTCCTGGTCGCCGCTCTCGAGGTCGGTGGTGACGTCCTTGACCTCGGGCAGACTCATGAGCCGGGTCTTGATCTGCTCGGCGTACAGGGCGAGGATTTCGCGGTTGTCACCGCGCAGCTCCACGTTGAAGCCACCCTCGGATCCGCCGAAATGGCGCATGGCGCCCACCTGGTACTCGACGCCGGCCTCGGCCGGCAGCAGCGCCTGCATCCGCTCTTTCAGGATGTCGACGGCGGTGAGCTGGTCGCCTTCCTCGGTGAAATAGAGGCTGAGCTCGCCGCTGTAGCGGCCCAGGCTGCGCCGCTCCTTGCCGTAGGAGGTGGTGTAGGTCTCGACCTCCAGCGCCTGCTGGTTCTTGGCCACCGAGCCCTCGATCCGGTCGAACAGGGCCGCCATCTCCTCCATGGTGTAATTCGACGGCATGAGCACGTTGACGTTCAACTCGCGCGCCGCCACCCGGGGCATGTCCTCCTGCTCGATCTGGGAGAAGAGCCAGAAGCTGAACCAGAGCACCGGGACCAGCAGCAGCAGCATGACGTAGCGTCCGCGCAGCGTCCAGGCCATGAACCGGCCGTAGAGTTGGGTGATCCAGTGCAGGGCGCGCAGCTTGGGCTTTTCCTGGCCGGTGTAGATGCGCGAGGCGATCATGGGCACGAGGGTGAGCGAGACGACCAGCGACGAGACCAGCGCCAGGGTCACGGCGATGCCGAAGTCGCTCATGAACTTGCCGAACATGGACTGGGACGCGAACAGTAACGGCACGAAGACGATGATGGTGGTCAGGGTCGAGGCGGTCACGGCCATGCCCACTTCCCGACTCCCCACCCGGGCGGCGTCCATGGCGTTGAGTCCTTCCTCCTGCTTGTGGCGGAAGATGTTCTCCAGCACCACGATGGAAGCGTCCACGATCATGCCCACGGCAAACACCATGCCCATCAGCGAAATGATGTTGATGCTGATGTCCACGATGCCCAGCGACCGGAGGATGTACATGCCGGCGAAGGTGAACACCACGCAGATGGGCATTGAGATGGACAGGATCAGGGTGCTGCGGACCTTCCACAGGAACAGGAACATGATCACCAGCGCCAGCAGACCGCCGTACATGCCGCCCTCACTCAGGTCGGAGATGGTGCCCAGGATTTCCTCCGACGAGTCGCGGAACACCCGGTACTCGAGCCCCTTGAGCTCGGGCAGCTTGTGCAGCTGCTCCAGTTCGGCCGTCACCGACTGGCATACCTCCACGACGTTGGCGGTGGAGGCCTTGAAAATCCGGACAGTCACGGCATCCTGGCCATTGAAGTGGTAAACGCTGGTTCGTTCGGGATAGGCGTAACGCACGTCGGCCACGTCGCGGACGCGCACCGTGGTGCCGCGGATAGGCAGGTCCCGGATCTCCTCCAGGTTCTGAAACCGTCCCACCGCCCGTAGAAAGTACTTCTTGCCCTGTTCGTACAGGTGCCCGGACCCCAGGTCCAGGTTGTTGTTCCGGAGGGACTGCCCCAGGGTGTACACATCGAGTCCGAACGCCTGCACCCGGTCCGGATCGATATCGATGTACACATCTTTCTGGTCAAGGCCGCGGACGTCCACGTTGGCCACCCCGTCGATTCGCTCCAGCCGGGGGCGGATCACGTTGTCCATCAGCGTGTTCAGTTCGTCGCGCGACTGCTTCAGCGTCATGGTCAGGTGGAGGATGGGACTCTGGGAAGTCTGCCAGCGCCGGATGTAGACGTTGCGCACGCCCGAAGGGAGCGAGTTGCGCACCTGGTCGATCTTGTCGCGCACCTCCAGGCTCTTGAGGTCCATGTCCGCGTCATAATCGAATTCAAGCATGACGTTGGAACCGGAGCCGGAGGACGACGAGGACATGCTCTTGAGCTCGGTGACGGTACCCAGGATGTCCTCGATGGGACGGGTGATGTCCTGCTCCACCTCCTCGGGCGAGGAGGACGGGTAGTCCACCTGCACCCGGAGGCTCGGAAAGCTGATCTCCGGCATGAACAGGAGCGGCAGCTTGAAGATGCTGATGACGCCGAGAATGACCGCCATCAGCGTGAGCATGATCACGGTGACCGGACGGCGGATGGACAGTTCCGAGAGGTTCATGACTGCTTCTCGCGGATGATCCAGAGATAGAGCACCGGGATCAGTACCAGCGTCAGAAGGGTGGACGAGGTGAGGCCCCCGATCAGGGTGAGCGCCAGCGGCTTGCGGAGCTCCGCGCCACGCGCCATGCCCACGGCCATGGGCAGGAGTCCCAGCACCGTCGTGGACGTGGTCATCAGGATGGGCCGGAGGCGCAGGTGGCACGCCTTGATCACGGCGTCCCGGATGGCCAGGCCGCCGGCGCGGAGGTGATTGACGCAGTCCAGGAGCACGATGGCGTTGTTCACCACCACGCCGGCCAGGATGATGATGCCGATGAACACCACCACGCTGATGCTTTGCCGGGTCAGCCAGAGGGTCAGCAGCACGCCCACCACGGAGAACGGAATGCTGAACATGATGATGAGCGGCTGGACGAGCGACTCGAACTGGGACGCCATCACCAGGTAGATGAGAAAGATCGCCAGCAGCACGGCGAAAGCCATGCTCTGGAAGGCGACCGCCTGCTCCTCGCTCTGGCCGCCCAGGAACGCGGTGAAGCCGGTGGGCATGGGATTGGCGGCGATCACCCCGCGGATCTCGGCGATGACCGACGCCAGGTCACGCCCTTCGACGTTGCCGCTGATGAGGGCGACGCGCTGCTGGTTGAGCCGGCGGATTTCCGCCGGTCCTTCGGCCACCTCCAGGCTGGCCACGGTGGTGAGCGGGATGGTGTTGCCGGAGGAGTCGTGGATCTTCAGCTCGCGGATCTGGGCAAGCGTCTGGCGTTGCTCCTCAGGCAGGCGAACCCTAATGTCCACCTTCCGGTCGGGCCGGACGAACTCGGTGGCCACGTCGCCCAGGATCTGGTTCCGGATGGCGGTGGCCACCCCCTGGATGGTAAGACCATAGGCAGACAGGCGCTGCCGGTTGAAGACGATCTGCACCTCGGGATTGCCGGCCTCGGTGCTCGCCTTCAAGTCGGTCAGGCCGCGCAGGCGGCCCATCTCACCCGTCAACCGATTGGCCATGCGCGCCAGCACCTGCTGGTTGTAACCTTGGACGAACACCTCCACGGGCGACTTGAAGCTGAAGAAGGTGGGCCGCGAGAACTTGTAGTCCAGGCCGGGCAGCGGCGCCACGCGGGTGCGGATCTGCTCCAGGATGTGATCTTCGGCCGCCGGGGTCACCGTGTCGTCCATCTGGATGTACAGCCAGGCGGCGTTCTCCTTGTTCTCCTCGATGCTCATGCCGGACTGGGTGGACAGGCCGGTGACGGCATAGACGCCGGCGATGCCGTCGATTTCGCGAATCTCGTTCATCAGCAGGTCCACGGTCTGCTGGGTGTTGTCGATGGGCGTCCCTTCGGCCCGGTTCAGGGTCACCGAGAGCTGCCCCTGCCGGACTTCGGGGATCAGCTCGCCGCCGAGCAGCGGGTAGATGGCCAATGAGGCCACGGTCAGGACCAGCGTGACGAGCAGCACCACGGTCCGATGGTCCAGCGCGTAGAGCAGTAGCCGCTCATACACCCGGCTCAGGGCGGTATAGGCGATGTTGAAGCTCCAGGTGAACGGAGTCAGCAACAGCAGGATACCCTTCCAAACGAGCCGGATCGCACGGGACACCAGGCCCAGGATCAGTCCGGGCAGAACGACGGCGACGAAATGGAGGGCACGCCGCACGCCGCCGGCCGGAGGTTGTTCCGGGGCGCCCGCTGCGCCGTCGACTTCCGCGGCCGGCCGTATCCCCTTGGAGGCCAGCATGGGAATCAGCGTGAGTGACACCAGCAGGCTGGCGCTGAGCGAGAACGTCACCGTCAGCGCCTGGTCGGCGAAGAGCTGCCGGGCCACGCCCTCGACGAACACGATGGGCAGAAACACGCAGATGGTGGTGAGCGTCGAGGCGGTCACCGCCATGCCCACGTCCGAGGCGCCCTTCATGGCCGCCTCGAAGACGCCGAGGCCTTCCTCGCGGAACCGCTGGATGGACTCCAACACCACGATGGAGTTGTCCACCAGCATGCCGATGCCCAGGGCCAGGCCGCCCAGGCTCATGATGTTCAGCGACAGGTCGAACATGTACATGAAGAAGAAGGTGATCACCACCGACAGTGGAATGGACAGCGAAATGATCGAAGTGCTCTTGAAATCGCGCAGGAACAGGAACAGGACGAACACCGCCAGAATGCCGCCCAGAATGCCGGTGTCCAGCACTTCGTCCACGGCCTGGCGGATGAAGATGGATTGGTCAAACACCGGCGTCAACGCCAGGCGCACGCCGCCCACGTTGATGTCGGGGAGCAGGTCCTGAGCGCGCTGCTTGACGGCGTCAGCCACGAGGATGGTGTTGGCGTCGGCTGCCTTGTAGACGGCCAGCTCGATGACCTCGCGACCGTCGAGCTTCGTGATGACGGTGCGGTCCTTGTACCCGGAGTAAACGCGGCCGATGTCCTTGAGCAGGACGTTGGCCGAGCCGCGGCGGGCGACGATCACGTCGCCGATCTCGTCCACCTGCTGGAACTGGCTCAGCGTCCGGACCAGGAAGCGCCGCCGCCCCTCGTCGAGAATGCCGCCGCTCAGGTTGATGTTCTCCTGGGCCAACCGCGAAGTGATCTGGGTGATGGGCAGGTTGAGGGTGTTGAGCTTGCCGTGGTCCAGCTCGACGTAGATCTCCTCCTCGAGACCGCCGTTGACCTTGACCGCGGCCACGCCCTGGATGTTCTCGAGATAGGGCTTGACCTTCTCTTCGGACAGCAGACGGATCTGGGCCAGGTTCTGGTTGCCGGTGACGCCGATGCGCAGGATCGGGTCGGACGACGGATCGTACTTGAGTAGGACGGGCTTCTCGGCGTCGTCGGGCAGCTGGACGAGGTCCAGCTTCTCCCGCACGTTCAGGCCGGCGAAGTCCATGTTGGTCTTCCAGTCGAACTCCAGGATGACGTACGATTCGCCGGCGCGGCTCACCGAGGAGACGCGGACGATGTTGTTCACGACGCCCACCGCTTCTTCGATGGGCTTGGTGATGACGTCCTCGACCTCGGCCGGTGCGGCGCCCTCGTAGATCGTCTTGACCGTGAGGGACGGGTAGGTGATGTCCGGCAGCAGGTTCACCGCCAGGCGGCTGTAGGAAACAACGCCGAAGATCACCAGCGCCAGGATGAGCATGCTGGTGGTGACCGACCGGCGGATGGAGAATTCGACCAGTCGCATGGATTACTTCTTCCCGTATTTTTCCATCAGTTGCTGGAAGAACGCCCGGCGTTTCTCAGGATCGCGGAAGAGATCGGGATCGCTCTTGCGCTTGGCCTCGACCTCGGCGCGGGCGTCGGCATTCTGCATGATCTCGGCCATGGGACCGCGCATCATGCCGGCGCCGGGAGCGCCGCCCTGGCCGCTGCCGGGGGCGCCCATTCCACCGGGGCTTTCCGCACCCGCCGGGCCGCCGGCGGCCGGACGGGCGGCGGCGGTCTTGCGGACCGCCTGCTGCGCCGCCTGCTGGGCGCGGGCCATCTGCTCCTCGCGGCTCTCGCCTTCCATGGCCGCGACCTGGACGGCAAACCCCTCGTCCAGGCTGTCCTGGCCCACCGTGACCACCTTCTCGCCCGGCTGCAGGCCGCTGGTCACTTCCACCCACGGCTCCTCGGTGAAGCCCAGGGTGACCTTGCGCTTCTGCACCTTGTCCCCTTCGCCGATGATGAAGACCCAGTCTTCCTCCTTCTCGTGCCAGATCGCCTTGCGGTAGATCCGTACCACGTCCTGGTGCACCGAGGTGGTCAGGAAGACGTTGACGAACATGCCCGGCTTGAGCTGCCGGGAGGCGTCGCGGATCTCGACGGTCACCTTGCCGGTGCCGGTGGCTGCGTCGATGGTGGGGCTGATGAGTTTGACGGTGCCGGTGAAGCGATTGTCGGGGAGCGATTCCGGCTCAATGCGGGCAGTTAGCCCTTCGCGGAGCCGGTGCAGTTCGGTCTCGGGGACAAACACCCGGGCCAACAACAGGTTCAGGTCGGCCATGGCGGCGACCTTGTCGTTGGCCTTGACCATGTCGCCCGTCTCCACCAGCCGCTCGCTGATCACGCCGTCGATGGGCGAGATGATCTCAGTGTTCTCGAGCTGGATCTTGGCGGCGGCGTAACGCTCCCGCGCCACCTTCAGGTCGAACTCCGCGTTCTCCAGAGCCAGTTGGGAGTAGTCATCATCCAGCTTGGACTTCTCGTACTCCTGGGTGCTGACCAGCTTCTCCCGGAATAGTTCTTCGTTGCGCTTGTAATCGCTGGCGGCCTGCTCCTTGCGCACCTTGGCCTGCGACAGGGCGATCTCGGCCTGGTTCACAGCCAGGGCGCTCTGGTTGTACGTGTTGCGGATCTCCCGGTCGTCCAGCTTGATGAGTACCTTGCCGACGGGGACGTAGTTGCCTTCCTCGAAGTTGACGCTGGCGGCGATGCCGGTGGCCTTGGAGAAGACGTCGACGCTGCGGACGGCGTCCAGCGTGGTGGAGGCCATGATGAAGGTGGCCACGTCGCCGCGGTCGGCCAGCTGTGCCTTGACCGACACGGTGGGGCCGGCGCCGCCGGGCCGCATGCCGTTGGCGCCGTTGGGGCGGCCGTTGGCGCCGTTGGCGGCCGGAGTGCCGCACCCGGCGGCGAGCAGGACCAGAGCGGTCAGGCTGACAATCGAAATGTGACGAAATGCGTGTTTCATGATGTAAAAACCCATTTATGGAATGCGAACTGCTTTCTACGCCGGTCAGTGTGGAAAGTTGCAACGCCGGACAGAATCAATCCCGATTGTGTGTCCGGGGTCACATGTGGAAAGATCAAGATGCGCAAATGGCGGCCGCAGGTTCTGAATATCCGGGGGCATCCGTCAACCGCCGCCTAAGCCCAGCGGGCGCCTGCACGACTTCCGGGTGATTGAGAGTCCGTTCCCCTGCCGGCTGTGGCTCCAAGAAATGTTCAACCCCCGACAGCCCTTTTGGTTTCAAAAAAACTGCCGGGCGACTGGCGGCGAGAGCGGACGGTCAGAAACTGGCCTCCAGGTTGAATTGGAGCCGGTTCCACCGGTCGGAACCCGACACCTTGTCGGTGATGTAGAGGGTCGGCCCGAAGGTGATCCGGTCTTGGAAGCTGTACTTGAAGGTGATCTGAGAACCCTTCCGGTTGGCGTTGCCGAAGTCGCTGTCCACATAGGCGCCCACCAGGGCGTTGGCGTCGATGCGGGTGTAGCGGTAGAACACCGACCACTGGCCGGTCTTCCGGTTCTGGCCGACCTGGCCGCCCAGACTCCAGGCGGTGTTCTCATCCGCGTGAGGTCCCTCGGCGCCGACGTTGACGGCGTAGTCCGCGTAGGCCATGACGGGGTACCGCCATCCCGTGTAATCGACCTGGCCCACGGCATCGACGATGTCGAAATCGCCGGCGTCCAGCACCGTCACGCCGTCGACGGTGGTGGTGATATTGCCTTTGGCGTACTTGAAGTTGGCCGCATAGTTGTGAAAGTCGTAATAGCAGACGGCGCCGGTGATCCGCCAGGGGCCGGCCCCGGCCCTCAGGCCGCCCTGATAGGCCAGCATGAAGGCATCGTTCCCGTCGGTGACCTCGCGGATGACGGTCTGTCCCAGGGTGGCGAACACCTCGACCGAGTCGTTCGCAAAACTGAGCTGCTCGTAAAAGCCCTCCGGGTTGACGTCGGTGTCCCAGACCATAGGTGAGGAAATCCAGGGATTCTGGAACTTGCCGCCGCCCAGGGTGACATGCCGGCCGAGTTCCGGGGGCGTCCACGCCAGATAGGCCTGGTCCAGCCAGATGCCCTTGCCGTCGAAGCTGTCCGTGAAGGTCTGGTTGGTGGAGATCGAATCGGATCCGAAATCCCAGCCCGGCACGGCCTTGGCCATGCCGGAAGCCAGCCGGAACACTCCCTTGACACCATGGCCCAGGTCAGCTTCCAGCTTCACGCGGGCCCGGAGCCGAAAACCTTGGCGGTCGGCGATGGCTTCATCCTCATAATAGATGCTGTCGTAGCGCAGGCGGAAATCGCCGCTGAACTTGATCCGCGACAGGCCGCGGGTGCCGAGTTCTTTCGCAACTTCCTTCTGGACGGCCTCCGCGGCGGATTGCGGCTGGCCGGCCGCCTGCTGCCGCACCTCCGCCTTCAATTCATCCAGCACGGCCTGCTGGGCAACGAGCTGCTGCTCCAACTGCCGGATCCTCTCCTCCAGGGCGGCGGTGTCCGCCCGCAGGATAGGGCCGAGGGCGACGGCCAGCGCCAGGATGAGGGTCCAACGCATTGTTCTCATGGGATGGCTCCTTCGTCGGGCTGTCCCCTCAGGACCGGGGAACGGCTGCAGCCGAAAAATGAACGTTCGGTTTAGATCATGTTAAAACAGCCGCCACCCATCCGGTCAACTGTTTTGAAGCGGCGGGGCGGGCGGGCGACCGGCGGAAGTGATTGCCTTCGGCGGGCGATTCCGGTACATTGGGCCCATTCTGTCCCCATCCAAAGGAGCGGTGAAGATGGTCTGGATTTTCCTCGGCTATCTGGTGCTGACCCTGGTGCTGGGCCTGTGGCAGGCCACGCGCACGAAGTCGCAGGCGGATTTCGTGTTGGGCGGATCCAAGCTGCCTGGCTGGATGCTGGCGCTGTCGGAGCGGGCCACCGGTGAATCAGCCTGGCTGCTGCTTGGGTTCACCGGCCTGGTGTTCGCCAAGGGACTGTCGGCGATCTGGGTGGGCGTGGGCTGTCTGACCGGGATCAGCACCGCCTGGCTCGTGCTGGCGGCCAAGTTCCGGTCGGAATCGGAGCGGTACCGGGCCATGACCATGCCCGAGTATTTTTCAGCCAAGTTTCCCGACAAGGCAAACACCATCCGCCTGGTGTCCACGCTCATCATTGTCTTCTTCTTCGTGTTCTACGTGGGCGCGCAGTTCGCCGGGGCGGGCAAGACCATCCAGACCACCTTCGGACTGGAGCCCATCTACGGACAGATCATCTGCGCGGTGGTGATTCTGCTCTACGCCACCATCGGCGGTTTCATCAGCGTGGTGGCCGTGGACGTCTTCCAGTCCGTCCTCATGATCATCACCCTGATCGTGACGCCGCTGGTGCTGCTGATCCAGGTGGCCGACCGAGGGCTGAGCATCCCGGCCGCGCTGGCCACGTCCGGCACGGGAATGGATTCGTGGACCGGCGGGCTGGCCGGATTCGCCGGCGGGCTCATCATCTTCAACCACTTTGCCTGGTTCTTCGGCTACCTGGGCGGCCAGCCCCAGCTCAATGCCCGCTTCATGGGCATGCGCGACGACCGCCAGGTGCGGATCGGCCGGAACATCGCCATCACCTGGACGGTGCTGGCGTACGCCGGGGCGGTGGGCATCGGTCTGGGGGCGCTGACCCTGTTTGGACGCCAGACGGTGCCCGACGCCGAAATGGTCCTGCCCTATGTGCTCAATACGATGTTCCCGTGGTGGCTGGCCGGCGTGCTGCTGGCCGGCGCGGTGGCGGCCATGGTCTCCACGGCCGAGAGCATGCTCATCGTCGCCGGCACGTCCATCAGCCAAGATGTCTACCAGGGCATCGTCCGAAAAGGGCAGGCTCCCGACCGCACGGTACTGATGGTTTCGCGCGCGGCGACGCTGGCGGTGGGCCTGCTGGGGCTGGTGATGGCCCTGACGACGGAGAAGCTGATCTACACGATTGTCTCTTACGCCTGGGCCGGCATCGGCTGTTCGTTCGCGCCGGCGGTGCTGCTGTCGTTCTACTGGGACCGCTTCCGCGGCGCCGGTGTGGTGACCGCCCTCGTGACCGGCCTGGTGACCACGGTGATCTGGATCGCCACCGGCCTGGACGCGACCGTCACGGCCATGGGCGTCACCTTCGCCGTCGCCATGGGCTCGGCGGTCTTGGTCACCCTGGCCCGACCGGCCAAATCAGCCGGTCATTGATGGAGAACGAGCCTCAAGCCCCGAGCCTCGTTGCATGATGTTGGATTCGGCGAATATCAGATCTTGAACAGATCGTCGAACGCCTTGCGGGCGTCGTTGACCGGCCCTTCTTTCCGCTCTTCCACAGCCTTTTCGAAGAGAATCTTGGGGCGGAACTGCGGGCATTCGTTGCGGACGTTCTTGCCGTCGATCCGCCGCGTCACCGGCTGCATGCACTCGTTGGGGGCGCCGGGGTCGAAGAACTTGCAGTTGCGGCAGGTGCGCAGGTCGGCGTTGCAGGCGCGGCAGGTGTCGGTGGGTTTCAATTCATCCGTGAACTGGACGTTGGCGGAGCACTCGGTGCAGCGGATGGTCCGCCGGTAGCGCGTCTCCACGCGGCCGCGGGCGTGCTCGCCGTTGCCGGCGGGGCGTGGGCGGGCCGGCCGCTCGGAATCGCCGTCCTGATAGCCCTTTTGCTTGTACTTGCGGCTCATGCGAGCCTCCATTGGGAAAGATGGTCCCGTCCGGTGGGCGGCCTCGTTTGTCAACCTCACAATTGGAAACGAGCGGGCGGGGTCTAGGAAACACCATTATACACAAAACAGCCGAGTCAAGAAAAGTGTTAGAATGGGGCCACCCGGCGGAGGCTGGGAATACGATCCACCATGAACACCGGGACTCGTAATATCCGGACAGAGCATGCACCGGAGCGGCTGGCGGCGCTGCTGGCGGCCGCGCCGGCGGGGTGGCCGTACGGCGAGCGGGTGCGCCGGCTCTGCGCTGCGCTGGCGGGCGCGCCGTATCGCCGCGCGCCGCTGGGCGGCGGGCCGGGGCAGCCCGAGGCGTTCACCGCCGCGCTGGACGCGTTCGACTGCGTCACGTTCTGTGAGACCGTCATGGCGCTGGCGCGTTCGGCGGACGCGGCAGAATTCCTCGATCGTCTGCGGCTGATCCGTTACTCGAGCGGCCGGGTGACGTGGGAGGCGCGCCGGCACTACCTGTCCCGCTGGCTCGCGGACAACGCGGCCGAGGGCCGGTTGGCGCTGCTTCGGCATCCGGCGGGGAAGGCCCCGCGCGTGTGGACGCGGCGCCTGGCGGTGGTGGCGGGCCTGCCGCCGGAAACGGCCGGCGTGTGCGGCTGGCCCAAACGCGCGCTGGCTCCCTTCCGGGAGGCTGTGCGGGACGGCGACGTGGCGGGCTTCATCTCCACCCGCCGCGGGCTTGACTATTTCCACGTCGGCGTGCTCCTGGTTGAGGCCGGCGGGCCCGTGCTGGTGCACGCGGCCCGCTCGGCGGGCGGCGTCGTGCGCACGCCCCTGGCCGCGTTCCTGGCGGCGCACCGGATGAGCGGCGTCACCCTGGCCCGGCCGTGGCCCGAGCTGCCGCGGCCGGCGGAACCGGACGGAGGGACAGCATGAACCGGTGGACGGTGGCCATCCGGGTGGACGACCCGGCCGTCGCGGCAGCGGCCGCGGCCGCCTGGGCGGGGCGAGAGTGGGTAGCCCGAGTGGTGCTCCTGGTCCCGGCGGACACCCCGGGGAGCCTGCCGCTCGGAGCGCCGGCGGACGTCCAGCGGGTGCCCGCCTTCCTCCCGGGCCGGGAACTGGAGCGGCTCGTCGACGGGATGGCCGGGGAATATCTGGCGCTGGTGGAGGAGCCGGTGGCCGCGGCCCCGGAAGCCGGCTTCCCGGAGCGGCTGGCGGCCGCGTTTGAACACCTGAACGCCGGGTGCCTCTACAGCCACTGGCGGCGCGAAACGCCCGACGGCGCCGTGGAGACGGTTCACGCGCCGCCGTTCATGCCCGGCTCCGCCCGCGACACCTTCCCGTGGGGGCCGCTGACGGCCTGGCGGCGCGAGGCGGTCGCGGCGGCGCTCGACGCCGGCGGGCCGCTCGCGCCCACGCGCTGGTCCGGTCCGGCGGAGCTGCGCCTGCGTCTGGCCCGCGCCGGCGCCGTCGCCCGCGTGCCCGAGGCGCTCTACCGCGTCCGGCCGGCGGCCGGTCCGGCGGCGGACGGGCACTTTGACTATCTGAGACGTGAAAACCAGGACCGCCAGAAGGAACTGGAGGCGGTGTTTACGGAACACCTTCGCCGCATCGGCGCGTGGCTGCCGCCGCCGGCGGCGCCCCTGCCGCCCGCAACCGGTGAGCACCCCGTGCTCGCCAGCGTGGTGATCCCGGTACGGAACCGGGCGCGGACCATCGGCGAGGCGGTGGCCAGCGCCGCGGACCAGCGGGCGGATTTTCCGTTCAACATCCTGGTGGTGGACAATTATTCCACCGACGGCACAGGCGCTGTCATCGAGGAATCGCGGCATCGCCATCCGCACGTCCACCGGCTGGTCCCGCCGCTCCCCGGCCGGGGGATCGGCGGCTGCTGGGGGCTGGCGGTCGAGTCGCCGCTCTGCGGGCTCTACGCGGTGCAACTCGACTCCGACGACCTCTACGCCGGGCCCGACACGCTTCAGCGCATGGTGGACGGCCTCCGCTCCGGCGGCGCCGCGCTTGCCGTGGGGAGCTACCGGCTGGTGGATCGCGACCTCAATGAGCTGCCGCCGGGGGTCATCGATCACCGCGAGTGGACGCCCGCCAACGGCCACAACAACCTGCTCCGGGTGGAGGGGATCGGCGCGCCGCGGGCGTACCACGTGCCGGCGCTCCGCCGCGCGGGCTTCCCGGACGTGAGCTACGGCGAGGACTACGCGGCCGCCCTGGCTCTGAGCCGCACGTGGCCGGTGGCCCGGATCTTCGAGCCGGTGTACCTGTGCCGCCGCTGGGAGGGGAACACCGACAGCGGCCTCACCAGCCTCCAGCAGGCGCTCCACCATGAGTACAAGGACTTCGTGCGTACCGTGGAGCTGGCTGCGAGAGTGAAAAGGAAACGGTGAACAGCAAACAGTAAACAGTGAAAGGCAAACAGCGAGTCGTCAGACGGCGGAGAGGGAGAGAGTTGCTCGGGTGTTCCGCCCGGGCCCACCTGATCCGGATGCATGAACCGTCCGATCGACAAACCGGGGATGGGCATGAACCAGGAAGCGACCTCTGAGATCGATGCCTTCACCTGCCCCAACTGCGGGGCGGCGGCCGCCGGGAAGGCGTGCCAGGCATGCGGCCAGAAGCGGATCCGCGCGGACGAGATGAGCCTGCGCCATGTCGCGGGCACGGTGATGGCGGAGACGCTGGAGCTGGATGGTAAACTGCCCCGGACCCTGCTGGACCTGTTCTTCCATCCCGGCCGGCTCACCGTGGACTTCCTGGACGGCCGGCGGCAGCGCCACATCCGGCCCATCCCCCTGTACCTGGCGTGCCTGGCGCTCTACTTCTTCTTCAACCATTACGCGCCGGTCAACCTGGCCATGCTGGTCTCCCAGCAGCAGGCGGACAGTCCGCTCCTGGAACTCGTGGACGAGAAAGCCCGGGACTCCGGGCAGACCCGGGAGCAGTTCGTGGCCGAGCGGGATCCGCGCTACGTGGAGGCCCACAAGACGGCCAACATGATCCTGGATGTGACGCTCCTGGGTCCCGCCCTGTTTCTGCTCTATCGCCGGCAGCGGCCCTTCCTGGCGCAGCACCTGGTGATGACCCTGCACATCAACAGCTTCGGCTACCTGCTGGGCCTGGTTCCGCTGGTGGTCATGTCCGCCATCGGCGGCGAGTCCATTCCCGTCACCCTGCTGTTCATGGTGGTCTATTTCAGCTATATCTATCTGGCGCTCCGCCGTGTCTACGGGCAGGGGCACGGGATCACCGTGGTCAAGCTCCTGGCGCTGGTGATGCTGAACCTGGTAGCGGCGATTGTCGGGGCCGCCGGTGCCATGATCTATGCCCTGTTCAGTTGAAATGGCGTACCTTGAACGCTCCGCGTGCGAGTTCGGCCACGGCAGGTTCGGCCGGAGAAAGCACCCATCCGCATCGATATCGATTCATCCGGTATCACCTGTTTCCTGCCGATGAAATCCAGCTACATCCTGGCACAGAAATCCCCATGATTGTACCGAACGAACTCGTGACGCGCGTTCATCGAACGCGCACTACTCTGGAACTCTCGGCCGCCAGGCCGCGAGGGATCCCGGACGACTTTGCCGCATCTTTTCCCCCGCGGGAGGCGTATATTACATTGACGATATGGTCATGATCCGGGGAGAGGAGCGTCTGGGCGACATGAAGCAAACGACATGCAACCGGGCTGTCCGGCTGATTCTATTGTGCCTTGTCCTCACCGCCGGGTTCGTCCCGGCACAGGCCGCCGGCACGGCGCGCACCGAGCAGCCGGTGCGGGACATCGAGACGCCGGTGCGGCTCGTGCACGTGCAGAACCTGGCCGGCGACATCCTGCTGGAAACCTGGACCGGGGGCTACATCCGCATCCTGGCCGCACGGCACGACGGCGCCGAGGTGGACCCGGCGGCCGACGTGCTGAACCAGCCGGGCGCCGCCGGCGAGGTGGACGTCTGGACCCGCCCCGAGCTGGCGGGCGAGGCGGCCGTGGACCTGCACCTGCTGGTGCCGGCGGACGTGCAGGTGGCGGCGCGGAGCCGCTCCGGCACCATCACGGTGCGCGGGGTGGGACGGGGGATCACGGCGGAGACCGACAGCGGGGACATCCGCTGCGGCCTCCCCGCCGGCGCCGACGCCGATGTCTCGCTCCGCAGCCTCACGGGGATGGTGGAGGCGCGCCTGCCGCTGGAATTTTTTGGGACGCCCCAGCAGGGGCTCCTCGACGGGAGGCTCGGCCGCGGCGGCGTGCCGGTGCTGGTGCGCACCCGCGCGGGTCGCGTCACCGTGTTCGCCGACGACCCGGCCCGTGCCGCCCGCCAGACCGACGATACAGCCGGCGGCGTCCCGGCGGGGCCCGCCCCCCGGCCGGCGGTCGCAGACGTGAGTCCGGTGTCGCGGGAGGTCCCGTCCGCCGCGCCCGCCGCCGGGCCCGCGGCGGGGGGCGCCGGCGGCTACCGGATCGGCGTGAACACCCGGCTGGTGACCCTGAACGTCCAGGCCGCCGACGCCACGGGAGTGGCGGTGACGGACCTTGTCCGTGAGGACTTCCGCGTGCTGGATAACGGCGCCGAGCAACCGATCGTCTACTTCGAGCCGCAGACCGCGCCGCTCAACCTCCTCCTGCTCCTGGACCTGAGCGGCAGCACTAAGGACAAGACCAAGGTCATCAAGCAGGCGGCCGCCCGGTTCGTGGACATGCTGAACCCCGCCGACCGCGTCGCCGTGGCCGCCTTCACCAGCCGCTACATGCTGGTGTCGGGATTTTCCGAGAACCGCAAGCTCATCCGCCAGCGGATCGACGACATCAAGAACCGCGGCGGCGGCACCGCCTTCTACGAGGCGATGTGGTACGCCCTGGACGAGATGGCGGAGACCAAGGGACGCCGCAACGTCATCGTGGTCATGAGCGACGGCGTGGACAACGTCCTGCAGCGGCCCGACGACTACACCTCCAAGTGGTCGTACGAGGAAATGCGCGACCGCGTCGCCGCCGCCGACGTGACCGTCTTCCCCGTCTACATCGACACCGAGTACGAGCAGGTGGTCAAGGAGGGGAACGTGTCGAGCGTGGTCTACCGCACCGCCCGCCGGCAGATCGCCGGCCTGGCCGAGAGCACGGGCGGCCGGATGTTCCCCGTCCAGCGGTTCGAGGACCTGGAGACGGTGTATCGGACGGTGGCCGAGGAACTGCGCAACCTGTACAGCCTGTCGTTCTACGCCCCGGCCAAAGCCGGCGCGGGGCGCGAGTGGCACGCCGTGGCGGTGGAGGTGGCCCGCTCCGGTGTGCAGGTCAAGACGCGCCCGGGCTATTTCCTCGAGTGACCTTCCGTTCAGCTAATCCGACAGCTCCGGCGGCCGCGCGCGGTAGCGGTCCCGCTGGGCGAAGCAGGTTACGTCGGCATAGCCGGCGTGGATGCGCGCCGAGTGGGGTACCCCGGCGGGGATGGCGTAGGAGTCGCCCGGACCGAAGGTGTGGGGCACGCCGTCGATGACGAGGTCGATGCGCCCGGCCACGACGACGCCCCACTGGGCGGCGTGGGCGTGCTCCGGCACCGCGGCGTCCGCGGTGAACTCCATGAAGAGGACCTGGTGATCCTCGCCCTGGGAGAGGTAGGCGCGGACACCCGGCAGGGGGATGTCCGCGCGGGGCAGGCAACGGATCAGTTCAGGGAACACGTCTGTCATGTCACGGCACCTCCGGGCCACCGGAACAGGCCCGCGGAACCGCTACTTGAACGCCTTTTCCGCCGATGGCGGCGGCAGGCGCTTCGGCCAGCGGGGCGGGTTCTTCCGGATCTCCTCCTGCAGCAGGGCGATGGCCGTGTCGAGCTGCGGGTCGCGCCCGGCCACGAAGGCGTTGGGATCGTCCTCCACCACGTGGTCCGGGTTGAAGCCGTAGCCGTCGGGGAGCCACTGTCCCTCGGGGGTGAAGCTCCCCTGCTGCGGGCAGGAGACCATGCCGCCGTCGATGGCGGCGAACCCGCCCACCGCCATGTAGCCGCCCCAGGTGCGCGTCCCCACCGAGGGTCCGAGCCCCATGTAGCGGAAGCCGGTGCTGAAGTACTCGCCGTCGGACCCGGTGCGCTCGTTACACAGCAGCACCACCCGGCCCAGGTAAGCGGTGCGGTGGTACGGTTCCGGCATGCCGTAGCGGGCCTGGTCGTACTCGAAGATCACCCGGCGCAGGCGCTCCAGGATCATGCCGGAGGTGATGCCGCCGCCGTTGTAGCGCACGTCGAGCACCAGGCCGTCCTTGTCCAGGTTGGCGTAGAAGTGCTTGGCGAACTCGGCCATGCCGTAGTTGCCCATGTTGGGCACATGGATGTAGGCCAGGTTCTCGCCGCCGTGCCGCCGGACATAGTCCCGATTGCGGGTCACCCAATCGTAGTAACGGGCCTGATACTCGGTGGCCATCGCCTTGACGCGGATCTGGCGCGCGCCGTCGGCGGCGGGCTTGTCGTTGACCTGGAGGAGCACCGGCTGGCCGCCCAGCCCGACGAGCCGGGCGTTCGGGTCCTGGTCCGGCGACAGGGGCTGGCCGTTGACGGTGAGGAGGTAGTCGCCCGTTTTCACCTTGAGCCCGGGCGCGAGCAGCGGCGAGCGCGCCGCGTCGCCGAAGCCGTCGCCTTCGAACAGCCGGGCGATCCGGTACGCCTTCCCGGTGGCGTCCCACTCAAGTTCCGCTCCCAGCGCGCCGATGCCGGGCGCGGGCGGGGCGCTGCGGCGGCTGTAGCCGCCCCGCACGTATTCGTGGGAGACGTTGAGCTCCGCCTGCATGTCGCCGATGATCTCGTTGAGCTCGTCGCGGCAGCCCACCGCCGGCAGCAGCGCCTCGTACTTGCGGCGCATCGCTTCCCAGTCCCGGCCGTGCATGGCGGGGTCGTAGAAGGTGTCGCGGTGCACCCGCCACGCCTCCAGGAAGATCTGCCGCCATTCCAGTTCGGGATTCACCTCGAAACTCCAGGCGGCGGTGTTCACCTTGGGGGCGTCGGGTTTGACGGGGGTGCCGGCGTCCACGATCTGGAAGCCGGCCCGGGTGCGGAGCGCCACCTTCTTCCGGTCGAACGACAAGTCGTACCCCATGACACCCGCGGCCATTTCAGTGACCTTCCTGGTCTTGAAGTCGTACACCTTCAGCTTGAAAGCCGGTCGGGACGGCTCCCCGGTCGCGTCACCCTCGTCCTCTTCGGTGGCCAGGTAGAGGAGTTTGCCGGCGATGGATTGGAGGCCGGTGTAGCGCCCGGCGGGCACCGGCACCTCCAGGATCCGCCCGGTGATCCCCTCCAGGTCCACCTTCATGTCGGGGAGCTTCGGCGGCCAGGCGGGCTTGTCGGCCGAGGGCTTGTCGCCGGCGGGCTTGTCGCCGGCCGGTTTGTCCCCGGCCGCGGCCTCGGGTTTGGCCCCATCGGGCGGCGCGGCGTTGTCCTTCTTCTCCTCGCCGGCACCGCTTGGCTCTTCGTCGCTTTCCACCGGGAGCGGAGACTGCGTGTCGGCGGCCAGCGTGATGACGTAGATCTTGGTGGTCCGGTCCTGGTTCATCTGAAAGTCGAAGGAATCCCACTGCGGGGTGACGCTCCGCTCGGTGAGAAAGAAGAGGTACTTCCCCTCGGCGTCGAACACGGGCCCGTGGTCGCGCGTGGGCGCGTGCGTGAGCCGCGTGGCCTGCTTGCTCTCCAGATTGTAGAAATAGAGCGAGCGGACGAAATGGTTCTCCGGCCGCATGTACGCGAGCCACTTGCCGTCGGGGGAGAACCGGAAGTCGCCGACGCCGCCGTACTCGCCGCGGGCGACCTCGCTCACGGCGCGACTCGCCACGTCCACGACGTGGAGGGCCAGCGAATTGTCGTAGAACGCCAGCCGCTTACTGTCGGGCGACCAGACGGGGCCGGCCAGGCGCCGTTGCTCGATCCGGGTGAGCTGGACCGGTTCGCCGCCGCCGGCCGCCGGGGCGAGCCAAAGGTTCTCCTCGCCGCTGCGGTCGGAGACGAAGGCGATCCACTTGCCGTCCGGGGACCAAACCGGCTCCTTCGAGCGGGCGCCGGCCAGCGGCGCCACGGCGCGGATCTCGCCGCTCTCCGCCGGCAGGGTGAAGAGCTGGCCGCGGCTTTCCGCCACCAGGCGCTTGCCGGTGGGCCCGACGCCGAACGCGCCTGGCGCGCCGGCCACGCGGACCGGCCGGGCATGGATGCGGTCGGACGCCAGGGCCAGCTTCAGCGGCTGCGCCCGGCCGGCGGCGATGTCGTAGACCCACAGGCCGTCGCCGTGCTGGTAGACGATCCGCAGGCCGTCGCCCGCGGGCGACTTGACGTCGTAGTCCGCGTGGTCCGTCACCCGGGCCGCCTCGCCGCTGCGCGCGTCCCAGCGCCACAGGTTGGCCGGCCCGTCCTTCTCCGAGACGTAGAACACCGCCTCGCCCGCCCACACCGGGTACTGCTCGTTGATGGAGTCGTCGTGGATCCGCCGGAAGGTCTTCGCCTTCAGGTCGGCGATCCAGATATGGTTGGCCATGCCGCCGCGGTACCGCTTCCAGTTGTGGCGCTCCAGGGCCATGGTGCAGTAGGCGAGCCGGTTGCCGTCGGGAGCGAACGACCCCTGCGTCGCCTTTTCCATGGGCAACGCCTCGGGTAGACCGCCGGCGGCCGGTACGAGATAGAGACGGGCGCCCACCATGGGGACGCTGCGGCGGGAGCGGAACAGGATGCGCGCGCCGTCGGGGGTCCAGTCCACCACCTCGGCACCGGCGGGATCGTAAGTGAGCCGGCGGGGCGCGCCGCCGGCGGCGGGCATGACGTAGACGTCCTGGCCGCCGTCATAGCCGGCGGTGAAGGCGATCCACGCGCCGTCCGGCGAGAAGCGCGGTCCGTACTCGTCCGCCTCGTGGAGGGTGAGCCGCTCGGCGGTGCCGGTGGCGATGGAGCCGAGCCACAGGTCCCCCTCGGCGCTGAAAGCCACCCGGTCGCCGTGGATGTCCGGCGTGCGGACCATCCGCGGCGGCGTGATCTGGGCTGAGGCCACGACGGCCAGCGCCAGCCAGACGAGCGTCACGATTCCGGCGGTCACGCGGTTCTGTTTCATGTATGCACCCCGATTGCGGTATTGGCTGACAATCGCCTGAAGATACACCCGCCTCCGGCGGATTTCAACGGCTCCGGTGACGTCCGGCGCAACTCCGGGGCGAACAGGACCGCCGGCCGCGACGCGCCGAAAAAGCGTTGGCGCCGGCGGCGTCTTGCGCTATCATGGCGCCATGCTTCGGATGCGCCACGCCACCTACAGCGAACGACCCACCGGCCTTGCGGCCACGATCTGTTTCGTCAACCGCTTCAGCGGCCTGCGGTAGCTTTCCATCCGCTTCTCGCGACTTTCGGCCCGGTGGGCCTGTCTTGCAGGACGGGTCCGTCGCGCGGCCGACGGCGCGGGGCGCATGACCGGGGCATGATGAACCGACACGATTCCACAGAGGAGCAATCATGAAAATCATCGTACTCGGCGCCGGACTGGTGGGGCGGCCCATGGCGGGCGACCTCGCCGCCGACCCTGATTTCGAAGTCACCGTCGCTGACATCAACGCGGACGCCCTGGCCCAGACTGCGGCCCGCTGGCCCGTGCGCACCGTCCAGGCCGACCTGCGCGATGCGGCGCGGGTCCAGGAGCTGGTCAAGGCCGGCGACCTGGTGGTGAGTGCCGTCCCCGGCTTCATGGGCTACGCCACCCTGCAGGCGGTCATCGAGGCGAAGCGGCCGGTGGTGGACATCGCCTTCTTTCCCGAGGATCCCTTCGGCCTGGATGCGCTCGCCCAGAGCCAGGGGGTGACCGCCGTGGTGGACTGCGGCGTCGCGCCCGGCATGAGCAACCTGCTGGTGGGGCACGCGGCGCGGCAGCTGGAGGCGGTGGAGCGCGTCCTGGTGTACGTCGGCGGCCTGCCCGAGGTGCGGGAGTGGCCCTATGACTACAAGGCCGTGTTCTCGCCCATCGACGTGATCGAGGAGTACGTCCGCCCCGCCCGCTACGTGGAGAACGGTCAGCTCGTGGTGCGGCCGGCGCTCTCCGACCCGGAGTTCGTCAACTTTCCCGGCGTGGGCACCCTCGAGGCGTTCAACACCGACGGTCTGCGGACGCTGGCAACCACGATCGACGCGCCCAACATGAAGGAGAAGACCCTCCGTTACCCGGGACACATCACCAAGATGGCCCTGCTGCGCGAGACGGGCTTTTTCGGCACCGAGCCGGTGGATGTCGGCGGCGTGAAGATCCGTCCCGTGGACTTCACCGCCAAGATCCTCTTCCCCCTGTGGCACCTCAACGAGGGCGACACCGACCTCACCGTGATGCGCATTCTGGTGGAGGGACGCGAGGCGGGGCGCCGGGTCCGCTACACCTGGGACCTGCTGGACCGCTTCGATGCGGCAACGAAGGTGCACTCCATGGCCCGCACCACCGGCTACACCGCCACCGCCGCAGCCCGGCTGCTGGCCGGCGGGATGTACCGGCGCGGCGGAATCGTGCCGCCGGAGTACATCGGCCGGGAGCCCGACTGCGTCGCCTTCATGCTGGCGGAGCTGGCGCGCCGCGGCGTGATCTACCGCCACACGGTGGAGGCGATCGGCTGAGATTTTCCCTTCGTGCTCGTAATCGTACTCGTGATCGTACTCGTGATCGTACTCGTGCTCGTAATCGGGGCTCGCGGTTCGGGGCTCAGGGTTTGTCTTCATTCCCGTCGTTCATGCTCGTAATTCCCAACCCGGCGGAGGAGGCACTGCGAGCGGGAGCGGGGGGCGGAAAGGGGCCCTCGTGGCGTCTCAGCCCGGGCGCCGCACCGCTTCGTCGGCGTGCGTATAAAGCAAACGAGCTTCGGGACCGGAGTCCCGAAGCTCGTTCACCCATGATGCGTTCAGACACGATGGGTCAGGGGATCTGGACGCAGCGGATCTCCGACAGGGCCTTGACCCCGCGGTCCACGAAGAAGTCGGGTCCCGCGAACAGCGGGAACCGGCCGCCCTTGGCGTCCACGCCGAGATCCCGGATCAGGAACTCGGCCCGGTCGCTGCGGTTGAACAGCTCGCTGTACGAGACAGTGCAGCGGTAGCCGTCGGCCGCGGCGAACACCAGGTAGCCGGCGCGCAGGCGTTCGGGCGTCGGCGGGAAGGCGGCCAGCAGGACGTCCTTGGCCGACTGGCCGCGGATCTCGCTCATGCCGTGGAAGCCCATCCCATGTCCATAAGACACCGTTGGAAACGCGCGCTCGCCGGCCGCGGCGGACAGGCTCTCCAGCCGGCCCTTCTCCTGGCCGTCCGCCACGAGGCGGATGGCGGGGCTGTACAGCGGCTTCAGGTCACGGTTCACCGCGAAGCTGTGGGGGCAGGTGAGCACGGTGATCTTGACGGGCTGACCGATCTGCCGCGCGCACACCATGTCGTCGGCGCAGACCAGGCGCGTGTCCGTCGGAACCGGCCAGCGGTCGTCGGCGTGCGACGGGATGACCGGCGACACCCGCACGGCGATGAGGCTGCGGTGTTGAACGTTGGTGTAAAAGATCTCGCCCCAGCTCAGGACCGCTTTCTCGCCCGCGGCATTCTCCACCACCACCAGCAGGTCGATCATGGGCCGGAACTCGGCTTCGTTTTTCTTGACCACCGTAACGTCGCGCAGGATATCGAACAGCGAGTAGCCGTCGTAGCGGTAGGCGCCCACGAACTCCCGCTGGCCGTCCTTCAGAACGGCCTCGCGCACCGTCACCGAGCGCACGGGCAGGCGGGACACGTCCACGGGGCCGGGCGTCGCCACGTCGCCGGCGATGACGAGGTCAGGTCCGGCCAGGGTGGTGGCCGCGGCATCGTCGAAGTAGTCGTTGTTCTCGCCTGCCGGTGTCCAACCGGCCATGAGCGCGAACAGGCTCAGCAGCATCAGGATGTTTCGCATGGTATCTCTCCCCAGAAGTGGATTGTCGGTTTCTCCATCTGGACGGACGGGCCGCGCCGGGATCGATCCGGTTCACGCGTCCGATCGCAACCACTCCGCCAGCTTTGCTTGCAGCGCCGCCAGGGCGCGGCCGCGGTGGCTCAAGGCGTTCTTCTCCGCCGGCGGCAGCTCGGCGAAGGTGCGCCCGGTCTCCGTCACCAGGAACACAGGGTCGTAGCCGAAGCCGCCTGTCCCCCGCGGGGCCTCGAGGATCCGGCCCTCGCAGCTCCCCTCGGCGGCCACCACCTCCCGCCCATCCGCCACCAGCGACACGGCGCAGCGGAAACGGGCGGTGCGGCGCTCGGGCGGCACGCCGGCCAGCTCCGCCAGCAGCTTGTCAATGCGCTGGGCGTCGGTGGCCCCGGGGCCGGCGTAGCGGGCGGAGCGCACGCCCGGCGCGCCGCCGAGGGCGTCCACCTCCAGCCCGGAATCGTCGCCCAGCGTGGGCCAACCGGTGATCCGGCTGTAGAACGCCGCCTTGGCGCGGGCGCCCGCGGCAAAGGAAGCATCTCCTTCCTCGAACAGCGGCACCCATGGCACCGCTTCCAGGCCGGCGACCCGCACGCCCAGGTCGCCGAGGATCTCGGCGATCTCCCGGGCCTTGCCGGGATTGGTGGTGGCCACGAGCAGATGGTCGATCGGCGGCATGCGGTTTCTCCGTGGGGTGGGCGGCAAGCGCCCGTGTTGGTCAGCTCCGGTAATGCGGGAGCAGGCGTTCCATGTCCAGCTTGCCGGTTTCCAGCGTCCGGCGCTGCAGCTCGATGATCTCCTCGATGCCCATCCGGGCGATCTCCAGCATCTCGTAGAGCTGCTCGTTGGTGAACGGCGTCTTCTCGGCGGTGCCCTGGATCTCCACCAGCCGGCCGTCGCCTGTGGCGACGACGTTGAGGTCCACGTCGGCGGCGGCATCCTCCACGTATTCCAGGTCCAGCAGCGTGACGCCGCCGACGAGGCCCACGCTGGTGGCGGCCACATAGTCCTTCAACGGGCTGCCGGCGACGGTCTTGTTCTTCATGAGCCGTTCCACCGCCAGCGCCACCGCGACGAAACCGCCGTTGATGGCGGTGGTGCGGGTGCCGCCGTCGGCCTGGATGACGTCGCAGTCCACCTGGATGGTGCGCTCGCCCAGCCGCGGCAGGTCCAGGACGGCGCGGAGCGAGCGGCCGATGAGCCGCTGGATCTCCTGGGTGCGCCCCGAGAGCTGGGCCCGCTCGCGGGGCGTGCGGGACTGCGTGGCGCGGGGCAGCATGGCGTACTCGGCGGTGAGCCAGCCGGTGCCGCTACCCCGCAAGAACGGCGGGACCTTCTCGTCGATGCTGGCCGTGCAGACCACCCGGGTGGCGCCGCAGGTCACGTACACCGAACCTTCCGCGTGACTCAGGAAGTTGGGCTCGAATCGGATGGGCCTCAGCGCGTAGTCACCGCGTCCGCTGCGGGGCATGGCCTCAGCCCTCCCGCCGCGGAGCGACGCCCAGGTCCACCAGGCGGATGTTGTCCAGCTCCCGCGCCAGGAAGATCTCGGCCACGCGCTGGAACCGCGGGATGGAGTCGGTGACGTAGAAATCGTCCGCGGCGGACCCGCCGGCCTCGGGGCGCCGCTCCAGGCTCAGCGCGGTGAGAAGGCTGCTGATCTCGCCGGCCAGCGCCGCGGCCGAGTCGACCAGTTGGACGTCCGGCCCCAGGGTGGCGGCGATCACTCCCTTGAGCAGGGGGTAATGGGTGCAGCCCAGAATGAGCGTGTCCACGCCCTGGGCGCGGAGCGGCTCCAGGTACAGGCGGGCGACTTCCCGCGTCACGGGGTGGTCCAGCCAGCCCTCCTCCACCAGGGGCACGAAGAGCGGGCAAGCACCGGCGTACACCTCGGTTTGCGGACCCAGCTCCCGCAGCAGATTCTGGTAACTGGCGCTGCCCACCGTGGATTCGGTGGCGATCACGCCCACCCGGGCCTTGCGGGTCAGCGCCAGCGCCCGGCGGACGCCGCTGGCGATCACGCCGACGATGGGCATGTCAAACCGGTCCACCAGCGCGTCGAGGGCGAATGACGAGGCCGTGTTGCACGCCACCACCAGCATCTTCACCCCGAGCGAGACCAGGAATTCGGCGTTCTGGAGCGAGTACTTGACGACCGTCTCGGCGGACTTGCTGCCATAGGGCAGCCGGGCGGTGTCGCCCAGGTAGATGAACCGCTCGTGCGGCAGCCGCGTCTTGAGTTCCCGATACACCGTCAGGCCGCCGATGCCCGAGTCGAAGATAGCGATGGGCTTGTTCTGCTTCATTCGAGGTTCTCCTCCTGGATGAGCGCGTCCCGACCCGATGCGCCGACGACGAATTCAGGCGCGGCGCCGAATGACCGGTCCAGGGCCAGGTGTCCGGACAGGGTGCTGCGCTCAGAGCCGTCCACCAGGATCCGCACGCCGTCGACGCCGGGCACGTTATCCACCACCGAATTGACGATGGAATAGACGGTGGCCATTTCCCCCAGGACGCCGCCGGGGTGGCGGACGGCGATCTCGCGGGAAAAATCGATTACCGCCAGATTGTTGGCGACGAACACCTGGCGGACGATGGTCCCCTTGGGGATGGTGGGTCCGCCGCCCTGGGTCGGGCCGGCGATGAGCGCGTCGAGGATGCGGCGGATGAGATACTCCTTGCGGATGGACTGGGGGATCGTCCGGACCTCGGGGGTGAGCAGGGCCAGCGTCCCCGCCGACGGCGCCGGCGCGCGGAAGTACAACTTGATCTGCAGCTCGCCCTGGGTGACGTCGTCCGGGGCGGCGCCCGGCGTCATCGTTTCCGCCGCCGCGTCCGCTTCCTGGCGTTCGGCGGCCTGCTTGGCCAGCTCCGACCGGTAAAGGATCCATACCCCGGCCAGGGACAGGACCAGCGCCACCGCCAGGGCGATGAGCAGCACCTTCCGTGTCATGGCGTCTCCCGGATCGGCTCGCTTGCCTTGAGGAATTCGGCGACCGCCTGTCGGAGCACCTGAGCCAGCGCGGCCCGGTGGCCGGCGTCGTCGAGGCGCCGCTCGTCAGCGGGATTGGACAGGTGCCCGGCCTCCAGCAGCACGGCGGGGCAATTGACGGTCGCCAGCAATTTCAGCGGACCGCCCAGCGGCGCCCCGCTGGACCGGGCGTAGAACTCGTTGAGCCGGCGCTGGAGGATGCCCGCCATTTCCTTGCTGGCGGGAACCCACTGGAATTGGGCCAGATTCCAGGGGAGCACGCGGAGCTCGCGCCCGCCGAGCGGGGTTTTCAGGTAATGGTACGTGTCGGCCTGGTCGGCGTCCGGCTGAAAATAGTAAATCAGGAAACCGTCCGACGACTCTTGGGGGGCGTGGGCGCAGTGGAGGCTGAGGAACAGATCCGCCCGCAGTCGGTTGACGTGGATGGCCCGCTCCTCGAGCGCCAGCCGCTGGTCGCCCTCGCGGGTGAGCACGACCTGGAGCTGTTTGTCCTGGCTCAGTTCCGTTTGGAGCGCCTTGGCCAGGATCAGGTTGACGTCTTTTTCGAAGGTGCCGGCCGTTGAGCGCGCCCCGTTGTCGTCACCGCCGTGGCCGGGATCGATGATGATCACCTTGCGATCGGCTGCCTGTCCGAACACCGCGACCGCGGCCAGCCATGCCGCCGCCACGACCGCCAGGTGGCGGAGCGACGGGCTGGCGGGGTGCACTGCGGGGGCCGCCAGACGGGCGACCGGTGTGGATGGCATGCGGGTCTCCTTCCGGGCAAAGGCGGATTATAGCGGCTACCGGGCGGGGGTGTCAACGCTGCCCCGCTTCCGCCACTCCGGAGACTCTTGACGCGCTTCATCCGTTCCATGTAAAGTGCGTTCAGGCGCACCGCCAACAACTGATGCCGGCGGGGACAACCCGTTATCTAATTAATGAGTCTATACGGGAGGAGATCATGATCCAGATGCAATGGACGATCCGGCTGATTCTGGCCGGACTGGCCCTGATCGGGCTGCTCGTGATGATGGGTTGCGGGATGTGCTCCCGGAAACCCGACGCCGATCAGGCGGCGCAGAAGGGCGAGGAAGCCGGGGAAGCAGCGCAGCCGGGACTGCAGCAGATGGGTGATGCGCTGTCCAAGATGAAAGAAGCGATGGAGGGCAAGGGCGAGCCGGTGGAGCCGGTGGATCACCAGGCGCTCAAGGCGCTGTTGCCCGAGACGGCCGCCGATCTGGCGCGTGAATCAACCGAAGGCGAAAAGTCAGGCGCCATGGGGGTCAAGGTGTCCATGGCCCGCGCCCACTATGCGAATGAGGAATCCAGTCTGGACATCGAGATCACGGATATGGGCACGGCTTCGGGATTGACCGCCATGGCATCGGCCGCCTGGACCCTGGTCGACATTGACAAGGAATCCGCCGATGGTTACGAGCGGACCATGACCTACCGCGGCCACCGGGCGTTCGAAAAATTCGACTCCCAGTCCCAGCGGGGCGAGATGCATGTGCTGGTCGCCAAGCGGTTCATCGTCAACATCCAAGGTTCCAATCTGCCCATGGATCGGATCAAGTCCGCGCTGGGCGAGGTGGACCTCGGCCAGCTCGCCACCCTCGCGAAGGAAGCCGCGGAGTCCGCCCAATGAGGTCTACCCGGCTCTTTGGCCGACGCCTGACCGTCATCGCGCTCGGCCTGCTCCTGTCCGGCTTGACCGTCGGCGCACCCGTCGCGCCGGCGGTCCTGTCGCCCGACGACGTGGGCCGCCTCCGGTCCGTGACCGAAGCCCGGATCAGTCCCGACGGCAAGTGGATTGCCGCGGTGGTCAGCTGCCAGCGTGAGGCCGGCGATGCGCCCGGCGGCAACTACGCCGAGCTGCATGTCTGGTCCGTGGCGACGGGTCAGGCGCGCCCCTTCGTCACCGGTCAGGTGGCGGTCAGCGCGCCGGAGTGGTCGCCCGACGGCCGCCTCATCGCGTTCCTGCTCAAACGGGGTGGCGACGCCAAGACCCAGGTCTGGACGATTCCCGCCGACGGGGGTGAGGCCGCGCCGGCCACACAGTCGGCCACCGACGTCCTCGCCTTCCGCTGGCATCCGGACGGCTCCCGGCTGGCCTACGTCGCCCAGCCGGCCCCGTCGGCCCGCGAGCAGGAACTGGAAAAGAAAGGCTACAACTTCATCTACTTCGAGGAGAACCTGAGGCCGCGCGCCCTCCACCTCGTCGGCCTGCCCGCAGGCGGCGTGTTCCCGGAACCCGTCCTCCTAGTCGGCGACCTCAGCGTCTGGGATTTCTGCTTCAGCCCGGACGGCGCACGGATCGCCCTGTCGGCCGCCGAGCGCAACCTGGTGGACCACGAGTACATGTTCCAGAAGATTTACCTGCTCGAGCTGGCCGGACGCACGTTGACACCGTGGGTGGATCCCGACGGGAAACTGGGCTCTCTGGCCTTCAGTCCCGACGGCGCCAAACTGGCCTACACGGCCGCGATCGAACGGAAGGATCACGCCGTGAGCCAGGTGTTCGTCGTGGCGGCGGACGCGCGCACGCCGCGCAACCTCACCCCGCCCGCCTTCGCCGGACATGCGGTGTGGGCGGGCTGGCAGGATGCCGACACCGTGCTCTATCTCGCCGGTGAAGGCGTCCGCCAGACGTTGAGCGCCGTCGCCTGGCGCGGCGGCGAGCGTCGGATGCTCCTGGACGGTGCGGCGTACGGTCTGGCGTTCGGCGTGCCGCATGCCGCGCGGGACGGGCGGGTGATGGCGTTGACCGGCCACACCGCCGCGTATCCGCCGGAGCTCTTCGTCTGGACCGGCGCCGGCGAACCGCGCCGCCTGTCCCACTCCAATCCCTGGCTGTCGGAACGCGCCCTGGGCCGGCAGGAGGTCATCCGCTACGCCGCCCGCGACGGGCGCTCCATCGAAGGCCTGCTGGTCCATCCGACCGCAGTGGAGCCGGGTCGGAAGCCGCCGCTGGTGGTGGTCGTCCACGGCGGCCCCGAGGCGCACTATTCCGACGGCTGGCTCACCCGGTACTCCGAGCCGGTGCAGGTTCTGGCCGGCACGGGTTATCTGGTCTTCCTGCCCAACTATCGCGCCAGCACCGGTTACGGTGTCGCGTTCGCCGCGGAGGGCTACGGCGATCCAGCGGGCAAGGAATTCGACGACATCGCCGACGGGATCGATTACCTGGTCGGCCGGGACCTGGCCGATGCCGGCCGCGTGGGCCTGATCGGCGGCTCGTACGGCGGCTACGCCGCGGCGTGGTTCGCCACGTACTACACCCGGTACGTTCGGGCGGTGTGCATGTTCGTCGGCATCAGCGACCTGGTCAGCAAGCGGGGCACCACCGACATTCCGTACGAGGAACTCCACGTCCACTCCGGCAAGCCGCTGGAGCAGATGTGGGATCTGGCCCTCCAGCGCAGCCCGCTCTACCACGCCGAGAAGAGCCGCTCGGCCGTGCTCATCCTGGGCGGAGCACAGGATCCCCGCGTCCACCCGAGCCAGAGCCTCGAGTTTTACCGCCAGCTCAAGATGACCGGCCACCCGGCCGTCCGGCTGGTGCAGTATCCCGGTGAGGGGCACGGCAACCGGAGGCAGCCGGGCCGGATCGACTCGCTGCACCGCCAATTGCAGTGGCTGGACTGGTACGTGCGCGACCTCCGGCCGCTGGACGGGCCGCTGCCGCCGCTGGACCTGAGCGACCGGTACGGCCTGACCCTGCCGAACCGTTGAGGCCGGTTCTTTTTCAATTAATCGCTTGCCAAAGGGTGGGCGATTGCGATAGCATCCAGTTTTTCGAGCGGCGAACCCCGATGCGTTCGGGGTTCTTCTTTGATTTTTCGCTTGACGCGGGCCGCCGCCTGTGTTAGTTTAAGCGACTCGCGACGCTGGCGTAGCTCAACCGGTAGAGCAGCTGATTTGTAATCAGCGGGTTGGGGGTTCAAGTCCTCTCGCCAGCTCCACAGACAGCATAGTTATTTGCACCTGCAATAGACGGAGAGGTGGTCGAGCGGTCAATGGCAGCGGGCTGTAAACCCGCCGGACTTAGGTCCTACGGAGGTTCAAATCCTCCCCTCTCCACCATGATTTTGAGGCGAGGTTCAGGCTTCAGAGGGAGAACGCCCCCCAGTTGTTCGCATACAGACCTCGGGCTGAATCGAGTCTTGACGCCTTGAAAGCGGGAGTAGCTCAGCTGGCTAGAGCATCAGCCTTCCAAGCTGAGGGTCGCGGGTTCGAATCCCGTCTCCCGCTCCACTTTGCCTTCAAAATTTCGGTCGGCTCTGGGCCCACGTAGCTCAGTCGGTAGAGCACTTCCTTGGTAAGGAAGGGGTCACCAGTTCAATTCTGGTCGTGGGCTCCATCTCTCTTCATTCGGAACATGGCATTTATTAATGATGATTTTGGAGGAGATCAGCAATGGCTAAAGAAAAGTTTGAACGGACCAAGCCTCACGTCAACATCGGCACCATCGGTCACGTCGACCACGGCAAGACGACGTTGACGGCCGCGATCACCCGGGTCCTGGCGAAGAACAATCCCAAGATCAAGTTCCGCAGCTTCGACTCCATCGACAACGCCCCGGAAGAAAAGGCGCGCGGCATCACGATCGCCACCGCCCACGTCGAGTACGAGACGGGCAACCGGCACTACGCCCACGTGGACTGCCCCGGCCACGCCGATTACATCAAGAACATGATCACCGGCGCGGCCCAGATGGACGGCGCCATCCTCGTGGTCAGCGCGCCGGACGGCCCCATGCCCCAGACCCGCGAGCACATCCTGCTGGCCCGTCAGGTCGGCGTCCCCTGCATCGTGGTCGCCCTGAACAAGGTGGACGCGGTGGACGACCCGGAACTGCTGGACCTCGTGGAAATGGAAGTGCGCGACCTGCTCAGCAAGTACGAGTTCCCCGGCGACGAGATCCCCATCGTTCGCGTCAGCGCCCTCCGGGCTCTGGAAACCGAGGATCCCGAGGCTGAAAAGGGCATCCTGAACCTGATGGAAGCGGTGGACCGCTATGTGCCGCTGCCGCAGCGCGACGTCGAGAAGCCCTTCCTGATGCCCATCGAGGACGTGTTCAGCATCAGCGGCCGCGGCACTGTCGTGACCGGCCGCGTGGAGCGGGGCAAGGTCCATGTCCAGGAAGAAATCGAGATCGTCGGCATCCGGCCCACCATGAAGCGCGTGGTCACCGGCGTCGAAATGTTCCGCAAGCTGCTGGACGAGGGCCAGGCCGGCGACAACGTCGGACTGCTGCTCCGCGGCACCGACAAGGACGAGGTGGAGCGCGGCCAGGTCGTGGCCAAGCCCGGCACCATCACCCCGCACACCCACTTCAAGGGCGAAGTCTACATCCTGACGAAGGAAGAGGGCGGTCGCCACACCCCGTTCTTCAACGGCTACCGGCCCCAGTTCTACTTCCGGACCACCGACGTGACCGGCAACGCCACCCTGAGCCAGGGCGTCGAAATGGTCATGCCGGGCGACAACACCAGCCTCGAGATCAAGCTGATCACCCCGATCGCCATGGAAAAGGGTCTCCGCTTCGCCATCCGCGAAGGCGGCCGGACCGTGGGCGCCGGGACCATCACCGAGATCATCGAGTAGCCGGGCGCTTCCCGGCGGGGTTTGACCCATGCGTGAACAAGTACAATTGCAGTGCAGCGAGTGCAAGAACAAGAACTACACGACGACGCGCGACAAGAAGAAGCATACCGAGAAATACGAGCTCAACAAGTATTGCCCCTTCTGTCGCCGGCACACGCCGCACAAGGAAGCCAAGTAGTCGGAGTTCGGAGCGTGCAGGCCAGTAGCTCTAATGGCTAGAGCGCCGGTCTCCAAAACCGGATGTTGGGGGTTCGAATCCCTCCTGGCCTGCCATTTATTCCTTTTGATAGCCGAGGAATAGCCTGTGACGAACATCATTGAAGCGGTCAAGCGTTTTTTCACCTCAGTCGTGGACACGTTCAAGCGGTTCTTCAGTTTCATCAGCGAGACGAAGTCGGAACTGAAGAAAGTCTCGTGGCCGGACCAGAAAGAGGTTTACAGCACCACGATCGTGGTCATTCTGACCTCGATCTTCTTCGGCTTCTACCTGTTTCTGGTGGATCTGGCCCTGCAACACGGGATCCACTACCTGAGCACACTCTTCCGGGAATGATCCATGGGCGACAAGAAGTGGTACATCATCCACACGTATAGCGGCTTCGAGCGCCGGGTCGCCGAGAGCCTGATGAACCGCATCCAGATCGCCGGGATCGAGGGCGCCATCGGGCAGATCCTGATCCCCACCGAAGATCTCGTGGAGATCAAGGGCGGCAAGAAGGTGGTCACGTCCAAGATCGTGTATCCCGGGTACGTGCTCATCGAACTGGACATGACCGACGAGATGTGGCACCTGATCCGCTCCATCCCCCGGGTGACGGGATTCATCAGCTCCGGCGGCAAGCCGACGCCGCTGACCGAGGAAGAGATCAACAGCCTGATGAGCTCCCTGATGGCGTCGGCGGAGAAGCCCAAGCCCCGTTTCCGGTTCGAGAAGGGCGAAACCGTCAAGATCATCGACGGCCCCTTCTCCAACTTCGTCGGGGTCGTGGATGACATCAACAACGAGAAGAGCACGCTGAAGGTTTCGGTCACCATCTTCGGGCGTCAGACCCCGGTGGAGCTCAACTTCCTTCAGGTGGAGAAGATTTAAGGAGTTCCCATGGCCAAAAAAGCGGTCGGTTTCATCAAACTGCAGATACCCGCCGGTCAGGCCACTCCGGCCCCCCCCGTGGGCCCGGCACTCGGCCAGCACGGCGTCAACATCATGGATTTCTGCAAGAACTTCAACGCGAAGACTCAGAAGGATTCCGGACTGATCATCCCGGTAGTCATCACGGTCTACAGCGACAAGTCCTACTCCTTCATCACCAAGACGCCGCCGGCGGCGGTGCTCTTGAAGCAGATGGCGAAGATTGCCAAAGGTTCCCCCGAGCCCAACAAGAACAAGGTGGCCAAGCTGTCCATGGCTCAGGTCAAGGATATCGCCAAGACAAAGCTGCCCGACCTGAATTGCTACGACGTGGACGCCGCGGTGAAAATCATCATGGGCACCGCGCGGAGCATGGGCATCGAAATTAGTGAATAGAGGTAGATTCCGATGGCCAAACGCGGAAAGAAATACAACAACGCCTCCCAGCTCGTGGACCTGCGGGAATATGAACTGAACGAGGCCGTCGCCCTGATCAAGAAGATCGCCTTCGCCAAATTCGACGAGACGCTTGAGGTCTCCATGCGGCTGGGTGTCAATCCCAAGTACGCCGACCAGATGGTCCGCGGCACGGTGGTGCTGCCCCACGGCCTGGGCAAGTCGAAGAAGGTGGCGGTCATCACCTCGGCCGAGAAGTTCAAGGAAGCCCAGGACGCCGGCGCCGACGAAGTGGGCGCCGAGGACCTGGTGGACAAAATCTCCAAAGGCTACCTGGACTTCGACGCCGTCGTGGCCACACCCGACATGATGAAGTTCGTCGGCCGCCTCGGCAAGGTTTTGGGCCCCCGCGGCCTGATGCCCAACCCGAAGACCGGCACCGTGACGACGGAAGTGGGGAAGGCCATCAACGAGATCAAAGCCGGCAAGGTAGAGTTCCGGGTGGACAAGGGCGGCGTGGTCCACGCCCCCGTGGGCAAGCTCTCCTTTGATGTGGAAAAGCTCATCGAGAACGCATCGGCCTTCATCGACGCCGTCGTCAAGGCCAAGCCGCCCGCCAGCAAGGGCAAGTATATCCATAGCATCTTCGCCTGCTCGTCCATGGGCCCGGGGATCCAGATCTCCCTGCCCTCCTTCGAGAAAGGCGCGAGGAAATAGCCGTGAACAAGACCGAAAAAGAACAACTGCGCGAAGAACTGCACCACATCTTCAACACCCACCCGTACGCCCTCGTACTCAGCTTCAGCGGGTTGAAGGTGAACGACGTGGCCGCCCTCCGGCGCAAGCTGCGCGACTCCAAGTGCGCCTACCGGGTGGTCAAGAACACCGTGGCCAAGATCGCCGCTGACGGTACGCCCATGGCCGCCCTGCTCGACCAGTTCGAGGGAACCACGGCCATCGCCTACCACCCCTCCGACCCCGTCGTCCTGGCCAAGATCTTCAGCGACTTCACCAAGGACAACAAGGCCATCGGGTTCAAGGGCATCCTGCTCGAAGGCCGGCCGCTGCCCGCCGACCAGCTCGAGATGGTGGTCAACATGCCCACCAAGACGGAATCGCTCAGCAAGATGCTGTTCCTGCTCAATTACCCGGTCACCAGCCTGGCCCGCGTGCTCCAGGCGTCGCTCCGCGACCTCTGCCTGGTCATGAAGGAAGCCCGGAAAGAATCCTGAGATTGATAAGCAATAAATTCTGGAGGTACCATAATGTCTATCACCCGTGAAGAAGTCCTCAACTGGATCGAGCAGTCGACGATGCTGGAAATCGCCCAGCTGGTCAAGGACATCGAGACGAAGTTCGGTGTCTCCGCCGCCGCGGCCGCCCCGGTCATGATGGGTGCTGCCGCCCCCGGCGCCGCCGCTGCGGCTGTGGCTGAAGAGAAGACCGAGTTCGAAGTGGTCCTGAAGGAAGTGGGCGCCGAGAAGATCAAGGTCATCAAGGTGGTCCGCGAAGTCACCAGCCTGGGCCTGAAAGAGGCCAAGGACCTGGTCGAGGGCGCGCCCAAGCCGGTCAAGGAAGGGGTCTCGAAGGACGAGGCCGAGTCCATCAAGAAGAAATTCGAAGAAGTCGGCGCCAAGGTTGAAATCAAGTAGGTCCGCGCCGGAGGACCGGCGAGAACCGGGAAAACGGGATGGAAGGGAGCGTTTCCCTTTCATTCCCTTTTTCCATTTAACCTTTTCTTTTTGCCCGGTTTAGGGTAGAATTTGTGACATCCCGGCGGACGGTTGCGGACCATCAACTAGGCGCCCGTTGCCGCTCTGACAAATGCCGACCCCCCTTAACTGAGACGAGCCCGGACCCATTCTTACCCTGGAGATTTACGCCCATGGCCGAATCTATCACCCCTCAGCAGGATAGGCACGATTTCGGACATATCTCGGCAACCGTCCCCATCCCCAACTTGCTCGAGATCCAGATGAAATCCTACCAGACCTTCCTGCAGATGGAACTGCTGCCGGACGAGCGGGAAGATGTCGGGATCCAGTCGGTGTTCGCTTCGATCTTCCCCATCGAGGATTTCCGCTCCACCGCCAGTCTCGAGTTCGTCCATTACACGCTGGGCGACTGGGAGTGCAAGTGCGGGAGCCTGGTGGGGATCGAACACCTGCGCTCCAAGTGCATGGACTGCGGCCAGACCATCGTCACCAATCCGCAGCACCTCGGCCACATCATCTGCCCGGCGTGCGGCGCCCGCAACGAGAACAAGTTCTCCCGGTGCGTGTCCTGCGGGGATCCGGTCGAGCTGAAAATCAAGTACACCATCGACGAGTGCATCGACCGCGGCATGACCTATTCGGTGCCGCTCAAGGTCACCGTCCGGCTCGTGCTCTACGACGTCGACGAGGAGAGCGGCAGCCGGACCATCCGCGACATGAAGCAACAGGAGGTGTTCTTCGGCGAAGTGCCGCTGATGACGCCCCGGGGCACGTTCATCATCAATGGCACCGAACGCGTCATCGTCTCCCAGTTGCACCGATCGCCCGGCGTGTTCTTCGAGGTGGACCCGGAGCGCAAATACTACCTCGGCAAGGTGATTCCCTACCGCGGCTCGTGGGTGGAGTTCGAGTACGACCACAAGAACATCCTGTACATCCGCATCGACCGCAAACGCAAGTTCCTGGCCACGATCTTCCTGCGGGCCCTGGGCTACGAGAGCAACGAGGAGATTCTGAACCTCTTTTACCGGCCCGTCACCATCACCATGAAGGGCGGCAAGATCAGCCGGATGCTCGATGAGACACTCATCGGCAGCAAGCTGCGCCAGACCGTCACCCACCCGGACGATCCCACCGACGTGCTGTACAAGAGCGGGGACCGCTTCAATTTCGGCCACCTCGAAGACCTCAAGGGCATCGGCATGAAGCAGCTGCTGCTCAGCGCCGACGACCTGCAGGGCGCCATCCTGCTCAACGACGTCGTCAACATGGAGACCGGCGAGATCCTGGGCGAAGCCAACGAGGACATCACCGCCACGATGATCAACCGGATGTTCGAGGCCGGGGTCAAGCAGCTCCAGATCTGCTACCCCGAGTTCGACGACGCCGGCCCGACCATCTCCGCCACGCTCCACAAGGATCCCATCCAGACGAGCCAGGAGGCGCTGATCGAGTTCTACAAGAAGCTGCGCCCCGGCGACCCCCCGACCCTCGAGGTCGCCTCGAGCATGTTCCAGGGCATGTTCTTCGATTCGAAGCGCTACGACCTGTCCAAGGTGGGCCGGCTCAAGTCCAACCTGAAGCTGGACCGGGACATTCCCCTGACCCAGCGCACGCTCACCCAGCAGGATTTCATCGACGTCCTGAACTATCAGCTGAAGCTGCCCGTGGGCATCGGCACGGCCGACGACATCGACCACCTGGGCAACCGCCGGGTGCGCGCCGTCGGTGAACTGCTGGAGAACCAGTTCCGCATCGGCCTCGTGCGCATGGAGCGCGCCATCAAGGAGAAGATGTCGGTCTTCCAGGAACTGGCCCAGATCATGCCCCACGACCTGATCAATTCCAAGCCGGTCATGGCCGCGCTGAAGGAATTTTTCGGCAGCTCCCAGCTCTCGCAGTTCATGGACCAGACGAATCCGCTGTCGGAAATCACCCACAAGCGCCGGCTGTCGGCCCTGGGGCCCGGCGGCCTGTCCCGCGAGCGGGCCGGCTTCGAAGTCCGCGACGTGCACACGAGCCACTATGGGCGCCTCTGCCCCATTGAAACCCCGGAAGGTCCCAACATCGGCCTGATCAGCTCGCTGAGCTGCTTCGCCCGGATCAACGACTACGGATTCATCGAGTCGCCGTACCGCAAGGTCATCGACGGCCGGGTGGTGGAGCACGTCCGGATCACCGACCGCGGCGACGCATCGTTCAAGATCTCCGAGATCGTCCTGCAGGAGGAGGCGGACGCCGAAAACGAGCGGCTGCGCAAGCGGAAGAAAAAGGTCTGCCTGTACGAGATCCACCCCTTCTACATGACCGCCTGGGAAGAAGAGAAGTACGTCATCGCCCAGTCCTCCATCCGCCTGGAGGAGAAGGGTCACATCGTCGACGACCACGTGGACGCCCGCAAGGGGGGCAACTTCATCCTCTCCGCCCGCGAGGACGTCAACTTCATCGATGTCTCGCCCAAGCAGCTGGTCAGCGTGGCCGCCGCCCTGATCCCCTTCCTGGAGCACGACGACGCCAACCGCGCCCTGATGGGTTCCAACATGCAGCGCCAGGCGGTGCCGCTGCTCGTGGCCGAGCCGCCCATCGTGGGCACCGGCATGGAAGCCATCGCCGCCCGCGACTCCGGCGCCGTGGTGGTCAGCACGCGGGCCGGGATCGTCGACCGCGTGGACGCCGAGCGCATCATCATCCGCGTCACCGACCCCGGCGACAGCAAGCGCCTCGCCCGCGAGGCCGGCGTCGACATCTACCTGCTCAACAAGTTCAAGCGCTCCAACCAGAACACCTGCATCAATCAGAAGCCGCTGGTCAAGACGGGCGAATTCGTCCAGAAGGGTCAGGTGATCGCCGACGGCCACTGCACCAGCCACGGCGAACTGGCCCTGGGCCGGAACGTCCTGGTGGCCTTCATGCCCTGGGGCGGCTACAACTTCGAGGACGCGATCCTGATCAGCGAGAAACTGGTCAAGGAAGATGTGTACACCAGCATCCACATCGAGGAGCTGGAAATCGAAGCCCGCGAGACCAAGCTGGGTTCCGAGGAAATCACCCGCGACATCCCCAACGTCTCCGAGAAGGCGCTCAAGGACCTGGACGACAGCGGCGTCATCCGCATCGGCGCCTCCGTCAAGCCGGGCAGCATCCTGGTGGGCAAGGTCACGCCCAAGAGCGAGACGCAGCTGTCCCCCGAGGAGAAGCTGCTGCGGGCGATCTTCGGCGACAAGGCCAGCGACGTCAAGGACAACTCCCTGAAATGCCCGCCGGGCATCGAGGGCATCGTGGTGGACGTGAAGATGTTCACCCGCAAGGGCGTGCAGAAGGATCTGCGCGCCCTGGCCATCGAGCAGGACCAGGTGGACAAGATGCGCTCCGATCTCGACGAGCAGATCCGCATCCTCCGCGAGGAGCGCGACAAGCAGGTCAGCCATCTGCTGGTCGGCCGGACCCTGGCCAAGCCGGTCAAGCACAAGGCGCTCGGCGTGGCGTGGGACAAGGGCACCGTCCTGACCGATGAGATGCTCCGGCCGCTGGGCATCAGCGACCTGAAGCTGCTCAAGGTCGAGGGCGAGGGCATCGACCAGGCCCAGGAGATCCGCCTGATCGAGGACAAGATCAACAACAAGATCAGCGTGCTCGACGGCATCTTCGAGGAGAAGAAGAACTCCCTGGAGATCGGCGACGAGCTGCCCCCCGGCGTGAACAAGCTGGTCAAGGTCTACGTCGCCATGAAGCGCAAGGTGTCGGTGGGCGACAAGATGGCCGGCCGCCACGGCAACAAGGGTGTCATCGCCAAGATCCTGCCCGACGAGGACATGCCCTTCCTGCCCGACGGCACGCCGGTCGAGATCGTGCTGAACCCACTGGGCGTGCCCTCACGCATGAACGTGGGCCAGATTCTGGAGACCCACCTCGGTTGGGCCGGCATCGTGCTGGGCATGCAGTTCACGACGCCCGTGTTCGACGGCGCCAAGGAGGACGAGATCCGCGACCTGCTCAGCCGGTCCGGGATGGACACCTCCGGCAAAACCGCGCTGTTCGACGGCAAGACCGGCGAGGCGTTCGAGCAGAAGGTCACCGTGGGCTACATCTACATGATGAAACTGTCCCACCTGGTGGACGACAAGATCCACGCCCGCTCCATCGGCCCCTACTCCCTGATCACCCAGCAGCCGCTGGGCGGCAAGGCCCAGTTCGGCGGCCAGCGTTTCGGCGAGATGGAGGTGTGGGCGCTGGAAGCCTACGGCGCGGCCCACATCCTGCAAGAGCTGCTCACCGTCAAGTCCGACGATGTGCAGGGCCGGAACAAGATCTACGAATCCATTGTCAAGAACAAGGCTTCGTACGTGCCCGGCATCCCCGAGTCGTTCAACGTCCTGGTGCGCGAGCTGCAGAGCCTGTGCCTGGACGTTGAGCTGATCAAGTTCAGAGAAGACTGAGCGTTTCCGGCCAAGGAGGAACGAGCTTGAGCCAGACAATCTTCCGCGAAGACAAGCGCCGGTTGACCACTGATTTCGATTGCATCCGCCTGGGAGTCGCCTCCCCGGAGAAGATCATCAGCTGGTCGTACGGCGAAGTGAAGAAGCCCGAGACGATCAACTACCGCACGTTCCGGCCGGAACGCGACGGCCTGTTCTGCGCCAAGATCTTCGGGCCCACCAACGACTGGGAGTGCTTGTGCGGCAAGTACAAGCGGATGAAATACAAGGGCGTGATCTGCGACAAGTGCGGCGTGGAGGTCACCCACTCCCGCGTCCGCCGCGAGCGGATGGGCCACATCACGCTGGCCTCGCCCAGCTCCCACGTCTGGTTCTTCAAGGGCCTGCCCAGCCGCATCGGGCAGCTCCTGGACATCAGCCTGAAGAACCTGGAGCGGGTGCTCTACTTCGAATCGTACATCATCCTGGATCCCGGCACCAGCGGCCGCAAGGAGCGGGACCTCCTCACCGAGGATGAGTTCCGCACCATCCGCCAGGAGAACCCGGACAACTTCCGCGCCGGCATGGGCGCCGAAGCCATCCGCGAGATCCTGGCCCGGATGGACATGGAAGTGATGTCCAAGGACCTGCGCGACAAGATGCGCGCCGAGTCCTCGCACATGAAGAAGATCAAGCACGCCAAGCGGCTGAAGGTCGTGGACAGCTTCCGCAAGTCCGGCAACAAACCGGAATGGATGATCCTGACGGTCATCCCGGTGATCCCGCCCGAGCTGCGCCCCCTGGTGCCGCTCGACGGCGGCCGGTTCGCCACCTCCGACCTCAACGACCTGTACCGCCGGGTGCTCAACCGCAACAACCGGCTCAAGAAGCTGCTGGAGCTGCGCGCGCCCGAGGTGATCATCCGGAACGAGAAGCGTATGCTGCAGGAGGCGGTGGACGCGCTGTTCGACAACGGCCGGCGCGGCCGCGTGATCCGCGGCTCCAACAACCGCCCCCTGAAGTCGCTGTCCGACAACCTGAAAGGGAAGCAGGGCCGCTTCCGCCAGAACCTGCTGGGCAAGCGCGTCGACTACTCCGGCCGCTCCGTCATCGTGGTCAACCCCGAGCTGCGGCTCCACCAGTGCGGCCTGCCCAAGAAGATGGCGCTGGAGCTGTTCAAGCCGTTCATCTACCACCGCCTCGAGGCGCTGGGCTACGCGTCCACCGTCAAGAGCGCCAAGGAGATGGTGGAGACCGAGCACCCCGACGTCTGGGACATCCTCGAAGAGGTGATCAAGGAGCACCCGGTGCTCCTCAACCGCGCCCCGACGCTGCACCGGCTGGGCATCCAGGCCTTCGAGCCCGTGCTGGTCGAGGGGAAGGCCATCCAGATCCACCCGTTGGTCTGCGCGGCGTTCAACGCCGACTTTGACGGCGACCAGATGGCCGTCCACGTGCCGCTGTCGCCCGAAGCCCAGGTCGAGGCCGCGGTGATCATGCTCAGCACCAACAACATCCTGAAGCCCGCCGACGGCCGGCCCATCACCGTGCCGTCGCAGGATATCGTGCTCGGCCTGTTCTACCTCACCAGCCTCAAGGCTCACGCCCGGGGCGCCGGCAAGGTGTTCGGCAGCTCGGACGAGATCTACTACGCCCTGGAGAACAAGGAAGTGGAGCTGCTGACGCCGATCCGCTTCCGGTACACCGGCCGCCTGATCAACCTGTCGAAGGACGACCAGGAGATCAGCGCCGCCTCCGTCCAGGAAGTGACCAACCACTACATCGACACCACCGTGGGCCGGGTCATCCTCAACGACCGCCTCCCGTCGGACATCCCGTTCGTCAACGGCCGCCTCAACAAGGACGGCCTCAAGAAGCTGGTCACCTACGCCATCCTCAACCTGCCCCATCCGGTGACCATCAAGATCCTGGACGACCTGAAGGCGGTGGGCTTCGCCTACGCCACCCGCGCGGGCATCTCCATCGGCATCGACGACCTGGTCGTCCCCGCCGTGAAACAGCAGATCGTCGACCGGGCCAAGAAGGACGTCATCGAAGTCGAGAACCAGTACCTCGCCGGCACCATCTCCAACGGCGAACGCTACAACAAGGTGGTCGAGATCTGGAGCCAGGTGACCCACCGCGTGGCCGAGAAGATGTTCGTGGCCATGGAGGAGAAGGAGCGCACCACCGGCGAGTTCAACCCCATCAATCTGATGGCCACCTCCGGCGCCCGCGGCAGCAAGCAGCAGATCCGCCAGCTGGCCGGCATGCGCGGCCTGATGGCCAAGCCGTCCGGCGAGATCATCGAGACGCCCATCACCTCCAACTTCCGCGAAGGCCTCACCGTGCTGCAGTACTTCATCTCCACGCACGGCGCTCGCAAGGGTCTGGCGGACACCGCCCTGAAGACCGCCGACTCCGGCTACCTGACCCGCCGCCTGGTGGACGTGGCCCAGGACATGATCATCACCCACGAGGATTGCGGCACGCTCGAGGGTGTCGAGGTCGGCGCCATCATCGAGATGGGCGAGGTGATCGTGCCCCTGAGCGACCGCATCGTCGGCCGCGTCTCTCAGGAGGATATCCTCAACCCCATCACCGGCGAGGCCATCGTCAGCCGCAACGAGGAGATCACCGAGGAGAAGGCCGCCGAGATCGAGAGCCTCGGCATCGAGAAGGCGCTCATCCGCTCGGCGCTCACCTGCAACGCCGCCCGCGGCGCCTGCATCAAGTGCTACGGCCGGAACCTGGGCACCGGCAACATGGTGGAGATGGGCGAGGCGGTGGGCGTCATCGCGGCCCAGTCCATCGGCGAGCCGGGCACCCAGCTCACCATGCGCACGTTCCACATCGGCGGCGCTGTCAGCCGCGCCGAGGTGCAGTCCACCATCGAGATCAAGCACCGCGGCAAAGTCCGGTTCGAGGGCGTGCAGTGCATCGTCAACGCCCGCAGCACGCTGACGGTCATGAACCGCAACGGCGCCATCGTCATCGAGGACGAGAAGGGCCGCGACCGCGAGCGCTACTCCGTCGTCTACGGCGCGCGCATCCTGGTCGCCGACGGTGACATCGTCGACCCCGGCACCAAGATCGTGGAATGGGACCCGTTCTCCAACGTGTTCCTGAGCGAATTCTCCGGCAAGATCCGCTTCAAGGACATCATCCCCGATGAGACGGTCAAGGAGGAGAAGGACGAGGTTTCGCTCAAATCCATCAGCGTCATCATCTACTCGCCCAACGAGAAGCTGCAGCCCCAGATCGAGATCCTCGGCAAGAAGGGCGAGGTGCTCAAGTCGTACATGATCCCGGCCAAGGCCCACCTGGCCGTCAACGACGGCGACACCATCCAGGCCGGCGACATCCTGGCCAAGTTCCCGCTCGAGTTCACCAAGGCCAAGGACATCACCGGCGGTCTGCCCCGCGTGGTGGAGCTGTTCGAGGCGCGCAAGCCCCGCCAGCCCGCCGTCATCACCGAGGTCGACGGCGCCGTCCACTTCGGCAACGTGATCCGCGGCCAGCGGAAGATCGAAATCAAGACCGCCACCGGCGACGTGAAGGAATACTTCGTGCCGCGCGGCGCCTACATCACCTGCCAGGAGGGTGAGTTCATCAAGGCGGGCACGGCGCTCATCAGCGGTCCCATCAACCCGCACGACATCCTCAAGGTCCTCGGCGTCAAGCCGCTGCAGAGCTACCTGCTGAACGAAATTCAGGAGGTCTACCGCCTGCAGGGCGTCCAGATCAACGACAAGCACATCGAGGTGATCATCCGGCAGATGACCCGCTGGATCAAGGTCGAGGAGGTGGGCGACACCGAGTTTTACGTGGAGCAGCAGGTGGACAAGTTCCGCTTCCAGGAAGAGAACGAGCGGATGGCCCGCGAGGGCAAGGTGCCGGCCATCGGCCGCTCGCTGCTGCTGGGCATCACCAAGTCGTCGCTGTCCACCGACTCGTTCATCTCGGCGGCGTCGTTCCAGGAGACGACCCGCGTGCTCACCGAGGCCTCCATCGCCGGCAAGGTGGATTACCTGCTCGGCCTGAAGGAGAACGTGATCATGGGCCGGCTGATCCCCGCCGGGACCGGCTTCAAGAAGTACCGCCAGTTCAAACTCATCACCGAGCTCCGGGCGGAAGAGGCCGAGGCGATGCTCGAGGACATGAACGGCCACGATGTCGGCGAGCTTTCCGCCGAGGACTACGTCCCCGAACGCGGCAAGCTGGCGGAGCCCGACGACGAGTGAGTCGGGTCGAACCGATCGTTCAAGACCACCAACCGGCCGGAGCAGATGCTCCGGCCGTTTTTTTTGAGGCGGGGAAAGGCGAGACACCCGATCCGCCGCGGCGGACTTCGAGCCTCGACCGGCGGGCATCGGCGCGGCTTTTCGAAACAGCCGTGGTTTCGTGACCGGGGGCGCGATCGATGGGGTGCCGTGCCAGCCCGTCCGTTCCGGGTGCCGTTGGGGCGGCCCAGGCGCAGCCGCGCCGCGGGGCATTCGGCGGCGCGTCGCGCGCGGCGCCCCCCGGTTGGCATCTCATCCCAAAGATGGTACACTCATCGGTCGGGGTCCGACCCGGCTCCAATCCGGCCAGGAGATCGATCGTGATGCTGATCCGCCGCCTGTTGCTCTTCACCGCCGCCGCGGTCGCGCTGCTGCTACCCACCGTCCCGGCGGTGCCCACGGACGCCCGCCCCGCCGCGACGCCCGTGACACCGGCCCCGGCCGGCTACGAGGCCGGTTTGTGGCGGCGCGCCGTCACCCTCACCCATCGCGCCCTGGTCATCGACACCCACTGCGACGCCACCGGCCGGTTGCGAAAAGCCGATTACAACTTCGCCGCCGACACGCCCGATGTCCACGTGGACATCCCCAAGATGCGCCGGGGCGGGCTCGACGCCGAGTTCATGGCCGCCTTCACCTCGCCCCGCCACGAGGGCGCCGACGCGGTCACCGAGGCGCTGGGCCAGCTCGAGGCGCTGCGCGACACCGTCGACCGGCACCCCGGCGCGCTGGTCTTCGCCCGCACCGCCGGCGAGATCGAGGCCGCGCGGAAAGGCGGCCGCCTCGCGCTGCTGGCCAGTCTTGAAAACGGCACACCCATCCTGGAGAATCGGCTGGATCTGCTCCGGCTGTACCACCGGCTGGGGGTGCGCTCCATCGGCCTCTGTCATAACAAATCCAATTTCCTGTGCGACAGCTCCACCGACAATCCCGTCTCCGACGGGCTCAGCGCCTGGGGGCGGACGGTGGTGCGCGAGATGAACCGGCTGGGCATCATGGTGGACGTTTCGCACCTCGCCGACACCACCGTGCGCGACCTGTTCGAGGCGAGCCAGACGCCCGTGTTCGCGTCGCACTCCGCCTGCCGGGCGCTCTGCAGCGCCCCGCGCAACCTGCCCGACGAGCTGATCCGCGAGATCGGCCGGCGCGGCGGCGTCATCCAGGTGAACTTCTACGCCAGCTTCCTGAGCGATGAATACGGCCGCCGGGAAGAGGAACGGCGGGAGCGGCTCCGGCCGGAAATCGACCGGGTCCGGGCCCTGTTCACCACCGACATGGACGCGTATTTCCGCGAGATCACGCGCATCTTCAAGAGCCACCCCATTCCACCGCCCCCGGTGTCCGCGCTCGTGGACCACATCGACCATGTGGTTCAATTGACGGGGATCGACCATGTGGGCATCGGTTCCGACTTCGACGGCATCTCGGCCATGCCCGAGGGGATGAGCGGCTGCCAGGACCTGCCCATGGTGACGTACCACCTGCTGCAGCGCGGCTATTCCGAGCCGGACATTGAAAAAATCCTCGGCCGCAACTTCCTGCGCTACTTCCGGGAGGTGGAACGGACCGCCGCCCGGCTGCAGCGGCCGGCCCCGGCCGCCGTCGGGGCGGACCAGTGAACCGGCTCCTGCCGGCGCTCTGGGCGGCGCTGCTCCTCGTCGCGGCCTGGCTGCTGACCCTGACGGCCTTTGCCGTGCTCGAGGGGAACGACAGCGGCCTTTACTGCCGCGAGGAGGGCAACGCGCTGGCGGTCATCGGGGTCATTCCCGGTTCGCGGTGGGAGACCGCGGGATTCCGGAGGGGCGATCGCATCACGGCCATCGACGGAGACGCCGACCGGCTGCTCGACCGCCTGTATGCCGTCAAGATCGCCCAGCGCGAAGGGGATCCCTACCGTTTCACGATCGTCCGGGACGGAGTCGAGACGGAACGGGTCTACACCGCCGGGCCCGGCACCGCCCCGTGGCACAATTCGGCCAGCATCTCCATCCTCTGCGAGGCGGCGGTCAAGCTCGTCTATCTCGGCGCCGCGTTCTATTTTTTCTTCCTGTTCCGGCCCGCCGGGCCCGTGAGCCGGGCCAGCGGGGCGCTGTTCCTGCTGCTGGCCCTGTTGACGCCGTTCTTTCAGCTCAACCTCGCCTACCTGTGCGACGTGCTGGGCGTCTGGAGCACCCGGGCGCTGGCGGTGCCGCTGCTGGCGGTGTGTCTGCTGCCGCTGGCGGTGCTGCGCGTGGGGAGCCGACTGACGGAGAGGACCGCCCCGGCGCCGCCCACGGGGTTCGCCGGCCGCTGCCTCGTGGCGGTGTCGCTGCTGCTGTACGCCTCGTTCCTGTATGTGGTGCAGGACTATATCACGGTGCTGGCCCGCGGGGAGCCGCCGTCGGCCCTGGTGCCCATCTTCAGTGTCTTCATGGTGCTCAACGGCCTGCTGCTGTTGCTGCTGGTCACCGCAACGGTGGTCGCCTTCCTGCTGGTCATCACCCGCCTGGCCGGCTGGTCCGGAATCCGGCGCATGCCGGCCACCAACCGCCTGGTGGGTCTCCTGACCCTTGGCCTGGCCCTGCCCCTGGTGGCGGGCTTTTACCTGATGTACACGGATCAGCAGTTCACCCTCCTGTACGGACTGCGCAAGCTGCTGTACCTGATCTTTCCGGTGCTCTACATCCATGCCGTCACATTCTTCATGCGTTGCGACGGCGGGGAGGATGCCGCCACCGAGACCGCCCCGCGGGACGCTAATCCCTAAGCGCGGGGCCGGCCCCGCCGAGGAGACGCATCATGTCCGTCGCGACGACCACCCTGATCCTGATCCGGCACGGCGAAACCGCCCTGAACGTGGAGAACATCTTCCGCGGCCGAACCGACATCCCCCTCAACGCCACCGGCCGCGAGCAGGCGGTGCGGCTGGCCGAGGCGCTGCGGATGCTGCCGCTGGCCGCTATCTACTCGAGCCCCATGGATCGCGCGATGGCCACGGCGGCCCCCCTGGCCGCCGCCCACGGGCTGGCGACGCAGCCGGCGGCGGCGTTCCACAACATCTGCCTGGGCGAGTGGGAGGGGCGGTCCAAACGCGACGTCCAGCGGGAGTGTCCGGAGCTCTGGCACCAGTGGGTGCACGATCCGGAGCATATTCGCATCCCCGGCGGCGAGACGCTGGCCGACCTGCGCGCCCGCGTCGGGGCGGGGTTGGCGGAGATCCTGGCCGTCCATGCCGGGGCCACCGTCGCGGTGGTGTCGCACCGCAGCGTGCTCAAGGCGGCGCTGGCCGTCATCCTGGGCCTGGAAGGGCGCTACTTCTGGAAGTTCTACCTGGACAACGGCGCGTACACGAGCGTAGAGCATCGCTCCGACATTGGCTACACCATCACCCGGCTCAACGAAGGGTGTCACCTGGGTGAGCGGACGGAGGAGCTGTTCTAGGAGCGAGGTTCGAGACTTGAGGCTCGAGGCTTGTTCCTGGTCGTTGGACCTCGGACTTTGGGCTTGGAATTCGTAATCGTGATTCGTAATCGTGCTCGTAATCGAGCCGTTCGAAGGTTGGAATGTTTGAACGTGGGAATGTTCGCCGGTTCCCAAGTTCGCAGGTTCACAGGTTCGCGGACAACTCTTAGGATCTGGATTCTGTGACCCTGGTCCCAATACCCAGGTCCGAATTCCGATGTCCGCGTTACGGGAACGAGCCTCTAGCCTCGAGTCTCGAGCCTCGATTACGAGCACGATTACGATGACGATTACGATGACGATTACGAATTACGATTACGATGAAGAGAGCGGGCTAGGCGAGGCGGGCGTTCAGCGACAAGGCGAGGAGCTGCAGGCTGCGATAGCGCTCGCCGGCGCGTAGCATGGTCAGGGTTTTATTGTGCCGGAGCGGCTCGTCGCCGATCGCCGGATCCAGCACTCGCGCCCGCTCGAAGTCGGGCGTGCCCGGGATGGGCGAAAAGCTGGCCAACTGGATCTTGATCCCCAGCCGGTGGACGTACCGAATATCCGACTCCAGCTCCGTCGGGTCCAGGCCAGGCAGGCCGAACAGCAGGTAGGCGCCCAATTCCCGCGCCGTGAAACCGGCCGCGCGCAGCGCGGCCACCGCCGCCTCGGCCGCACCCCGGTCCACCTTGCCGGACGAGCGCATCCGTGCCGCCTCGCCCATCCCCTCGAAGCCCAGCCGGATGGTGACGAAGCCGGCGGTCCGCAGGAGCCGGGCCGTGTCGCGGTCGATGTAGCGCGGATGGACGGCGTTGGGCAGGTGGAACCGGACCGGCGGTCGCCACCGCGCGATCCCCTCCAGGATGGGCAGGAAGTGACGCTCGCGGTCGGCGAGCAGGGCGTCGTCGTAGAAGACCACGTGGCCCGCCCCCGTGACCGCCACCGTCTGCCGCAGCTCGTCGAGGACCGCCCCGGGCGCCTTGCGCTGCAGCCCGTCGAACATCGAGGGTGTGGCGCAGTAGGTGCAATGAAACGGGCATCCCCAGCCGGTGAGCACGGCGGCGTGCCGCAGCGGATGACCATAGAGATGATAGGCCGGCCCTAGGGAATCGGACACCGCCACCGGCAGCCCGGTGATGGCGGCAACCGCCCGGGCGGCTACCGCCGGTTCCGCCGCGGCCACCACGTCGTCGAACAGCCCCGACCGTTGTGCGTGCTCCGGGCAGAGCGCCGCATAGACGCCGCCGAGCACGATCCGGGCGCGGGGGAACGCCGCCCGCAGCCGGCGGGCCGCCCGGAACACGCCGCCGTACCAGTACGTCATGGCGCTGCCCAGGAAGACAAAATCGGGTTCGGCCAGCGCCGCCAGGCGCGCGCTGAAGTCGGTGTCGCCCATCCCGAAGCGGTAATAGTGGCGACGCGTGCCGGCCAGCGGCGCCGGTTTGGGGATCCGCACGGACGGGAACCGGCCGGTGGCGTGAAACCGGTCCGGGCCGCCCACCACCTCGCGGGCCAGGCAGTCGAGCAGGGTCACATCGGCGCCCGCCGCCTCGAGCAGCGCGCCGACGTGCAGCAATCCCAACGGCCGGAGCCAGAGGTCGTAGGCGGTGAAGTCCTCGATCCAGGGATTGACCAGCAGCACCCGGCTCATCATGGTTGCGCCTGGGCCAGCTCGCGCCGGTAGGCGTCGCGGAGCTCCGTAAAGAAGGCCTGGTAGGCGGGCGAGCGAAAGTCGGGGAACGTCCAGGGGAGCGATTCCCAGTGCCGGCTCCGCCACTGGAGGGTCACCTCGCCCCAGATGCCTTCGGCGAGGTACACGCGGTGGGCGAAATTTTTCGTGCTGGCCAGAACGATCTTGGCCTGCTCCAGGTAGCCCGGGTCCAGGTTCACCGGGCGGCGGAGGCCCGCCGTCCCGCCGGCGGCCAGCTCCGCCTCGAGGCGGTTGGCGGCCACTTTCATCGCGGGCAACCCGCCCGGCGGCGCCAGTCCGGCGAACGCCGCGAACCGGCGCCACACCGCCGGTCCCATTTCGTCGCGGTAGTAGTCGGTGAAGTTGAACGGCAGCGGTTCACTCAGCCGGTCGACGGGGCCGAAAGCGGCCGTGAGCCGCTCCAGGATTACCGCCCACGGGAAGCCGTCGGCATAGAGCACGCCGCAGAACAGCTTCACCGGCGGGACGGATCGGATCTGGCCCACGACAGCCTCCTGGATCAGCCGCCATTATGCCCCAGGCGTGGTGATTTGGCCAGCCGCGGAATCCGTCCGGCCCCCAGCCGCGTCAGAATTGTATGAATCGAACGCCGGGGATCTGGTACAATTATCTTTCTGAACCGGGAGGCCGCATGCTGGATTTCTCCCACCTCAGACCCGAAGAGCGCCACGTCCTCATCGCCGACGACGAACCCATGGTGCACTCCGTGCTCACGGCGATCCTCGGCCGGCTGGGTTTCACCGCCATCAGCGCCTTCGACGGGCTGGAGGCCGCCAAACAGCTTCAGGCGGTGCGGCTGCCCCTGGTATTCACCGACATCAACATGCCCGGGATGAACGGCGTCGATCTCTGCCGCTGGGTGCGGACCCACGCGCCGGACACGTCGGTCATCGCCATTTCCGGCGGCACCGATCTGACCACGGTGGTGGAGGTGATGCAGCTCGGCGCCTGCGACTACATCCAGAAGCCGTTCACCGTCCAGGCCATTGCCATCAGCCTGCAGAAGACGTTCGAGAAGCGAACCCTGGTCATCGAGAACCGCAACTACGTGGCCAATCTGGAGAACATGGTCCAGGAGCGCACCGTCGAGCTGCGCAAAGCCCTCCACGACGCCGAGCGGAGTTTCGACAACACCATCGTCGCGTTCGCCCTGGCCCTGGAGATGCGCGAGCACGAAACCCACGAGCATTCCATCCGGGTACGGGACTACGCCATGCTCCTGGCGCGACGGGCCGGTTTGGCCGGGAGCGAGATCCACAACCTGTCGGTGGGCGGCATCCTCCACGACATCGGCAAGATCGGCGTTCCGGACCGCATCCTGCTCAAGCCCGGGCCGCTGACACCCGACGAGTGGGCGGTGATGCGCCAGCATCCCGTCATCGGGGCCCGCATGATCGACCGCATCGATTCGCTGCCGGGCGCCACCCACGTGGTGCTGTCCCATCACGAGTGGTTCGACGGCAGCGGCTACCCCCACGGCCTTCGCCAGGACCGGATTCCCCTGGCGGCCCGACTGTTTGCGGTGGCCGACACCCTGGACGCGATGACCTCGGACCGGCCGTACCGTCACGCCCTGAGTTTCGAGGAGGCGTATGCGGAGGTCGGCCGGAACACCGAGCGGCAGTTCGATCCCGAGATCGTCCGCGTCTTCCGCGACATCCCGATGGCTGATTTTCTGGCCATCCGGGACCGGGTGGCCACCGACGCCCCGTCCCCGTCGGCCGGCTCCTGAGGCCGATGCCGGACCGGCGCCCGTCCGGTCCTTCGAATCCACCCCGTCCGCCTCGCATCCAAAACCGCTCCGGCGATTCGGATTCCCGCGAACCGCCGGTGATCATGCGCATCATCATTCCGGCACTCACACTCTGCCTGACGAGGGAAAGCGACATGGACAAACTGCTCGATCAAACGTATCCGTTTCAATTGCCGGCGCTGGGGTTCGCGTACGATGCCCTGGAGCCCCACTTCGATGCCCGCACCATGGAGATCCATCACTCCAAGCACCACGCCGCCTACGTCAACAATCTCAACGCCGCCATCGAGAAGCACCCGCACCTGCACGGGGTGCCGCTCGGCGACCTGCTGCGCAATCTCCCGTCCCTGCCTGCCGAGATCCAAGCCACGGTTCGCAACAACGGCGGCGGGCATTTCAACCACGCGCTGTTCTGGCAACTGCTCCAACCCGGCGGACCCGCCGCCCCCGGCGGCGAACTCCGGCAGGCCATCGACGCCGCCTTCGGTTCGTTCGGTGCATTCCAGGAGAAGTTCGCCCAGGCGGCCGCGACCCGGTTCGGCTCCGGCTGGGCCTGGCTGGCCGTTGACGCGTTCGGCCGGCTCCAGGTGCTCTCCACCGCCAATCAGGACGGTCCCCAGATGGACGGCATGGTCCCCATCGTCGGTCTGGACGTATGGGAGCACGCGTATTACCTGAAGTTCCAGAACCGCCGGCCTGAATATGTCCAGACGTTCTGGAACGTGCTGAACTGGGATGTGGTGAACGGCTGGTTCACCGCCCGGCGCTGATTCCAGGCTGCGTCATGAATCCGGCCGGTCCGGCGGTGATGACCGCCGGACCCATCTTCACGCAAGGAGGCTGTGATGATCCGATTAATTTTCCTGCTGGCCCTGGCGGTGATCGCAACGGCCGTCGTCAACGCCGGCGCCGGTTCCGATGATGGTGGCACCGTTCATGCATTCACCATGGACACCATCGACGGCCAGCCCCGCCCGCTGTCGGCCTACGCGGGGCAGGTCCTCCTGATCGTCAACACCGCCTCGCGGTGCGGGTACACCCCCCAGTACGGCCCTCTGGAGAAACTGTACGAGAAGTACAAGGATCGCGGGCTGCGGGTGCTGGCGTTTCCCGCCAACGATTTCGGCGCCCAGGAGCCGGGCAGCAACGAGGAGATACGGGAATTCTGCGGCCGCACCTACGGGGTCACGTTCGACTTGTTCGCCAAGATCAGCGTCAAGGGCGACGCCATGCACCCCCTGTACGGCTACCTGACCACGCACGGCCCCGATCCCGGACCCATCCGGTGGAATTTCACCAAGTTTCTGGTGGATCGGCAGGGTCGCGTGGTCGCCCGCTTCGAGTCCAAGGCGGACCCGCTGTCCGAGGAGGTCGTGGCCCGGATCGAGGCGCTGCTGCAGTAAGGTTCCGTGACGGGGGCGTCCCGAGGCGCCGTCAGACGTGCAGCCGGAAGAGCTCGAGCAGCGTGTCGGCGAACGGCCGGGGGAAAAACTCGGGCAACCGCTCCAGAAACAGGCGCCCGATGGCGTCCAGGGTGCTTAGCTTGGACAGTTCCGCATGGAAGCGGGCCAGGGCCGTCTCATCCACATTCCGGAGCACGTAGCGGGCCAGCGGCAGCGCGGGCTTGTTCACACTGAATCCCCGGAATCCCACCGCCAGCAGCAGAAGCAGAAAGAACGGGTGGGCGGCCATCTCGCCACAGCAGATGACCTCCTTCCCCTTGTCCCGCACGCCCGCGAAGATCATTTCCAGCCCCCGCCGCACGGCCGGATGCGCCGGCGAAAAAATGGACGCGTCGGTGCTCGTATTGCGGTCGTGGGCGACGGTGTATTGGACCAGGTCGTTGGTGCCGAGGGCGAAGAAATCCACCTCCTCGGCCAGGGCGTCGATGATGAAGATGGTGCTGGGGATCTCCAGCATCACCCCGAGGGGAAGGGGGAGACGGTGCCGGAGGTCCGCCTTCGCGGCGACGTCGGCGAGGATCGCCTTGGCGGTGCGCACCTCGTCCACGCTGGAGACAAACGGGAAAGTCAGGCGCAGGTTGCCCCGGTCGTTGGCGCGGAGGACCCCTTCGAGCTGCCGCCGGAACGCTTCCTGCAGAAAGATGCTGAGCCGGATGCCGCGCATGCCCAGGGCCGGATTGGTCTCGTGGAACTGCTCGCGGAGCTGGGGGATCTTGTCCGCGCCCAGGTCGAACGTGCGGATGTTGGCGGTGGCCGGGTACGCCTGTTCGGCCAGACGACGGTAGACCGACTCGTGCTCGGCGACGGTGATGGCGTCCAGCGGCCGGCCCAGGTACAGAAACTCCGAACGGAACAGCCCGACTCCGGCGACGCCCAATCCGGTATAGTCGTCGAGATCCTGCGGCAGCTCGGCGTTGATGTACAGGGCGCCGAGTGCCGGTGCCGGCTTCGGCTTGTCATCGCCCCGCGCTTCCAGGAGGCAATAGGGACCGCGGGCTTCGCCGGCCGGTTGACTCTGCCGGTGGCGGAACCGTTCGATGGTCTCGCGGTCCGGATTGACCACCACCGCGCCGGCGCTGCCGTCCACGATGAGGAAGTCGCCGGTGTGCACTTCCGCCGAGACCGCCTTGAGGTGGGTCACCGCCGGGATGTTCAGCGAGCGCGCAATGATGCTGGTGTGCGAGGTCCAGCCGCCGAAGTCCACGGCGAAGCCCTTCAGGTGCCTGAGGTTGACCTCGCTGAACAGCGACAGGCTGATCTCCGGGCAGATCACGATCACGTCATCGTACTGTTTGGTGTTGCCGTTGGGGGTCCGCCCGGCGATGTTGTGCAGCAGGCGGTCGGCGATGTCGGCGATGTCATGGAGCTTTTCGCGCAGATAGGCGTCCTGGAGTCCGACGTACACCGTCTGCAGGTGTTCCGACACCACCTTCACCGCCCACTCGGCGTTCACCGCGTCGGCGGCGATGCGGCGCCGGATGGCTCCGCTGAAGTGGTCGTCCTGCAGGATGAGGATATGTGCGCCGATCATCGCCGAGTGCTGGTGCCCCAGCTCGCGCTGGAGCATCGCTTCGACCTGCTGCAGCTGGGCGGTGGTGCGGGCAACCGCGTCGTCGAACCGCCGCAGCTCGGCCGGAATGTCGTCCGGCCGGAGGCGGATCTTGAAGACGGGCGGGAGTCCCGGGTCCACCTTCACCGCGTGGCCCATGGCGATGCCCGGCGACACGCCCTGTCCCGTCAGTTCCTTCATGGTGCTTCCATCCCTTCGTCGAATGCGTTCGCAAACAGGCGCTCGATCTCGGCCATCGCCGCCGCCTCGTCAACGCCCGTCACAGTCACCCGGAGCCGGGAGCCCCGGGAGGCGGCCAGCATGAGGATGCCCAGGATGCTCTTGCCGTCGATCTGCTCCTGCCGGTCCGGCCGGGCCAGGTAGACCCGTGATTGGAAGCGGGAGGCCGCGGCCACCAGGCGGGCGGCGGCGCGGGCATGGATGCCCAGCGGATTGTTCACCGTCAGCACTTTTTGCACCATGCGTGTTCCGTGCCCGCAAAGGCGATATTGTACACCCGGGGGCAAGCGCTCGGCGCGGCCGCGGCCGGAAGGGTCCGGCCGCTGGAGGCGGCCTGTGCGCCGCTCACGACTCGGCGAGGAACTGGGAAGCCACCGTGATGTTCGACTTGCCTTTCTCGCAGATCTTCTGGGCCAGCGAGGCGGCGGTCTCGCCGTCCGCCTGGCTGGCCGCCTTGATGATCATGGGCAGGTTGACGCCGGTGATCACCTCCACCCGGTACTGGTCCATGAATGAAATGGCCAGGTTGGACGGCGTCCCGCCGAACATGTCGGTGAGGATGAGAATCCCCTGGGAGGCATCGAGGGTGCCGAGGATTTTGGCGATTTCCTCCCGGGCCTCGCTGACGTCATCGTGCCATCCGATGCAGACGGGGATGATGTGCTCGATCTCGCCCACGATCATTTCGGCCGCCGCCACCAGTTCGCTGGCCAGCTGGCCATGCGTCACCACCACACAGCTGATCATGGCGCCACCTCCTCGGTTCCAGCCGATGATGCGTTGGGGTCCAGCAGTGTCCGGTGCAAGTCGCCCATGGGATGCTGCCCGCTGGAACGCATCAGGAAGACGCGGCAAGCCACCTCCACCAGCACCGACAGGTTGCGGCCCGGCGCCACCGGGATGCTCATGCTGGGGAGTTCGACGCCGAAAACCTCCCGCCGCTGCCAGGAGAAGCCGAGACGGTCGTACTCCTTCTGGGGGTGCCAGCGTTCCAGCTGGATGTAGAAGATCACCTCCTTCATCCGGCTGACCGCCGAGATGCCGAACATCTCGCGCACGTTGAGGATGCCGATGCCCCGCAACTCGAGCAGATTCTGCACCGGCGGCGGCGACTCGCCGATGAGGTGCTTGCCGCCCACGTTGCGCAGGTCCACCACGTCGTCAGCCACCAGCCGGTGGCCGCGCAGGATCAGCTCCAGCGCGCACTCGCTCTTGCCGATGCCGCTTTCGCCGCCGATGAGCACGCCCAGGCCGTAGACGTCCATCAGCAATCCGTGCAGGATCATCCGCGGCGACAGCTCGATTTCCAGAAATTCGGTGAACCGGTAAATCGCCGTGGAGCTGTCCAGTTCGGTGAGCAGGACGGGCAGGCCCTGCGCTCGGGCGAACTCGGCCAGAGCCGGCGGCAGGGCCAACCCCTGGGTGACCATGAGGGCGGTGTTCAGTCGGGGCGCCAGCTTCGCGATCACGTCGCGGAGTTGGTCGATCGGCCGGGATTTGCAATAGCTGTCCTCGGTGTTCCCGAACACGTAGATCCGGCCGTCCTGGATATATTCGGTGAAGCCGGCCAGGGCCATGCCGAGTTTCTGCAGCCGCTTTTTGGTGATGCGCCGCGCCAGCAAGGCCGGATCCGAACCCGGATCCAGCCGGACGAATGACCGGTTTTTCTCGAGAAACTCGCCCACTGTCAATGCGGGCGTCTGCGTCTGGGTGGCGTGGTCCTCCATGGCCGGCTGACCGGGTTACGGGCGGATCAGGCCGAAATTGCCGTCGCTGCGACGGTACAGCACATTGATCTGCTCCGACTGCGCGTTGTAGAACACCACAAAGCTGCCGCCCGATTCCCGCAGCTCCAGAATCGCCTCGTCGACGGCCATGGGTCGGGGATTGAGTTCCAGCTCCACCACCTGCGGGTTCTCCGCCAGGACCGCCGGGCTGCCGAGGTCCGTGATGGAGCGGTGTAACAGCCGCTCGTGGAGCTCCTCCTTGCCGGTGCCGCGGGCGATATCCTTCCGCCGGTCCTTGAAGCGGCGGATTTGCTTTTCCAACTTTTCCACCACCGTGCCGATGGAGGCGTACAGATCCTTGGACTCCTCGGTGGCGGTGAACGTGCCGTGCCGGGTGTTGAGCACCCCCTCGGCGATCTGACGGTGTTTCTCGACGGTGAGCACAAAATGGAAATCGCACTCGCCACCCACCAGCTTGGTGAACTTGTTGACGCGCTTTTGCACGTGTTCGCGGATGGGGGGGGTGATCTCGATGTGGCGGCCGGTGATTTCGATGTTCATGGCTCCTCCTTGTTTAGTTTTTCCGTCGTCGCGAGCGGGAGTTGGGCAGGCCCATCTCCTCGCGGTACTTGGCCACAGTCCGGCGCTTGATCTCAATGCCGTCCCGGTTGAGGATGTCGGTCAGATCGTTGTCGGACAGCGGCCGGTCGGAGTTCTCCTTCCCGATGAGGTCCCGGATTTTTTCCTTCAGGATGTGGACCGAGATGTCGTCGCCCGCATCCGTTTTGAAACCCAGGGTGAAAAACTGGCGAAGCTCCAGGATGCCCTGGGGGCAGTGCACCCACTTGTTGGTCACGGCACGGCTGACGGTGGACGTGTGCAGCCCCAACTGCTCGGCGACGTCCTTGAGCAGCATCGGCCGGAGATGGGCGATGCCGTTGTCGAGAAAATCGCGCTGCCGCTCGATGATGATCTCGCAGACGCGGTAAATGGTGCGCCGGCGGTGATCCAGGTTGCGGATGAGCTCGATGGCGCTGCGAAATTTCTCCCGGATGAACCGCTTATCCTCGCGGTTGGCCTGTCCGCTCTCGAGGATGCGGCGATAGTAGGCGTTGATGTGAAGGCGGGGCAGGCCGTCCTCGTTGAGGGTGATCACGTAGTTGCTGCCCACCTTGTGGATATAGACGTCCGGTTGGATGTAGATGGTGCTGTCCGGCTGGTGCTGCAGGCCGGGCTTGGGATTGAGGTGACGGATGCGCGCCACCGCCGCCGCCACGTCAGCCGGCGGGCAGCCTTCGAGTTCGGCGATCTGGTCCAGCTGGCCGGCCTCCACGAGTGCGGCGTGACGCTCCAGCACCCGGTAGGCCAGGGTGTCGGATTCCTCCCAGTAGCGCAGTTGGATGAGGAGGCAGTCCCGCAGGTCCCGGGCGCCGACGCCCGGCGGATCGAAGTCCTGGACCAGGGTCAGGGCTTCGGCGGCGTCGGCCGCCCCGACTTCGGCCGCGGAGGCAATCTCATCGAGGCCCACCTGCAGGTAGCCGTCCTCCCCCAGGTTGCCGATGATCTCCCGCGCCGCCCGCTCCACCTCCGGCCGCGTCTCGACCAGGTTCAACTGCCAGTTCAGGTGCTCGTAAAACGAGACCGGTCGCACGGCGAACGTGTCGTACTCCGGCCGCTCGTAGTGCTCGTACTCTGCGGTTTTGAAGCCGGGCGACAGGTACTCCTGGAAGTAGCTGTCCATCTCGACGTCGTCGAAGGAGTCAGGACCCGGTGCCTCGGTTTCCTCGGCGTCAGCGGCCGCGGCCGCCGGGGGGCTGTCCACAAGCGGCCTCTCCGCGGCATCGTCGGCCGTCTCGTCCAGAAACGGATTTTCCAGCAGCTCGTTCTTGATGAATTCGCTGAGCTCCAGGTGCGGCAGCGTGAGCAGCTCGATCTTCTGGAGCAGGGCCGGGGTGAGGGTCAGCTTCTGAATGGGGGCGATCCGCAGGCTCTGGCGGAGGTAGGGATTCTTATTCACCATGCGTTCGTTAAACCGTCACTCTGGACCCATTATAACAGATGTGCGGGCGGGCGGGGAAAAGAGCCGGCGTCAGAGCAGCTGGAAGTGTTCGCCGAGGTAGACGCGGCGGACTTCCTCGTCCGCCGCCAGCTCCTGCGGCGTGCCGTTCCGGAAGATCCGGCCTTCGTGGATGATGTAGGCGCGGTCGGTGATCCGGAGCGTTTCGCGGACGTTGTGATCGGTGATCACGACGCCGATGCCCCGGGATTTGAGGTGCACGATCAGCTTCTGAATGTCGATGACGGCCAGCGGGTCGATGCCGGCGAAGGGCTCGTCCAGGAGAATGAACGACGGCTTCAGCAGGAGGCAGCGGGCGATCTCCACGCGACGGCGCTCGCCGCCCGAGAGGGTGTACGCCTTGTTCTTGCGCAAGTGGGCGATGCCGAACTCCTGCAGCAGGTCGTTGGCGAGCTTCTCCTCCTGGCTGGCGGTGAGATTGAGGGTTTCGGCGATGGCCAGGAGGTTTTCCTCGACGGTCAGCTTTCGGAAAACGGACGGCTCCTGGGGCAGGTAGCTGATCCCCTTCTGGGCCCGCAGATACATGGGCATGTCCAGGATGTCCTCGTCGTTGTAAAACACCCGCCCCGCGTCGGGGTGGGTCAGGCCGACGACGATGTAGAACGTGGTGGTTTTACCCGCGCCGTTCGGCCCCAGCAACCCGACGATCTCGCAGTCGTTGATCTCCAGGTCGATGCCCTTGAGCACCTGACGGCCACGGTACGACTTGGTGATCTGTTCGGTCCGGAGTTGGGGCATACTGCTAACTTATTATTTTTTAATGGTTTGCGAACCAGAATCCACGCGAATTTTATCATCCCCGCGGTGAAATGTCAATTGCGTCCCCCGGGTGGTGCGGCCTTCGACCCGGTCCACCACGACGGCCGGAGCGCCGCTGAGCACGTAGAGCCCGGCGGCCAGATCCAGCCGCAGCTGGTCGCCGGTGGCATCCCGGGCGGACTGATTCAGCCGCACGTGGCCGCGGGCGACCAGCTCGGACAGACCGCCGCCTTCGCGCAACAGGCCGTCCAGGGTGTCGGCGCTCATCACGCCCTGATCGGTCCGGGTCCTGACCTGGTCTTCGAACCGGATTTCGCGGCGCTCGGGGTTGTACTGCATCCGCTCGGAGGTGATCTCGAACCGCTGCTCCTTCCCCTGGCCGTCCCGGGTGAAGAAAATCCCCCGGACCTTGTCTCTGGCGCTGAAACGGCCCCCGCGCTGCTCCAGCTCGAATTGGCCGGCCGTCAGAATGTTCCGGCCCTGGACCATTCGGCAGGGGCCCCGATAGACCAGGCGCCCGGCCGCCTCATCGCCCTCCAGCCCGCTGGCGTGGAGGTAGACCGGCTCCCGTTTCCCTTCACCGTTGCCCAGGGCCGACAGGTCGAACTTGGCGCCGGGCTGGCCCGGCATGATCGTCGTCTGCACGGGCCCCTGACCGGCCAGCGTCCGGCGCCGGACGTCATAGACGAAGATCTCGGCGCGGGTGACGGCGCCGCCGGTTTCGAACCGCGGCTCCCCCTTGAGCCGGAGCAGATCGTCCTTGAGGTTGGCCTCGGCTGCCCATCCCTGCTGCTCGGGGTCCTTGTAGGTCACGCCGCCCTTCAGAACCATCGTGTCGATTCGGTTGCGCTCCTTGGGCCGGAGCGATCCGGCCAGCGACCGTCCGGTGGCTTCGCTCCATCGGCCGCCCGCCGCCGACCGGTGCAATCGGACATCGCCGTCGGCTTCGAACGCCGAGGCGTCGGCGCTGCCGGGAAAGAAATCCACCCGGAAGCGGTCGGCCTGAATGGTCGTCGTCTCGTTCGGCGCGGGGCGTTGGAGCTGGCAGTCGCCGTGGCCCCGCCCCTCCGCCCGCGCCGGGAATCGGCCCTCGGCGTCGTACTGCACCACCAGCTCGTCCGCAGTCGCCTGATACGCGTCGCCGCCGGCGCTGGTGGCGGTCACCCGGCCGCGGTCGAGGACCGTGATCCGGCCGACGGCGGGGGCGGCCGCCCCGGCCTGGAATTCGATCCGGATCCGACCGCCCGACAGGCGGTTGACGCGCCGCTCGGCCTGCTGGCTGATGGCCGCTTCGCCGTCCAGTTGCAGGATTTCAGGTTGCATGTCGGGGCCGATCGCCAGCCGGAGGCTCTGACTCGTCATCTCCTGGCCGGTCCGCGCGGCGGCAAACCGGCAGCCGCCCGTCGCCTGCGTGGCGGTGACCCGGCCGGTGGAATCCGCGTCGATGCGGATGTGCGCCGCCGAGAGCTCGTCGCCGTTCAGCCGCAGCAGCGCCTGGCCGTCGGCACTCACCGATTCCAGCCGGTCGTTGGCGGGGGTGAGCCGGAAGACGACGGTGTCGCCGGCCAGTTTCATCTCGCCGGCCGTGTCGCGGCGGGTGAACTCCGCCGCGCCCGACGTCGCGGCCTCCTGGACGCGGTGCTCCGCGTCGAGCCGAACCAGCATCTCGGCGCCGGTCAGGCGGGAGATGGCGCTGCTCATGGTCACCCCGTCCTCCAGCCGGATGGTCCGGCCTTCGTCGAGGATCCAGCCCGAACCGGCCGCCAGGTCGAGGTACTCCTCCCGCCACTCGGGACGGTCCCGCATCTCGTCGGGCAGCGTGTATTTCAACTCCAGCGGCTGCGTGAGCCGGAAGGTCCGCTCGCGCAACGACACCCGGAAGCCCCGCCCCCGGCCGGCGAGCCCCGGGGCCTCGAGCCGGAAGTCCGCGTCGTTCACCACCTGCTCCTGCGTCTTGTTGTAATCGAGCCGGGAGGTGATGACGGTGTAACCCTGCGAGTGAAGGCGCACGTCCCCCTGGAAGCGGACGTTCTGATCCGACACCGAGTAGCGGCATTGCCGGGCCTCGATGCGGTCCTGGCGCTTCCCCTGCGGCCCGTGGTAGACGGCGGTGACCCCTTCCAGATCGTTGACGCCGCCCCGGGTGGCCACGTTCTTCCGGGCGGTGATGACGAACAGGGGGCGTCCGTCGCGCGATTCGACGTACCGGATCTCCCGGGTGTCGCTGGCGACTTCCCGATCCAGGACCGCGGCACCGGAATCGGGCGCGCCGTCGCCGCCGCGCCGGACGAAGAAGAAGGCGACGGCCAGCAGCACGATCGCCGCCATGCCGATGCTGAGTCCCTTGATGTGTCTGAAAAATCGAGTGATGCCCAGGGCCCCGGTCCTCCGGAGGTGGATCGGACGGGATGATTTTACCACCATTCGTCCTCGGCCGCTTACCTGAAAGTTGCCATTTGTGGGCAGCTGTGGCACAATGAGCGTGTTTCACTAAGGCACGTTCTTTCAGGCAGATCAAAGCAGGCCCGCCGGCCGCGAACTCCCGTTCCGGATCCTGGGCCTCCTGAATGGGTGGTTCAACCGAGGAAGCAAGGGGACTATGGCGCAGATCTCCCACGCCGAAAAGGAAATCAAGCTCAAGATCGTCTATTACGGCCCGGCCCTCAGCGGCAAGACCACCAACCTGATCTACATCCACCAGGTGCTCTTCCCCAACCAGGCGGTCAAGCTGTTCTCAATCAACACCGGCGATGACCGCACCCTGTTCTTCGACCTGCTGCCTCTGGAGCTGGGCCGGGTCAACGGTTATGACCTGAAGCTGCAGTTGTTCACCGTGCCCGGCCAGGTTCGCTACAACCAGACGCGGCGCGCGGTGTTGAGCAAGACCGACGGCGTGGTGTTCGTTGCGGATTCCCAGAAGGGCTTCGAAGATTCCAACCTCGAAAGCTACACCAATCTCAAGGAGAATCTCGCCCTCAACCACCTCCCGTACGCCAGCATCCCCCTGATCATTCAGTACAACAAGCAGGATCTGGACGGGATCCACCCGGTCGAGGCCCTGGACCGTCAGCTCAACGATCGCCGGGTGCCCAGCTTCGGCGCCATCGCCATCACCGGCGTCGGCGTGCTCCAGACGCTGAAGCAGTCGATCCTGCAGGTGCTGGGGCAATTCAGCCGGACATTCCCCGAATTTCCCGTTTCCGAGATCGAGGACCGGATCGACCGCAGCTTCGAAGCGGTGCTCGACGCTTATCAGCAGGGCAGCCGCGCCACGGCGCCGGTGGCCGAACCCGAGACCGCCTTCCGCGAGAAACTCCAGGCTTCGGCGCACAACATCAAGGTGCGGGAAAGCCGGGATGAGATTTCCCAGGCCGAGCTGCTGGAGAAGGCCGTCGAGACCAACATCGAGATGGCCGAGCTCTACAATGCCCTCAACACCACGAAGAATCAACTGGAACAGAAGAGCCGCGAGCTGACCATTCTGACCCAGGTGACGCAGGCCCTGGTGGAGCCGTTCGATCCCGAACAGCTGCCGCGGATGCTGTTCAAGTCGGTGCTGATGACGTTCCAGACATCATATGGCTCCATCCTGCGGCTCAACCCCGGCACCGACGGGTTCCAGGAGCTGTTCATCTCCGGTTTCAGCAAGGATCCCCTGGACAGCCTGGCCATGAGCGGCAGCGATTCCCTGGCCCGGCATCTGTTTGAACAGCAGAAACCGTATTTCTTCAACGCCTTCTCCTTTGACGCGGACGCGCTGCCGGGATTGCCGCCGGCGGAGCTGGCCGAACAGTTGAAGAAGCGGCACATCATGGCGTTCATGAGCGTCCCCCTGCGAGCGGCCGAGACCCAGTTCGGTCTGGTGACCCTCTATCAGCTCATCAACGAGGCCAGTGTCCTGAAGGCATACGGAGCGGAGGAAGTCCGATTCCTGAATCGGCTCGGCGCCGTCATCTCCCTGGCCTTCGAACGGATGGAGCAGGCCAAGCGCGTGCAGGCGGCCGACAGCCAGGCGGACACCCTCATCGCCGAGCGCACGGCGGCGATCGAACAACAGGCCCACACCTTGTCCGCCCAGAACGCCGACTACCAGAACCGCCTCCATAAACTGGAAACCCTGCTGGTGCCCATCGTCCGGATGGACCAGGAGCGCTACCAGCGGCTGCAGACCTTTCGGACCGACATCAGCAAACCGCTCTCGTCGGTGCTGACCGCCGGCAAGATCCTGGAAAAATTCGGTGTGACCAGCAAGGACAACCTGGACAAGTTCCTGGAGGTGCTGCGCGAAGAATCCGCCCGGCTGAACCAGGTACTGGCGGGATTCGAGGCGGCCACGACCCGCTACTTCCAGCCCGCCGACTTCGTGGAGGGCTCGTTCCCCTTGAGCGAATTGCTGGCGAAAGTGCGCGATCTGTACCTGCCCGTCATCAAGATGAAGCGGCTGGAGTTCCGGGAGGACATTCCCGACGAACTGCCCAACGTGCTGGGCGATCGGCACAAGCTCCAGTACGTGCTGAACCAGCTCGTGGAAAACGCCCTGCAGTTCACCTCCAGCGGGTACCTGGAAATTCGCGCCCAATTCAATCCCGTTCTCAACGACCGGTTCATGGTGGTGTCCGTCGCCGACACCGGCAGCGGGATCAGCCGGGAAAACCTGCCGCGGATCTTCGAGCGATTTTTCCGCGAGGCCGGCGATTTCGGCACGCAGCAGGTCAACTTCGGACTGGGGCTGGCGTTCAGCAAGGAGATCATCGAGCATTACAGCGGCCGCATCTGGGCCAAGAGTGAAGAAGGACTCGGCACCACGGTCTACGTGGAGCTGCCGGTCCACCAACGCGGGAGATGAGCATGCTGTTTTACAACAAAACGCGCCTGAAGAAGTCCGGCGAGAAGCTGGTCGCCCAGGGTCAGCTCGACAAGGCCGTGGCCGTGTTCGACAAGATCCTGGCCCGCGAGCCGGAGGAGACGGACATCCTGTTCCTGGCCGGCGAGCTCAAGATCCGGCTCAAGCAGCGGGAATCGGGTCTGGCCTTGCTAAACAAAGCCGCCTTCCTCTACGACCGGGGCAACGAGACGCAGAAGGCCATCTCGATCTACAAGAAGTATCTCCAGCACGACCCGGAAAACCTGGACATCCTGTCGAAACTGGCCGACCTCCACCTCAAGGCCGGCCACCCGGGCGAGACGTCGCAGACACTGCTCCGTGCCGCGGCCGTCGCCAGCGTGAAGGACCCGTCGCAGGCGATTTACTACTACGAGAAGGTGCTCAAACACGAGCCCGACAATCCGGAAGGCCTGGCGTCGCTGGCCGAGCTGTACCTGAAGCAGAAGCTCATCCCGAAAGCCGTGGAGTGCAGCTTCCGGGCCGGCCAGAAGTTCTTCGAGAAGGGGAACTACGCCAAAAGCTACATGCACCTCTACACGGTGATCCAGCACGAGCCGGACAACCTGCCCGCCAACCTGATGATCCTCGAGACCCTCATCCGACTGCAGAGCTACGAGGACGCGCTCGTTCACTGGAACGCGATGAGCCAGGGGGAGAAGGAGACCGATCTGAAGCTGCTGCAGTACCGCGGCGACATTCTGCTGGAGCTCGACCGGAAGGACGAGCTCAAGAACCTCGTCCACAAGATGAGCTTCATGGTGCCGGACAGCTACACCATCGTCTTCCGGTTCGTGGACCGCGCCCTGGGCTCCAAACGCCATGCGATGGCGGTGGAGCTGCTCGATCTGCTCGACCTCTCCCAGTACCACTCGTTCAGCAGCAAGATCACCGAGGCGCTCTCCCGGATCCTGGCCGAGGACGAGGACAACGTGGGCGCCCTGCAGAAGATGGCCGAGCTGAAGATCTTCACCGGCGATATCCAGGGCGTCACCTCGATGTACGCCAAGCTGTACCAGAACTTCCTCAAGACCGAGGATCACCGCCGGGCGTACCAGCTGCTGGAGAAATGGCTCAACCTCGAGGAGAGCAACGACTGGATCCGCCAGGAGATGCGCCGGCTGAAGCTGATCCTGGACGAAAAATCCGACCGCAACCTCGACCTGATGCGGGGCAAGCTCGAGGAGATCAGCCTGGCCGACCTGATCCAGATGCTGGAATCCGCCCGCAAGACGGGGGTCCTGCAGATCCGCTTCACCGACCGGGTGGGCAAGATCTATTTCAGCAAGGGCGCGATGGTCCACGCGGCCTACCTGGACTCCATCGGCGCGGACACCATCTACCACCTGCTCAAGCTGCCGGGCGGTGATTTCACCTTCGACCCCAATCTCCCCGCCGGTCTGGTCACCAGCATCCAGCATTCCAACACCCAGGTGGTGCTGGACGCGTTGCGGGTCATCGACGAGGAAACCCACCGGCTCCGCGAGTCCGGCGAGGCGTCCGACGCGACCTGATCACGCGCGGCGCGCCGCCCGTCCGCCCATGAACAGCAGGCTCAGCGTGCTGGCCAGGATCAGCGCGCTGCCCAGCAGCGAGCGGCCGTCCTGCACCTCGCCGAAGAGCCACCAGCCCCAGACCACCGCGAACACCACGTTGGCGTAGGTGGCGATGGAAATCCGCCCGGCCGGCGCCAGCCGGTAGGCGTGGGTCATGGTGAGCTGGCCCACCGCGGCGCTGGCGCCGACGCCGAGGACGGGCAGCCAGCCGGCGGCCGGCGGCATCCGGAACCCGGCCACGGTGGGCGGCAGCGCCATGACCACCGACACCAGCGCGAAACAGAGGACGATGTGGAGGGGTGAGAACCACGCGGTCAGCTTTTTGACCGACAGGTAGGCTGCCGCCGAGAACACCGCCGACAGCAGGCCCACTAGTCCGGCGGTCAGATCCATTGACAGGTCGGGCTTGACCACGTGGTAGACGCCATAGAATCCCACCGCCAGAGCCAGCAGCAGGCCGCCGGTGATCCGTTCTTCCAGCATCAGCGCGGCGAACAGGAGGACAAACACGGGACTGGTCTTGTTCAGGATCACCGCGTCCGCCAGCTTCATCCGGCTGATGGCGTACAGATAGCAGACCAGACCCAGGCTGCCGAACACGCCCCGCGAAACCAGCAGCCACGCGTTGCGGTCGGCCAGCAGCCGCCGCCAGCGGCTGCCGCCGGCCGGCGCCGCCCGGTCGGCAAGCCGCCAGCCGCCGTGCGCGGGATCGGCGCCGCGCTGGCGCCGCGCCTGCAGCCGGATCAGGGCGGCCATGATCACCGCCAGCATCACGCCCCGGTAACAGGTCAGCGGCCACACACCCACTGCGTTGACCGCCAGCTTGGCGCACACGTCCATCAGGCTGAAGGCCAGGCTGCTGCCCAGCATGAGCCAGACCGCCCGGTTTTCCTCCCGGCTTTTCAGCCGACTCAACGGTCCCGTCATGAACGATTGACGCTCCATGCCCGACGGAATCATTTACAATAGGCGCGTACCGGACTATCTTACCGGAATACAGCCGGTCCGCGCACCAAAAAGCGCTCCCCAGGAGGTAGCTGCCGATGGCTTCAGACCTGTGCGATCCGGATCGATATTCGCGGCAGGTCCGCTTCCGGCCGGTGGGACCCGAGGGGCAGGCCCGGCTGGCGCGGGCGGCGGTGCTGGTGGTGGGGTGCGGCGCGCTGGGCAGCTCGGTCCTCGAAACGCTGGCCCGGGCGGGCGTGGGGCGCCTCCGGTTTGTGGACCGCGATTACGTCGAGTTGTCCAATCTTCCCCGGCAGGCGCTCTACACCGAGGCCGATGTCGCGCAGTGCCGTCCCAAGGCCATCGCGGCCCGGGACGCCCTGCGGGCCATCAATTCGGCTGTCGTCGGCGAGGCGGTCGTGGCCGACTTCAACGCCGCCACGGCGCCGGCGCTGGCCGCGGGGATGGACCTGATCCTGGACGGCACCGACAACTTCGGCGTCCGCTTCCTGATGAACGAGCTGGCGATCCGGTCGGATACGCCCTACATCTACGGCGCGGCGCTGTCGGGCGTGGGCACGATCATGCCGGTGGTGCCCGGCCGGACACCGTGCCTGCGCTGCATCATGCCCGAGCCGCCCGAGCCGGGCAGCGTGCCCACCTGCGACCAGGTGGGGGTCATCGCCCCGGTGGTCCGCATGGTGGCCGCACAGGAGGCCGCGCTGGCCATGCGGGCGATCGTCGCCGGCCGCGAAGAGCTGCCGGCCCGGCTGATCCAGTTGGACGCGTGGACGCCCGAATTCACCGTCATCGATGTCGCCGCCGGGCGTCGGCCCGATTGCCCGGTGTGCGGCTGCCGGCGGTTCGCCCTGCTCGATGGCGCCGGTGCGGAGGATGCGGCGTTGGACGGCAAGGCGATTGTCCAGCTGCAACCGCCCCCCGGCCCGCCTCCCGACCTGGAGCGGCTGGCCGCCCGGCTGGCCGGTGCCGGGGCGGTGACGCACAACCCCCACCTGCTCCGCCTCACCGTGCCGCCGCATGAACTGGTCCTCTTCCACGACGGCCGCTGCTTCGTGCGGGGCACCGCCGACCCGGCCGAAGCCCGCCGGCTGCGCGACCGGTACCTGGGCATCCCCGAGTGACACCGCGCCCCGGCGCCGGCCGCGAGTAAACCCAGGCAGTGCTTGCAATCCACCAGGGGGCGGTCTATACTCCTCTTTATTTTTTTCCCAGTGAGGTATCATCCTGATGTCCCGTACGTCCGTCCTCGACCAGGTGGGTCATACACCCCTCGTGGAGATGCGCCGCTCATCGCCGCATCCGGGGATCCGCCTGTTTGCCAAACTCGAACACCTGAATCCCAGCGGGTCGCTGAAGGATCGCATCGTCAAGTACATCATCGAACAGGCCGAGGCGAACGGAACGCTCACCAAAGACAAGATCATCGTCGACGCCTCCAGCGGCAACACCGGGATCGCCATGGGCATGATCGCCACGGCCATGGGCTACCGGTGCCGCGTGTACATGCCCTCCTCCAAGAGCCGCGAACGCCGGATCATGATGAATTTCTACGGAGTCGAACTGATCCTGACCGCGCCGGACAACCCCCATTCCCACATCCACGCCTGCGAGGAGATCGTCGCAGCGCATCCGGATCAGTATTTCTACCTGAATCAGAATGGCAACCCCGGCAATTACTGGGCCCACTACTACGGCACCGGCGCCGAGATCATCGCCGACATGGACGGCCTGCCGGTGGACGCCTTCTTGACCGGCCTGGGCACCGGCGGCATGCTGATGGGCGTCGGCCGCCGCCTGCGGGAGTCCCACCCCAAGGCCCGCGTCATCGCCATCGAGCCCACCCAGGGGATTTCCAAGATCGAAGGCCTGCTTCACCTCGACGGCAGCTACCTGCCCCCGATCTGGGAGGAGCGCTGGGTGGACGAGCACATCTACGTCCCCGACAACACGGCCATCGAGTACGCCCGCCTGCTGGCGCAGCGCGAGAGCCTCTTCGGCGGCATCAGCTCCGGCGCCAACTACTGGGCGGCCCTGCAGGTCGCCGACCGGATCGGTTCCGGCAACATCGTCTTCGTCTGCTGCGACCGCGGGGAGCGCTACCTGTCCACCACCATGTGCCAGGGCATGGACGGCGGAAAGACACTCTGAAGCCGCAGGTTCCGGCGGCACCAGCTCCGGCCCTCCCCTTTTCCCGCGGATCGCAAGCCGCGCCCCCGGGCGGCCGGCAGCCGATGCAGCTTCCAATTGGTTGACTGACCGGGCGTGCCCCGCGCAGCCGACGCCGGTGTCCCCATGCTATAATATCCCCAGCTTGTCTCCGGGGGTGCCTCATGAGAGTTGCGGCTGCCCTGAGCGTAATTCTGCTGGCGGCCGGGTTCGCCGCCGCAGATGTCCAGTATCTGCCCCACGTGGTCGTCGGCGGCGGCTACACCACCACGATCAACGCGACCAACCTGGTGCCGGACCAGACCGACTGGATCCTGATCTATTTTTACCGCGAGAACGGCGCCGCGTGGACGGTGCCCACCAACCTGGGCAATTACAACCGCGTGGATCTGTGGACCGGCCCGTACCAGACCCAGACGGTCGTTCTCTCCAGCCAGAGCACCGTCATCGAAAGCGGCTGGGCCATGGTGATGAGCCCGGGGCCGGCCACCGTCGCGGCCACCTACGCCGCCACCGTGGATGCCGCCCCCGTCGCCTCGGCGGGAGTGCTGCCGGCCATGCCGGACGTGTGGAGCGTCCTCCCGGTGTCCGTCGCCACGGCGGCCAGCCGGGACACGGGCGTCGCCCTGGTCAATCCGTCGAAGACCGCCGGTGACGCCACACTCGAACTGCTGGACGCCGAGGGCGGCGTGGTCGGCACGCGCACCGTACCCGTTCCCGCCAACGGCAAGTTTGTGGGACTGCTGTCCGGTGCCACGCTGTTTCCCGGCGTGACCGAGCTGGAAGGCTTCGTGAAGATCACCGCGTCCCAACCCATGGCGGCCGCCGCCCTGCGGATCGAGGGCCGGTTGTTCTCCACTCTCCCCGCGGTGCACGACATCCTGCCGTGGCGGAACTCCCACATCATCTACGTGAGCCCGATCATCGGCCAGGATTCGGTCTATGACGGGTCGTTCCTCCGGCCGTTCAAGACCATCCGGAAGGCACAGACCGTCGCCGACCGGGGCTGGACCATCTACCTGCTGCCCGGGCTCTACAGCGAGGACAGCGGCGAGGATTTCCCGATCTACCTGAAGTACTGTGTCCTGATCCAGGGCGCGGACGCCCGCTCCGTCTTTATCCTGGGCGGCAGCACACCGTCCGGCTCCGCTGAAAGCTGCGCCGTGACGGGTGAGAACCGGGGGCTCATCGCCGACGTGACCGTCATGAACCCGATCGGGCACGGCATTTACACCGATACCACCATCGGCGTGAACGATTGTCGGTTTCTGCACTGCGCCGGCACCGGGATCAAGCTGATCGGTGGGCGGACCGTCATCACGGACTGCACGCTGACCGGCAACACCATCGGCGTGTTCGTCGGGGCGGATGCGGACCCGGACCTGGGCGGCGGGCTGTATTACGGCACCGGCGGCAACGTGCTGATGGGCAACCACCACTGCGACCTGTTCATCGAGGACAAGTGCACCATCGGAATCCGTTTCAACAGCTGGGACAGCGCGTTCCCCAGCTGGGGCACGGTCTGTGAGGGAGGGGTGGACATCGCTTCACCCACCGGGGTTTTCTACGACCATTGATGGGCGCTCGCCGGGCGGACACGTCCGCCTGGGGCGGCGATGATCCTGCGGACGGCAGGCGGGGCAGGGGGGCGGCGGCGGCCCGTCCGGCCGGCCGTCGCACAGCCCATGACTCAGGGCAACACGCGCATCGCCGCCCAGTGGGCGGCGATCAGCCAGGCCAGCCGGAGGAGCAGCGCGGCGCACAGGGCCAGGATCAACCACCGGATCCAGCGTTCCCGGGCCCGGTCGCCCCGGGGCAGGCCGTAGCTGCCGTACGCGGCCACGACGTCGGCCACGCGGCGCCGGCCGCGCGCCACTTCCACGAAGATCGCGGCGTAGGTGGCGAACGAGACCGCCACGAAGCCGGTCATCACCCAGAGGGCGTCGCGTTGCAGCGGCTCGAGGTCGAAGGCGTAAGCGAAGAACGCGACCATCTCGGCAAACACCGCGGCTTTGCCCCAGAAGTTGGGCACGATGGGCACGCGCTCCCGGCGGGAGATGAGCCAGCCGCCCAGGGCGATGAGGCCATCCTTGACGTACAGCAGGACCATGGCCCACGTGGGGAAATCGGTGTACAGGACCAGGGCCGCACTCAGGACCAGCGCGCAGATCTTGTCCGCGGCCGGGTCCAGCGCCTTCCCCAGATCCGACACCTGGCCCAACCGGCGGGCGGCCAGCCCGTCGAAAAAGTCGCTCAGCGCCACCCAGCCGACCAGAACCAGGAGCAGCAGCCGGTGGGAGCCGGCCATGGCGTACACCATGAACGGCAACACTGCCACCCGGCTGGCGGACAGGGCGTTGGGCAGGTTCAGCCAGGCGGACATCAGCGGATGAGCCCCTGGTCCAGCATCCGCCGGATGATAGCCAGGGTGTTGTAGGTGCAGCGCGGCACGTCGGCCAGGATCTTCGCCAGGCTGGCGCCTTCGGTGATTTTCATCCAGATCAGCAGGGCGCTGTCGAGCGTCTCCTCGTCGTCCCAGTCCAGGGTGGGGCGCGTCGGCCGGAAGACCTGGGCGAAATCGGAAATCTCGGCGGTGAACACCAGCAGCTCGTCCTTCATCCGCATGGCTTCCAGCAGGAGGTTCATGGGGCTCTTCTCGATGGGCGCCTCGAAGGTCAGGGAGTCCACCTGCTCGCCCCGGAAGATGAACTCGCCGGTCAGGTCGTGCTGGAAGATCTGGTAGAAGGCCTCTTCGCCCTCCAGGACCCCGATCTTGGCGTACAGCACCTTGCCGGCGGCGAACACCACCTCGGCCCGGCGCTTGTCGGGTGTCTCGATGACCATGACGCCGTTCTGGCCCGAGTTGATCAGCGTCTGCATCACGGTGGCGACGTCGAAGTACTGCAGGCTGCCCCGCAGCTCCTTACCCGCCTGGCTGGACGCCAGTTTCGTGTCGGCGCTCTCCAGCCGGCAGGCCAGCAGCTCGCAGAGCCGCCGGAGGAAGAAATTGTTGCTCAGGATGAGCTCCTCGTAGGCCTCCGGCGGGATCTCGAGCAGCTCGGCCTGCTGCGGCACCCGGGCCGAGGCCGAGCGGGGGCGGCCGGTGATCAGGGCCATCTCGCCCAGGCACTCGCCGGTGGTGAGGTAGGCGACCACGGCGGGGGGCGCGTCGTTGGGCTTGGCTTTCTGGATCTCCACCACGCCGCCGCGGATCACGAACAGGCTGAAACCCTGTTCGCCCTCGCGGAAGAGCAGCTCGCCCGGTCCCAGGCGGCGGATGATGCCGCGGCGGTACACGTCTTCCAGCAGGGAGTTCGGCAGCCCCTTGAACAGCTCGGACTGCTTCAGGAATTGGATGTCACTGCCCATCGCCCTCTCCGGAGATAGCCAGGTGCAGTTCGCGAAGCTGGTCGGGCGCCACCGTCGACGGCGACCCGGACATCAGGCACATCGCCGAGGTGGTCTTGGGGAAGGGGATGACGTCCCGGATCGACTTGCCGCCGGCCAGCACCATGACCAGCCGATCGAGGCCGAGGGCGATGCCGCCGTGAGGCGGCGTCCCGTAGCGCAGCGCCTCGAGGAAAAATCCGAATTTCTCCTGGGCTTCGGTCGGACCGATGCCCAGGGTGCCGAACACCTTGCGCTGGACATCCTCGCGGTGGATACGGATGGAGCCGCCGCCGATCTCGGTGCCGTTGAGCACCAGGTCGTAGGCCTGCGCCAGCGCCGCCGCCGGATCGGCGTAAGCGGGATCCGCCGGCGCGGTGAAGGGATGGTGGCAGGCGTAGTACCGGCCGTCAGCCGCGTCGTACTCGAACATGGGGAAGTCCACCACCCAGAGGAAGCGGAAGTCGCGATCATCGAGCCAGCCTTCGCGCCGCGCCACGTGGAGGCGGAGGGTGCCCAGCGCCTCGCTCACGGTCTTGTAGGGGCCGGCCACGAGGACGACCAGGGTGCCGGCGGCGCCGGCCGCCGCCTGGAAGGCGCGCTCCTTCACGCTGTCGGGGACGGCCGCCGGCAGCGAGGACTTCCATTTGCCGTCGTCGGGCCGGATCCAGGCCAGGCCGGCGGCACCGCAGGCCTTGACAACCTCCTGCAGGCCGTCCAGATCCTTGCGGGAGTACTTCGCGCCGCCGGGGATGGCCAGGCCGCGGACGCAGCCGCCATCGGCGACGATCCGCGCGAACACGGCGAACGGCCCGTCGCGGAAGCAGTCCGACAGGTCGTGGATCTCCATCCCCGCGCGGACATCGGGCCGGTCGGACCCGAAGCGGTCCATCGCCTCGCGGTAGGACATCCGCGGGAACGGCGCCGGCACCTCGACGCCCGCCAGGCGGAACACCTGCTGCATCATGGGTTCCAGCAGGGCGATGATGTCCTCCCGCGTGACGAAGCTCATCTCGATGTCCACCTGGGTGAACTCGGGCTGGCGGTCGGCGCGCAGGTCCTCGTCGCGGAAGCAGCGCACGATCTGGAAGTAGCGGTCCTGGCCGGCGATCATGAGCAGCTGCTTGAACAGCTGCGGCGATTGGGGCAGGGCATAGAACTTGCCGTGGTGGATCCGGCTGGGCACGAGGTAATCGCGGGCGCCCTCGGGCGTCGAGCGCGTCAGGAAGGGCGTCTCGAGCTCCAGGAAGCGCTGCGCGTCGAGGTACCGCCGGATCTCCAGGGCTACCCGGTGCCGCAGGACCAGGTTCGCGGTCATGGGCGCGCGGCGCAAGTCGAGGTAGCGGTATTTCAGGCGCAGCTCCTCGGAGGCCCGGACCTCGTCCTGGATCTCGAAGGGGGGCAGCTCCGCCGGGCTGAGCACCTCGAGCTCGTCGGCCACCACCTCCACCCGGCCCGTGGGCATGTGCGGGTTGACGTTTTCCGGCGTGCGGGCGGCCACCTGGCCCCGGACGCGGATGACGAACTCCGACCGCAGGGCGGCGGCCCGTTCATAGAGCGCCGCGTCGCGGTCCCGATAGAACGTCACCTGGCAGAGGCCGTACCGGTCGCGCAGCTGCAGGAACAGCAGGCTGCCGAGATCGCGCTGGGCGTGCACCCAGCCCGCCAGGGTCACGGCCCGGCCCACAAGCTCGAGGTCGGGTTCGCCACAGGTGTGCGTGCGCAGACTCATCGCGTCACTCCTTCTCGGCGGGCTGCTGCCGGAGGACGGCCTCCAGCTCGGTCAGCGGCACCAGAATCTGGTCGCCGGTGATCAGGCTCTTCAGGGCGGCCTGGCCGGCTTCGGCTTCCGCGTCGCCGATGATCACCACGCGCGGCACGCCCAGGCGGTTGGCGTGGCGCAGGTGGCTCTTGAGGCTGCGGTCCTGGAAGTCCTGGCTCACCGCAAAGCCCGCGCGGCGCAGCCGGGCGGCCACCACCTGGGCCAGTTCTTGGGCCGTCTCGCCGAGCGGCGCCAGATGGACGTCCGGCACCGGCCGCGAGCCGGCGCGCACCGCCTCGGGCAGGGCCAGCACGAACCGGTCCAGGCCGAGGGCGAACCCGAAGCCGTGGGTGGGCGGTCCCCCCAGTTGCTCCACCAATCCATCGTAGCGGCCGCCGCCGAGCAGCGAATTCTGGGCGCCCAGGGCGCCGGAGGTGATCTCGAACGTGGTCTTCACGTAGTAGTCCAGGCCGCGGACCATCCGGGGGTTTTCGTGGTACGCGATCCCCAGCAGCCCCAGGTGCTTCTTGAGCCGCTCGTGGTGCGACCGGCACGGCGCGCACAGGTAGTCGAGGATGCTCGGCAGGGAGTTGATGGTGTCCTGACAGTCCGGGTTCTTGCAATCCAGCACCCGCAGGGGATTGGCGGCGATCCGGCGGACGCAGTCGGCACAGAGGCGGCCGGCCGCCGCCTGCTCCCGCTCCTGCAGCACGGCCAGGAAGGCCGGCCGGCAGGCGGGGCAGCCGATGGAGTTGATCCAGAGGCGGGTGTCGCCGATGCCCAGCCGGTCCATCAGCAGCATGAGCATGTCGATGACCTCGGCTTCGACGCCGGGGCTGTCGGGGCCGAGCACCTCGGCGCCGATCTGGTAGAACTGGCGGTAGCGGCCCTTCTGCGGCCGCTCGTAACGGAACATGGGGCCGGCGTAGTACAGTTTGCGGGTTCCGCCGTCCTTGTAAAGCTGATGCTGGATGTAGGCGCGCACCAGCGAGGCCGTTCCCTCGGGGCGCAGGGTCAGCGACTGGTCGTTCCGGTCGGTGAAGGTGTACATCTCCTTCTCGACGATGTCGGTGGTGTCGCCGATCCCGCGGGCGAACAGCTCGGTCACCTCGAAGATGGGCAGCCGCAGCTCCTCGAAGCCGTACCGGTCGAAGATGGCGGCGCTCTCCCGCTCCACCAGGTGCCACAGGTGGATCTCGTCGGGGAGGATGTCGCGGGTGCCCCGCACACAGGTGATCATGAAGCACCTCGAAGGGTGGAATCCGAAAGCGGGTATTGTAAAGGAAACAATGGGAAAAAACAAATGGCGGCGGTCGGGTGGGCCGGCGCTAGTTCACCACCCAGCCCTTTTCCCGCTCGACGAACGACACGCCGTGCATTTCGCCGTTCTTCCAGACGATGGCGATGATCCCCTTCACCTTTTTGCGGCCGAACGACAGGTTGACTTCGTACTCGCGGCCCACCTTGAACTCGATGGGCAGGTTGTCCGCATCCTCGAACGAGAAGCGGAATCCCTTGCGCGACACGTTCTCCGCGATGATGGCCACCGAGCGGATGGTGTCCTGCTCGTCCATGAACTCCATGGTCATGGGCACCCGGATGGACACCCGCCCTTCCTTCCGTTGGACCTTCCAGTTGTTCGACATACAAGAATCCAGTGAATTGGAGTTTCAGCCGATCGCACTCGCCGCCGTTCCTTCTCCGGTCTCAGATGAGCTCCGCCGGAGAAAGATTCCTGACAACCACCCGCAACCTGTCCGAGATCGGTTCGCCGGAGGCCCCGCCATTCCCGACGGTGACGCCGTGGCGTCACCTACAGCCCAGCGCTTGTAAAACGCATTATAACACAAAGCGCTGCTGCGGCAAGCAAGCCGGCCGGTTCGGCCCGACATTTTCCGAGGCCGGGGAATGGATCGCCCGGCCGGCCGCCCGCAGCGGAGTTGACGCGATTTATGATTTATTGCCGGTCCAAAATTGGATAGACTGAGAAGTCGACAACTCCGGATTCCGAGGGAGGTGACCCGTGGCCAACGCCAAACTGTACGTGGGGGCCTCGCTGGACGCACCCGGCGGCGCGCCCAAGGGACCCTGGCACTACGATCCCGACGATCTGACCACCCACGGCCTGATCGTGGGCATGACCGGCAGCGGCAAGACCGGCCTGGCCCTGGTCCTGCTCGAGGAGTTGCTGCTGCAGCGGATCCCGCTGGTCATCCTCGATCCCAAGGGCGACCTGGCCAACCTGTGCCTCCAGTTCCCCGGGTTCGAGGCGACGGCGTTCGCCCCCTGGGTCTCGGCGGCCGAGGCGCGCCGGCGCGGATGCGAGCCGGTGCAACTGGCGGCGGAGACCGCCGCCTCGTGGCGCGACGGGCTGGCCAAGTGGACCGTCGCACCCGCGCGGCTGAACCAGCTCCGGGAGCTGGCCGCCTTTCGCGTCTTCACCCCGGGCTCGTCCGCGGGCGAGCCGCTCAACGTCCTGAGCATGCTCCAGCCGGATCGCGGCGACTTGGCCGATCCGGAGCGGCGCGCCGACCGCGTCAGCGGCGCCGCGTCGGCCCTGCTCGGACTGGTGGGGATCGAGGCCGATCCGATCCAGAGTCCCGAGCACATCCTGCTCGCCAACATCCTGGAATTCTTCTGGAGCCAGGGGCACGAGGTGACGATGGAGTCGCTGCTGGGTGCCATCCAGTCGCCGCCCGTGACCAAGCTGGGCATCTTCCCGGTGGACGAGCTGTATCCGCCCGCCCAGCGGCGCAAGCTGGCCATGACCCTCAATGGCATCGTCGCCGCGCCGTCCTTCGCCCTGTGGCGCCAGGGCTCGCCTCTGGCCATGGACGCGCTGCTGGCCGAGCGTGGCGGCCGGGTGCCGTGCAACATCTTCTACCTGGCCCACCTGAGCGACGCCGAGCGGATGTTCGTCGTCGCCGCGGTGCTCAACGAGATGGTCGCCTGGATGCGGCGCCAGCAGGGCTCCGACGCCCTGCGCGCCCTCCTCTACTTCGACGAGATTGCCGGCTACGCACCGCCCTACCCGCGCAACCCGGCCGCCAAGGGACCGCTCATGACCCTGCTGAAGCAGGCGCGGGCGTTCGGCGTGGGCGTGCTGCTGGCCACCCAGAATCCCGTGGACGTGGACTACAAGGGGCTCACCAACATGGGCACCTGGTTCATCGGCCGCCTCCAGGCCGAGGGCGACAAGGCCCGCCTCCTGGACGGCCTCGAGCTGGCCGGCGGCGGGCCGAACCGCGCCGACACCGACGCGGCCATGTCGGCGCTCCAGAAGCGGCAGTTCCTGGTGAAAAACGTCCACGAAGAGGAACTGGCCTTCATCACCACCCGCTGGGCCATGAGCTATCTGGCCGGTCCCATGAGCCTGGCCAATGTGGCGGCGCTGTACACGACGGGCGTGCTGCAGAAGCCGTCCGCGGCCGGACCGGCGCCGGCGCCCGCCGCGGCGGCCGCGCCGCCGGCCGCAGATGCGACGCCGGCGGTCGCCGGGCCGCCCGCGCCCGCCCCGTCCGCCCCCGCGGGCTTGGGCGGCGACCTGCCGGCCGAGCCGCAGGTCTTTCCGTCCTGGCCGCGGGTGTACCTGGCGCCGGGTTCCGCCCACTACGAGGAGTTGAAGAGCCTGTTCCCGAAAGTCGCGGTGCCCCAGGCGCTTCCCTTCCGTTACGCGCCGTACGTCCTGGCCCGGGTGAAGGCGGTCTTCGACGAGGAACGCCACCATTTCTTCGCCGAGCAGGAGTTCTACCGCGCCGCGGGTCCGCTGGACGCGGCCGCGACACCGGTCTGGGAGAATCTGAGCGCCGTCTGGGCCGGCGCCCCGCTGTCGGTGCCGCCAGCGGCCGGCGCCCGTTTCGCCCCGGTGGCGGCCACGTGGCTGGACCGGAAAGCCGAGGCGGCCCTGACGGACACGGTGCTCGAGGACGTGTGGCGCGAGGAAGCCATCGAGCTGCAACGCCACGCCGCCCTGAAACTGGTTTCGCAGCCCGGCGAGAGCCGCGACGCGTTCGTCGCCCGCTGCCGCGCCGCCGCCGATGACGAGGTCGACGCCAAGGTCCGGACGCTGGAAACCCGCTACAAGCAAAAGCTCAACACGCTGGGTGACCGCCTGCAGCGCGCCCGGATCGAGCTGGCCCACAAGGAGCAGGCCCATGCCGCGCGGCGCAACGAGGAGCTGGTCAACGCCGGCGAGAGCATCCTGGGCATGTTTTTGGGATCGCGCAGCCGGCGGGCGTTCTCCGGCGCCATGAGCAAGCGCCGGATGACCGCCGCCAGCGCCCAGTCGGTCGAAACCAAATCGCAACTGGTGAAGGACCTCGAGGCGGACGTCGCCGCCATGGAAAAGGAGCTGGCCGAACAGATCGCCCGGCTGGAACAGGAGGCGAACCGCCGGGTGGAGGAGATCGAAACGCTGCCAGTCCGGCTGGAAAAGACCGATATCCAGGTGCTCGGCTTCACCCTGCTCTGGATCCCGGTCCGGTCGTAGCGACCCGGTGGCGCACGGCCGTGCTACAATTGAACCATCGACCCGCCAGGAGGCGACCATGGGCCAGCACGCATATGTGAATCCCGACCTGTGCACCGGCTGCACCCTGTGCACGGATATCTGCCCCGAGGTGTTCGAGATGGACGGCGACGTGGCGGTGGCGAAACACCCCGACCATGCGGCGCTCGGCGTGACCGCCAAGGCGCAGGATGCCGCCGACGCCTGCCCCGTCCAGGCCATCACCCTGAACCACGACTGAGCGGCCGACACCCGCGCTCCCGCAGGGTTGGTGCAGCCGTTTGCGGGCCACGCCGGTCTCCGTGACGCCGATCCGGAATACGAAGCCCCGTTCCCGTCATCTGACCGATCAGTTCGATCCTGCCACTTGAGAGGAAACTGTCCATGCTACGTATCATTCTGGCGGTCATCGTCGGCTACCTGGCCATGGCCGTGTTCGTGTTCACCACGTTCTCCGCGGCCTATCTGATCATCGGCACGGAAGGCTCCTTCCGGCCCGGATCTTTCGACGTGTCAAAGCTCTGGATCGTGGTGAGCGTCGTCCTGAGCGTCGTCGCCGCGCTGGTCGGCGGCTGGGTGTGCGCCCGCATCGGGCGCCGCCGCGCCGCGGTGATCGCGCTGGCCGTGGTGGTGGTGGCGCTGGGCCTGGCCGTCGCGGCCATGGAGTTCACCCATTCCGGCGAGCGGGTGCCGGCCTCACGCTCCGGCGCGGTCTCCAACTTCGACGCGATGCAGATGGCGCAGCAGCCCATGTGGCTCACGCTGCTCAACCCGGTGCTCGGCGCCGCGGGCGTCCTCCTCGGCACCCGTCTCCGCAAGCTGGAGTAACGCGCCGGACGTTCGTGGTACAATCACCGGCGCGGATCGTTCCGTCAACAATCACTGCGGCAGGAGCCACCCGTGCCCGACCACGCCGCCCGACGGTCGCTCGGATCGCTGGAGCGCGCCATCGAGATCGCCGCCCGCGGGCACGCCGGCCAGACGGACAAGGCCGGCGCGCCGTACATTCTGCACCCGCTCCGGGTGATGCTCCGGCTGGAGACGCTGGAAGAGCGCATCACTGGAGTCCTCCATGACGTCATCGAGGACTGCGGCTGGACGCTGGACTCCTTGCGCGCCGAGGGATTCTCCGAAACCGTGCTCGCCGCCCTCGACGCCGTGACGAAGCGCGCCGGCGAGGCGTACGAAGACTTTGTCCTCCGGGCGGCCGCCCACCCGGTGGGCCGGCGGGTGAAACTGGCCGACCTCGAGGACAATTGCGACCTCGCCCGCATCGCCGCCCCTACCGACAGGGATCGCATCCGCATCGAAAAGTACCGCCGTGCCATCGCCCTGATAAGGAGCCTGCCGGAGGCAGGCGACCGATTGCCATGATCAGCCGGTAAGGCCGGTTCTGGGGGATGTGATGGGACTCGTCTGCTGGCTGCGCGGCCACGTCCCGGACGACCGCTGCCGCTGCGCGCGGTGCGGGCGAACCGTCCACGACCTCGAGGAGACGGTCACCTGGACCGACACGGGAAACTACGAGACCAGCACCGAGCCGTGGCTGTCGGAGAAAACAAAGACGACCGCCTGGCGCTGCCGGCGGTGCGGCTGGGAGGATAGGGTGACAACCCCGCCGGCGTGGTACATCGGATGAGCCGGAGAGCGTTGACGTGCAGGTCAGGAGTCCGGCGATGACGATCCTGCCTCTGGTCATTCTGGCGGTGCTCGGTCTTGCCCTGGTCCTGGGGTGGGCCGTCGTGAACGTGGCGCGCGCCGTCCGCGCCGGCCGGCCCGTCCGCGTTCTCCATGGCGCCACGCTGCTGGCGACGGCCGCGGGGGTGGGGCTGATCTGGTCCACGGCCTGGTACGTGTACGCCGCGCTGGGCCATTCCGCGCGCCTGTCGCCGGGGACCCGGATCGCGCTCCTGGCTGGCGGCATCGTCTGCTTTCTCCTGCCGGGGGGCGCGCTGGCGTGGTGCCGGCGCCGCCGCCTGAAGCGGGAGCGGTCGCCGAAGGGTTAAATGGACGGACGAGGAGTCGATGCTGTTCCGCGCGACCTGACGCACCGAGACAAAAAGCTAAAATTCATCAACCATCAACCATCAACTGTCGCTTTCGAGTACGATTACGATGACGAGCACGATTACGAGTACGATTACGAGCACGAGAACGAATAGGCGAGTGCGGACGTGACGGGGCGGGGAGGGGGGGCGAGGATGGATAACCTGAGAATTTACGGACGAGCACCCTGCCGCGTGGCGGTGATCCACGGCGGACCGGGCGCGCCCGGCTGCATGGCGCCGGTGGCCCGCGAACTGGCCGACGCCTGGGGCGTGCTGGAGCCGCTCCAGACCGCCGACACGCTGGACGGCCAGGTGGCGGAGCTGCGCGCCGTTCTGGCCGGCGCCGGCGAAATGCCCCTGGTCCTGATCGGATCGTCCTGGGGCGCCATGCTGGCGGTCGTGCTGGCGGCGCACCACCCTGAGTGCGCCCGCCGGTTGCTGCTGGTGGGGAGCGGCGCGTTCACGGAACGGCACGCCGCCGCCGTTCAGGCCACCCGCTGGAGCCGCCTCAGCGCGGCCGAACGGCGGGAATGGACGGCGCTGGCCGACGCAGCGTTCGGCGACCCCGGCCGGCCCGAGGCCGACGCCGCCTTCGCCCGGCTCGGCGCCCTGGCCACCCGGGCCGACGCCTGCGATCTCCTGACGACGGACACCGGGGCGCTGGCCCACCAGGCCCGGATCTACGCCCGCGTCTGGCCGGAGATGGCGGAACTGCGTCGCCGCGGCGGGCTCCTGGAGCTGGCGCGGTCGGTCCGCTGTCCCGTGACGGCCATCCATGGCGACTGCGACTCCCACCCGGCCGGCGGCGTGGCCGAGCCGCTGGCGGCCGTCCTGCCCGGCTTCCGGCTCGTCCTGCTGGAGCGGTGCGGGCACCTCCCCTGGCTCGAGCGGCACGCCCGGGACGCGTTCTACCGGACCCTCCGCGCCGAGCTGCGGCTGGCGTACCCGCCGGCGTCCCCCGCCTGATCCGCCGCGGCGGCGCGGCGGCGCGCCGCCGCCCCGCGCTGCAATGCGTCAGGTGAAACCGCCTGTACCGGAAGCAAGCGCAGTCCGTCTCCGCGATGTCACATGCCGAATGAAAAATGATCGATGACAAATGAAATTCCTTGCGGTGAGCGTCGGCCGGTCGGATTTTCCGCAAAGCCGCTTCCCTTGACAAACTCCGCCCCCGCTTCTACACTCATGCCCGGATCTTTTCGGGCGGGACATAGCGCAGCCTGGTCAGCGCGCCTGCCTTGGGCGCAGGAGGTCGCAGGTTCAAATCCTGCTGTCCCGACCATTTCTTCCCGCCGGTGGACAACGATGCGGACGCCGGCGCCCGGGGGCGCCGGCGGATCGCGCCGCCTGGAACCGGCGTCCGTAATTGCTGCCTCTTAATGTGCGCCCGTAGCTCAACCGGACAGAGCACCGGCCTTCTAAGCCGGGGGTTGCAGGTTCGAGTCCTGCCGGGCGTACCAATCTTATCAATGGTTTATGGCGATTCCATAAAAATCAAAAATCGCCCTTGTCACACTGGCGTCACAGTGAGATAATTCTCATAGTGACGCCATTACTCTTTTTACCCTGATTTTTTGACATGGCGCCACCAGTGAACTGGTCCTGCAATATTCGCAGCGGGAGTGCGACCATGGCCACTATCCGGAAGAGAGTGTGTTCAGACGGGACAGTTACTTTCCAGGTCCAAGTGAGGAAGAAGGGGTGCCCGCCGGAAAGCGCATCCTTCACCCGGCTCACCGACGCGAAGAAATGGGCCATGTCCATCGAATCGGCGATCGTAGACGGCCGGCATTTCTCCCGCCATGAAGCCGCCCGCCATACACTGTCGGACGCCATCAGCCGGTATCGCCGGGACGTTCTGCACCGCAAGTCCCCGAGCACCATTCCCACCATCCTGCCACGTCTGGATTGGTGGAATGAGCGATTGGGGAGCTACTCCCTGGACAAGATCACGCCGGCCCTCATCGCCGAGTACCGCGACCTGCTCCTTCGGGAGGGCCCGGGCGATTCCGTTGGTGGGCGCCGGGCGTTGCATGGTGGCGGCGTCTCGCCGCAGACCGCCAGGCACTATCTGAACATCTTGAGCCACCTCTTCGCGGTGGCGGTCCGGGAGTGGGGCTGGCTGGCGGATTCACCCATGCGTAAAGTGGACAAGCCACGTATGAGCCCGGGCCGGGTGCGCTTTCTCTCCAACGAGGAGCTGACCGCCTTGCTGGAGGCCTGCCGCGACAGTAGCTGCGGCTACCTGTACCCGGCCGTCATGCTCGCCTTGACGACCGGCATGCGGCGGGGAGAGCAGTTGAGCCTGACCTGGGAAAACGTGGATTTCGAGCGCGGCTGGATCACCCTCGGCATCACCAAGAACAAGCAGCGACGGGGCGTGCCGCTCGTCGGCGCAGCCCAGGAGGCCCTGCGATCCTTGCGAACTGTCCGCCGGATCGACACGAACCTGGTCTTTCCCTCGCATGACGGGAAAAAACCATACGACATCCGGCGTCCCTTTACCTTCGCCTTGAAGAAAGCGGGCATCCAAGATTTCCGCTGGCACGACCTGCGGCACTGCGCCGCCAGCTACCTGGCCATGAGCGGCGTGCCTCTCAAGGTGATCGGCCAGCTCCTCGGCCACCGCACCAGCGCAATGACCGACCGTTACTCCCACTTGGCCGACCAGGTAGTCACCGATGCCGTGTCGAAAGTCATGACCAAACTCTTCAAATGAGGATGCTGGGTATCATTCACAATCCTTCAAAATATTTTAAGGATTGTGCAGAATCGTTGAGGTGGGATACGCGCAGGGGGCTCGAGCTATGGAACTTTTGCCCCCAAAGCTCCCAAACGAGGGGTTTATTCCTTTCACATCAGTGAATTGCCGTTGTCAGCATGGCCTTTTCAAGCTGACAATCGGCTGACAATCATGCTCCCAAAGCGAGGCGGAGTCCACTCGCTCCGGTGAGGGAAGGATGGATTTTGTCAGCATGAGCGGCGGTTTTGGGAGCACGTTGTCAGCTTCATTTTGCCATGCTGACAACGATAGCTCGTTGATACCATTGGGGTAAGTGCCTTCCTTGTCAGCTTTGTCAGCCGGAATGTTCAGTAGACCGGGCCGCAGAAACAACACCGGCCGGTTTCTCCCCTCGAGAGTCCGGCGCACGGTGAGCGTCCGCTTGTTGGCCTCGCAGGCGACCAGGGCGCCGCGCTCCCGCAGCCGCCGCCACAGGGTGGTCGGCGAGATGTGGATGCCCTCGCCACCGCTGGTGGTCATGGCCTGGACCGCCCGGTAGGCCGCGTCGGGCATCAGGTAAACCGACTCGCCGTCCACCCAGCCCACCCGCTGGCCGTACGGCTCCCACACGGGTCCCCGCATCACCCCCTGGCTGTTCGGGTTTTCCCGCCAGCCCCAGGCGCCGGGTGTGGCGGGGCAGCCGCCGTCCCGGCCGGCCAAGTGGGCCGCGCCGCTGGCGAGCGCGGCGTGGAGCAGCTCGAAGAACCGCTGCACCGGGTCGGCGGCCTCCTGCTGCTGGGCCTGGGTGCGGGCCACCTCGCCGAAGCAGGCCCAGGCCCGGCTCCACACGCTCTCCGCCAGCGGCTCCGCGATGGCGTGGATCTCGATTGCGAAGAGCAGGAAGATCCGCAGCCCGGCGGCCAGCTCCGCCAGGTTGGCCGGCGTCCGCTTGTGCCCGCCCATGAGGGTGAGGGCGTTCCGGTACCGCTGGGTGTCCTCGCGCAGCGCCGTTTTCGCCTCAGGGTAGCGCCGGGCCAGCCACTGGACGAAGCCGGCGGCGGCCGCTGCGAAGCGCCCCTCCGCCGCCAGACGCTGGCACTCAGTGAGCAGCTCCCAACGCATGGCGCCGGGCTCCAGTTCCAGGACCAGCAGCCGGGCCCGGATGCTGTGGCCGTGGGGTACGTCCTCGCCGGTGGAGAGGACCAGGCCCCGAGGGGGCCGCTCCGCCTGGAGCTGCCCGTCCCGGCTAAGGCGCATCCGGCCGGCCATGTTGCCCTGGGCGCGGAAGAGTCGCTCCGCCTCCCGGTGGTAGCGCCACACGTCGGTGGCGCCTCCGTGCGGGGCGAAGTCGTCCACCACGCAGAGGGTGTCCTTCAAGGAGAAGGCCAGCACCTCCAGGGCGTTGCCGGTGGATGACCATCCGCCCGGCAGGTGCCTCGCGTTGAGCCCTGCCCCGAAGTGCTGCTGGGCCAGGGCGGCCAGCTCCGACTTGCCAGAGCCCGACGGGCCGGTCAGGTGCAGCCCGAAGTCGGCCGAGCCCAGCACCGCCCGCCAGACAGCGGAGAACACCGGCAGGGTCACCGCATCGGGGGCCACCTCGATCATCTTCATGCTGTCCGTAACCGCCTCCGTCAAGTCGAGGCGATGGGGCACCGGCGGTAGGGCAAACGCCCCCAGGCCTTTCGGAAGTTCCACCTCCACGCCCGTCACGTCCCCGTCCGGCCCGATGGCGCCGGCGCCGTGCAGGTAGGTCCACTGGCCGTCCATCTCCCGCCAGCCGGTGTGGGTGAACACCGTCCGGTTGCGGATGGACCTGCTCAGGAGTTGGATGGCCACCCGCACGTGGTCCCGCAGCGAGCGGCCGGGGAAGACCACGGCCTCGGCGCCGATCTTGTCGTGGATCCAGCCCAGGCTGTCGAACTGCCGGGCCGGCAGGACGAACGAGGCGGTCCGCCCCTTGAGCTGGCTCTGAATCTGGAAGAAACGGGCGCTCTCCACCCCGTCGTCGTGGTGCAGGTCCGCCACGATCCGGGCCGTGAAATTGGCCAGCTTCACCTTCTCCAGGCTGTCCCGCACCGACTTGATGAGGTAGAGCCCGTCGCGTGCCTCCTGGTAGTCGCCGACCGTGTTTTGTTCCGCATCGTCTTCTTCCTCGTCCCGCCAGACCAGTTGCTCGGCGTCGTCCATGGCCTTGCGGAAGACGGCGCGGAACCGGCCGGGATCCTGCAGGTGTAACGCGTTGGGGTCCTTCACCCCGAGCCGCTCCATGCGGATGACGAAGGCCCGGCCCCGCCAGGCAGTCTCCCGCAGCCGGCGGCTGATCCCGTTGACGAAGGCCCAGCCGCCCTGGTCCGGCTCTTGGACCACGTAAAGGGTGCGCACCTGGCCCAGGACCTCGGGAGTGATCTTCTCCGTCAGGGTGGCGCCGGGCACGCCCAGCACCGGCAACTGGTGCAGGGCCAGGGTCCAGGTGTCCGACTCCCCCTCCACCAGGAAGAGAGTATCGTCTCCGTTCTGGCGGTGAAGACCATAGAGGATCGGCACGTGCCCTTTGACCCAGCGACTCCCGTCGGCCGCGGTGACATGGGTGCGGATCCGCTCCGCCCGGCTCTCGCCATTGGCGTCGCAATATGGGATCACCACGGCGCCACCGCGCTCGAAGAGCCCCCACTCCCGCAGGAATTCCTCCGGGATCCCCTTGGCCTCGGCCAGCCGGGCCACCGTCAAGCGCCCGCCGGTGATGGATTTCCCCGGTGGAGGCGGGTGAGCGATGGATCGCTTCGGCACCGAAGAGTCGGCCTTTGCAGCCATTCCACTCGCCGTTTCGCCGTTTCGCCGCTTCGCCCCATCGCTTCCGTTCGCCGCTTCACTTCCCCCCGTAGAAAAATCACCGGGAGACGCGAAGAGGTCCCGCCATTCCAACCCCAGGGCGGTCATGACGGCCTCGGCCGGGCATCCGGCGAAGCAATGCAGCAGGATCCGCTCGCCGGTGAACGTCACGCTCAGGGACGGCTCCGCGTCCTCGTGCGCCGGGCAGGCGGCCTGGTACTGATTGTCCTGGATGCGTCGGACGCGCTGGAGCCGTTCCAGCAGTCGGCCCCGGTCGATCATTGCTCCGCCTTCCGGTTGAGGAGCCACTGTTCGAAGGCGTCCAAGTCGATGAGGAGCTTGCGGCCGATCCGGACCACGCATTCGGCCAGGCCGTTCCGCTCGCGGAAGAAGAGTTGCTCGCGCAGCCACCCGTGCGTCAGGCAGGGATTGGCGGCCAGGATGTCCTTGACGGTGACGAGCCGTCGGCTGAGTTTGGCGTCGAAATTCATGACAAGTCCCTCCAGAATTGAATAATGTTGTCCGGTACCGAGACAACGCGAGAGACTGTACTCTCATTTTGGAAGCTGTCAACAAAGAAAATCTCGCAAACTATTCATATATATGGATATAGAGTATATTTGGTAGAAGGATTTTCCACTAAATCAAGGATTTTTCCAAGTCAATGTCCTCTTTTTGTCGGAAATTTCCATATGGATCCTATTGAATCTTCAAGAATTCCATCGTTTACGGCCGGAAAACAGCCTGATTCCGGTTCTTACATTTAAAAATTCATCCGTCCACCGGCCTATTGAAGCAGGCACACTGTCAGGCAGGATGAATTATTTATCTTATTTATCTTTTTTAATTGTTTTATCTCTTCGATCTGTTGTATCTTGGCCCCATCTTTTATCTTTTCACCCATATAGGAGGGGTTTTGAAAGTCATCACCATCGCCAACCAAAAGGGAGGGGTCGGCAAGAGCACCCTCTGTACCAACCTGGCCGCGCTATTCGCCGCGGACGGCTGGAAAGTGCTACTCCTGGACACCGACCCGCAGGCCTCCAGCATCGCCTTCCGGGAGAAGCGGGCCGAAACCGGCAACGGCCTGCCGGAGTTCTCCGCCGCCCAGATCCAGTCGCCCACGGTTCACAAGGACATCGCCAGCTTCGCGGGATTTGACGTGATCCTGGTGGACACCGGCGGCCGCGACAACAAGATCTTCCGCTCCGCCGTACTGCCGGCCGACCTGGTGCTCGTCCCCCTGTGTCCGTCCCAGTACGACTTCTGGGGCTCGGCCGACACCTTCGACGCCCTGAAGGAGATCCGCCTGAGCCGCCCGGAGCTCCATGTGTTGGCCTGCTTCAACATGGTCATCCCCAACACCCGCATCGCCCAGGAGGTCCTCTCCGCCAAGGCCGAGTTCGAGGCCGGCTACGAGGTCCGCTTCATGGAAAGCCACCTCTGCGGCCGCGTCGCCTACAAGTATTCCGCCGGCGACGGCCGGGCCGTCACCGAAGCGGAAGGCCGCTCCCGCGATTCCCAGGCCATCGGCGAGATGACGGCGTTTTACCACGAACTACAAGGAGCCCTAGATGGAGTTGCGCCGAAAGAATAAGCCCACCCCCGCTGAAATCACGCCGCCCTCTGATCCCGAGGAGTGGATCGCCCGGGCCAACGCGGATGGTGAACCTCTACAAGTGGAGACCGTCCCCGATAAACCAGCCAGGCGCCCCACTACCAAAGTCAGAACGAAACAACCTGAGTCCCAGGAGAAACGAGAGAAGCAAAAGCAGATCCTGCCACCTACGCCAGCTCCCTCAGCCGGATCCCGCTACATCAGCTTCGCCATCGACTCGCTCACCCTGAGTCGCTTTCGGGATCTCTCTTTCACCCTGGACAAAGGCAACACTGCCACCTTGGCCCACATCATCGTAACCTGCGCCCGGATGAGGGAAGAGGAGTTCCTGCGGTTTCCCGAGTCCCAAGTCGTCATCGGGAACACGAAGCGCACCATGTCCTTCCTGATGCCCTGTTCTGCTCTTGACGATCTGAATACTCTTGCCCTACGGCTTCGATTTCGTAATAAGTCTGCATTGTGTCGGTATCTGATTCAACTAAACGCCCGTCATTTCGAGATTACACGGTAATTTCATAAAATGTTCATAGTCGGCATTTCCCATAATTTCGGCAGGCCACTCATGATACATAATCCAGGCGATAGTCAGCTTCTGACAGAAAAAAAGAAGTTCTGGACACAGAATCAGGTGTGCTCCAGCTGCGGCGAGCTTCTATTTTGCATATGATATAACATGCGTTATTATTTACGGGTGCGCAATATGGTTCGCCATCCAGACAAGAGGTGCAGCGAATGGACACAGAGGGTCAAAGCTTTTCGGCGTTGGTGAAAGAGATGCGGCGTCAGCTCGCCTTGAGCCAGGAGGACTTAGCTCGGCAGCTCGGCGTCAGCTACGCGACCGTCAACCGATGGGAAAACAGTCTGTCCAAACCTTCCAAGCTCGCCAAGGCCCAACTGAAAGCCTTCTGTGAAAAGATGATCGAACGAGGCAAGTTGACGCTGTCTGCCGACATGATTGATTTCGCGGAATTAGGCTCGGATCAGGATTAGGAGCAGCCATGAACAATTTCGGCGAAAAAGTAAGCTTCATTTGGTCGGTTGCCGACCTCATTCGCGGACCCTACCGGCCAAACCAGTACAAGGACGTCATGCTCCCCATGACCGTTCTTCGCCGTCTCGACTGCGTCCTGGAGCCCACCAAGGATAGGGTTCTCGAACAGCAGAAGAAACTCTCGGGCGGCAAGGTTAAAAACGTCGATCCTATTCTCTGCCGTGTCACGGGAGTGCCTTTTTACAACACCAGCCGCTACACCTTCGAAAAGCTAAAAGGAGACCCGAACAACATTGCCGCTAATCTGACCAACTATATCAAAGGATTCTCCTCACGAGCCCGAGAGATCATCGAGCAATTTGGATTCGAGGAACACATCGCCAAGCTCGACAAGGCCGACCGGCTCTATCTCGTAGTGTCCAAGTTCTGCGACATCGACCTGCACCCACACGCCGTCTCGAACATCGAGATGGGTTACATCTTCGAGGAGCTGATCCGGAGATTTAATGAGGCATCGAACGAAGAGGCCGGCGATCACTTCACCCCCCGCGAGGTCATTCGCCTGATGGTGAACCTCCTATTTCTGCCGGATGGCGACATCCTCACCACCAAGGGAATCGTGAAGACCCTATACGACCCGGCCTGCGGGACAGGCGGCATGTTATCCGTGGCTGAGGACTACGTGCGCGAGCTCAATCCCGACGCCCGCCTGGAGGTCTTCGGACAGGACTATAACGCCCAGGCTTACGCCATCTGCGGCTCTGACATGATGATCAAGGGGCAGGATATTGAGCACATTGCCTTTGGCGACAGCTTCACCGACGACCGGTTTCCGCGCCATAAGTTCGATTACATGCTGGCCAATCCGCCCTTCGGCGTTGAGTGGAAGCCGGAAGCCGACTTCATCACTCGAGAACATGAAGAACAGGGCTTCGGAGGACGTTTCGGCGCGGGATTGCCCCGCATCAATGACGGCTCCCTTCTCTTTCTCATGCACATGATCAGCAAGATGAAGGACCCGAAGGAAGGGGGCACCCGCCTCGGGATAGTTTTCAACGGTTCGCCGCTGTTCACCGGCGCGGCTGGGTCTGGAGAGAGCGAGATCCGCCGCTGGATCATCGAGAACGATTGGCTGGAGGCCATTGTCGCGCTGCCGGATCAGCTCTTCTATAACACCGGCATCTATACCTATCTCTGGATCGTCACCAACCGGAAGAAGCCGGGCCGCAGAGGCAAGATTCAACTGGTGGACGCAACGAAGTTCTTCAAGAAGATGCGCAAATCCCTCGGCAACAAGCGCAATGAGGTCTGCGATGACCAGCGCGACGAGATAACCCGACTCTACGGGAATTTAGAAGATGCGGATCATGTCCGCATTTTTGATAACGATGACTTCGGCTACCGCCGCGTCACCGTAGAACGTCCTCTGCGGCTCAACTTCGCGGTGGACGAAACTCGAATCGTCCTCCTCATGGAGACAACGGCCTTCGCCAACCTGGCCGCCAGCAAGAAGCGTAAGGATACGAAGGCCGCTCAGGACGATATCGAAGAAGGCCGCAAGCTGCAGGAAGGCATCTTGTCTGCCCTGCGGCCGCTTTCCGATAAAGGCGTCGTGAAGAAACGGGAACAGTTCTCGGAGATGGTGAAGACGGCATTCAAGAAGGCGGGTCTCAAGGTTCCCGCCGTCCTATTGAAGGCCATCCTCATGGCCCTGGCGGAACGGGACGAAATAGCGGATATCTGCACCGATGCCAAGGGCAACCCCGAGCCCGATCCCGAACTGCGCGACTACGAAAACGTCCCGCTCAAGGAAGACGTGGACGAATACATGAAGCGGGAAGTCCTGCCCCACGTACCCGACGCCTGGGTGGACGAGACCAAGACCAGGGTCGGCTACGAAATCAACATCAACCGCTATTTCTACAAATACATACCGCCGAGACCGCTTGAAAAGATCGAAGCCGACCTTAAAAAGATTGAGAAGGAGATCTCGGACATGATCGCGGAGGTGACGGAATGACCGAGAATCTGCCCGCCCCCGGTGACTCCCAGATTGTCATCTATCAGGCCGAATCCGGTACGACCCGCCTCGAGGTGCGGCTGCAGGATGAGACCGTCTGGTTGACACAGAACCTGATGGCGGAGCTGTATCAAACCACCAAGCAGAATATAAGCCTGCACATACAAAATATTTATGAAGAGGGCGAACTCGACCAGGAGGCAACCGTCAAGAAATACTTGACAGTTCGTCCAGAAGGCTCGCGGACGGTAACGCGACCGCTCGATTATTACAATCTGGACATGATCATTGCGGTGGGCTACCGGGTCAAGTCCGGCGTCGCCACCCGGTTCCGCCAGTGGGCCACGGCCCGCCTTCGTGAATATATCGTCAAGGGGTTCACGCTCGATGACGAACGGCTCAAGGGCGGCAGCGGGCTGGTAGACTACTTCGATGAACTGCTTGCCCGCATCCGAGAGATTCGCGCCAGTGAGGCGCGGGTCTACCAACGCATCCGGGAGATCTTCGCTCTGGCCCGCGACTACCGCGAGGGCGAGGAGGAAACGCAGCGGTTTTTCGCCACAATGCAGAACAAGATGCACCATGCCGCCACCGGCATGACGGCGGCCGAGATCGTCCGGCGACGAGCGGACGCAGGCAAGGCCAACATGGGCCTGACCTCGTGGAAAGGCGGTCGCGTGCTCAAGCGCGACGTGAGCACTGCCAAGAACTACCTCGACGCCAAGGAGATCGACACGCTCAACCGCATCACGGTGATGTTCCTGGACCAAGCCGAATTTCGCGCCCAGCGCCGGCAGGACATCAGCATGCGCGACTGGGAAGCCTTCCTCGACAAATTCCTACGCGACACCGAACTGCCGGTGCTCTCCGGGCCGGGCATGGTCAGCCGCAACGAGGCTCTCGAATGGGCGGAGGGGCAATACGACGCCTTTGCCGAGCGGAGAAGGCTGGAAACTGAGACCGAAGCCGAGGCACGGTACGTGGAAGACTTGCGGACATCCGCGAAGATGCTGGAGACGCGGCGTAAGAAACCGGGAACGCCTCCAAAGAACAAGAAGAAGGCTAATTCCACAGAAAAGTCACGCGGAAGGGGCACCAAATGAGCAGGCAGGTATATCCTCGGTACAAAACGACTGGCATCGAGTGGCTGGCGGAGATTCCGGAGCACTGGGAAGCAAAGCGTCTGCGATTTCTACTTTCAGAACCGCTGAAGTACGGTGCCAATGAATCCGCCGAACTGGACGACCCAGATCTCCCGCGTTACATCCGGATCACCGATGTCCACGAGAATGGCCGCTTGCGGGAGGACACCTTTAAGTCCCTTCCTGAAGATGTGGCTTATCCGTACCTTCTTAAAGAAGGCGATCTCTTGTTTGCCCGTAGTGGTGCCACTGTCGGGAAGAGCTTTTACTATGAGTCGTCATGGGGTCGCGCTGCATATGCCGGTTACCTAATTCGAGCCAGGTTCAATGCGGAGCGAATGATGCCCCGTTTCATCAACTATTTTACCAACTCGCATCAATACTGGCAGTGGTTGGGATTATCCTTCATTCAAGCTACTATCCAGAACGTAAGCGCAGAGAAGTACGCAAACCTGGTGGTGACAGTACCGGCTATCTATGAGCAACGCGCCATCGCCGCTTTTTTGGACCGCGAGACGGCGCGGATTGATGCGCTGATCGAGAAGAAGCGGACGCAGGCCGAGTTGCTCCAGGAGAAGCGAACCGCCCTCATCAGCCACACCGTCACCAAAGGGCTCAACCCCAACGCCAAGATGAAGGATTCGGGCATCGGAAGGCTGGGCCAGATTCCCGAGGGGTGGGAGGTTAAGCGGATCAAGCACCTCGGAGCGATACGATACGGACTTGGTGAACCCCCGGAATACGTTGATGAGGGTCTGCCGTTCATTCGTGCGACGGACATCAAGCGGGGCAAGATTGATCTGGACACCGTGCGAAAGGTTCGTCGCGAGGATGTTCCATGGAGCCGCAGACCGACGCTACAGATTGGTGAGATACTCGTTGTCCGTAGTGGAGCCTATGCGGGCGACTCGGCAATTGTCACAGAAGATGTGGAGGGCTGCATCGCGGGATATGACATGATACTTACGATCACCTACGCCCACGCGCCTTTCGTCGCGTGGGTACTTCTCTCCAAGTATATGCTTCAGGGCCAGATTTACCTGGAGCGGATGCGTGCTGCACAGCCGCATCTCAACGCCGAAGAACTGGGGGGATTCGTGATCTTGATGCCGCCACTGGCGGAGCAACTTCAAATTGCGAAGACGCTTTCTCGTGAGACCGACAAGTTGGATGCACTGGCGGACAAGATCAACGGCTCCATTGAGATGCTCCGAGAGCATCGAACAGCCCTAATTTCCGCCGCCGTGACGGGCAAGATCGACGTGCGAGACAGCATCGAGCAACACCCAAAGCAGTTCAAGCGAGGATAAAGACCATGGCACGAGCAGACTTAATCCTGAACTTGATACGGGCGGGCACCAGAGGCGACCAGGCTCAGTTCCGGAAAACCGTGGAAGCGCTGGCCGCTGACGAGCGGGCCAAGAATCACGGCATTCTGGCCGACCGGCTTGTTGCCCTGCTTCAGCAAGACAGCAATGGACGGCCGAAGCCTCTCTTGCAACCAGCCACCCGTCCTCTTTCCGGGCCGCTTGTGGCCGATGTAGTTCCAAGTCGACGCATTGAAGACCTGATTTTGCCTGCCGAAGCCGAACAGGCTGTTCGCGAATTGGTGGAGGAGCAGCACCGCGCCGATTTGCTGCGGTCACATAACCTCGAGCCGCGTCACCGGGTGCTCCTGGCGGGGCCGCCGGGAAACGGCAAGACATCGTTGGCTGAAGGGATTGCCGACGCCCTGAATGCTCCGTTCTTGATTGTGCGCTACGAGGCGATCATCGGAAGCTATCTCGGCGAAACGGCGCAACGGATCGAGCAGGTCTTTGAGCACGCTCGCTCGCGGCAATGCGTGCTGTTCTTCGATGAATTCGACGCGATTGGAAAAGAACGGGGCGACCTTCACGAAACTGGGGAGATCAAGCGGGTGGTGAGTTCGCTGTTGTTACAGATCGACGCCCTGCCAAGCTATGTGGTTGTCGTGACAGCCAGCAACCATCCGGAACTGCTCGATCGCGCGGTATGGCGGCGATTTCAAGTTCGCCTGGAACTTCCAATGCCGAAGCAAGGCCAAGTCGAGGAATGGTTCCGACGGTTCGAAGCGCGAAGCGGGCACTCACTTGGCATCTTGCCCCGCAGCATAGCCCAGAGTTTGAAGGGTTTGAGTTTTGCTGAGATCGAGGATTTCGGGAGCGATGTGCTCCGGCGAATCGCTTTGAGCCAGCCTGAGGCGAATCCAAAGAAAATCACAGAACACTGCCTGGCCCAATGGAAGAAACGGTTCACTCAAGGGAATCCAGATGCTGATGGGAAGGATGAATAAAACATGGCGGAATACCCACTCCTGATTTTTCCAGCTCCGACGATTGCCGATAGGGCAAAACGCCCCCCACCTCGCGGGAAAATTAAACTTCCAGCCGCTCAAGTACAGGCGGAACGGATTGCACCGCAGTTCCAGCGGCTTCAGCAGGCCATGGATAGGCAACGGCTCGCTCTGCAAAACAACTCGCTTGGCCTTCAGCCGGAACAAGCCTTGGTTCTGGAGACCATCGGTTCTGTTGATCGGTTTATCAAGGCAATCAAGAAAGTCCCTGGGCTGGAGTGGCTCGGAGAATTAGAGATTGATGATATCGCTCCGGACTATGGGTTCGAAGACGAAAAAGACCCGCAAAAGCTTCTTAAGGGCCAACTCTTCTTGGTCATGACGGATCAACGTGCCCTTAAGGAACTTCAAAGTCTATTCGATAATTGGCCGAACAAAAAATTCCCCCGCGGCCTCGCCCCGCTCAAACAGGCATTTGCCCATCTCCAGACCATCCGACCATGGAATGCCGAAGACCGAATTCGCGATACCGGTCTCATTCCGGATTGGCAGGACAGGGTCGGGCATGGTCAGGGAGTTGTCCCCTTTGAAGTGGAATTATGGTTTCGAGAAAATCCTGGCCGCCAACGTAAAGCGGAAGCCTATCTTGGGAATGTGGTTGCTTCTCTGGGTGGTGAAATTGTTCAACAATGTGTTATTCCCCAAATTGCCTACCACGGCGTTCTGGGAAGAATTCCATCTGACGCGCTATCCGGCCTGCTATCCGACTTATCCGGATTGCATAATTTTCACCTCTTCCAGTGCGAGGATATTATGCATCTCCGACCTGTTGGACAGTGCGCGATCCGCGTACAGGAGGATTTGACAGGCTTGGAGATCTCCAGTCAAGAGCAACTACCAGACCTGCCACAGGGTGAGCCGGTCATTGCCTTGCTTGACGGCTATCCATTAACAGGACATCGTCTGCTTGACCGGAGGCTGATTGTTGACGACCCGGATGGCTACGAAAGCGTTTACCAGGCGCGGGAGCGGGTCCATGGCACCACCATGGCCTCGCTCATTTGTCATGGCGACTTGGATGAAGGCGGCCGACCGTCGAAAAGGCCGGTGTATGTCCGGCCGATCCTGCAACCCTATCGCGGCTTCGACGGCCAATTTATCGAACGGATACCAGAAGGAGTCTTGGCAGTGGATCTGGTGCACCGTGCGGTTCGGCGGTTGTTCGAAGCCGAAGGCGAAGAATCTCCTGCCGCTCCGAGTGTGCGCGTGGTGAATCTGTCGGTGTGTGATCGGTCCAGACCTTTTGATCGCGGGATGAGCTCCTGGGCTCGACTGCTGGACTGGCTCTCCTGGAAATACAATGTGCTGTTCGTGGTCAGCGCCGGTAATCATCCCCATGACATTGAGTTGAACGTTCCAAGGGCTGGCCTCCGGAATTTGAGCGCGGAAGATCGGGAAAAGGCTGTGATTGAAGCCATAGCGGTGGACACACGACATTGCCGTCTGCTTTCGCCTGCAGAGACCTTTAACGGCATTACAGTAGCGGCTACTCATGCAGATGCCTCGGTACCTGTCACTAATCCGAACCTGCTTGATCCTTTTACTCGCATGGGACTTCCAAGTACGATCAGCGCTCAGGGGCCGGGGTACCGACGGACCATCAAACCGGATATCCTCCTTCCCGGCGGCAGGCAGTTCCTCTCCGAGAAAATGGGGAATGTCCATACCAGAGCTGTCCTGCAGACCCCGAATTTTACTCGTCCCCCAGGGCAACGGGTTGCCGCCCCAGGGGCGGCGGGTGAATTGAACCTGACCTTCCACACCAGGGGTACAAGCAATTCGGCAACGCTGGCCTCACGTTGGGCAATTACCCTATTTGACGTCATAAGCCAACTGCGCGAGCAACCTGGTGCGAGCTTGCCACTGGAATATGATGTGGTCCTTTTAAAGACGCTTCTTGTCCACGGGGCGGATTGGGGAGATGGTGGATCGCTTTATGAGTCGATCTTAAGAAATCCTCAGAACAGCCGGGTTTTTAAGGACTATGTCGGGCGATTTTTAGGATATGGGGCTGCCGAAATTGCGAAGGTGATTGTCTGCACGGACCAACGTGTCACTGTCTTGGGTGTCGGTAAGCTTGAGGATGGAGAGGGGCAGGAGTTTCTTCTTCCACTCCCACCAAGCCTTTCAGCAGTTGCCGATAAACGTCGTCTCACGATCACGCTCGCCTGGGTCACCCCGGTGAACTGCATTCGTCAGAATTACCGGATCGCTCATTTATGGTTCAATCCGAAAAACCATCTCGCAACGGACCGTGTCTGTGCGGACCATAATGCGGTACAGCGGGGGACCGTTCAGCACGAGGTGCTGGAAAGCGCAGAGGCCGTGGACTTCCAGGATGGGGAAACAATCGGCATCAAGGTGAACTGTCGCGCTGATGCCGGAGACATCCCTGAGCCTATACGCTATGGTTTGGCGGTGACATTGGAGGTTGCAGAGGGAATCGCCATTCCAATATATCAGGAAGTGAGAGACAGGCTCCGCATTCGGGTGCCGATTCATAGAAGAGGAGCAACATAATATGCCGGGCCATCACACAGAAGAAGCCTTTGAAACCGCCATCGAACAACGCCTGACTTCGGTAGGTGGCTATGAGAAAGGCGACCGAGAGACCTTCGATTCGGAACGTGGCCTCTTCCCCGCCGACGTGATTGCCTACATTCAGAAGACTCAGCCCAAGGAATGGGAGTACCTTTTGAACCTCCAAAAGGATAAGGCCGAAGACACTCTGTTGGACGACCTCTGCCGGGCGCTCAATTCCGACCACGAAGGGTGTCTCTCCGTTTTGCGACACGGATTCAAATGCTTTGGAAAGCTGTTTCGCATGGCCCACTTCGCCCCGGCGAGCGGAATGAACCCGGATACTCAGAAACTCTATGCGGCCAATCGACTCACGGTGACCCGTCAGCTTCGCTATTCGGCCAAGCACGGCAACACCCTCGATGTGACCTTGGCCTTGAATGGCATACCAGTATCCACACTGGAGCTCAAGAACCCCATGACCGCCCAGACCTGGCGGCATGCGATCACCCAATACAAAAATGACCGCGACCCGGCGGACCCGATCTTCCAGTTCAAGAAGCGCACGCTTGTCCATTTCGCCGTGGACTCAGACGAAGTTTACATGGCCACGCGACTGTCCGGTCGCAGCACCTATTTTCTGCCCTTCAACAAGGGCTGCAGAGGCGGCGCAGGCAACCCGGAGAATCCCGACGGCTATAAAACCGCCCACCTATGGGAAGAGGTCCTGGAGCGGCATAGCTTCCTCGACATCCTGGCGAGGTTCATTCATCTCCAGGTCGAGGAGAAGCAGTTCGGCGGCAGGAAGGTGAAACGGGAGGCGATGATTTTCCCGCGCTATCACCAGCTCGATTGCGTGCGGAAACTCGTGGCCGACGCCCGCTTGCGGGGGGCCGGGACCAACTACCTCGTCCAGCACTCCGCCGGCAGCGGCAAGTCCAACTCCATCGCCTGGCTGGCCCATCGGCTCGCCAGCCTCTACACCGAAAAGGACGAAAAGGTCTTCGACTCGATCATCGTGGTTACCGACCGGGTAGTCCTCGACCAGCAGCTCCAGAACACCATCTACCAGTTCGAGCACAAGCAGGGCGTGGTCCAGAAGATCGACATCAACTCGACCCAGTTGGCCGAGGCCCTCGGGTCTGGTGTGCCGGTCGTGATTACCACGCTCCAGAAATTCCCCTTTGTCACCGAGAAGATGGGCGATTTGCCCATGAGCCGATACGCAGTGATCGTGGACGAGGCTCACAGTTCTCAGGGCGGCGAGACGGCGACCGAACTCAAGGGTGTGCTCGCAGGAGCAGCAATCAAAGAAGAAGCCAGAGCAAAGGCTGAGGAAGAAGGGCTACCCGACTACGAAGAGGAAATCCTCAAGACCATGGCCAAGCGCGGCCACCAGCCCAATATTAGCTTCTTCGCCTTCACCGCGACACCCAAGTACAAAACGCTGGAGGTCTTCGGCACACCCGGCGCGGATGGCAAGCCGCAACCCTTTCATCTTTACAGCATGCGTCAGGCCATCGACGAGGGTTTCATCCTCGACGTGCTCCAGAATTACACGACCTACAAGACGTATTACCGGCTGATCAAGTCCATCGAGGACGATCCAAAGGTGGACAAGCGCAAGGCCGCAAGGGCGCTCGCCCGCTTCATGAGTCTCCACCCGCACAACATCGCCCAGAAGACTGAGGTCATGGTCGAGCATTTCCGCCACTTCACCATGCACAAGATCGGCGGAAAGGCCAAGGCGATGGTGGTCACATCCAGCCGATTGCATGCGGTGAAGTACAAGCAGGCATTCGATAAGTACATCGCCGAGAAGGGGTACACAGGAATCAAAACGTTGGTTGCCTTCTCCGGCACGGTGATCGATCCGGATGCGCCCGGCGTCGAGTTTACGGAAGTCGGAATGAACAAAGGCATCCGCGAAAAGGAGCTTCCCGAACGCTTTGGAACGGAAGAGTATCAGGTGCTGCTTGTGGCGGAGAAATACCAGACCGGATTTGACCAGCCGCTCCTTCACACCATGTACGTGGACAAGCGGCTCGCAGGAATTCAGGCGGTACAAACCCTCTCACGGCTCAACCGAACCCATCCAGGCAAGGAAGATACCTTTGTTCTGGACTTCGTCAATGAGCCCGAAGAGATATTGAAGGCCTTTCAACCTTACTACGAGCAGACGATCATCGGTGAGAGGGCGGAGCCGAAGCAGCTTTACGAGCTTCAGGCCAAATTGGACGGACATCAGGTCTACTACAAGACCGAGGTTGAGGAGTTTTGTAAGGTTTTCTACAAACCGCGACAGAATCAATCGCCCGCCGACCACGCCAGGATGAACTCGTGCATCGATCCGGCCGTGAATCGTTACAGCGGACTTGAGGAAGAGGTGCGGGAGGAGTTCCGGAAGACGCTAGTCGCTTTCAGAAAGCTTTATTCTTTCATGTCACAGGTGATTCCTTTCCAGGACTCCGATTTGGAAAAACTGTACTCATACGTCCGGTTTCTGCTTACCAAACTGCCGAGAGATAACAGGGGACCAATCTACAACTTTGATGATGACGTGGCGCTCAAGTTTTACCGATTGCAGAAGATCGGGGAGGGCGCCATCGTCATGGAGCCCGAAGCGCGGTACGAGGTATCTGGTCCCACGTCCGTGGGCACCGGCGTCGCTCGAGGTGATGAGATCGAGTTGTCCAAGCTGATCGATATTCTCAACGAGCGGTTCGGAACGGAGTTCAAGCCGGGCGACCAGTTGTTTTTCGAATCGATCCGCGAGGACGCGGTAGCCGACAGCAGTCTCCGTCTGGCCGCGCTCGCCAACACGATGGAGAACTTCGGCTACGTCTTCCGAAAAGCCTTGGAGGGGCTGTTTATCGACCGCATGGAACAGAACGAGGAAATCACGGCCAAGTTCATGAATGAGGATCAATTCCGCGATGCTGTCAGCCAACACCTCCTTAAGGAGGTATACGAACAAATTCGGGAAGAGACAGGAGCTGCTAATAACAAATCAGTAAACCCTTAAAAAGGTTGGATTTCAATGCAATTACGATTTATCAATCAACAAAGCTGCGCCGAAGGTCTGGGTGTGCCATATCCGAAGGGGGAGTCGAACAGAAGCGAGAATGTTGGTTACCACGACGTGAAGAAGATCCCAGACAGCGTTGCACTATTTCCCGAGCTGCAGGGTTGGCCGGAATTGAGAGACCTGATTCTAGTAGCGAATCAACCTGATAGTATTTTCAGGACACTGCGATGCGACATCAGCTCAAATCAGGTTCGTAGTGTTGATTTGAGATATGAGCATAAAATTTCATCTTACATCACGCTTGCCTTTGAGCTTCTGGATTTGAATACAGAAGCTAACTTCAAGAAATTATACGGGGAGTTTCAATCTTTTGTGGCTAAATTTCCAAACAGAACGGATTGCTGCATCGAGTTCGAGTTGGTTCCGACTTCATACCATTCGGCTGAAAATGTTGGATATACCGCCTGGAGCGTTGATGTCTGGATCCACGGTTATGGACCAAACGAGAAGGAAGCGAAAATTAACTGGTTTGCTGGGATGCTTGCCGTAAAGGGATTTATTCTCGATCAAAACACTCGGTATAGAAAGATCTTGAGAACGGAGCGAAAAAAAATTGGCGACTTTTTCGTTTAAATGACTCCGCTCTGCGGAGAACAAAAAGAAACATCATCTGCGGAGGTCTGAAGTGATGCGAATTAAAAAGTGGGTACCCCCTCCCAAAGATCAGCCTCGAGACGAAAAGAGCAGGCACAATGAAAAATTTCTAAAGACAGGATGTCAGCTTGGAACCAACAAATGGAATCGTAAGAGTTTCGGAGAAGAAGCTCGGAAAGATGGATTACGAGAAAATGCCGAAACTGAGATTGATCGAGATATGTATAAACCGGTCCAACAGTTGGCATGCGATATTCACGAAACCTATCTGCGATGGGAAGAGAAATCCAAAATGCGATCTGTAGGCTCTCCATCCGCTTCGGAGATGGAAGCTCCCGTTCACTTCATTCTTTTCGCGCTTTCTCGAACAGCCAGTATGAATGCGAAAGTCGCACGAAGAATGGAGATCCTGACAAGCTGGATTGCTATATTAACTTTCGTGCTTGTTGCAATGGAGTTTATCCACCTTTTTAAACCTTGGTAGAGAGTATCCCACGACCACCTGCATCCTGCGTCAGATCTCCATATAGTCCGCTCCAGCGAATGCAGCGGCAGCCCGGATCCGCTGGTGACAGAACTTTGGGTGCCTCCCATTGGGCAGGCCCGCTGCTAGGGGCCGTGGATGGTGAGTCCGATCTGGCCGGGCCGGTTGACGGCGGCCTGCAAGCCGCCCGCCACCGCTTTCGCGTCCCTCCGCGCTCGGCCGAGCATAAACGGCCGCCGCCCCTGATCGGGGTCCCCTCCAATTATCCCTTGGCCTCGCCGCTCCGTGACGCGGCGGTGTCAGGTCCGCTCCCGCCGGCTTGCGACCGGGCCGCTTCGTCTCCCGGCCCGGCAGTCAGGTTCATTTTCCCTCGCTCGGCCCTTCAACTGGAGGTGAAAGGGCCGAGCGAGGGAAAAATTGCTCGGTGGGAAATTCAAAGGAGGCCTCATGAGAATCATCAGCATGGACGAGATCCGGGAGCGGTACCGCATCGTCGAGGAGTACGAGGCGGCCATGGAAGCGGCCAACAGCGCCTATTGGAAAGCCTTGGATGACGGTGTGACCGACGACGACGCCTGGCGGCTTTACCGATTCGCCGAAGTGGTGGCGCACGACAATTACATCGCCGCCATTGACCGGCTCCTCGGCCGGATCACGGCCAAGTAGCGCCCTTGGGGGCCGCGCATCCGGATCACGCGGAGAGTTTCATAAGGAGAGACACCATGGACGACGAGATCATCACCAACGAGCAGCGGGCCGCCTGGGGGAACCAGGCACTGGAGGCCTACAGCCACATCATCGAAGGCGGAGAGGGCCTTTACGCCGAGGTGGAAACCGTAACCATCGACCTGCTGTGCGACCTGTTCCACCAGGTCCACCAGAACGACTTCGATCCGCTTGACCTGATCGAGCAGGCGTTGTCGCATTTCTATTTCGAGCTGGCTGAAGCCGGTTGTGAGGTGACTACGGAGTCCATCTGACCAGGCATGCACTCTCAGCGACGGATCCGGCCCCGATTTCGGAGCCGTTTCCATTTCTGAATCACAAAACCGGCCTCCGGCGGCCGGGGTGCTACCCCTGGACCCCGCCGAGGGAGTGGTCATCCCCTCGGACTCCCCTTACTCAGCTTACAGCGATCAGCCGTCAGCCATCAGCCGTGCCCCTCTGCGGACAGTCCTCTTCTGCCTTGGAGTCCGGGCATAAAACACCTTGCGTTGTCTGCGTTCCCTGCGGCTGAAAACCCCTGCCTGCAGCGGTAGCCCCGCTCGAAGCGGGGCTGGCCGGGCCGGGAGACGGCGACCCGCAAGCCGCCCGCCACCGCTGTTGCGTCCCTCCGGGCTCGGCCGAGCATAAACGGCCGCCGCCCCCGATCGGGGTCCCCTCCAATTATCCCTCGGCCTCGCCGCTCCGTGCCGCGGCGGCGTCAGGTCCGCTCCCGCTGGCTTGCTACCGGGCCGCTTCGTCTCCCGGCCCGGCGGTCAGGTTCATTTTCCCTCGCTCGGCCCTTCAACCGTAAGTGAAAGGGCCGAGCGAGGGAAAAATTGCTCGGTTACATCAGAGGAGGAGAGACGACATGAGCCAGAAAATTTACGACCTGATCACCGACCGGATCATCGCCCTGCTGGAACAGGGCGTCATCCCCTGGCGCAAACCATGGGACGCCGCCAGCGGAGCGCCCCGAAACCTGGTTTCCGGCAAGTCCTACCGGGGCATCAACGCCATGCTCCTGGCCAGCCTCGGTTTCTCCTCGCCCTGGTTCCTCACCTTCAACCAGGCCAAAGCACTCGGCGGGGCCATCCGGCGCGGGGCACACGGCTTCCCGGTGGTCTTCTGGAAGTTCCTGGAAGCCGTCGCCGGGCCGGACGGGGAAGACGAACGGACCGGGAGCAAGGACCGGGTGCCGCTGCTCCGTTACTACACCGTTTTCAACCTGGACCAGACCGAGGGGATCCCGGCCGAGAAGATCCCGGCACAGGAAGCCCGCCGCTTCGACCCCATCGAGGCCTGCCAGCGGATCGTGGACGGCATGCCCCAACGGCCGGAGATCCGCCACACCACGGAAGCCCGGGCCTACTACCGGCCGTCCACCGACAGCGTGACCATGCCGCTCCGGGAGTCCTTCCACTCGGCCGCTGAGTATTTTTCCACGCTCTACCACGAACTAACCCATAGCACAGGAGCCCTGAACCGCCTGGCCCGAAAATCTCTGGCCGACTGGGCGCCCTTCGGCACGGCCGACTACAGCCGCGAGGAGCTGGTGGCCGAGATGGGCGCCGGGTTCCTGTGCGCCCACGCCGGCATCGAGAGCGCCACCCTGGAGAACTCCGCCGCCTACATCCGGAGCTGGCTCCAGGTACTCAAGGACGACCGCCGGGCGGTGATCGTGGCTGCCGGCCAGGCCCAGAAGGCGGCCGACTTCATCCTGGGCGGCCCCGCCGAGGACGAGCACATCAACTAAACCCACCGGCCCGGCCCCCCCGGGCCGATTTTCCCGCCATCGATCCATAATCTCGGCCCACCCCCAAACCCCTGCCCTAGGCGGGGGCTTTCCTTTTCATCCAGACCAGCCGGCCTCTGGCGGCCGGGGCGCCGCCCCTGGGCCCCGCCGAGGGAATGCGATCCCCTCGGGCTCCCCGCTCGATTTTCCTTGATTCAGCCGAGTGGGCAGCAGACACAGAGAAGGGGCGGCGGTCGTCCGTTCACCGGTGGCCGGCCGCATCGCTCCCGCCAATGCCGGCGGTCGCCTTTCGCTTGGCAGTCGCGTCCCGCTCCAAGCGGGACCGTCTTCGCCGGGTCCGGGCGGGCCTGGCCGGGTGACGGCGGCCCGCAAGCCGCCCGCCACCGCTTGCGCGTCCCTCCGCGCTCGGCCGAGCATAAACGGCCTCCTCCCCCGATCGGGGTCCCCTCCAATTATCCCTCGTCCTCGCCGCTGCGTGACGCGGCGATGTCACGTCCGCTCCCGCCGGCTTGCTACCGGGCCACTTCGTCTCCCGGCCCGGCGTCTGGAGGTCATTTTCCCGCCTGGCCCTTCAGCTTGGAGTGAAAGGGCCAGGCGGAAAAATTTGCTTGGCGGGTTCCCAAGGAGGCACGACATGAACAAGAAGACCGATTACGCGGAAATGGCGAAGCGTTGCATCGCCCACCTGGTCCGGGAGAGCCAGCTCTCCAGCCAGCCGGTGAACAACCCGGAGGAGGCGGCCCAGTTCGTGGCCCTGGCCATGGTGGCCGGCGGCGATCCGTGCCGGGAGTGCGTCGGGGTCCTTTGCTTGAACGCAGCCGGTCGGGTGACGGACGTCCGGATCCTGGGCGTCGGCACGGTGAACCAGGCGCCGGTCTACCCCCGCGAGGTGGCCAAGGCGGCGTTGTTGTCGGCCGCAACGGCCGTGATCCTCTTCCACAACCACCCCGGGGGCCAGTGCCGCCCCTCGGCCGAGGACCTGGCCCTGACCCGGAGCCTCGGCGAGGCGCTGCGGCCGCTGGACATCGAGCTCCACGACCACCTGATCTTGGCCGGAAACCAGGTCTACTCCACCACATTCGGCCGGATCGTCCCGTTTGCACCGGAGGCCCGGACCCTTTTCTAACTCTGATCAACTCGGGGGCCGCGCATCCATGCCACGCGGGAAGGAGATTTCAACATGGTGAACAAGGTTCAACTCATCGGCCGACTGGGCAAGGACCCGGAAGTCCGCGCCACCCAGGAAAACGTGGCCTTCGCCCGCTTCTCGTTGGCCACCGACACCCACTGGACCGACCGCAACGGCGACAAGCAGAGCCGCGCCGAGTGGCACAACGTCCTGGCCTGGGGGCGCCTGGCGGAGATCTGCGGCGAGTACCTGCGCAAGGGCCGCCTCGTGTTCGTGGAGGGCCGCCTGCAGACCCGCTCCTGGGAGGACGAAGGCGGCCAGCGCCACAGCCGGACCGAGGTGGTGATCCACGACCTCAAGATCCTGGAGCCCAAGCAGCCGGTGGAGGCGCCCCAGCCCCCGGCGGACAACCCCGCCGAGATCCCGTTCTAAGGCGTCATAATCGGAACCGAAAAGCCCGGAGCGATCCGGGCTTTTCGGTTTCTTGCGCACGGCCGCTGCGGCGAGGCCCACATCTGCCCTATATGCCACGATCTCGCCCGGCCCCTGGCCCGGAGTACCCCTTCTTCCGACCGGGAGCGCTGCCCCCTGGTCCCCCGCCGAGGGAATGCGATCCCTTCGGGCTCCCCGGATTTTTTCTCAGTAACAATTCATCAGGAAGTTTCGGTTGCAAAAGGAATCACTGGATAATCCGTTCTGCGATCGAGAGCGCCGCGCCATTCACGTTCCGTCGTCCGCCCTCGCCCCCTTCGAGGAGTGCGCCGCCGGATCACCCCGCCTGGTCCTCCTCCCGCCGGTCGTCCTCGATGTCGGGCCGATCCATCGACGCGGTTCCTGCCACCCACCCGCCCGCGATGGCGACGCCGGATAAAACCGGAATCCGGAGAGGGGGGAAGCCGAAGATTCACTCGAATGCAGGATACGCATTTGTCCGGACAAGCGCCGCTTGTCCGCCCCAATGCCGGCCGCCCTTGGCGGCCGCATGTACTGATGTTGGCACTACATTTTGCCGTTCAGGGAAATCCACTTCTCGATTTGACAAGGGTTTCAACAGCGTGCAGGTTACCAGTTACACTCGAAACTGTCGAAGATGAGTTGAAAAATAGATTTGTCTATTTCAAACAATGGGGGTTCAGACTCTTTTCGATAGTCTATGCCGTTTAAGATCCAGTTGAACATTGATTCAGCTGGAGCTTCTGAGTTGTTTTACATTCCTCTGACTTCAGCATGAAAAATACGCCATTTGCCTTTCTCTTTTATCCAGCAAAAAGAGCAGAGACCACCTCTGACGAATGCAAAAGACACATAAAAACCTGTCGATGGAAGTTGTTCTTTTAACCTAATAAACGTCTCGTCATCTTCTGGGATTTCTTTAGGCAACAGCCATATCAGCAAAAACTCATCGTTGGTATTAAGAACTTTACACCCTAATTGCTTCCGCAAATCACCTAAATTATCCGAACCAATTGCCTCCTCGAGATTTTTTGGATAAAAACCACTAATTCCTGCCTCCAGAAATTTAATAATAAGCTTTTTAATGCCGTTTTCTGATTTCCTGTCAATCATTTGGGAATTACTATCAAAACTTTCCTGAAGCATTGCAGTATTCTTAAAAGCTGCGGAGGAAAAATACTGCATTGCTTTATTTGTATCTCTCTGAATTAGCCACGTTTGGAAAAAGTTTCGGATCTCTTTTCTGACCTCTGATAATTCATGTCTTGAGCGTTGGCTTTGTTGTTGATTTTTCTCCCCAGACTGCACACTCAAGCATACTGCAAAGAAACACACCACCATACTAATAACCTTCATTCTGGTTCGCATGTCTATAATCCTCTCTTATTTATCCCACCAATTTCTCAATCCAGGCCAGCGATCTATGAATTTCTGATAATTTCCTGGATACCTCACATCGGAATTAAATGGTTTGGTATGCCTTCTATCTGTCCTCGGAAAATAATCAATATCAATGTCAGATTTGCTCTTGTCCTTAGAATAAGAAGGCTGCAACCCTGCCTCCATCCCCTTAATATCCGCATCTCTTTTCTGCCTATAACTGTCGGGAAAACCTTTATGGAGAAATTGTATTCCTAAAAAATTGTTTGAACTATATTCGAATCCTGGTGTTGAAGCAAATGCCTCTATGCCTCCTGGTTTCATGTCCGCATACAATCTGAACTGCTTGTCGCCTCCTACACCAGGGACTTCTCCTGCGATTTCTGTCACTCCTTGAACTTGTTGAAGAGCATTTCCCAATGAATTGCCTTGTTGATCAACCAGTTGAGTATGTTCGAGCGCATAGGTAACCGATTCAAAGGTTGACATCTGAGACTCGCTGAGTGTGCCGTAGACTTCTTCCGCGCTCATCGTTGACTTGTTGTCTTCATTGTATTGGTCGACATACGATTGAAATACCCGGCGCTGTTCCGCGCTCAGATCCGACCAATCGAGACCGTTGGTATCGATGAAACGCAACGGATTGTTAAGGGTGAAGCTGTATCGGTTCCAACTTTGAGGCAATTTGACATCGGCACTTGGCATGTAGGGATCCGGGCTCGGCCACCGGCAGAGTTGGTCGCTGTAGTACCTCGCCCCGAAAAAGGTCAAGCCCGATTCAATGTCTTTGGGTTTGCCGGATCAGCGTTCCCACTCTATAATCCTAAATCCAGTAATGATCTCCTTTGAAAATGCTTCATCATTAGGCACGGTTTTCTTATCTCGTTGATCATGGTATTGAAAGTCATCAACAAATACGTACAGACCTTGTTCATTGCTAAAAAAATAGCAACATCCCGCCCATAGCCCAGGGGGCTCTTGAAAATAGATATGCTTCTCCTGCTTCAGAGAAATAGAATCAAGTAATACGCCAACGGTCTGCCCGATAAATGGCTTGATAGCTTCATCGGTCAAAAACTTGATCTTTTCTCTCTTCTCTTTCTGCGTCAACGCTATTTTCTCTTTACCAACAGGAGTCGATTGACATGCAGAAGCCCCCAGGATAGAAATAGAAAGAATGCAGCACAAGGTGATCAATATTCTCATTGAACTCATTTCACCTCCTCCCATTTCACCTTCTTGTCATCGACAGTTTGGTAAAGTTTGAATCCGCTCCCTTTCTGATTGGCAAAGTTTGCGATAACCTTCACTTCATCTTCTTTTGATTTGACTTGTGCTTTTTGCAGGGCGTCAAGGATAGCACCTTCATTTTGCTTCATGAAGGAAGTGAACGCTTTTATGTCAGTGATCTCCATCGCAAATCTCTTGGTGCCGGATTCCAGAATAGAGTACTTTCCTGCTTCATCCGCATTCCCGATGTCGCTGGATGAGAATGTCGACCCGGGTTCAACTCGATGGGTATGAAAATGACCAACGAGGGCATCTCCACTCTCAATTCGATCGGGACGAATGCTGACTTCAGTTCGTTTGTTGTCGTCATGAATATCTCTGGTGGTGAATTTTCCTTTGGAGGTTCGGACTATATTCCCACCCACCTCGACTGAGTCAGGGATGATTTCACCACTCCGTCTCTGATATAACCTGAAACTGCTGCTGTACGCTTGGTTTAGATCAGAAGAAATCTGTCTGACGATCTTGGTCAGTTCGACAATATCAAAACCCGTGATGTCGATTCGAACAATTGGGTTGCCTCGGCAATAAGCATACAGATTCCAACTCTGGGGATTATCGGTCATACTATCAGCAAATGGCTGGTCCGGGCTCAACCAGCGGTAAAGATTCGGATTAAAACCTCGAGGTCCGAAATAATCCAATCCTGACTCTGTATCCCTGAATTTGCCGGTGAACAGCACACTCTCTTGCGTCGACGGCGGGGTGATGACTTCGCCGTAGGGCATCAGGTCGTAGTACTCCTGGATGACCGGGGAGAACACGCCGCCGGATTCGGTGAACACCAGCTCCGCGCGGGTGGAGCCCAGGTGATCCAGCAGGAGGAACTTCGGCCCGTAGACGGATTCGTCGATGTCGTCGGTGCCCGGAATGCGGGCCACCAGCGCACCCACGTCCTGCTGGCAGATGAGGTCCTCGCCCTCGTAGAAGTAGAAGCTGCGGTCGGCGACCAGCCGGACGCCGCCCTGGCCGTCGGGCTCGGTGGCCGCGCCGCCGGTGGTCTTCACCTTGATGCGGCGCTTTCCGTCCGCGTCGTAGTAGTATTTCCAGACCACGCCGGCCGCGTCGGTGAGCGTCCCGATGTGCCCCTGGTCGAGGTAGGACATGGTGACGAAGTCAACGCCCGCCGGCATCTGCACCAGGTTCCCCAGCACGTCGTGGAAATACCCGTCGCCGCCCAGTCGGTTCGTCGCCCGGTTCACCACGAGCGCCAGCGAGCTCGGCAGGTCGCCGCCGCCCCCCGCGGCCTGCGTGCGCGCGGTGATGTTCCCGAACTCGTCCATGGCGTAAGTATACACCGTATCCGTCACGGCGCACCCCGCCAGCCGGTTCAGCCGGTCGTAGCTGTAGCCGAAGTCCAGCGTGTATTGGGTCCCGTTGGCCACCAGGCGCAACTTTCGCGTCACCGCGGCGATGTTGCCGTTGGCCTCGTAGTTGTCGTAATCCAGCCCGAAGAGCACGGCGCCGCTGGCGGTGGTGGTGTTGGCGGTCACCGCGGTGGTCCCCGCCACGATCCGCACCGGCCAGAGCCGCGCCGCGTCGAACGCCTGCCCCCAGCCCGCCTGGCCCGTGGCCGCGTCGCCGAGCCGCATCCCCGCCACCGCCCCATGGGCGGCGTAGGCCAGGTTGGAGAAAATCGCCCGCCCCCCGGCGCTCACTTCTCGCAGCGTCCCGCCGTCCTGGTATTCCCACGCCACCGCCTGCCCCGACGGGTAGACCATCGCCCGCAGGTTGCCCTGCCGGTCGTAGGCGTACTTGTCCGGATCGGTCGCGGTGTAAGCGGTCACGAACTCCTCGCCCGCCACCGTATCCTCATCCACCAGGGTGCCGAACCGCTCCGCCTTCTCCTCCGGCAGCCCCTGCCAGTTGTAGCGGACGAACCGCTCCACCGCCACCGCGCCGGGGTCCAGCCCGTACGTCGTCCGGTCGTGGGTCAGGCGCCCCCAGGCGAAGTCGCCCGGGTGCCCGGCCGGCGGGGCGGCCACGGCGCCGCCGTCGTAGGTGAAGGTGTGCCACGTAGTGGTCCCGAGCAGCGTCACGGTGCGCGCCGTCAGCCGCGACAGCGCGTCGTAGGCCAGCGTTTCGGCATAGCCCAGCGAGGAGCCGTACATCGCGCTCACCAGCTCCTTGGCGGTGACGTTGCCCAAGTCGTCATAGGCGTAGCGCATCTTCTGGTCGGCGTACTCCGGCAGTTGCACCGCGGTGAGCCAGCCGGCGGCGTTGTAGTCGAAGACCCGCCGCTGCCCGGTGGCGCCGTCGGCGGCGCGTTTGTCCACCTGCCGCAGCCGGTCGGCGGCGTCGTAGCCGTACAGCGTGCGCCACTCGCCGGCGCCGCCGTCGGGCAGGCACTCGTCCACCTGGACGATCCGGCCGAAGGCGTCGCGGTAGAGCTGCCGCCAGCGGGCTTCACCGCCGACCTGTTCGGTCACCCGCTCGGTGGTCGCGGGGATCGTGGCCGCACCGGTGACGATGTCCCGGGCGGTGCCGAGGCCGAAGGCGGTGCTGACGGTGAATCCGCCAGGCGCGGTCTGGGCCACCACCCGCCCCAGGGCGTCATAGGCGGACGAGGTCACGTAGGCGGAGCCGTCCGTGTTCCAGGTACCGGTGACGGGATTCACGGTCACTGCGACCGGGTTGGATTCCGTCACCACGCGCCCCAGCACGTCGAAGGTTTTCACCGAATAGGCCGCCTGGTCGCCGGTCAGGGTGGTCCAGGTCTCGGCGGCGCGGCCCAGGGCGTCGTTGCGCACCCGGGTCCAGCGCCGCGTTTGTTCGTCCAGGTAGTCGCACCGCTGCACGACGAACGGCGTGGTGTCGGGATACAGATAGGCCGACAGGACCTCCGCCTTGCCGCCGTGCCACCGTTCCACGCCCGACATTCGGTTGAAGGCGTCGTAGCTGAACTCGATGTAGTCGTCGCCGGCGTCGAACTGACAATCGCCGTCCCGATCGCCATTGCGGTCCATGCGCCGGCGCAGCAGCCCGGTGAACGGGTCGTGGTCCAGGCACATATAGAGCTTGAGCACGCTCTCGTCGCCGGTGTAGGCGCGCAGGTTGCGCAGCAGGCCGCTGGCCGGGTCGTAGTCGAACCGGACGGTGTTGCGGACGGCGCCACTATCCTTCGGTTTCACCGTGACGAGGCGGACAGCGGAGGAACTGCCGACAGTCCGCATCTCATACTCCATCTCCGTTTCCGACCACCGTTCCGGCGAGCTCTGAATCAGCGACAGAGTCCGCCTCGGCTGAAGTCCCATCAAGGTGTTCGCCGTCGCCACCGGATCCACCACATAGTTGGTGAAGCTCTCGCTGATCACTTGTTCACTGGCGTCATACACCTGGCTGCGGGTGGCCAGTCCAAGCACGCGGGCCGGCATGCCCGTTGGTATCGAGTCGGGATGCGGCCAGAAGTGCTGGTATTCGGTCGCGGACCGTCGGTACGGCGTCGTCCCGCCCACCGTGTCGAATTCCTTCTGACCGGTCTGGACCGCATGGACCGCGGTCCAGCCCCAGGCAATTGCATCCCCGTATTCATAGTCGGTCCGGTGGACAACGGGGGCTCCGCCTCCTTCGTAGGTCTTCTCCACTTTGCGGGCAAGGACGGTATTCCATTCCGGACGGTAGTAATTCACGAACGGACTGCCCGCCCAGCTCTGGCCAGGGCCGGGGATGAGATCCTGGAAGTATACCGACAGCGCGATCTGCCGGTCTCCCGGCAGGCAGTTGGGACAATACCCTTCGGGCGGCGACCATTCCCACCCGGCAGAGTAATTGGTCCAATAGGACTCTTCCTCCCGCAGGAGCGCCCGGGGCGCGGTGCCGCCGCCGATGTTCAGGTCGGTTTTCAGTTGCATGTATTCGGAGGTGGCCATGGGATGCGGGTCGCCTTCCTGGCTGATCCACAGAAACCGGCGGAGTGTCGGGTCATCGAGCGCGGTAGGACCCTGGGTGTAGTACTGCACCCGCTCCAACTTGCCGGTGGTCCAGGCGGAATAGCCAAACTGAAGGAGCTTGCGCCGATCCTCCCAGATCTCCGGCGCCGCGAAACGGTGCAGTTGGGCGCTGCCGTCGGCATACCAGGTGATGGTTTCGCCCGGCTGCGGGATGCCGTTGTCGGTCCAATACCCGCAGTAGGCATAAGCCCGCTCGAGCTGCTCCGTAGCGCCGACGGCCTCAGACTGGTACACCAGGCTGACGCCACCGAAGGGTGAAGATCCGGCTTCGCGCCCATGCCACCCCATCGGCGGACAATTGACTTCCACTGGCGTGCTTGGTTCCCGGGTGTTGCCGTACCGATAGTGCCGGTAGCCCCCATCCGGGTACAGCACATGGGACAACTTGCCGGCCCGGTTGTATTGGAACTGGAACCGCCGGCCGTCGGGGAGAATGATCCCGGTCAGGACGTGAATCCGCTTGTTCGTCACTTCGGACCCGCTGGCCGGCTGATCCCGGCTGCAGAACACCCAGTTGCTTATATCCAGATCCAGAAAATTGCCATAACAGGAGAGGATGCCATCACCATTGGGTGTGGCAAATACATCGGCAAAGGTCATGGTGGCCGGAATCGAAGGGTCGTCGAGCCGCAGATGGTCGATGAGTTGTGACCGGGTGAAGGTGTAGGTGAGGGGGTTGCCATTCACCCCTGACCAGGTGATCTGCTTCAACAGCAGGATGTCGAGCTGGTAGTCGATGTGGGGATCGAACGGATCGAAGGGGGCAAAATGGTTTTCCACCACCTGGTCGAAGCGGAGCTCCAACCAGGCGCCGGTGTTACTCGCATACCGGTAGGTCCGGACGCCGGTCACGTGTTCCCCCGGACCCTGGACGGTGATGGTGATGGCGTTGCCGCGCGGATCGATGATCCGGCTGATCATGCCATAGAATCGATCATTCGGATCGGACACCAATTCATAGCAGGTGCCATCCGCCGCATAGACCTTGTGCTGGTTCTCCAAGTAATAGTAATGACTCCCATCGATGGCCTGCCAGACACCGGTGACAAGCGTCGGATCGTTCCACCGGCTGCGCGGCAGACACTCGCGGGCATGACTGAGGGGATCGTACTCCGGATTGCAAAACGCCGGGTCATCGGGTAAGGCGGTAAAAAAGGCGCCGGTCATGAACGGGCGGCCGTGGGTTTCCACATCCAGCATCACGTGCGGCGTCCCGTCGGGGGATACGAAGACCTTCTTCTCCACCCAGGTGCGGTAATGGTTGGTCTCGCCAGTAGAACCGATTTCCTCGGCTGATTTCACAAATTCGGTGTACACCCCACCCACCGCCAGCGTCCAGCCCGGCATCGCGTGGGGTCGCCCGATGGGGCTGAACCGGACCCAGGCGTCGTTGCCCCAATAATCCGGAAATTTAACCTGGGGCCGCTCGTAATCGAACGGCGGAACCTGGGGCGGCGGTTCGCCCATCTTGTTGAGGCCGCCGACCAGGAACTGGTCCCCGTATGATTGCCGATAGCTCCAGACGTTGCTCGTATACCGCAAGACCGGCGCGAACGCCGTCGTCTCGCTCCAGGGAATCCCCGGCAACTGGAAGGTCAGGCTGAGCTTGCCGCTGTATTGATCGACGTTCTCCTGCACCGTGCCGCTGAGGTCGGCGTACGGATCGAAGCCGCGCTTGAACTCCGGATAGTTCTTGAAGAATGGAACGACGCCGAACTCATACTGCGAGTCCTGCGCGATCACCATGCCGGTCCAGAGGCAAACCAGCCAGCATCCGATGACCAGATAGCTGATCGTGCGCACCATGGAAGATCCCCTCATCATTGTTCTCCTGACCCTCACGTGTCGTAATCGAACGCGCCGTCCAGTCGCTCAGTACACCACCTGAAAGACCTGCACGCCCCGCCGGCCCGCGGTGTCGCTTTGCGTCACCTGAATCCATTCCGGGCTGGGGGCCCGGTGGTAGTGATAGGTGTTGTGGACATCGCGGACCGGTTGGCGGTCCTCATTCCAGGCGGTCGCCCGGTAACTCAGGATGGTGTGGCCCTGCGTGTCCACTTCGACTACCTCCTCAAACTGGCCGTACAACCGTTCCGACGGATCGGCCAGCGGGACCCATTCCCTCCGGCTAAAGGTCGCCCGCTGACGCTTTTCGTCCACGAGGTACTCGTAGCGATCCGGTTCCCGGAGCAACCGGCACACGACCCATCCCGGATCGAGCGACAGGATGGGGCGATAACTGTGCAGCTCCGCGGCGGTGATCGCTTTATGATGTTTGCCGTCGATACTGTCCAACTCCAGGCCGCGGCCGTCGGCTCCGCGCCGTATCCAGAAGGTCGTTGCGTCCAGGGCCACCAACTGGTCGCCCGCCAATTCCACCGTGAGCGCCACTTCCTGTTGCCCGGGCAATAGAATGCCGAACGCGCGTTGCGGCGCCGTGGTGTCCACCGCCTCTCCCGCCAGGGCATCGAGACAGTCCCGCAATTCACGGAGGCCGGCGGCCTGCTGGCCGCACATCACGCCATTGGCCACGGCCACCAGGCAGACGATCGTGATTGAGCACCGATTGAACATGGCGGGATCCTCCTTACTCCGGTTTGAACTCGCTGGCCGCGATCTGGATGTTGAAGGCGACGGTCTTCACCTGGATCTCGGAGACCAGCCGGCCGTCCTGGTACTGGCGGATGCGGCGGGGGAACTGGACCTTGCCCTGGGGGGCGTAATCCAGGAACTCGCAACCGAACTCCTCGTAGGTGTCGGTGGCCGCGTCCTCGAGGTAGGTGTCCGCCCGGCGGATGAGGCGGGTGGCGGGATCCACCATCAGCTTGAGCCAGCGCGACGCGTCGTGCTTCTGCCAGATCTTGAGCACCCAGTACTCGCGGCCGTCCCACGCGACGGGGTCGGGCAGGAGCTGGGCCGCCAGTTGCCCGGGCGGGTACGCCAGCAGGTTGCACAGTTCCAGCTCCAGGCGGCGCTGGTGCCGGACGACCTCCCGCCGCTCCAGGTGGCGGCGGCGGACGGTGAGCCGGTCCACCCCTTCGGCGTCCCACCACTCGGCGGCGTTGCGGCCGAGGGTGACGGTCTCGCCGGCCAGGGTGACCACCTGCTTGAACTTGTCCGGCTTCTTGTAGAGGATCTCGATCCCGGCGTCCGACACCTCGTCGTCGTAGAAGTACCGGATCGTCCCGGTCAGCCGATAGCTGGTCAGCGACTGGACCGCCGCGCGCTGGCCGTAGGCGGTGAGCACGGTGTCGAACACGCCGCGGCCGGCCTCGTCCTGGGCGGCCAGGAACGGGCCGCCGGCCAGCAGGCCCACGAGCAGGACGGTGATTCGGATGGCAGGGTGTGATTGCATGGTCGTCTCCTCCTAGAACCCGAACGTGTTCTTGGTCAGGCCGAGGTTGTCGAGGTCCAGGTTGATGTTCGTGAACTTGAAGCAGAAGCTGTTCACGCTGACCGGGAACGAAGTGCTCTTGGACCAGGGGGGCTCGTTCAGGCCCAGCCCCTGGATCTTGTAGCCGTTGGGCTTGAACGTGAACTGCAGATAGCCCCACTGCTCCTTGGGGACGGTGAGCCGGATGGCCTTGGTGGCCTTCCGCACGCCGGCGTAGTAGTACTCCATGTACAGGTAGTACCCGGACAGCTTGATCTTGTAGTAGGTGGTGCCGACATAGCCATTTTCGCCAAGGTTGGCGCCCAGATAGATCTCGAAGACGTGGTTGTCGGGTCGCAGCGGCGCGTCGTGGAAGTTGAGCAGGACCCGGAAGCTGCCCGTCTGGCTGGGGCCGGCGTAGGCGTACCGGTTCGAGAAGAAGGCCGGGTTGCGGAAGTCGCTGTAGGTGACATGGACGTCCTTTTCCACCGCCCGGTACTCGATGACTTGGGACGTCGCGCCGTAGTACGGCCGGCCGTGGAAGTCCGTGTCGAAGGCGTCGAAGAAGTCGTTCTGCTTGGCGAACTTGTCGGCCAGAACCCCGGCGCTGGTGCCGACGCTGCTCCACAGCCCCTTGTCGTTTTTCACCCGGACCGACACGTAGTAGGTCTGGCCGTCGGCCGCGGTGAAACTCGCGTTGATCGTCCCGCCGGGCGGCGTGATGGTCCCCGTGGTCCACGGCCGGGTGTTGCTGCCGCCGGGCGTGGTCCCCACGGCGTACTGGTACTGGGCGAGGAGGGACTGGGGATCGGTGGACGTGTAATAGATGACGGGGGTGGCCAGGCCGGTATTCGGATCCCACGCCTCCAGATACCCCTTGCCCTCGCCCACGACCACCACCGGCTGGGACGGCGGCGTGTCGTCCAGGGGGACCGGGTCCACGGAACCGCCCTGGTGGTAGAAGTAATCCCACGCCAGGTTCTGCTGATAGGCCAGGAGGCGGACCTGGTAGATGTCGATGGCATGGCCGGCGGAATCGTCCAGGATGAAGTCGGCACCGAACGCGCTCACGTACAGTCGGGAGATGTCCGGGTTGGCGCCGTTGTCGATGAACTCATGCTCGACGAAGAACAGGTAGTCCTGGCCCTGGACGATCTGAGCGCTGGTGGCTCCGCTGGCGACCAGGCAGCCGTTGACATATTTCCGGAAGGAGTGCCAGCAGATCTCGTTCGCCTCGTACGTGAACCGCAGCACGTAATAGCCCTGGAGGCCCTCCAGGCGCACCTCGAACCAACTGTCGCTGTCATAGGCGGCTAACGGCCGGAGGACCGCCTCGAACGTGAACTTGGGCGCGGGACGAAGCTTGCGCTTCAACCCGGCCAGTCCGGAGCCGGGGGCGATGATCACGGAGTCGGTCGCCGCGTCATGGGTGATGGACTGGTAGGCCGGGTCGTACTCCTTTTCCAGCACGCCGCTGTCAAGGGGGCCCGGATCCGTGAAGTCGTCGGATTCCGCGGAGTAGACCAATCCGGACACGTATTGGAAGGTGGCGCTGGTGATGGGCACCGGGGTCACCGCCATGGACGTGTTGGTGGCCGTGACGCAGAGGCGGTAGGTGTGCCCGGCCACCAGGTTGGCGTTGGGGAGGACGAACCGGCCGGCCGCGCCCTGCGTCCAGCGGTAATCCGGCGCCCCGCCGGCGGTCTCGTCCTTGAGCCCGATGTGGTAACAGGCCACCGCGGAGTCCGGTTCCGCCGCCTCGGGGAAATTCACCAGCAGCACCTGGTTCGAGGCGATGACGCTGAACTCGTCGGTCGGCTGGTGGTAGCTCAGGACGACGGTCGCCCCGGCCGGGAATACCGGCGGCGTGGCGTCGGCGTAGGTGGTGGCCGACCGTTCCCCGGACGGCGTGCTGACGTTGCCGGCGGTGTCCACGGCCACCACCCGGTAGTAGTAGGTCACGCCGTTGAGCAGGCCGTCGTCCACGTACGTGGTGTCCGCGCCCACTGCGGGGGCGCACAGGGCGATTCGTTTGTCTTCGCCCACCACAAATTCAGGGTTGGTGTCCCGGTAGATGTGGAACTCGGCCAGCCGGCCGCAGTCGGCGCCGGTCATGGTCAGGCGAATGGACTGGTAGTCCAGGGTTTGGGTCGACTTGAAATTTACGGTGGGCGCGATGGTGTCCTCAGCGTGAACGGTCACGGCCAGCGCCCCCGACTTGAAATCGAGTGCGAGGTCATCCGAGCAGAAGTTGTCCACCCGGGCGCGGTAATAATAGGTGCTGTCCTGGGTGACGCTCTTGGTCTGCCAGATGGTGTTGCCCTGGCTGTACACGGGGGTGGCGGTGAAGGTGGCGAACGACGGATCGGTGCTCTCGTCGAGGTACATCTGGTTGAGCGAACTCCAATTCTGGCACCCCACGACGAGTTTGTACGGCAGGCCGCTCACGGCGCAGGCGTTGCCGGTGAGGCTCAATTGGTGTGGATTCGGGTAATATCGCACCCGAACATGGTTGTCGGACGTGACGGCGGCGGTGGTCCCGTCGGCATACTCGGCCCGGCCCTTAAACCGATAATAGTAAGTGCCGGCAGTGTAGGGACTGTTTTCGATGGATACCTGCCGGTCATAGATCTGCAGGTTGGAACCCGTCTCAGCCAGATCCACCTCGCCGGTGAACTGTGGGTTCGTGGCTCGGAACACATGGCCACCCAGTTGGGGATACTCAGGTTCAGGGCGGTTGTAGTCCGTGACGTTGTGGCGATCGAAATCGAACGAGATGCTTCGCCAGCCGTCTCCCTGATTGAAGCAGTAAGTCAGGTCAGTCTCAATGAACCTCAGGTACGGCGCCGCCACCTGGAAGGACCACTGCAGCGAGTAGCGGTATTTGCCATAATACGGTCGTTCGATGATATCGGTGTAAAGATACAAGTAGTACTGACCCTCGGGAAGCGAATGGACGAGGTCGCTCAGATCGAGGGTTCCGGTGGTGTAGCCATGGTAGGTATACGGGAAGGTCGCTTCCGGAAACTCAAAGGGGGCGGCATAATCCAGCTCGCTGCTCGAGGCATCGATCAGGGGAGCGGCATCCCCGACCCGCCATAGCTCCCAGTTCACCGTCCGGTGGTCGGAGGGGATGCCCGTGCAACCGGACGCCGTGCCCACCCGAAACTGGAACTTGTCCGTCGGATCCAGGATCAACATGGGCAATGGGGTGTCCGGCTGGAACTCCCCCCAGTCGTCCCTGTATCCGTCGGCAATCTGAGTGCGACTGATGGTTTTTCTAACCCAGAGCAGGTCGAAGGTGCATTCAGTGATGACGTCACCTGTTCGCTCGACCGTGATATAGCTCTGGGCGGTCTGAACGTTGCCGGAGCCATTGAACTCGACGGCGACCCCGATCACGTAGGTGATGGGCGGATCGCTCGGTGATGGCGGCGCCGCCAGGGTGATGTTGCAGGCATACCACTGGGGAGATCCCGGTGACGGGGTCACGCTTCCCTGACAGTATCCGGCAGTGGCACCGTTCACCGACCATTGGTAGCTGATGGCGGTTGGAGTGCCGCTCCCGCTGTACGAGAAGGCCATGGGGACGGTGATTTCGTTCTGGTCGGTTTGCACGGCCGCCGGGCAGTTCATGAGCAGGGTGTAGACCGAAGGGCCGGCGGTGGCATTTGTGATGGCGGTCACCCCCGGCCCCTTGACGTAGTTTTTCCAGCGCCTGGCGGGGGGTGTGGTCTGAGCCGGGGCGGCAACCGCCAGAACCAGGATCAGCCACATGACGCCGGCCGTGGTGCGTCGGAGAGAACCGGCCCAGGCGGATGGATGCGACGACGCGGGGTGGAAAACCACCATGATGCCTCCTCAAAACCCTCAGGTGACCGCACCCGCATGCATGCCCACGATCCACGACCCGTCGTACCCAACGAAGAAGTCGTTCCCTGCCTGGCGGATGCTTGAACGGCAAACATACGCACCTGGATATGGCGTTGTCAACACACTTTTTTGTATTATTTGTTACTGTGAAGTACCATTCATTACTGCCCGGTACCTCTGATTGCAGGTTCTGCCGGGTTGTGTAAAAAAGGTTCTGCAAAAAGAAAAGGGCATGGTATCTCCAGGGTGTTCGGCGAAGAACCCCATATCCAAGCAGGAGGAGCACCATGCCCAAGCGAGATGGTACGGCAAAGGCGGCGGAATGGAAAGAGGCGTTGATCAACGATCGGGATTTTTTGAAGGGGATCGTGACGGAGGTGTTGCAGCAGTTTTTAGAAGCGGAGATG